>Ga0209935_1000066_pt1 | contig 473643 bp, 424 predicted proteins | sample ThiBio_1000_plan_2_FD_183958 | JGI IMG/M metagenome (GOLD analysis project Ga0209935, IMG submission 183958) | Wastewater bioreactor microbial communities from Cape Town, South Africa - Thiocy_cont_1000_plan (SPAdes) | ecosystem: Engineered > Bioreactor > Thiocyanate-remediating >... | reverse complement strand
GTAAAATGTGGGAGAGTAGGTCGGTGCCAACCTTTATTAAAAGCCTTCACTGGATAACAGTCGAAGGCTTTTTTGCGTTAAGAACTTTTTTCAGTTACTAACTGCACGCAAATCCTTCGATAAAATTGCCAAAGAAATACCTGTAAATTCGCAAAATGATCCGATTGATATTGAGCATCCTACTGTTGTTAACAGCTTTACTGATACTGTTTCCCGCACCGGAGTACCATTTGTGGTTGCTTGCCGTTATCGCCGGCGAATACTGCTGGGTGCTTGCGCTGGTAGCGCTTATCATATTCGCTTCGGGCCGACGGGCTGACGAAAATTTTATTACAGGCAGCATCATCAGTGCCATAGCCTTCCTGATATTTATCCTTCCAATTTTTCAGGCCGTTCGCATCTCCGGGAAATTAACGGGCGAGCTTGATAAAGAATTGCCGGAAAAAACCAATTCGGAAACTGTAGTACCTTTTGCCGTAAAAAAGCTTTTTGATAAAACACCCGAGGTAGATCACTTTAGGCGTACTTACGCTAAATACGCAGACACCTCGTTAACCCTGGACTTCTACCCAAGTAAGATTCAAGGAAGCAGGCCTTGCGTCATCGTAATCCACGGAGGCTCCTGGAGCAGTGGCGACTCGCAGCAATTACCGGAGTTGAATAGCGTACTGGCTACCAATGGCTATAATGTTGCCTCTATCAACTACCGCATGGCGCCGAAGCGGAAAAGCCCCGCGCCAATTGAGGATGTGGAAAATGCGCTTAAATACCTGCGTGCGCACGCTGCTGAATTATCTATTGATACCAGTGCGTTTGTTTTACTTGGCCGTTCGGCAGGGGCGCAGATCGCACTGGTGGCTGGATACACACTAAAAAACGAGCACATTGCCGGGGTTATTGATTTCTATGGCCCTGCTGATATGGTGTGGGGTTACTCAGTACCTTCGAGCAGGTTGATCATGGATTCGCGGAAGGTAATGGAGAATTACCTGGGTGGTACTTACAATAGCGCACCGAAACAGTATGTAAATAGCTCGCCTTTATCGTTTGTGGATAGCTCGGTGCCGCCCACACTGATCATCCACGGGGCCAATGACGCGCTGGTGGCTTACGAACACAGCCGAAGGCTAACCGAGAAATTACAGCAGGCCGATGTGCCACACTACTGGCTTAGGCTGCCCTGGGCAACCCATGGTTTCGATTATAATATTAACGGGCCAGGTGGCCAGTTGTCTACCTATGCGGTGTTGCGGTTTATGAATGCTTTAAGCCGAAAATAGACTTTAGAGTCGTGCTTTTATTTAACATGTTATGCTATTTATCCTTCAATACTTTGCATTCATGTCAGCTGATACTGCGATCAAACCTTAATAGACCGCGTATGTGGGCCCCAAACTAGCCAAATGATCAATTAAATTACAGCAGTGAGCAGACAGGTAATATATTACATATCCTTTTGGATGATGATAAACTGAATAAGAGTTTATACCAGAGATTATTTGCTTAAAAAGCCAATCATGCTGCAAGACTTCTAATGTGATCAACTTTAAAAGGGAATTACAATATTATTTGTAAAAAATTAAAAATATTTTTTTAAGTTTGTTATGCATGATGGATTTCGTGCATCTACAGGGATTGTAGATTTAGCCTGGATAGGCTACAGGTATTATGATTGGAAAGTCATTAGGAATGAACGAGCTGATAGCTTTCTTCCATAGTATTTATTTAGCAACTTCTCGTTCGGTAAATAGTATTATGAACACAAATTTAATTATCAAGTTAAACAGTACAACCGGCTTACAAGCTTCACCTGAAAAGGTAAAAATTAATAAATTATCTTCAAGCATTTCCCCGTTAAACTTCATTAAATTACTTAAAGAAGCTGATAATAAGGTGAATCCAAGAATTGCTAATGTTAATAAAATTACCAAGGGAATTCATGAAACATTAAAAAATAGCCCTGAATTATATTTTTACAAATCTAAGGGTTTATTGATAGCAACGCAGTCATGCAAAATTCTTGATAGAAATCGGGTCGAATTAAGCTTCGAGGATCCCGAACATGAGGGTATCATGGATGGAGGGCACAACACTTTTGCTGTTGGGATTTATATAATTAGCGAACTCTTTGGGACAAACATAAAAAAATGGGATGATTGCAAGATGTTTTGGGACGCTAATTATGATGAGCTGTTGACACGTTTTAAGGAAAGGGAAGAGGAATTTAAATTTTCAATTCCTATTGAAATAATCACACCTAACGAGGAAGACGGAGCATTAGAGGAGTACTATGAAAACTTATCGGAAATATGTTCGGCAAGGAATAATAATGTTCAGTTGACTGAAACTTCTAAAGGGAACCAAGTCGGTTTATATGATTTATTGAAAGATTTATTGGATGGTGAATTTGACGTCATATGGAAAGCAGGCTATAGTGGAAAGATTAAATCTGAGGATGTAATCAGTTTAGCTACTATACCTTTGATTTTTTTAAGAGAAAGGGGAAAAATACCGTCTGATATAAAAAGTTTAAACAAAATAAGTGTTTATTCTCAAAAGAGTAAATGCGTTGAGTTCTTTAATGATGTGGTAGGCCATGAGTCGATCTCAAAGTATGAGAATGGGAAATATGTTTTACAAGACGAACTTGTTAAATCAGCATTGCATTTGACAAAAGATATTCTTAAATTTTTTGATAGGATGTACATTGAGTTTCCTAACTTATACCACGATGCATCTCCTGGTAAGTTTGGAAGAATTTCAGCAGTAGTAAAAACAGCAACAAGGGTACCATTCTTATCCACAGATATAAAATCAGACTATCAATATCCTTTTGGTTTTTTTGTACCATTGATTGCTGGCCTTACGGAATTGATGAAAATCGAGAATAATGCTGTTCGTTGGAAGATTAATCCAAATCAAATTGATCTCAGCAAAATTGATTTAAGTCAATATGTAAATATTATAAAATTAGTAAGCTTTGACCCTCAAAAGGTGGGTAAGCAGGACGTCTTTTATAAAGAAGCCGAAAACGCATTTGGTAATCTTTAATAATAAATAATTGAGCCTGACTTAAAAGTCGGGCTTAATTATTTAAGCAAGTCCACTTAGATGCTTACGTATCATATCAATAGTATGATTTCTAATAATTCTTCCCATGTATATGGAAAGAATGGTCAGTATGAGTTTGTCGAAGACTTTTTATGGTGAGTATAGTTCAAGATGATAACCATCACACGGTCATAAAAGACAAAAAAAATCCCCGCTTAATTGATCAGCAGCTTGTAGCCCCGGCCATGTACGTTAATGATCTCAACGGCGGGGTCATCTTTAAGGTACTTGCGTATCTTGCTTAAGAATACATCCATGCTGCGGCCGTTAAAGTAGTTGTCATCGTGCCAGATGTTTAAAAGGGCTTCTTCGCGGGTAAGTACTTCATTGCGTTTAAGGCACAGCAGGCGCAAAAGTTCAGCCTCTTTGGTAGATAGTTTTTGTATGGCATCTCCCCGGGTGATGAGCTGTGTGGTGTAATCGAAATTATAACTGCCCAGTTTAAATTGCGATGGGCTGTTATCCTCTTTTTTATCGCTTTGCTCCGCGCGTTTTAGCAGCGCGTTAATACGAAGCAATAATTCTTCGATACGGAAGGGTTTGGTGATATAATCGTCGCCACCAAGATTAAAAGCCTGGGTTTTATCCTCTATCATAGCTTTGGCCGTAGCAAATATGATGGGCACCTGCGCGTTCACTTTACGGATGTCTTTACCGAGCGTGAAGCCATCTTTTTTGGGCATCATCACATCCAGTATCACCAGGTCATACGCTTGTTTGGTGAAGGCTTTAAGGCCTTCGTCGCCATCCTTACACAAGGTAACATCAAATTTGCCTTTAAGCTGCAAATAATCCTGCAACAGTAGCCCAAGATTCGGATCGTCTTCAACCAGTAGTATTTTCTTCATGTATTTAGTAGGTAAGTCCGGACGTCGGCAAGCCCGGAAGTGAGGGTATGTAAATATTTTCCTTACTTATCGGACTTACTAACTCTTAGAGTTGTTACACTGCTGCAAATTTTAATTCAAACTCAGAACCCTTTTCTTTTTCAGAACGCACGCTGATAGCGCCTTCCAGCCTTTTCACGATGGTGTTTACATAGCTTAAGCCCAAGCCAAAGCCTTTTACATCATGGAGGTTGCCGGTAGGTATACGGTAAAATTGTTCAAATATCTTTGATTGCTGATCGCGGCTCATGCCTATGCCTTTGTCGGCAACTTTAATCACCAGTTCGTTGTTCTTATTAAAAGTAGTTATGGTAATCTCGGGCACATCTTTGCTGTATTTAACCGCGTTATCTATCAGGTTGTACAAAACATTGCTAAAGTGAAGCTCATCAGCCAGTATCATAGGGTTCTGCGCGTCCAGGTGCAGGTTAGTAACCGCATTGCACTTTTGCAGCTTAAGTGCCATACTATCCAGTACAACGGAGATCAGCTCGTTCACGTCTAACGGTTTCTTATCCAGCTTGAAATCATTTTTCTCTATACGGGCAATGTTCAGTACCCGCTCTATGTGGCTGCCCAGTCGTGCATTTTCTTCATAGATGACATTAGCCAGCCGTGCTACCCTGGTTTTATCGTCTGCTATCTCCTCATCCTTTAAAGCCTCGCTCGCTATCATGATGGTTGATACAGGAGTTTTGAACTCGTGGGTCATGTTGTTGATGAAATCGATTTTCATCTCTGATACCTTTTTCTGCTTAATGATGGAAAATATGGTGTAGCCGAAGCAGAAAATTAATACAAATAACAACGCGGCGGTAGTGCCCATAGTCGCCGTCATGTTGCCGAGTATGAATGATTCTTTCTGCGGAAAGTATACCCTGATCTTCCCAGGGTCGGTAAGTAATTCGTTATTAAAAATAGTTTTCTGATAAGTATTGGCCGGCACAAATTTGGGTTTTTCGCCACTCATGTCCATCGCTTTAGAAAACAGGAGCGAATCCTTATTGGCCATAGCCACTTCATAGCTAAAAGGCAAAAATATCCCACGATTGTGCAGTTCAAACCGAAGCAGCGAATCTATCCAAAAGATGTTAAGGCGTTTGTACAACGGTTCGTCAGACTTACGGTACTCTTCGGCAATGTTTTCGATCACATTTGAGGATTGTTTGGCATTGGGCGTATTGGCAATAGAATCGGCCGCGAGTATCTTTTTGATCTGTGCTAACTGGCGTTCTTTTTGGAGGCGTTGCTGCTCGCGCACCCAAAGCGGGTTAAGCTGTGGTGCCGCAATAAGCTGTTTGCCAAACTGAGGGTCTATGTAGGTAGCATACAGGGTATCGTACTTATGCAGCCTGCGTTTTACCGGTTTGGGGCCTTTAACAATTTCGGGTATAAAGCGGCCATGCACGTCGCCAAATTCATCGGTATATTCTTCAATACGTATGCGCAGGTTTACTGATCCCTGCTGCATCAGCGCGTTAATTTCGTCGTCCTGCTTCTTGTGCAATATCATACGGCGCAGGCTATCGCGCAGCATGGCCAGTTTACGCTGGCGTTTGCTGGTTGTTTTAGCCATGAGCGAATCCTGTGGAGATATTTTTTTACCGTTGATGCTGATCTCGTTATGCTTATCCATATTATTGAAGGCAAACGAGCGCTGGGTTTTAGCATTAATAAAGTTGATGGCATCCTGCTTGGAAACTTTGGTTACCACACTGTTTAGCGCTTCGTTAACAGATTGGTTAAACATCTCTGTTTGCATCTGGTACGATTGGCGCAGAAAGTACAACTGCATGGCTACCACCCCAAGCAGGGCAAAGCCCATTAAGCCAATAATCAGTGCTATACTTTTCTTTTTCATGCAGTAACAAAAATATCTGATTTTGCACTGCTAAAAATGCTTTTAACAAATTTTAACAAATGTTTACTGAGGATTTAAGATATTGGTTGATAATGGTTTTATACCTTTGTCATGCTAACCCGTAAACACAATGAAAAGACCAATCCAATACGGCTTCGAGTTTATTTTTTCCATTAGTTTAATACTGATCATGGCATTGCCGCCATTTGTGCTGGCGCAAAGCAGGAAGAGCATCGATATCAGGATCATGAATGGCGATACTATGGTAAATGGTAAGGCTATAAGCGCTTTAAGCACTGCAGAACGCGCCGATGTGCTGGCTGCCATTAAGGATGCGCCTGTACCTCCGCCAACACCGGGTGCCAATACAGGTATGATGCTTAAGCAGAATAATAACCAGAAAACCATTGTTATTGAGCGGAATATTGTACGTAGTAACGCAGATGCGCCTGAAGCAGAAAAGCGGGTAAGTGTAAAACGCCTCAGAACCGATAGCGCCTTTACCTATCACCTGGATACTGACCTGCCGCAAATGGATATGGTTCCACTGCCCGGAAACAGGCCTGCCCATTTAATTAAACTCACAGCTAACAGCCAGAATTTCAATTTTACCAATACCGACAATGACGGCATCGGTACTAATATACATTACACTGTTACTGATGCACCAGCTGAAAAATTGGTGGCTATATCGGGCGTGAGTAAAACCGCAGACCTCCTTACCGATCTTAACATGGGGTACGAATTCACTACAGGGAAAACTTTGTTGAATTTAAACTTTCTATCGGCAGGGCAAAAGGAAATTACCTTTTACGGACATGCTGGTAGTATTATTTGGACGGATAAATCTGCTGCTTTAGCGTACAGCAGGAAATTTGCTTTGCCGGTAAATGGGCTGTATTACCTGCAAGTAAAGCAAGGCAACAAAGTGACATTGAAGAAGATAGTTAAAGAATAGCTCATAATACCGTTGGCTGAAGCCGACGGCAATGATTTGGAAATATTCCATTAACTACACCCTGGCGAAAACTAAATATATCATAGCCGTTGACTTCAGTCAACGGTTAACAGACAAACTCCAATGGCTTTAGCCAAAAATAAATATGCATAGGCTAACATATGCCGTTGGCTAAAGCCGACGGCAATGAATGCATGTAGTTGTTACTAATCTTGACGAAAAAGCTAAGCGATATCATTGCCGTTGACTTCAGTCAACGGTTTACAAACAAAGTCCAATGGCTTTAGCCAAAATGTTGAATAAGCCAGCATACATCTTTTACATTCATTATACTGCACAAACAAAGAAGCCCATCTGATATCAGATGAGCTTCTTTTATTTCGTTGGTCTGCTTACTGCAAACTCAAAACTGCAAACTAATTAGAATGGCAGATCGTCATCATCAGGCGTAGAGCTTATGTCGGCCGGAGCGGCGTACTCAGGTGATGAGCTGCTGCCAGCGCCACCAAGCGCGTTAATTTTCCAAAGCTGCAAAGAGTTGAAATATGATTTTTTACCCGTCTTATCCGTCCATGGGCGACCTTTCAGGTTAAAAAACACTTCTACATCATCACCTACTTTAACGTTATCAAGCAGGTTGCAGCGGTCTTGTATAGCTTCAAATTTTAAATATTCAGGGTATTGCGGGTTCTCGATGTATTCGAGAATCAGTTCTCTCTTCTTTAACGACTCGGTTACCTGTTGGGTTGCCGATACTTCGTGTACCTTGCCTTTAACTTCCATGATTTCAGAAAAATGATTAAAATGTAAAGTTAATAACCTCAAATTAAATAGCGGCGTATTTAATTCATAAATTCGCGAAATAATTATGCAAGTTTTCCACACACAAAGTAAGATCATCATTACCTGTAACAAACGCCTGTCGCCTTATTTGCAGCAGGAGGTTGAAGCGCTTGGTTACAAGCCATCGCGCGTTTTCCCTACAGGTGTTGAGCTCCAGGGCACCATTACGGACACTATCCCGCTTAACCTGAATTTGCGCTGCGCCAGTCAGGTATTATACCTGTTAAAAAGCTTCGAGGCGGCCGATCCCCAGGAATTGTACAACGAACTGGTTAAAATAGAATGGGAAGAGCTGATAGATTTTACCGGTTTTTTTTCGGTGACCTCTAACGTAAACAACCAGCATATTACTACGCCATTGTTTGCCAATGTTAAGGTGAAGGATGCCATTGTTGACCGTATAAAAGATAAAAAAGGCATTCGCCCTAACAGCGGTGCCGATGTCAACAAAACAGTAGTACACCTCTACTGGCAGGATAACAAGGCCGATGTTTTCCTGGATACCTCCGGCGAAACACTTGCCAAGCACAGCTATCGTAAAATACCGGGTAAAGCGCCTATGCTGGAAGCCCTGGCCGCGTCAACCATTATGGCTACCAACTGGGATAGGAACAGCCACTTCATTAATCCCATGTGTGGTTCAGGTACGCTGGTCATAGAAGCGGCGTTACTGGCTACTGATAAGCATCCGGGCCTGTTCCGCATGAATTATGGCTTTATGCACATATTAGGGTATGATGAGCAGGCGTTTTTTACCGAACGCCGTAAACTGAAGGATAAAGCTAAAAAGGCAGTAAACTTTAAAATTATTGCGACAGATATTTCAGCAGATGCCGTTGATATAGCCCGCCGCAACGCGAATACCGCGGGCGTAGAACATTTGATCGAGTTTGACGTTTGTGATTTTGAACTAACTGAAGTACCCGAAGGTGGTGGCGTAGTGATGTTTAACCCGGAATACGGTGAGCGTTTAGGTGTGCATACCAAGCTGGAAATTACTTACAAACGCATAGGCGATTTCCTGAAAAAGAAATGCCTGGGTTACCGTGGGTACGTTTTTACCGGCAACCCGGATCTGGCTAAGAAAATTGGGTTAAAGGCCAGCCGCAAAATTGAGTTTTACAATGGTAAGCTGGATTGCCGTTTATTTGAGTACGAACTATATGAAGGCACCAAACGCGAGCCAAAAGAAGATTAAATGAAGAAATTACTTTTTATAGCCTGCATATTTAGCTCATTGTATTGCAGCGCGCAGCAGCAACTGGCTTTTCCTTTCCAGGGGGGCGCCCCGGTTATGACCCGCTTTTTTAAAGACAGCCTAACCGTGGGGCCGGATATTATTTCTAAAAAAGCCACGGGTGTAGCGGTACTGAAATTTACTGCCGACATAAACGGCGTGGTGCAAAAAATTGTGATCTATTATGCCGATGATTACCTGATCACACTGCCGGCTATTGACGCGCTGAAGAAATCAACCAAAAAGTGGATCATCCCGGACAAAGAGAAGTTCCATGATTTTATCATCCCTTTCTCTATCAATTACAACGCACCAGCAACCGGTGTTGCGGAGGTGCAAAAGGCCGCTTATGATTTTTACAAACGCCGTAAACCCATCATCGCCCGCGACCAGATACCATTGAACGCCGCTACACTACTGCCTACTGTGGTGGTAAACTATGACGTAAAATAACCCGGTCCGCAGTATGATATATGTAGTTATAGCGGTAGTGCTACTGGTAGGCTATACCCTTTTCAACGCCCGGCGCAGGAAACGCGGCGGCCTTACACAACATATCCTTAACGATAAGCAAAAGGCGTTGCTGGCGCAGCATATTGATTATTATAATAACCTTTCCGTTGATGACAAGGCTTATTTTGTAGATAAGATTGAGCAGTTTTTAGATGCTGTAAACATTGAAGGTGTTGGCCTCGAAATAACTGATACCGACCGGCTGATGATTGCTGCCAGTGCGGTAATACCCATCTTCCGGTTTAAAGACTGGAATTACCGCAACGTAACCAACGTTTTGCTTTACCCCGATACCTTTGATAAGGACTATCAATTTGAAGGCAGCGACGAGCGCAATATTATGGGTATGGTGGGCAGCGGCTATATGAACGGACAAATGATACTCTCCCGAGCGGCGTTGCAAAAAGGTTTTTCTAAAAACAGCGGCAAGGAAAATACCGGCATACATGAGTTTGTACACCTGCTGGATAAGGCCGATGGTGCTACAGATGGCATACCCGAAGGTTTTTTACCACACGAGTACATTAAACCCTGGGTGCAGATGATGCACCAGGAGATAGGACGTATTCAGTCAGGACATTCTGACATTAATCCTTACGGGGCAACCAATGAGGCGGAGTTTTTCGCGGTAGTTTCCGAATACTTTTTTGAGAAACCGGAACAGTTACAGGCCAAACACCCTGAACTTTACGAGCTACTCACTAAAACCTTTGGGCAAGACCCGGCTAATTATTGATTGGTATTAACAACCTCAAACTCATTGTATTCGGTAATGATCTGTTTGAGCTTTCCGTTGCTGAATATCAACCTCACGTAATTACGTCCGCTTAGGCCGGGTTTTATATCTTTAAAGATATAAAACGACCATTCGTTATAATTACCCATATCGGGGTCAAAGCCTTTGTTTAGTAATTTGTAGGCCAGTGTAATGGTATAATCTGCATAAGCAGGCAGTTTGTATATGGCCAGCAGTTTGTTATAAATATTATCCACCGGTTCGTTACCAACTACGGCAGATCCGTCAGCTGCGGTTTGCGGCCATTTCGTTACAGGTGATGGCACAGCTCCGGTAATATAAGTTACTTTATCCGCGTCATAAACTATGGAAGCACCATCAGAGCCCTTTTGCAGGTTGATCATGCCGTAAAACCTATATCGCTGCTGTATTTCCTCCGGTTTAGTAAAGGTGAGTTTTTGGCCGGGAACGTCTACATTTTCAAAATTATTCTGTTTTGCTGATACCTGTAGCTGCGTATAAACATCCGAGGCAGAACTGCCTATCCTGATGCCCCATTTGCTGCCGGATGTGGTGGTTTCCGTGCGGGGTAAGGTGTTATCTTTCTTACAGGCAAATAAAAATACGGCGGGAATAAGTAACAGTAATAATTTTTTCATGTGCTTTTGGAGTTTAAGTTAATGTAATTACGCAGGCCAGGCAGCAAACGCTACAGCTGCAGATATTGATTCTTTAAACGCTGACGAATGATATATGAAACGCAACAGCATATTTTCATAAACCGGTTAAAAAAATTATTTTGCAGCATCTGTCTTAATGAGATTTTTTAAACGGCCGGTACAACCACAAGATAACAGCGATGAGCAACTGCTTAAAGCCTACCGCGATACCCGCGACCTTAAGCTGCTGGGCAAACTATATGAGCCCTATATGCCTTTGGTTTATGGTGTGGCGTTAAAATATTTTAAGGAGGCGGAGGCTGCGAGCGACGCGGTAATGGCCGTGTTTGAAGAGCTGGTACGGAAAGTGCATCAGCATGAAATAAAGCATTTCAGGAGCTGGCTGTACGCGCTAAGCCGTAATTACTGCCTCATGCAATTAAGAGCGGGTAAGAAAATGGAAACCGTGGGGCTCGAAGATTTTATGGAATTTACCCCGGTTTTGCATCCTGATACGGAAGACAAAGAACAAGCTATGCAGGCACTTGAGCGTTGCATGGAGAAGTTAACGCCTGCACAACAGCAAAGCGTTCAATTATTTTATTTGGAAGAGAAATGCTATAAAGAAGTTGCTGACGAAACGGGTTTTAGCATGAACGAAGTGAAAAGTTATATCCAGAATGGCAAACGCAACTTAAAGATCTGTTTGGAGAAGAACGGTGAAAGATAAACGTACCGACATATTGAAGATACGGCAGTACCTGAAAGGAGAACTGAGCCCGGAAGCCATGCACCAACTGGAGCGCGAGGCACAGGCCGACCCTTTTTTGATGGACGCGCTGGAAGGGTATGCCGATACGCCTGATCATGAACCAGAGCTTGGTGGGTTGCAAAGTCGTCTGCAGGAACGGATATCAGGTACGCGGCCAACCCGCAAGCTGATACCCTGGCCGGTAATTGCCATAGCTGCTTCGGTTACGGGCTTTGTTATTATTGCAGGGTTATTTTTTTATAAAGGAGATAAGCCGGGCGATATAAAGAAAGAGTTATTGGTTAACCAGGAAAAACCTTCTGTAGCGCCTTTAACCAAGCCGGACAGTACTGCGACGATCAGCAGGGTGCCAACCGCTCAGCCCGAAAAGGAAAAAAGCAGTACGCCTGTTGCACCTATGGAGCCGAAGCAAATGGCGATAGTAATGCCGCCGGTTGTAGCCACCCAAAAGGCGGATAGCGTTGCTGCTAACGGTTTTTATTCCGCGGAAATGGCTGATAAAAAGCCGGCAGGTACATTGGCTACAATCAAGCCCCGGATAGACACTATTTTAGGCGGCGCTCATGTGGCTGTTAACAAAACTGCTTCCCAGCCGGTAACTGTGTTAAGTCGCGCGGAGGGAGCAGGATATACACAACCAGATGCCCGCAGTACCAACGCGGCTTATTTAGCAGCGAACTTGCCGCCTGCACTAAGCGGCGTAGTGCTGGATAAAGCGGATGGCTCGCCTATCCCCGGTGCCACGGTGAAAATAGCCGGACAAGCTTCGGCCACGCAAACAGATGCGAATGGCCGGTTCTCACTTAGGCGCTCAAAAGCAGGTGAAGATGTAACGGTTAATTTTTTAGGCTATAACAGTAAAACGCTGAGTGCCAAAAACGGCGATAGCATAAAAGTAGAATTGGAGCCCAGCAACAATAGCCTGGCTGAAGTAGTGGTAGCCGCTGATAAACCGGCTAAACGCAAAGCCGAACCAACTACAGGTATGCCGGCTTATCAGCGTTATCTCGATAAGAATGCCCGTTTGCCCGGTGTGGCCGGCACCGTTACCCTGCAATTTACGGTTGATAGCAAAGGCGCCTTATCCAATTTTAAAGTGATCAGTGGCTTGGGTAAGGCAGCCGATAATAAAGCCATTAACCTGGTTAAAAACGGGCCCGGATGGTTACCCAGTTCCGCAGGTATAACCGAAACTGTAAAGTTAGCTATACAGTTCCGGTAAAAGCTTATAGGTATTACCGCTTGTTCCTGTCGTAATATCCAAATATCTTTTGTAATAGAGGTGTGGTGCGTGCAGAAAGGTTCTGCCGAATATTCAATTCTTCCTGGGCAATCACCACAAATAAGCCATCAATGGCTTTTTGCGTCACGTAATCGCTAACGTTGGGGTTCACCTTAGTCACCAGTGGTATACGGTTATAGGCCGCGGCCGCGTCGCTATAATATCGGGTTGCGCCCACTTTGTTGAGGCTGTTCTGAATGACCGGTTTAAAGCTTGCCGCCAGTTGCAGGGTAGTAGTACGTTTAAAATATTGTGTAGCGGCATCCTGCCTGCCCAACAGGATATTGGTGACATCCTGTAAGGTCATCTGTTTAATAGCGTTAATAAATATAGGTTTAGCCTGGCCTGCCGCATCCTCCGCGGCACGGTTAAGTGAAAGTATTACATTATCGGCCAGCTTGCCCAGGCCTATGCTGCGTAAGGTGCTCTCCACCTTTTGCGCCTCAGGCGGAAAAAGGATCTTAACAGCTGCGTTTTTAAAAAAGCCATCAACAGCCGATAACTGGTCTGAACTTTTATCGGTGCCCAATTCAAGCGCCTGTTTTAAGCCATTGCTTATTTCCAGCTGGCTGGGGTTGCCATATTGCTGTACCGTGCTTTGGGCTACCTGGTTAAGCGTATCACAGCTGCTAAAACCAACAAAAATAAAAGGGATAAGTAAAAGGTTTTTTTTCATAAGTGGCTTTAAAGCAAAATTGCTGCCAACAGGTGGCAGCAATTTGCTATGGTTTTAGTTTTGAGTGTGCTTTAAATGTGCCTTACCAAACAGAACACCAAGCCGGCTATAACGGCTGATATAGGTATGGTAATGATCCATGCCCAAACCAGGTTAATGGTAACACCCCAGCGTACTGCTGATACACGCTTGGTTAAGCCAACCCCGATGATAGAGCCGGTAATGGTGTGCGTGGTTGATACCGGGATAGCAAAGTGCTCGGTAATAAATAAGGTGATAGCGCCCGCGCTTTCCGCGGCAACACCTTCCAGCGGAGTTATTTTGGTGATCTTTGAACCCATGGTTTTCACAATCTTCCAACCACCAGACATGGTACCTAAGGCGATAGCAGAGTAGCAGGCCAGCGGGATCCAGTCGGGCATTTCGGCACCACTGCCAATAATTTTGGCGGCAATAAGGCTTACATATAATATACCCATTACTTTTTGCGCATCGTTGGTGCCGTGGGCAAAGCTTAACGCGGCGGCTGATAATAGCTGCAGGCGTTTGAACCAGCGCTCGGCTGTGGCGGGTTTAGCGCGTTTACAAATGTGTAGTATAAGAATGGTAACCATATAAGCAATGAACAAGCCTATAAACGGGGCAAGTACAATGTAAGCGATAATGGTTAATACATAGTGGGAGTTAATGGCTTCAAAGGCGTGTTTGCCCAGGAACAGGGCATTGGTGATACCGGCACCCGCGAAGCCGCCAATAAGCGTATGCGAGGAGCTGGATGGTATACCAAACCACCAGGTAATTAAATTCCAGCTGATGGCGGCTATAAGCCCCGCTAATACCACATGCAGGGTAATAAAGTTCTCGTGAACGGTTTTGGCAACCGTATTGGCTACCTTGTGGTCTTTAATAAAAAAATATGCTGCGAAGTTAAATACTGCTGCAAGTAATACCGCCTGGAAAGGCGTTAACACCTTGGTTGATACAATGGTGGCTATAGAGTTAGCCGCATCATGAAAGCCATTGGTATAATCAAATAGGAGCGCAAGTACAACAACGGCAACAAGTAGGGTAGTAACCATTTACTTACGCGTTTTTGATTAATATTGATTCCATTACGTTAGCCGCGTCTTCGCACATATCGGTAGCGGTTTCCAATGCCGACAAGATCTCCTTGTATTTAATTAAACGGATAGCATCGGTTTCATAAAGGAAAAGGTCGGCAACGGCACGGTCAAACACGTAATCGGCCTGGTTTTCCACGCTGTTGATACGGATGCATGAATCGGCAATGGCGCGTACGTTACGCAGGTCTTTCAACTCACGAACAGCTTTCTCCAGATCGTTAGCCGCCTGCAGGATCAATTCAGAAAGCTTTTTGATATGCTCGTTATAATCATCGATCTTATACAGGTTCATGCGGTTGGCCGCGCCATGTATATAATCGGCAATATCATCAATGGCAGTAGCCAGTGTGTGGATATCCTCACGATCAAACGGGGTAATGAAATTTTTTCCTAATTCAAGATAAACCTGGTGGGTTAGCTCATCACCTTTGTTCTCCAGCTTATCAATTTGCCTGAAAAGCTCTTCGCGTGTAGCAGGGTTGGTAGAGTTAACCGCCTCAACCAAAACGGTTGACATGGCTACCACATTGCTTGCTGCCTGTTCAAATAAGGGGAAAAAGGTTTTTTTGTCCTTGGGTACAAAGTACTGGAATATACTGTTAAGTGACATTTTACGCTTTAAATTTGTGTAAAGGTACGGTTGCTATGTTAAGTTAATGTTAACTTTTTAATACAGGTATATTGGCGAAGGGCAGCGTTTGCTTGCTTATCTCTAAAGTAAAGCCAAATGTCGACCCTAAACCCTCTGTACTGCGCACATTAATGGTTTGCTGGTGGGCCTCAATAATGTGTTTTACAATAGCCAGTCCAAGCCCCGAACCACCAATTTGCCTCGATCTGCTGGTATCTGTACGGAAAAACCGCTCGAACAAGCGGGGGAGGTATTTTTCTTCTATGCCTATACCATCGTCAGTTACTTCTATTAAAACCTGGTCATGCAGGGGGAACATGCTTACCGCGGTATGCCCGCCTTCGCGCCCATATTTAAACGAATTATCTATCAGGTTCACCAAAACCTGCCTTATCTTTTCCCTGTCGGCATTTACAAATATGGGCTCATCATATTTTTGTTTAAATGTGAGCTTAATATGGTGCTGCTTGCTCTTTAATTCCAGCGATTCAAACACTTCTTTGATGAGGTCATTGATCTTAAAGCGGGTATAATTAATAGGGATCTCGCCGCTTTCGAGCTTGGAGATCTCATCCAGGTCATTAATGAGATAACTCAGCCGATCCACATTCTTTGATGCTTTCTCCAGGAATTGCATGGCCATTTCCTTGTCCTCAAGTTCGTCGTCCTGCAAGGCTTCAATATAGCCCTGTATCGCAAACAAGGGGGTTTTAAACTCGTGGGAGATATTGGATAGGAAATCGCGGCGAAATTTTTCCTGTTTTTTCAGATCGTCTATCTCTGATTTTTTCTGGCGCGCCCATTCTTTTACTTCCTGCTCCACATCATTAATCGGGTCGGCTGTTACATGCTCGCCAAGTGCGTCGCGCAGGTCGCGGCCCAGTTTAAGATTGTGGATGAGCTTATAAATAAGCTTGATCTTGGAGTAGATGTATTTTTCGATGAGGTAATAGAACACCAGGTAGCTGGTAATGAAGGTGACCAGGAAGGTGATCATCATATCATACCACTTGTGCTGGAAATAATAGTTAACGGCCGATAGGGTAATGGCAACCGCGGCGGCGTTTATTAAAATGAGAACGCGCAATTTCATAGCATAAAGTTACTATAAAACCGCGCGTTCGAGTGTTAAAAAAACGTTATTATTTGCCTGTTTCGGCTTCAATATTAATGGTTACCTCATCGCTCATGGTCATGCTGCTGCCACCGATACCAAAATCGCGACGGTTAATTTTGAAACTACCCTTGAACAGGTACCCGGCATTGAGTGCGGTATAAGTAAAGGGCACTTCAACGGGTTTTGTTTTGTCCTTAATAGTAAGGTTGAACACACCGATAAAGCCGTTGCCTTTTTTCCTGAACGCGGTTGAGCTCATGGTGATCTTTGGGTATTTGGCTACATCAAAATAATCCTCATTACGCAAATGGTTATCGCGCATGTTATTATCCGTATTGATGGATGCCGCCTCGGCAACCGCGGTGATTTTACCGGCATTAAGGTTTGCAGGGTCAAAAGCAATGTCGGCCTGTACCTTATCAATAGTTCCGCCGGTTTTAATGCCCAGGTTTTTGAGCTCAAAACTTATTTTCGCTTTAGTAAGGTTGTTACCGGTTTGGGCAAAAATAGGCGAGGTAACAAGCAGTAAAACAACGGTGATGATCTTCTTCATGATGTGTCAGACTTGATATATCTCCAACGGTTTAATTAAAACTCTACGTGTGCCCTGAGCGAAAATACGTTAACCGGCCCACGGTCGCGGTTATAGGCCGGATGCTCTATAAATTGGTAATCGGGGGATAGCCATACTTTGTGCTGGTAGGCGTTTACCTTGTAATAAAGCTCGGCTATCAGCTCTGGCGAATAGTTCAATTGGCCGTCACCAATAATAAAACCATATCCGCCTGCCGCCAGGTAATCGCGATGATCTTTAGAGATACCGTTGCCTACAAAGGCCAGGCCCAGCTCGTCATCGTCGCGGTGCCATGAGCCGCCTTTCCATACCGCACCCAGGCTTATCGAGCGGTCGATCTCGGTAAAAGCCCATGTTTCGGTTTTACCGTCATTATAGCTGGCTTTGGCAAATACGCCAAAGTTTTTGGTAAGGTACTGGTCGGCATTAATGCCAAAACCATATTTATGGCGGCCGTAAGCCTGCGTAGCATCTACATCAGGCGCTGCCGGGTTTTGGTTCAATGCCAGCCTGTACGAACCCATTTTGCCGTTGTTGCGGTAACCTAATAGCCTGAGTGTACCTTTCTGCTCGCTGCTGCCCAGGGTATAGCGCCTCTCGTATTCTAAAGTTTGTGTATTAGCGCGGCTAATACGCTGGTCCCATATGGAGCCATTAGCTGTGGTAGTAGTAAGTGTGTAGGCGAAGCGCAGGGCCCAGTTAGGCTGCCCAAGTTCGGCCATGGCGCCAAGCACATAGCCACGGGTATTGGCAGGGTAATCCCAGGCGGCATTATCCATCAAACTCCAGTTCATGAACTGCGAGCGCGGGTCGTGGCTAAACTCGTTGATGTCAAAAAAATCGGCCATGCCAAATTTACCTACCGTAACTTTAAGGTAGCGTTTGCTTTTTAACCCCGCCAGTTGGTTTACCTCATCGGCTACGTATTCTTTATCGTTACCCCACTCAAAGTTTTGGGTGAAATACAAACGGGCAATATAAATTTTAGGCTCGGTAGTGCCCACACGGAAAGTTTCGCCGTTGGGGAAGCCTGCTATACCTAATGTTTTACTCAATCCGGAACCTCCCGATAGTTCGGGATTGAAATAAGCTTCCATACCTTTCCATAACCTGGCACCGCCAAAAAGGGTAGTAGTGATAGAGCTTTGTGTTTCGCCACCGGGCAATAAGCTATTGGTGCCGGTATACGGCGCACTGAACGATGGCTTAAACTGGGTGATTACCGTTTGCTGGAAATGCAGGTTGAACGGTTGGTTTTTGGTGGTGTCCTGCGCGGCGGCGCAAACGGTAACCAGTAGCGGCAGGGCTATTAAGAGTAAAAATTTTTTCATGTACAAGGGGCTTACAATAATTATTATTCGGGTGAAATTTCGCTATAGAATTGCTCAAGAAATTGCTCCATAAAGTTATGCCTTTGCTGTGCCATTTGCCTGGCAGTGGCTGTATTTATTTTATCCTTTAGGAGCAGTAGTTTCTCGTAAAAATGGTTAATGGTGGGTGCAGTAGTATTTTTATACTGCTCTTTGGTCATGTTTAAATTGTGTGGTATATCGGGGTTGTATATTTCACGCCCTTTATGCCCGCCGTAGGTAAAAGCCCTTGCTATACCTATAGCGCCAATGGCATCAAGGCGGTCGGCATCTTGCACAACAGCCAGTTCTTTTGAATGAAAAGTTACTTCACCAAAACTCGCTTTGAACGACATGTGCCTGATAATTTGCTGTACTTGTGTGATGATCGCTTCATCCACGCCCTGGCTTTTTAGGAATTTCGCGGCGGTTGCGGGGCCTATCTCTTCATCGCCGTTATGGAACTTGCTATCGGCAATATCATGTAATAACGCGGCAAGCTCAACAATAAGCAGATCACAGTCTTCATGCCGGGCAATATACCGGGCATTGGTCCATACGCGATCGATGTGCCACCAGTCGTGGCCCCCTTCGGCATGTTTAAGTGTTTCCTTTACAAAGGCAACGGTGCGGGAAATAAGGGTGGCGTGATCCATATATTTTTTAAAAGCGCAAATATAGGGATCACGCGCTTCCTTTTATGAAATCAATTGCGGCAAAATTATGCCGCCTCGGCCTTATTGTATTCAATAAGGTCGGCAAGGTTAGTTTCCAGTATTTCGGCTATCTGGAATAATCGCTCTACTGTAATTTTGGTGTAACCCAATTCAATCTTGCTATACGCGTTCTGTGAGATCTTTAATTTAGCTGCCAGGTACTCCTGGGTATAGTTTAATGTTTCACGTTTCCTACGTATGTTTGCTGCAACGGCTTTAACTTTATTACTTAGTGTAGTGTTCATATATCTGCAATTGATACTACTAACGAGAATATCAATTACATGGATTTAAGAAAATATCTTACTTATTAAATATTTTTCAAAAAATCGTATATTAAGGTATAGTCAATCGATTGCGTAAAATTATTACCGCTTATAAATAATACCTGTTTAGCCAATAGTTTTTGTTAATAATATGTTTATCATCCCTATAGTATTAACATTTAAACAGCAGAAATAACCAAAAAAAAGCGGCGAGATAATTCCCGCCGCTTTAGCTTTTTCCTCTTTATGGAATAAATTATATCAGCAGCCTAACAGGCTCTTCTAATAATGATTTTAGTGTTTGCAGGAATGCTGCAGCTGTAGCACCATCCACCACGCGGTGGTCTGCGCTAAGCGTAACCTTCATAATATTACCTGGTACCACCGCACCGTTCTTAACTACCGGTACTTGTTGTATACCGCTAACGGCAAGGATACAAGCGTTAGGGGTATTAATGATGGCGGTAAACTCGTCAACACCAAACATACCTAAGTTTGATATGGTGAAGGTAGAGCCTTCCATTTCCGCAGGCTGTAATTTCTTAGATTTTGCTTTACCGGCAAACTCTTTTACCTCGGCAGAGATGTGGCTTAATGATTTACCATCGGCAAATTTGATAACCGGTACCAATAAACCTTCGTCAACCGCAACCGCTACACCTACGTGTACGTGCTGGTTGGTACGGATGGTATCGCCCTGGAATGATGAGTTAATGGCAGGGTGCTGGCGCAGGGCAACAGCAACAGCTTTAACCACAAAATCATTAAATGATATTTTAACCGGGGCAATGTCGTTCATTTTAGTACGTGCAGCAATTGCCTGGTCCATGTCTATCGACATGGTAACATAGAAATGCGGCGCGGTAAATAAACTTTCGGACAGGCGGCGGCTGATAGCCTTACGCATTTGCGTAACCGGCCTTTCGCTGAATTTCTCTTCGCCGGTAAAGGTTGGCAAAGTAACCGGTGCTTTTTCCGCGGCAGGGGCTGATGCACCTTGCGCTGCAGGAGCGCTTTCCGCAGGTTTTGCAGAAGGCGTATAACCTTCTATATCCTTCTTTACAATACGGCCGCCATCGGCAGAGCCTTTAACATCATTTAAGTTGATGCCTTTTTCTTTAGCTATCTTACGTGCTAACGGAGATGCTTTTACGCGGCTATCATCAGCGGTTGAGCCATGGGCTTCGTTTGAAGCGGCAGGTGTAGCAGCTTCGGCAGCAGGTGTTTCTTCCTGCGCAGGTGCTGAGGCTTGCCCGTCGGCGCCATCTGCATTATCCAGTAATGGCTGTATGTCTGTTCCTTCTTTACCTACTATGGCAATAATATCATTAACCTTGGCCGCTTCACCTTCTTTTACACCAATGTATAGTAAGGTGCCAGCCTCATAACCTACTACTTCCATAGTAGCTTTGTCTGTAGCTACATCGGCCAATGAATCATCAGCTTTAACCTTATCACCTACTTTGAAGTTCCATTTTTCAATGGTACCCTCAGTCATGGTATCGCTCAACAACGGCATACGTATTACGGTAGCCGGGATGCTTGATGTATCTACTTTTGGTTTTGCTGAGGCAGATTTTTCCGCAGTAGCAGCCGGTTTTGCGTCCTCGGTTGCAGCAGGTTTTTTATCTTCTGCCGGTTTTTCTTCCTTAGCCGGCGCAGCTTTGCCTTCGCCGTCTAAAAGCGCTTTATAATCTTCACCCTCTTTACCTAAAACGGCAATAACGGCATCAACAGGGGCGGCGCTGCCTTCCTGTACACCTATGTACAGCAATACACCATCCTGGTACGATTCAAAATCCATGGTGGCTTTATCAGTTTCAATCTCGGCCAAAACATCGCCTGATTTTACCTTGTCGCCAACCTTTTTATGCCATTTAGCCACCACACCTTCGGTCATGGTATCGCTCATTTTCGGCATTTTAACTACTTCAGCCATATATCGTGATGAATTTTGTTAATGTTGTGATCAGTCAAATAATTAGTCGCGGATGTACGGATAATTATCCTGCACATAAACATCCGTATAAAGCTCTGATGCCTCAGGCCATGGCGACTCTTCAGCAAATTTAACTGCTTCATCTACCTGGGCTTTTACCTTTGCTTCAATCTCTTCAAACCATTGATCATCGGCATAGCCGTTTTTCTGGATAGCGAGTTTGGTGATCTCGATAGGGTCTTTGGCTTTATAGCTTTCCAGCTCTTCTTTAGTGCGATACTTTTGCGGGTCGCTCATGGAGTGGCCTTTAAAGCGGTAAGTACGCATTTCAAGGAAGGTAGGGCCTTCGCCGCGGCGTGCGCGTTGCACAGCCTCGTCCATAGCGTTATGAACAGCTACAGGGTCCATACCGTCAACCGGCGATGAAGGGATACCGTAAGGTAAGCCTAATTTATAAATATCAGTTTGCGCGGTGGTACGCTCTACAGAGGTACCCATGGCGTAACCATTATTTTCGCAAATAAATATAACAGGCAGTTTCCAAAGGGCAGCCATGTTAAAGGTTTCTGTTAAAGCACCCTGGCGAACGGCGCCATCACCCATGTAGGCGATGTTTACGTTATCGGTGCCTTTATATTTTTCGGCAAAGGCTATACCCGCACCCAGTGGTACCTGGCCGCCAACAATACCATGGCCGCCGTAGAAATGGTTTTCCTTGTCGAACATGTGCATTGAACCGCCTTTACCTTTTGAGCAGCCTGTGGCTTTACCGTACATCTCTGCCATGATAGCGTTTGGCGATGTGCCTTTGGCTAAAGCATGCGCGTGGTCGCGATAAGCAGTGATCATGCTATCCTCATGACGGATAACAGACATGGCGCCGGCTAATACAGCTTCCTGGCCGATGTAGAGGTGACAAAATCCGCGTATTTTTTGCTGACCGTATAATTGACCGGTCTTTTCTTCAAATTTACGCATCAACAGCATAGACTCATACCACATCAGGTAGGTGTCTTTAGTTATTTCGATTGAACTCATTTATTAAATAAAGTTTCTATGAGAAAGTGCAAATCTAATTATATCCTGCAAATAACCGAAACTGCAACAAATTTGTTGTGAACTTTAACTGCCTTAATATTAAATATTAGGTTAAACAGTATTTGTTAAAACATATTTAAGCCAAATTTCGTTTTGGGGTACCGATAACCGGCATTTTGAACTGGGGTAAAAACCTCAATTTACCTAATAATCTTTTCGTAAAAAAATTATGCATGCATAACTTAATGGGGTATAACCAAGCACTTAATTTTACCGTAAAAGGAGATTTGTTAACAACGGTGCAAAAAAATTTACTTAAACGATTTTAAAATATTATTTGTAGATATCGTTTAAATAGATAGTTTTGTATCCAACAATAGACATACTGTCTGATTTAATAAACATTTGTCGCCCTAATTCGACAAAATAAAGTGATTAAATGAAGAAAATTACAATTGCTATTGCTCTAATTTTGAGCTTTTTATGTGCCCAAGCTCAAACAAAAAATGTTCCAACTCCTGCCGCTGCAGATGCTGAGCAGGAAAGTTTAGCTAAAGATTATTTATCGCAAATTATGGGTGTTGCCGTATCGGCCACATCTAATATGAAACTGTTTCACTTTGTTTACGACTGGATAGGTACGCCATATCGTTTTGGTGGCAGCTCACGTAAAGGTATTGATTGCTCTGCCTTTACCAAGCAGTTATACAGCGATGTATTTAACATGTCTATCCGCCGTAGTTCACGTGATATTTTCAGCATGGTGAGCCCGGTAGGCAAAGATGAACTGAAAGAAGGCGACCTGGTGTTCTTCAAGATACACAGCCGCAGCATTTCGCACGTAGGTATTTACCTGGGTAACGGCAGATTTGCCCATGCTTCATCACGTGGTGTTGCCATCAGTAACCTTGATGAGGCTTATTACAGCCGTTATTTTTACAAGGGCGGGCGTATATTAGAATCTTTTAAAAATGAATTCTCGTCGGCTTCGGTTGATGATAAATTTGAAGAGAAACCAACCAACTAACTAATTTTATACCTGAATTAATTAACAGATCCTTTCACTAACTATGAAAGGATTTTTTTTTGAATAACGGCATGTTCTCAAGATGGTTAGTATGTTTTATAGTGTTGCTGGCTTTTGGTTGCAGGCACGCAACAGTGCCTGTACAGTCAGAAGAGAAAAAAGGCAATAGCCCCATCAAAACCTAAAGCCCCAAAGGAAATCTTAAATGACAGCACAATAAGCATTGCCGCAGTGGGCGATGTGATGCTGGGCACCTCGTACCCTGATAGTGCCGCCCTGCCACCTGACAGCGCCCGCGGAACTTTCAAACACGTGGCGCATGATCTCAAAAGTGCTGACATTGTATTTGGCAACTTAGAGGGTGTATTGCTGGATAGCGGCGCCCCTGTTGATTACAAGCTGCATATGCGCAGTAAAAGCTATTTGTTCCGCATGCCGGAAAAATATGCCGGCGTACTCAAGCAAGCCGGGTTTAACCTGCTCAGCGTAGGTAACAACCATTCTAACGATTTTGGCAAGGCCGGGCGCGACCGCACCATAGCCTTATTAGATAGCCTGGGTATCGGCGTGGCCGGCTTCAGGACGCATCCCTCAAAAATAGTTACTCATGGAGGCGTGCGTTATGGCTTTTGCGCTTTCTCGCCTAACTCGCAAACGGTGCCTATGCTGCAAACAGGTTATGTTAAAAGCATTATAGCCGACCTTAAAGCTAAGAGTGATATCGTGATCGTATCATTTCATGGCGGGGGTGAGGGTACAGATTTTGAACATGTGCGCGATTCTACAGAAAAGTTCAGGGGCGAGAATAGGGGAAACGTATTGCAGTTTGCCCATGCAGCGGTGGATGCCGGTGCCGACCTGGTATTAGGCCATGGCCCGCATGTGGTAAGGGGCATGGAGCTGTATAAAGAGCGGCTGATCGCTTATAGCCTGGGCAATTTTGCCACCTACAAAGGGGTAAGCATAAGCGGCATATGCGGCCTGGCACCTTTGTTAAAAGTTAAACTTAGCAAACAGGGTAAATTTTTAAACGGGCAAATTTGCTCGTACCGCCAGGCACATGCAAGCAGCGTATTGCCTGATACACTTAACAGAGCTGCAGCGCGTATTAAATACCTTACAGAGGCCGATTTTACTAAACCCGGCATTACCATTACTCAATCGGGTAAGATAATGCCGGTAATATCAGATTAAGCTTCGTCTTTAGTGCCCCTTATCAGGCTGATACCGGTTGAAAAGAAAATGATAGCAATAATGCCAACTACCACCAACGTGGTTGGGGTGCCGCTATGCTGAATGATCTGTACACCTGTGTACAGCAAGCCTACTACTCCCAAAATAGTGAGTATAGTGCCAAAAGTCCGTTTTAAGTTCATATGTAGTGTGGGTTAATATAATTTTATCACACATTAACCAAATTTCGATAAACATTGTTTTAGAGCTATTTATGATTCACACTTGCAAAAGCCAAATATAAATGTGTAATTTTCGCCATCTCTTAATATGATTTACCAATAAATTACGTTAGAGATGATGTAAGTGCCTCGCATTTACATTGTGATAAGGTTTAGGTTGAAAGTCCCCGGACAGCGAGTGTCCGGGGCTTTTGTTTTTAAGGCGTTTTGTAATTCGACCTTCAAATGCGCATTTTAGCCATTGTTGTGATATTTTTTATGAGTGAACTAAAAGAAAACCTGCACGCCCTATGTGCGGCTTATGTGCGGCAGCGGATGCAGGCGGCAGAGCAGGCCATAGCCGAAGCGCAGCAGGCACAAACCGATGATACCAAAAGCAGCGCCGGCGATAAGTATGAAACCGGCCGCGAAATGGCGCAGCAGGAAACCAACCGTAACCTGGCGCAGCTAAACGAGGCCAATAAATTGATGGTAGCCTTAAATCACCTGCCGCTTAACGGTACGGGAGAAGTTGCCGAAGCAGGCAGTATTGTACATACCAATAACGGGAGCTTTTACCTGGCCATTAGCGCGGGTACTATCGCCTATGCCGGGAAAAGCTATATGGCCATATCTCCGGCATCGCCGCTTGGCCTCGCGTTAAAAGGGAAAAAGGCCGGCGACCAGTTGATTTTAAATGGTAAATCGTACGAAATTATGGCTGTTGAATAGTTTAAAAATCGCTAACCCGTTTATTTTCAAAAAATAAAAACATTTAGTTTAATAAATATTTGTACAATTGATGATTTTCTATTCTATATTTGAAAAAACAAAACTAATGCCGGGTAACAAACCGGTGTGCTAAATTAAATTTTTAATGAACATATTCGTTGGAAGCCTTCCGTACTCTTTACAGGAAGCAGATTTACAAGAGCTTTTTGAAGCTTATGGTGAAGTAAGCACCGTTAAAATTATTATTGACAGAGAATCCGGAAGAAGCAAAGGTTTTGGATTTGTTGAAATGCCGGATGATGAAGCAGCTCAAAAAGCGATCTCAGGCTTAAACGGATCAGAAATAAGCGGCCGTTCAATTGCTGTTAGCCAGGCCGAAAACAAAAAACCTGCCGGTGGTGGCGGTTTTGGCGGCGGTAACCGCGGTGGTGGTTACGGCGGCGGCGGCAACCGTGGCGGTGGCTACGGCGGCGGTGGCAACCGTGGTGGTGGCTATGGCGGCGGTGGTAACCGTGGTGGCGGCTACTCTAAAGATAACAACAGGGGCGACGACCGTTGGTCATAATATTTAAGCAAAGGCACCGGTAACCCGGTGCCTTTCTTTATTGCTACAAACACGCTGCTAACCCCGGCGTGCTTTTTTATGCACCAAACTTTGGGGCAAACAACATTGTTGTTTGCTGCGTTTTATGGCAAACAAAGTAGAAGGCTGTTAGCCGCTTTCATACTTTTTGCTATTTTTGTGAAAAATCAGAAACCCGATGAGCGAACTCATTAAGAAACAAGTAAATGATGCAAAAGCTTTAATGGAAAAAGCTATTGCCCATACAGACAGTGAATTAAACAAGATACGTGCAGGTAAGGCCAGCCCATCTATGCTGGACGATGTTGTGGTTGAATACTACGGTACGCCAACCCCGCTAAGCCAGGTAGGCAGTGTTACCACTCCGGATGCCCGTACTATTGTTGTACAGCCTTGGGAAAAGAATTTATTACCCGCTATCGAAAAAGCTATCAAAGAAGCTAATCTTGGGGTTAACCCACAGAACGATGGGGTAATTATCCGCATCAATGTACCTCCTTTAACAGAAGAACGCCGCCGCGACCTGGTTAAAAAAGCCAAGGGCGAAGCTGAAAGTGGTAAAATAGCTATCCGCAACATCCGTAAAGATGCTAACGAAAAAATTAAAAAATTGAAATCAGAAGGTGTTTCTGAGGATGAGATAAAAACAGGCGAAGGCGAAGTGCAAAAGCTTACCGATGCTTACATTGTAAAGGTTGACCAATTGACCGAAGTGAAAGAAAAAGACATCATGACTGTTTAATATCGTCATGAACATGATATGAAAGGGATGGCCTACAAGCTATCCCTTTTTTGTTTATAACGGACAAGTTGCTTATAACCTTATTGTCAAATTAAAGCAAATGAAACACATAGGACTGTTCCTTTAGTATTTTTGCTGGCGAAAAAAATGAATATACTTATCAGTTACCTAAAGAAGCATCGCTGGATAGTTGTCCTGGCCTTGTTTTTAGCAGCCATGAACATTGGCTTTTCACTGCTTGACCCCTATATCACCGGTCGCATTGTTGACAGTGTTATTGAAAAGCGTACCAGCCTCAACGAAAATGAATATTTCCACCGGGTAATTACGCTGGTAAGCATGGCTATTGGTGTAGCCATGGTATCGCGCATTGCCAAGAACTTCCAGGATTATTTTACCAACATTATTACGCAAAAAGTTGGCGCCGAAATGTATGCCGATGGTCTTAAGCACTCGCTTGAACTGCCTTACCAGGTTTTTGAAGATCAGCGCAGCGGCGAAACCCTCGGTATACTGCAAAAGGTTAGACTGGATTGCGAAAAGTTTATCACCTCTTTTATCAGCATCCTGTTTGTATCCATCATCGGGATGGTGTTTGTAATGGTTTATTCGGTATCGGTAAGTTACCAGGTGCTGTTGGTTTATGTAGCGGCTATACCTGTTATCTCATTTGTGAGTATGGCCATGAGCAGGCGTATCAAACGCATACAAAAAAACATTGTAAAAGAAACCACCGCGCTGGCCGGTTCAACTACCGAATCATTACGGAATATTGAGCTCATCAAAAGCCTTGGCCTGGCCAAGCAGGAAATTAAGCGCCTTAACGCTACCACCTACAAAATATTAGACCTTGAGCTAAAGAAGGTAAAATACGTGCGCAGTATGAGCTTTGTACAAGGCACAACCGTTAACCTGGTGCGTAGCGCTATGGTGGTAGTGCTGCTGATGCTTATCTTCCGCGGGAGCATATCACCGGGGCAGTATTTCAGCTTCCTGTTTTATTCGTTTTTCCTGTTTAACCCTTTGCAGGAGCTTGGAAACGTAATTTTAAGCTGGCGCGAGGCGGAGGTATCATTAGCTAATTTCAAAAATATCCTGAGCATCCCTATCGATAAAAAGCCCGAAAAACCTATTCTGCTGGAAAAGGTGCAGCAACTAACATTTACTGATGTGAGCTTTAAGCACCTTACGGCCAACCGCAATGCTTTAAACCATATTAGCTTTAATGTTAACACGGGCCAAACAATCGCGTTTGTAGGCCCGTCAGGATCAGGAAAGACCACGCTGGTAAAATTACTGGTGGGGCTGTACCAGCCCATGCAGGGCGATGTGCTTTATAACAACACACCCAGCAAAGAGATTGACCTTGACCAGTTACGTGAACGCATTGGTTTTGTAACGCAGGACACCCAACTATTTTCGGGCACCATCCGTGAGAACCTGCTGTTTGTGCGCCCTGACGCTACCGACGAGGAATGTTTGAACGTATTGCAGCGGGCGGCATGCCAAACACTAATGGCCCGTGCAGACAAAGGCCTGGATACCGTAATTGGCGAAGGTGGTGTTAAGGTATCGGGTGGCGAAAAGCAACGCTTATCCATTGCCCGTGCATTGCTGCGCAAGCCGGATATCCTGGTGTTTGATGAAGCTACCTCATCACTCGATTCTATCACCGAAGAAGAAATTACAGATACCATACGTGATGTATCTGTACTGAACGATCACGTTACTATACTGATCGCGCATAGGCTTTCGACCATTATGCATGCCGACTGTATCTACGTGCTCGAAAAAGGAAATATCATAGAGTCGGGCAAGCACCATGACCTAATAGACCAGAAAGGTTTGTACTACGCCATGTGGCGCCAGCAAATAGGTGAGAAGCATGAGATAGACGCGTAGTTCGCATAAACAAGAAAGCCCTGCTGTATCAGCAGGGCTTTCTTGTTAGCTTATCTTTTACTTTACCAGTGTACCTATCGGTTCACCTTTGGCGATCTTCATGAAGTTGCCTTCTTTATTCATATCAAAAACGATGATAGGGAGCTTGTTCTCCTGGCATAGGGTAATGGCGGTCATGTCCATTACGTTTAAACCTTTATCATACACTTCCTGGAACGATATCTCGTCGTAACGGGTAGCGGTAGGGTCTTTCTCCGGGTCGGCAGTGTAGATACCATCTACACGGGTGCCTTTCAATACCACATCGGCCTTTATTTCAATAGCACGTAAAGAGGCCGCGGTGTCTGTAGTAAAATACGGATTACCGGTACCGGCACCGAATATCACGATCTTATCGCACTCGAGATGGTGCATGGCGCGGCGGCGGATGTATGGCTCGCATATCTGCTCCATTTTTATGGCCGATTGCAGGCGGGTATCTACCCCAATGCTTTCCAGGGCGTTTTGTAATGCCATACAGTTAATAACGGTTGCCAGCATGCCCATATAATCGGCCTGGGCACGTTCCATTCCCGACTTCTCGGCGCTTAAACCGCGAAATATATTGCCACCGCCAACTACAATAGCAATTTCAATTCCCTGATCTTTTACGGCTTTTATGTCCTGCGCGTATTGCAGAACCTGCTTATTATCAATACCATATTGGCGCTCACCCATGAGTGATTCGCCGCTAAGTTTTAGAAGTACTCTTTTGTATTTCATTTACACGGAAGATTTACCAAAAATAGAGAATAAATGGTATTGTTAAAATTTTATATGTTAATGGTTAAGTAATTGCCCTGTAACACAGTAGCAATTGTTTCATAATGAGCGTTAAAAATAATCAGGTCGGCATCAAGGCCTTCAATAATGCGTCCTTTACTTGCCTTTTTTGCTAATTGTGCCGGATAGAGCGAAGCCATGTTAACCGCTTCGGCCAGTTCAATTCCCACCTTTTCCACACAGTTTTGTACCGCCTTTAGCATGGTTAAGCTCGAGCCGGATAGTGTGCCGTCAGGCATTACATACTTGTCGCCTTCTAAACGGTGCTGGTAAGTGCCTTCAGTAGCGGCAGTTACCGCGTCTGTGATCAGGAATAACCTATCGCCCAGTTCGCGCTTGGCCAGGCGTATCATAGGCCAGTCAACGTGGTTGCCATCGGCTACGATGCTGGTATAGGGGCGTTCCTCAAATATGGCGGGGATGTAACCGGGCTCGCGGTGGTGCATTTGCGGCATAGCGTTAAACAGATGCGTAACGGCGGGAATAGGTTTGTTCAGGAAGCCCTTACCTTGCTCGTAAGTGGCATTGCTATGGCCTGATGAAAGGATGATGCCCTGTGTATGCAGGTAATCGATCACTTCGTGGTCCTGCAGCTCAGGCGCTATAGTTATCATGCTGATCACACCTTCGGCACGTTCTATCCAGCCTTTAACTTCTGCTAAAGTCGCTTTTTTAATATACTTTTCAGGATGCGCGCCGCGTTTGGCCGCATTGAGATATGGCCCCTCCAGATGCACGCCCCAGAAATTGCCGCGTGCATTAGCACGGTATGCTTTTGCCGTGTCGATACCGGCCTCTACAATATCGTTGGTGTTAGTACCTATGGTGGCGAAGAAGCCGGTGGTGCCTTGGTTAAGCAGGTCGTCTTCCATCCGCTGCAGTGCCGCTATTTCGGGCTTGCCGGCAAATAGTTTACCGCCGCTGCCATAGATCTGCAGATCTATAAAACCGGGCGCCAGGTAAGCACCGTTAAGATTTTTCTTAACCGCATCAGCAGGGATGGACTGCTCATTAACTATAGCTTTGATCTTGTTGCCTTCAATTAAAACTGCTTTTCCTTCGGTAATGGTGCCGTTGGTAATGAGTTTAAGGTTATGCAGTGCTGTGCTCATGGAAGAAAGCCCCCTCTAAATATCCCCCGTTAGGGGATACTTTTTGTTTTAAATTGTGAATGTCCCTTTTACAACAAAGCCCTCCCTACCGGGGAGGGTTGGGTGGGGCAAACAAAAAAAATCCCCCTCGGTAAGCCGAGGGGGTTAATATAATTAAGCTCCTAAAGCAACTCGCTTAAACGCGGTAACTGTAAGGCCTTTTTCAACTGTATCAAGGAACTGGCTAACGTTCTTAGAAGAATCCTTAACAAACTCCTGGTTTAATAAAGTTGAGTCTTTGTAGAATTTGTTCAGTTTACCGGCGGCGATCTTTTCAACCATTTCTTCCGGTTTACCTTCCGCACGGATCTGATCTTTAGCGATAGCTAACTCACGCTCGATAGTAGTTGAATCAACACCGTCTTTATCAACCGCAACAGGGTTCATAGCGGCAATTTGCATAGCTACGTCTTTACCTGCTTCGTCAGCACCGGTAGCAGCTTTGTTTAAAGCTACCAACACCGCTAAACGGTAGTTACCGTGGATGTAAGCAACAACTTTCTCGCCTTCCAGCACTTCGTATTTAGATACGCCGATCTTTTCGCCGATCTTACCTGTTTTGTCAACAGTAGCATCGCCAATTTTAACGCGTGAGTTCTCAACGTCAATTTCTAAAGCATTAAGTTCTTCAAGCGATTTTGGGTTAGCCTGTACAGCAGCGTTAGCAATCTCGTTACCAAAAGCAACGAATTCAGCGTTCTTAGCCACGAAGTCGGTTTCGCAGTTAAGCTCGATGATCACACCACGTTTGCCATCTTCTGAAGTACGCGCGATAACCACACCTTCGTTTGACTCACGGTCCTGGCGGCTTGCGGCAACTTTAGCGCCTTTTTTTCTTAAGTAATCAATTGCAGCTTCAAAATCACCATTGGTTTCAGTTAAAGCTTTTTTGCAATCCATCATACCCGCACCGGTTTGCTGGCGCAGTTTATTTACGTCTGATGCAGAAATTTGTACTGTAGACATTTGTTTTTTATGTTAAATGTTATAAAGTTGAAAGGTTACAAGGTTGAAACATTAAAACATTCCAACCTTGCAACCTTACAACATTAAATAAATATTACTCTTCTGTAGATTCAGCAGTTGGGGTACCAGCCTCAGCTTCTTCGGCTACCCTTTTTGCGCCACGTGCGCCTGAAGTTGCTTCAGGAGCATCAGCTTTCGCTTTTGCAGCAGCTGCTTCTTTTTCAGTTTCGTCTTCTTTCTCGCGTTTGCGCTCATCCAAACCTTCTTCGATAGCTTTGATGATGATACCGGTGATCAAAGAGATCGATTTGGTAGCGTCGTCGTTAGCCGGGATAGGGAAGTCGATGTTAGATGGGTCAGAGTTAGTATCAACCATCGCGAAAGTCGGGATGTTCAGCTTTAAAGCTTCTGATACGGCGATGTGCTCTTTTTTAACGTCGATGATGAATAATGCTGCAGGTAAACGGTTAAGATCAGAGATACCACCTAAAAGGGTTTCTAATTTAACGCGCTCGCGCTGTATCATTAAACGCTCTTTCTTAGAAAGGATAGCGTAAGTACCGTCTTTAGTCAGTTTATCGATGTTTGACATCTTTTTGATTGACTTACGTACGGTAGCGAAGTTGGTTAACATACCACCTAACCAACGCTCGGTGATGTATGGCATGTTTACGCTTTTCGCGTAATCGGCAACAATATCCTTAGCTTGTTTTTTGGTAGCTACGAATAATACTTTGCGGCCTGATTTTACTATTTGTTTGATAGCAGCAGCGGCTTCTTCAACCTTTGCTAATGTTTTATTTAAATCGATAATGTGGATACCGTTACGCTCCATGAAAATGTACTGAGACATTTTCGGATCCCATTTGCGGGTAAGGTGACCAAAGTGTACACCTGCATCCAGTAAATCCTGATATGTTGTTCTTGCCATTGTTTGTGTCCTCCTTTGATATTAACGTTTACTGAATTGGAATCTTCTGCGAGCTTTTCTGCGACCTGGTTTCTTACGCTCAACCATACGGTCGTCACGTGTCATTAAACCTTTAGCACGCAGAGCCGGTTTTTTCTCCGGATCCAGTTCAACAATGGCTTTAGCGATAGCTAAACGAACGGCCTCGGCCTGTCCTTTTACACCACCACCTGCTACGTTTACTTTAACATCAAATTTACCTGCAGAACCAGAAACCTCTGTAGACTGGGTAACAATGTATTGTAAAGGCAAAGTAGGGAAGTACTCTTTGTAATCTTTACCGTTAACGGTAATAGCGCCATTACCCTCGCTTAAGTAAATGCGGGCAACAGCGGTTTTTCTTCTGCCTGAAGTGTTAGTTGTTGGCATTGTGTTTTTTCTCCTTTTAAAATTGAAAGTTAAATGGTTTTAGGATTTTGAGCGGCGTGTGGATGCTCGGCACCAGCGTAAACATGCAGGTTGCCATAGATAGCACGGCCCAAACGGTTTTTAGGTAACATACCACGAACCGCTTTTTCAATTACGCGCTCCGGATGTTTTGCCATTAACTCCTTAGGAGAAATGAAACGCTGACCACCTGGATAACCAGTGTAAGAAACATACTGCTTGGTAGCAAATTTGTCTCCGGTCAGTCTTACCTTGTCTGCATTAATAACGATAACGTTATCACCGCAGTCTACGTTTGGGGTGAATCCTGGCTTATGTTTACCTCTGATCATCATAGCGATCTTAGTACACAAGCGCCCCAAAATCTCATTGTTAGCGTCAACAACAACCCATTCTTTATTAACGGTTTTCTTGTTGGCTGAGACAGTTTTGTAACTTAACGTATTCACTTGCTTTAAATTAAATAATTAAACGTTTTTGTAAACCCCGTATTTTCGGGACTGCAAAGATACGCTTAATTGTTTAATTTACAAGTAGGTTGTGATTTATTTTGGAGGAGAAAAAGTGGGCTGTTATTTCGTAAAGCTACTGAAATGCTAAATTTGCTTTTACTTGGAATGTATGCGTTAAATTTACCTTAGCTTTCTATGTGGGTTACGGCGGGTATGAAATACAGATACTATGAAAATCATTTTTTTGTGCTCATTTATTCGAAATACTATCAAATAAGGAAATATCTCCGTGTTGGCTTGTCGGAAATTTCCCTGTTTTTCATAGATCAAAGGATTGCTTTGTACAAAAGATATCTTTTTGTAGACCTCATTTTCAAACTTATCGCCTAAGCCTATTTGCTGTTTTTCATACCACGCCCATCCATCGAATAATTCATATCGCGCTTTGTCAGAAAATTGAATTAGGTAAGTCACGTAATGTCTTTAGTCGTTTCTTGCTTCACGCTTACGATCGTGCATGAATGACCTTACTTCATCTATAGAATATCCTTTATCTATGCCTGCTTCAAATCGTGTATATCGGTCTTCTAACTCCGCAACAAAATTTTCGTCCTCATGCCATTTATACTCTGTGGAAATCTCACTTTCAACAAGCGTATAGATCGCTTTCACTTTCTCATCGTCGGCTATATTGATATAGTCGTGTAATTTTTTCCTTATCGCTGCTATGGTCATGGTATTTGTGTCTTTAACAAATTTAACTATTTGAGCAGACTATATCAACGTTTCTCAACCCTATCGTAAAACCCGCCGAACGAATTCATTTTCACGGCATCCTCGTTAAAGAAATCTCCGGGGAAGCCTAATTCAATTTTGCTGACTTCGTCCAATTTGGCAATATGCTCAGGCGTTAGTGTTACATCAACTGTCTTGAGGTTGTCTTTTAACTGATCTACCTTGGTAGCGCCAACAATAGGTATGCATTGGAAACCTTTGCTCATAGTCCACTGCAGGGCAACATGGCTTTCTGATACGCCTAACTCCTGTGCTATTTCCATCACCACGCGGGTTATCTTTTCAGCTTTATCATTCAAGCGTTTGCTGTCGGGTTTAATGCGTCCTTTCTCGCCCTTTAGGTATTTACCCGTTAGCGCGCCGCCGGCCAATGGTGCCCATGGTGTAACCGTCATGCCGAAGTGTTTGGCCATCGGTATCAGTTCGCGTTCGGCGGTACGGGCCAGCAGGCTGTATTCCACTTGTAAGGCAATAAACTGGCTCCAGCCCATTAGCTCGGCCAGGGTGTTGCCTTTGGCTACTACCCATGCGGGAGTATCGCTTATGGCGGCATAGGTAACCTTTCCCTGGCGAATGAGGTCGTCCATGCCACGCAGCACTTCGTCAATAGGTGTAATATCATCCCAGATGTGCAGGTAAAGCACATCAATAAAATCCGTTTTTAAACGTTTGAGACTTTCCTCAACGCTGCGCATCATGTTTTTGCGATTGTTGCCGCTGGCGTTTACGTTGGTTTGGTTATCCTTTAAGGTATACTTGGTAGCTACCACAAAATGGTCGCGGTCGTGGTTGCTCAGGTAATTGCCAATGATCTTTTCGCTGGTGCCTAATTTGTAAATGTTGGCGGTGTCTAAAAAGTTACCACCTGCCTCGGTATAGGCATCCATAATTTTGAAACTGGTATCAGCATCAGCGCCCCAGCCGGCCTCGGTGCCAAAGCCCATGGTGCCTAAACAAAGTTCGGATACTTTAAGGCCCGAGCGGCCCAGCAATTTATATTTCATGGTGTGTAGTGTTTATTAGTTAACGGCAGTACAAAGCTGCTGTTTTAAAACATTAAATAAAAGGTGCTTTAAACAATCCCTGCTGCCAGTTTGTAAATATTAAAACACATGAGCAAATGAAGATCATCACCCTGCATAAACCGATAGCAACCGAAAAGCTGTATAACCACATTAAAGACCAGCTTAACCCGCTGTTTCGTAAACAACGCCAAAGCGACCTTGAGTTTCTTGTTGAAAATACACCGGAAGGTATCAAGATACTTCAGCCGGAATTTTACGATGGCCCTTTATATACCATCGCCGTTCAGGACGATGAACTGTGGATAACCCGCAATGAGAATTATGTGGATGATGTAAATTCCGTTACCATTGAATCCATTCTGAATTTGCTTTTTGATGATCTATCAGGAAAGTTAGGAACGGATCTGGTGGAGGAAGGGTAATAAAAAAGCCTCTTCGCAGAGGCTTCAATAATTTTTTATCCGTTTATCCAGCTGAACTTGTATTCCAGCATAGGGTTCTTCATCCGGTCGGCTACGCGCAGTAACCTATCCGGCAGGGCCATGATGTAGTCGCGGGCTTTTTCACCGTCCTCTTTAAGGTCGGTAACGCTGGCAATGTGCCAGTCGGTTATTAATTCTTTTAGTATGTCTACGTAATCAATTGCTGTATAGATTCCCAGGCGTTGAGCTGCATCTGTAAAGTGTCCAAAGGTTTGGCCGATCTTTAAGCCTACTTCACGAAGGAAATGCGCCGGCATTACAATTTTTTTACGCATCATGTCCTCAAAGGCCAGCATAGCTTCGTTGGCATCAACCTCAAAAGTACGCTCGATAAAATATTTGTAAGCTTTAGCATGGCGGGCCTCATCGCCGGCAATAACACCACACATTTTTGACAGCAAAGTATCGCCTGCTTTTTTTGCCTGCGATGCCACCCTGCGGTGCGATACGTTGGTGGCCAGTTCCTGGAACGAGGTATAAATAAAGTTACGGTAAGGATCGTGCCCGGTGCCTATGTCAAAACCATCGGCAATAAGGTATTGGGTTGATACTTCCATGGCGCGCATATCAACGCGGCCGGTAAGGTATAAGTATTTGTTAAGCAGGTCGCCGTGGCGGTTCTCTTCGGCGGTCCAATGGCGGGTCCACTTCATCCAGCCGCCTTCCTCGTCATCGCTAACACCTTCAACCATGGTTAACCATGATTCGTAGGTGGGCAGCGCTTCTTCGGTAATGGTATCGCCAATTAAAACCGCTACCAGATCATATGACAGGCCCCTCGCGCTTTCCTGTAATTCTTTTATCTCACTGAAAAACGTATCTCTTGACGCATCAGGCAAAAAGTCTGACGGCTGCCAAATGGTATCTATAGGCTTTAAGTACTCATTCATCTTTTCCAGCATGAACTTTTCTATATGCTTCATTACCTCTCTGCGTTTTTCTTCGAAAAATTTCATATATCCTAATTGATGTGCAAAGTTAATTATTTTAATGTATTTTATTTAGAACCATTATAACCTATCGCCTGTTTCATACAGTCAGGCAAATTGTTAAGTGAAGGTTCGCCGCTAAAAATACTGAAATTGCTGTTATAGTCCCAAAGTATGCCGGGGATGCCCATTTGCTTTAGATTTTGCCTTACTGCCTTTATATAGCGGCAACGGCTATCGAGGTCGGCATATTTATTATATACGCCATATTCGCCGCAAATAATAGGTACACCGTACTTATTACCCCACTGTTTGGCAATCTGCAGCTTGTCATGCACGGCCTGGGCGTTGCCATCTTTAGCATACTGGTAATAATTAGTTTCGCCCCAGGTACCTTTGGCTTTGGGGTTGATGGGCGGGTAAAAGGCGGCATCATAGGGGAAGGGTATCCCGGTTGTGGCTGCCTGCTCTCCTACCCAATCCGCGCCCTGGTGGGTAAATAAAAAGGGTTCATAAAAATGGAACGTGTAGATGATGTTCTCGTCGGCCAGCCGCTCCATTCGGCTCAGCTCATATATGCTGTTAAAGTTGGATGCCCCAACCAGCAAAGTGCGGCGCTTATCCGCCCGCCGTATGGCCGTTACAATATTATAAGCGGCATCATGCCACACTTTGGGGTCCATGTGTGGCGGCTCGTTGTAAATCTCAAAAAAAACTTTATCCGGATTTTCCCGTATATATCTCCTGGTTAACTTTAACCATAATGAAATTATTTTGGGAGTTTCGGTTAAATAGTTATTATCTGTAAGTTTACCGTAGTGAAAATCTATAATGATATTAAAACCATACTTATTACATTGTTTCAAAACATCATCAATTTGTGCAAATACTTTCTCATCGGAAATCCCGCTATCTTCAAAGTATTCAAAGGCTACCGGTAGCCTCAGCGTGGTAATGTTTAATTTTTTCAAAAGCTCAAAACCTGAGGGTTTAATAGGATTTTCATCTAAAACTTTGCTATTCCAGGTTTGTTCGAGCCAGGAAAGGCTGATGCCATTATTAAGCGAGCGCGCACGCATGAAGGCTGTTTGCCTAATGCTCTGCTGCGTTGGAGTGCTTTTTGCATGTGCGGGTAGTACATACATGGCAAGTTGTGCCAATGTTGCCAAAAATGGCACTGCCATATTTAAAAACTTATTTCTCACAATTCTTAATCACCCCTATTGAGAGTTGACTATATAAATAATAAAGGATACAAATGTTTGTTCAAATTTCAAAAGAGGAATATAAAAAGGAGATATCAAAAAAAGCCTGGTATCAAACTAATAATATTATCTGGACAATAATATTTTTATATCCCATATTCAGCGTTGTTGATTTTATATACGCCCCTAACATATGGCTGCAGTTTTTAATTGTGCGTATTATTACTATATTAATTATATATGGTTTATACAGCCTTTTCCAGGCGCGTAAATATAACTACCGTACCCTGTTGCATATTTGTTTCTTTATCCTGTCGGCAACCTGCGCTTTGCTTTGCAACATCGTAAACATACAACAACAAACCACCTATTATTTAATATATGCCGTGGTTATCCTGTTTTTTAACCTGCAGGTATTTTGGGAACCCATCAATTCCATAGCGCAAGGCCTTATCGCTTTGTTGCTGCTGGCCGTTTTTTATAATATTTTCAGCGAGTACAGTCTTGATATGGTCATCAATAACGGTGGCTCCATGTTCTTTATTATCGCTTTCTTATCGTGCCTGGTACCCAACGCGCGCTACAAGGTAATTGCCCGCGACGTGCGGTCGCAGATATTGATAGAAAAATCAAACGAGCAGTTAAAGGAACAAAACCAGAACATCAACGAGAAAAATAACATTATTGACCGCCAGTATGAGCAGCTGCGCAAGCTTGACGATCAAAAAAATAACTTCATTAACATTGCCGGGCACGACCTTAAAAACCTCATAGGCCAGATCGTGATGAGCAACAACATGCTGCGCGAGGAAGATTACCGGCTGAGCAACGACCAGAAAGAGTATTCCAGCTTTATTGGTGAGGCATCAGAGAAAATGCAGTATATGCTTAACAAGCTGATGGATGTGAAGGAGATAGAGTCGCCGGACATGAAGTTTAACATGGAAATATTTGATATTAACCATGAGGTAACACAGGTGTTTAGAGGGTTGCAGGAAACCGCTAACATGAAGAATATCCACCTGGTAGATAATATCCTTAAACTACCGCTTAATGTAAAACTGGACAAAGTTTTTGTTGGGCAGGTTTTCCAGAACTTACTTTCAAACGCTATTAAGTTTTCGCAAACCAATAACAGCATAAAGGTAGTTACCAGCCTGCAGCGCCAGAAGTTTGTATTTGAAATTATAGACGAAGGTGTACCCATTGGGCAGGACGAACTGGATATGATGTTTAACAAGTTAAAAACGCTTAACGAAGCATCGGGCAATATAGAAAGCCGGCTTGGACTGGGCCTTTCCATTGCCAAACTCATGACACAAGAACTTGGCGGCGAACTCACTTACCGCAGCAACGATAACGGAAACTATTTCAGGGTAGAGTTCTACGTAATAAATTAATAAGCTTATAATATCGAAACTAACGCTATAATCTGATGAAAAGATTTTTCACTCTTCTGGCTTTTTTACTTTTAACCGCGGGGGCATTTGCGCAAAACTTCAAGATCATCTCATTTAAGGCAATGGGCCATAATGATGATGAGCCTATTTTTGGTATGAGCGGTGCAACCTCTTTCTATTTTAAAATTACGCCGCAATATGAGATGAATGGCAGTAAACTGGTGTTGTTTATTGAGCCTTCTCAAGCGCTTATTCGTGAAAAATCATACATCAACCTTTTTATAGGCACAAAACCGGTATATAGCGGCCATTTAACAAAAGACTCTATACAGCGTATACAAATTAACCTGAGCCGTGCCGATGTGCCTGCTGATAATTATCTGAAGATACAGGTGAAAACGGCACTTTCTATTACTGATGACCAGTGCCGCGATTTAGATAACCCCGCCATGTGGGTGAGAGTTAAGAACTTCTCGCACCTTGCCCTGGTAAAAAGTAATAAGAACTTTTTTAATAACGTAAACATCAGTAATTGCTTTGATACCAAAACCGCCATTGTATATAATACCAACCCTACCCTGCATGACCTTAAAGCGGTAGCCTGGGCTTACTCGCGTTTGAAAAAAACACAGCAGCGTAACATTGGCGTTTACCAGATAGATCAGCTGCCTGATAGTGTGCGTAATTATATCCTGGTGGGTAACATCAACTCATTACCTGCCGATAAGCGCAGCCTTATTAAAGTTACCCCGCAAAGTAACCAGGGCTTGCTTTACCTCAATAAATCTGTTAGCACTGTAATGGATACCATTACCAATATGGTAAACGTAAACGGAAAATTTGTACCGACGAGATCTGTATCGCAGGAAGTTGTGCCTACCGAGATATTATTTGTTACCGGTGGCGACGATGCCGGATACGAAAAAACCATTACCGCCCTGGGTAACATGAATGTGCTTAACTCTACCTTTGGCGACTACCTGCTGGTGAATAAGGCGCAAAACACCTTCTTTAAAACCATTGATGAAAACCGCTCTAAACTATCATTGAAACAGATAGGCGGTACCAGCGATTTCTTATCGGGTATTGGTTCATTAAAAAGCGCTTTCAACTTTAAAAATTCAGACTTTAGCTTTACACCAAAAGAGGTAGAAATACGCGTAGTGGCCAACTATAGCAGCCTTAACCCCGGCGATCGTGGTTTCTTTAACATCTACCTAAACGGGTTGCTGATAAGCAGCGAAAAGCTGGATGCATCAGGTAAGCTCAATACCGCGGTAACCATTAACCGTTACCAGCACCATAAATACAATACGCTGGAGTGCGAGTTCCGTTTTTACCCCAACAGCGGTAACTGTAAAAACAGCTTCACCAATTTCTTCGCCGAGATTGATGTAGACAAATCATACCTGGAATCAAAAAATCCGTTTATCACCAGCGACCTGAGCTTTTACCAGTACCCTGAAGCTTTCAACAGCGGTAGTACCCGTATAGTGGTATCAAAACCTTACGCACGTTATGCTGCGGGTGCTATGGGCGAGATCATTTATGAGCTAAATAACAACATCAACGCTAATAATTTCCCTGAGTTTTCTTATTCTGATGAAATGACAGCCGCTGATCTGAAAAAGAACAACATCATAGCGCTGTTAAGTAAGGATGATAAGATGATGAAGGAGTTTCCTGACGCGCCTATCAGTTTCGAGCGTAATTTCAGGCTGTACAATACGGATAATAATACGGTGGTTTATTCCCTGTCAGATACTACGTCAAACGGCCTGGCACAAATATTTTACGGGCGAAGCAACAATGCCACGCTGGTGTTAACCGCTACGGGCAAACACCTGGCCGAAGCTTTCCTGGCGGCGTCCAAGTCAATTACTGAGCAATTGTCTACGCTATCGAGCAACGTTTGTATATCCGATGTAAATAACAATAAATACTTGTTCAACATCAACAAATCAAGCGATAACCTCGAATATATTGATACCAAGAGCGCTTTAACCCGTTTCTGGGATACATATAACCTGTATATCCTGTTAGGTATATTGGTACTTATCCTGTTATCGTTCCTGTATATACGTTCACGCGTGCAAAAATCACAGGAGTTGTTTAACGACTAATAACGGCTCATTACATAAGCTGATTGTAGCTGAGGCAAGGGTTAATTATATATACAGAGGGTTTATTAATGAGCATATCTATTCCTGACTTGTTGGTTAATGACAGGTTTATTACCGCCGGCGAACGCGATGCTATTGAGGCATACGCGCAGGAGTCGGGCTTGTCATTCATCAAAATTGCGCTTACATCGGGATATATCTCTCGTAAAAACTATGAGCGTTCGCTGCTTAACGCGGGTGTCGCTATTAACGAGCAGCCGCGCGAAGAGGCGTATGACCCTGATGTGCTCAGCAAGATAGACCTGGTATTTGCCCATGAACGCCTGGCCGTACCCCTGCGTATAGAAAATGGTAAGGTAGTAACATTAATGGCCGCGCCGGATGACCAGCTGGTGCATGATTTCATTAAGTTTACTTATGATATGGAGCCAGAGGTAGTGGTTACCTCTGACTTGGATATTACCTGGCTGAGTAATAAATTATTGGGCGAGCGTTACGTAAAATCAGCCGTGTTTGAGCTGATGAAGCGCGACCCCGACAGCTCGGCTGTAGTAACTTTTTCTACCGCTCAGCTCATCTTTATTTTTGTGTTGATAAGCCTTGTAGCTATTGGCCTGGTATTAAGCTTTAAAAACACATCTATTATTATTAATGTGCTTATCAGCTCGTTCTTCCTGGTAGCCATTATATTTAAAATGTTTTTGGCGCTGGTAGGTTCGAGGTTTGAGTTGCACCAGGCAGTAACCCGCGAGGACCTGCGGCAATTAGATGACGACGGACTGCCTATTTACACCATATTGTTACCGGTTTATAAAGAGGATAAGCTGATTAAAAAGCTGATCTGGAACCTGCAGTCGATAGATTACCCGCGCCACAAGCTGGATGTAAAACTGCTGATAGAGGAGGACGACGATAAAACGTTTAACGCAGTAAAGAACCTTGATTTTCCGGCAATTTTCGAGGTAATTGTAGTGCCTTTCCACATGCCTAAAACCAAACCCAAGGCGTGTAACTATGGCCTGCACTTTGCCCGCGGCAAATACCTCACTATTTATGACGCGGAAGATATTCCGGACACCGATCAGTTAAAGAAGGTGGTAGCGCTGTTTGGGAAGCTGCCCGAGGAATATATTTGTGTGCAGAGCGCGCTAAATTATTTCAACCGTAACGAGAATTTCCTTACCCGTATGTTTACGCTGGAGTACTCATACTGGTTTGATTATATGTTGCCGGGCCTCGATACGCTGGATATCCCTATCCCGCTTGGAGGTACCAGTAATCACTTTAAATTACAGGAACTGGTAGAGCTGGGCGCATGGGACCCCTTCAATGTAACAGAAGATGCCGACCTGGGTGTACGCGCTTATGCCAAGGGCCATAAAATTGCCATTATTAACTCCACCACGTACGAGGAAGCTAACAACGAGCCCTTTAACTGGATACGCCAGCGCAGCCGCTGGATAAAGGGCTACATGCAAACCTACCTGGTACACATGCGCGACCCGGTTGCTTTGTGGCGTGAGATAGGCTGGCGGGGTTTCCTGGGTTTTAACTTTTTTATTGGTGCAACGCCTATTACCTTTTTGGTGTACCCGCTGTTGCTGCTGATATTTATATGCTATGTGGTGTTTGACCTTTCCACCATCCGCAGCTTGTTTCCGGATTGGGTGCTGTTCATGTCTATATTTAACCTCATGGTAGGTAATATCCTGATGATATATGTGAACATGATAGCGGTTTTTAAGCGCCGCTATTATGAGCTGATATTGTTTGCTATTGCTAACCCTATTTATTGGTTAATGCACTCCATATCGGCCTACAAAGGCTTATATCAATTGGTGGTAAAACCATTCTATTGGGAAAAAACCAATCATGGTTTAAGTAAGGTGAATAACCCAACTAACCTTGTTAAGTAAAACATGAAGATAGCAGATTCGGTATACTTATTTATTATAACCCTATTCCTGGTGGTATACTACCTGGTATGCGCGGTTTATTTAAATAAGCTTAATTACTACAACCACGAATCGCTGTTTTATATAGAGAAAGCCAAAATAGTTTTTGAAGGTTTAGGCAACAGGCTAAAAACAATGGGTTTAACAGCGCCATTGATCCCTTTTTATGCCACCTTTTTGTTTACGCCGTTAAGCTATACACTGGCCCCTGTACTGGCATCAGCCATAGGTACTGCCGTATTGTTTAATATTATAGCGAGCACGGCTGCTAAAAGGCTAAAGGATAACGGTTATGTACTGCTGCTTTTAGTTATTTTTCTTTTCCACCCGGGTATCATTTACACGGCTGCTTCGGGCAAGAGTATTTATCTTATCCTCATATTCTTGTTCCTGTTCTTTCTTAACCTGTTTAAGTTTTACCGCTCCAATACAACGTTCCACGTATCTATAGCCAGTATCAGCCTGGTAGGGCTTATCTTTTGCGATTATAAGTTTGTATGGCTTACCCTTTTCTTTTTACCGCTTATATTAGCTATTACCATTCATAGCTTAAACCTGAGCGAGAAAGAATCCATATTCAGGCTTTTTATAAGTTTTAATAGCCCGTCATTGCGACGTAAACTGGCCAATAAAACTTTCGCGTTGTACATCATTCTGTTCAGCCTGCCATTAGTGGCTGTTTTATGTTATAAATTACTTAACCTTACCCATGCCAGTGATCTGAATTATTTTTCAGAAAGCCCCTATGCTACATGGAATGTGCTGATCGATAAATTGAGCTTTGACCAGCAGAGTACCAATACCTATTATCAAATACCTGAAATATCATTACTGTTATCTGCCAGGGTGGTGCTTTTCGCACCCATGATAGTTATCGCCATATATCTTTTCCGCGAGAGTACCTACCAGGTGCTTACCATACTCATCCCTTTTGCGTTTATTGAGTTTTTGCACATTAAATACGACAAGGTTTTTTTATCCTACCAGTATTACCTCATATTTATGATACTGGCTTACTTGTGTGTGGTAATGAAGGCCCACACCGTTAAAAACCAGCGTATGTTTAAATTATTATTACTGACCGTTGTATTGGTGCAATTGTATTCGGGCTGGTATTACCTGCGCAACTCAAGCGTTGATGAAGAAAAGAAGTTTACCAAAGTACTGGTTGACCGTACCGAAGAAAACATAGATACCGAGAATATTGATATTGCCAATTACCTGAACAGCCTGCCTGTAGACGCGCACGTTTTGGTTGATGACGCTATTGCTTACCCTATTGTAGCATTTGTAAAGGATATTAAGCCCATTATAATGCCTTATGAGGGAAGTTTCCTGAGTGCGCTGGAATCGCCTGATAAATATGTGGATTATATAGTGGTATCTACAGCACGTAATGCCGAGTCGGGATATACGCAGTTGAATAATAAATACATTACCATCATAAGGCGTAATATTTCCAACCTCAACTTCCGCAAGGTATATGAAACGGATAACTGGACGGTTTACCGGGTAATTACCAACGCTACAGGCAGCGAATTTGGTCGTGCTATTGGCAGGTGACCGGTTTACATATCTTTCTGTAACCGCATTATAACAGCATATGGCAGTTCGTTTAAATGGTCATATGTATCAAAAATCACGTTATTAACTATTTTTACGGCAATTAGATGCAAACCTTTTAAAAAAGGATAAATTTAAATACACCTGTTATTTTTGGGTATATTATTGTTTTACTGACAGTTATACTAATTATAAGCTGTTTAACCTGCTATGATATAAAATAATCAGCCGGCATGGCATGCCTATTGCAAAACCCTGTAAAAACAATAAGCATATGAAAAAGATTACTTTACTATTCGTTTTAGCCGTAGCATTTTGCGTGTCTGCATCGGCACAGATCCAAAAAGGGAACGTTTTAATTGGCGGAAACCTGTCAAACATCAACTTAGGCTTAGATGACCCAAAGGTATTCAGTTTTGAAATTACCCCCAAAGCGGCATGGTTTATCCAGGATAACGTTGCATTGGGTGGTTATGTAAACTTAGGGATACAAACTGCCAAAGGTGCCCCAACCACAACTACTTATGGTGTTGGCGCTTTAGGTCGTTATTACACCGGTAAAGATGTTGAAGTATTGCGCCATGGTCGTTTCTTCGCGGAAGGAACTGTAGGTGTTGGTGGTACTAACGTGAGCGATGGCGGCGGTAAAACAAACGGTTTAAACTTAGGCGTTGGTCCGGGTTTCGCTTACTTCGTAACGCCAAACATTGGTTTGGAAACCTTGCTTAAATACAATGGTCTGGTAGGATTTGGTAACCAAACTTACCAAAGCAACCTTAACCTGTCATTTGGTTTCCAGATCTATCTGCCGGGTAAAAGCACTGCAAGAAAAGTGGAGAATGATGTTAGATAGTTAAATCTATCGTGTTGAGTGTACAAACGGGCGGTAACTACGGTTACCGCCCGTTTGTTGTTTAAAGCATGTGTAACAACTTTGTTAGCGGACTGCACTGGGGTTTTGTAAGGCTATTTTATAAGTTTGTTGTAAACTATAACTGACTTATACATGAAACTAAAACTACTTTACACGGCTCTGGCATTAACAGGCCTTACCGGTACAGCCCTCTCGCAGGAGACGGTTGACCAGGCTGCTGTTGCCAAAATCAGAGAAGAGGGCCTCAACCATTCCAAGGTGATGGAAACGGCCTTTTATTTAACTGATGTATCCGGCCCACGCCTGGCTAACTCGCCGGGTTTAAAACGTGCGCAGGACTGGGCGGTTAACCAGTTAAAAACCTGGGGTATGGCCAACGCCAAACTTGAACCCTGGGGCAAGTTTGGCAAAGGCTGGGAAGTGCAGAAAAACTACGCGGCCATCACAGTGCCATATTACCATGCCATCATTGCCATTCCTAAAGCGTGGACACCCGGCACCAATGGCCTCATCAAAAGTGAAGTGGTACTGCTAAAGGCTGATTCTGTTGCCGAACTGAATAAATACAAAGGCAAGCTGGCCGGAAAGATCGTGATATTTGATACCAAAAATACTTTGAAAAGGTCTGAGAAACCCGATCTGGAGCGCTACACAGATGCTCAACTTACCGAAATGGCCAACGCCAAACCCGCACCCCGCGGCGAACGCCGGGCCTTTGACCCCAACTCGCCGCAACTCGCGGCCATGCGTAAAGCAAGAGCTGCGCGTGCCGCTATCAGCCAGTTTTTGGTTAATGAGAAGGTGGGCTTGATATTAGCACAGGGCCGTGGTACCGATGGTACTACTTTTACCACCAACGGAGCCTCTTATGCTGATACTGCCAAGGCCGTAGCACCCGAACTGGAAACCAGCGGTGAGGACTTCCTGCGTATTTTGCGTTTAGTGAAAGCCGGCCAAAAGGTAGAGATGGAGGCCGACATTAAAACACAATTTATTACCGATGACTTGCAGGGTTATAACGTTATTGCCGAAATACCGGGTACTGATAAAAAACTGAAAGAACAGGTGGTAATGATAGGTGGCCACCTCGACTCGTGGCATGGTGCTACCGGCGCTACAGATAATGCCGCAGGCAGCGCGGTAATGATGGAGGCTATGCGCATTTTAAAAGCCATTGGCTTTAAACCAAAGCGCACCATCCGCATAGCTTTATGGAGCTCAGAAGAGCAGGGCTTGTTTGGATCTCGTGGTTATGTAGCTACCCACTTTGGCGATCCTAAAACTATGGAATTAAAACCGGAGCAGGCTAAGTTGGATGCTTACTACAATTTAGATAATGGTACCGGTAAGATCCGTGGTATTTACCTGCAAGGCGATAGCGCTGCAGGCCCTATTTTCCAGGCATGGTTAAATCCATTTAAAGACCTGGGCGCGGGAACGGTTACCATTGGCAACACCGGCGGTACCGATCACCTTTCATTTGACGCCGTTGGCCTGCCGGGCTTCCAGTTCATACAGGATGCCATGGATTACGGTACCCGTACCCACCACAGTAACCAGGATACCTATGACCGCCTGAGCGAGGATGACCTCAAACAGGCTGCTACCATCGTCGCATCGTTTGTGTACAATACATCAGAACGTAAAGATATGATCCCGCGCAAAGAGTTGCCAAAGGCACAACTTGCGAGGAATTGATTACAAGAAGAGCGATGATCTCTCATCGCTCTTCTTGTTTAGCAATATAGCTGCTTACATTATTATTTTGGCTAAAGCCTTTTACATTGGGCACAATGCCCGCCCCATAAATGGGACGGCAATGAAAATGGCTTTTTGATTAATCATTGCCGTTTGCTTCAGCCAAATGGTACTAAAAGAGCAATGAGTAGTCATCGCTCTTCTTGTTTAGCAATATAGCTGCTTGCATTTATTATTTGGCTAAAGCCTCTTACATTGTACACAATTGCCGCCCCATAAATGGGACGGCAATGAAAATGGCTTTTTGATAATCATTGCCATTAGCTGAAGCCAATGATACTAAAAGAGCAATGATTACTCATCGCTCTTCTTGTTTGGGAATATAGCTGCTTGCATTTATTATTTGGCTAAAGCCCCTTGCATTGTGCACAAGGCTCGCCCAATAAATGGGACGGCAATGAAAATGGTCATTTGAGATGTCATTGCCGTTGTCTTCAGCCTAAATGGTACTAAAAGAGCGATGAGTAATCATCGCTCTTCCTGTTTAGCAATATAGCTGCTTGCATTATTATTTGGCTAAAGCCTCTTACTTTGGGCACAATTCCCGCCCCATAAATGGGACGGGAATGAAAAATGGTTATTTGAGATATCATTGCCGTTGGCTTCAGCCAACGGATTAGAAAATCCCAATAGGGCTTTAGCCGAAAATTGCTCACATTGCATGAATCAATGCATGCAATGTGCATTTAATTCTTACACAATATAATAATGACGGGTTTATTTATCGTACATATCAATCGTATCAAATAAGGCCTTCTTTAGTTGATAAATATCATTTAAATCGGAAATCTCTGTCTTCACAAATGATTTATTGCTATCAACTATTGAAATGGATTTTTTCTTTTCACTAAAATAAAATCGGCAAATTGGCTTTCTGTTATTATCATCTAATAGGATCGCACAATAGCTTAAAGCATCTCTCATCACAATACGTTTTGCGTTTATCTTTTCTGATAATATTGCTCTAACAATCATATGACCCATAATCTCATCTTCAGATGTTACAACACCATCGGAAGATTCTTGTTCTGCCGGAGTAATTGTGGTAAGAGGCTCTTCATTTTGGGTTTCTTTTTCTAAAGCCGACTTAAATCGTTCATTCAAAATATCGCTTATGTATAAAGAGCAAGCTTTTTTGGTAATAAGCTTAAATTGCTCTAAAACTTTTTGAGTAATGGTGCCGGGGTAAACTTTCCTTGTAAAATATTTTACAAATTCGTCAGATGGGTCACCAAATTCCTCATTCAATGAATGCTTTATCTGGTTTAAGTATTTTAACTCACTTGCTGTGTTAGTTATGTTGCCAATGTCGAAATATGACTTGTGGAATTTCTTCAATTCGACGATTTCGTTGTCTTTGATGTCAGTGATTTTAAACTCAAAAAAAGGCTTTTCGTCCATTTTGTTTGGAGTTATCAAATCTGTATAAAACCTGAAATTTATGCCATTTGTCAAAAGGCCGAATTTTGCATCCGTCGTATGAAATATCTGAATAGCTGTGAATTATGGGGGTTCAGATCTTGGGTGTAATGTTTGCATTCAATCAGCAAAATTGGTTTCCCATCAGTCATTATAGCATAGTCGACCTTTTCCCCTTTTTTAATGCCTATATCAGCAATAAATTCTGGATTCACTTCAAAAGGATTGAACACGTCGTAGCCCAATAGTTGAATAAAAGGCATAATCAAGGCATTTTTTGTAGCCTCTTCAGTTTGAATCTGCGTGCAAAGTTTCTCAACTCGCGATGCAAATTGTAAAATTTGATCTTTAAAGTCCATTGTGTCAGGTTTAGATTAATTCCTGAATATAGCCTTAATAATCAAATAATTAAAAATTTTTGTAATCTGTTATATGGAGATATGATGTACTTTAACCAATAAGAGCGATGGTCATCCATCGCTCTTGTTATATTTTATGAAGCAATCGTTTGCGCTGCTTCTCTGAGTATGCCGTATTGCTTAACCCGGGCGGCTATTGATGCTGCATCGTAACCGCATTCGGCCCATAGCTCGGGTTGTTCGCCGTGTTCTATAAATTCATCCGGGATGCCAAGGCGTATCACTTGTGATTTGTAATTGTTATCGGCCATAAATTCTAACACTGCCGATCCCATGCCACCTTCAAGGCAACCGTCCTCTATAGTTATTACGTACGGATATTTCTGGAAAACCTCGTGCAGTAAAGCTTCATCAAGCGGTTTCACAAAGCGCATATCATAATGGGCCGGGAAATAACCTTCAAGGTGTAACTGCCCGGTGGCTTTAACCACTTCGTTGCCAATGGCACCTATACTTAATATTGCCACTTCTTCACCGTCGCAAATTTTGCGGCCTTTGCCTACAGGTATGGCTTTCATTGGGCGTTGCCAGTCAACCATTACGCCGTTACCACGAGGGTAACGTATTACAAATGGCCCCATATCATCCTGCTGGGCGGTAAACATCAGGTTGCGCAACTCTTCCTCGTTCATCGGTGCAGACACCGTTAAGTTAGGGATGCAACGCATGTAAGCCAGGTCATAAGCGCCATGATGGGTGGCTCCGTCTGCTCCGGCAAAGCCGGCACGGTCAAGGCACATCACTACGTTAAGCTTTTGTATGGCAACGTCATGTATCACCTGGTCATAAGCCCTTTGCATAAAGCTGGAATAGATGTTACAGAAAGGAACCAAACCTTGGGTAGCTAAACCGGCACTAAAGGTAACAGCGTGCTGCTCGGCAATGCCTACGTCAAACGCGCGGTTAGGCATGGCTTTCATCATCAGGTTTAATGAACAGCCTGATGGCATGGCCGGTGTAATCCCCATAATTTTAGGGTTAGCTTCAGCCAGTTCTATAATGGTATGGCCAAACACATCCTGGTATTTAGGCGGTTGTGGCTTATCATATTTGGTCTTTTTTATCTCACCGGTAATCTTATCGAACAAACCGGGTGCGTGCCATTTGGTCTGGTCTTTTTCTGCCAGTGCATAGCCTTTACCTTTTGTGGTAATGCAATGCAGGAGTTTAGGGCCGGGTATATCGCGCAGGTCGCGCAGTAATTTTACCAGATGTTTTACATCGTGGCCGTCAACCGGGCCAAAATAGCGAAACTTAAGCGCCTCAAAAAAGTTGCTGCGTTTAAGTAAAGTGCCTTTGATGCTTTTCTCGATCTTCTTAGCGATCTTAAAGGCATCCGGCCCCATCGATGAGATCTTTGACAGCACCGTAGCAATATCATCGCGGAAACGGTTATAAGGCTTTGATGTGGTAATATCGGTAAGGTATTCCTTTAATGCACCCACGTTAGGGTCTATCGACATATTATTGTCGTTAAGGATCACCAGTAGGTTAGAGTTTTCAATACCGGCGTGGTTGAGCGCCTCAAAGGCTAAACCGGCGGTCATGGCACCATCACCAATAACGGCAACGTGCTGGCGGTCAGTTTCCCCCTTGTATTGAGAGGCCACGGCCATACCCAAAGCGGCAGAAATAGAGGTTGACGAGTGCCCCACGCCAAACGTATCAAAAATGCTTTCGCTGCGTTTTGGGAAACCGCTTATACCACCGTAAACGCGGTTGGTATGGAAATTATCCCTGCGGCCGGTTAATATCTTGTGGCCGTAAGCCTGGTGGCCTACATCCCACACCAATTGGTCGTAAGGGGTGTTTAACACATATTGTAGCGCTACTGTGAGTTCTACAGTGCCTAAGCTGGCCGCGAAATGGCCACCATTAACCGATACTACGTCAATAATATATTGGCGCAGTTCGTTACAAACTTGTTCAAGCTGGTCTTCTTTTAACTGCTTAAGATCAGTAGGAAAGTTTATTGTACTTAAAAGTTCACCGGCGGGTACCTGCATTTAATTATTTCGTGACTGTAATATAACTTACAAAGTAAGGTAATTTAATTGGAATATATTAAAGGTAATTATTGTTTTGCTATTTGTGATTTATATTTTTTTACAGCTAAATAGCTGTATTTTTGACAAATGACCGATGACGCGTTCGCCATAAAATTACCGCAGTTTGAAGGGCCTTTTGACCTGCTGCTGTTTTTTATTGAACGCGATGAACTGGACATACACGACATTCCCATTGCCCGCATTACCGACGATTTCCTGAACTACATTCACCAGATGACCGTGCTGAATATGGAACTGGCGAGTGAGTTCATATTTGTTGCGGCTACCCTGATGCGGATAAAAGCGAAAATGCTTTTGCCCCGCCACAACACCGGCGACGAGGAAAACGAGATAGATACCAAAGAAGGGCTGATCCGTAAACTGATCGAATATAAAAAGTTTAAGGTTTTGTGCGATGAACTGCGCCCTTTTGAGGAGGAGCGTTTTAAACAGGAAAGGCGTGGTAACATAAAAGCCGATCTGGAGCAGGTAGAGAAAGTAGCCGTACCCGGCGAAGAACTATCAGAACTGAACCTCTACAAGCTGATGATTGTATATCACCGCCTCATGCGTAACTACAATACACGCAGCCAGGAAGTGCACCACACGGTAGTGCAATATCCTTATACTATTGAAAAGCAGAAAGAAGCTATCAAGCATCTGCTCAGCATTAACAAAAAAATGGACTTTAAGCACATTGCCGGCAACAGCGAAAACAAGGTACATTTTATCTACAATTTTTTAGCCGTACTGGAGATGCTGCAACAGGAAGCCATAGAGATAACTATTGGCCTGGGCTTTAATAACTTTTGGATTGAACCTAAAGCGGGAAGTTGAAATATGAAAAAAATGTCATTGCGAGAATCACGATGAATATCGGGATACGCGGCAATCTCATCAGCAGGTCAAAAGCTTTTACTTCGTATGGTTATGGTTTTTGGTACTGCCAGCTTTCAGCTTTGGACTTTTAGCTTTCGGCTTTAAAAATGCCTTCGACTTTTAGCTCCTTAATCCCTAACTTAGCATCGTTTTTTAAAACACCATAATGAAAAGAGATAAATTAATATTCAAGCTGTTAGAAGAAGAGCAGCAGCGCCAGGAAGAAGGCATTGAGCTTATCGCATCAGAGAACTTTGTTAGCCGCCAGATAATGGAAGCGGCTGGTTCTGTGGCTACCAACAAATATGCCGAAGGTTTGCCGGGCAAACGCTATTACGGCGGCTGCCAGGTGGTTGATGAGATTGAGACCATTGCCATTGAGCGTGCCAAGCAATTGTTTAATGCTGAATGGGCCAACGTACAACCCCACTCAGGTGCCCAGGCCAACGCGGCGGTTATGCTTGCGGTGCTTAACCCCGGCGATAAAATATTAGGATTTGATCTTTCACATGGTGGCCACTTAACCCACGGCTCACCGGTAAACTTTTCCGGTAAATTATATGAGCCGCATTTTTACGGTGTGGTAAAAGAAACCGGCTTAATTGATTATGCACAATTAGAGCGCGTTGCTTTAGAGCAAAAACCAAAACTCATCATCTGCGGTGCTTCGGCCTATTCACGCGATTGGGATTATGCGTTTATCCGCAGCGTGGCTGATAAAGTTGGTGCTTTGGTACTGGCTGATATTTCGCATCCGGCAGGTTTAATTGCCCGTGGTTTATTAACAGATCCGCTGCCGCATTGCCATATTGTTACCACCACTACCCACAAAACGCTGCGCGGCCCGCGTGGTGGTTTAATTATGATGGGTAAGGATTTCGAGAACCCGTGGGGCTTAAAAACACCAAAAGGCGAGATCCGTATGATGTCGTCATTGTTGGATATGGCTGTTTTTCCCGGTACACAAGGTGGCCCTTTAGAGCATATTATTGCTGCCAAAGCGGTAGCTTTTGGCGAAGCACTGTCTGATAGCTACATGAAATATATAGCCCAGGTAAAACTTAATGCCGCTGCTATGGCTAAAGCGTTGGTTGCCCGCGGTTATGAGATCATTTCAGGCGGCACTGATAACCACCTGATGCTGATTGACCTGCGTAATAAGAACATTACCGGTAAAGCGGCTGAGAATGCCCTGGTAGAAGCCGATATCACCGCAAATAAAAATATGGTGCCATATGACGATAAATCTCCGTTTGTTACATCAGGTATCCGTTTGGGTACGGCTGCTATTACTACCCGTGGTTTAAAAGAAAAACATATGGAAACCATAGTAGATCTGATAGATGGCGTAATTAACGATCCGGAAAATGAAACTTCTATTAAGAAAATTCGTAAAAAAGTACATAAATTAATGGAGGATTTTCCATTGTATCGGGAGGATTAACTTAACTAATGATTAAAGCGGATCTGCAACATCCAGAAGAAACAGAACGGCAGCGTTTGGCCGCGCTAAATTCTTATGATGTTTTAGATACGCCTCCCGAAAAAGAGTTTGATGCCATAGCCCGCCTGGCATCCTATATATGCCAGGCGCCATTGGCTTTTATCACTTTTATTGATGATAAAAGGCAGTGGTTTAAGGCAAAAATAGGGTACGACATTGATTTTATTCCGCTTGAAAATTCTTTTTGCAGGCACACTATTCTTAATAGCCATCTTGTTGTAGTACCCGACGCTTCAAAGAACGAATTGTTTTGCGAAGCGGACATTGTGAAGGGTGATTTTGGCGTACGCTTTTATGCCAGCGCACCGCTGATAGACCCCCAGGGATACCGTATAGGAACCCTTTGCGTTTTTGACCAGCAACCTAAAGACCTCACCGATGAGCAGCGCGACGCGCTCACCACGCTGGCGGGCGAGGCTATGTCGCACCTGTTGTTACGCAAGCAAAAAAAGGAGCTGGAACAAAGCCTCGAAGTACACAAGCAATATTCGACCCTTTTTAACAGTTCTGCCGAAATTCATTTGATCGCGGATGAAAATGCCCGCGTCGAATTTATTAATGATGCCGTTACATCCGTTTTGGGATATAAACCCGAGCGGGCCATAGGCCGGTCGCTGTGGGATTACGTGGTAGGCCACAACCGCGAAAAATACGCGCCCTTGATTGCCGAATCTATCAGGGCGCAAACTTCATTTGAGCTGGAAACAGAAACAGTTACGCGTAATGGCGAGATAAAGCACATCAGCTGGACCGCCCGCTTCTTGAATGGGAAATGGTATGCAAGCGGCCGCGATACCACTTACCAGCACCACCTGGTTACCGAAACCCGCGAGCTATCACTGGTGGCCAGCAGGATAAAGAATGGTGTGGTGATCAGTAATGCCAGCGACGAGGTAGTTTGGGTAAATGCCGCTTTTAAAGATATTACAGGTTATGGCCTTGATGATGTTAGCGGGCGCTTTCTGGGGGATGTGTTACAAGGTAAACCGGCCGATCATGCCGCTGAACGTAACATGCTCGAGGCGCGTGAAAAAGGCATACCTTATGAGATAGATCTGTCGCTGAATACCAAACAGGGGCAGCCTATATGGATATCTGTTAATAATTCCCCTATTTATGCCGAGGATGGCCGGGTAGAAAAGCATATCCGTATCATTATAGACATTACCAAGCGTAAACAAGCCGAACATAATGTAGAGATACTGTCGTTCGCCGCGCGTAAATCACCAAGCGGAATTTTCATAAGAGATGGCGAAGGCCGCATTGTTTGGATGAATGAAGCCATGGAGGGCATTATTGGCTACTCCCTTGCCGATCTGAAAGATAAAACCGTAGGCACATTATTAATAGGTGAGGAAACTAACCTGGCTGTTTTCGAAAGCGCGGTACAGGCGGTGAAAGAAAACCGCCCTTACGAGGTAGAGATAAAGATATATAAGAAAGATCGTTCTACTGCCTGGGTATATATATCTAATAGCCCCTTATTTAACGAGGACGGCGCTGTTGACCGCCAGATAGGAGTAATGGTGGATATATCTGAGCGAAAGAAAACCGAAGATCAACTAAAAATGCTATCGTTAGTAGCCAGCAAAGCCAACAGTGGCGTAGTGATAAACGATGGGGATGGCCGCGTGCAATGGGTAAACAACGCGTTTGAAAAAATAACGGGTTATACCCTGGCCGATATAAAGGGAAAACATCTGGGAGATTCACTAAAAGGCGAGCTAACAGATTTTTCTATTATTGAAAAAGCCCGCGAGCTCTCCGCCCAAAAGCAGTCTTTTGAGGTTGATCTGCTGATTTACCGTAAGGACGGGCAGCCACTGTGGATATCGGTGATCAACTCTGTTATCGTAGGGGAGAATGGCCGGGTAGAAAAGTATATCGAAACCATAATTGACATTACTGCCAAGAAAAAGGCCGAGTTGGAACTGATAGCGGCAAAAGAGGAGGCCTTGCAGCTGAGCCGTGCAAAAGATATGTTTATAGGGGTAATGAGCCATGAGATACGCACACCGCTAAACGCGGTCATCGGCATGTCGCACCTACTGCTGGAGGATAACCCGGGCGAGTCTCAAAGAGAGAACCTGGGCGTATTAAAATTTTCAGCAGAGAACCTCATGACCCTCATTAATGACCTGCTCGATTTCACCAAAATTGAAACGGGTAACATCGAGCTGGAAAAGGCTGCCGTTAACCTGCGCGATGTGGTGCAAAGCATTGTTGCATCGATGAAATATAAGGCTCAGGAAAAAAATATATCGCTAACATGCAGCGTTGACGATGGCGTGCCCGACACAATTATCGGCGACAGGCAACGCCTTGTGCAGATTTTGTTGAATTTGGTAAGTAATTCTGTTAAATTTACCAGCCGTGGCGGAGTGAACATCGACCTCAAGGTAATTGAACAACATAATGATACTGTGCGCATACGTTTTGGCGTAGCTGATACCGGTATTGGCATTGCAGAGGATAAGCTGGGGACGATATTTGAATCTTTTAAGCAGGCCGAAACCGACACCACACGTAAGTATGGCGGCACAGGGTTGGGGCTGGCTATAAGTAAGCGTTTAATAGAACTGCATGACTCACGCATCAACGTTGATAGCGTGTTGGGCGAAGGCTCGGTGTTTTGGTTCACTATTACGTTTAATAAATTAAAACAACGCCCGGTTAATAATAGCAATAAAGTGGATACAACGTTAAACATTAATGTATTAGTGGTTGATGACAATCAGATAAACAGGCTTTTGATCAATAAAGTGCTGAAAAAGTGGGGCGCCGCCGCGGATTTTGCCGAGAACGGGCAAGAAGCTATTGAAAAACTGGAAGCTCAACAAAATTATGATGCTGTGCTGATGGATATCCATATGCCTATCATGGGTGGTTTGGAAGCAGCCGGTATTATCCGTGCGAAGAACGAGCCTTATTTTCAAAAGTTACCCATCATCGCTTTAACCGCTTCTATGCTGAGCAACCAGATGGGCCAGATAGAAACCGCGGGTATGAATGATTATATCCTTAAACCTTTTGACCCTGCCACGCTGTTTGAAAAATTAAGCAGGTATCAGAAGCAATAGTTAGTTGATCAAAGATTTGTGATTAGAGATTAGGAGCTTTAATTACTTAACCAATCTCTAATAGATTAACCCTTACTCCGCGTAAGCAATGGTGGCTATGCTTAATTTTAGCCCAGGTATTTTTAACAGCGCGGCTCCGCAGGCCTCCAGCGTTGAGCCGGTGGTAATAATATCATCAACCAGTAATAAGTGTTTGCCGGCAAGACGGTCGGGAAACTTCACTTCAAAAACTTCCTGCATATTTTTAAACCTGGCAAAGCGCGATTTATGCGTTTGCGTTTCTGTAGCTACTTTTCTTACCAGGTTTCCGGTTTCAACTCCGCAGCCCAGTACGCTGGCAATACCTTCTGCAAAGTGCGCGCTTTGATTATAACCGCGCTCCTTTAACCGCTTTTTATGCAAGGGCACGGGTATTACCAAATCGGTATGGGCTATTATGGGATGGCTTTTTAATTGCATGCCGCTTATCTCGCCCAGTACATTACCAATTTGGGGCATATCCTTATATTTTAAATGATGTACCAGGTTTTGCACCCTGCCGCCTTTGTTGAAGTAATATAACGCGTACGCGCTTTCAATATTTAATTTACCCCAAAACTGTCGGGCTACTATATTATCGGCCTGCTCCTGAAAATTGGTAAATGGCAGGTTGTAGCGGCAATCGGTGCATATGATCTTTTCGCCTGCTACCAGGCTGGCATTACAGGCGGGGCACAGCCTCGGAAAAAGGAGCGAAACAAAATCGTTTAGGTAAGCGCGCAGCAATTGCATGGCTTAAGGTAAGCATCTTGAAGCATAGTTTCAAAAGCAAGAGTGAAACGCGCTAATTCTTCTTTTTTAATTTCTCCTTAAACTTTTTGTCCTCCTTTTCTTTTTCTTCCTTTGCTTTTTTCAGCAGCTTGTCCTGCTCCTTTTTGTCTGCAATATGCTCGCTGGCTTCCAGCTTTTTCTCTTGGGCTGGGCCAATGCCCGCGCAGTTTTTAATGCCATTAAGCAACACATGCCATATGGTTTTAAAGAAAGGGAAACTGGCCGGGCGTATGTAAATTACATTAGCCAGCCGCGGGGTTCTGCTGCCATCGTCGGGGTTATCATGTTTTAGCACAAACGTATTGGCCAGGGTAGAAATGAGTGTATTTTTGGTGTAGTCGGGCCTTAATACGTCCACATTAAGATCCTTGTACAGGAAAGATACCGTGCCTTTTGATGTTTTTTGTGTGCTGTTAACATTAAAATTAAACGAGGTTAATTGCCCCTTGTTAATTTTTACCATAGCCAATGGCATCAGCACCGGATTAACGGTAGTTAAATTAACTGGTGCAAGGCGGCCCTTATAGCTATAACTGTAATTGGCATCTGTAAGGTTAAAGGTGAAATGCAGGTTAAACTTTGCTTTACCCAAAAACAAGCTGCTGATATTAGCCGTACAGATGGGGTTTTTCTGTAGCAGGCTTTTACGGTTGGTAATGTTGCCGAACCTGCCATTAATATCCGTAAACTTTAACAAACCAAATTTCTTCGACTTGCCATTTCGTTCGGCGTAGGTGAAAGCCATTTGTTTAATAATAAGCGTATCTACATTAACAGGCATAGGCAGCAGATTTCTAACTGCCCAATTGGGAAAAGTAACCAGGCGATCGGTGGTTTTAGGAGTGCCATTGTAGTTGCTATACAGTTCCATTACGCCGGTATCAATTACCGCTTTATTTACACTAACAATTTGGGTTGACCGGTAAGCAGAAATGTCGAAATTATGGAGTGTTATGTTTTGCAGGTGCAGTTTGAAACGGTCTTTTTTGCTCTTTTGGAAAAATTCAGGGTAAGGTACCGGCATTAAGTCTATGCCACTAACGCTGAGCTTTTGATGCTGGGTGCTTAAGCTTACTTGCTTTACCTTAAAGGTGTAAAGCCCATCGGCAGACCGGCTGGTATAATTCCGTAGGGTGGTATTCACGTCCTTAAAAAATAAAAAACGACTGGTATCCTGCTGAGAGTCCTTGCTGATCAAAAGATCATTGCCAATAATGTCCAGATCTTTAAATGAAGTAACCAAAGGTTTTTTACCCGTGTAATTTGTGCTTTTCAAACGAATGTTACTTAAAATGATCCCACCCACACTTACAGCGCGGAAAGTCCCGGAGATTTTCTGGTAAAGGGTGCGCTTGTCTTTTCGCCCGGTATCGGGTTGGTTAGCATAGGTGCCGGAGGTGATCTCAGGCTGTTCAACCATTATTTTATCAATGTTCAGCTCGTTTTTAAAATAAATGTCGCTCAGCTTAACGCCGGTAATGATCACCCTTTGCACTTGCAAACTGTAAAGCGTATTGGGTACCTGGACGTTTCGCTTTTGCTTTTCACGATACAGCGATAGATTAGGTTTCAGTTGAATATCGTAAACGGTCGCTTTACCTTGCAGAATACTGATTTTTACGTTTCCCGGTTCAATACTGTATAAACTGTCACTGCCCTGTAATACAGCCGCTTGTAACTTCTTCGATAATTTAGAAGCCAGGTAACCATTTATGAAAATAGCGATAACACAACCAACTACCAATATTACGGATCCGGTAATGAGCAGCACTTGAGGCCACCTTCGTTTCGGCTTATTTGTTTCCATATAAGGTAGCTTGTATTTGTGAAGCGTATGTTTACAACAACAAAGAGTGGTAATTGTTAAATGCTGACAAACTGTCACGCTGTTAATTAAATTTTATGTAGGTTTGCAACCTAATTCTTAGTTTTTAAAATGGAATTTCTTACACCGGATAAAACGCACGATGAGAGCAGGCAGGGAGAGGCTTTAGTATTAGAGCCGGTTGAAAAAAACAATGGCCGTAAGCTATATATTGAGAGCTATGGCTGCGCCATGAATTTTTCTGACAGCGAGATAGTAGCTTCTATTTTAGCCGAAAAAGGTTTTGAAACCACCAGCGATTACAACAATGCCGACGTGGTGTTTATAAACACCTGCTCCATACGTGAAAATGCCGAAACGCGTGTGCGTAACAGGCTAAAAGAATTTGCCGGCGCCAAAGGTAAAAACCCGGGTATGGTAGTAGGCGTACTGGGCTGTATGGCCGAGCGCCTGAAATCTAAATTTTTAGAAGAAGAAAAACTGGTTGACGTAGTGGTTGGCCCAGATGCCTACCGCGACCTGCCTAATTTGATTGACCGGGTTGACGAAGGGCAGCGTGCTGTAAATGTGCTGCTAAGCCGTGAAGAAACCTATGCGGATATTAGTCCTGTGCGTTTGAATAGCAATGGCATTAACGCTTTTGTGTCTATCATGCGCGGGTGCGATAACATGTGTTCATTCTGTGTGGTTCCGTTTACCCGCGGCCGCGAACGCAGCCGCGACCCGCATTCTATAGTGGCCGAATGCCAGGACCTGTTTGATAAAGGTTACCGCGAAGTTACCCTGCTTGGGCAAAACGTGGATTCGTATAAATGGAATGCCTCACAATTGGCAGATGGCAGTGAGCAGTCTGCAGAGGATTTAGGTGAGGCTGCTGACGTAGTTAACTTCGCCAATCTGTTAGAGATGGTGGCATTGATCCACCCCGATCTGCGGGTAAGGTTCTCAACCTCTCACCCCAAAGATATTACGGATGAGGTGTTGTACACCATAGCTAAATACGATAACATTTGTAACTACATACACCTGCCGGTACAAAGCGGTAACAGCCGTATACTGGAGTTAATGAACCGTACGTACGATAGGGCCTGGTATATGGAACGAGTGGATGCTATCCGTCGCATTATACCGGATTGCGCCATATCTACAGATATTATTACCGGCTTTTGTACAGAAACGGAGGAAGAGCATAATGATACGCTAACCATGATGGACTATGTACAGTATGATTACGCGTATATGTTTATGTATAGCGAACGCCCGGGTACACTGGCAGCCAAGCGGTATGCCGATGACATACCGGAACCGATAAAAGCGATGCGTTTGAAACAGGTAGTAGCTAAACAACAGCAGTATTCATACGTGCGTTTGCAGCAACACCTCGGGCGTGTGGAAAGGGTGCTGATAGAGGGGTACTCCAAAAAGTCTGACAAGGACTATTGTGGCCGTAACGATAAAAACGCTATGGTGGTGTTCCCGGTACAAGAAGGCTACAAGCCCGGCCAATACGCCAATGTACTGGTTGAACGCTGTACCACAGCGACATTAATAGGGAAGATTATTTAAGAGGCAAGAAACAAGAATCAAGAAACAAGATCTGGCCGAGCCGCATGCGACATAATTTTAAAAATTTGAGAGTATGGGAAAAAGCGATGGATTTGGCCGATAAAGCTTTTGAGTATTGTAAAGACCTGCCGGCTAATGAACGATATAACTTAATTGATCAAATTAACAGGTGTTCTTGTTCTGTACCATCTAATATAGCAGAAGGTTCAGGAAAAAACACCAATAAGCACTTCGCGGAATTTTTAGCGATTGCAATATCATCTTCCTTTGAGCTTGAAACACAATTGCTAATATGTGAACGAAGGCACTATGGATCAGAAGATAAGTTACAGAACTGTTTACAGGTATTATCTGAAGTTCAACGAATGCTTTTTTCATTTCGTGAACGAATATTAAAAGCCGAAACACTTCTTGATTCTTGACTCTTGGTTCTTGATTCTTATGAAATATGGATATTCAAGAAATTAAACAACGCTTCGGTATCATCGGCAACTCGCCGTTGCTTAACCGGGCTATAAACATTGCCAACCAGGTTGCGCCTACTGATATTTCGGTACTCATTACCGGAGAAAGCGGTAGCGGTAAGGAAGTGTTTTCGCACATCATTCACCAGATGAGCCCGCGCAAGCATGGGCCGTTCATAGCGGTAAACTGCGGCGCCATACCCGAGGGGACGATCGACTCGGAACTTTTTGGGCATGAAAAAGGGGCTTATACGGGTGCCGTTGGCGAACGTAAGGGCTATTTTGAAACCGTTAACGGCGGCACTATTTTCCTGGATGAGATTGCCGAGATGCCGCTGGGAACGCAGGCACGTTTACTGCGCGTGCTGGAGTCGGGGCAGTATATCCGCGTGGGCTCCTCAAAGGTAGAAAAAACCAATGTGCGCGTAATAGCGGCCACCAATGTTGATGTTTATGAGGCGGTTAAAGCCGGTAAGTTTCGTGAGGACCTTTATTATCGTTTAAATACCGTACCCTTAAAGATACCACCATTGCGTGAACGTAAGGAGGATATATTTTTATTGTTCCGCAAGTTTACGGCAGATTTTACAGATAAATACCGCACACCGCCAATCCAGTTGGATGATGATGCCCAGCAGGTATTAGCCAATTATTCCTGGCCGGGTAATGTAAGGCAGTTAAAGAACATGGCCGAGCAGTTGGCTGTTCTGGAGCGCGACCGTGTTATTACGGCACAAACTTTACTGAACTACATTCCGCACGAAACAGGCAGAACAAACCTGCCCATGCGCCTGGATAACCAGCCTAAGGAAGATTTCTCCGAACGCGACATATTATACAAGGTATTGTTTGATATGAAGCGCGACATGATAGAGCTAAAGAAACTGGTTGCCGATATTATTGAGCATGGCGGTGTAAGCCCCGCTTACCAGGGTAACCCGCAAGCCATTACGCAGCTTTACCGTGATATTGAATTACCGCAGGCCAATATCAGCGAACCACAATTTACTTTACAGCAGCCCGTTAACTCTAATATAAATAGCGGCGGCAAGGATTTCGACATCACACACCATCACGAGGAAGTAGAAGAATCGCTTTCACTGGTTGAAAAAGAATCGGACCTGATCAGAAAAGCCTTGAAAAAACACAAAGGCAAGCGTAAATTAGCTGCTAATGAACTGGGCATATCCGAGCGTACGCTGTACCGAAAAATAAAGGAATTAGATCTGTAAACAGACCAATTAACATGAGTAAAAAGTTATTAGCAGGTGTTATGGCAGGGCTTGGTATAGTGGTTATGCTTTTTGCATCATGCTCATACAAACTGTCGCTAAATGGCGCTTCCATACCCCCGGGCCTCAAAACTATTGATATTGAGTTTTTCGAGAACAATGCCCAACTGGTAGTGCCCACTTTAAGCCAGTCTTTCACCGAGGCATTAAAGAACCGTATACGTACTACCACTAACCTGAGTATTGTAAGGGGCGAGGCTAATGCCACCATGAGTGGCGCTATTACCAGTTATACCATAGCGCCGGTATCTATACAGGCAACCACGGGCGGTGCGCCGCCTATTGCGGGAGCCAGCCGTTTAACCATATCTGTTAAAGTAAAATATACTTACGAAGCCGATAAAAAGCTTAGTTTTGATGAAACTTTTACGCGCTATGCTGATTATAAAGGTGATATAGCTTCGCAGGAACAGGCTTTAATTGCCGATATTAACAAGCAACTTACAGAAGACATATTTAACAGGGCGTTTGCCAACTGGTAATTAATAAACAGACCGACCAACGTGGATCAATATATAGATAACCGGCAAAAAGAGATTTTCTGGAACTTATTGGCTAATCCGGCTGATAACGGCGCATCCTACCTGCAAAGCCTTGAAAGGCTGACGAAAGATTATCCGCAAAGCGGTTTGCTGCAGGCTATGCTTGCCCGTGTCGCCGGCGAGTCGCAAATTGCCAGGGCTGCCACTTATGTTGCCCCTCGTATATTATATAAATTTGTGAATAACACCGCCGGGCTGCCTTTGGTTGATAGCAGCGCTATTATTGATTTGGTTATGCCGGTGGCTAAAAACCATGTTGAGCCATCGGTACAGGATAGCGGGGAACAAGCACAATATGTTGATACGGTTGTAACAGATAACGATATCCTTTCGGTGGAAGCACCCCTGCCAACAGTAAATGAAACGGCGGGTGCTGTTGTAACAGGTCAGGAAGATGAACGTTTATACGCTGCCAGTGAAGATAAGGAAAATGTTACTGATAGCGTAACTGAAATTGAAGCGCTGCCGGTAGAGCAACCAAACGAAGCTGAAAAAACAGAGATACCGGCGATTGAAGAAAGCCCGGATCTCGCGGATGCGCATATAGAACAAACTAACCATGAGGTTATGGCTCATGCTGAAGAGCCTTTAACACAGGAGCCTGTTATACCCACCGCGCCGGAAGTTGAGCAGCCTGCTGGCATTCATCAGGAGCAGCAAAATGTACCGGAGGCAGATAATGGCTACCGTTTCGCCTCACGCTTCCCTAAGCGCGATGTGCCTCCCGTGCAGCCGGCTGAGCAACCAGCAACCGACCAGCCTATTGAGGATGAGGTATACGATGAGATCGTAAGCATTGATGATATTGGCTTTGTCGCCACTTCTCAGAACGACTTTAAGCCTGAAATAACTACCGAACATCGTTTCAGCGAGCCTGACACAGTAGAAAATGATGATGATGCCGAACAACCTACGGCATTGTTTCACCAGCCTGACGCGCAGCCCGAAGCAGATACTGAAACGGGGAAAATACAGGAAGAAGAAGAAAAACTCATATTAGGCGGTATTGTAGGCGGCGACTATTTATTATTTGACAAAAAACTTGATGAACTACGGGCCGGAAACGGCTACAACGCTGCTGAGCGTAAGGAACCCGAACCGGCAGAAAGCGCGCCAAAGCATGCGGATACTCAGGCGCAGCAAATTGATGCCACCGCCCAGCCAACTGCCGAAAGCAAGGCAGATGAAGGCCGGGTAGCAAGATACGATGATGATAAAATGCCTTACACCTTTTTATGGTGGCTAAATAAAACCCGTAAGGAGCATGCCGAAAACCTGAGGCCTTATGCCCCGGTTAATCGCATGCAGGCAGGTAATGCTAAAGAGGCGGGTTTAGATAATTTAAAGCGGGCGGATGAACTGCAGCAGCAGTATTTCGAAAATATATTTAGCCTTACTTCTGTTAGCGGTATTGAGCGCGAAGATACTCCCGAACCGGTTGAGTTTGATCATACTAAAAAGGAAGACGTAATTATCGAACGGTTTATACAAACCGACCCGCAGATCAAACCACTATCGGCAGATAAGCTTGATAACGAGAACAAGGCCAAAAAGAGTTCGGAAGACCAGAACGAAGTAGTGACAGAAACCCTGGCACGTATCTATGCCGATCAGATGCTATACCATAAAGCCATAGCTACTTATAAAAAATTAATATTGAAATTCCCGGAAAAAAGTACGTACTTTGCAGCCCGTATTGGAGAATTAGAAAAGAAAACCAATTGATATAAAAAGAAATGTATTTATTACTCATTATTATCACCATTATTTTATGTGTGCTTTTAGGCCTCATCGTTCTCATACAAAACCCTAAGGGTGGCGGTTTGGCGTCAAATTTTTCAGGCTCATCACAATTAATGGGTGTGCAAAAAACAGGCGATTTCCTTGAAAAAGGTACCTGGGCTTTGGCCATTGGTATTATGGTATTATCATTGGTGATCAATGTATCGGTAAAAGGCGGCGCGCAAAAAAGCGACGATGGCACTTCAATAGAAAAATTGAAGCAAATTTCTAAACCATCGGCTACGCCTTCAACCACACCATTGAGCGTGCCTGCCGCGCCAGCTACTGCTCCGGCTCAAAAAACACCTTCTAAATAAGCAGGCTGTTTTCATCATACTGCAAAAGGCTTTGGCATAGCGCCAGAGCCTTTTGTGCTTTAAGCGGGCAAACTGACACGATGGCACGCTACTATTAAGCCGGTTTTATGCAAGTGTTACCCGCGACAGCTAAAAGTGACAATAAAACAGAAAAACATGCCAATTTTATACGGATAAGCCGCTTGGCATAATTGATGTTGATTGCAAAGCACAAAACTTAAATTATATAATTCAAAATAACATTACTATGTCATTAAACATTAAACCAAGTGCAGACAGAGTGGTTGTTGAGGCTGCTGCTGCAGAAACCAAAACTGCCTCTGGTATCTACATTCCGGAAACAGCTCAGGAAAAACCACAAAAAGGCACTATCGTAGCTGTTGGCCCTGGTAAATACGCTGATACCACCGGCACACTAATCCCAATGTCAGTTAAAGTTGGTGACCAGGTATTATACGGTAAATACGCCGGCACAGAGATCAATATCGACGGCAAAGAGTATTTGATTATGCGCGAATCTGATATTTACGCGGTATTTAATTAATTGTTGAAAGGTTGCAAAGTTGGAATGTTGTAACGTTACAATGATCCGATACAACCTTTAAACCTTACAACTTTATAACATTTAAACGAAGCTTAAAAAAATGGCAAAACAAGTTAAATATAATGTAGAAGCCCGCGATACTTTAAAACGCGGTGTTGATATCCTGGCTAACGCCGTAAAAGTTACTTTAGGCCCTAAAGGTCGTCACGTAATTATCGACAAAAAATTCGGTTCACCTGCTGTAACTAAAGATGGTGTTACTGTAGCGAAAGAAATTGAGCTGAAAGACCCTATCGAAAACATGGGCGCGCAAATGGTTAAAGAAGTAGCTTCTAAAACTGCTGATGTGGCAGGTGATGGTACTACTACCGCGACTGTTTTAGCGCAAGCTATTGTTACTGCAGGTATTAAAAACGTTGCCGCCGGTGCAAACCCAATGGATTTGAAACGCGGTATCGACAAAGCAGTTGCACAGGTTGTTGCTAACTTAAAAGAGCAATCACAAACTGTTGGCGAAGACAACAACAAGATCAAACAAGTTGGTTCTATCTCAGCTAATAACGACGAAGTGATCGGCGCGCTGATCGCTGAGGCGATGCAAAAAGTTGGTACCTCTGGTGTGATCACTGTTGAAGAAGCAAAAGGTACCGAAACTGAAGTTAAAACGGTAGAAGGTATGCAGTTTGACCGTGGTTACCTATCTCCATACTTTGTAACCAACTCTGACAAAATGGAAGTGGAATTAGATAGCCCTTACATTTTGATCTACGACAAAAAGATCTCTTCAATGAAAGAGTTATTGCCGATATTGGAAAAGCAAGTACAAACCGGCAAACCACTTTTAATTATTGCTGAAGACTTAGACGGTGAAGCTTTAGCTACTCTGGTAGTTAACAAGATCCGTGGTTCACTGAAAGTTGCTGCTGTTAAAGCGCCTGGTTTTGGTGACCGTCGTAAAGCGATGTTAGAAGATATCGCCGTATTAACCGGTGGTACCGTAATTTCTGAAGAGCGCGGTTACAAACTGGAAAGCGCTGACCTTTCTATGTTAGGCCAGGCTGAGAAGATTTCAGTTGATAAAGACAATACTATTATCGTAAACGGTGCAGGTGATGCCGACCAGATCAAAGCCCGTGTTGGTGAGATCCGTGCGCAGATTGAAACCACTACATCTGATTACGACAAAGAAAAATTACAAGAGCGTTTAGCTAAACTGTCAGGTGGTGTTGCCGTATTATACATCGGTGCTGCATCTGAAGTGGAAATGAAAGAGAAAAAAGACCGTGTTGATGATGCTTTACACGCAACCCGCGCTGCGGTTGAAGAAGGTATTGTAGCTGGTGGTGGCGTTGCTTTCATCCGTGCGGTGGCTTCATTAACTGACCTGAAAGGTGCTAACGAAGATGAGAACACCGGTATCCAGATCATCCGTCGTGCTATCGAAGAGCCTCTTCGTCAGATCTGCGAGAACGCTGGTATCGAAGGTTCTATCATCGTGCAAAAAGTTAAAGAAGGCTCAGCCGACTTTGGTTACAACGCACGTACCGACAAATTTGAGAACCTGATCGGTGCAGGTGTAATTGACCCAACTAAAGTAAGCCGTGTAGCTTTAGAGAACGCTGCTTCTATCGCTTCAATGCTGTTAACTACCGAGTGTGTGTTAGCAGATGAACCGGATGATGATAAAGCAGGTGCTCCACCAATGGGTGGCGGCATGGGCGGCATGATGTAATATCACAACCCCCGGGCCTTAAATCAACATTGATCAAAGGCCGGCAATTATATGAAAGCCCTGTATGGTAAAACATACAGGGCTTTTTCGTTAAAAATGCCTCTGTGTAGTTTGCGGGCATGTTTTGGGGTTCCGAAAGCTTATTTGCGCCGTTTATACAATTCAATTTTACCGCTACTTGTTAAATATTTGTTACATAATTGGGGTTAAGGGTCTTAGGCATAGGGTTTGCAAATGCTGAGGCATGAAACAGATAGTAGAAAAAAGGAAACATATACACAGCAGGATAGTGGAGTGGGTGCTGTTTAAAGGCCCTGAACTATTTGTAACCCTTTACAGTTAATAAATAGTATTACTTTTGGCTCCTGTTATGGAGCTTAAAGAATTTTACATCACTTTTCATAATTGGTTAATCAACCGCGGCCCTGTATATATCTTCGGCATCATTATTTTCCTGGTTGGCCTTTGGGTAATATCCTTTATACGCGCGAGGCTATTACAACGCATGAGCCACCGCAAGGTTAACTCATCTTTGCAGCCATTTATCATTAGCCTGTCCATAACGGCAATGTATGTACTGCTCATTATAAGCGTGCTGAACATTGTTGGTTTTGAGCTAACGCTGATCAATACCGTGATAGGCGCGTTTGGTGTGGCGGCAGGTTTGGCCTTATCCGGTACTTTACAAAATTTTGCGGGTGGGGTGCTTATATTGCTATTAAAGCCCTTCGCGCTTGATGATAGCATACGGGCACAGGGGCAGGATGGCAAGGTAACCTCCATACAGCTGTTTTATACCGTATTGCTTACCGCCGATAATAAAACGGTAATTATACCCAATGGCAAGCTGTTCAATGAAGTAATAGTGAATGTAACCCGTGAGGGTAAACGCCGCCTTGATTTTGAACTGAAGCTGGGCTATGTAGTAGATGTTGACCAGGTGAAAGAAGTAATTAACAAAGCGATAAAAGAAAATCCGCTGATATTAACCGAGCCGGCCACGCGCGTGGGTGTAACTTCGCTTGAACTGGATGGTATGCGGTTTACGGTAAATGTTTGGGTAGAGCCGGCCAATTATTTAACCGCCAAGATAGATCTGCAGGAAAAGATCATCAAAGACTTAGGCGCCGCGGGCGTTAAACTTCCGGGAACCTGATAAGCTATAGATCGGCCTTTACCACTATGTAGGGCGACAATGCCGTTCCATTGGCCGGTACCAGCTTGGTGAAAACTTTACCCGCCAGCCAGATAGCTTTAACAATAGCTTTTGAAAGCGGCTTTTGTTCCGATTTATTTTCCAGCCAAACGGTAAACTTTCCGTGGTAATAAACCTCGATATTTTTTAACCCTAATGCTTCACAGCTATTTCTCAGCAGGCTGAGGTCCATACTGTTGATGTTATGCTTATCGTAATTTTCTTTATCAAATTTCTTTTGTACCCAGCCGTTCACACCTTTAAAGTTGGGTAGGGTAATAAACAAAGTACCCCCGGGTTTAAGGAATTTAAGATGCTCATTAATAATAAACCGGGTATCGTTAAAATGCTCTATCAACCCGAATGATAATACCATATCAAACTTCTTTTCGGGTTGGTAGCTAAAAAGGTCTGCCTCGATAATATCAGTGTCGCCCGGTTTAAGGTCATTAGCGGCAAGCAGCTTATTCACCAGTTCGGGGTGGATAAAATAATCGAGCAGGGTGGTTTGCAGGTGCTGGTATTTTTTCAGGTAGATGGAGTAATAGCCGGGAAAGCCACCCAGTTCAATGGCATTTTTAGCGTTTTTTTCCGCTATGAGTTTACCTAAGATATCGCCGAAAACATAGTTAGGCTTCAGCTTAAATATCAATCCCTTACGCGATTCCCAAAACGATTTCCAGAACGAGCGGTCTGTTAAATTATTCTCCATTAAATATCATCAGTAAGGGCTTGCGCCACTTTTTTGTTCTCTAATATACGTGCCGGGTTACCCACTGCTATACAATTATCAGGCAGGCTTTTTACAACTACCGCGCCTGCGCCAATGCTTACGTTATTGCCAATGGTAATATCGCCAATGATGCAGGCATTGGCACCCACATCTACGTTGTTACCCAGGCGCGGGCAACGGCTGTAACTGCCGTCGGCCAGTTTTTTGTTGCCTATAGATACGCCGTTGCGTAAAATACAGTTGTCGCCTATGACCGCTTTATTGTTAACCACCAGGCCCTGGCCATGATAAAAAATAAAGTTACGCCCAATGATTAACTTGCGCGGTAGCTCAACGCCCAGGTGCCATTCCACAAAAAAGCGATAAAACATGAGGTACGGAAAAAAGATGATCTTGGTAAAAGTATAACGGTTAATGGCATTCACCAGCCTGAACATCGGCATCACCAAGCGGCCTTTAACGTTGCCGCGGTTAGCTTTCCAGTCCTGAAATATGTAGCCAAAAAAACTCATGAATATTACCCCGATTAAGGTTTGCCGTACTTTAAGCCGAATGAGGCATTCAAAAGTAAAATTTTTATTTTAGTATCGTTATACTTGCCCCAATAAATGAAGGTTGTATTAATAAACACATCTGATGCCGGAGGCGGGGCTGCTGAAGCTTGCACGCGCTTGTTAAACGCGCTTAGGCAGCAGCAGGTTGACGCGAAAATGCTGGTGCAGGATAAACGCCGCCATCATGCAGATGTATTAGCCGTTAACCAGGGATGGTGGGGGAAGTTGTGGGCAAAGATTAATTTTTTGCTGGAGCGTATTCCCTTTATGCTGTTTTATGAGCGCGATAAAACAGTGCGCTTCGCTTTTTCAAGTGCCAATGCCGGTACAGACATCAGTAAAGTACCGGTGATAAGGGAAGCCGATATTATACACCTGCACTGGACCAACTCCGGCTTTTTATCCGTTAATGATCTGAAAGCTTTATTCGCCCTCAACAAGCCTGTTGTTTATACCCTGCATGATATGTGGTTGTTTACCGGGGGCTGCCATTATTCGGGGCCATGCAATCATTTCAAAAATCAATGCGGCAATTGCTATTTTTTGCGCAACCCCGACGATAATGACCTTTCACATAGCGGCTGGCTGCGTAAAAGTAAGATGCTTAATGGCGCAGCAAACTTATCCATTGTAACCTGCAGCCACTGGCTGGGCGAAGTGGCCATGCAAAGCAGCCTGTTAAAAGGTTTTATGGTGCAGGCTATACCCAACCCTATTGATACTACGCTTTTCGCCCCAAAAGGAAAAGCGGAGATGAGGGCAAAATGGAAAATAGATACTGCGGCAAAAGTTATTTTATTTGGTGCAGCCAATATCAACGACCGGCGCAAGGGTATCAATTACCTGGTTGAAGCGCTTGCACACCTTAAAACAACAATGGGGGACGAGCCTGTTGAAGTGGTGATATTTGGTAAAAACAAGCACTTTGATACGTCTGTATTGCCCTTCCCTGTACAACAGTTGAGCACCATTACCTCACCCGAAGCGCTGGCCGAGGTTTACAGCCTCGCAGACGTGTTTGTATCTCCATCCATAGAGGATAACCTGCCTAACATGATTATGGAGGCAATGGCCTGCGCTACGCCGGTGGTGGCTTTTAATACAGGCGGTATTCCCGATCTGATAGACCATCAAACCAATGGTTATATGGCTGAGTTCCGCTCATCAGCCGATCTGGCTGCCGGTATGCGGATGCTGCTGACAACCCAGTCGTGGAATAACTATTCAGCCGCCGCGCGTGACAAAGTAAAAAGGGTATTTAACAACGAAAAAGTGGCCGGGCAGTATATTTCGCTCTATCAATCGGTACTTAAGTCTTAAAACACATGAAACAACCGGTACTCTCGGTCATCACCATAGTATATAACAACGCACGCGATATTGAGCGTACTATGCTATCCGCACTAAACCAAACATACCCCAATATTGAATATGTAGTAGTAGACGGCGCATCAAACGATGGTACGCTGGAGATCATTAAGAAATACGGGAGCCGTATCAGCAAATTGATCAGCGAGAAAGATAAGGGTATTTATGATGCCATGAACAAAGGCCTTGCCGCTGCCACGGGTGATTACGTGATATTCATGAACTCGGGCGATGAGTTTTACGACGCCCATACCGTGGAAAAAGTATTTGCTACCGCGGAAGACGCTGATATTTATTATGGCGAAACGGAAATGGTAAATGACGAACGCCAAAGCCTTGGCCGCCGCCGCCATAAGGCCCCTGAAAAATTTACCTGGCGTAGTTTTAAATACGGCATGAGCGTGAGCCACCAGGCCATCTACATCAGGCGCTCGCTGGTTGAGTCTTACGATCCCCAATACCAGCTAAGCGCCGATATCGACTGGATCATTAAGGCTGCTAAAAAAGCTAAGAAGATAGTACGTGTTGATAGCTATGTAGCTAAATACCTGGTAGGCGGTATGTCAAAAGCCAGGCACCGCCAAAGTTTACAGGAACGCTTTGATATTATGAAAAGGCATTATGGTTTAATACCTACCTTGTTTAACCACGCCGTTATTGCCTTTAACCTGGGCTGGTATTGGTTGCTTAACCGGCGCACTAATGATTAATTACCTGTAGCATTTTAAAGCCCGTATAACATAAAACAAGAACGGCGATGAGTCATCATCGCCGTTCCTGGTAAGCACTATGTGCTGATCATGCTTTTTGCGGTTGTTTCTTTTTCCATTCGCTGTAAGCGGCTCCGCCTAAGGCCAGCACTAATAATACCGAGCCGGCTAATGAAATGTTCTCGCCGGTGTAGTAAGATGCAGGGTGAAAGATAAATTCTACTTTATGATTACCTACCGGTATAGTGGCAGCGCGTAAAATATAGTTAGCGCGATAGTAAGGCTGCTCTACGCCATCGATCAGCATGGTCCAGCCTTTATCGTAATAAATTTCAGAGAATACCGCTACCTGGTTAGCCGTAGAGCCGGTTTGGTAGGTAAGGTGCTCCGGTGTATAGCTGGTTAAAGTAATGGTAGCGTTGGCGTCATACCCAAGCGGTTTGGCTTCAACAATTTTTTTGAAGCTTTCGTCAACCATTACCTCGTTTTTAGGATCAAAGCTGCTAATAGCCACCATTTCCTGGTCGGGGCCGTTCACATACTTAACACTTTTTACAAACCATGCATGGCCGCATGCCGTTGGGTTAGCCTGCATGTTGGCGGTACCTGTTTTTGGGTCGGTGGTGATGATATACTTGGTATTCAGCATATCCAATACATCATGGTTTACGCTTTTGCTGAACTGATTTTCAACGATCTCGTCAAAGCGGCGTAACCTTGCCGGGTGGAAACCACCTACTGTTTTATAAAAGTATGATGAGCGCGAATCATGGAACGGATCCTGCAAGCTCAGGTCCATTACCCTAAAGTCAGGGTCTTTATCGCGCATAATAAACTCATCCAGTTCGCGGGGAACGTAGGCTTGGTTAATCACATCAGCTGATACAAAGTTCTCATCTTTCAGGTAACGTTTGTCCACGCTCCACATATCTATCAGCACAATACCCATAAAGGCGATAGCTGCAAACGCGGGACTGATCTTCTGTTTGATCACTATCCAGGTTAAGCCAAACGCCAGGGCGATAAAAATGAAGGTACGTATGGCATCCTGCCTTTCAAGCGTCTGCCTGTCTTCAACAAGTGCCCCGGCAACCGAGTTAGCCATCGCTGTATCGCCTCTGAATGCCTGCGTAAGCATGCTGATGAGGTTTTGATGCTCAGGCGATTTAAAACTGAGGATGATACCCGGCAGCACGATCATCAGTAACGTTAAGCCGCCACTGATGTAAAAGGCCAGCTTGGTTTTAGCCCATATATAGGCTTTATCCGGATTCTCAAACACCTCGTTAAGCGCAAGGAAAGCTAATATAGGGAAACACAGCGCGGCAATCACCAGCGTTGATTCCACCGCCCTGAACTTATTATACATGGGGAAATAATCAAAGAACAGGTCTGAAATGAACGGAAGGTTTTTCCCGAATGACAAGAATATACTTAGCAGCGCCGCGCCAAGCAGCCACCATTTAATACGGTTTTTAACAATAATAAGCCCCAGTACGAATAAAAAGAATACCACAGCGCCAAAGTACCAGGGGCCGGCGGTGCTGGGCTTATTACCCCAATACAATGGTATCTGGGTAGATAACTGCTGTGCCTGCCCGGGGTCTATACCTTTATCAATAAGGGCTTTAGTTACTTTTGAGTCTTCGCCCAGAGTGGTAGCGCCACCGCCACCGTAAGCATTGGGTATAAAAAAGGTAAATATCTCGGTAGGGCTTTCGCTCCAGTTGTAAGCGTAATCTTTAGCTAAACCTGTGCTTGCCGCAGTAGTTTCGCTCTTCAAATTAGGTTTACCACGTATAGTGTATTTGCTGTACTCGTAGGTAGTCCAAAGCGAACCGGCGTTAACCAGTACAGCTATAATGGTACCTGCAAACAGGTAGGCAATGGCTTTAAAAAACGGCTTTGTGGCACCTGCTTTTATTGCGTGGTAAAGCTCAATACACACCAGGATAGCTATAGCCAGCAGCAAATAATAGGTCATTTGCACGTGGTTGGAGCGGATCTCCATGGCCAGGAAAAGCGCGGTTAAGGCAGAGCCCAGTAGGTAGCGGCCCCGCAGCGTCATGATAATACTGCCGACTATAGGAGCAAAAAAGGCAATGGCGTAGGCCTGGTTGGCGTGCCCGGCCTCTATATAAATAAAATTGTATGATGAGAAAGCGAAGGCCACCGCGCCGGCTGCGGCCAGCCAGGGTTTCAGCTTAAGCGTGCAGAACAGGAAGTATGCGCCAAACAGGTAAAGTAGTACGGTATCAACCGGGTTAGGGAAAACCGTTTTCAACACATCAATAACATAGGTGGTAACGTTTTTGCCGTATTTGGCCCATATCTGGTAGCTGGGCATACCGCCAAACATCTGGTTGGTCCATAATGGAGCCTGGCCGGTTTTCTCCTTTACATCCATTATTTCTTTTTGCATGGCCTTGGCCTGCAAAACGTCGCCCTGGTATAGTATCTTACCCTGCATAATAGGGTTTAGGAAATAGGCATAGGTAAGTACTAAGAAAATCGCTGCAACTATCAGATGCCCGCCATTACGCTTTATCCAGTTATTCATTTAAATTCTTTTAGGGAATAATATCTATAATTCTTTAAAATCTCCCAAAAATAAAAAATTGGATGAGATTAAGAACGATTAGTTTTGGCCTTAGCAATTGTGGGGCTGGCCGCGAAAGTAAAAGAAAAGAAATACCATGAACGCTATGCTCAGCGCGTAAATAAGGCCGTTGAGCCAGGTATATTCATCCGGGTTGCGCCGTATGGTGTATACATTGTATAAAGCCAGTATGGCTACCGCGCCCCAAAAAAAGTTATTGATAGCTGTGCAGCCTGTAAATAACTGTATCAATATGGCCAGTACAATGCAATTGGTGAGGATCAATAATACCGTTGGCGGCGTATTGTTATGGTTTTTCCTGCGCTTGTAAATTCCTTCTGGGAGCATGTGTTACTTAATTTCTTCGTAATCTACAAATTCTCCTTCAGAGTCGGGCACCGAGTTTTTCTTTGGCTCGGGCATATGGTCTATCCTTATTTTGCCATCGGGCCGTGGCTGGTTTTGCTGATAATAATTTTGCTGGCGCGCCTGTTGCTGCGCTTTGTTGATCGCGTTCTCGAACAGGATAGGCAGGAAAATGCGTACCAGGCTGCGAATGATATATAGCGAACAAATAGATATAATTAAAAAGCGTATCAAGCCCATGTTTTATTCAATAATTAGCTTACAAATATAACTATATAACGAAAAATTTATTTAGTTAGTTTACCTCTGCTGCACAGGCATCTTAGTCTACCCATCAAAGCCTTAATAACTGTGCCATGATAGGGCTTATATGTGTATTATTCCCTAATTTTGGTTATGCAACAACGCGAACAGATTTCGGTATTTGATATGTTTAAGATAGGCATTGGCCCGTCAAGCTCGCATACGCTTGGCCCTTGGCGGGCTGCCCAGCAGTTTGTGGAGTTGTTGCATGAAAAAGCTGTGCTTGAGCGGGTGGTTCAATTAAAAGTATTGCTTTACGGATCGCTGGCGAAAACCGGAAAAGGCCACGGTACGGATATAGCGATATTGCTTGGCCTCAGTGGCGATGACCCGGTTACTTTTGCAGTAGACCGCATCGACAGCAAAATAGCGGAAATTAGAGGCACGCACCGCATGGTGCTGGGCGGGACGCATGCCATTAGTTTTTATACGGATGATGACCTGCTTTTTCTGTTTACGGAAAGCTTGCCGTTCCACCCCAACGCGGTAACCTTTCAGGCGTTTCTGGATAACGAAACGGCTGTTTCGGCCACCTATTATTCTATCGGCGGCGGCTTTGTGGTGAAAGAAGGAGAACAAAGCCAGCACAGGGCCGAAGTTGACCTGCCTTTCCCGGTCGATACCGCCAACGAGTTGTTGCATTGGTGCCGTAAAACCGGCCTCAAAATATCTGAGGTGGTGATGGAGAATGAGCTGGCCTGGCGTAGCGAGCAGGAAACACGTAAAGGCGTGCTGGACATTTTTAGGGTAATGCAGGAGTGTATGTACCGGGGCTGCCATACATCGGGCTACCTGCCCGGCGGCTTGCAGGTGGCGCGCAGGGCGGCTGCGTTAAATAAGCGACTTATTAAAGGCATGCCTTACAGTGATTATGCCAGTTGGGTAACAGCCATGCGCCAAACAGGCAACGGTTTCCAGAATATTCTGGATTGGGTAAGCTGTTTTGCATTGGCTGTGAATGAAGAGAATGCTTCGTTTGGGCGGGTAGTAACCGCCCCTACCAATGGCGCGGCGGGAGTTATACCGGCCGTGTTACAATATTATATCTCGTTTTGCGATGGGTTTGATGAGCAGCGCATCATCCAGTTCTTGTTAACGGCATCAGAAATAGGCAGCATTTTTAAAAAGGGCGCTACCATATCGGCAGCGATGGGTGGCTGCCAGGCCGAGATCGGTGTATCATCAGCCATGGCGGCGGCGGCGCTTACCGAGTGCCTGGGCGGCAGCCAACGGCAGGTGCTTATGGCCGCGGAAATAGCCATGGAACACCACCTGGGCATGACCTGCGACCCTATTGGCGGCCTGGTACAGGTGCCTTGCATTGAGCGTAATACTATGGGCGCTATAAAAGCCATTACAGCCAGCCAACTCGCCTTGCAAAGCAACCCCGACAAGGCCAAGGTAAGCCTGGACGCGGTTGTGAAAACCATGTGGCAAACCGCGCAGGACATGAACTCCAAATACAAGGAAACCGCCGACGGGGGCTTAGCCATTAATATCCCGATAAGCTTGCCGGAATGTTAAGGATGGATTAAGGCACATATTGCTTATCGGTTACTGGCTCCAGCCAGTTCACTATGCCTTTCTCAGTATTAATACCGATGGCTGTATGTATCATTATATTGTCTGGCGATGCACCATGCCAATGCTTTACGCCCGGTAATACATTAATTACTCCGCCTGCTTCAACTTTCTGGACAGCCTGGCCCTCCTCCTGATAATAACAGGTACCTGTTTTGATAATGAGTATCTGATTACTGCCGTGAGTATGCCAGTTATTTCGGGTGCCCGGCTCAAATAATACATCGCTTATGATGCAATTGGTATCATTATCAGGTGTAACGAGGGGTTTTAGCCATGCCTTACCCGTGAAATATTCAGCAGATGCGGCCTTATAACCCTGCGCTGTTAATTCTTGTTCAGTATACATTCCCGTTGTTTTTACTTATAATCAATTTAGCAGGTAATTGTTGTAAGCTGCGTTAATTATAAATAAAGGCAGTTCTATAAATGCTTGATCACCTTTGCAGGTATGCCGCCCACAACAGTATCGGCCGGTACATCTCGTGATACTACAGCTCCGGCTGCAACAACTGCATTTTCACCAATGGTAACCCCGGGCAAAATAGTGGCTCCTGCACCTATCCAGGCATTGCGCTTAATTATAATAGCTTTACAAATAAGATTACGGCGTTCGGTTTTATCCAAAGGATGATTTTCTGTGATGAGATTCACTCTGGGGCCAATAAGTACATGGTCTTCAATAGTGATGCCACCAAGATCAAGAAATGAACAGGCGTGATTAATAAACACATTTTTGCCAATGCTGGTAAAACGGCCAAAGTTGGTGTAGAACGGGGCAAATATGGTAGTGCTTTTGTCAATATCCTGCCCTATAATGTCACCCAGTATATCTCTTACAGAGCCTGTATCAGTTGCTCCATTAAGTTGAGGAATAAGCGCAAGGGTGCGATCAACCACCTCTCCCACAAGGGCAAACTCAGGGTCATCGAGTCGTACTAAATCGCCGTTCTTTAGTCGGTCAAAAATATGCATCGTTATATTAGTTTCAGTAATCAAGTATAATAACCTGGTATACAATCAAAGTAACAATAAATCAATGCTTTTGATTAGCGATCAATTTTTTAGCGATTTTACAATCGCTTTTGACAGCCTGTCTACCCACCAACTATATATTTTGGGCGAGGGGTGCAGGTTATCGGTAGTTACAAACGCTTTATCGTCACCTGCATCGCGGGAGAGGTCGGTAATAGCTACATAGGTAGCGCCTGCCTCTTGGGTAATTTGTTTATTAATAGCGTTATAGGCGTCAATTTCCCCGGCAATTTTATCTCGGTTACGGCCGTTTGCGAAAGGTGTTACACCCCAGTCGGGTATGGAGAGCACAAATACATGTTTGCTGTTGCCTCCCGCGAAGGTGATAGCCTTTTTTAATATCTCGTTAAACTCTGTGCGATAGGTGGCGGTATCTTTATGCTGGTACTGGTTATTCACCCCGATAAGTAGGGTTACAAAATTATACCGCGCATTGCCCGCCTGGTTGTCTATCCCGGTGAGTAACTCATCTGTTCGCCAGCCGTTTTGCGCAATCAGTACCGGGCTTGCTACAGGGATATTTTTTTGCCTGAGCTTAGCCACTAACTGATAAGGGAAAGATTGGCTTTGCGCTACGCCACGGCCTACCGTGTACGAGTCACCCAGGGCAAGGTAGCCCAGGCTATCCGGTTGCTGTGCAAACAGAGTTCCGGCAAATAATAACAGGCAGCTGATGAGTACCGCCGGTTTCATGGCTTGATAATTTTTTGTACCTGCGGCAAAAGCTGCTCTACCCATAAGCCGTACATTTTGCCCGATGGGTGCAGTCCATCTGTAGCGATAAGCGAGACATCATTGGCGGCTAATCTTGATGATGGAGTGATGTCTACATAAGTAACACCCTGTTTGGCAGTTTCTTGTTTATTGATGTCGTTAAAGTGGTCAATATCGGCTGCCGTTTGAGCTGTATTGCCATAATTTTTACCGTATGGCGTTACACCCCAATCGGGAATGGAGAGCACAATTACATGTTGCTTATTACCACCCGCGTAACCGATGGCAATATTAAGCAGTTCGGCAAACTCGGTACGGTATTCAACAGGGCTATTGTGCCGGTACTGGTTATTTACGCCAATCAACAGGGTTACTACATCATAATCATGCTTTTGCAGGGCACGCTGGGTTATGCCTTGTTTTAGTTCGCCGGTGGTCCAGCCGGTAACGGCTATAATATCAGGCTTAACGGTGTTCCCCAACCTTTGGTTCAGCTGATAAGGAAACGATTGCTCCTGCGGCACCGCTTCGCCAATGGTATACGAGTCGCCGAGCGCCAGGTAGGTAAAATTACTTTTTTCGGACATGTTATTACTGTTTGCTGTTGTTTGCTGCCCTTGCATGTAAGGCTGCTTAGCGCATGCGGCACAGCAAAAAGCCAGTACGGTTAACCAAATTTTCATCCTATTATCTCCATACCAAAAAGTACGGAAATATGGTGTTTCAGGATTTGCTTGAGCTCATTTATATCCACCTCGTGGCCTAACTCAGCCTGCATAGAGGTTACAGCCTTATCATCAATACCACAGGGAACAATGTTCTTAAAGTAATCGAGATCGGTATTTATGTTAAACGCCAGCCCGTGCATGGTTACCCATCGGCTGCAGCGAACGCCCATAGCGCATATCTTGCGGGCGTGGTCGTTATCAGCATCCAGCCAAACGCCGGTATAGCCGGGGTAACGCTCGCCTTTGAGGCCATAATCGGCCATGGTGAGTATTACGGCTTCCTCAAGTGTACGCAGGTAAAGGTGTATATCGGTAAAAAAATTATCAAGGTCGAGGATAGGGTAACTTACTATCTGGCCCGGGCCATGATAGGTAATATCGCCGCCGCGGTTAATGGGGTAGTACACCGCTTGCTTCTCTTTCAATCCCTGTTCGTCAAGCAATAGATGATCTGGTTTGCCGCTTTTACCCAAAGTATACACATGCGGATGCTCGCAAAAGATCAGGTGGTTAGGGGTTAATATCGTTTCATCGGTTTCATCCCCCGCGAGAGAGCGGTTGCGCAGTTCGGTTTTTAACTTCACGGTAGCGCCGAATAGCTCTTCCTGCCTGTCCCAGGCTTGTTTATAATCGGTAAGTCCCCAATCTTCAAAAAGTACTTTTTTGTTCTTCATTTATCAGCCTTTAACATAACCGATCATATAATCTTCATACTGTAAATAGTTCACCTCGTACTTGAGGTTGATGTCGCTCTTGTGCAATCTGGCTTGCACAACATCATGGTGCTGAAACGTAAATGGCGACAGGGAGATATGATCAGCAAACGAAACTTCTTTTTGCCCGTAGCATTTATAAACCGCTTCCTTGGCGCACCAGCAAACGTATAGTTGCTCTATTTTTTTATCCTCACTAATAAAGGCCATTTCTTCGGCGCGCATAAATTTACCGGCTATGCGCTCCACCTTTTCTTTTATCTGTTCAATATCAATACCTACCGGGCTGGTCTTGCTGATCATTACGGCGGCATAATCAAAAGAGTGGCTCAGGGATATATGGTAGGGCAGGCTAACCAGGTAAGGCTTGCCATGCGCGTCAACCTTACAGTCGATATATTCATCGGTTCGTAACAGTTTGCGCAGCAGTACGCGTGTACCCAGCCAGTGCAGGTAGCGTTTGCTTTTGCTGAGTTTTTTGGTGAAGGCCTTTTCCTCGTCATCAAGCTGTAATTGCCTGTACAGTTCATCTGCGGTTTCCTCAATCCGCCAGAGTGCAAATTCTGTATCCTCATCAACCTGTTGCCGGTAAGCTATAGCCATTTGGTAAAATTGCGAAAAAGCGCGATGATTTATATCAACCGAATTTAAAATTATCCCATTGCGGCAGGTAAGGGTTAACGTATTAATAAGTAATTTTATCGCATGATCTTATCAGACAAGCGCATCCTCGAAGAAATTGAAAAGGGTACTATTATTATTGAACCCTTTAACCGCGAATACCTGGGCACCAACTCCTACGACGTTCACTTGGGTAAGCACCTGGCTACTTACAAAGATCGCGTGCTTGACGCTAAGCTGCACAACGAGATCATTAATTTTGAGATCCCTAAAGAAGGTTTTGTATTGCAGCCCAACACGCTTTACCTGGGTGTAACCATGGAGTACACCGAAACGCATAAGCATGTGCCTTTTCTGGAAGGTAAATCAAGCACGGGGCGCTTGGGTATTGATATACATGCCACCGCCGGTAAGGGCGATGTAGGCTTCTGTAATACCTGGACGCTTGAAATTTCATGCGCGCAGCCGGTAAAGATCTATGCAGGTATGCCCATAGGTCAGCTTATATACTTTGTGGTTGAGGGTGATATTGAAACCATGTACAATACCAAAAATAACGCTAAATATAACAAGCCTACCACACGCCCTGTTGAGAGCATGATGTGGAAGAATAAGTTTTAAGTACAACTAAAATTTAGGGTTACTAAATAGCGTTTTTATGTAAAGAGATAGCTATCTTAACACTATGATTTACCGCCGTAACCTTATCATTCTTTTCCCGCTGATTTTGTTAGCCGGCATATTTAGTTTTACTGCCGATGATGACATCATTAACGTGCTCACCAAACGCCTTGCTGAGTGGACGGATAAGCACCCGGTAGAAAAAGCTTATCTGCATTTCGATAAGCCCTATTATACCGCCGGCGAGGATATATGGTTTAAGGCCTACGTGTTTACCGGGCCCGACAGACAATTGCAACCCGATAGCGGTATCCTGAATGTTGAACTCATTAACGATGCCGATTCAATAAAACATTCCTTAAAAGTACAATTGCATAATGGATTAGGTTATGGGGACATCCCATTACCTGATACGATGCAGGAAGGTAACTACCGGTTACGTGCCTATACGGAATATATGCGTAATGCCGGTAGCGAGTACTTTTTTGATAAGACCATAGTTATAGGCAACATTATCACTAATAAAGTATTTACGCGGGCATCATTTAATTATCAGCAAAATCAGGTTGCCGCAACTATAAGATATACTGATGCCAACGGGGCCGCTTACTCAAATAAAGCAGTGAGTTATCACATAGCCGGACCTTCGGCTATTAATGTAAAAGGCAAAGCAATAACAGACGCGGATGGGAATATAAAAGTTGTTTTCCCGGCAACGGATGTAAAAAATGCAAACAATTCACGCATTGTTACCAGGCTTTCAGGTGTTGGGCAGGGTGGTGTTATAAAAAGCATTCCGGTAAGGTTTATGGCTGGTGTTGCAGATGTTCAGTTCTTTCCGGAAGGGGGCGAATTGGTTAATGGTATTGCAACCCGCGTAGCATTTAAAATTATAGGTACAAATGGTTTGGGCGTTGATGCAACCGGACAATTGGTGAATAGCAGCGGCAAACCAATTGTAGATGTTAGCACCACTCACCTGGGCATGGGTGTTTTTGCCTTAACACCGGAGGCCGGCCAAAACTATAAAGTAGAACTAACCTATGCAGATGGCTCAAAAGCAACAATACCATTGCCAAAATCAGCAAACGCCGGCACTGTAATGAATGTGATAGGTACCGATCCTAATCGTGTTATAGTAAGTGTTAAAGCAGCCCAGGCTGTTAGCGGCCAACTAAGCCTGGTAGCGCAGGCAAACGGCAAAGTTTATTACGCTGCTAAAAGTGCCGATGGACAGTCGGTATTTAATACGGTAATTCCTGTAAGCAAATTTCCATCGGGTATTGTGCAGTTCACGCTTTTTTCCGCGCAAGGCGAGCCACTTAATCAAAGATTGGTTTTTGTGCATGGTAATGATAGGTTGGATATTAAAGTAGTACCTAACAGCCAAAACCAGCAACCAGGCAAACCAGTCAGCTTAAATTTTGAAGCCAAAACATCAGACGGAAAGCCTGTACTAAGCAGTTTATCCGTAGCGGTTATTAATGAAAGCAAAGTGCCGGTTGACGAAAATAATGAGAATAACATTTTTGCGTCGTTATTACTTAGCGCTGATATTAAAGGCTACATAGAACAACCGGCCTATTATTTTAATGATGTAAATGAAAAAACACGTGCCGATCTTGACGTATTGATGATGACCCAGGGCTATCGCCGGTTTGAGTGGCAAGCGATTAAAAACGGTGTAGACGTACCCGATAAATTTCCATATGAGCGTACATTCACTATTTCCGGGCAGGTAAAAACACTTGGTGGGCAACCTGTTAAAGGAGGTAAAGTTGAACTGATAAACCTTTACGGAAGTTTCCTTAAAATAGATACCGTTACTGATGCCAACGGAAGATTTGCATTTCATGACATCATCTATCCCGATAGCATTAAATTTTTGGTGCAGGCGCGTAACGCAAAGAATAAGAGAGATGTGATGGTAATTATAGATACCATGCCTCCGGCAGCTACAGCTAATTATAAAGGTTTGCCCGACTTTAACGTAAACGCCGGGCAAAGCATTGCTGCTTATGCCCAAAACAGCAGGCAGTTTTATTTTGAACAAATGAAACTTGGCCTTGGCAACCATGTGATAAGTTTGGCAGAGGTTAAAATTATTGAGAAGAAAAACGCGCTTAAACATTCGCGTAATTTAAATGGGCCTGGCAATGCAGACCAGGTGCTGCTTTCTAAAGACTTTGGCCTTGGATGTATAAATTTGGCAGACTGTTTACAAGGACGGCTTACAGGAGTTTATTTTATAAATGGCAAGGCATATTCTACTCGTGGTGGGGGGCTAATGCTTATTGTTGTTGATGGTATGTATGGCGATGCCGACTTGATGAACACATTGATAGTTAACGATGTGCAATCAGTGGAGGTTTTACGAAATATAGGCACTGCGGGCATTTATGGTGCCAGGGGAGATAATGGTGTTTTGGTAATAACCACAAAGCGTGGAGATGAACCATCAGATTCCCCAAGGTGGTATGGTAGTAATGTAAAGCATTTTGCTCCAAAGGGTATTTATAAATCCCGGTTATTTTATTCACCCAAATACGATGCTAAGGGCAGTGATCGCCTTGCAGATCTTCGCTCAACTATTTTCTGGAAGCCAAACGTAGTAACCGTCAACGGCAAAGCAAACGCAGGTTATTTTAATGCATCGCCGGGCAACTATCGCGTGGTGGTAGAAGGTGTAGATACTGATGGACACATTGGCAGGCAGGTAATGCGTTATCGGGTAGAATAGTTATACCTGTAAGAGTATAAATTACTAAAGCATCATTTTTAATGTAAATGTGCTGTTTTTGAGTAAATTTGCAATACATATGCCAACTGAAGTACAGGAAGAAACCCTCACGCTTGAAGAGATACTGGCCGGGCTTAAAGAAATGCACCGCCTTATTTTATGGAATGACGACCATAATACCTTTGATCATGTGATATACTGCATGATGAAATATCTTGATTATAATGAGAGCCAGGCGGAGAAAATTGCCTGGAAAGTGCATAACGAGGGTAAGTGCGCGGTGTTGGAAGGCTCTTTTACCGAAATGGAGATCTATCGTAAAATATTACAGCAGGAAGGCCTCACCGTTTCTGTTGATTAAACGTTCCGCAGCTAAAGCATAAATAGAATTTTAATGTAAGATATATAGCAGGAACCAACCCATAGCGGTTGGTTTTCTGCGTTTATATATATACTATCTTCTAAATTTAAATTGTTTTTTTGACACTTAATCTAATAAAGGTTATATTGCAGTCTGTAAGAGATTTTAGAGATGCTTAAGCATGCACTTTTTTATTGTGTTTCTTACATTTTATCCTGCCAGTTAAACCATTTATGATAAAAAGATTAAGCATTAGCACTGTGTTAGCTGCATTGGCTATTTGCGCCATGCCGGGCCGGTCTAACGGTCAACAAAACCAACTCTTAAAAATAAAAGCCGGTAACATGGATGTTGCTGTGCAATTTTACTCGCCCGGTATTGTAAGGGTATTTAAAACGCCATCAAATCATCCTTACTCCAAAGCAAGCCTGGTAGTTATTAAAACCCCCGAAGCCACGCGTGTTGTTAAACAGCAAAACGGCAATGAAACTACTTTGCGATCGGCAAGCTTAAAGGTGACGGTTAATCGCCTCAATGGCCGCATTAATTTTTATGACCTTAAGGGGCGTATGTTACTAAAAGATAGTGCTACCACATTTACGCCGCAGGATGATGCCGGTAAGCCTTCCTACAACGTTAAAGGCTCATTTGTATTGGATAAAGCCGAGCCCATTTACGGTGTTGGCCAGATAATGGATAACAAGTTCAATCGCCGTGGCGCATCTTACCAGATGAAAAATGAAAATACGTTTACCTATGCGCCATATTTCATGTCGATAAAAGGTTATGGTGTTTATTGGGATAATTATTCCATATCCAATTTCTTTGACCAACCGGGCGAACTGGCCTTTAAAAGCCTGGGCCATTGTGCCGATTATTACTTTATGTACGGGGGCAACGCCGATGGTGTAATTAAAGATATCCGCAGTCTTTCGGGCAAAGCGCCCATGCTGCCCTTATGGGCTTACGGTTTTTTCCAGAGCAAGGAGCGTTACAAGAACCAGGAAGAAAGCTTAAACGTGCTTAAGAAATACCGCGAATTAAAAGTTCCTATTGACGTAATTATACAGGACTGGCGCTACTGGCCCGAGTATAAAGGCACCGACAGTGCATGGAACTCGCAGTTGTTTGATCCTGAACGCTTCCCTCAGCCTCAAAAATGGGTGGATGAGATCCATAAGCTCAACGCGAAATTAATGATCGTTACCTGGCCGGGCTTTGGCCCCAAAACCGACCAGCGTAAGGAGCTGGACAGTAAGAATATGATCATTAATTTTGATACCTGGCCACCAAACAGCGGCGCAAGGCCATATGATGTTTATAACCCGGCCGCGCTTGATATTTATTGGAAATACCTGAACAAAAGAATATTCAGCTATATAGGTAACGATGGCTGGTGGCTGGATTCAACCGAGCCGGATCATATCAATGTTAAGGAAACTGATTTTGACCTGCCTACCCATTTAGGTTCATACCGTAGCGTAAAAAATGCTTTTTCGTTAATGCATAACGGCGGTATCGCTACACATCAAAAAGCATTTTCAAAAAATAAGCGGGTAGTGTTACTAACACGCTCGGGTTTTGTGGGGCAGCAAAGATATGGTTCAAATACCTGGAGCGGCGACGTAGCTTCATCATGGGAGATGCTGCAAAAGCAAATACCGGCGGCGCTTAGCTATACTTTAATGGGCATCCCTAACTGGAACAGTGATATAGGCGGTTTTTTTGCCGGTAGCTGGATAGACGGCGGTGGTGCTAAAAATCCGGGTTTCCAGGAGCTTTACCTGCGCTGGATGCAGTTTGGCGCGTTTTGCCCTATGATGCGTTCGCATGGTACAGATGTCCCTCGTGAAATATTCAACTTTGGTAAGCCCGGCGACTGGTGCTTTGACGGGCAGGAAAAAATGATCAACCTGCGTTACCGCCTGCTGCCTTATAATTACAGTACCTCATGGGATGTATCAAAGAATGATGGTACGTTTATGCGCCCACTGATAATGGATTTCGCGGCTGATACCAAAACACATGAAATAGGCAGCGAGTATTTGTTTGGCCGTTCATTGCTGGTTAGCCCGGTAACCAGGCCCGATGTTAAAACCTGGCCGGTTTACCTGCCTGCGGGTACCACTTGGTGGGATTTCTGGACCGGCGAAAAGCACGCCGGCGGGCAAACCGTAAATAAGGATGTGCCTAAAGATATTGTGCCGATATATGTAAAGGCTGGTACCGTGTTACCATGGGGCCCGGCAGTGCAGTACAGCAGCGAGAAGAAGTGGGATAACCTGGAGCTGCGTGTTTACCCCGGCGCCAACGGAAGCTTTACCCTTTACGAAGATGAGAAAGATAGCTACAATTATGAGAAGGGTATGTACAGCACCATTGAATTTAAATGGAACGATGCTAAAAAGCAGCTTACCATAGGCAGCCGTAAAGGTAGTTTCCCGGGGATGCTCAGCAAGCGTAAATTTAACATATGTGTAGTTAAATCCGGTACAAACATCGGTATGGAGGCCAATGCGCCTGTAAAAACTATAAATTATATTGGTGGTGAAACGGTAGTTAAGTTATAATGAAAAAAGTTGTTATTCTATTATCGGCAGTGTTGTGGGTGGCTATATTGCAGGCGCAAAGCACTAAAAAAGCCGCTGTTATAAGTAAACCCAAATATGATGGCTATTTGTTCGCTTATTTTGAAGGTTCCGGGCCGGGCGAACTGCAGGAGCAGCTCCGGTTCGCGGTAAGTGCCGATGCCATACACTGGAAAGCGCTCAATAACAATCAGCCGGTGATACCCTCGCCGCAAATATCAGCGACGGGAGGCATTCGCGATCCGCATATTCTGCGAGGTAACCAAGATAAGGGGTTTTACATGGTGGCAACAGATATGTTTACCGTTAAAGATGGCTGGGGGCACAACCCGGGTATTGTAATGCTGCGCTCCAATGACCTGATCAACTGGACGCATGGTATTGTGGATTTGGAAAAAGACTATCCGCAACAGTTCCCCAACATACAATGGGTTTGGGCGCCGCAGACTATATATGACCCAAAAGCGGGCAAATACCTGGTTTATTTTACAGTGAAATTTAAAGATAATCCTGCGCTTGATTTTTACTGCGCCTATGCCAATAAAGATTTTAACGGTTTTGAGGCTGCACCCAAACTGATGTTTAAATCAAAGTATGGCGCTATTGATGGTGATATTATTTATAAAGGCGGCCTTTACCACTTTTTTTATAAAGGCAATACCAAAGATGCTGAAGGTAAAGAAGTGGCAAACGGCATATTGCAAGCAACCAGCAAAAGTTTGCAGGGCCCATGGGTAGAAGGTTTTAAATACATCGATGCTTACTCGGCCAGGCACATACCGGTTGAGGGTTCGGGGATATTTAAGCTTAATAACATGGAAGAATATATACTGATGTATGACCTGTACACCAGCCAGCGATACGAGTTTCAGCGGAGTGCAGATCTTTTCAATTTTACTCAAACGCCGGAGTCCTTTACTAAAGATTTCAACCCCCGGCATGGTACCGTGATCAGTATAACCCGTACAGAAGCGCAGCGACTAAATAACAAATGGGGCGGGGTGCCTGCTGAATTACTTGACAAATCCAATTAAGCGCGAATGATATCCAGGAAGATTAAAGGAATTTTTGCAGCCGGCTATATCATAGCAGTTCTTTTTGCGACTGATGCAGTTTTTGCACAGCAGGCGAAAGACTCGTTATATCATTTTACCTCATCGGGTAATCCTGTTATCAGGCATAAATACACGGCGGACCCTGCGGCCATGGTAGAGGGCGACACCCTGTGGCTATTTACCGGCCACGATTACGCCGGAGGCCAAAATGGCTATAAAATGAAGGATTGGTGCGTATTCTCTACTACCGATATGCAGCACTGGACAGAATACCCCACTCCACTAAAGATCACCGATTTTAAATGGGATAAAACCGGCGATGCCTACGCCGCGCAGGCCATAAAGCGTAATGGCAAATATTACTGGTATATCAGTACCAATGGCTCGGGTATTGGTGTGGCGGTGGCCGACAGGCCCCAGGGCCCTTATCATGATGCTATTGGTAAACCCCTGCTCACCAATGCCGATTGCTTTGCTTCAACCCATTACTGGACCTGTATTGACCCTGCCGTAATGATCGATAAAACCGGCCAGGCCTGGTTATTCTGGGGTAATGGCGTATGTTATTATGCCAAACTGAAAAACAATATGATAGAGATTGATGGCAAGGTGGGCAAGATAGATTTCCCGGGGTTTAAGTTTGAGGAAGCGCCATGGATACACGAGTATAAAGGCAAATATTACCTTTCATACGCATCCGGCCTGCCCGAGAAAACCGCGTATGCTATGGCCGATCGCCCGCAAGGGTCTTATCGCTACAAAGGCATATTAAATGAACTGGCCGGTAACTGTGGTACCAACCACCAGGCAATAGTAGCATTTAAAGGGAAATGGTACTTTATTTACCATAACGGAGGCATAGAGCGCGATGGTGGTAGTTTTAGCCGTTCGGTATGTATTGACCGCTTGTATTATAACCCGGACGGTTCCATGAAAAGAGTAGTAATGACCTCCGAAGGGGTTAAGCCTGCAAAATAGTTTCTCCTGAGATAAACATAAAAAAAGAGGCCTTCAATTGAAGGCCTCTTTTTTTTAATTCAGATAGGTTTTTAACGATACCGCCTGCCTGCTGCCACGAAGCCTTGCAAGGGCTTTATCTTTAATTTGCCTTACCCGCTCACGGGTAAGGTTAAACATATTGCCAATTTCTTCCAGGCTGTGCGCGTGCTGATGTTTAAGGCCGAAGAAAAGTTCCAATATTTCTCTTTCCTTATCGCCAAGTATGCGCATACTTTCGTTTACATCAATACTTAATGATTCATTCATCATATCTTTGTCTGTATCCGGATCAGCGCTCTTTAAAACATCAAGCAGGGTATTATCCTCATCAGCCGAGAAAGGCGTGTCATAAGACAAGTGCCTGCCCGAATTGGCCAATGAGCCGGTTATTTTTTCAACGGTAAGTTCAAGGTCGTCTGCCAATTCTTCCGGAGTTGGCTGCCTTTCATATACCTGCTCTAATTTAGATGCCGCTTTTGCTATTTTCGACAGGTCGCCCACCTGGTTGGCTGGTAAACGCACCATGCGCGATTGTTCGGCAATAGCTGCCAATATAGACTGGCGTATCCACCATACGGCATATGATATAAACTTAAAGCCTTTGGTTTCATCAAAACGTTTAGCTGCCTTAACCAGGCCCACGTTGCCTTCATTGATCAGGTCGCCAAGGGTAAGGCCAGAGCTTTGATATTGTTTGGCTACAGAAACCACAAAGCGCAGGTTGGCGGTAGTTAAACGCTCCAGCGCAGCCTGGTCGCCCTCTCTTATTTTTTGAGTTAAGATCACCTCTTCCTGTGCGGTAACCATCGGAATCTTGGCAATGTCTGACAAATATTGATTCAACGACGCCGTCTCACGATTGGTGATAGACTCACTAATTTTAAGTTGCCTCATTTGTTTAAATATTTAAAATGTGAATTTGCTAAAGATTCAGAGCCTTGTAATGCGCCAAAAGCTAAATGGTTCTCATTGAGATAACAGCGGGTTGCTGTATGCTTGCGGTTGAAAAGGAATTTTAAAATCTTCAGTATGCAAAAGTAAGCAATATCTTAAAAAATAGTGTCTCCTTAATGTCAGTATATTGCTGATATTCAAAGCAGAATTTATAGAGTTATGGTTGTGCAGGTCAGAAAGACGGGTCGAAATTAAAGCATATCGGGTTAGCTAATGCCACCATTTGCCCACTAACTGCTGCCCACCCCGGTAATTGAGGATAGGGCGTTTTTGGCCCTTCAACCATCACCCGGTAATACGTGCGGCCTGTTACAGCAGGCGTGTCGGTAAACTCTGCCACAGGTGCATTGCCGGTAACGGTATAAGTACCAAATTTCTCTCCGTTTTTAATGATGCTGATGGTGTATTCACCTTCAGGGAAATGATCGCAGATGAGTTTTACGCGGAAATTAACCGGTTTGCCGCTTGCTTTGGCGTTATCGCCCATCATCATATCCATTTGTCCATCCTGGTTAAGGTCGGCATAAAATTCAATTCTTGGTGCATAAGGGTTGGCGCTTACAGATACACGGCCATTGGTTAGGGCGTCAACTACGGCCTGTGCGGTCCGGTTTTTGGCAAATACCCAGGTGGTAGGAGTGCCCACATAGTTAACTTTTGCCTCGCCGCTGTTTTTGGTGGCTTTGTCGGGGCTGTCGGGCATGCCGTGGTGCGCGTCGCTGCCGCCACGACCGGTAAGTTTCCTGCCCGACGAAAGCATGTCGTCCCATATCATAATAGCATTGGCGTTTTTACCCCAAAGAGCAGAGTTCCACACCTCTATGGATTGCACCAGGTCATAAGAATAGCCGAAATTATCCTTACCGCTGGGGTGGTTGGCCGACAGGTGTACGCCAAGTTTGTTTTTTACTTTGGCAATGTTCACATCTCGCTGGTCGCGCACATCATATAACAACTGATGATCATAAGGCTTTGCCGAAAATACATTGCCATGCCCGCGCGTGGTGGTCCACTCGGCACCATAGAGCAACAAAAGTGAGTCGGATTTAAACTCCGGATCGGCCCAGGTATGGTGCGCCACATCGCCCTCTACGTGGTTGTCATGGTCGGTAATACAAACGTAATCCATCCCTACAGAACGTGAAAAGGAAATGATTTTGGAGATGGGGTTATTTGACGACTCCTTGCTATGGCGCGAGTGTACGTGCAGGTCGCCCTTGAGCCAAACACCGTCAGTAAGGCTGGCCGGGGGCGGTATAGTCGCTATCGGTTTAGCCGTCCACGGGTTAACATGTTTGGATTGTGCCGAGGCAAACTGGCATGTGAAAGCCAGTAATACCAAGAACTGACAGATAACAGAGAATTTGCGGGTAATGCTACCAAAGGAAGAATACATGTGATGTAAATGAAAGTGGATCTTTTTTTTGGCCAATATCCCGGGGTATAAAAATAACGGCGCGCAATAGTAGGCAAAGTGTGTAAAGCCATCTTTAGCTTACTATTATCTTTTTGCAGTTGCAGGGTTGAGCAGCCGGTTAGGGGCTTTGTCTTAAGTAAGCATTAATTCATCGTTAAGTAATTATTTAATAAAGCAGGCATGTGGGGTGTTTTTGTTGCGAAAATCATCAATAAGCTAATATTCAATTGATATTATGGCAATAGAACTGCCCTTACTTTGCGGTCAATTTAAATTGCACAAAAACTCCAAAAATTTAAACAGATTATTTATGAAACAATTTTACAAGCGTTTTTTAAATGATGGCAAAAAATACCCAAGGCAATTGCTGCTGATGGTGTGTGCTGTCATGATCAGCGTATTGCCGGCTATGTCACAAACCGGGAAAACTATAAGAGGTACGGTTACCGATGAGAAGCGCGAACCGCTTCCGGGCGTATCAGTTACCGTAGTGGGCACCAATGCCGGCGCCATGACGGATGCCAAAGGCCAGTATACACTAAATGTGCCCGGAGCCAATGCAACCGTACGGTTCAGCTTTGTAGGCTATTTATCTAAAGATGTAATTGTGGGTGCAGGCAACGTGATCAACGCTAACCTGGTGCCGGATGCCAAACAACTGAAGGATGTTGTAGTAATTGGTTATGGTACAGCAAGCAAACGTGATGTAACGGGTTCTATCACCACTTTAAAGTCCGAAGAGTTTAACGTGGGTGCTACCACTACCCCGGCCGAGCTTTTGCAGGGTAAGGTAGCCGGTTTAAATATCACCAAAAGCGGCGACCCTAATGCCGCCCCTTCTGTAATACTGCGTGGCCCGTCAACATTTCGTAGCGGCGCCGCAGAGCCTTTCTATGTAATAGACGGTGTTCCGGGTGCTTCAATTGATGTACTCGCTCCTTCTGATATTGAAACTATCGACGTTTTAAAAGACGCGTCATCAACCGCTATTTACGGTTCACGTGCGGCAAACGGTGTAATTATCGTAACTACCAAAAGGTCTAAATCGGGCCAGAGCCATCTAAGCTACAACGCTTACGCTACTATGCAGGAAGTATCTAAAAAGATAGATATGCTAACTGGTGATGAACTGCGTAAATACCTGGCCGATAACGGCGTGGCTCCCTTGGCAAAACCACTTGACGATAACGGTGCTAATACTAATTGGCAAAACCTGGTTGAGCGCAAGGGTTATTCACAAAACCACAACTTAAGCTATAATGGCGCCAGCAACAGTGCCGATTATGGGGCCAGTGTAAACTACTTTAAAAACGAGGGGGTGTTAAAACGTACCGCTTTGGAGCGTACCATATACCGTGGTTATGTTAACCAGCGTTTTTTTGACAACCGCCTTAAGTTAAGCCTTAACTTAACCAATAGCAATACCAACAGCGACGATATTTACCAGAATTATGTACTGCCGGCTATGCTGTTCTACCTGCCAACAGTGAGCCCGTTTAACCCTGATGGTACCTACAAAGAGAACTACCAGCGTACAGGTAGCGGTACTTTAAACCCGCTCTCGTTGTTAAACAACAATACCATTAAGAGTAATGATAATAAAACCCTGATCAATGGTATTGTGCAGGTAGACATTCTAAGGGGATTAAAATTCACGCTTAGCGGTTCGCAACAACGCGATCAGTACAACTACAATACTTACCTCAACAGCCAGTCGGGCCTGGCGGTAGGCCTTAATGGTGTAGCCCGCCGTTCGGCTTATCTTAACACCAATAACATAGTTGAGTCTTACTTTAATTATGACAGGGATTTTGGCCGCCATTCATTAAAATTACTGGCAGGTTATTCATACCAGCAAAACCGCACCAATGATGGTTTTGGCGTACAAAGCCAAAACTTTAGTAATGATAACCTTACTTATAATAACCTTTTCCTGTCAAACCCGGCATCGGTATCACAGATCGTGTTTGATAACTCGCCGATATCAACCCTGCGTTTGATCTCTTATTACGGCCGTGCGCAGTACCAGTTTGATGACAAATACCTGGTGCAGGCATCATTGCGTGATGATGGTTCATCGGCTTTTGGTGCTAACCACCGTTACGGTTTGTTCCCCGCGGCATCAGTAGGCTGGAGGATCATCAGCGAGGACTTTATGCAGAAACTGCCCGTATTCAGCGATCTGAAACTTCGTGCAGGTTACGGTGTATCTGGTAACAGTCTTGGTTTTGATGCATTCACCTCTCTATTGATATACGGTACCCAAACCAATAACGGCACCAGCAGCAAATTCCTGTCAAACGGAAACATTACCAACGCTATTGGCCCGGTACGTAACGATAACCCTAACCTGAAATGGGAAAGTACAGCTACCACCAACATTGGTTTGGATTTTGGCTTATTCAAAAACCGCATTACCGGTTCGATAGACTATTACATTAAGAAAACGTCTGACCTGATTTATACCGATTATCCGGTGTCATTAACCCAGTATTTCGTTCCTACCATCACCGCGAATGCCGGGAATATCAGCAACAAAGGTATCGAGGTGGTGTTAAACGCAACAGCGGTTAAAGCCGGTTCGTTTACCTGGAAAACATCTGTGAACGTTTCGCACAACAAGAACGTTGTGGAAAGTTTATCAAAGGGCCAGTTTAATCTTCCACTGTTTTATACCGCCCAGTTAGGTGGCAAGGGTCAGTCTGGTAACTTTAGCCAGGTTGTACTGCCTGGCCAGCCTATCGGTACTTTTTATTTATGGCATTACATGGGTAAAAACGCTAATGGCGTAAGTACTTACCAGAACGCCGCGGGTAACACCATCGCTACACAGCCTTTAACAACAGACCAGCGTGTAGCCGGTAACGCGCAGCCAACGGTAATTTACGGCTGGACAAACACCTTCTATTACAAGAACTTCGACCTGAATTTCCTGATCCGTGGCGTAGCCGGCAACAAGATACTCAACGCCACTTTGGCCAACCTCAACAACCCGGCTGATGCTAAACTGCAAAACATCCCGAGGTTTACACTGGGCGAGTCATACAAGGACATTAACGCGTACCTGATATCAGACCGTTTCCTGGAAAGCGGATCATACGTGCGCTTGGATAACGCTACGCTGGGTTATACCATTAAGCCAAAGATCACGGCTATCAAATCTATCCGCTTGTACCTGTCAGGCAATAACCTGTTTGTAATTACCAAATACAAGGGTATTGACCCTGAGGTAAACCTGGGTGGAGTAACACCTGGTATTGATAATAACAATTACTATCCTAAAACGCGTACGTTCTTATTTGGCTTAAACGCGTCGTTTTAATTTATTCAATAGCAATTAACATGAAAAAGATATATACAGTATTAGCAGGATGCGCGGCAGTAATAGCCGTTAGCTCTTGTACTAAGTTAGATGTGCCGGTAGAGTCGCAATACACAAAATCTAACTTCCCTGTTACCACGGCAGATTATAACGCGCTTACAGGTACCATGTATTCCAACCTTTCGTCAAACTTCGCGGTAAACTACTGGAGGCTTCAGGAGCTTTCAACAGATGAGGCCATTATACCGGCCCGTGATGGTAACTTTGACGATGGTGGCCAGTACCGCCAGTTACATTACCACACCTGGACTGCCGACCACCCTACAGTTACCGCCATATGGCAATGGGGCTTTAGTGGTATCAATACCTGTAACCGTTTATTAACCGTTATTGACGCGGCTAACTCTCCGGCATCAATAAAAACAGCCTATACAGCCGAAATAAGGGCCATGCGCGCGCTGTACTATTACTTTATGATGGATAGCTATGGTAATGTGCCCATTATTACTACCTTCCCGGTAGCTACCCCGCCGGCCAACCAGCCAAGGGCTAAAGTGTTCGACTTTATAGAAAGTGAATTGAAAGCCGTATTACCACTGCTGCCTGCAAAAACCAGTAACAGCACCACCAATACCGCGCAGTATGGCCGCCCTACAAAGGGTATGGCTTTTGCCCTTTTGGCAAAAATGTACCTGAATGCCCCGGTATACAACGGTACCAACCGTAACCAGGATGTGGTGACCATGGCTGATAGCGTGCAGGCTAACACCAACTATTCTTTAACTCCTAAATACAGGGATATTTTCCTGCCTACTAATGGCCCTGGTGTGAGCGAAACTATTTTTGCTATCCCTTATGATCAGCAAATACCGGGTAACCAGTTTACCCGCTTTGGTTTTTTCTTTTACCTGGCACAGGCTTACGGACTTAACGTGAACCTGAGTATAGCCATGAGTACTACGCCGGAGTTTTATAACCGTTTTAATATCCCTAATGATTTCCGCACCAAAACATGGTTGGTTGGCCCGCAGTATTATCCGGATGGTAACGGTGGTTTCACCAGCCAGCCGGTGTATTACCCCAATACTACCACCCAGATCAATATTACACCGCAACTGATATTGGTGCCGGGCAAACCGATGGATTTGGGCAATACCATTGCCAGCCAGTCTGAAGGTGTACGTTCAATTAAGTACTACCCGGATCCGCAGATCATTCAGTCGACCCGTTTAAATGGTAACGATGTTCCTGTTTTCAGGCTGGCTGATGTTTACCTGATGAAAGCCGAGGCTATTTTACGCGGCGCAACGCCAACCGTTATTAATGGCGACGCGCAAACACCGCTTAGCCTGGTAAATAAGCTGCGTGCCCGTGCAGGTGCGCAACCGGCATCAACTATTGATCTGGCGAGCCTGCTTGACGAGCGTGCCCGTGAGCTTTCGTGGGAAGCGTGGCGCCGTAACGACCTTATCCGTTATGGCTTGTTCGAGGTGGAGTATCCGCTACCGAACGATAATCTGAAAATGAATACCGACCCAACCCGCAGGTTATATCCTATACCATCAACAGAATTAAAAACTAACCCTAACCTGGTGCAAAACACCGGTTATTAATAAAGCAGAACAGCCGGTTTTTACCGGCTGTTCTTTTAACATCGCGTATGAAAAATATATTTGGCTTACTGCTGATAGCGCTTTTGCCGGTTGTAAAACTTGCCGGTCCAGGCGATGATTTGCCCATTAACCATGTACAGGTGATCGGGTCGCATAACAGCTATAAGAAAGCGATAGATCCCAAATTGTTCAAATTGCTGCAAAAGAATGATTCGGTAGCTATGTCAAAGATCGACTATGAGCATATCAGTCTTACAGCACAATTAAACATGGGTTTGCGCAACCTGGAGATTGACGTTTATGCCGATACGGCCGGAGGTAAATATGCCCATCCTAAAGGTTTAACCTGGGCAGCGGGGCAACCGCCTTACGATACCGAAGGCCTGATGAAAAAGCCAGGCTTTAAGGTTTTTCATATACAGGATATTGATTATCGCAGCAATTGCCCTACCTTTGCCTTATGCTTGCAGGAGTTAAAGAAATGGTCTGACGCCCACCCTGGGCATACCCCCATTTTTATTACCATGAACGCAAAGGACGAGCCCATGAAGCGATCTGGTTTTACCGTGCCGGACAAGTTTACTTCTGCCATATATGATAAGCTGGATAAAGAGATAGCCGATAACCTGGGCTTGAACCACGTAATTACCCCTGACGATGTGCGCGGCAAATACATCACGCTGGAAGAGGCGGTGTTGCATCAAAATTGGCCTTCGCTCAAGAAAGCTAAAGGGAAGTTCATCTTTCTGCTGGATGAGGAGGTGCCTAAGAACCTCGAATATGTAAAGGGGCATCCATCGCTTAAGGGCAGGGTATTGTTTATCAATGCGCAGCCCGGCACGCCCGAAGCCGCTATTTGTGTAAGGAACAATGCCCGTAAGGAACTGGCAGAAATTACCTCGCTGGTTAAAAAAGGGTATATTGTGCGTACGCGTGCCGATAGCGATACGGAGGAAGCAAGAGTAAATGATAAAAGCAGCTTTGAAGCGGCCATGCGTTCAGGCGCGCAAATTATCTCTACAGATTATTACTTAAAAAGTACCCACTTTAAGTCAGACTATGTAATCAGTTTTCCCGGAGGAGGGTACTTCAGGACAGATCCGATATTTAGTTCAAACAAAAAATAAATACCTGTATGAAACGCAGAAATTTCCTTAAGAATACGGCCCTTACCACCTTGGGCGCATCATTAGTTAGCCCGCTTATGGCCATGGCTGAAAGTAATGAAGTAACTCATCTGGAAAGTGAGGACCTGTCGGCATCGTCATTGAAAGATGAGTATGACGTACACTTTATAGCGATTGGCGATTGGGGCCGTAACGGGGAGTATGACCAAACCGAAGTGGCTAAGCAAATGGGGCTTTGGGCGTTAAATAACCCTAATGATTTTGTGGTATCGGTAGGTGATAATTTTTACCCAAGAGGTGTGGTGAGCGAGCATGACCCGCTGTGGCATTACTCTTTCGAAAACATTTATACAGCGCACTCACTGCAGTGCGATTGGTACCCGGTGCTGGGCAACCACGATTATGGTTCGGACACAGAAGCGCAAATACGTTACAGCAAGGTAAGCCGCCGCTGGTGTATGCCCGCCCTTTATTATTCCAAACAATACAAGCTGGGGGATAATGATAAATTGCTAATGCTGTTTATTGATACCGACCCCATGATGCATGCCGAGCGGAAAGCGCAGGTGGAGCAGCAAATGGTGTGGATAGACGAGCAGTTACGCAACGCCCCTGCTGATGTAAAGTGGAAAATAATTGTGGGCCACCATCCTTATTACACCGTTGGTCCGCGTATTAAAAATTATGACACTTTAACTGTACGCGAAAAGCTGAGCCCTGTTTTTGCCAAATATAAGGTTGACGTTTACCTTTCCGGTCATGACCATTCCTTGCAGCACCTTAAACCTGAGGGTGTTACACATCAGTTTATATCAGGCGCAGGTTCGGAGCTTACGCAAGTTACCGAAGGCGTACCTTACAGCCGTTTCCAGGCATCAGATCACGGCTTTATGTGCTTTGCCATTAATAAGGATAAGATAAATGTTAAAGCCATTAACGCAAACGGCAAAGTGCTTTACCAAACCGAACTAAAGAAGTAAAATAGCCAACTATATAATAAATTAAGATTTTCTGTACATAGAATGCTTGTGTTTCGCACTTGGTATTTAAATAAAAGGTAAATAGAATAAGGTTAATTTTTCTTCAATTAAACTTTTTTCTTGTATTTGCAAAAGATATTATAATTTTAGAAATCTTAAACCTTATCAGTGAAACACCATCTTAATTCAATAAGCAAATTTGCGATCTGCCAACGGTTGTTGTTAGCTTTTCTTTTTCTCTTTTTAGTTTATAGTTGCAGAAAGGATTTGGTGACGACCAAACAACAGGAAAGCGATGAGAATACAATTATGCTTGCAAAACAATGGTATAATAAAGCATATCCTTTGTCTGTTAAATTGAAAAGTAAGCTGAATATACAAAACGTTGACACATCAAAATGGACAGATGTACTAAGCCCATATTGGGATAAGGGTGTTGTGTTTGAAAGTAAGAAAATGGATTTCATTGAGTTTCCTGCTCTTAAAAGCGGAGATGTTTCATTTTCTACCAAGTCGGTAAATCCGAATCTTTTTAACTATAAAAAATCTTCCAGTATCAGTTCCATACTTATTATTAAAAGGCAAGGCGTTTATAGCGCATATACTATGACTATACTTGCTGATTCTGCTTATTTAAAAGGAGATTACGGGAAGATAACAAATAATACATACAGCCACAGGGAGAAAGATTTTACAGGGCTGGTATTATACCATAGTCTTAACGGCTCGTTTGTTAATGGCTGGCAATATATTGATGGGGTAGTAACTAACGCAGTATACGAGAAGCAGGTATCCTCGACTGGCGGGAATAAAGGCGTTCAGATTGTGAATGGTTTAAAATTGAACAAACAGGTGTGTGATGCTGTACAAATTACTACCTATTGGGAAGATTGCGCTTATTACACTAATGATTTAACTTATTCAAATCCTTTTGATTGTAAATATTACCAAACTACCAAGATATACACCAGTTGTGCAGACGATGGAACAGGAGGCGGTAATGGTAGTGAATCTACGCCTCCTATTTGCCCGCCTGCAAATACCCCTCCCGGGGGCGAGCCTGTTGAAGTATCTGCCAAGGGGATACCTAAAAAGGTACGGGTTTATCAGCCTCCGGTTACTCCGATAGATCCGAGCGGAGGTATAAATCCTCCGGGTAATCCTGCTGATCAGCCATGTTTAATACCACAGCCAGTACCTACAGACACTGTAAAGCTTAAAGATCCGTGTGTACAGAAGGGGCAGATAAAGGCTAATGCGCAAAACGCGAACCTGGCAACGGAAAATACGGCCGTATACAATACTTTATTGAGCGTTGACGGAAAAGAGTATGGAGCAGAACAAAATTTAACTTCGCTGCCCGCAAATTTAAAAAGCCCTTTAATGGGCGGTAATTATATGAATATACCTGTTCGGGGAAGTACAACTTCTTCTTCATCAGACAGGTTTGAACCTAATTTTACATGGGACGCTACTCATGGTTATACCATTGGTGCAACCCACTCGCATCCGGGAGGAAGCGCCCCATCACCTATTGATGTGATTTTTTTGGTCACCACTTCTAACAATGGTGCTCTTAGGTTGGCGGGGCAAAGCGCCGTTGATTTTTACAAGGCAAATGCATCGGTTACCGCAGTTACTGAAGATTTTAATTATGTTTTAACAGTAAATGACTGGAATGGATTAAGCGCGCAAGTCAACAGTATGAGTGTTGACCAGATAATATCCCAATTCAATTCTTTAGCCAGAGAAAGCGGAGGTTCAACTGAATATGCTTTAATCAGTATGTTTGGTGATAAAATTAGTTTATTTAGGGCCGGCCATGGGTCAAACGAATATATTCCTTTATCAATAGATAAAACTACAAATACAATAGTATTGGTTGATTGCCCTACTAATTAAATTAATTATGAAAAAAATACTCATCCTCTTTTCAATATTATTTATAAGCCAATATGCTTCTGCTCAAAAATTAGCTTTAACCAAGGGCGTGAGTGCTGTTGCACCACAGGGATCAAAGCGGCTTACAAAAGCAGAGGTTGCCGCTTTTGTAAAAGCTAATTTTAAGCATACAGAAATTGACACGAATAAAACTATCGTTTATCAAAACAACCACTTATTGATTTCTTACTGGGACATTTATACCGGGCCTGAATTTAGAAGACCTTTGGAAAAAACACTTAAGCTTTTGACCTATTTGTTTAAAGATGACCATAACAATATTGTAACAACCTCCAAAATCATAAATGTTAATGGAACGCGCTTCATAATTCTTGAATATGAACGAAACGACGAAGTGTATCTGAGCTTTTTATCAGAAGTTAAACCCAATGGCGTAAATGCCAATGGCATCATTCAGTTTAAAAAGCCATATGAGGCCGAAGCGCAAAAGGCATTAGAAAAGTTGCTGCCTACCATAAAGTTTAGTGTGCAGTAGAGATTAGTGGCATTGCTACTGTGTGCTATTTAATTTCGGGATATATTAGCAACAAATGCATATGAAAGTTATAGTTGTTTATACTTTCCTTTCTGTATTATTCATAAGTCATTTTGCTTTTAGTCAAAAATTAGCTTTAACCAAGGGCGTGAGTGCTGTTGCACCACAGGGATCAAAGCGGCTTACAAAAGCAGAGATTGCCGCTTTTGTAAAAGCTAATTTTAAGCATACAGAAATTGACACGAATAAAAGTATTGTTTATCAAAACAACCACTTGTTAATTTCTTACTGGGATATTTATACCGGACCCCAATTCAGGCAAAAGCTTGAAAAAGTCCAAAAAGGGATTGTATACTCAGTTAAATATGATTATATCATAGATTATTCTAAAATAATAGTTGTAAATAATATTAGATATTTTGTTATTCAATATGGAAAGGATGGAGAAGGAATTATTCGTTTTTTTTCCGAAACTCAGCCCAATGGTGTAAATGCTAACGGTATCATCCAGTTTAAAAAGCCATATGAGGCCGAAGCGCAAAAGGCATTAGAGGAGTTGCTGCCTACCATAAAGTTTAGTGTACAGTAACTTATTGGTGCAATCTGCTAATATCATATGGTAAATTAAACTTCGCTATTTAGCAGAACGGTATATATGAAAATTCTTGTTGTTATTATATTTTCAATATTATTTACAGGCCACTTTGCCTTAGCTCAAAAATTGGCCTTAACCAAAGGTGTGAGTGCTGTTGCACCACAGGGATCGAAGCGCCTTACAAAAGCAGAGGTTGCCGCTTTTGTAAAAGCTAATTTTAAGCATACAGAAATTGACACGAATAAAACTATCGTTTATCAAAACAACCACTTATTGATTTCTTACTGGGACATTTATACCGGGCCTGAATTTAGAAGACCTTTGGAAAAAACACTTAAAGGTGTTATCGAGCTTGCAAAAGGATATAATAATAATATTGTAACAACCTCCAAGATAGTAACCGTTAATGGAACGCGCTTCATAATTCTTGAATATGAGCGAAACGACGAAGTATATTTGAGATTCTTGTCAGAAGTTAAACCCAATGGCGTAAATGCCAATGGCATCATTCAGTTTAAAAAGCCATATGAGGCCGAAGCGCAAAAGGCATTAGAGGAGTTGCTGCCTACCATAAAGTTTAGTGTACAATAGTAAGGCTCTTATTGAACCACTTTTTCGGGTTTTGGTCTGGCTTTTGAGTGGTAAGGGGTATTTGCCCACGTAAATGCTATCTTTGAGCCTATGCCCTTGCATTCAAACAGTATTATTATCATCCTGGGCACTATTGTGGTGCTCAGCTATTTTTTTAATCTCATAGCCAGGGTAACCCGTATACCATCAGTGCTGTTATTAATTGGTACGGGTATCGGTATCAGGTATTTCTCGCTTTATCAGGGTTTTGTTCAGCAGGATGTATCTCGTCTGGTAAAGATACTGGGCGTAGTGGGGCTCATCATGATCGTGCTGGAGGCCGCTTTGGAACTGGAGATAAACAGCCATAAGCTCCGCCTCATCCGCAATTCATTTTTCTCCGCGCTCGTGATCTCTTTGGTTTCGGCATTAGGTATAGGGTGGCTTATACAATACTGGCTGGGCGAATATTTTGATAAAGCCTTCCTTTACGCTATTCCCATGAGTATCATCAGCAGCGCTATCGTTATACCCAGTACCGAGCATTTGCCAGGGCCTAAAAAGGAGTTTATCATCTATGAATCTTCTTTTTCAGATATTATTGGCATCCTGGCTTTTAATTACATGTTATCTAAAAATTTGCTCAGCCTCATGTCGGGCGTATCATTTTTAGCTAACATTGGTTTGGCTATCTTGATCGCTGTAGCGGCATCCCTGTTTTTAATATTCATCCTGGCAAAAATTACTATCAAGCTAAAGTTTTTCCTGCTTTTCGCGGTTCTTTCTATTATTTATGCCACCGGCGAAGCTATTCATTTACCCTCTTTACTGATCATACTGGTATTCGGCCTGGTTTTAAACAATACGGATATCTTCTTCATCGGAAAATTAAAAAACTTTGCCTTGCCTGCAGATATGGAAGGTACGCTCACTGTGCTCCGCTCCATTACTGCCGAAACCTCTTTCCTAATCCGTACCTTCTTTTTTATTCTTTTTGGTTATACTATTAACCTCGACGTGCTGTTTGAACCTACCGTTTGGAAACTGGGTTCCCTGATCGTATTGGCGCTGTTGCTCATCAGGTTTCTTTATCTGCGATTTATTTTACGCACCAACCTGTTCCCCGAGCTTTTTCTGATGCCGCGTGGGCTTATTACCATCCTCTTATTTTACAGTATCCCGGCCGAAAAATCATTGCAGAGCTTTAACGTTGGCATTCTGTTTTTTGTGGTGGCAGTTACCAGCATATTAATGATGATAGGCCTGCTCATTTACAGGGAGGACACCAGGAATTTTGAACGGATAGATTCAGAAAAGATCAGCCAGGGGCGTTAAGATATATTACGGCTGCCTATTGAAGGTAATAGTGAATATTACCGGCGGCTTTCAACCGTGTAAACAAAACTGTCGGCTTTATAATACCCCAGGTTGTACTCTATAGGTCGCTCGCCCTGGTCAAAAACAAAACGTTTACGGAATAGTACCGGTTCGTTTACTTTGATCTGAAGCTTCTCGGCTATTAACGCGTCTGCAGCATGCGCGCTGATCTCTTCCTTAGATAAACTTGCAATAGTAGAGTAGTCCTGTTCCAATAATTCGTACAACGGGCGTTTAAAATCTTCATCGCCGGTTAGGCCAATACGTGGATGGAAGTAAGATATAAAATAAACAAAAGGTCCGTCGTTACGGCCACGTACACGTTCCATCTTCAGTACCTTCTTGTCGGTTTTTATTTCAAAGAAGTTGGCAAGTGTTTCATCCGGAAAAACCCAGGTAACATGCAGTTCAAAGTTTTTAATATTGATGCCCCGCAATTTCATCTCTTGCGAAAAGCTGAGCCAGTTGTTTGATTTTGAGCTTACTGTAGACTGATTTACTTTTGTGCCGGCACGTTTCTTACGTACCAGTAAACCTTCATATACCAGTTTATTAATGGCTTGCCTTAGCGTAGTGCGGGATATGGCAAGCAACTTAGCTAATTCAACCTCGTTAGGTAACAACCTGCCATTCTGGTATTCGTCCTGGCTTATCAGTTTCCTTAACAATTCTTCGGCCTGTATATGCAGGGGGATGGGGCTTTTATGGTCAATAGAATACTTCATACCGGTTGTTCATACAATGATAGGTATTTAATTGAGGTTGTGCAAATGTATGTACATATTGTAAATTATACACACGATTTTTTATCAATTTAGCTTAGTGATTTTAAAATTATTCCATAAATAAATTTGGATAAGAATTTTTTGTTTATATGTTTGTACATTATAAACCACCAATAATTTTATTTTAATACATCATTGCCGTTAGGTACTCCTATCGTTTGCTAAATGGCATTATATGTACATACATTACTACAAAAAATGAATATTGATACTCTCGAGCTCAAACAACAGCAGTTGACTTATCCTCAACTGCGTAAAACGCAGCAATATTTAATGCCGGTGAGGCTAACCGGCAATTCGGGGCAGCACAACGGCTACGATATTTATCCTGTTGCAACATTAGAGGCTGGTAAAATATTCACAGGGTTTGATACGCTTGCCGCTTATATCATCAAAAACAGAGCTGTTTTGATAGATGGATTTGGCGGCGTTTTTTGGGACAAGACCCAGCAGGAACTCCAGCGCTGTTTTAATGAAAAGGGCTTAAGCGTTAACTGGATATACACCGAAACATTTTTGAAGCCTACCGGTGAGATAGACGCATTGGTAAAACCCTTTCTTGGGGCGGACGACTCCGTTTGGGGTACTAAAGCTACGTTTGATTTAATTGATTTATTTGAGCCTGCAATTGAGCAGCAGGTGCCGGACGCCAAATTCGATATCAATATCGTTATAGGCACCGGCGCTGCTCTGGCGGGTTGGGCATCTCCCATCATTTACCTGGATGTTCCCAAGAATGAGATCCAGTTCAGGATGCGGGCCAGAAGCATTACCAACTTAGGTAATGCTAAAGTTGCCGAGCCTTTTCAGATGTATAAGCGCTTCTACTTTGTGGATTGGGTTTTACTCAATCAGCATAAAAAAAATATCCTCAACCGCATAGCCGTAATGGCCGATGCGCAATGGCCCGAAACCATTAACTGGGTGTATCAGCAGGACCTTGAAGCAGGGCTCGATCAGCTTAGTCGCTCGGTACTGCGCGTTCGCCCCTGGTTTGAACCCGGGGCCTGGGGCGGCCAGTGGATGAAAGAACATATCGATGGCCTTAATAAAGATGTGGTGAACCTGGCCTGGTCGTTTGAACTGATCGTGCCCGAGAACGGCCTGGTGTTTGAAAGCGATGGCAACCTGCTTGAGGTATCGTTTGATACCATCATGTTCAGTAATAACCAGCATATTTTGGGTAAACATGCCGCACGTTTTGGTGATGAGTTCCCCATCCGTTTCGACTTTTTGGATACTTACAAGGGTGGCAACCTATCCATCCAATGTCATCCGGCACTTAACTATATACAGGAAAACTTTGGCGAGAACATCACCCAGGATGAAACCTACTATATTCTTGATTGCGATGATAACGCAAATGTGTACCTGGGTTTTCAGGAGAATATAGATCCTTCAGGTTTCAGATCGGCCCTTGAAGAGAGCCAGGAAACGGGCAAAGCCATCGATATAGAAGAATATGTACAAGTACATAATGCGAAAAAGCATGACCTGTTCCTGATCCCCAATGGCACGGTACACAGCGCCGGCGCAGGGAACCTGGTGTTAGAGATCAGCGCTACACCTTACATCTTCACCTTTAAAATGTATGATTGGGTACGACTTGATCTCGACGGAAAACCACGCCCTATCAACATAGAACATGCCTTTAACAACCTCGATTTTTCGCGCAAAGGCGATAAGGTACAACAGGAATTGATATCGAAGCCGCAGGTAATAGAAAGCGCGCCGGGCTACCAACTGGTTCACCTGCCTACACATGCCGATCATTTTTATGATGTGCACCGACTGGAGTTTGACAGCTCGGTAACGGTAAATACGGATAATACCTGCCATGTGCTGATGCTGGTAGAAGGGCAAACCATATTGCTGCAAACCGCTTATGGTACCCAAAAGCAATTTGCTTACGCGGAAACATTTGTGGTGCCAGCTGCTGCGGGTTCATACAAACTCACTAACACCGGTAGCGGCCGGGCAAAAGTGATCAAAGCATTTTTAAAATAACAGCATGGCAAAAATAATACAACATACAACTACCAGAAAAGGCAGTGCCTACCTGTACCTTACTTGCCTGGTGGCCGCTTTAGGCGGGTTCCTGTTTGGGTTTGATACCGCGGTCATCTCAGGCACGGTAAGCCTGGTAAAGCACGATTTTTCGCTTGATGCCGTAAGCGAAGGCTGGTTTGTGAGCTGCGCCCTGCTGGGTTGTATCGCAGGCGTAAGTTTCTCGGGTAAACTGAGCGATAAATACGGGCGCAAAATAGTACTCATCCTATCAGCCGTTATGTTCCTGGCTTCAGCTTTAGGCTGTATGTGGTCCGGATCGTTCACCGCACTAATTATCTTTCGCCTCATAGGCGGTTTGGGTATAGGTGTTGCCTCAATGGTTTCGCCATTGTATATCTCCGAGTTTTCGCCATCGCGCTACCGGGGCATGATGGTTTCATTATATCAACTGGCGTTAACCATTGGTATTGTAGTTGCCTATTTCTCTAACGCTTACCTGGCTGCGCATGCCAATGATAGTTACTCAGAAGGCAGCATGCGAACCGTATTTTCAGCAGAGGTATGGCGTGCCATGCTTGGCCTTGGCGCCGCCCCCGCGTTTATATTCCTGCTTTCTTTATTCGCGGTACCCGAGTCGCCAAGATGGCTGTTACTTAAAGGCCGGGAACAAAAAGCGGAACAAATACTGATAAAAATTGATGGCGAAGAAGCTGCTGCGAGCGAGATAAGGGCGTTTAAAGAGCAGGACGATAATAACGATAAATCATTAAAAGAGCTTTTTAAACCTGTTTACAGAAAAGCGCTGTGGATAGGGCTATTACTTCCGTTCCTTTCCCAGGTATGCGGTATTAACGCCGTTATCTATTACGGCCCGCGTATTTTAGAGCAGGCAGGCTTTACGCTTAACAACGCTTTAGGCGGGCAGGTAACCATAGGGTTGGTAAACGTAGTTTTTACCTTTGTGGCCATTTTTACTATTGATAAATGGGGGCGCAGGCCATTGCTGTTCGCCGGAACCGGCGGTGCCGTTGCTGCACTGCTCATTATTGGTGCCCTGTTTGCACTTAATATTACCTCGGGCCTATGGATATTGATCTTTATCCTGGCATTTATTGCCTGTTTCGCGTTCTCTTTTGGCCCGGTATGCTGGGTTATTGTAAGTGAGATATTCCCTAACGCGGTGCGCGGTAAAGCTATGGCCCTGGCAACATTGTCTTTATGGATAGGGAATTTCCTGGTGGGGCAGTTAACGCCGGTAATGCTTGAGGGCCTTGGTTCATCATGGACATTCTGGCTGTTTGCCTTAAGCTGCTCACCCGCCTTATGGCTTACCTGGAAACTCATCCCCGAAACCAAAGGCCGCTCGCTCGAAAACATAGAAAAATACTGGAAGGACGATTACGCGCGGAGCCAACCTGATGGAAGTCCTTTACCAATTGCTACAAACCATAAATAAAACCAAACCCAACTAATCCAATAATTATGAGATCAAAACTACTCCACAACTTAAAACTAAAGTGGCTTTACACCCGGCCCCTGCTCGCCTTATTAGGCTTGGCCGGCGTCAGTGGCGCGGCACAGGCTGCTCCTATCAAAGCAAATACATATACTACCGTAAACCGCTTTGATAAAACCATAACCGGCCGCGTTACTGATGAGAATAATCAGCCTTTGCCGGGCGTAAATGTTAGCATTGCAGGTACAACAATAGGTACCACTACCGACGTTAATGGGCGCTACAGGCTGAATATACCTGATGCATACGCTGGCCGGAGCCTAACTTATTCATTCGTTGGTTACACCGCGCAAACCAATACCATTGATGGGCGTAACGAGATAAATGTGAGCCTAAAACCTAATAATACCAGCCTTAACGAGGTAGTTGTTGTAGGTTATGGCACGCAAAAACGTATTAATGTAACCGGTGCGGTAGGTACCATCAGCTCAAAAAATATTGAAAACAAACCTGTACTGAACACCTTTCAGGCATTACAGGGCGAATCGCCTAACTTAATTATCCAGCAAACCAATCTTAACCCGGGGAGTGATGTAACGGTTAATATCCGCGGTGTGGGTACGCTTGGCGATAATACGCCTTTGGTGGTGATTGATGGTATAGTAGGTGGTAATTTAAACACGCTTAACCCTAATGATATTGCCAGTGTATCGGTATTGAAAGATGCCGGTTCCGCGGCTATATACGGTTCTCGTGCTGCAAACGGCGTTATATTGGTAACTACAAAAGCCGGTAAGGTAAACTCAAAGCCAACGGTTAGTTACAATGGTAGTTTCGGCTTGCAGGATGCCAAGGTGCTGGTACATAAAGTAGATGCCTGGGATAACGCTTATTACAAGAACCAAGCGCTCATTAACTCCGGTTTGCCGCCTGCCTACACGCCGGAGCAAATACAGGCGCTTAAGGATGCCGGTAACGGCACCTGGGATATAGAGCATTTACTGAAGAAAGCGCCTTTGCAATCGCACAACGTTAGCTTAAGCGGTGGCGGCCAAAACAATTCGTACTATGTATCGGCAGGTTATCAGGATCAGGGCAGTAACCTGATCGGTAATGGTGGCTCGGGGGCCGATTTTGGTTACCAGAAATATAACCTCCGGATGAACCAAACTTCAATAGTTGGGAAATTCAGGTCCAATATCATCTTAAACTATACCAAAACCCGTAATAAAACCAATAGTGTTGGCGATAATAACATTTTTGCCGATGCCAACCGCGTGCCGCATAACTACAACTGGAAAGACGAGAATGGTAATTACCTCACCAACCCGGTAGCCTCACAGTATAACGAATATGGTGTGCTGGAAAAAGGTGGTTACAACCAGGCCGATAACGATGAGATATTTGGTGCCTTTAATGGCCAGTTAAGTATTACCAAAGACCTGAAACTGATCGGTGAGTTTGGCGGTACCATTCAAAATAATGGTACTTTTTTCCGCCGCACACAGGTTAATTACCTGCCTGCGGGCGTGTATGGCAATGACCTTACTGTGTTAGACGGTAACAGCAAATCGTTGTTAACCAATACCAAGTTATCAACCGAATACACCAAAAGGATCAACGATCATAGCTTTAAGATCCAGTTAGGTGTATCGAGCGAAACTTACAGCCAGCGCGGTTTCCAGTTACAAAAAACGCTTACCGACCCTCTGTTGGGTACACCAACAACCGGGACTATTGTTGATACCCAAAACTCAAACAATAGTATCGCGGTAAACTCGTCCAGCTTGCTGTCTGCATTCGGTCGTTTAAATTATTCCTACAAAGAAAGGTACTTGTTTGAGGCCTTGTTCCGCGAGGACGCGTCATCAAAGTTCGCGGCGGGTAACCGGGCAAGTTTCTTCCCATCGGTAAGTGCCGGCTGGATTGTTACGCAGGAATCGTTCATGGAACTGGTGAAAAACACGCTGAGCACTTTAAAATTAAGGGCATCATATGGTACGGTGGGTAACCAGAATGTTAACAACTATCAGTACCAAACTACTTATTTCAATTATCCTAACGCTTATGGCTTCGGCAACAATATTGTTGGCGGCGCAGGTACAAATATCGCGAACCGGGATATTACCTGGGAGAAAGCGGCTAAGCTTAACATTGGCTTGGATGCCGGTTTATTTGATGATAAGCTGACCGCCACTTTCGATTATTTCCGCGAGGTTAGGAGTAACATTCTTGCGCCTCGTGCCGATGTGCCTTTCATTTTCGGCGCAGGCTCTCCTGATTACAACGTGGCCAAAGTACGTAACACCGGCTGGGAAGCCGCCATTACCTATAACCTGCGCGGGAAAGAGGTGAGCCAAAGCTTCAGCATTAACGTTGCTGATAATAAAAACACCCTGTTAAAACTAACCGGTAGTGCAAGCGAAACTATTTACAACCAGGACGTATTCCAGTTGATACGCAGGGTAGGTGAGCCGGTTACGCAATACTATGGTTACCAAACCAATGGTTTTTTCCAGAACCAACAGGATATAGATAACTCACCAAAAATTGCCGGTAACAATGTACAGCCGGGCGATTTAAAGTTTAAAGACCGTAACGGTGATGGTATTATTGATGAAAAAGATAAAACCGTATTAGGTAACCCGTTCCCTCGTTACACCTTTGGTTTTACTTACCGTATTGCCTACAAAGGGTTTGATATGTCGTTGTTCATCCAGGGTGTTGGTAAACGCGACGCGTTCCTGCGCGGCGAACTGGTTGAGCCATTCCACTACGGATACGGCGCTACCGTATATGAGCATCAAACGGATATATGGTCGCCGAGCAATCCAAACGCCCGTTACCCGATATTGGCTAACATTGGTTCGCCATCAAATACCAACAACTGGCGCACGGGCTCAGACCTGTATAAATACGATGCCGCATACATACGCTTGAAAAACGTAAATATTGGCTACAGTTTTAGCCCTAATGTAACCAGGAAATTGGGCATACAACGCCTGAGGTTATCATTAATAGGCCAGAACCTGGCTACGCTTAGCAAACTGAAATTCATAGATCCGGAAACTTCAGAGTTTGGCAACAACCTTAGTCCTAATTCGGCATCCAACAGCGCAAGGCAATATCCGCTTCCGGTATTTTACGGGGCAGGCCTCGATATCACATTCTAAGAACAGATAAAATTTAAAACATAAGAAAATGAAATTTTACAAAAAGCTTTTGATCGTATCTGTTGCGGTTGCAGCTATATCGGGTTGTAAAAAGCTCGACATAGCACCAACAGACCGGTTCTCCGACCTTACCTTCTGGCAGGTTGATGCCAACGTTTACAACGCATTAAATAATAACTACAGCCTCCTTTATAACAGCGGTTTGTATTTTGATGCTGAGGCACTGTCTGATAACGCCTACTCGCCATCAGGCGACCTGAATGTGATCGCGAGCGGTAACGCCACCTCACAAACCGGCAAATTTGCAGGCGATTGGAATAACTATTATTCGGCCATTAAATCATGCAATATCTTCCTGGCCAATATTGATAAAAACTCAACCTTACCCGCTGCTACAAAAGCAAGGCTGGTGGCCGAAACCCGTTTTATCCGCGCGTTTGAGCATTTTAACCTGACCAAATGGTATGGCGATGTGCCCATTGTTGATAAGGACATATCGCCCGAAGAGGCACAAACCATATCACGCTCGCCTAAGGCCGCGGTGGTAAAGTTTGTAGTTGATGAGCTGGAAGCGATTGTTAACGACCTGCCATCGAGCACTAATTTGCCTGCAAACGAGAATGGCCGGATCACCAAAGGAGCCGCGTTGGCTTTAGAGGCCAGGGTGCTGTTGTACCAGGGCGATCGCATGGCGGATGTTGTTACCATCTGCGAAAAATTGATGAACGACCAGGGGACTTACGGCGCTTACGGTTTGGAGAGCAGCTACAGCGCATTGTTCAGCGATCCGAATGTGAACAAGAATACCAAAGAAAGCATCCTGTCATTACAATATGTGCCAACACTTCGCACATGGCAAAATTTCTGGGACTTTGCACCACGTACTGTTGGCGGCCGTGTAAGCAATATGGCGCCTACACAGGAGCTGGTTGATGATTATATTATGCTGAATGGTAAGGGTATCAAAGAAGCAGGGTCAGGCTACAACGAAAGCAATCCTTACGTTAACCGCGACCCACGCTTAACCGCTACCATTGTATATGACCGTTATACCTGGGTAAACGCCAATAACACCACAAAAACCATCTATATAAAGCCAGGTACCGACCCGGTACAACCAGGCCTGGATGAATACAGCGCGGGCTCGCAGGCAGCATCCGCAACCGCTTATTACTGGAGAAAATACTATGATCCGAGCGCCCTGGCTAATTTCGTATCGGGCAATAATCTGCATTTGATCAGGTACGCGGAGATACTATTAGATTATGCCGAAGCTAAACAAAGCCTTGGCCAGATGGATGCAACGGTATGGAATAAAACCATAGGTGCTTTGCGCCAACGCGCGGGCTTTACCGATGCCGGCGCGCTTAACTATCCGGGTGCAGCGGATATGACCAATATTATCCGTCGTGAGCGCCGGGTGGAGCTGGCTATGGAAGGCATACGACCCGATGATATCAGAAGGTGGAAGATTGCCGAAACCGTTATGAACGGTTACATCCATGGAGCCAAATTTTCAACCGATCAGAGTACCGATAATGGCTATATCAGAACCCAGCTGCGCAAGTTTAATCCTAACCGCGATTATTTATGGGCCATACCTGCGCATGATGTTGATCTGAACAAAAACCTTGGCCAAAACCCGGGTTACACCAATTAAACCTAATTAAATAAACCAATATGAGAAAGATAATGAAGCTGGCAGGTGGGCTGCTGCTGGCAATGATCATCACCAGTTCCTGCAAAAAGGATAATAAGCCATTGGATCTTAATTTTACTCCGGTAGGTACGTTGGCAACCCCAAATGATAATGCCGACGTAAAACTCGACCCTACAAGTTCTGCAAGTGTGCTTTTCAAGTGGGATGCCGCGCAGACCAATGATGGAGGTGTTATACTATATGAAATAGCTTTCGATAAAGAGGGCGGCGATTTTAGTAAACCGGTCGCTAAAGTACTGTCAGACGGAGCAGGCATACAGCCCCAGCTCACCATCAGCCATAAGGACCTTAACAAAATTGCCAGCGCGGCAGGTATCGCTTCGCTCAGTACGGGCAAATTGAAGTGGACGGTGATCGCGTCAAAAGGCATCAATGCAAAACCGGCATCAGTGGCGCGGAGTTTACAACTGGAGCGGCCTGCGGGCTTTGCCGAAAACCCAACTGAGCTTTACATCACTGGTTCTGCCACAGAAGGCGGCAGCGACCTGAGTAAGGCGGTTAAACTTAAAAAAGTTGAAGACGGCGTGTTTGAGATCTATACATCGTTAAAGGCTGGCGACTATTACCTGACCGATAAGAACAGCGATGGCGGTAAAAGATATTATATAGACAATGGTATTATCAAAGAAGGTACAAATACCGTAACCGTTACCGGTGATGCAAAAACGTACCGTTTAAATTATGATTTTACGTCGGCCACAACCAAATCAATGCAGATACAATCCATAGGTTTGTACATGTCGGCATACGGCACAGAAATAGGTACGCTTAATTACATCGGTAACGGTGTATTCGAAGCGCCTAAAATTGCGGTAGAGTTTTACCAGTTCTCATGGGGGCGGGATGAGCGATACAAATTTATCCTGCATACAGCCGCCGGTTTAGAGTATCAGGGCAGTACCAACGCCAACAACGTTGCGCCTGCGGGCCAGCCGGCATCATACTTTTACCTGGTGCCCGTTAGCAATTCGCAGTGGGATAATACCTACAAGTTTGACCCATCTGCCGACAGGAAAAATGTAAAAGTTGATGTGATGTTCCAGCCAACAGCCTATACACATAAAGTAACTGTACTATAAATGATAACAGCACCTGCTGCTTGCGGCAGGTGCCTTTAATGCCTTGTAAAGATGAGAAGACGAATATTTGGATTGGCTGTAGCGGTTGCTTTGTTTGCAACGTCATGTAGTAAGGATAACCCGGTTACGCCCGGCACAGGTGGGGGTGGTACAAAACCGCCGGTAGACCCACCTGTAACAAGTGTTGATTATTTATCCCTGGCCAAAGAAACAAGGAACTTTATTACCAACAACCTGCTTACATCAAACTTTAGTTACCGCGCCAATACAACCACACATGCTAATAATTGCTACGAGTGGTACAACGTAAGCCAGATATATGCTGATGCGGCGCTTATTGCCGCGGGTGACGCTTCACAACTTACGTATATGAACCGGACCTTCCAGTTTATGGAAAATTTTTGGGACAAGGCGGATTTGCGTGGCGGCTATTTCGCATCGGTTAATTTAAACGGTACAGGAGCCGCTGGAGATAAATATGTTGATGACAATGGCCTTACCGGCATGGTTTACCTGGAGGCTTACGAAGTAACCAGCGGCGCTGATAAAGCGGCTTACCTGGCCAAGGCAAAAGCCTGTGCCGACTGGCTGATCAATAGCGGCTTGTGGGATAATACCTATGGGGGAGGCTTTTGGTGGAACACATCCAAGCCCGATAAACCAACGCAATCTAATGGTGTGGCTATGCAGCTTTTCGCCAAGTTATACACCTTAACCGGCGAAACTACTTATCGTGATTGGGCGATAAAGGTGAACGACTGGCTGCGCACCAACATGTACGATTCCGCGAGCGGCTTGTACATCTGGAAAATTGATGGGGGCGGCACAGGTACAAAGCACTATGAGAAATTTACATATGATAATGCCGTTATGCTTGAGGCTGACATCCTGCTGGGAGAGGCAATAAAAGATCCGTCATACCTGGCTAAGGCACAGGCAATAGGAAATGCCATGAACGCGGTATTGTGGAACGCTCAGTATAAAGGCTACATTTTTAATACCGACCCCACCCAAACCCGGGTAAATCCTGCCTGGTGTGGCTGGGGCAGCCAGGGCATGATGCGGCTGTACGAACAGGATAAAAACGAAAAATGGTTAACCTATGCGCGTAATAATATTGATGCTTTAAATAAAGCCACACGTAATGCCGATTCTAAAGCCTACTATTTTTTCGCGGGCTTTGCGGGTAACGACCGCGCGCCGGAGATAGAAGGGGTAGACCAGGCCTGGATGCAGCGTATACAGGCAATGATGGCTAAATACACGAATAAATAAAAGCGGCCCTGCCGTTCTGTTGATATAATTTACATGAATATAAAGTATATTTCTGTTGCTGCATTTTTGGCGTTCGCGCTGGCGGGTTGCAGTACCAAACGCGAAAGCGTTTTAAGATACGTTGACCCTAACATCGGTACAGCACATAGTCGCTGGTTTTTTTATACACCTGCTGCGGTGCCTTATGGTATGGCTAAACTTGCGCCATCAACTAATGGGAGCTATGGTAACCCTTCAGGTTGGGAAGCAGTTGGGTATGATACCCGCCAGAACTCTATTGAAGGCTTTGTACATTTCCACGAATGGCAGGTGGGTGGGGTAAATTATATGCCTACCACGGGAGCAATTGTTACAAAGCCCGGCGATCTGGAAAGAAAAACACCAGGTTACCGTTCAGGTTTCGACAGAAAGAATCAGGTTGCTGAACCGGGCTACTACAAAGTACTGCTGGACGATTACCATATAACTGCCGAATTAACTGCGACCAAGCGTGTGGGTTTCCAACGCTACACGTTCCCGAAGAATGACCGATCCCACATTATTTTGGATATTGGTAACAAGCAGGGAGAAAGCGATATCGTTACTGATGCCAGTATTAAGATGCTTGATGATACCCATTTTGAAGGTTTTGTAAGCACTTATCCCAAGTACGTTAAAATATATGACCTGCAAGGAAAGGTGAACATGTATTTCTATGGAGAGCTGAGCAAAAAACCTGAAAGCGTAACCGCTTTTACAGCAGACCAGGTATCTGATGGAAGGAATACTGCTGAAGGCAAAGGCGCTGGATTAGTACTGAACTATCATACAACGGATAACGAAACCATTGAGGTAAAGACAGGGCTTTCATACACATCAACCATCAAAGCTAAAGCTAATTTTTTGGCCGAAGCAAAGGGCCTGAGTTTTGACAAAGCAAAGCAACAGGCACAGGAAATCTGGCAGGAGCAACTCGGCAAAATAGCTGTTGAAGATAACGACGTACAAAATAAAACCAAATTTTACACAGGACTTTTCCATGCGCTGTTGGGCCGCGGTATAGCCAGTGATGTTAACGGCGATTACCCTAAGCATGGCGGGCAAACCGGCCAACTACCGGCACAGGGAAATAACGCGCTTAAAGCCGAATTTATTAATTCTGATGCCATATGGGGTGGGTTCTGGAACATAACACAATTGTGGGCGCTATCATACCCCGAGTGGTATGGCAGCTTCGTGAATACGGAGCTTCAATTGTATAAAGACAAGGGCTGGTTTGGCGATGGTATTGCAAACAGCGAATATGTATCAGGCGTGGGAACCAACTTTGTAGGGCTTGCAGTAGCGGGTGCTTACAATACAGGCATCCGTAATTACGATGTTGACCTGGCTTATGAAGCGGTCAAGGCAAATGAACTTAACTATAAGAACCGTGCTGTGGGTTCGGGTAAATTAGATATCAAAGCTTTTTTGGAGCACGGGTATGTGCCTTATTTTGACCAGACCGGCCGTGATTTTGTGACCGATTCTACCGGGTCAAATTTCGCCGGTTCTCATACTTTGGAATATAGTTATAGCGCCTTCGCCGCTGCGCAAATGGCCAAAGCGATGGGCAAAACAGCCGATTATAACAGGTTCATCAAACTATCTAACGGTTGGCGGTATATTTTTAATCCGCAAAATAAACTGATGCAGCCTAAACGCGCCAACGGCAGCTTTATCGAAAAGTTTGACCCATACCAGCCCTGGCGCGGCTTTCAGGAAGGCAACGCGGTGCAGTACACTTTTTATGTGCCTCAAAATCCGGCAGGTTTAATTAATGCTATTGGTAAGGATAATTTTAATAAGCGTTTGGATAGCATCTTTACCGTATCAGAAAAACTGGGCTTCGGAGGCGGTAAAACCATTGATGCGTTTGCAGGCATTAATTCTATTTACAACCATGGTAACCAGCCCAACCTGCATATCAGCTGGTTATTCAATTTCTCGGGTAAACCCTGGCTTACCCAAAAATGGACAAGGGCAATAGGGCAGGAGTTCTACGGTACCGAGCCTATTCACGGCTACGGTTACGGGCAGGACGAAGACCAGGGGCAGTTAGGCTCGTGGTATGTGATCAACGCACTTGGCTTGTTTGACGTTAAAGGTTTTACCGACTTGAGGCCGATAATTGAACTGGGTAGCCCGTTATTTACAAAAGCGATGGTAACGCTGGGTAATGGTAAAAAGCTCACGATAGAAACCCGGAACAACTCAAAACAGAACGTATACATCCAATCGGCAACGTTTAACGGCAAGGCATTAGATAACTGTTGGCTATATCGCGATGAGCTGATGAAGGGAGGCGAACTGAAATTTGTAATGGGCAGTCGGCCAAACACTTCCTGGGGAACCAAGGTGCCACCCCCATCAGCTCAATAAAACATATGATGATGAATAAACGCATCTATCTTAGCCTTGCAGCAGCAATTTTGCCATTGGTAACGCTTGCGCAGCCAAACGCCGCCGAATATAAAAAGCGTGCTGAAAGCATATATCGATTGGTTTGGTCACATTACCGTGTAGCTAAATACAATGGCCTTTTCTTAGAGAACTATCCATCCGGAAGAAGTGATTCGCTCAATTACTTCCAGGGCGAATCGGTGAAGGAAAAAGAGGTAAGTTTTTTGTGGCCTTTTTCAGGTGTTTTTACCTCAACGAATATTTTGATGCGGGTACCCGGGCTTAAGGCTAAATACAAGCCTTATCAGGATAGTTTGGTAACAGGCATAGAACAATACCGGGATACTTTACGCCAGCCGCCGGGCTACCAGGCCTATCCGGTTAGGTTTGAAAAAGCTGACAGGTATTATGATGATAATGGTTTAGTGGGGATAGATTATATGGAATCTTATTTCAATACCCATAACCCACTTTACTTAAAGCGTGCTAAAGAGGTTTTCAAATTTATACTAAGCGGCTGGAATAATGATGCAGGTGGTGGTGTAACCTGGCTGGAGGGCCACAATGATCAGAAACCGGCTTGCAGCAACGGCATGGCCACGTTAACCGCTCTCAAGATATACGAGGGTAGTAAAGAACATTATTATCTTGAGCAGGGGAAACGTTTTTACAACTGGATGTATAATATACTACGCGATAGCACCACCGGCATCATTAGTAATGATGTGAAATTGGATGGCAAACAAAACCGGATATTCTGGACCTATAATACAGGTTCGCTAATAGAAGCTGCCGTATTGCTTTACAAATTTACCGGCGAGGCTAAATACCTTGCCCAGGCTAAACAACTGGCAGCAAGCAGTTATGGCTATTACAGCAAATTGCCACACAGTAAAGCATTAAAGTTGCATATTGATGTGCCCTGGTTTGTGACGGTATTGTTCAGGGGGTATGAAGCGCTGTATAAAATAGATCATAACTACCAGTACATAGCCGCTATTGAGCACGACCTCAATTACGCGTGGCAAAACTCAAGGGATAAATATGGTTTTATCACCAAAAGTTGGTTACCCGATACAAAACAACTTGCAAAGCCAAAGTGGTTACTGGATGAGGCCTGTATAGCCGAGCTTTACGCAAGGTTGTACATGTTAAAAACTATCAAGTAATAATATTGTGAATTATAAAAGTTGAGTATGAACCGCAGGTGTCGAGAGCCTGCGGTTTTTTAATGAAATACTTTGAGCATTTGTGAGTGTTTATGCTATAGAGTAATACTAATCTGAACGGCGGTATAAGTTCTATCATTTTTTGCTCGTCTTATATCGGGCAATACTTTATAAGTAACCACTTTTTGGGGATTATGGTCACGGTGTTTGTGCAAACTATGTGCAAATAAATTATCTGTAGATGAGTAAATCAACTTTAGCATACAAACAAAAAAGCCCTCAGAACTTAATCTGAAGGCTTTATGTTGTGGGAGCAACAGGATTCGAACCTGTGACCCTCTGCTTGTAAGGCAGATGCTCTGAACCAGCTGAGCTATGCTCCCTTGCGTTTGGGAATGCAAATATAGAGTTTAGTTTTATTGTGTCAAAAAAAATATTTAAAAAAAATATAAGTTGCAGTAAAGCAGTTAATTATTTTTAATCACATGGCTTTATCATGGCCATGACGCGGGTCTTCGGGTAAAATTTCCATTTGAGGGTAGTCAATATAGTCGGCATACCATTGTATGGCGCTTACCACATCTAAGGCGTCCTCCGCGTTAATGTTGATGGTCTCGAACGCGTATAGTTTATTATGGGCGTAGCCGTATAACTGTATTTCATTGTCACTTGCCGTGAAATTATCTTCATTTAAGCAGTACACACGTATTTTCAAGTTGGTATCTCTTGAGTGTATCACATCCCGGCAAGGGTTACCGGGGTCGGTTGCTAATAAATACACATTGTGTTCCATACTATCTCTAACATTGATAGTTACAATTAGTTTAGAAATAGTTGTAAACAGACGTTTCCTATAGCGGAAATTAAAATGCGATTAAGAGTTAAATTTCTACACTATGAGAAGCAAATTCTACAGCAATTTTTCCTTCTTCTTTAAATAATGGCATTTTTAAGCAAATTTCAGCTTTTTAATAGCGGGCATTATGTTTGTATAAATTTAAATACCCTTCTCAAAGGGAGTTTTTCATAGGTAGATGTAGGGCCGAAATACTGCGAGAGTCTTTCGGCCTTTTTTGTGCCTTTTAATCACTCCCGTTTGCTATAAACACTCCCATTTGCTATAAAGTTAAAAAGTATAAAATCCGCATTAAACAAAGCGGCGTAATTCCCTGTATAAAACATTAATATAAACTAAAACAACTTTTATGAAAACAGACATTAACCCAATTTCAGGCGGGGCAAACATGGCCAGAAGGTCGTTCTTGCGTTATGCCGGTGCAGGGGCTGCTGCCGTAGCAGTTTTGGGAGCCACCGCCTGCCATAAAGACCGTGTAATGGTTGACCCCGTGAACGGTACAGATATCGGTTCTGGCGATATTGGTATACTTAATTATGCTTACGCGCTTGAACAATTAGAAGCAGCGTTCTACACTCAGGTAGTGGCTACCCCTTACAGCGGAATCACCAATCTCGAGTTAACCTACATGACTGACATACGCGACCATGAGGTGATACACCGCGAATTTTTTAAAGCGGCTTTAGGCACAAGCGCTATTAAGCAACTTACTCCTGATTTCAGTAAGATCAATTTTAGCAGCCGCGATAACGTTTTGGCTACTGCTAAAGCTTTTGAAGACCTTGGTGTGCAGGCTTATGACGGTGCAGGCTATCTCATTCAGAGCGCTACTTATTTAACCATAGCCGGTAAAATTGTGTCTGTTGAGGCAAGGCATGCGGCTTTAATTGCTAACCTGATCAATGGAGGAAGCTTTGTATCATCAGACCAGGTAGATGCCAACGGATTAAACGGCTCTAAAGCTATTGCCGATGTATTGCCAATAGCTAATGCCTTCCTAAAAACTAAAGTTTCCGCTTCAAGCTTTAATTACACCATTTAACCCTACGGCCATGAATATATTTAACATTATAGACGAAATTGAAAAGGTAGACCCGGAAATAACAGAACGTTTAAACCCGCGCCGTGCTGCCATAAAAAATATTACCAGCTTTGGTTCAAAAGTAGCTGTTGCAGCCTTGCCTTTCGCATTAGGTACTATGCTTAAGAGGGCTTATGGTGCAGCTTCTACAACAGATGTGGTAGGTGTGTTAAACTTTGCTTTAACACTGGAATACCTGGAGGCCGCGTTTTATAACCAGGGCTTTGCCAGTACAGGCTTAATACCTTCAGGTAACAGCGATTACATAGGTGTGATCAGACGTGACGAAAACGCGCACGTTAAGTTTTTGCAGAATGTGATCACTTCACTTAACGCTACTCCGGTACAGGCTTCTACGTACGACTTTACAGGCGGTAACAACAAAGGTAATGGTCCTTTTAAAGATGTATTTACCAATTACGCAACCTTTTTAGCGGTAGCGCAGGTATTTGAAGATACCGGTGTGCGTGCTTATAAAGGCCAGGCGCCTGTATTATTGGGTAACCAAACTGTATTAACAGCAGCATTATCTATACATGCGGTTGAGGCACGCCATGCTTCTGCCATCCGTAAACTGCGCCGCGACCTTAACCAGGCGCCTAATAACAAACCGTACATTGTAAGTTCAGCTTCATTAGGTAACGATACTGGTTTATCTTTGGTTGACGCTAACTACGCAGGTGAGGAGAATGTAACCCAGGGTGGTGTTAACCTGGTAACTGCACTTAATGTTTCTACCGAAGCGGCATCAGCAGCTTTTGACGAACCACTTACTAAAGATCAGGTTACCAGCCTGGTAGTAGGTTCATTTATTGTGCAATAATTATCTACATTATAAAACAAGAAAGCCCGGTGAATACCGGGCTTTCTTGTTTTAATTACGTACCGGCCGCTGGCCCGGCTGGCGTTGCTGCTCTTGCTGCTGCTGACGCTGTTGGTCCTGTTGTTGGCGTTGCTGCTCACGGGCCTGTTGCATTTGCTGCTGGCGTTGTTGTTCTTGCTGTTGACGCTGTTGGTCCTGTTGTTGGCGTTGCTGCTCACGGGCCTGTTGCATTTGCTGCTGGCGTTGTTGTTCTTGCTGTTGACGCTGCTGCTCCTGCTGTTGACGTTGTTGCTCACGAGCTTGCTGCATTTGCTGCTGACGCTGTTGATCCTGTTGCTGTCGCTGCTGCTCCTGCTGTTGGCGTTGTTGCTCACGAGCCTGCTGCATTTGCTGCTGACGCCGTTGATCTTGTTGCTGGCGTTGCTGCTCCTGCTGTTGACGTTGTTGCTCACGAGCTTGCTGCATTTGTTGCTGACGCTGTTGATCTTGTTGCTGGCGTTGCTGCTCCTGCTGTTGGCGTTGTTGTTCGCGGGCTTGTTGCATTTGCTGCTGACGTTGTTGGTCCTGTTGTTGCCTTTGTTGTTCGCGGGCTTGTTGCATTTGCTGCTGACGCTGTTGGTCCTGTTGCTGGCGTAGCTGCTCTTGCTGTTGGCGCTGCAAATCCTGATAGCCACGCACTTGGCGGTTGCCATCATATGTTTGCCTTTGAGGTTGCTGTTCGGGCTGCTGCTGTACATGGCCTCTTGCCTGGCGTCCCTGGTCAAATCCCTGGCGTTGCTGCTCGGCTTGCTGGCGGTCAATACCTCGTTGTTGTTGGTCTGCATTCCCGGGTGTAAAGGTACGGCCGGGGCGGGTGCCATTAGCTGCAGGATTAATATTGCCTCTGCCTTCTACAGTACTATTTACGCGAACTACCCTGGTGTCGGGCGCTGCACTGCGTACAGTTTGTGCAAGTCTTGCTGCATTAGATGGGTTATATCCAGCTCCGCGGCGATTATCAACACTCGCAATACGCTGATTTGGGTTTTGCTGCCTGTATGCCGCTGCATCTACCACACGTGCCGGGCGGGCGTTGGCATCACGGCGTACTTCCGGCCTGTAAATATTAATATTATTATTATTTACTGTGATGCGTGATGGTTGCGTGGCGTTAACCACATTATAAACCCTTACAGGGCGATTGGTTATCCTTTCGATATCTGCACGTCGCGGGCCTGCTACATAAGTGCGGTTATTGTACACATATGTATTATTTATGTAAGTGGTGTTTTGGATAATAGTCCTTACCCGGTAGCTGGGTACATAATAGTTGTAAATATTGGGGTAGGTGATGCATTGCTGAGGGGCAAAAACCCAATAATTATCCGGTATATAATAATCATTTGAATAGTAAGCGTTAATACTTATCCTTGGTTCAAGGGGTGCCCAGCCATAGTATCCGCCACCATTTCTCCAGCTTACCCATGCCGGTGCCCATTCGCTACCCGGAATCCATTCCCATCCGTAGTAGTTATCAAAGCGCCAGCGGCCGTAATGGAAGGCTGCCCATCCCCATGGGTAATTAGACACCCAGGTATTGCCATACTCGGTCATGGCCCAATAGCCATTGGTAGCATAAGGCCTAAAGTTCTGGTCAACATCGGGTATCCATACGTTGCCATACTGTTCATCGTATACCCAGGTGCCATAAGGAGCCAGTTCATCATAGAACTCCTGGTTGGAAACATAACCTCCCGGCTGAGCGAATATTTTGTTGGGTGCCGATATGATCAGCAGAAGAGCCACAAGTGCTGTTCCCCATATGTGGTTTAACTTTTTCATACTTCCGTTTATTACTGGTTTTGGTTGCTATGTATAGGTCAGACTGTACAATAACTCAAACGTTTAACCATGTAATTGTTTTGGTTGTTCCGCGTAATTATGCATGTAATTGCTTTTTTACCGCCGTTGCATGTAATCTCCCTAAAAAATGGATAATTTTGACTTTAAACATTTGAGATATGAGTACCGTAAATATTCCTCGCCTGGATCTTAACACCTATATTAATGGCGATGCCGAAGAGCGCAAAGCTTTTTCTGATGCAATAGGTAAAGCATTTAATGAAACCGGCTTTGTAACCATTACCAATCATGGGCTCAGTAAAGAGCTAATTGATAAGCTATACGCCCAGGTAAAGGAGCTTTTTGCCCTGCCTGAGGAGATAAAAGCGAAATATGAGATCCCCGGCCTTGCGGGGCAGCGCGGTTATACAGGTAAAAATAAAGAAACAGCCAAAGGCTTTAAGGTGCCTGACCTGAAAGAGTTTTGGCAAATTGGCCAAACTGTTACCGATGGCGCTCCTGAAAAAGAATTATACCCGGATAATGTTAAGGTGGAAGAGCAGCCCGAGTTCAATGCGGTTACAGAAGAGGTATACAAAAAGCTGGAGGGCGCGGGTATACACCTGTTAAGGGCTATAGCGGTTTATCTTGAACTCGATGAGCATTACTTTGATGATAAGGTGCATAACGGTAACTCCATATTACGTACGCTGCACTATTTTCCTATTGAGAACCCTGATGCTTTGCCTGCCGACGCAGTGCGTGCCGGCGCTCATGAGGATATTAACCTCATTACCTTACTAATTGGCGCCAGCGCCGATGGCCTCGAGCTGCTTACACGGGATAATACCTGGTTCCCGGTAAAAGCGCACGGTGAGGACCTGGTAGTAAACGTAGGCGATATGTTGCAGCGTTTAACCAATAATAAATTAAAATCAACTACGCACAGAGTAGTGAACCCTCCGCGCGAAGAAATGAAGAACTCACGCTTTTCGGTTCCTTTCTTCCTGCATCCTAAATCAAACATGGATCTCACCAGTTTACCATCAACCATTGACGCGGAGCACCCTAAATTGTATACCGATATTACAGCGGGCGAATACCTTGATGAACGTTTGAGAGAGATCGGCCTTAAAAAGTAAGTTTATTTTTGTTGACGCACCAGTCTGAAAAGAATTGATGAAAAGGAATATACTGCTGTCTGTTTTTTCCGGGCTGATGCTTTGGCTGGCCTGGCCGCCTACCCATTACACCACTTTTATGCTTTTTGTGGGATTTGTACCTATGCTGGTGGCAATGGAGAATATCATCGGGGCCGACGTTAAGCAAAAGGGTAAAAAGATATTTAATACTACTTTCCTGGGCTTTTTTGTATGGAATGTGCTATGCATTTACTGGGTGTACAATGCCCTTAAAATGATAGGGCCGGTAACCGCTGTGCCTATTACCCTTATTCCATACGCGCTGGGGCCGTTGTTGATGGCAACAGCGTGCTGGCTATACTACAGGTTAAGGCTAATTACCAGCCGGGACATCAGCCTTGGCGCATTAGTGTGTTTTTGGATTGGGTATGAGTACCTGCACCAAAGCTGGGACCTTAATTTCCCGTGGATGACGCTCGGCAATGGTTTCGCGGTTACGCACCAATGGGTGCAATGGTATAGTTATACGGGTGTATATGGCGGTACTATCTGGGTTTGGATCGTTAATATCCTGGCTTTTCTGGTATATATTGGCCTGCGCGAAAATCAGGCTAAGGCAACGCGTTTAAAACTTATTGCCTTGCTTGCCTTCTTCATAGCGGTACCACTCGGGTTTTCGCTGTATACTTATTATCATTATGATGAACAGCCTAATCCATCCAACATTATTGTGGTGCAGCCTAATATTGATCCGTATGAGAAGGAGGGCTCCATGCCGCCTAATGTGCAGTTATCTATATTAACGCACCTGTCAGACTCATTAGCCCAGCCTAATACGGAATACTTCATCTGGCCCGAAACCGCCCTGGTGCAAGATATGGATGAAGACCGCATCCGTACAGAAATACCTTTTTTGCAGGTAAAGCAGTTTTTAAGCAAGTATAAAAACGGCAATGTGCTTACCGGTGGCGAAACACATAAATTTTATGCTACCCGCGCCACCACAACGGCAAGCCCTACAGATGGCGGCATGTTCTATGATCGTTTTAGCTCGGCCATCAACATCGAAAATTCTGATAAGGTACAATTCTACCATAAATCGCGGCTGGTGCCCGGCGCGGAAGCATTGCCATTTGGTAACGCGTTGTCCTTTATTAAACCCGCATTTGAGCATTTGGGCGGTGCCACGGCGGCCTATGGGCTGCAAACCGAGCCAAGCGTATTTTATTCGCAAAGCGGTATTGGCGCGGCGCCGGTTATCTGCTATGAGTCTATATGGGGTAATTGGGTGGCACGTTCGGTAAAGCAGGGCGCACAATTTATCGCTGTTGTTACCAATGATGGTTGGTGGGAAAATACTTCTGGGAAAGACCAACACCTGGATTATGCCAAGCTACGCGCCATAGAGAACCGCCGCTGGGTATGCCGGTCTGCCAATACGGGCATATCTGCCTTTATTAACCAGCGGGGCGATATTGTACAGCAAAGTAAATGGTGGGTGCGTACCGCTTTAAAACAGAATATTAACCTGAACAGCGATATTACTTTTTATACCGAGCATGGCGATTATCTGCCCAAAACCGGCAGCGTGCTGGCTGTGTTGGGCATAGTATTTATATTGATCCGTATCCGGAAGAAATAAAGCGCGTATCACTCGGCCGTATTATCTCGTTTCAGGATAAATTCCTGCAGATCGTTAATAGGCTGGCGTATAATTTTCCCCACGTGTATAGCATTGGCCTTACAAACCGCTTTCAGCTCGTCGGCAAAAACATAAGCTATTGACCCCACAAAATGGCACTTAAACTTATCATACTGAGGGTAAGATTGCTTGATATTGGTATCAACAAACTCCTGTAAACCCTTTTGCAAAACATTTTGGGCGTATACGGTAGTGCGAATATCTGTTAAAAATTTAGAGAAGGCGGCCAGGTAGGCATTACCCCTTGGTTTGCGATATACGTTTTCTATAACTGCTTCCTTGGTGGGGTTAAAGGTTTCTTTAAATTTCGCGGCTATATCTGCCGGCATACGGCCGTACAGATAGTCGGTTAACAGTATTTTTCCAAACCAGGTGCCGCTGCCTTCATCGCCCAGGACGTAGCCCAGTCCATGCTGCCCGTCGTGGATGTTGTCGCCATCAAAAAAAGAAATATTGGAGCCGGTGCCCAATACGCAGCAAAAGCCTTTCTCGTGGCCACAGGTCGCATAGGCCGATGCCAGCAGGTCACTGTCAACACTTACATAAGCCTCGGTAAAAATACTGCTGATGGCATTGCTCACAATTTCATGCCTGTCAGGGCTGGAACACCCCGCGCCAAAAAAGTAAATTTCGGTCACCTCGTCTGCATAGGCAGCCATGTCAGGCAATTGCTCCTGTATGATCCTGGCAATTTCTTTTTCTGATAAAAAATAAGGGTTTAAACCGGCTGATTTGAAAGCCTTGTTGCCCTGGCCGGGTATAGCCAGCAGCCAGTCTGTTTTCGATGATCCGCTATCTGCTACTAATATCATGTACAAAGTTCCTCGAGCGCCTCATGCGTTAAAGGTTTATGCACAAACTGGGTAACATATTTATTGCTAAGCGAGTTGTTCATGTCGGTAGGGTCTAACGACGATGAAAGCATAAATATTTTTGTGCCGCTCTTATCGGTTCCTAATGCCTCGTATGCTTTTAAAAACTCAAAACCGCTCATTTGCGGCATGCGAATATCAAGGAAAATAACATCAGGTTTAACAGCGCCTGTTTGCAATGCATCCAGTGCTTCTGTTGCCGATTGGATAACAACAATGTCATCAGCGAAATCAACGCTTTCCAATATCCTGCGTGTAACGAAATTATCTATGTAATTATCGTCAACCAGCAAGCAGGTATGGAATTTATTAGGCATTTATCAAAAATATACATTTTATGTAAATTATTGAATATTTATGCTATTTGTTATTTGCTGGAGGGTAACCTCGGCCATTTTTGATTGGTAGAGGGCATTGGCGTACACAGATTCGGCATTGAGATAATTACGTTGCGCTTCGCGTATTTCCAGCGGGGTAATGTTGCCAAGGCGATATTTTTCAAGTGATATATCGAGATTTTTTTTAGTCAGTTCCACATTCGATTGGCTGATCTTGATAAGATCAAGCCCGGAGAGGTACGCTACAAAAAAGTTGCTGATCTGTGCCTCTATTTCCAGCTGTGTTTGTTTACGGCTGATCTCGGCATTATCTATCTGTAGTTTGGCATTTCGCTCTTTACGCCATTGGTTAAGCCCGTCAAAAATATTGATAGAGGCTGTAAGCCCATAGGCAAGCCCATGCGCGTTTTGTGTAAGGGTAAAGCCTGCCGGGGTGCGGCTGTTGCTAAATGTGTAGCCTGATGTTACCCCGATTACCGGGTACCGGGTTGAGCGTACCTGTTTCAGGTTAATTTCGGCCAGGCGTTTGTTGATCTGTGCCGATAAGATGGCGGGGTTCTGCGTTTGCGCTTTTGTAATGATATCACCCAGCACCAGCTTATTGCTCACCAGTATGGTATCGCCTACAGAAAAATCTGTTTGCAGGTTGCGTACCAGCAGGCGGTTAAGTTGTATCTGTGTATTCTTATATTGCTGTATTTGAGATATTAGGGTGGCAGTATCAGTATTAAGATTGATCTGCGCATTGTATACATCCAGTTTGGCAACCCGCCCAACAGTATATTTATCATTGGCATAGCGGAGTTGCGTGCGCGATATATCAATGGCGCCTTGCAGGGCCTTTATCTGCACGTTTTGACTCACGAGGCTATAATAAGTGGTAATTACATTGGCTACGGTAGATTGTATGGTATCCTGCAGGCGAAGCATCCCCAGTTTATCCTGCTGCTTAAGCATATCATAATTGGCAAACATGTTAAATCCATCAAAAATGGTCCAGTTGAGGTTAACGCCATAGTTGTTGTTGGTGTTGTTGGCATCAATGTTATTAACAGTGCCACCGCTACGTGTTTGCTTAATTTTTTGCCGGCTGGCGTTAAGGGACGCGTCGCCGGTAACCACCGGTAAAAAGCCCGCGTTGCCTAACGTTACGTTATTGCCGGCAATGGCAGAATTATTTTGAGAAAGCTTTATATTATAATTGTTTTTAAGCGCTATTTCAATAGCCTCGCGCAGCGTTAAGCGCGGCGCGGCTGGGTTGGTACTGGTTTGCGCGCGTAACCCGGTTATTAATGCAGTAGTGCAAACCAAAAAGCAAAGTGTTTTTTTAATATTCATATTGCTTAAAGTTTATCTATCAGTAAAGGCGTTTTGGGTTCGGTGGTATCTTCGGGTTCATCATCTGGGTCGCGGCGCGTTTTAGCTGCAAAAACCATGTACATAGTGGGGATAACATACAAGGTTAATACCAGCGAGAACAACATACCGCCAATAATAACAATACCTAACGATACCCGGCTTTTAGCCCCCGCGCCCAGTGCCAGGGCAATAGGTACCGAGCCTAATACCACGGCAAGGCTCGTCATTAAAATAGGGCGAAGTCGAGAGGTCGCGGCCTCAACCACGGCCTCATACTTGCTTAGCCCGTGTTCCATGCGCTGGTTGGCGAACTCGACAATGAGGATACCATTTTTGGTTACCAGGCCCACCAGCGTGATAATACCGATCTGGCTGAAGATATTAAAGGTTTGATCAAACAGCCATAGTGATATAAAGGCACCCGCGATAGCCAGCGGTACGGTAAGCATCACAATGAACGGGTCAATGAAACTTTCAAACTGGGCAGCAAGTACTAAATAAATGAGTAGCAAGGCAAAGCCGAACGCGAAAAGGATGTTGGACGAACCTTCTGCGTAATCCCGTGAAGGGCCGGCCAGTTCGGTACTGAATGATTCATCCAGAAGGCCTTTGGCAATACGGTTCATTTCTGCTATACCATCACCAATAGTATGGCCCGGCGAAAGGCCTGCCTGCAACGTGGCCGATTTAAAACGGTTAAAGTGATAGATAGATGGTGGTGTGGCACTTTCAGAAACCTTTACCACGTTATCCAACTGTACCAGCGTGCCTTTGCTGCTGCGCACATATACCGATTTAAGGTCCAACGGCTGATCGCGGTTGGCGCGGTCAACCTGGGCAATTACCTGGTATTGCTTGCCGTTAATAAGGAAATAATCTAAACGCCCGGCACTATAGTATAGCTGAAGCGTTTGGGCTATATCGGCAACCGATACACCCAAGTCGCGTGCCCGGTCGCGATCAGTAGTTACCCGTAGTTCGGGTTTAGTGAATTTCAGGTTAACGTCAGATCCCTGGAATACCGGGCTTTTAGATACTTCTGCGAAAAACTCTGGCAGTACCTTTCTTATTTTTTCAAAGTCCTGGTTCTGTATCACAAACTGTACGGGTAATGAAGTTCGGGCCCCGCTACCGCCGCCACTAATTGTTTGCTCCTGTATCACTATCGCGCGGGCATCGGGCATGCGGGACAGCTTTTTGTTGAGCCAGTCGGCCAGTTGCTGCTGGGTGCGCTCGCGCTGGTCTGGTGCTACCAAACCTATACGGCCAAAACCGGTATTGGCTGAACCTCCGCCAAAGGAGGGCGAAACGATCTCAATATTCACATTTGCTTCGGGTATGGAGTCGGTTACCAGGTTGGCTACCTTATCCATATATCGGGTCATGTACTCGTAGGTAGCACCTTCCGAGCCGGTAACGGTATAGCGCAATAAGCTGCGATCGTCCAGCGGGGCCAGTTCTGATGGGGTGACCTTAAGTAATACGCCTGTTATGATCAGCGAACCACCCAATATCACAAATGATACCCATCTGCGTTTCATAAACTTAACCAGCGATTCGGTATATCCGGTGGTCATCTTCTCGAAGAAAGGCTCGGTAGCTACATAGAATTTTGATTTCTTCTGGTTTTTGCGGATCAGCTTTACGTTAAGCATAGGCGTTAACGAGAGCGATACAAAAGCTGATATCAATACCGAGCCTGCAACTACCACCGCGAACTCGCGGAATAACCTGCCGGTGAAGCCCTGCAAAAACATAATAGGCAGGAACACCGCCGCGAGGGTGATAGATGTAGAAATAACAGCAAACAATATCTCAGCAGAACCCTGAAATGCCGCCTTGCGGATATCCATGCCTTCTTCTACCTTTTTATAGATGTTCTCGGTTACCACAATACCATCATCCACCACAAGGCCGGTTGCGAGTACGATACCCAGCAGCGTAAGGATATTAATAGAAAAACCGCATACATACATAATAAAGAATGCACCGATCAACGATACCGGTATATCTATCAGCGGGCGGAAAGCGATAAGCCAGTCGCGGAAGAACAGGTAAATAATAATAACCACCAGTACAAAAGAAATGATAAGGGTTTCCTTAACTTCCTCAATAGAATTGTTAATAAACTTGGTGTTATCCAACGCTACCTTTACGGTAATATCTGGCGGCAGGTCTTTTTCTATCTGCTTAAGGCGGACGTAAAAGTCTTTGGCTATTTGTACATAGTTGGCACCGGGCTGCGGTACCACAGCAAGGCCTACCTGCGGAATGCCCGATTCCTTGAACGCGGTTTCCTCATTGGCGGATCCTAAAACGGCATAACCAATGTCTTTTAAACGAACCACCCGGTTGCTATCCGAGCGGATAATGAGGTTATTAAAATCTTTTTCGTCGGTGAGTTTACCAAGCGCCCTTATGGTTAGCTCGGTATTATTACCCTCTATTTTGCCGGCAGGCAGTTCCACGTTCTCTTTACTCAGAGCGGCACCTATATCAGTTGCGGTTAAACCCAATGCAGATATTTTATTGGGGTCTATCCATAAGCGCATGGCATACTGGCGTTGGCCCTGTATGTTAATAGAGCTTACGCCGGGTATGGTTTGGAGTCCCTCCTGTAATACGTTCTCGGCATAGTCATCCACCTGCATAATATTACGGGTGTTGCTGCTAACGGTAAGGGTGATGATCTGGTCGGCATTGGCGTCGGCCTTGGTTACAACCGGTGGCGCGTTAATATCCTGCGGTAACTGGCGCTGCGCCTGGCCCACTTTATCGCGTACGTCGTTGGCGGCGGTTTCCAGGTCGGCGTCAAGGTTAAACTCTACTGTAATGTTACTCTGGCCTACCGAACTTGTGGATGATATATTACGGATGCCCGGCACACCATTAATGGCTTTTTCAAGCGGTTCGGTGATCTGTGATTCAATAACGTCGGCATTGGCGCCCGAGTAGCTGGTAGATACAGAAATGATGGGCGGGTCTACTGATGGGAAATCGCGCACGCCCAGGAACTTATAGCCAATAACACCAAATACTACTATCACAACAGACATTACTGTTGCCAATACGGGCCGTTTTATACTAATGGACGATAAACTCATACCTGTGCTTATTTGATCACTTTTAGAATTTTCAATGGCGCCTTAGGGCGTATCTGTATCAACCCCGAAACCACTACACTGTCGCCCTGTTTAAGGCCGTCAACAATTTGTATCCTGGTATCCGTACGCAAATCGGTTTTTACGTTTTTAGACAGAGCTACGCCGTTGTGGTATACATATACTTTACTGCTTTTCAGATCAGGTATTACCGCTTCTGTAGGTATCATAATGGTTTTCGGTATCTGGTCAAGCGTCAGGTTGATCTTGGCAAAAGAACCGGCCCTTAACAAGTTATTAGTATTATGCGCTTTGGCGCGTACCGTAATAGTGCGCGAAGTAGCATCCAGCGCTGGTTCAATAGCATAAACCGTTGCAGAGAAATTTTGCTGTGAACTTTCAATATTAAAATTGATCTTGCTACCGGCTTTGATCAGGCCCAGGTATCGTTCAGGTACGGAGAAGGTAACTTTAGCCGGATCGATGTTTACAAGTGAAGCAATTGGCGCGGTAGGTGATAAATAACCACCCGGACTAATGCTCCTTAAACCAATTACGCCTGAAAATGGCGCACGTATTTCGGTGCGGCCAATTTGCGCACGTACCGCCGCGGCCTGCGCCTTGTAAGCGTTGTAAGAAGATTGTGAAGTTTCGTATTCTTCCTTGCTGATGGCTTCTTTCTGCACCAGTATTTCGTTACGGCGGTTAATATCACGTGCGAGGACCATTTGGGCTTCTACTTGTTTAAGCGAAGCTTCCAGGTCCTGGTTATACACTTTAACTAATAGCTGTCCTTTGCTTACATGTTGCCCTTCGTTAAAATAAATACCGGTTACACTACCGGCGGTTTGGCTCACGAGGTTTACTTTTTCGTTAGCATCAATGGTTCCGGTAATATCAATCTGGTCGCTAACGGTGGTGTCTTTCACAATCATCAGGTTAACCGGCACAGGGCCGTTCTTGCGCTTGCCTTTACCGGCAGTGGCTACCTGTTTTTCTTTAGCACCCTTACTAAAGAATTTGTTGTATAACAAATAGGCTAATACCAGCGCCAAAACGGTATAAATTACATAACGTGTTTTCATCTTTAAGAGCAATACGGTTGCTGCAATACTTAACTTTAACTATGTTTATAGCACTTAAAATAGCGTGCCGGCCAAAACGGTGCAATAATAAAGCCTTCATTATCAAAAAGCTTGCATGTATCAACCATTTTACACCTTAACTGTTTTTGACCTATCTTTTTAGGGATATTAATTTTTTAACTTGCAGCATGAAAAAATTGTACTCATCAGCCTTAGCTTATTTAATAACCATTATGATCACCCCTGCCTTTGCAGCAATACCACCTGCCGTTCCCGCTAAAATATCCTACACGGTTAGCTTTCCCGAAGCTCAGGCGCATTATGCAGAAGTAGAAATGAATGTTACCGGCCTGGCCCAGCCAACACTGGAAGTAAAAATGCCTGTTTGGGCTCCCGGATCATACCTGGTAAGGGAATTTGCTAAAAACATTGAATCATTGAGTGCCAACACCCACGGCAAGGAGCTGCCTGTAACCAAGATCAATAAAAATACCTGGAAGATGAATACAACAGGTGTTAGCTCTGTCACCATTAAATATAAAGTATACGCTTTCGAACTATCGGTACGTACCAGTTTTATTGATGCTTCGCACGCTTTCCTTTCCAGTACAGGCATATTCCTGTACCCTAAAGGGATGATCAGCCAACCTTCAACCGTACACATCAAACCTTACAAAGACTGGAACAAAGTATCAACCAGCCTGGAGATGGTAAACGGAGATGTTTTCACCCGCACCGCGCCAAACTATGATATCCTGTATGATTCTCCACTGGAAATTGGTACACAAGATGTTTTTGACTTTGATGTTGATGGTACGCATTACGAGGTGGCCATGTACGGCGGAGGTAATTATGACAAGGAACGCCTGAAGGTGGATATGGCTAAAGTAATACGTGCCGAGGTGGATGTTTTCGGTGAAAACCCTAACAAGCATTATACTTTTATAGTACATAACAAGCAGCGCAATGGTGGCGGCCTTGAGCATTTGAGCTCAACAGTTTTAGGTGCTTCGCGCGACCAATATGGTACTCCCGGCGGTTACCGTGGTTTCCTGAGCCTGGTGGCACATGAGCATTTCCATTTATGGAACGTTAAACGCCTTCGTCCTATAGCCTTAGGCCCGTTTGATTATGATAACGAAAACTACACCACCAACCTGTGGATCGCCGAGGGCTTCACTGCTTACTATCAAAACATGATATTGCGCTACGCCGGTATATCAAGCCCGCAGGATTACCTGAATGATATGGCAGGCGACATCAATACCGTAGAGAATCAGCCGGGTACAAAGGTGCAGCCATTGGCAGAATCGAGCTTTGATGCCTGGATAAAAGGCTACCGCCCTAACGAGAACTCATACAACACCGGTATATCCTATTATGATAAGGGTGCCATAGTAGGTATGTTGCTTGATCTGGAGATCATTAACAACAGCAATAGCAAATACTCGCTTAATGATGTAATGAAGTATATGTACGATACTTATTACAAAGGCAAGAAACGTGGGTACACTGATGCGGAATTTAAAGCCGGATTTGAGAAATTCGCAGGCGAAAAGCTGGACGATTTTTATGCTAAATACATCAACGGCCTGGCATCCATCGACTATAACAAATACCTTAATTATGCCGGTTATAAGTTAACGGATGAATTTGCCGATAACAATGAACCATCATTAGGTGTATTTACCAACTCGCGTAAAATAATTACTACTGTATTACGCGGTGGTGCAGGTTGGGTTGATGGTCTTAACGTAAACGACGAGTTAACCGCTATTGACGATACCCCGGTTACCGATATGAGCAGCATACTTAAGGGTAAAAAAGTAGGCGACAAGGTTAATGTTACCGTAACCCGCGACGGGCAGCGTATAATTATACCGTTAACCTTAAAACGTAACGACGCGGTGAAATACAGTATTACCGAACTGCCCGATGCCAGCGCTAAACAACTGGATGTGCGCAAAAAATGGATGCATTTGTAATTGCTTAATACAGTATTAAACGAAAATCCCTTTGCTTAATTAAGCAAAGGGATTTTCGTTTATGCGCCTTTGGTAAAACATTTGCTATGATTGGCTTATTATAACATTAACTAAATTATACTAACCAAATGAACTCATTATTATACACCATTGCTGTTGTCCTGGTTATTTGCTGGGCCATAGGTTTTTTCTTTACCGCTATTGGTAGCATTATTCATATCCTGCTGGTAATAGCCCTTATTATTTTCGTATTAAAGATCATCCGCAGGCCTACGGCTGTATAAGTTATTTTTCTTTTTAGAAGCAAACAATCATGAGAATACCGTTAACACCGCAATTACTGGGCGATTTGATTGAAAAGGGATATAATTACGTATTAGTTAGCGAGAAATCTGCCGACGACCAGGAAAGTATTTTATTTAAGCCGGTACGTACAAAGCCAAGGCTTGATCAGCTACCCGAACGGTTTGAAACATTCTATCGCATTACGCGCGAACCTATGCAAATGGCTTGTGGTATCGAGGGTGTAAATGTGGAGATCGATTACCACATTAATAATCCCGGAGTTACCGGCGACGATATATTTGAAGACAGCTATTTCAGGATGAGTGAAGATTTTTTTCACCAGGTGCTGGATAGCCTGGACGATTATGCTGTTATTACTACTGATAAGAATGGTGATATTAACAGTTGGAACAAAGGTGCCGAAAAGCTGATGGGCTATGCTGCAAATGAAGTTATTGGTTGCAGCGCGGATGTTTTTTTTACAACAGAAGATATTGCAAAGGGCGCCCCGCGTGTGGAGATGGAAACCGCAAAAAGAGAGGGCAGGGTCATTGATGAACGCTACCACGTACGAAAAGATCGTTCCCGGTTTTGGGGTACAGGACTGATGTTTCCATTATATGATGATTACGAACAGCACCGGGGCTACACCAAAATTATCCGTAACATGCGCGAGCAGCAGGAAGCTGTGGCCCAGGGTGCTCCATTATAATAAAAAGGCCGGGTGCTCTCACGCCCGGCCTTGGTTAGGATATGGTTTAAATTAACTGATTTTATTTTACTGCTTTAGCTTTGGGTTTGGTTGTAATTTCTACGACTCCGTTTACACCATCGCTTCCATATTTAAGTATAGCCGATTTATCCTTTGAAATACTCATAGATTGAATGGTGTTGGGGTTTATGTTCTGAATATCTTTCACAACGTTTCCATCGACAATATAAAGCGGTGGGTTATTAAAGCCTTTCAATTTAAAAGGTGCACCACTTGCTATAGTGTCCTTGTAAAGTACAGAACCTTTCTGCGAAGGGTCTTTGATGGCACCCATTTTCTTTTCTTCATTTGGCGCAAGGGCGAAATTGATAGGCACACTGTATTGTACACGCACTTTGTGACCATTCTGTGTGCCGGCCATCCATTTAGGGGAAATAGCCAACACACGTACTGCTTCTTCGTCCGCGCCGCCGCCAATACCCCTCATAATCCTGATATTCGAAAGCGAACCGTCCTTCTCTACTATAAATGATGCAATAACACGGCCCTGGATGTTTTTATCTCTCGCTCTTTAGGGTATCTGATGTTTTTAGCTAAAAAATTACCAAAAGCCTCTACGCCGCCAGGGAACGATGGCGATTGCTCTACTTCCGTAAATAATTCCTCGCCCTCTTTTAAATCAGCGCCAGCGGGTTTATTACTCACACTGGTCACACTTCCGTCTAATGAAAAATTAACCGGTACTACATAACTTGTTTTAACCGGTCGTCCATTTACGGTAGCTGGCGTCCATTTAGGCGACATTTTTATCACCCGGATCGCTTCTTCATCGGCCCCGCCGCCAATTCCCTTGGCCACTTTAAAATTGCTCAGGTAGCCATCGGTACCTATCGTAAAAGCGATCAGCGAGCGGCCCTGTATTTTCTTGTTTTTTGCGGTAGCCGGATATTTGATATTAGCTGCCAGAAAACGTGAGAACGCTTCTTCTCCGCCCGGGAAGCTCGGGGCTACCGTAACGGTGAATTTTTGTTTCTTAGGTAGCGTGTCAATCGCCACTTGGGCTATGCCTTTGGTGTTTTCATTTTTAGGGGATTGATATTGCCCGCTCATTACCTCATTTGCCGGGCTTGCTAAAACATCCCCCGCTTTGCGGTTAATGTTTTTTACTGTGCTGGTATTGTTAATGGTGGCTGAAGAAAGCACCAGCATCAGTATAAATAACGGTGCCGATAAGCCATATTTAATTAGCTTAATACGTTGCGATTTGTTTTTCTGTAGCATCATGATACGTTGTTTTAATAAGCTGTGGTTGAAGAAAGGGTTTACCAGGCGATGAGCAGGCGCGTTAAATGTTTGGTTGAGCAACAGCATGGCATAATCAGCTTTGTTTGTCCCTGCCTCAAGCGTGTGTTTATCGGCAATAAACTCATGTATATGTTTAATAGCGTAGCGGTACAGGTAAACAATCGGGTTAAACCAATTGATGATCATTACCGCCTCAATGATCAATATATCTGCCGTATGGAACTGCCGTGCGTGTACCTGTTCGTGATATTGTATCATTTCTGCGCCGTCAATGCCTTTATTAACCTTAATTTTATTAAAGAAAGAATAGGTCACTTCGGTTGAAGGATCTTTAATAATTTTCTTTAACATAATTAGCTGTAAGCACAACTTAGCAAATAGTATAATTACACCTGCAGCATAAATAATGGATAAAACCTCGCCAAATGTTACCGGGTTATTGTTAATGGGCGTAATATTGACAACAGTAAGGGCGCTACTACCGTAGATAGTGTGCTGCACTTGCCTTGTTATAAAAAGCTCTTTTATCCATTCGCTCTGCATTAATGGAATAAAGAAGGACAGGATGGCCGTGCCCACCAGGTATAAGCGGTTAAGCTGAAAAAAGGTTTCGCGCTGCAGCAGCATCCTGTAAAACGCGTAAAACAAACACAGGTAAATATTTACCAGCACCAGATATTGCCACCAGCTCATAACGGTTAATCTTTTAGTTTCTCAATCAGTTTCATAATCTCATCGGCCTCCTTAAGGTTAATTTTTTCCTTCTTCACAAAAAAGGAAAGTATACCGTTTACCGAATTATCAAAATAGCCGCTCAAGAGTTTTTCAGCAGCAAAATCCTTGTACTGATCTTTACTGACGATGGGGTAATATTCATGGCTTTTACCATAAGCATTATGGCTAACAAAGCCCTTGGTTTCCAAAATGCGGATAATAGTTGATACGGTATTATAAGCCGGCTTCGGCTCAGGTAAAACGTCCAGCACATCTTTTACAAAGCCTTTTTCCAACTGCCACAATACCTGCATAATTTGTTCTTCCGCGCGTGTAAGTTCTTTAATTTCCATAAGTTACGTAACTAATAAATTAGTTTTACTAAGGTATATATAGTTCTTTACATTTGCAACTAATTTTTTAGTTATTTTAGATAATGAACTTTATTTACAAATTTTGGTTGTGTTTATAACTCAATTATAAATGGAAATTACTTTTCACGGCGCCGCCCGTAATGTAACCGGCAGTAAGCATTTATTACGTTTAAACGATGGTACAACAGTTTTGCTGGATTGCGGCATGTTCCAGGGTCTGGGCGAACAGACTGACGGCATGAACGAGCATTTTGGCTTTAACCCTAAAAAGATTGACTATCTGATACTCTCTCATGCGCACATTGATCATTGCGGGCTTATACCGCGCTTGGTAAAAGAGGGGTTTGAAGGAACCATATTTTGTACTTCCGCCACCATGGACCTTGCCCGAATACTAATGATGGATTCGGCCAGGATACAAATGCAGGATGTTGAATATACCAACAAGCAACGGGCTAAGCATGGGCAGTCTTTACTGGAAGCACTGTATAACGAGGACGATGCCATGGCCGCCATGCGTCTGTTTAAGATTGTAGATTATCATCAGGAATATGCAATAAGCCAGCGTCTGCGCTTTAAGTTTACTGATGCAGGGCATATACTGGGCAGCGCGGCGGTACATATTACGGTATTTGAGGACGCGAAGGAAACACATATTACTTTTAGCGGCGATGTTGGCCGCTATGGCGACCTGATATTAAAAAGCCCGCAGACTTTTGAGCAGGCTGATTATATCTTGTTAGAATCTACCTACGGCGATAGCCTGCACAAGGATATTGGTCCTATTGAAGATGCCTTGCTTGAAGTGATCAAAGATACCTGTGAGCGTAAAGGCGGAAAAGTCATTATCCCTGCATTTAGTGTGGGGCGTACGCAGGAACTGCTTTACGCGCTTAACTCTCTTGAACTCCGGGGCGATCTACCCGATGTTCCTTATTATGTTGATAGCCCATTATCAGAGCAAGCTACACAGGTGTTAAAAGACCATCCGGAAGAATACAATAAAAACGTAAAGAAAGTATTACAGGTAGATGCTGACCCATTCGGATTTAAAGGCTTAAAGTTTATAGAGTCCACAGCCGAATCGATTGCGCTAAATGATGATGCCCGTCCGTGCGTTATCATATCCTCATCAGGTATGGCCGAAGCAGGTCGGGTTAAGCATCATATCAAGAATAATATTAACAACCAAAAAAATACCATTTTAATGGTGGGCTACGCCGAGCCGGGTTCATTGGGAGGGCGTTTGGCCCGGGGCGAGAAAGAGGTACATATATTTGGCGAACCCTATCAGGTGAACGCCGAGGTACGGTCAATAAAAAGTATGAGCGCCCATGGCGATTATGAAGACCTGCTTCATTTCCTGGCATGCCAGGATCCGGCAAAAGTAAAAAAGGTTTTCCTGGTACACGGCGAGTACGAAGTTCAGCAGCATTTTGAGGCTAAACTCAAAGAAAAGGGTTTCAAAAATATTGAAATACCTTATCAACACCAGAAGATTGTACTGGAGTAATTAATATTTAAGCAACGATGACAATTGGCAATAGCAGCTTAACGGCTATTCGTCGTCATCGTTGCTATACTTCTTTTTCTTCTTATTATCTGTTTCTTCAGCACCGGCCACACATATCACAAACTCACCTTTTACAGGATGGGTTTCAAAATGCTGCTTTACCTCTGCAACCGTGCCGCGTACCGTTTCTTCGAACATTTTGGTCAGCTCGCGTGAAACGGAAAGCTGGCGGCTGGCACCAAAATAAGTAGCCATTTCCTCAAGCGTTTTTAATAAACGGTGCGGAGATTCGTAAAGAATGATCGTCCGTTCTTCCTGTGCCAGAAACTTGTAACGGGTTTGGCGGCCCTTCTTTAGCGGCAGAAAACCTTCAAAACAAAACTTATCTGTAGGGAAGCCGGAGTTAACCAAGGCAGGTACAAAGGCCGTTGCGCCGGGAAGGCATTCTACGGCGATGTTAAACTTTAAAGCCTCGCGCACCAGGAAAAATCCCGGATCGGATATGGCAGGCGTGCCGGCATCAGATATCAGCGCTATATTTTGCCCTTGCAGCAAAAACTTAATGATCTCGTTGCTGGCCTGGTGTTCGTTATGCTGATGGTGCGCAAAAACTTTATTTTGGATATCAAAATGTTTCAGCATGGGCGCCGATGTACGCGTATCTTCAGCCAGTATCAGATCGGCCTCTTTTAAAATACGTATCGCCCTAAAGGTCATATCCTCCAGGTTACCGATAGGAGTAGGCACTAAGTAAAGTTTTCCGCTCATTGTAATTTGCAGTTGGCGGTTTGCAGTTTGCACAAAGCGTTTACAAAAAAACTGCAAACTGCCTGCTCCAAACTGCAAACTGTTATATTTGCCTTTTAATCTTAAAAAGATGTTGCAAGTTAGTTATATCCGCGAGAACAGGGATAAAGTTTTAGAACGTTTGGCTGTTAAAAATTTTAAGCAGCCCCAATTGGTTGATGAGATAATTGCTTTGGACGAGAAACGTCGCCAGGCGCAAAACCAGTCGGATAACGTATCATCCCAGGCAAACGCGGCGGCCAAACAAATTGGCGAGCTGATGCGCAATGGTAAAAGAGATGAGGCCGAAGCCATTAAAGCTAACACCGGTAAATGGAAAGAGGAGATCAAACAACTGGGCGAACAACTAAGCGCTTTTGAAACCGAATTGCAGGAGAAACTGGTACTGTTACCTAACCTGCCGCATACCTCTGTACCAAAAGGTGTTTCTGCTGATGATAACGAGATTGTATTAGAGAACGGCATTAAGCCTGAATTGCCTGCCAATGCTCTACCTCACTGGGAACTGGCTGCTAAATATAACCTAATAGATTTTGAATTGGGTGTTAAAATAACAGGAGCGGGTTTTCCTGTTTATAAAAACAAAGGTGCCAAACTACAGCGCGCACTCATCAATTTCTTTATTGATGAGGCGGAAAAAGCCGGTTACAGCGAAGTTGGCGTACCCTTGGTAGTAAACGAGGCTTCAGGCTTCGGCACAGGCCAGTTGCCGGATAAAGAAGGCCAGATGTACTTTGTGAACGAGGATGGGCTTTACCTGATCCCTACTGCCGAAGTGCCAATCACCAATCTTTACCGCGACGTAATTTTAAAAGGCGAAGAGCTGCCGGTTAAAAACTGCGGTCATACGCCATGCTTCCGTCGTGAGGCTGGTTCTTATGGTGCGCACGTACGGGGTTTGAACCGCCTGCACCAGTTTGATAAAGTAGAAATTGTACAGATAGTACAACCTGATAAATCATACGAAGTGCTGGAAGATATGAGCGCTCATGTGCAAAGCCTGCTGCAAAAGCTTGGCTTACCTTACCGTGTTTTACGCCTTTGCGGCGGCGACATGGGTTTCACAAGCGCTTTAACCTACGATATGGAAACCTGGAGCGCTGCACAGCAACGCTGGTTAGAGGTATCATCCGTATCAAACTTTGAAACTTATCAGGCTAACCGCTTAAAACTGCGTTTCCGTAACGCGGAGGGTAAAACCCAATTAGCGCACACGCTTAACGGCAGCGCTTTAGCTTTGCCGCGTATTGTGGCAACACTGCTGGAGAACAACCAAACCGAAAAAGGTATTAAAATACCTGAGGTGCTGGTGCCTTATACCAAATTTGAGTGGATAGACTAATTGAAAGTGAGCAAAGTTGAATAATAACTCAAAGTAATTCAACTTTGCTTATTTATATTCTCTTTTAGATGAGCGGCCCATTGCGGCAAATATGAAGCTTCTTCTGTGATCTTATTTTCTTTTACGGTCATCAGTGGTACCATAGCCATATCCTTTCCGGGCGGTTGAAAGTTTTGGTAAAGGTGTACCGACGTAAATTGGTTATAAAATTTGTAGAGGTTTTCGAGGCTTTTCTTGTAATTGATGTTAATATATTCAACTGAAACATCATGCCCGCCTTTGGCAACCCGTAGTTCAACCCTTTCTATACTGGCCTCAACAGAGTCAAGACCCATAAAAATAAGTCTTGATTCAAACCCAGCATTCATGAATAACTTTACAGTGGTAATTACTTCCTGATCACGGAAGTTGGTTTCAAAAGCTACATCGCCGGTGCTTTGCAGCATTTCTGCTTTCCATTCCGGGAAGTGTGTATCGGTAATTGACCGCCATATATCGGCATCGTCAAGATCATAAAAAAATACTTTTAGCTGTTTGAACTTTTTATCGCCATCAAATATAGGCGTAAAAGGGGGAAGCATTGAGGCAGCAAAAGTGCTTTTACCGGCACCGTTTGGCCCGGCAAACACATATAACTGCCTTGCCATTTAAAGTATGGTTTTTATAGTTTGGGTATGGCCCGTAGCAGCATCTATCTGCACAATTTCCCTGCGGTCTTTATAACGCCTTACAAGGATGTTTTGTGCTTTATAACGTGCGTCCCGATAGCTATTATATAGTCCCGCTTTTAGATTTTCGCGTTGCACTTGTTGTAACTGCGATTTTAGCAGGGCCGATTGCTCTGATAAGGTACTTTCAAAAATAGGCTTGAATTTTTTGTCAGACATATCTTATACACCTCTTATATATATACAAATATACAAATCATTTTTGTGTTGGTACAGCTATAAACCTTTCTGTATCGCTTCGTAAACCGCATCCTGTATGCGCGGGCGTATGTTGAGGCTGCCCAATTTATTGCTTACGTTAGGGTATACCCTGTTAGATAAGAAAACATACACCAAATTATACTTAGGATCAACCCAAACACAAGTGCCGGTAAAGCCGGTATGCCCGTAGGTTTGGTCTGATGCCAGTTTTGAAGGATAGTGCCTGTCGGCGATAGGGTCCCAGCGGTCAAAGCCTATGCCCCGGCGACTAACAGCAGATTGTTTTGAGGTCCACAGGTCAACGGTTTCGGGCTTAATGTACTGCACACCGCCGTAGGTGCCACGGTTTAGCATCATTTGATAAAGTATAGCTACATCATTTGCACTGGCAAATAAGCCCGCATGCCCGGCAACACCGCCCATTAAGGCTGCGGTGGGGTCATGCACATAGCCATCTAACAGCGCTTTACGGTCTTTCCGGTCGTCTTCGGTGGGTGGTATACGGTTGGCCGGGAAGCGCATTAAAGGCAAAAAGCCGGCGGTTTGCATACCCAGCGGGTTGTAGAACTTTTGTTGTACAAAAACATTCAGCGGCGTTGCCGTAATAGTTTCCACTATCTGTTGTGTAAATATCAATCCTACATCGCTGTATACGTACTGCCCGCGTGTTTTAACCGCTGAACGCAGCATGGCGGGCAGCATTACATCATCAAAATAATCTTTACGCAGGTAGTAACCCTCATTTACTTTGGTAGGGAACGCCGCAGATGAATCTGCCGAATGGTCCGACGGCTTTATTACTTCAAAAGTTTGTATGTCAGGTATCAGCCCTGCCTGGTGTTCCAGTATCTCGCGAACGGTTAGTGTTTTTTTGTTGGTATTGCGGGCAATAGGCATGTAGGTGCCAATAGTCGAATCCAGGTTAAGCTTGCCCTGGTCATACAATTGCATGGCCTCCATGGTAGTAGCCGATATTTTGGTCATGGATGCCAGATCAAAAATATCGGTCACCTTATCAGGTGTAGTATTGTCATACACATGGTTGCCGTAAGCTTTATTGAATATTACTTTGCCATCTTTGGCAACCAACACTACACAGCCAGGTGTTGCACGCTGTACAATGGCCTCGCGGGCAATGGCATCTATCGCGCTATTGAGATTGTCTGAATTAATGCCCGCATCTTCAGGCACGGTATATTGCAGGCGTACTTTTGAGGTAATGAACCCGGTGTTAGCCGCATATTTAGGCGAATAGCTTTTGGTTAGTCGTTGCGTAACGGCAACCCCGCCAAATATGGCCTGCGCGCTAAACAGGGCCGAAACCGGCGAAACCCTTGCCGACCAGATCACCGGCGCGGTAACCTCATTTAGTTGTACCAACGATGAGCTGTTACCCATAAAAGCAACCACCACATCCTTTATCTTCTGGTTATTTTTAATGAACTGAATGATCTGCGGGTTGGCAAGTTCAGCATCAGTAAGCTGGAGGATGAGGGTGTGGTAAAACTTGGTATCCTGCACCAGCATGTCCAGGGGCTTTGCGCCCATGTAATCGTTGCCGTTAATTACATCAACCCTGGCATATTTATTTAAAAGGCTGTCAAACCCGGCGGCATAGGCACTTGAAAAATGTATACTGGCTATCCTGTTATTATCCAGGTTGTGTAGCGGCACAACATTTTTTTCGTTATTAAGTAATACGGTAGCCTGTTCTGCCTGTTTTTCTTCCTGCACGTAAGCTTTACCTGTATAGGGCTGTGGCTGCGCACAAGCCGAATGAACCAAAATCAACCCAAACAGTGCGGTTAAACATAAACCGCGCTTATTTTTTCTCATAAACCTTAACACCATTTACAAACGTTTTTAACACTTTAACTTTCGGCAATTCGCTGCCTTTGGCTTTCATGATATCCTGATCGAGGATCACAAAATCGGCAAACTTGCCCGGCTCGATACTGCCTTTTTCCTTCTCTTCAAAATTTGCCTTTGCAGCCCAAATGGTCATACCACGAAGGGCTTCCTGCCGGCTAAGCGCGTTGTCCATCTGGAATCCGCCTGCTGGTTGTCCTTTAAGATCTTTACGTTCAACTGCAGCATAAAACGTGTACATCGGGTTGATGTTTTCTACCGGAAAGTCCGTACCCAGGGGTATCCATCCGTTTTGTTTCAGCAGATTTTTATAGGCATAGGCCGTTTTAAGTCTGTCAGCACCTAAACGCTTAATGGCCCATGCCATATCAGACGTGGCATGCGTAGGCTGTACAGAAGGTATGATGCTATTATCGCCAAACAGTTTAACATCTTCCGGCGAAATGATCTGCGCGTGCTCGATCCTCCAGCGTTTATCGTTCTTGCCTTTCAGGTTCTCTGCATATATCTTTAAGATCACCCGGTTGGCAGAGTCGCCAATGGCGTGGGTAGCCATCTGGAAGCCGTGCTCGGCTATTTTCTTAGCAACCTCTTCAAAATGCGCTTTAGGACTCAGCAAAAAGCCGTTCCATTTAGGTTGATCGGTATAAGGTTTTAGCAAACAAGCGCCGCGGGAACCCAAGGCACCATCGGCATACACCTTAAAGGCGCGTACATTTAAGCCAGGCGTTTTGTAAGCACCGCGTTTAAACAGGTAATCGTAATTTTCAGGCTGATCGGAAAGCATTAAGTACAGGCGCATTTTAAGGTCGCCCTTGTGCTGTAACTGTGCAATCACGTTAATGAGTTGATAGGGTACACCGCAATCATCAACAGTGGTTAAACCAACAGCAAAGCAATTCTTTTGCGCGTCAAGCAGAGCTGCCTGTATCATTTGCTCTGTTGGGGTAGGTATTTTACGGGTAACAATACCAACGGCATTGTCCACCAAAATACCCGTAAGCTTACCGTTAACGGTTTCTATAGAACCACCAATAATTTTCTGGCCGGGCTTAACCCCGGCAATATTTAGTGCCGCCTGGTTGGCAATAGCCGCATGGCCATCAACCCGGTGCAAAATAACCGGGCGTACGGGAAAAAGTGAATCCAATTTGGCTTTATCCGGAAAAGCTTTGTTTGTCCAAATGTTCTGGTCCCAGCCTGCGCCCACAATCCAGCCATCGGTTTTGTGTGCGGCGTAATTTTTAACGGTATCTAAAACAGCCTGCCAGCTTTTAAGGCCTGCGAGGTTAGCATTCTGTAAGCCGAGGCCATATTCCATAAAGTGCGCATGCGCGTCGATAAAACCGGGATAAACAGCTTTTCCCTGCGCGTCAATCACCTCGCGGGCATAATATTTTTTGTCCAGAGAGTAAAGGTCGCCTACAGCTTGTATCCTTCCGCCTTTAACCACCAAGGCGTTGGCGATAGTAAAACTACTGTCTGTGGTATAAACTACAGCGTTTTTTACAAGCAGGTCGGCGTTGTATTCCCTTTTAGGCGAGCAGGCGGCTGCCAGCAACAGTATCGCGGGGAGAAATCTCTTCATATGGATAAACAGGCGGATGTAAATATTGCGATCACAAATACTATATACAAGTATGTAACTGTAAAGTTATGCAATCAAATAATTAATTTAGCACCTGAAAAGGTGTTTAAAGAAAGCCTCACCCCAAACCCTTCTCCAAAGGAGTTGGTTTATACCTTTTTAACCCTCTATTTTAAGAGGGTAGGGCGAGGCCGAACAGAGAAGGGAAGATTTTTTAATGCCAGATATAATTCAGCTTTTACCCGATGCCGTTGCCAACCAGATTGCCGCTGGTGAGGTGGTGCAACGCCCCGCATCGGCTGTAAAAGAATTGATAGAGAACGCCATAGACGCCGGCGCTGATAAGATACAATTGATACTGAAAGATGCAGGTAAGGCCCTGATACAGGTAATTGATAACGGCTGCGGTATGAGTTTGACTGACGCGCGTATGTGCTTTGAGCGGCATGCTACCTCAAAGATCCGCAAGGCCGAAGACCTGTTTGCCATCCGCACCATGGGTTTCAGGGGGGAGGCAATGGCATCAATAGCGGCCATTGCACAGGTTGAATTAAAGACCCGCCGCCATGAGGATGAGTTGGGAACCTGTATCCTGATAGAAGGATCGGAAGTGATGAGCCAGGAAGCCTGCTCCGCGCCAACAGGTACCTCTATCTCCATAAAAAACCTGTTTTATAATACTCCGGCCCGCCGTAACTTTTTAAAAAGTAACCCGGTGGAAATGCGACATATTATTGACGAGTTTCAACGTGTGGCGCTGGCTAATCCGCAGATATTTTTAACCCTGCACCATGATGGGCAGGAAGTATACCATTTGCCCGCCGCATCGCTCAAGCAGCGCATCGTACATTTATTTGGCAATAACTATAACCAGCGGTTGGTTCCGGTGGAGGAAGATACTACCATTATTAAACTGCATGGCTATGTGGGCAAGCCGGAGTTTGCGCGTAAAACACGCGGTGAGCAATTCTTCTTTGTGAACAACCGCTTTATAAAGGATGCTTACCTTAACCATGCGGTATTAACGGCCTTCCAGGAATTACTGCCCGATGAAACGTATCCGTTGTACGTATTGTTCATTGATATTGACCCAGCCAAGATCGATATCAACGTACACCCTACAAAAACGGAGATCAAGTACCAGGATGAGAAATCCATCTATGCCATTATCCGGTCGGCAGTGAAACGCTCGTTAGGCAAATATAACATTACGCCAACGCTTGATTTTGACCAGGAGAATAGCATTGGCCACCTCATCACCCCAAAACCTTTTGAGGAGATAGTGCAGCCGAGCATTGCTTTTAACCCCGATTTTAATCCTTTTGTTACAGAAAAGAAAACGAACGAGCGCGAACCTGCGTCTTACAGAAATACCGGCGTAAGCGATCATCGTACAGCCATCCCGCGTAACTGGGATACTTTGTACGAGATAGCTAAAAAGGAAGAAGTGGTACAACATCAGATGCACGAGGAAGCTACGGTGTCTGTAAATGAGCAGGATGTAGCCAAGAGCAGCGAAAAGCAGTTTTTCCAGGTGCATAACCGGTACATTCTGTCGCAGATCAAATCGGGATTCATGCTCATTAACCAGCAGGCCGCGCATGAGCGTATTTTATATGAGCGTTTTTTGCAGCAACTGCAAAACCACTCGGGCGTAAGTCAGCAAAGTTTATTCCCGCAATCGGTTACACTAAACAGCGCCGATTTTGAGTTATTGAAAGAGTTGTTGCCGGATATACGTGCGCTGGGTTTTGATATACGCGAGTTTGGCCGTAACACGGTAGTGGTTGAGGGTATACCCGCCGACCTGACCAACGCCAACGAGCACGAACTGCTGGAGCAGCTATTGGAAGGTTTTAAAAACAACCTGGCTATCCTGAAGTTAGATAAGCGTGATAATCTGGCACGTTCCCTGGCCCGTAATGGCGCCATGAAAGCCGGTACTAAATTATCTATGGAAGAGATGAACCAACTTGTCGACCAGCTTTTTGCCTGCCAGATGCCTAACCTTGCCTTAAACGGTAAACCGGTAATCAGCACGGTTACACTGGCCGAACTGGCCGAACGATTTGAAAAATAGCAGCAATGCTTAAACCATAATTACAATAAAAACTAAAGAATGCAATCACCATTTGCCAATTTAACTCCGGTTGTAAAAAACCTCATTATCATAAATATTATCTTTTTTATAGCTACGTACGCTTTAGCTAAGGTGATCAATATGGAGGCGTTATTTGCCGCCTATTATCCGGCGTCGCCTATGTTTAAGCCATGGCAGCCTATTACCTACATGTTTATGCATGGAGGTTTTACGCATATATTTTTCAATATGTTCGCGCTGTTCTCTTTCGGGCCGCTGCTGGAATACTCATTAGGCTCAAAAAGATTTTTCAATTACTATTTCATCACCGGCTTAGGTGGCTATGCTTTATACATGGCCGTGCAGGCCATACAGATCCATGCCATTACCGGGTCTTTTTCTGTACCCAACCCGGGTGTTGATGCTTCTTATTTTCAATACGGCGGTGGTCAGGAAGTAGCGCAAAAGCTTTACGCGCTGGTAAATTTCCCAATGGTTGGTGCCTCGGGGTCTATATTTGGTTTGCTGGTAGCTTTCGCCATGCTTTATCCTAATCTCGAGATGATGATCATCTTTCTGCCCATACCCATCAAAGCGAAATACTTTGTTATAGGCTACACGGCTATTGAGCTGTTCTCGGGCATAGGCCGGTTTTCAGGCGATAATGTCGCGCATTTTGCACACCTGGGCGGGGCGTTGTTTGGCTTCCTGCTTATTAAGATCTGGAATATTAAACGCCCCAACAATTTTTATTGATGATGGTTTAACCATATATAATGAGTTAGGTTATGAGCACCCTTTGGCAGGACATCCAGTACAAAATGTTAAGATCGCACAGCCGGTTAAGCCTGCTGATTGGTATCAACGTTATCGTTTTCCTGGGTATATACGTCCCGGCTACTGTAGAGCAATTGATTAGAGGTTTTGGCAACAGTGCTATCCTTAATTTTGCCGGCCAATACCTGGTTCTTCCGGCATCATTGTCGGCGCTGGCGCACCATTTCTGGACGCCCTTTACCTATATGTTCATGCATGCGGGTTTTTTTCATATCCTCTTTAATATGCTTTGGCTGTACTGGATGGGGCAGATATTTGAAGAATACTTGGGCCATAAACGCACCATAGGATTGTACCTGATGGGCGGTTTAGCCGGCGGGATATTATTTGTAGCGGCTTATAACCTTATACCCGCTTTTACTCATGTAGATGCGGCAAGTAATGCTACCATTGTTGGCGCCTCTGCCAGTGTTATGGCCATTATTATAGCCACGGCAACCCTACTGCCTAATTATACAATTCAATTATTCCTGTTAGGGCCCGTGAAGTTAAAATGGGTAGCTGTATTTTATGTAGTTATTGATTTTATAGGCATTGCCGGTGCCAACGCCGGTGGCGAAATAGCGCATTTAGGTGGCGCGCTGATGGGCTTTATTTACATCAAACAATTACAACGCGGTAACGATTGGATAGGTGGGGTTATAAAACTTTTTGCGCCCAAACCAAAGTTAAAAGTGGTAAGCACCAATTACGCTCCCCGTAAAGCAGCAGGGGTACCTCATCAGGATGAAATAGACCGTATTTTAGATAAAATATCAGCTACAGGTTACGATAGTTTAAGCAAGCAGGAAAAAGAAAGCCTGGATAGCTTAAGCAAGCATTAATAAATGAAACGCACTAACAGCAAGCTCCCTTTTGCCGATAGATTATTTCTGTGGATAAATTACCTGCTTTGCCTGGCATTACTGGTAAGTTACCTTGCACCTTTTACCGACCCCAGAAAATTTTGGCCCGTAGCTTTTTTTGGCCTTGCCTATCCTTTTTTACTGCTGTTTAATGTGCTGCTTATTTTGTATTGGCTGATACGCCGGAAATGGTTTATACTTATCTCAATTGTCGGTATCGCTATTGGCTGGAACATGTTGCTTAATAACATAGGTATCAGGCTTCCGCCCGGAGAAAAAAGTACGCCGCCGCAAAAACAGCTACGCATCATGACCTATAACGTGCATAATTTTAAACGTTATGGTGAAAAGAATGATGTATCTACCAAGCATGATATCCTGAACATTATACAGGAGCAACAGCCCGACGTGATTGGCATACAGGAGTTTTTTACAAAAAAACGCGGACAGTATGATATGATCGATTCGGTTAAACGGGTAATGCGGGCGCAGCAATATTATTTTGAACCCATCATGACCAGCCAGAGCGAGTCGATCGGTATGGCTATATTTTCCAGATTTCCTATACGCTCATACGGCCTGGTGCAGTTATCGCAGAAAAAAAGCGGTAATCAGTGCATTTACGTGGATGTGCAAAAAGATAGTACCATTTTCAGGGTATACAGTGTGCATCTGCAGTCCATCAATTTCGACCCGCAGGACTACGAATATCTGGGCAAGCTATCATCAAAAGGAAAAACCGATATTGGCGCTACCAAGCGCGTGGGCTGGAAACTGAAAACGGCTTTCCAGAAGCGCAGCGAGCATGTATTCATTATAAAAAACCACGCTAAACAGTGTCCTTACCCTTATATTATTTCCGGCGATTTTAATGATACCCCCTCGTCATTCGCGGTTAACCAGATGGCTAAAGGGCTAAAAAATGCTTTCAGGGAAAGGGGAGCCGGGTTGGGGCGTACCTACAACGGCGCGTTCCCCAACTACCAGATCGATTATGTAATGGCCAGTCCTCAATTTGATATTGCAGAGTATCATATTATCGAAAAAAAATTGTCAGACCACTATCCTTTAAGTACGGTTGTGGCATTAAAATAATGGCGGCCAAATAAACTCACCGCTTAAAATTGTAAGTTTGCCTTCATGGAACAAAAATTATTTGTTTACAACTCTTTAACACGTAACAAAGAGGAATTTAAGCCACTTAACCCGGGCCACGTAGGCATGTACGTATGCGGCCCTACTGTATACAGCGATGTGCATTTGGGCAACTGCCGCACATTTATAGCCTTTGACCTTATTTACCGTTACCTGCTGCACTTGGGTTATAAAGTGCGGTATGTACGCAATATAACTGATGCCGGCCACCTGGAGAGCGATGGCGATGTAGGCGAAGATAAAGTATCTAAAAAAGCCAAGATAGAGCAGTTGGAACCAATGGAGATCGTTCAGCGATATACCATTGATTTCCATAAGGTGATGGATATATTTAACGCGCTGCCGCCAAGTATTGAACCAACGGCTACAGGCCATATTATTGAACAGATAGAACTGGTAAAGTCTATCCTCGCGGCGGGTTACGCTTATGAAGTGGATGGCTCTGTTTATTTCGACGTAGAAAAATACAGCCAAAACAACGATTACGGCGCGCTTAACGGCCGTAAGCTGGAAGATATGCTGAACAATACCCGCACATTAGGCGGGCAGGATGAAAAGCGCGGCAAGCTTGATTTTGCCTTATGGATAAAAGCTAAGCCTGAGCACCTGATGCAATGGCCTTCTCCCTGGGGTATGGGCTTCCCCGGCTGGCACCTGGAGTGCTCGGCCATGAGCAATAAATACCTGGGGCACCAGTTTGACATCCACGGTGGAGGTATGGACCTCATGCCTACGCACCACACCAACGAAATTGCTCAAAATATTGCTTGCTGCGGTAAAACGCCGGCTAATTATTGGATACATACCAATATGCTGACCACCAACGGGCAAAAAATGTCAAAATCATTAGGCAATAGCTTTTTGCCGCACGAGCTTTTTACCGGCGAACATGCCCTGCTTAAAAAAGGTTATAGCCCAATGGTGATACGCTTTTTCTTTTTGCAGGCGAGTTATCGCAGCACGGTTGATTTCTCTAACGATGCCATTGATGCTGCGGAAATATTCTACAAAAAACTGTCGGAAACCGCCCGTAAACTGGCTTCACTGCAGCAAAATGCATTGACGGCTGTTGATGAAGAAACTGATAAGGGTATTAACACTTTTTGTGATGATTGCTATTATAGCATGAATGACAATTTTAATTCACCTAAAACGTTAGAGGCATTGAATAACCTGTCTAAGTGGATCAACTCATATGCGGCAAGCATCCGTAACTCCGGAGAGATAACGGCGCAAACATTTGAGCGGATGAAAAAGACGTACACAGATTTCTTTTTTGATGTGCTGGGCCTTAAGGTGGAAGATAGCGACAGCGGTGATACGGACGAACTGATGCAATTGATCATCAAACTGCGTAATGAGGCGAAAGCAGGCAAAGATTACGCAACATCTGACAAGATACGCGAGGGGTTAAAAAGCATTGGATTCCAGCTTAACGATAAAAAGCAGGGGACAACAGACTGGGTGAGAGTTTAAAAAAATAATAAAAACAAATTGCGTAAGGGTGCATTTATGTATCAGTTTAAATAATCATTAATTTGCCTTTACCAAATCTATACTATCTACAGCATGAAAAAAGCAATATTTACTGCACTACTATTTTCCGGGTCCGTTTTATCGGCCATTGCACAAAACAGTGTTAATGTAAACCAGGTAGTATCGGCAGATCAGGATTTTAACAAACAGGTTTCGCGTAAGGGTATTAAAGATGGTTTTTTATCTGTTGCTGATGCCGAGGGGATGGTTTTCAGGCCCAACGCGATCAAGATAACCGACTTTTACAGCAGTATTGATAAGCAGCCAGGTAAGCTCAACGGCGAACCTAAGTTTGCCCGTATATCTGCCAATGGCGACCTGGGTGTTACCGCGGGGCCCTATGTTTACCAGAACGGTAAAACGGATGACGATAAAATATATGGCGATTACGTATCCATATGGCGTAAAGACTTGGCTTCCGGCAGGTTAAGATTGCTTTTCAATGTAGGTGAGCAGCACCCCGAGCCGGAGCAGGAAGCAACCATTGATTTTAAAGAGCCGGACCTGACAAAGCAAAAAGCGCCAAGCAAAGACCCATTTGCGGGTAAGGATATTATTATGGCTACCGATAAAACGCTTAACCACTCGCTTGAGCTTTCATCACTTGCCGGTTACAAAGAGTTTTTAAGCCCAGAGGCCCGTTACTACTTCCCTGGTTTTGAACCTATAACCGGTACTGATAAAATATTGAAATTTTTAGCCAATGAGGCCATCACTATCACCGCGCAAACTGTTAGCGCAGGCCGCTCAAGCAGCAACGATCTGGCATACTCATACGGTACCGCCCGTATTAAAAAGGGTAATGTGGTTAATAATTATAACTATGTACGCGTTTGGGAAATTGATGCCAACCACCGCTGGAACTTATTGGTAGAGATATTCTCGACGGTAGAAAACTAAAAACGGATAAAAGACAAAAAAGGGAAGGCGTGTTAATTTTAACACGCCTTCCCTTTTTTATGGCTACCTTAACGCAAGATATAGGGTTGTTTAAAACAGTTTTTCTACAATGTCACCGGCGCTTAGTCCGTCGGCTTCCGCGTGGTAGCTACGTACTATACGGTGGCTAAGTATAGGCTTGGCAACAGCATGCACATCTTCAATATCAGGCGAGTATTTGCCATTGAGTACCGCATGGCATTTGGCTCCCAGCACCAGGAATTGTGAGGCACGTGGCCCGGCGCCCCAGCTTAGCAGACGTTTAATTTCGGGTGTGGCAAATTCGCCGTTAGGGCGGGTTTTTGCTACCAGCTTAACGGCATACTCCAGCACATGATCGTTCACCGGGATATTGCGTACCAGTTGCTGAAAATAGATGATCTGCGCGGCATCCAACTTTTTTGCCACGGTTGGTTTAGTGCTGCCTGTAGTGTTTCTAACCACGGCCAGCTCTTCTTTAAATGATGGGTAACCCAGCTCCACGTTAAACATAAAGCGGTCTAACTGCGCTTCGGGCAGGGGATAGGTGCCTTCCTGTTCAATGGGGTTTTGCGTAGCCAGTACAAAGAAAGGCGCGGCTAATTGATGGGTAACACCCGCCGCGGTAACAGCTTTTTCCTGCATGGCTTCCAGTAGCGCTGCCTGTGTTTTTGGCGGTGTACGATTAATCTCATCGGCCAGGATAATATTAGAGAATACCGGGCCTTTTATAAATTTAAAGTTCCGGTCTTCGCCCAGTATTTCCGCGCCGATAATGTCAGACGGCATCAGGTCGGGCGTAAACTGTATCCGCTTAAAATCAAGGTCGAGCACCTGTGCAACGGTCTGTACCAGAAGCGTTTTAGCCAGTCCCGGAACGCCTATCAAGAGGCAATGGCCATTACTAAAGATAGAGATGAGCACAAATTTGATAACTTCTTCCTGCCCTACAATTACCTTACCTATTTCGGCACGGATATCATCATAGGCATTTTTTAAAGCATCTGCTGCCTCTACTTCGGAGCGGTACTGCATAAATGATGCTTATTCTGTGGTTTTGGCCTGGGCGTTATCTTTCTTAGATGCTGTTATCCAGCTTTTAAGTATATCGCAACTCTGAAACTCAGGATCGATCCTGATATAGGTTTCGCTTCGGCGTTTATCAAACCATTGCGCAATTGTGCGGTTAAGTTTCTCGTTGGTTGCCGCGTCTTTTAGCTTGGCAAAATCCTGTTCGAGGTTGGCTTTATGCGCGTTAGTTGCTGATTTGAGGTATAATATCTTGTAGCTTTTTTTGCCGGTTTGCGGGTCAGTAAATAGTTGGGGTTTAGAGATTGAGCCCACTTTCATAGTATCTACAACCAGTGCTACCTGCGGGTCAAGTTTGTCTGTAGGAATATATGTAGTACGGGTTTGCACATTATCAGCGTTCAGCATCATACCGCCATTATATTTGGTTTCCTTGTCGTCAGAGTAGTAAGCAGCAGCGCTTGAAAAGTCAAAGGTCTTTACAGCCAGCATCGCTTTATAAACACTGTCAGCCAACTTGTGTGTGCGCTCAAGGCTGGCATCGGTAATGGCAGGAATAATAATGATATGGCGTGCGTGTACGGTTTCGCCGCGGCGTTCAATTACCTGCAAAAAGTGAAAGCCAAATTCCGTTTCAAATACAGGTGATATTTCGCCTGCTTTTAAGCGGAAAGCGTTAGCGGTAAACTCTTTGGCCATTTGCTGGCGATCAAAGAAACCCAGGTCGCCACCTTCCGCTGCTGAACCATCCTGTGAGTACAGGCCGGCCAGCGTAGCGAAATCCTCACCCTTTTTTACCCTTTCGCGTAGTTCGGTGATCTTTTGTTTAGCCGATTCTTTTTCTTCGCGGGTAAGCTTTGGCTGAAAAACAATTTCGCCCACTTCTACCTCTTTGTTGTAAGTAGGTATACTGTCTTTAGGGATCTTATCAAAGTAGTTTTTTACGTCAAGCGGGGTGGTGTTTACCTTTTCGGTGATCTTGGCGCGCATACGCTGTGCGATCAGCGATTCCTTTATGTCCGGGCGCATTTCATCTTTGTATTGAATAACAGATCGGCCCAGGAACTGCTCCAGTTTTTCCTGCCCGCCGGCGCGTTGCATAAAGGAGCGCATACGGCGGTCAACTTCCGCGTCAACTTCCTCATCTTTTACCTGCACGCTGTCTATCACGGCCTGTTGTGCCAGTAATTTTTGCGTAAGCTGGTTTTGCAGTATCACGCATTTAATTGCCGGGTTAGGCTGTTGCCCGCTAACAATGTACTGTGCATATTGCAGTTCGATATCAGATTGCAGCACAATGTTGCCACCAACAACGGCTGCTATTTTATCAAGCGTACGCTTGGTTTGTGCCTGTGCAACAGATAAAACCAATAGGATATTTAAAAGGGAAAGTCCTAATTTTCTCATGGAATGTTTAAAAGTAATACGGCGGATATTCAATCCGTTAAGTAAGCAAATTTCGATAAAATTTATCAAATATGACGTATAATTAAGCCGTTGTGCGAATATGCTGATAAAGCTTCAGTCGGAATAGGTATTTTTGGTTAAAATTTGTTAAATGTATGAAAGTTGAACATCCGCAGGCTTATCAATTTATTATGCAGGAGGAACTTTACCTGCTGCCCGAAGATCAGCTTTCAGCCGCTTCAAGCCCTATTGTACCTACTGATAATCAGGTAAGCGATGGTATTGACGCAGTATCAGAACCTATCCAACCTGAAACCACGCCAAACCAGGAAACTGAAAGCGCTGCTCCAGTTGATATTCCCCAACCTGTACAGGAAACGCCAAAACCGACTTTTAATTATTGGGGCGAAAATAAAAAGCAATTCCTCATACTGGTGAACTACAGCGGGGTTGAACATATACCCGACGAACACCGCGTTGCGCTGGAAAGCATACTTAGCCGTAAAGGGTTTAGCAAGGAAGATGTGGCATTGCTGAATGTAAACGCCACTGGGCCTGTACAATTAAGCGCGCTAACCGCTTACTTTAACCCAACGCGACTGGTAGTTATGGGTAATAATGCTTTGCCTACAGGCATAGGAAATTTGCCAATCAATAAAGCCGTACAGGGGAAAAAGATACATGTATTGTATAGTTTCAGCTTTGCCGATATGATGAGCAGCAACGAGAATAAAAAGGCCTTTTGGGAACAAATGAAAACACTTTAATATGCATGAGTTAGTATTTGCCACTAATAACCGGCATAAACTGGAAGAAGTAGCCGCTAAGGTGAGTAATAGTATAAAGCTACTCAGCCTGGACGATATTGGCTGTAACGATGAAATAGCCGAAACTGGCGATACCTTTAACGCCAACGCGTCGCTTAAAAGCAGGTATATCTATGAGAAATATAACCTGAACTGCTTTGGTGACGATAGCGGACTGGAGATAGTGGCGTTGAATAACGAACCCGGCGTTTACTCGGCGCGATATGCCGGCACACATGGCGATCATGATGCCAACATGACTAAGGTATTGCAACGTATGTATGGCGAAACAGATCGCAGGGCACGTTTCCGTACCGTGATATCACTGATATGGAACGGTACCGAACACTTTTTTGAAGGAGTGGTTGAAGGAACCATCAGGCAGGAGCGCAGCGGCACGGGAGGTTTTGGATACGACCCGATCTTTCAGCCTGACGGATATGATGTTACTTTCGCCGAAATGAGCATGACTGAAAAAAACGCCATCAGTCACCGCGGAAAGGCTGTTGAACAACTGGTAGCTTTTCTTAACAGCCAGGCTTAGCCGGTTAAAGCTGTTTGGTTACTACGGTATCGCGTTTTACGTTTTTAGGCATCAATGGTGCAGGTGTTCCCTGCTGCTGACGGTTCTTGATAGGTGCAGGTGTATTATCTGTGCTATCGGTATTCACAGCGGCAGGCACTTTTACCGCTACGCTATCCCGGTTGTTGTTGATATTACTACCCGTCGTTTTTGGCTGTGCTGTTGAACCCTTTTTAGGTTGCCCCGCAGGATTGTTCAATGGCGGTTTGTTGCGGAGCGAATCTAACGTACGCCCTCCCGCTGCTCCCGGCGCGCCGGGTTTGGTACCTGCCGGTTTCGCCGGAGCTGATTTAGCCTCACGGGCCGCTATTTTTCGGTTATATGATGGCAGGATAGCTTCCTTTGAGGCAGGCCTGTCCTTCGGCTTCCATATAAAGCCCTTGAGTATCTTATCTTCTTCGGTAAATTTTGCAAGCGGGCCGTAACGGTGCTCGGGCTTGGTCAGGAAAACAATGGTAGAAGCCTTATTCTCCTTAAAATGCACTTTCATACGGCTGCTGATAGAGCGCTGCATGCCATCTACATTTTTTAGGCTGTCGCGGCTAAAGTAAATGCTTTCGGCATTGCCCACAACAAACATCCGGTCAAGCTTATCCTTTACAAAATAGCCCTTCATGCGTTTGCCCGCTATCTGGTTAAAATGGGTGGAGTCGTTATTCTCAATGTTCACGATGAATGATGAAGGATACATAGTGAGGTTATCCAACTTCTTATTCTTCATCTGAATGGTGATCGTATCGCCCGATAACTGCGAACCCTGCGCCCATATCATAGGGTTTACATAACAACGCAGGGTAGAATCAGCATAACTGTAAAACATGGAATCGGCCTTGGCCTGCAGGTCCGATTTAAACAGTTTAGCGCCATGGTAGGCTTTCACAATCCTGATGCGTGCCGTATCTTTAAGATTGAGCGGAGGTGTATAAAATATCGGGTCTTTGTTCAGGTCGTCAGTATCGTCAACTGCTGCCGCGCCATCTCCCTTTGGATTACCCCCTGCTCCGGGGCGGGCAGTACTGGCAGAAGGTTTTTTTGTGCCGGATGCTAATTTGCTCGCTTTTTCAGCCTTCTGCCTCAGCATTTCCGCGAAGTAACCGGCATAGCGCACCCTTGCAGTATCTGTAACCTGCCATGGAGGGTTAAATTCTAAAATAGCCTTACGCCCGGCCACCTTTGCGCCTTTTACTTTAGCACTGGTATCCCGTACCGGTTTCAGCTGCATTTGTTTATAATCTTTAAACGTAACCATCTGCGTTTCAAGTGAATCGGCTGATATATAAATCGAGTCGCGCTTCACTTTTTGCGGCGAAGGATTAATGTTGCCTGTTTTGGTAGTGTCTGCGGGTGGAGTAGAAAGACTTTTTACCGGCATAGTGCCAGGTGGTGTTTTCACCGCTAACGGATCGGCTTTTTTAACAGTTTTCGAGTTGTTCTTTATAGTTACTTTGGCCTTAACACTATCGGTTTTGGTGGTGTCTTTTTCTTCGGTAACCAAAATTACGTAGGGATCCTGCGTTACAACGGTACGCTCGGTAGCCCGGTAATAGGTAGCCAACTGGCCCTTGAGGGTTATGTTTTGTTCACGATCCTTAAATGTTACTCGTTTTACCGCTCGGCCGTAGCCTTTCAGCCTGTCGTAAAATAAGCTGTCACCTGTAAGTGTTTTAGTTCCTTGCTTGTACAGGTTCTTTTTACCGAAAAAGGCCTGTTCGGTAATAGTATTGTACAGTCCATTTTCGGTATAAAGTGTATCTTTTTTACCCTTGGTATCATAAATATTGGTAGGGCCGTAAAAATAAGCTATGCGGCTGCCGGTATTGTATCGCAGGGTATCGGTCTTTATCAACGCGTCGGCTGTAAGCAAATTTACGTTGTACCTGAAGTATGAGTCGCGGGAGTAGGCAAAGTAGTATCCGTTCTTACTGGTAAGTGTGTTATCCTTATTCACCAGCTTGCCGCCTCCTGTATAGGTACCTACACGTGTAGCGGTATTGTAGGTAAGGTAATTAGTAGTCAGAGTAGCGTCGCGGTCAATCAGTTTTACATTATCAGTCAATATGGCAATCTTGGTATTCCCGTTATAATTGAGTTTGTCAGAATAAATATTGAGCGTATCGCCCTGGGTGATGTGTACATTGCCAAAGGCATCAAAAGCGTTCTGGTCGGCGTAAAAGTATCCGCTGTCAGACCGCATGGTGGAGTAATCCTGTGTAAAAACACCATCATACACCTTAATTACATCCTTACCATTAATGGTAATAAGGCGGCTGTTTTTTGAAGATATTAACTTCACAACAGATCTTTTCTGCGCTGAAACAGTTAAAGTTACCAGTAAGAGAAGTGTAGAAAGGATGTATTTTATCACGATGCAAAATTAGTTTTTTGCCGGGCTTATTAAATTAATAATTTTGGCTTATGCTGCCAGTTCAACGCTTTATTGAATTTATTGAACAAAATAGGTTATTTACACCTGCCTGCAAAATACTGGCAGCGGTAAGCGGCGGCATGGACTCGGTACTGATGGCACACCTGCTTAAAGCGGCGGGTTATAATTTTGCCATAGCGCATTGCAATTTTACCCTAAGAGGAGCCGATGCCGATGCCGATGAGCAATTTACCCGCGAACTCGCCAAAAAGCTCGGTGTTAATTATTATGCTACCCGGTTTGCCACAAAGCAGTATGCCGATGAAAATAAGCTATCTGTACAAATGGCTGCCCGTGACCTCCGCTATCAATGGTTCCAACAACTGAGCAGCCAGCATGGTTTTGATACCATCGCGCTTGCTCATCATCAAAACGATACGATCGAAACTATATTGTTAAACCTTACGCGCGGTACTGGTATAGCGGGCTTGCATGGTATTTTGCCTCAAAACGGTAATTTAACCCGGCCGATGCTCTTTTTAAGCCGCTACGAGATACAAAGTATCATTACTACCGAAGGTTTAACTTATGTGGAGGATGCTTCTAACGCATCGGTTAAATATGCCCGCAATAAACTTCGGCACCTGGTGGTACCTGTTCTAAAAGAGCTTAACCCCAACCTGGAAGCTACCTTTGAAAACAACCTGCGCAATTTCAGGGATATGGAACTGCTGCTTGATATGCAGGTTAAGCAAATTACAGAGGAGTTGCTTAGCGTACAGGGAGATGAGCTGCGGATAAATATTGAACGTGTTAATGCGCTTGTACCCCAAAGGTTGCTCTTGTATAAACTTTTGCAGCCATACGGTTTTACGGAAACTATTGTTGACGATCTGATACCGGCCCTGAACAAACACGCGGGGCGCAGCTTTAAAAGCCCGGGCTATTTGCTGGTGGTTGACAGGGAGGACATGATCATTACCCCACTGAGCGATAAACCGCGGGAAGTGGTGTGTATTAACCAAGAGGACAACAATGCCGATTGGATGGATTACCGGATGCATATTTTGCATGACGACAGCCCGCTGATCATTAAAGATAACCCGATGGCGGTATCTGTAGACGCGGATAAACTGGTATACCCATTAACGGTTCGTGGCTGGCAGCAAGGCGATAGCTTTAAGCCACTGGGGATGCGTACCCGGCAAAAGCTCAGCGATTTTTTTGTACAGCAGAAAGTGCCGCTGCATGCCAAGAACCATATACCATTATTGGTAAATGGCAATGGCGACATTGTGTGGATTGGAGGGTATCGCCTGCACGATGATTATAAGGTAAGCAATACCACTAAAAAAGTTACTATATTCGAACTGTACAAAATATGAGCGAAAAAGCCGTTTTTATTGAAAAACAATACCTTGGCCGCGAGTGGATACCTATTACTATCCGCCTGGTGCTGGCCCTGTTTTGTTTTGCCGCTTACTTTTTTACCGACGAGCGCGAACGTAACGGCGACCTGCTGGCTATAGTGGGTTTCGTGATCATCATCATATCTATCATCATGGGGTTCCTGTTGCACTTTAGTACCAAGGTGATCAACAAAAGTATTTTACTTGATGGGTTATGGAGTACCCGACGTGTAAAGATAGACCTGCACAGCATTGTTAAAGTTGAGAAAGGCACCTACAGCCGCTACCTGTTCAATAACCCTGTATATAACCTGCACACTAAAGGTACTATACGTTTTTACGCGGCAGGTAACGATGCCATCCACTTGACAGATCGTGATGGACTGGTTTATATTATTGGCTCGCAACACGCCAATGAGTTCCTGAGAGCCATCAAAAATGAAATGAAAGCTGATTGATCAGTAACGATCTCGTATCATCATAACAACAAAGGCAGCGTTAGCTGCCTTTGTTGTTATGTAACCAATTGGTTTTAGTGTGTTTTGTAGCTGGCCAGATCCGTATAAATGTTGCGGAACGAACTGCGTATGCCAAATGTGACCATGGCAGTTTTATCATTAAAAGCGGTGTTCTTTTCTGTACGGTAAATACCGCCAAGCTCAAGCCTCAGGTTGTATTTAGGGTTGATCAGGTAGGCTACCTTCCCTTGCAGGTATACCATATTGGTTGCCAGGCCCTGTGCTATGTTGTTGCCATAAAGCTTAGGGGCTTCGGTGTAGTTCTTGAAAATATCCTTGCCGTAGTTTATCCCGTTGGCATCCAGTCCGTAGTGGCCGTAGTCAATTTCGCCCATCAGGTCGAAACGGTTAATGGAGTAGCTCAGTAATCCCACCACTTCACGGAAATTTGCCCCCCAGGGATGTGCCAAAGGTTCGCTGTTTTCCGAGTAATTAAGAATACTATAACGTTCAGAATAGGTATACGGCCTTACGGTGTTGGTTTCCACTAAATAATTTAGGTTTTTAACACCAAACAGGTTAGGGCCTCTGAAACCTACCTGGTAACCAAATTTATTATTGAGGTACCCGGAGTTGCCGAAAAACTCTTTTGCGGTAAACTCATCCAATGAGAATTGCCCGTAGGCGGTTATGCCATCGGTAATTTTATACTTGGTGGTAATACCAATAAGCGCGTTATCCGGCGAGCCACTGGCCGCTTCAATAGGTCGCAGAAATATAACAGGGTTGATGTAGTTGAAATCAAAACCGCGTACATGGCCTTTATCATCCACATTGCCCCATATCACAGAATCATAAAACCCTAATGACAGGCGGTTGCTTACATTCCAGTCCAGGTAATGGAAAACACCAAATTTGTGCTGATCAGTACGTAGTTGGCTGGTGTTGGCAGGGTCATTAAAGTAAGCCCACATAGCCATGTACCTTACGTTACCCAAGTTAGCAGTAAGCTTGAAGAACGGGTAAGGTGAAGCGTAATCTGACAGTAGGAGCGAGCGGTAACCATCGCCGATAAAGTTTTTATCGCGCCCGGCGGTGATATTAATATACTTATTCGGCGTATACGAGGCTATAGCTGTAATATAATCCCAGGCATAGGCATTAGGGTTGTTGTTGTAAGTGCCCGCGTATGCCATACCCGGTACAATACCTACCTGGCGTATGTAGGTAGAAATATAATCCGGTACCTCCGAACGGTTCAGGAAACCCGTAACATTATAATAAAACTTGTTACCTATGGTGCCACCAACCTGTAAACCGAGTGAGCTTAACCAAGTGTTTTGTTTATGCGAAAAATCGCGGCCTATGTTAAAATCGGGCAAAAGGTCGGCGTAAAAGGTAGAATTGCTACCCTTAACATCTACCTGGTGCTCGTTAAATAGCTTATTATATAAAGCGTTACCACCATTATAGCGCCCGTAATTCATGATGGAATCATAACTGCGCATCAACACCGAATCGCCTATTAAAGAAGGTTTCAGCGCCGTATGTAAACGGGTTTTGGTAGAGTAATTTTCAGCATCAAACTTTTGGTATAACTGGTAAGAATACGGCTGATATAATGCCTGTGAGCGGGCAACGCCTGTAACAGCCAATAACAAGCTGATGCTGATAAATATTTTCTTCATATATAAAGTAGATGGTTAAACTACTCAAAGTAGTTTAATGTTTTAAATCCGCCTTTTTTGATGTACTCGTCTTTTTTTGCCGCGTGCAGGTCGGCATGTACCATGTCTGTTATTAACGCGGGCAGGTCGTAAGCGGGCTCCCAGCCCAGCTGTTTCTTGGCTTTAGAAGGATCGCCTATAAGCAGGTCAACCTCCGTAGGGCGGAAGTATTTAGGATCGACCCTTACAATGGTTTGTCCGAATTTTAAGGCGTCGGTATTTAAACCGAATGACGCGGCTTTTTCAGCGTCAATGTCAATGATCACACCTTTCTCTGCCTCATCTTTACCGCTAAATTCAATTTCTATACCCAGCTCGGCAAAGGCCATGCGTATAAAGTCGCGTACGGTAGTGGTTACACCGGTGGCAATTACGTAATCCTGTGGCTTATCCTGCTGCAGCATCAGCCACATGGCCACAATATAGTCTTTGGCGTGGCCCCAGTCGCGCTGGGCGCTCAGGTTACCCATGTACAGGCAGTCTTGCAAACCAAGCGCTATTTTAGCTACGGCGCGTGTGATTTTACGGGTAACGAAAGTTTCGCCTCGAATAGGGCTTTCATGGTTAAACAAGATGCCGTTACAGGCATACATGTTATAGGCTTCGCGATAGTTCACAATTATCCAGTAGCCGTATAACTTGGCCACCGCGTATGGCGAACGCGGATAGAAGGGCGTGCTCTCGCTTTGCGGTACATGTTGTACCAGGCCGTATAGCTCTGATGTGGAGGCCTGGTACAGGCGTGTCTTTTGTGTAAGGCCCAATAAACGTATGGCTTCCAGTATGCGTAGCACACCTATACCATCGGCATTGGCCGTATATTCCGGCGAATCGAAGCTTACCTTTACATGGCTTTGCGCGCCCAGGTTATATATTTCATCGGGCTGTATCTCCTGTATGAGCCTGGTGAGGTTCATAGAGTCGGTAAGGTCGCCGTAATGCAGAAATAACCTTGTGCCACTTTCATGCGGATCGTGGTATAAATGGTCTATCCTGTCGGTATTAAACGAGGAGGCCCTGCGTTTAATGCCGTGTACCTCATAACCTTTTTTAAGTAAAAATTCAGCTAAATATGCACCATCCTGCCCGGTGATACCCGTAATTAAAGCCTTTTTCATTAATAAATAATATAAACTGCAATATTATCTAAATTAATTGTAAAAGCTTGTATCGGTTGCGGTATGCTATGCGGTATTACAGTTGCGCTACGGCATCTTCCAGTTCCCTGTACCACTCCTCGCCGTATTTACGGGTAAGCGGGCCTTTTAAGAATTCATGCACCCTAACTTTTAATTCATCTCCAAAAGCACATGCCGGGCTGCATATGCTCCAACGGTCGTAATTAAGTACATCAAACTCCGGGTAAGCGGTAATACGTATAGGGTACAGGTGGCATGATATGGGTTTTTGCCAGCTGATGTCGCCCGCTTCATAAGCTTTTTCAATAGCGCACTTGGTGATGCCATTTTCCCAGGTAACGTAGGCGCACTCTTTATTGGTATCAACACAGGGGGTAGTATAATCGCCCTCAAAATCGGTAACATGGGTGCCGGTTTTTTCTACAGTAGCAATGCCTTTGGCCGTCATGTAGGGTTTTACCCTGGGGTAAATATCTTTTAAGATATGCAACTCATCGTGGTTAAGCGGCGCGCCCGAATCGCCTTCGAGGCAGCATGCGCCTTTGCACTTATTTAAATTACAAACAAAGTTATTAGATACCACCTCCTCGTTCACCAGCACGCTGCCCACTTCTATCATCATAGCAATTAATTATTTTTTAACAGGATTAAGCGGATATTTTAAACCGCTGGCCTGTGTAAGATCCATTGTAAGGCTACCTACAATAATTTCCACGTTGGCTTTAACCGGTATGCGGTTCTTATCGTCGGTAATCCACAAATATAGCTTACTATTCTTTTTAAATATACGCCCCGGTATAATTGTAGGGCTAAACTTTAAGCAGTTAAAAGTACCCAGGCCACATTTTACCTGTTCTTTACCCAGGTACGTAATGGTTAGGGCATGTATGCCATCTTCCAGGAAATACCTTAGTTCAAGCTTATCATTTATATTGAGACCGCTGATATCAATATTACGGGCAAAGTAATAGCACGACAAGAAATCAAATACGTTGCCTTTGAACGGGAACTGCCCTTTATCAGCCGTGATCACATTTTTTTCGTGATCAAAGGTTACGCGGTCCGAGTGTGTATATCTGGATTCTTTTCTGTTCTCCGAATAATAATAAGGCAGCAGGGTAACCGGGTCAATATAGCTGTGGTATTCGTTGCGAACCTTGAATAAAAAATTAAATGTGCCTACGGTCTTAGCCTGCGCGTTAATGTGTAGTGCCTGGTGGCCTTCAAATTTTAAGGGTGTATCTTCAACGCGTATTACTGTTTCGGCAGCGCTTAAAAAGCCGTAGCGCAGCTTATAAGTAATTTGCTCGCCTGCTTTAAATGCAACTTCTTTTGTTTTTGTCGCCTGTTCCTGCCCAAATGCAGCCAGGCTGCCCATGATCAAAATAAGCGCTGTAAGGTATTTTCTCATTTAATGGTTTTTGACGCAATTACCATGCTACGGTTTAATCCTTACGTTTATAGATAGGTACCGTTGAGCAAGGCTCGCCAAACATGAGGCTTTTAGCAACCGGGGTGAGTTTTTGTGTAAGTTCTACATAGGCTGCTACAGGTACAGGTACATCGCCGCAACCTTTTATTACTACACGCTGGTCGCGGTATTGCTCTGCGTCAAACGCGCTTACCGCTTTTATAAACAAAACCGTTTCCAGTACCTCTGCATCGCCAAATACTACTTCTTTAGCATAGGGCGCTATGCGGTTAGCCAGCAGCATGTAGGCCCATGCAGGAACAATGGCGTCGGCAGTGCAGGTTAAGGCCACGTATTTATCCTGGTATTGTGCCCAGTCATGGCCTTTTACAAACTCCCTGAAATCTTTTTCTTTGAGGATAAGGCCATGGAAAAGGTTGTCTTTAATATCATATACTACCCGTTCGCCTGCCACATAAAACTGTGCCGGATCTAAGGTAACCAGGCCGCTTTGTGCCACCTTGTTAACAATGTTTTCCTGTATGTCCATAGCTTCCTTTTATAAATAAAAAATCCGGCAGGAGTATGATTCGCTGCCGGATACAAAATTACTTTAATTTTATGTTATAAGAACTTAGCTCTGTTATCTTTTACATTAGCCTTATCTTTCAAAGCATCAAGTACAAGGCTTGGTGTACGCTGGGCCAATGCCTGGTCAAGCTGCTGCTTTTCTCTAACCGTGTTGGTTAGCGCCGCAGGGTTTACAAAGCTATCAACGGTGTATACATAAACACCAGCCTGGCCGGTAACCGGTTTTGATAGTTTGTTTGGCTGCGAACCAAATATAGAACCAACAAGCTTATACTCGGCAGAAGCACCCGGGATAACCGGATTAGCAAACACGATATTTTGCAAAGGCACTACCTTGCCGCCTGCCTTTTGGGCTACCTGGTCAATAGTAGTTGCGCCGTTAAGTGCCGACTGCAATTTTTCTGAAAGCATTTTGCCCTTTACCTGTGCAATTACAGCAGGTTCTATTTGTTTTTTAACGTCTTCTAATGGTAAAGTACCTTTAGGTTTAATGCTGTTAAGGCGTGCTACAATGTATTGGTCGCCTACTGCAAATACCTGGTCGGCAATAGCGCCTTTGTCTGCACCGAAAGCCCATTTAATAACCGGACGGGCGCTCTCAAGGCCAGGGATACTGGCAGCGGTTGGGGTAACATCATCAGATGTTTTTACAGTAAGGCCCGCTTTTTTAGCTTGTGCCGCAAAGTTATCTGCTGTAGCTGTGCTTAAGAACTGCTGCGCTTTAGCATAAACCGCGTTTTGCGTTTCGCTGCTTGGGCTTAATGGTTTATCAACGATGGCTACTTTTACTACTTTTGATGAACCTTTCTGGCTCTCTATCTGTAGCAAGTGTACGCCAAACTGCGATTTTACAACTTTCAGGTCGCCGGGCTTACCGTCAAAAGCGGCATCTTCAAAGGCTGGTATCATGGCGCCGCGGGCAAAAGTACCCAGGTCGCCACCTTTTACTGCGGAGTTCTTATCAACTGAGAAGGTTTTTGCCAGCTCATCGAATGATTTGCCGCCCTGTATCAATTTCTTTAATGAATCTGCTTTGGCTACGGCTTTATCCATACCACCTTCGGTAGCAGGGTTTAAAAGAATGTGTCTTGCTTTTACAGAATCCGGTCCAACTTTTACATCGTCCAGCTTGGCAATTTTGTAACTGCCGTTGCTCAGGTAAGGGCCATACATAAAGCCTTTTTCGGCATTAAACATTACCGAATCAAGTTTTGGCTCTAACTGCCCCTTTTTAAGGAACATAATAGGCTGTTTGGTTTCCGCGTTAATTTGTACAAATAGTGAGTCGTTTTTGCTTTCTTTAAAAGCGGCTGCCAGTTTATCAACCTGTTCTTTTATAACGGCGCTATCCTTTTTTGATGGAGCAGCATTAAAGCTTACATAATCAAAACTTCGGGTTTCATCTGTGTTTTTGAATAAAGCCTTGTGCTCGTTATAATAAGTGCTGTAATCATCATCGGTTGGCTTAACGCTGGCATCAGGAATAGATGCGTAGTCAAGTACCGTGTATTTAAAGTTGGCCAGCTTGTTTTTGTTAGTGTAATCGTCCTGCGCGTCAAGCGAGTTTACATATAAGCCATTGCTGATCAACGAAAGATATTTTTGCTGTTTTTTGTTTTCTATCAGGTTGTTCACAAACTCGCCCCAGCGCTGCATTTCGGCAGGCGCCATTTTGCCTGATTGTACGTAGGCAAGGAACTGGTTAAGTTTAGCCTTATCAAACTTGCCGCTTTCATCAGCAAACTGGCTTTGTATCTGCGGGTCGGGGTTGTTACCACTGATCATGGCAGCGCTTTCCGCGTCGCCCACTACCAAGCCTAATTTTTCACTTTCCTTTTTCAATAAAAGGCTTGCTAAAAGCTGGTTCCAGGTGGTATTTTGGATATAATCGGTAACCTGTGCCGTTAAAGGCTGGTTATATTGCTGTTTAAATTGCTGAGTGCTTGCCTCAATGCGGGCATTAAAATCTTTATAGTCAATTTTTTCACCGTTGACTATAGCTACAGTGGTTGCATCACCCCTGAAAAACGAACTGCCTGAACGTATAACCTCTTCGGCAATAAAGCCTAAAAGCGCTACACCAATAAATATTGCGAGGAGTTTTCCCATCCGCTCCCGCATATAACTCATGATACCCATACAACTGTATATATTTTATTTTTTCTTAAAAAGAGGCGCAAGATACAATTTTTACTAAACTTTTATCATACCAAAGTTTGCGTAAATATTTGAGCGTTATTGCGTAAGATCGCCGTTCACGTGGATAACGGCAGTGGCATTCTGGAACACCGGATTCTTAAGCCCGATGCTTTCAAAACTGGTACCTTTCATCTGGTCGCCGGTAGGTTTGGTCATCAGTACTTCTTTGTTGGAAAAAAGCTTGTTGGTTTTCCTGTCCCACCGTAATTCTTCCGATTGGTACTTGGTGCCTTCATCGTTTACGGCCACTACATTTTTTTTAAATACAACCAGCTCTTTGGCATCGTAATAATAGCCGGTATCGGCCACCACATTAGCTTCGGGCTTGGTGCTGCCCTTGTCAAATAAAAAGACCTTTACCCCTTTGGGCATGTATTTGTAAGATGATGAATCCTTAGTGTCATACTCCAGCAAAAGCGGGGTAAGCAGGCGGGCCTTTAATATGGCCGAATCGCTGAAGATCATATCAACGCCGGTGGTGCGTTGTATGGGTTTAGTAGCATCAGCCGCGGCAATAGCCCTTACCTTGTTCAGGTCGTTCTCGCAGGCAGTTAAACCTATGCCCGCGCACAGTAAAGGAAGATAGGCAAATACGTGTTTTAGCCTGCTAAGCATGTGAAATGTTAATCAAACTTATATTTCTGGAACCACCTATCATTAAGGGTGAAGGATAGGTGCAGGTTAATATAGTTTTCTTTTACCAGGTTGTTTACCAATGTACCACGCCTTCCCACTTCAGCGGCAAAGTTGATCTTGTAAATGCTGCTGTAATTCGCGCGCAGGGGTAAGCCCAGGCCAAAGGTGGCTGCGTAACGTTTAATATCGGTGTTGTTGATGTTCATGTACGTTTTATCGTATATGAAGCCGAAGCGGTAATCAACTGATGCTAAGTAGTTGTTAAGTGAGTTAATATTTGGCGTAAACTGCCCGCCCACATTAATGGTACGGCTGTTTTGCAAGCCTTTATTTACACCTGCAATACTCAGTTTAGACCAATCTGTCATGGTGTAGTCGGCGCCTATCAGGTATTTACCATCATATTGATAAGATATACCGAAACGGTTGGTCATAGGCAATTGTATCTTGGCAGAAGGTTGCTGCCTGTTGATCAAACTATCGGTAGGGATACCCTCGTTACCACTGCTCGCGTTGCGGTAATAGCTGCTTACAACAAGGCTGTTTACGCTGTTGAGTTTGGTATTGGCTGATGCAGAATAACCCAGTGTTAAATGCCTGCGTTGTGAAAAGTCAAAAATATACTGAACACCATAATCGTAGGTCCAGCCTTTGATGCTGTTGCTTTCTTCTATCCTGGAGTTAAGGAAAGTGGCTACAGTAGGTACCTCTGTAGATTGTGTTTCTTTAAGGTTACCGAAAATGTAGGCCGCGTTGGCGCCTATGAACAAGTGCCTGCCTATGCCAAAGCCATAACCCACATGAAATTTGCTGAGGCCGCCATCGCCGCTGTAAATGTAGTTGACGGCATTGGTATCAGCTTTATCGCCGGTGCCAAAATTAGGGCTTATACTTCTGTAGCTATAACCCAGCTGGCTGTACGGCATAAGGCCAAAACTCAGGGCCGACCGTTTAGTTACCGGTATGGCAAACATAATATGGCTTAACCTGAAGTTTGAATTGGTTTGCGATGCCTGGCCTGTTTTTTCAAGCGTGTTAAAACTGCCGGCAATACCCACATCAATGGCGGTAAGGCCAATAAGGCCGTATGAAGCAGGGTTTAATGTGTTTACGTTGTTGTAACCACTTATGCGGTTTGTTGCCACACCTATGCCACCCATGCCAATATTTTGAGGCAATACCTGTGGTACAATATCGCCCAGGCCAAAGCGCGAGTACGGCGAACTGGTTGTTGCGGTGTTTTGCGCCTTAACACTTATAGCCGTAGTGCAAAGTAGTAACAGAAGAGTGGTAAGCCTTAAATATTTAGTCATTATGCTTTTGTATCGCTGCGTTTAATCCTTTTAGAACCAGGTAAGGCTCAATTTTAATATAGGGGGCAAAGATGCTATTTTTCAATAGAGTATCAAAAAAAATACTGTCGCCTCCGTGCAGTATAACATTCGCTGTTATACCGTTTTTTGTATAGTTGTTAATGAACCCTTCGAGTTCGTATTTTATGCCGTTTTGTACGCCTGATCGGATGGCCGACTCGGTATCATCCCCATAATTGGCCTCAAAACGGTCATCGGCAGTTAACAGTGGCAATGCCGATGTATAATAATTAACCGCTTTATAACGCATATTTAAGCCCGGTGATATGCTGCCGCCAAAATAATTTGTATTGGCATCAATAAAATCATAAGTGATGCAGGTACCACCGCCTATAACCACATTATTAGTTCCGGGGTATAAATTATTGGCGCCTATTACAGCCGCCAGCCTGTCGGTGCCGAGTGTATGAGGCGTTTTATAGTGGTTAATGATGCCTGCCTTTATATGGCTGTCAAACATTACTACCTCGTACCGTTCGCTAAGCTGCTTTTGCCATTCTTCATGGCCTTTAACAGTGGAGATAATGATTTTACTGATGTTATACCTGCTCAGCAAAACTTCAATATCCTCTGTACTCACCTGTTCATGCTGCCCGATATGTACCATTTGGTTGTTATCAAAAACAGCCAGTTTGGTTAAGGTATTGCCAATATCTGCAGCCAGTATCAGCATCAGGCGTTAGCCAGTGACAGTATTGATTCAAATATGGCCAAACCATCCTGGTTGCCTACCAATGCTTCAGCGGCACGCTCGGGGTGGGGCATAAAGCCGAAAACATTACGCCCGCTGTTAGTAACGCCTGCAATATTTTCTAATGATCCGTTGGGGTTGCTGTCATCGGTAATATTACCGGCTTCGTCACAATAGCGGAAAAGCACCTGGTCGTTATCATTTAACGCTTTTAAAACGTCGGCATCAGCAAAGTAATTACCTTCGCCATGTGCCAGAGGTATCTTAAGCGCGCGCTGCGGATCAATGCCGCGGGTGACCAAAGAGTTTGGTGTTTGCGCCTTAAGGTAAATGTTACGGCAAATAAACTTACGGTTGCGGTTATGCAACAAGGCGCCGGGTAACAGGCCGGCTTCGGTTAGTATCTGGAAGCCATTGCAAATACCCATTACCTTGCCGCCTTTGGCAGCAAACTGGATAACTTCCTGCATGATAGGCGAAAAACGGGCGATAGCGCCTGAACGCAGGTAGTCGCCAAAGGAGAAGCCGCCCGGCAATACAATAAACTCAGCACCTTGCAGGTCATGGTCTTTATGCCATAACCGCACTACCTGCTGGCCCATTACATTCTGTAATACGTGGATGATATCTTCATCGCAGTTAGAACCGGGGAAAATTACTACACCAAATTTCATGATACAAAGCTAACATAACCGCTCAAATATGAGCGAATGTAAAAGTTAAAAAGTGTTAAACTGAAAATATATAACGCTGATAAGCAGCAATAAATACAGGCTTTCGTACATCCACTTGCGCGTGGCGTAAGCAAAATAATAGGATATGCATACCGCTACAGGCACCGCGCAAAGCAAAAAATGCTGCAGGTTAAACCGGCTTTTAACATAGAAGGATAAGCCACCTATTAAAAAAATGAAAAACAATAGCTGGTATGATTTACGTACCTGCACATAGCTTTTGTAATAGTTTTGCTGAAAGCTATACAAAAACAAGCCAATGAGTATGATAACAGGGATCAACACCAGGTAATTAAGATACTTGATGTTGATGCTATTGGGGAATTTAGTGCCTAAAGGCGCCCATATCTGGTAAAAGCTGTGCAGGTGATTGGTTAGGTAATAGTAAACCGCGAAAAAGAAAAAAACGGTAATATAACCCAGAATGCCTGATATCCACTCGCGCCAGTTAAAGGGTTTAAAAATAACCAGGCCTATCCATATACTCAGGAATAAATAAATATAGGGCAGGTAAATGATGGACCCCAGCGCCACGATCATACCCAGGTCATACGCGGTTGATTTGGCATCCTCGCCCTTATAAAAGCTAAAAAGCTTAAATAACATCCATATCAGCAGGAAATTACAAATGAGCGGCGCGCTCAGTACCAGGAACTGCGGAAAAAGTGCCGTAACCGTAACGTACACTAATGAAGGTAAAAAGGTTGACCGGCCCAGCAGGTTGTATTTGTTTACCAGGAAATTAAGCAAAAGGGCTTGTGCCAGCACCAATATGGCTGCTATACAAACATTTTCTACCGGCGAAAAGGCATACTCATAGCCAACCGGTAACAAAAGGCGGGCAAAGGGCTCAACAAAAACAAACTGTAATTTGTCGGGCGCTTCAATAATGTAGCCAAGCCGCAGTATGAACACCAGGATAGCCAGCCATAGTACATTGAGCGGATTAAATGCCTTGAAAATATTGATCATACACGGGCGGTTACCTGAAGCGGCAAAATTAACACAAATACACGTAAATAAAAGAGAGGTGTGTTGAGGGTTACTTTTGCCTGGCGTATTGTTTCACCATATTGTCCACTATCTGCGCGGTTTCGTCAGGGAAGTCTACAACAATACGCTTATCATTGCTCAGCCAGTTGTTAATGCGTTGTACAAAGTCGGGGCCTATGGTATGGATCACTTCTACACCGAGTTTAGAGGCCGATAAAGCATTGCATTGCTGCTCATACTGCCCTCTCATCGGTATCATCAGTACTTTTTTGCCGAGGAACAGCGCTTCGGCGGGGCCTTCAAAGCCGCCACCGGTAAGGAGGCCGGTACAACTGGCCAGGCTGGCGTTAAAAGCCTCATTATTTACCGGGAATATCTGCACATTTCCTTCACGATAAGGTGTTTTCTGGCGTTTGCTGAAAATATGCCATTCAACATCACGTGTTTGGCCCAAATGCTTTACCAGTGTTTTATCGCTGTAAGCAGGCAGGTAAACACTGTAATGCCCCTTATCAGAAGTTTCCATCCGGCGGATATCACCGCGGATAACAGGGGTATGTATAAAATCATCATACCGTTCAAAATGAAAGCCGATATGGTGCGTGGTAGGCGAATAATATTTAAACAGCCACTCGGCATAATTCCATTTGGCAGGTCGTGGCGTTTTACTGGAAACGAATGAGCATTGATGGCTTAACGATACCGATGGCACTTTTTGCAGGCGGCAGGCCCAGGCGCTTACGGGTTCAAAATCGTTAATGATCAGGTCATAGTCTTGCAGCGGCAGGCTATGCATATCTTTCCATAACTGGCGCAGGTTCATGATCTTGAAGGTGGCCCAATTATCAACACCGCCGTTCTTCCCAAACACAAAGCTAAAGCCATGAAATTTATATTTAAGTGGCTGGGAAAGGCTTACCTCTGCTTCGGTACCGCTCACCAATAGGTCAACATCGCCATATTGCTGCAGCAGGGGCACAATTTCACGGGCGCGACTAATGTGGCCGTTACCTGTACCCTGTATACCGAACAATATTTTCATAGAATAGAATTGGCGGCAATTTAGTAAAGAAATGTGTTTTGAAAATTATTAAATGATGAAATAAACGTAACCCGGCAACTAAGAATAAGGTGCCGGATTTGCTATTTTTGCATCAAACTTATTTAATACTCATTTCCTTTTTAAGGAATCTGCCGGTAAAGCTTTCTTTAACTTTGCAAAGCCCTTCAGGCGTGCCGCTGAATAGTATCTTGCCCCCGCCTGCACCACCTTCGGGTCCTACGTCTATCACGTGGTCAACCACTTTTATTACATCCAGGTTGTGCTCAATCACTAATACGGTATTGCCTTTATCTACCAGTTGCTGTAATACGCCGAGGAGCACGTTAATATCCTCAAAGTGTAAACCGGTGGTTGGCTCATCTAATATATAGAAGGTGTTGCCGGTGTCTTTTTTGGAAAGCTCGGTAGCCAGTTTTACACGCTGAGCCTCACCACCAGATAGGGTGGTAGACGCCTGGCCGAGCGTAATGTAGCCCAAACCCACATCATTCAGGGTTTTTACTTTACGGTAGATGGACGGGATATGCTCAAAGAATGGCGTAGCATCCTCAATGCTCATGTCCAGCACGTCGCTGATGGATTTTCCACGATAGCGCACTTCTAAAGTTTCGCGGTTGTAGCGGCGGCCCTGGCATTCTTCGCAAGGTACCTGTACATCCGGCAGAAAGTTCATCTCTATCACCTTCATGCCGGCGCCCTGGCAGGTTTCGCAACGGCCACCTTTTACGTTGAAAGAGAAACGGCCGGGTTTGTAACCACGTATGCGCGACTCCGGTAACGCCACAAACAGATTGCGGATATCAGAGAAAACGCCCGTATAAGTAGCTGGATTTGAGCGCGGCGTACGGCCAATAGGTGTTTGGTCAATCTCAATCACTTTATCAATATGCTCCAGGCCCTCAATTTTCTCATATGGAAGCGGATGCTTCTTGGCCCGGAAAAAGTGGTGGTTAAGTATGGGATACAGGGTTTCGATAATTAAACTGGATTTACCAGAGCCCGATACTCCCGTTACTCCTATCAGTTTACCCAACGGGAAATCAACCGAAACTTTTTTGAGGTTATGGCCAGTGGCTTTTTTAAGGCTTAACACTTTGCCATTGCCTTCCCTGCGTTTTTTAGGGATGGCAATTTCCTTTTTGCCGTTAATGTAAGATGTGGTAAGCGTAGTAGCACTCATTAACTGGGCAGGAGTGCCCTGGGCAACTACTGTACCACCATGTACGCCCGCTGCCGGGCCCATGTCTATCACATGGTCGGCTTCCAGTATCATGTCCTTATCGTGCTCTACTACCAATACAGTATTGCCCAGGTCACGCAGGTTTTTAAGCGCGTTAATTAAACGTTCGTTATCGCGCTGGTGAAGGCCTATGCTGGGCTCGTCCAGAATGTACATGACGTTCATCAACTGCGAACCTATCTGCGTTGCCAGCCTGATGCGTTGCGCCTCGCCGCCCGATAGCGTTTTAGCTGTACGGTCGAGCGTTAAATAACTCAAGCCAACATCCAGCAGGAAACCGATGCGTGCACGTATCTCTTTTAAGATCTCTTTAGCGATCACGTTCTGGCGCTCGCTCAAGCGGTTTTCCAAACCAGTAAACCAGGCATCAAGCGTGGTAATGTCCATGCAAGCCAGCTCAAAGATGTTCTTTTCGTCAACCTTAAAGTGCAGTGATTCTTTCTTTAAACGTGCGCCATTACAAACCGGGCAGGTGCGCAACACCCGGTAGTTCTCCATATCATCAATACCTTCATCGCCGCGGCGTTCCTGCTGCTCTTCCAGCATACGGATAATACCATCGAAACTGATCTGGTAATTTTGTACGTTCCATTTATTGTACTCTACCGGCACGGTGATCATATCCGGCGTACCGTTAAGGATAATATCCAGTTGCTCGCGCGTAAGTTTCTCCAGTGGGGTTGATAAGGAGAAGTCGTACTTTTTAGCCAAAGCTTTCAGTACCTGGAATATCCAGGTTTCGCGGTATTCGCCAATTGGTGCAAGCCCGCCATTCATGATGCTCAGCTTGGAATTAGGTATCACGGAAGCTTCATCAACCTCGAAAATATACCCTAAACCATTACATTTTTCGCAGGCTCCGTATGGGGAGTTGAACGAGAACGTATTAGGCTGAGGCTCATCGTAGGAGATACCCGATACCGGATCCATCAGGTATTTACTAAAATAGGATACGTTGTTGTCCTTATCGGCAATACGGATAATACCTTTAGCAGTTTTCAACGCTGATTGAACGGAGGTATACAGCCGTTTGCTATCGGCTTCGCTGATCACCAGTCGGTCAACCACAATATCAATATCGTGTATCTTGTAGCGGTCCAACTGCATTTTGGGCTCTACATCCATTATCTGGCCATCAACGTAAACTTTCAAATAGCCTTGCTTGCGTATTTGCTCAAACAGTTCACGGTAGTGCCCTTTACGAGCTTTAACTACCGGTGCCAGGATGTTTACCGGCTGCCCGTCAAACTTTTCAACGATGGTTTTCAGGATCTGGTCTTCGCTCATGCGCTCCATTTTTTCGCCGGTGGTGTAGCTGTAAGCATCACCCGCGCGGGCAAAAAGCAAGCGCATAAAATCATATATCTCGGTAATGGTACCCACGGTTGAGCGTGGATTTTTACTGGTAGTTTTTTGCTCAATAGCAATTACCGGACTAAGGCCTGATACTTTATCCACATCTGGCCGCTCCATACCGCCCATGAACTGGCGAGAGTATGCCGAAAATGTTTCCATGTAACGGCGCTGCCCTTCGGCATAAATGGTATCGAAAGCCAACGATGATTTGCCGCTGCCACTAAGCCCGGTAATCACCACCAGTTTGTTGCGCGGAAAAGAAACGTCGATATTTTTTAAATTATGTACCCGTGCGCCATAAACCTCAACTTCGCTTTGCTCGCCCAGATCTACTATTTTTTCGCTCATATATCTCTATGGAAACATCATAAACGCTGCCAGGGTTTTTAGCCCGGGCGGTTTACTAAAAATTTTCGCAAAGTTACTCAAAAGCGATGGTTTAACCTAACCTTGTACACATTAACAATTAGCGTGTTTCAAAATGTATGGTGTATGATTTTAGTGGGTAGCCAGCCTGAGATGAAAAGGACCGCCCGGTTATAATGAAATCATAAATTTTGCCCGGTTGCAAAGTCATTTTTACTTTAAATGATCTTTTATCCTCTGAAAAACCGATAACGCCTGATAAAGGGAAATGCTCTTTGCCGCCTTCGCCTAAGCTTATTGAATAGCCTTTGGCCATCGGCTCAGAAAAATTAACTGTAAGCTCGGTTAAGCTGGCGCTAACATCTTTTTTGTTATTGATGTCCGGCGACAGGCTGATAACAACGGGCTGTAGTTTTTCAAAAGCACTTATCAGTTCCTGTTTATTAATGGGTTGTTGATAATACTGTGACCGTTCTAAAAAATCTTCTACCTGCTTCTCATCACCGTAATTAAGTTCCAGTATATCTTGTATAGCCTTCTTTTTATCCGTTTGATGCTTATAATAGGCCTTGCAAATAACATAGCCCATAAAATAGCCCAGATCTGGATGGGGATTATCAGACCCGTTATATAGCCAGTTGCGGGTTGAGTTATTGAACATTTCAATGCGGAATTTATCTTTAAGCTCCTGTTCATGTGCCCTGCCGTATACCATGTAAGCACTGTTATTGGGTATTTTGGTTGCCAGCTCTGCTATAAAATCTGCCGAGCCTTCTTTAATAGTTTGTGCAAGTAAAAGTTCCGCATCACTCATTTTTTGCTGGGTATGCACGTACTCATGTACATTTAGCGCCACTAAATTGGCGCCACGTTGATTTTTAAAAACGTTTTTAAGCCAATCATTAAGTTCTGATGCATCGGTGTGTTCATCAGCCGTGGCAATTTCAGTTCCAATGAGCACCATGTCATCAGTAGTGGTGCCTCCGGAGCGCAGGCCGCCTACGGTGAAATACATTTTCGCAGGCTTTGCCTGGGGATAAAGCTTTACAAGGTTATCTATGCTTTTATTTATGGCTGGCACCTGGCCCTTAACGCTAAGTGTATTACTCCTGATGCTTTTCCAGAACCTTGGGTAGCGGTGAATAAGTTTTACCCATAACTCGGCATTGTAATCTCTCGCTTTCATAAACGCCTTCAGGCCGGGTGTACCCTGGTCTACATATATGCGTTGCATCATAGCCACCTGCTTTAAGGTGTCGGTAGTTGTGGCTATGCTATCATAGGCCTGCCAGAAATGATCAATATCTGAAGTGTAGACTTTCTTATGATCAGGCTGCTGAGCGCGGCTGCATAATGCAGTACACAGAATAAAAAACAGGAAAAGGTTTATCGCTTTCATATAGTGCGTATGACGCAATATTTGGCCAGATTGTTACACACTGCCTTTTACTCCCCCACCCCAAAAAAATATGTTATTCCTTCTCGATCAAGCATACCGCATAAGCCACCACACCTTCCTCGCGGCCAATAAAGCCAAGCTGTTCGTTGGTGGTAGCTTTAATGGATATATCTTCTATATCAATCCCTGCCGCTTTGGCAATATTGGCTTGCATAGTTGGTATATGCGGGTTTATCTTAGGAGCTTCCAGGCAAACCATCGCGTCTATGTTGCCTATTTTCCAGCCTTTTTCATCAAGCAGTTTAACAACATGCTGCAACAGGATAAGGCTGCTGATGCCTTTCCAGCGGTCGTCTTTATTGGAGAAATGGTAGCCAATATCGCGCAGGTTAGCCGCGCCTAAAAGGGCATCGCAAATGGCGTGCAACATTACGTCTGCATCAGAATGGCCGTAAGCGCCACTGGTATGTTCGAGGGTAACACCACCCAAAACGAAGGGGTGGTGTTGCTTTAGCTGATGAACATCAAAGCCAAAGCCTACTTTTATTTTAGCCATTATTTTTTTGCTGCTGTTGACGCGTTGCCTGTACCGCCGAAACTGGCCGACAGAGTAAAACGCAGGGTGTTTGCCAGCGGGCTGTTCTGCTGGCTGGCAATAAGGTAAGCGAAATCAAACCGGTAATCTTTATACTTTACTCCAAAACCGGTGGTAAGGTAATGGCGCCCTCCCTTTTGGGGGTTCTCGTAAAAATATCCGGCACGCACCGCCAGCAGGTCGTTATACATATACTCTACCGCGGGCGAGAGGGTAAACTCTTTAAGCTCCTCACTGAACCCACCCGGGGCATCGCCAAACGACTGGAATATACCGGCAGGAACAGATACATTATCATCATGCCCTTTAATGATATTGCCTTGGTTATCGCGTATGGGCGGGGTGGGTACCAGTAGCTTATTCACATCAAATGCTACAGTAAACTTGCTCAAACTATCAATACTCCATGAATTGGCCACGCCTAATTTTAAGTTGGTAGGCAGGAAGTATGAGGGGCCGTTATCCGCGTAGCTTATTTTGGTTCCTATGTTAGAGATATTGGTACCAAATGAAAAGGTTTTGTTATCGCCATAACCTTTAACATAATATAGCGATACGCCTGCCGCGAAAGCTTTTCCCGCCTTGTTGGTTTGGCTGCCCCCGGTAACGAACGAACCGTTACTAAAGTTGGAATAAATATAGCGTGCCTGCAAGCCTAACGACAGGTTATTGCCAAATTTACGCGCGAAAGCTACGTCAAGCGCGAGTTCATTGGGCGTGTAAGAGCCTTGGTCGGTTTGGTTCCCATCGATCAATTGTATCGAGCCCAGGTTAAAATATCGTAATGATGCGCCAATGCTGTTGCGCTCGTCAATCTTATGCGCGTAACTGAGGTAAGAGAGGCTAACATCAGGCACCAGGTTACGCAGCCATGGGCTGTATGATACCGATATATTGTGGTTTTCTTCTAAGAATGCCAGTTTAGCGGGGTTCCAGTAATTGGCGTTAACATCAGGCGACAGCGCAACGCCTGCATCGCCCATGGCGCCCGAGCGTGAATCGGGCGTGATGTTAAGGAAAGGCACCGCCGTAGGTATGGCGTTGGCGCCACTACCATTGGTTGAACTTTGTGCTTCTGCGAAAGCAGGAAAGCCGAGCAATATAATTAGTGCAAGGTGCTTAGTGTTCAAAAAATTCATTGGTGCAATTTAATCTTATTATTTTTAATAAGTAACAAAAAATAATACGCTATTATACGTAATAACAGAGCAGTGGCTTTACCATTTTGTACAAATAATTGTAACCGCCGGTAGGTTTTATCCGTTTAAAAAAGCCACAGGGTGTAAACGGCTTTGCCCATGCCCTCTAACACGAGCATTTGTTATTGATTTTTTTATAAATTTACCAGCAAATATTTACAAAATAAACATGAGAGTAATTACTAATACTGCTTTAGTGATGTTGGGTTTAGGTGTGATGCTTAGCAGCTGCAGTAAAAAGGAGCAATCGCAAAAAACCGGCATGACCTATAATGACAGGACCAACGGCGGTTATTTGCGTTTCAGACAAACGCACCCAACCCCCGGCCCGGGCCTTGTACCTATAGAAGGCGGTACTTTTGTACTGGGTGGCAGTGCCGACCAGGATATTACCTATGAATATAACAACGTTAGGCGCAGGGTTACCGTGCCTTCATTTTATATGGATGAAACAGAGGTATCTAACCAGGACTGGCTCGATTACCTGCACTGGATAAATATTACTTTTCCTAACGACCAGGAACTTTATTATAATGCCCTGCCGGATACTTTGGTGTGGCGCAGGCCGCTGTCTTACAACGAACCTTACGTTGATAATTACCTTCGTCACCCGGCTTTTCAAGACTATCCGGTAGTAGGCGTAAGCTGGGACCAGGCACAGGAATATTGCGTATGGAGAACTGACCGTACCAATGAGAACATACTGCGTGAGCGCGGTAACCTGGTTACCTGGAAAGATAATGCAGGAAAGCAGGGGCAGGGTAACGCGTCGGCAGGTTCGGGCCAGCCATTTAATACTGACATTTACCTGAACGGACAATATCGCGGACAAGGTGTTGATGGTAAGAAAATGATACCTGATCTTAACCCGAACGCCAAAAACACAGGAACCGGCAAAAATGGCCGCGCTGTACGCCCTGTACGTATGGAGGATGGTGTGCTGAAACAAGGTTACCGCCTGCCTTCAGAGGCAGAGTGGGAGTATGCTGCTCTGGCCCTGGCCGGTAACACCCAGTTTGAAAATATTAACGATGGTAAAATATACCCATGGAACGGCCTTGGCGTACGCTCTCCAAAAAGCAAGACCAGGGGTTTAATATTGGCCAACTTTAAACGCGGCAGCGGCGACAACGCGGGTGTTGGCGGTGGTTTGAATGATAAGGCCGACATTACCGCTCCGGTACGTTCATACGAACCTAATGATTTTGGTTTGTATAACATGGCCGGAAACGTAAACGAATGGGTGGCAGATACCTACCGCCAAACCTCATTTGAAGAGGTGGACGATTTTAACCCTTTCCGTGGTAACGAGTTTTCCAATAAACGCCTTTCTGACCCATCAAAAGGCCTTTACGCGAAAGATAAATACGGCCGGCCTATAAAAGACCCGGCACGTTCAAATAAAAAACTTAAATACAGCGAGATGCTGTCCATGCAACAGGGTGGGCAGGCTGCAGCTAACCAGCAGCAGGGTGCCAATGGTAACAACGGGCAGGCTGGAGCAGCTACCCCGCAAACCAAAGACCCTTTAGCGGGTAAAGCATACACAGCCGATTACCGTGGGTTTAATGATACCGTTAATACGGCGCTTTATGGCACCACTACTTTGGTGAATAACCACTCTAAGGTGTACAAAGGCGGTTCATGGAATGATATGGCTTACTGGCTAAACCCTGCCGCGCGCCGCTTTATGGACCAGGACGAATCAAGCGCCGAAGTTGGTTTCCGTTGCGCCATGACCATGGTGGGAGCGCCGGAGATACATCCGCAGGGGAAGCCTCACTTGCCGGTTAAAAAAGCCAAGAATTTTAAGGCACGCTAATTAGTAATGCAAAATATCTGAAGCCGCTTCTTATTTAAGAGGCGGCTTTTTTGTTTTACAGCGATGTTTTGCTTTTGCCTTTAGTCTTTCACCTTTCTGCTTTTAACCCCTATCTTTGTTGTTGTGAATGAGAAAACGATTTTAAAGCTGCAATTACCAACCGACCCTCTGTGGGTAAAGAACGTTGTGGAAAGTAACATTGAAGAGTTGCTTACCGACCATGCCTTTTGCGAACAAAAAGCGGCCAGCAACGCCATTACGTTAATTGTACAAAACCCCAACCTTAGCGACCTGGTGCAGGAAATGACTGACCTGGTGCAGGAAGAAATGGAACACTTTAAACGCGTTCATCAGATCATTATTCAACGCGGTTATACTTTGGGCCGCGAACGTAAAGACAATTATGTGAACGAGCTGCGTAAGTTTATCATTATAGGGGGCGGGCGCGAGGCACAATTGATAGACCGGTTGTTATTTTCTGCCATGATAGAGGCGCGTAGCTGCGAACGCTTTAAGGTGCTGTCTGACAATATTAATGATAAGGAATTAGCGGATTTTTACTATGAATTGATGGTGAGCGAGGCAACGCATTATGCCATGTTCATCCGGCTGGCAAAAAAATACGCTGTTGAGGTAGATGTTGACAAACGCTGGGCGGAATTTTTGGCTTACGAAGCGCAGGTGATACAAAACTACGGCAAAGCCGAAACCATACACGGGTAATTCGTCTACACATACTGCCTGCTTACCGATACTTTACTTATTTTTAAGCTGATTAACCATTCTTTTGGGGATGCTACGCTTAAAAACTTTTTCGGTACTCATACATTTAGCCTGCTGGCTATTGTTCATGGCTTTTCCGCTGTTGTTCCTTAACGGCCCCGATGGCAATGTTTCTATGGGCACTATCATCGCGTCGCCGTATTATTGGCTGTTCTGTGCTACTTATATCGCCCTGTTTTATCTCAATACTAACTTTCTTTTTCCTCGGTTCTTTCTCAGGAAAAAGTATATCGATTATGCTATTATTTGCTGTTGTTTACTTAGCGCTGTATATGTACTTAAACCTTACGATAAGCTACTACATAGCATAAACAAAAAGGCCTTTGCACAAATGGCCGCATCGCAATTTGGCCAGCCACCGATGGGTTTTCCGGCGGGCGCTTCTCTCAATTTTAAGCCGGATAGCAATGGACAACAGTCACCGCCGCCACAAAACATGCAGCAGCCTGACAGTAATCAAAGAGCCCGAATATCTCCCGGCGGAATGCCACCGCCCCAGTTTAGGGAGCGATGGCGCAATGGCAGAAGGAGGCATTTTGATTCGTCAAGCTTGTTCCTGTTCCTGATGATCATGGCCTTGAGTACTGCTATCAAAACTGTGGTACAATGGCAAACTACCGAGCAGCGGGCCATTAGCGCTGAAGCCGAAAAAGCGAGCGCGGAATTATCATTTCTAAAAGCCCAGATCAACCCGCATTTTTTGTTTAACACACTTAATAATATCTATACGCTTGCTATCACCAACAATGAGCACACGGCAGATAGTATCATGAAGCTATCGAACATTATGCGCTATGTTACCGATGAGGTGAAAGAAGATTTTGTTGACCTCCAGAACGAGGTGAGCTGCATTGCCAACTACATTGATCTGCAGCGCTTGCGCCTGGGTGCCAAAACTGTTGTTAGCTTTACCGTACAAGGCGATCTGACGAATAGAAAGATAGCGCCTATACTGCTGATGACTTTCGTGGAGAATGTTTTTAAATACGGCATAAGCAAACAGCACCAAAGCAATATCGACATTAACCTGCTGGTAAAGCCCGATGCTATTGTGTTCTTTTGCGTAAACCCCATATTTGAGCGTAAGCAAAACCTTGAACGTACAGGCATCGGCATCAACAACACGCGTGAACGCCTTAAATATCTTTATCCCGGTAAACATATCCTTAACATTAATGAGGAAAATGACCAATTTACCGTTATACTCACTTTATACAGCTGATAGTTATGCAATTGAAATGTGTTGCCATAGATGATGAGCCGCTGGCGTTGGAACTGATGAAAAACTACATCTCCAAATTTCCTTCGCTTAGCCTGGCGCAAACTTTTGAGGATGCCATAGCCGGCGCTGAATACCTGCGTAACACTGCCATTGATCTGCTATTCATAGACATTAATATGCCCGATATTACCGGCATTGACCTGGTGCGTGCGCTGGAGAAAAAGCCGATGGTAATATTTACTACCGCCTATAAAAACTTCGCTTTTGAAGGTTTTGAATTGGAGGCCATAGATTACCTGCTTAAGCCTATTGACGTTGCACGTTTTGGTAAGGCTATTGAAAAAGCGACCGACTATCATCGCTACAAAAACGCTACCAACGGTGATGGCGAAGGTGAAAGCCTTTATGTGTATTCGGAGTACAAAATGGTGAAGATAAACCATAAGGATATTGAATACATAGAAAGTATGGAAGACTATATTAAGATACACCTGCAGTTTGATAAAACTATCCTTACACTCATGCCGCTTAAACGGGTTTTAGAGAAACTTCCGGAAGGTAGGTTTCAGCGTATACACCGTAGTTATATTGTGCCTGTAAACAAGATCATCTCCATACAAAACCGTAAGGTTAAACTACCTGCTATTGAATTGCCGGTGAGCGATAGCTATGCTGATTTCGTCCGTAACTGGATGAAGTAAAGCGTAATCGATACAAAACAGGCGTTTACCGATACACGTTTCAGTCCTCTCCGGCTACGTTCTACTTTTACAGAAACAAATAAATGCACACCCCTGCTAATTCTGTAATATGGAACGTAAACACTTTTTAAGATCATTCGCCATCGCCGCCGCGGCAACGCCCATGCTGTTAGATGCCTGTAAAAAAGATTCGGCAGATACGGCGATAGATAGTACCGGTACTACCACATCGGCTGATACTAATGCAGGCAGCAGTGCCTGCCGCGTAACGCCAACTGAAGTAGAAGGGCCATATCCCTATCCCGGCGGTGAGTTGAAAAATCCGCTTGACCGGTCAGACATTACCGGCGGACAAACAGGCGTTCCGTTAGTGTTTAACTTATTGGTAGTAAATACCAACGATAATTGTAATGTTGTGCAGAATGCACGAGTTGATATATGGCATTGCAGTAAAGATGGCTACTACTCGGGCTATGGCAACCAAAACGGTAAAAGCTTTGTAGGCGAAACTTTCTTACGCGGTTATCAAACTACAGATGCTAAGGGTGCTGTAACTTTTACCACAGTTTATCCGGGCTGGTACCAGGGCCGGGCAACACATATCCACTTCGAGATATTTGTAAGCAATGTATTAAAAAAGACCGCCCAGTTTGCCTTTCCTGAAAATATATCTGATGCGGTGCATACGCATTACGGCGTAGGGGTAAACACCACCCGTAACGCTAATGACGGCATTCTGGGGAACTCGGCTACGGACCTGGCTAACGAAACGCCATCTTTAACAGGCAGCATTGCAGCAGGCTACACGGGCACTTATACATTTGGCATTGCATTATAGATATAAATCACCGGGACAACATCAAATATCAATCACAAAAAAAAGCTACCGCTATGTCTAAAGCTATCATTAAACTTACCTATAAACAGATTATCGACTCATCATCCAAAACGGATTTTGAGCGCAGTATCCTCTCGGCATCTTACCGGGAATTTCTGTTAAAGTCACAGGCCTATAATCCCGGCAACGTATTAAGGACATTTAGCGAGATGAAGAATAACGATGGCAGGGCCAACTCGTTACATTACAAGCTAAGTTTTGTAATAGGGTACTTTATTGAGACGCTTAAGAATAAGATACCGGTACTTACTGATACACTTGGGAACAGCATCAATTTTGAGGTACCCCAAATGGAATTGATAGAATCTGACATTACGGATATAAATGCGCACAAAGTCGCCATCAATTACATAACCAGTGATTTACTGCTTTTAAATACCATAGGCGAATACCTGGTACTATCTGCCAATAACGGCGAAACTACATTCACCGTAAAAATGCAGGATCATTTAGCCATAAGCAGCTACCAGCCTGTTGGCATTGCTACCTCAAATAAACAGAATGTATTAGCCGCATAAAAACATGCCCCGTTTTTTTCATAATAGTGTTTGGTTTAGTGTTTATGCCTCTGCAACAATGCGGGGGCATAGCTTTTTAGCGGGTTTTAAAACCAACAATATTTCGCAGGTAATTATTCATCATGCTGATATCTATCAGGTCATTGAGATAACCGATATGCATATCCGGCCTAACAATGATGGCCTTGCGAGTGCCCTCTGCTATTTGTAAGGTATCGAATACTTGCTGGTTTGATGACGAGTAGGGTAAATGGAAAAAGTTAATAGCGCCGTTGTACTCCTGGGTAAGCCATTTGGCTATGGTGAATAAAAAGCTCTCCTGCACATGCCCAAAGGTAAGTAGTGTGAAACCGTGCTTAGCACACCAGCTATGCAAATCAGTGTTAGCCTTTTTCTTTTCATCAAAAATCTCCAAATAAGGCAGCCTGTCGCCAGCTTTAATTTCTGTGGGTCTGCCTAAAGAAAGGGTCAGTTTGCTATCGCGATAGCTGATGCCGATCTGCGATGCCCGGTTGAAAAAGAAATTACGAGTGCTTTCTTTCTCCCAGCCAAACTTAAGTATACGCGGCACCACATAGCGCTTTAATAGATTACCAAACCATTTTCGGGATGTAACTACATTGAATACTCTGTCGGTAGTGTTCAGTAATTCTTTGGCTACCGGCATCCTCTCCTCTCCGTAGGTATTAAGGATATTGGGCACTATTTTCCCATTGATCACCGCGGCCAGTTTCCAGGCAAGGTTGTAAGCATCCTGTAAACCAGTGTTCATGCCCTGCCCGCCAACCGGCGAGTGGATGTGAGCGGCATCTCCCACCAGGAAACAGTTACCCTCATTAAACTGCGTAGCCATACGGTGATGCAGTTTATATGTGGTGAACCAATTGATCTTTTCTACATGAATCTCTCTTTTGGTGATCCTGTTTAAAGCAGGCAGAACCGCCTCAAGCGTTGGGTTTTCTTCATCCTCTAACTCGTCGGGCAAACTGGCTACTATCCTGAAACTATCGGCTTCCGGCAGAGGGAAAAAGCCGGCAAAGCCGCGCTTATCCATATACAAACTAATGAGGCTGTCATCAATAACCGACCTTAATTTAACATCAGCCAGGAAAAATTTATGCTTATAGGTATCTCCACTAAAATGCATGCCCATTTGCTTACGCACGGCGCTATGCGCGCCATCAGCGCCAATTACATAATCGCAGGTGATTTGGTAAGTTTGCCCGCCTGCTTGTAAAACTGCTTCGCTTTTGGCGCCTAATGAGTGTAATGTTACAAGCGAGGCTTGCCAGTAAACAGGGCAGGCTGCTTGTGTTAAATAATCGAGCAATACACGCTCGTTTTTACTTTGTGGGTAGAGCAGTATATATGGGAAGGGTGTTTGCTGGCTACCAATTTGATTAAGGTCGAGCTCTGCAAGGTAATCTCCATCTTTAAAGTAAGCTAAGCCTTTGGCTTTCTTGCCCTCCTGTAATACTTTGTCAACCACCCCCATTTGGCGATAGATCTCCAGCGAACGGGCTTGCACGGCCAAAGCTTTTGACTGGTCTGTTGGGCCTGGTTTACTATCAATAATAACCGGTTGTATGCCATAACGCAGCAGTTGCGCCGCCATCATTAACCCTGATGGACCTGCCCCTACAATGAGCACGCTGGTATGTTGCGGCGGCCTCAGCATCAGGCATGGAATAGCAGGAATATGGCCGGGCGTTTCCGCAGATCGGGCACCTGTTTTTGCCAGGCTGCTATGGTTTGGGTTTTTATGAATTCTGTGGGTGCCGTAATATCGCAGGCAATGCAAAGGCGGGTATTGGGTTTGCAGGTTTTTAAAACTTCCTGCAGCATGCTATCATTACGGAACGGAGTTTCAATAAACAATTGCGTTTGTTTATGGCGCTCAGCAGCGCTTTCAAGATCCTTAATGCGCTTAGCACGCTCTGCTTTGTCTATTGGCAGGTAGCCGTGAAAGGTAAAACTTTGCCCGTTAAACCCTGATGCCATAAGCGCCAGCAAGATAGAGCTTGGCCCCACCAATGGCACTACCGTTATCCCCTTGCGATGCGCTTCGGCAACAATATCCGCGCCGGGGTCGGCTACGCCGGGGCAACCGGCTTCGCTCATAAGGCCAACATCATTGCCTGCCAGTAATCCCTTAAAAAAATCCTTTAGTCCGCTGTCGCGATTATGCTTGCCGTAATCATGTATCAGCAGTTCGCTTTGCGGCGTTATTAGTCCGGCCTGCTTCAGGAACTTGCGTGCGGTTTTCTCATTCTCTACAATATATTCCTTAATGCTGTTAATGGTATCGGTAAGGTACGGCGTAAATGATTTGGCCGCGGCATCATCAGCAAGGGGGACAGGTATGAGATAGAGTGTTCCGTTTGGCATGGTACATGTTTGTGGTCCCACCCAAACCCTCCCAAAAGGGAGGGCTTTAAGATGAGCTTGTTTTTTATTTCAGTTTGGCTAATGCTACCCTAATGCGTGGTGTCATCTGCTCAAAGTCTTCCAATGCGGTGGCACCAACCGAAGCCCTGAACCAGGTCACTTCTTCGCCTGTGCCGAACGCTGAGAATGGTACAAAGGCTACACCTGCTTCTTTAATCAGGTAGAAGTTAACATCGGCGCTGTTCTCTAATAGTTTACCATCCGGGGTTGTTTTGCCGGTATAGTCTAACTTAATGGTCAGATAAATAGCACCCATTGGCTCTATCGAATCAACCGCGAAGCCTTCTGCTTTTAGCTGTTGGAAACCTTCGTGTAAGGTATTCAGGCTCGCCTGTATCCTGTCTTTCAGGGTATCCAGGTAGCTGTTCACGAAACCTTCATTTTTTAGGTATTCGGCCATAGCCACCTGCTCTGCCTTTGGCGACCAGGCACCCATGTGGCCAACAATAGCCTTCATGTTATTGATGATAAACGCCGGGCCAAAACCCCAGCCTACGCGCACACCAGTAGCGGCAAAACATTTTGAGCCGCCATCAATAAACACGGTATAATCTTTCAATTTAGGGCGAAGGGTTACCGGGTCATAATGTTTGTATTCGCCGAAGGTTAGCTGAGAATATATCTGATCGTATAAAAGGTACAGCGGTTTCTCATCCGCACCGCGGCTTTTGTTTTCGGCAATAACCAGGTCGCATATCTCTTCCAGGTCCTTTTTATCAAACATGGTACCGGTTGGGTTAAGCGGCGAACACAGTGCCAGCAAGGTAGCGCCTTTCAAGTGCGGGCGTATCTCATCTGCCGTTGGCATAAAATTATTTTCGGGGCGGGTTTCTACCAATACAGCTTCGGCACCGGTAAGGTCGCAGTAATGGTTATTATTCCATGATGGTGTAGGGAAAACCACTTTATCGCCCGGGTCAACTAAGGCCAGGTAAGTAGAATAGATCAAAGGGCGTGATCCGCCTGATATCAGTATCTGGTTAGCAGCATAATCCAACCCCAAAGTACGGTTAAGGAATGCAGAAACGCTCTCGCGCAGGCTAAGCATACCATCAGCCGGTGGATAGTTGGTTTGGTTATGATTGTAAGCGTCGATGATGCCATCGCGCAGTTCGGCCGGGATAGGGTAAATATCAGCGTCGAAATCGCCAATGGTTAGATTGGCAATATTCTGGCCCTGCTTTTTCAATTCGTTTATCTCACCGGCTATTTTGATGATCTCAGAGCCATGAAGATTTTGTGCTAATACCGATATTTTCATTATAGGATATATTGAGTGCCAAAGATAGGAAAAAGAGATGAAGCCTAACCCGGCCTGCTCTGAAGTAAGGCCAGATAAATCCTGTCATTGCAAGCGATAGCGCAGCAATCTCTTATTGCCTCAACCTGCCCTCTCCAAAGTAGAGGGTTCTTTAAACTCATCATTTTAAGTCCTCTCCAAAGGAGAGGACTTAGGTGAGGCTTATTGCTTGCATGTTCGATAATAATAATAAAAAAGGCGAAAAGTTCATCACCTTCGCCTTTGTATCTTTATACTTTCAACGCTATTAGGCGTATGCTTTTCTAAGCTTAATGATCTTAGCCCAGTGCATTAGTTTCATTACCGGGTAAACAGGATCGATCTCAAACCATTTAGCTCCAAAGTTTGCGCTGTTTGGGCGTTTATGATGATTGTTCTGGAATAATTCGCCCAGCATCAGGAAATCAAAAGGGGTGGTGTTTTTTGATTTATCATTGTTATCAAAGTTAGCGTAACCATATTTGTGCCCGCACCAGTTTACAATGGCACCGTGTAATGGCCCCATCAGAAAATGTACAGGCAATAGTAAAAACATCCACCAGACGGTAGCGAACTGAATGTAAAAAGCTACATATAGCAAACCGAATACGATACGTGATACCATTGATGAAGCAATTACATCAAGGAACTTCCACTCAGGGTAGTTGCCCCTGAAACGCTCTTCCGGTTCTTTCAAACGACGCTCATGCATTTTGTAGGTTTGGGCGGTGTACCACATCATCTGGAAAACATCCTTGAAAAAGTGGGGCGAATGCGGATCTTTCTCCGTATCACTGTAGGCATGGTGCTCGCGGTGCATAATAGCATAAGCACGCGGGTTTAAATATGACGACCCCTGGAAAATATAGGTCATAACATAAAATGTACGCTCAAAAAACTTATTGGTGGTAAACATTTTATGAGACGCGTAACGGTGCAGGAAAAATGTTTGAAAGAATAGCGACAGAAACCAATGCGCAAGAAAAAATATTAAAATAATCACACTTGTAAATTTGCAGTATTTATAAAAGGATACAAAGATACGGTTAAATGCCCTAAACTGTTCATCCTAACAAAAAAACAAAAGAGCCACTTGTTTTAGCAAGTGGCTCTCTTTAAATTAATCAAATGTATTATGCATGCAGGTCACGCAGTGCTTTGATGCTATCATGGCCTTCGTTAACGGCATCCTGCTGGCGCGATAACATTTCAATGTGTTGTGGTGCCAGGCCATTATCTTCGGTTAACGCGTCCTGGTATGCTTTTTTAATGGCATCCTCACCACGTTCGCATTCATCTAATATGGCTTTACGGTCGTGGCCGCTAAAGGTAGCTTTTACATCGATCCATGCGCGGTGTAAAGTACCGCTTACAGAGTTGCCTGTTTCCAGCTCGCCACCTAATTGACCTACGGCTGCACTTAATTCCTGTACATTTTTGCGGCTGTCGCTGGCAAATTTGTCAAATACTGCCTTAAGGTCTAAATCACCTTCGCCCAGGTCTTTTGATGCGCGGGTGAATCCATCAATACGGTCGTTATTGATTTCTATTAAGTCGTTTAGTACTTCAACTGCTTTTTCTGTGGTAGTTTCCATAATGGTAGTTTTTAATTTGATAAGTTTATTGCAACCACCATGCCATACTTTAATTTGAAATTAATTATTTTTCAAATTGAAATAACAAATGTTGGTAAACAATTATAAGACCGGTACATAAACAGAAAGCCGCAATTGCCTGATTGCGGCTTTACAATTATGTTCAGGTTTTAATTATGCTTTTTCGCTTTTTGCCGGTTGGTTGATAGACGATTCGGCACATTGCGTAAGCAATTCATCGGTTTGCTTCTCTTCCTGCAGTGTAGCGTCTAAGAGTTCAACCGCCTCGGTATAACCTAATACGCCGGCTAATGATTTAAGCGTGCCGTATGATGCTATCTCATAATGCTCTACCTTTTGGCAGGCCGAAATAATACCCGCGTCGCGCGTAATACTGCCATCTTCTGTGCTTTCTACAATTTCGTCAGCTTCTTTCATCAGGCCATCCATTGCTTCGCATTTCTTGGCTACAGCTTTTTCATCAATAGATGCAAAAACAGATTCAAGACGTGTGATCTGGTTTTCGGTCTGGTCCCTGTGCGTTAATATCGCATTGCGCAATTCTTCTGTGGTGGCTTTTTTAGCCAGTTTGTCCAGCGCTTTGGTCAGGTGCTTCTCTGCCCAATAGATGTCTTTTAGTTCATCAATAAATAATTCGTTCAAAGCCGATTCTTCGGCTATTTCGGTAGTTTCAGGTGATTTTTTTGTTTTAGTTGCCATAGCATATAGATGTTAATGTTCGTTTATATAACACAACTATAAGCTATATGTTTTTACTATTAGGATAATTATTTAATTAATTATGCTCCTTTCTTAGCTTGTAAACTTTGCATTAACTGATCGTACAGATCGTCACTTTTGGTTTTATGCGGCTTTAATTTTTTAATGGTCGCCCGCTTGCCTTTAGATTTTTGCTTGATAATATTCAGTAGCTCGTTAGTATATTCATCCTTAAATTTTGATACATCAAACTTTTCGGCGTATTGTTTTATGAGTGCCAAACCCACATCCAGCTCTTTCTTACTTATTTTAACATCCTCAGCAACATTTAACTCTTCGGTGCCGCGTATCTGCTGGCCAAAGCGTATGCGGGTTACTACTAATACATTTTCTACCGGGTGTACAATACAAAGGCTTTCGGTACTGCGCAACACAAACCTGGCAAGGCCTGCCTTGCCCGATTGCTTTAGGGCCTGTATTAATAGCGCGTAAGCTTTGTTGTTTTTAGTATCGGGTTCGGTGTAGTACGATGTTTCATAAAACATGGGGTTTACATCCTCTATATCAACAAAACTTTCAATTTCTATTACCTTGCTTTTCTCGGGTGCCGCGGCCTCAAAGTCGGCATCATCCATTATCACATAATCGTCGTTAAGCTTGTAGCCCTTTACAATCTTATCATACGGTACTTCTTTGTGAGTTTTCTCATTAACGCGCTGGTAACGTATACGTTCATGGTCGCGGTTGTCCAGCATATCAAAGTCAAGCGATGTAGTTTGCACTGCCGAATAAAGCTTAACCGGTATGCTAACCAGCCCAAAGCCTAATGAACCTTTCCATATCGATCTCATAGCGTTACTGTTGATGTGAATTAACATAACCAATGCTATGCTAAAGAGTTTTAACGCATAAAGCCGCATATCCAACAAGCCGCCATTTTCGTTATTTTTGAAATGATGAACAACTTCGGTAACTACGCAAAAGAATATATCAACCTTAATGATGAAGAGATTGGCTTGATGCTATCTGTAGCTACTGAGAAAAAGGTACGCCGTAAGGATATGCTGTTGCAGGCCGGTGAGGTATGCCGCCATAAGATATTTATACTCGGTGGCATGCTCAGGCTTTTTCGTACCCGCGAGGATGGCAGCGAGCACAATATGTATTTTGCACCCGAACACCATTGGATGACCGAGCCTGAAAGTCTTAACAATGGCACGCCCACGCTTTATGATATTGAGGCCCTGGAAGATACCCATATGCTGCTGTGGACTAAACGCGACTTTGTATCGTTGTCCTTAGCTATCCCAAAACTGAAAATATACAGCGAAAACATTATTGCCCGCAACCTGGCCATGACGCGCGAACGTGTGTTTAATACTATGAGTGCCACCGTAGAGGAACGCTATGAGGATTTTATACGCAGCTACCCGGATATTTTTAACCGGATACCGCTGCACATGGTAGCTTCCTATCTTGGTGTATCGCTTAAAACGCTAACCCGCGTAAGGCATGCGCAGGTAAAGCGGTAAAAATAAAATAAGGACAAATGTCCTCTTTTTAGGCACTGCCCCGGCAGACATTTGTGTTATTGATTTACTCATAAATAACACATAAACATGAAAGTATTTGTAACCGGCGCTTCGGGCTTTGTAGGCTCGGCCGTCATCCGGGAGTTAATAAAAGCAGGGCACCAGGTATTGGGATTTGCCCGTTCAGACGAAGCGGCACAGGCAGTTGCCAATGCCGGTGCCGATGTGCATCGCGGTTCGCTGGAAGATATAGAGAGCGTAAAAGCCGGCGCCGCTGCTGCCGATGCCGTAATCCACTGCGGCTTTATCCACGATTTTTCAAATTTTAAAGCCAGCTGTGAGTTAGACCGTAAAGTGATCGAAGCCATAGCCTCTGTTTTGGAGGGTTCATCGCGCCCATTTGTGATTACATCGGGCACAGCGTTATTATCGGGTAATGGTTTAGCAACTGAAGATAAGCAGCCTTCTTTTACATCAGAACAGTTCCCGCGTGTAGCAACAGAAGAGGCTGCACGCGCTGCCGCCGAAAAAGGTGTAAAAGTGTCTGTAGTGCGTTTATCTCCATCAGTACATGGCGAGGGCGACCATCATGGCTTTGTGCCCATACTGGTAAGGCTGGCCAAAGAAAAGGGGGTATCTGCCTATGTTGATGGCGGCACCAACCGGTGGACGGGCGTACACCGCCTTGATGCCGCTAAACTTTACGTACTGGCTTTGGAGAAAGCGGCTGACTATGCCAATTATCACGCATCATCAGAAGAAGGGGTGCCGTTAAAAGACATTGCGGAAGTAATTGGCCGTCACCTTAACCTGTCAGTTGTTTCAAAAACCGGCGATGAGGCTAAGGAACACTTTGGGTGGATGCAGCATTTTGTAATGCTCGATAACCCAACCTCACATACCATAACCAGCAAAACCCTCGGGTGGGAACCTACAAGCCCAACACTAATGGATGACCTCGAGTCGGGTATATATTTTAAGTAAAATTGCAGGGGCGTAAGCAATTAACGCCCCGCAACTTTATCTATAGGAGTAGTGTGCTAATTACACATTACTTAGCCTGCGTCACAAAAATTTTGCACATTTGTGATTATGACGTCGCAGCCCGAAAAAACTGAGCAATACTTTATTATAGATTTCGACAGCACCTTTACGCAGGTAGAGGCATTGGATGAGCTGGCCCGTATTTCGCTTAAAAACCATCCGCACCGCGAGGATATCTATAAGCAGATAGAAGACCTTACTAATGCTTCGATGGAAGGCCGCCTGTCGTTCACGGAAAGTTTACAGCAGCGCGTTAAGTTGCTTTGCGCAAACCGCGAGCACCTGAAAATGCTCATCAGTCATTTAAAAAAGAAGGTGTCTACGTCGTTCTCCCGCAACACGGTATTCTTCAAAAAACACCAGGATGAGGTATTGATCGTATCCGGTGGCTTTAAGGAGTTCATTACGCCGGTGGTTACGGAGTACCATATCAAAAAAGAAAATATTTACGCCAATACTTTTGTGTTTGACGACGAAGGAAACATCATCGGTTACGATAAAGAAAACCCGCTATCCCAAGAGGGTGGAAAAGTAAAACTGCTGAAAGAGCTTAACCTGCAGGGCGATATTTACGGTATAGGCGATGGCTACTCTGATTTCCAGTTGAAGGAGTCGGGCATGATCAAAAAGTTCTTTGCCTTTACCGAGAACATTGAACGTAAATCAGTAGCCGAAAAAGCCGACCATATTACACCAAGTTTTGATGAGTTCCTGTACATCAACAAACTACCGCGTGCTATATCATACCCTAAAAACCGCATTAAATGTTTGGTAGTAGGTAATATAGATGAGGAGGCGCTGGCACAAATGAAACGTGAGGGTTATAATATACGCCACCGGGACACCATAGAGGATAAATACCTGGAAGAGGCGGGCGTATTGTTCTGTGACGACCACCACCAGCCTACTATTGAGCAACTGGAGCACGCCGGGCGGTTAAAGGTTATTGGTTGTTTTGGCAGGGTAACCGGAAAAAAACTGGCAGAAGCAGCAGGCGAAAAAGGTATTATTATTTTTGACGACCCCAAACAAAACCCACGGAACGTTGACTTTATTCCACGCAGGGTTATCGCTTTCATGAATGAGGGCAAAACTCACATGAGCTGCAATTTCCCTGATCTGCAGCCACCGCGCGTTAATAATGCTCACCGGCTGATACACATTCACAAGAACGTACCCGGCATACTGGCGCAAATAAATGAGGTATTTGCCAACCACAACATTAATATTGTAGGCGAGTTCCTGGTAACTAATTCTCAAATCGGTTATGTAATTACTGATGTGGACGCCGGTTACGATACCCAGGTGCTTAACGAGTTAAAGGCTATTGAATACACCATTAAGTTTAGGCTGCTGTACTAAGACCGATTCTCTTTAATTATTAAACATGTCATTGCGAGCGCAGCAATCTCATAGGTATATTAACAAAGTTGTCTTGCTGAGGAACGAAGCATCCATCTGCGATTATAGATGCTTCGCTGTCGCTCAAAATGATGGGGTATTTCTGACTAAAGTGATTAAAGCTTAATCCTTCTCCCCAAGCGGTACTACCATCACAGGTATCTTAGCGTTGCGTATCACTTTTTCGGCCACGCTGCCCATTAGCAACCTGTCGATACCGGTACGGCTATGAGTACCTATCACGATCAGATCGGCTTTAAACTCTTCGCTACAGTTTAGGATGCCATCGGCAGTTGAACCAAACTCATTAAAATGAGTGATCTCTAACCCTTTACCGTACTTTTCAATTACATGGTGAATGATGTTATCGGCATGTTCGCGTTGTATATCCATCACGGTAACGTCGTTATAATCTGCCGTAGGCAGTGGCATGCCCATCAGGTTATCGGCACCACTGCCGGTATCAGGAGTAACGGCAGGTTCAACAATGTGTACCAGTGCTACATGGGCGTTAAAGGTTTTAGCTAAATCAAAGCCATAGCTGGTAGCATACTCAGCATATTTGCTATCATCTATACCGATCAAAATACGGCTGATTTTCATCTTTTATGAGGATTAAGGATTTAAGCTATAAACAAATAGCCGCGAATATGTTTTGAGGGCTTTGTTGCTAAAGTTTGTATTTGGAAAACAGCCTGTACCGATAACCGCCTAACTTTGCAGTGTCTGTTCGTTGCGCGGAATAAATGCCCTGTTCGCCGCTAAAAAAATAGGCAATAAAACAGGCTACGGCAAATAACAAGGCATACTCACCACCGAAGAGTTCAATACCCATCAGCGTGCATGCCAGCGGCGTGTTGGTAGCCCCGGCGAAAACAGCGATAAAGCCAAGCGCGGCAAAGAGGCTAACCGGCGCGTTTAGTATATCTGCAAGGGTATTACCCAATGTGGCCCCAATATAAAACAGGGGTGTAACCTCGCCGCCTTTAAAACCCGTTCCAAGCGTTATGGAGGTATAGATCAATTTCCACAACCAGCTAAAGGCATCGGCACCGCCATGTTTAAAGGCGGATAGTATGGTTACCGCGCCCGGATATTCCGCATCCACCCCCAGGCCAAGGTAATCGGGCTTGCCTAAGGCAAGCGTTAAAGCGATAATGATTACACCACCTAATGCAGGGATAAGCCAGCTTATTTTTACCAGCTTGAGCGCCGTATGTTTAACCAGGTGTACCGCCTTGGCAAAAGCCATAGCCGCCAAGCCAAACAAAGCGGACGATACAATAACTTTACCCAGCAACAAAAAGCTTAAGGGCAAATGCTTGCCGTAAAAATCTCCGCCTGCGTTCACCACATCAATATGATATTGGGTATGGTGCACCCCCCAGGCAGATACGGTAACATCGCCAATAAGCGCGGCAATTAAACATGGCAGCAGTGCATTATATTGTATGCGCCCAATAGAAATTACCTCAAGCGCGAAGATGGTCCCAGTTAATGGCGTACCAAAAACCGCCCCAAATCCGGCTGCAACGCCAGCTGTAAGTATAAGCTTTCTATCACTCTCATCCAGTTTAAACCAGGAGCCGAAAAGATTAGCAAGGCTCCCTCCAATTTGCACCGCGGTACCCTCGCGCCCGGCCGAGCCACCAAATAAATGGGTGATAACGGTTGTAAGCAAAATAAGCGGGGCCATACGCTTAGGTACACCTGCACCCGGCTGGTGTATCTCGTCGATGATCAGGTTATTACCGCGTTCGGCGCTTTGCCCGTACCATTTATAAAGTAAATGGATGGCAATACCAGCCAGGGGCAAAAGATAAAGTAACCAGGTATGCCCAAACCTGAAATGGGTGGCCCAGCTAAGCAGCCAAAGAAAAAACGCGACTACGCTACCAATGGCAATAGCCAAGGGGATACTCATAAGTGCCCACCGCACCAGGTAACTAAAAAGATTTAACTGTTTTGAGATGATATTTTTGAACATAGCCTACAAGCAAATAAATAATAAATCCATTTGAGTAGGCGTCATCAGCTTTGCAGCGGTTCAAATAGGCAGAACACCATTGCCTTTGTGAATAAGTCAAAAGTAAAAAATCAAAAGTAAAAACCAAATTGTTATCACATAATCATTCCCTTTTGACTTCCAGCCGAAGGCTTCCTATCTTTGCTCATATGAGTATCTCTCCCGAAATTGAAAAAAGGTTAAACTTGCTGCAGGAAAAATATGATGCGATGGGGCAGGACATGACCTCCTACCTGGATGGTCTGCTGCATGCCGATTTTTTGACCTATTGGGATTACATTCATCTGGATACCTTACTGAGCCTGCAAAGCCCCAAGACACAGTTCCCGGATGAGGAGATATTTATTATGTACCACCAGATAACGGAGCTGTATTTTAAGCTTTCGTTACACGAGTGCAAACAAATTGCCGGAGCGGAAATCCTAACCATCGACTTTTTCACTGCGCGTGTAAAACGCATCAATCGGTATTTTGAGGCATTAACCAACTCATTCGAGATCATGGTGGATGGTATGGAGAAAGAGCAGTTCCTGCAGTTTAGGATGTCTTTGCTGCCGGCCAGCGGTTTCCAGAGCGGGCAATACCGCATGATAGAGATCCATGCTACGAGCTTTATCAACCTGGTTGCTCCCGCATACCGGGACGAGCTACGCGACGCGTCGGTTGAGCAGCAGTTTGAACAGATCTACTGGAAATATGGCGCTACCGAATTATCAACCGGTAAAAAAACGCTTACGCTAAATCAGTTCGAAAAGAAATACGCCAAAACATTTATCGAATTAGGCAAATCGGTACATCGTACCAACTTTAACACTTTGCTACACCAAATGCAGGCCAGAGGCGAAAACACCAGAGCTCTTGAAGAACAGCTCCGCCAGTTAGATATTAACGTAAATGTGAACTGGCCATTGAGTCACTATAAATCTGCCGTGCGTTACCTGCACCGCGAGCCGGAGGAAATTAAGGCGACCGGCGGTACCAACTGGCAAAAATACCTGCCACCCCGTTTCCAAAAACGCATTTTTTACCCTTCATTGTGGAGCGAGCAAGAGGTTAACGAATGGGGTAAAGGTTGGGTAGAAAAAGTGGTGAGCGAGCTGTAACCGGCATAAATGTACGGTATTTTAAAACTTAACATTTTTTCACATTTAGGCACGCGCACATTTTGTAGTTTTACTACGTTAGATATTTATGCGCTTTAAATTACTTCTGCTTTTTTTCGCATTGTCGGGTTGGGTAATAGCTGCCCATGCGCAGCAAACAACCATCAAGGGCGCTATATACAAACGTATTTCGTCAGAAAGGTTGAGCGGCGTCGCGGTAACCAATGTAAAAACCAACGTTTTTGTATTGTGTGATAACCAGGGTGGCTTTGCTATTACCGCGGCGCCCGGCGATACCCTGTTGTTTACCAAGAGTGGTTTTACGCCGCAAAAGCAAACAGCTTCGGCTTATGGCATGGTAGTGTATATGCAGCCCGAGATGCAATTGGGCGAGGTAAGGATTGTTGGGCAAAGCAAAAAACAGGAAATGGCCGACATCGTGAAAACTTATCGTAGTAAAGGCCTGTATTTTGATGGTAAACCGCCAGTTACCACTTTTTTGCCCATAGGCGGCTCACCTCTTACAGGACTTTATGAATTATTTGGTAAAGATGCCAAAAATTTGAGGCGATTTGCCCGGTACCAAAAGCAGGAACTGGAAGCTACGGAGGTAGATAAGCGCTATAACAAACCTTTCGTTATACGGGTAACAGGCGAAACTGACTCGACTAAAGTACAGCAGTTTATGCACTTTTACCGGCCCTCATTTGAAGACTTGAAACAATGGGGTGAGTATGATCTCATTAAGCACACCAAAGAGCAGTGGGAATATTTTAAGAAAAACGGCGGGGAAGACAGGTTGCAGAAATTGTATTAAAGAGATTGCAGGTTGGAGATCAGAGATTAGGAGGTTTCGGGCTCTGCTTTGAGATAATTAAAATAGCTAACTAATCTCTAACTCAAATCCCTAACGCCGCACAGGCCTTCTCTGCAGCAAGCTTTTCGGCATTCTTTTTACTGAACTCTTTGCCGGAGCCTAATATTTCGCCATCAATATTTACCTGTATGGTAAATAACTTGGCACTTTCGCCCTCCATGTTGGTGGTTAGTTCGAAGGTAATATCCTTGCCATGGCGCTGGCACCACTCTATTAGCTTACTTTTAAAGTTGGTTTCGGTTTGCTCCAGGGTATGGATGTCAATATGGGCTTTAATAATATGGTTCACCAGGAAATGGCGGGTAAAATCGTATCCTTTATCCAGGTAAACGGCGCCTACAAGCGCTTCAAAGGCATCGCCAAGTAGTGAGCCGGATCCCTGGCGCCCGTTAGATAAGATTTTCGGGTCAAATTCAACCAGCTTATCAAAGCCAAGTTTGCGCGCCAGTTGGTTGAGGTTGTTGCGGCTCACTATTTTAGAGCGGAGTTCGGTAAGGAAGCCCTCATCCTCATAAGGGTATAATTTAAACAATACCTCGGCCACTACACTGCCAAGCACTGCATCACCCAGAAATTCAAGTCGTTCGTTACTGTTCTTTACGCCCTTTTTAATGTTTTGGGCAACCGACTTATGGCGAAAAGCCAACCGGTATAACGACAAATTGCCCGGCACAAAGCCGAGCAAATTTTTTAAGACCTTAACGTATTTTCTATTGGGAGAAAGATATAGCTTGTAAAATCGGCTAATTGGCATCCAATAAAATTAGTCCTGGTATTTTTTAAATATAACTGACGCATTGTGGCCGCCAAAACCAAATCCGTTACTTTGCGCAACGTTAACCACACGCTTTTGAGCCTTATTAAAAGTAAAATTAATTTTAGGGTCAAAGGCAGGGTCGTCTGTAAAGTGGTTAATAGTAGGCGGTACTATATCGTTTTTGATAGCCAATATAGCAGCAATAGCTTCAACAGCACCGGCAGCGCCTAAAAGGTGCCCGGTCATTGATTTGGTTGAGCTGATATTGATATCGTAGATACGGTCGCCAAAAGCATCGGTGATCGCTTTAACTTCTTGCGGGTCGCCAATTGGAGTTGATGTACCGTGTACGTTCACATAATCCACATCATTAGGCGTTAAACCTGCGTCCTCAAGTGCCGCCTTCATTACCAGCGAAGCGCCAAGGCCTTCCGGGTGGGGGGCAGTCATGTGGTAAGCATCGGCACTCATGCCACCGCCAACCATTTCCGCATAAATTTTAGCGCCACGGGCTTTTGCATGCTCCAGTTCTTCCAGTATGATGGTACCGGCTCCTTCACCTGCAACAAATCCGTCGCGGTCAAGGTCAAACGGGCGCGATGCGGTCGCGGGGTCGTCATTACGGGTACTCAGCGCGTGCATGGCGTTAAAACCACCAATACCAGCTTCGTTTATAATCGCTTCAGACCCGCCGGTAATAAACATGTTTGCTTTACCAAGGCGCAGGTAATTAAAAGCATCAATAAGCGAATTATTTGATGAAGCACAGGCAGATACCGTAGTGAAATTAGGCCCGCGCAAACCATATTTAATAGAGATATGGCCCGGTGCAATATCGGCGATCATTTTAGGGATAAAGAACGGATTAAATTTAGGTGTACCGTCGCCTTTGGCGAAATTGGTCACCTCATCTAAAAAGGTCTTTAAACCACCAATGCCTGATCCCCATATAACACCTATACGGCTGGTATCAAGTTTCTCGAAATCTAAACCGGCGTCTTTAACTGCTTCCTCTGTTGAGAATAAGGCGTATTGCACAAACGGGTCCAGTTTGCGGGCATCTTTGCGGCCCAGGAAACCGTCTGCATCAAAGTTCTTTACCTCACAGGCAAATTTAGTTTTGAAATTGGTAACGTCAAAACTCTTAATAAAGGCAGCGCCGCTTACTCCGTTAATAAGACTGTTCCAGTAATCTGCAACAGTGTTACCAATAGGAGTAAGCGCTCCAAGCCCGGTTACAACAACTCTTTTGAACTCCATTTATTAACTTTAAGGAGCCTTAAATTAAGCTTTAACGTTTTTTTCTAAGTAAGCAATAGCCTGGCCTACAGTACCGATAGTTTCAGCCTGATCATCAGGAATTGCCACGTTAAATTCTTTTTCAAACTCCATGATTAATTCCACGGTGTCTAAAGAGTCGGCACCAAGATCGTTGGTGAAGCTTGCTTCTGGTGTAACTTCACTTTCGTCAACACCCAGTTTTTCCACGATAATAGCTTTTACTCTTGAAGCGATATCAGACATAGTCTTAATAGTTTAATGATTAATAAATTCAGTGCAAAGAAAAATAAATTATGTTAAATATCAAATTGCAAAAACTTAGACAATAAATACAGAACACCTGTTTATTATAAAAGGTTTGCGTCGAATACCTAACCGCCCAAAAGTAATGATTTTGTGGTGAGTAATAAATTATTTTATATCTGTTTTAAAGTGTTGTAATTAACTGGTTATAAATAACATAAGTTTCGTATCCATCTGTTATCTTTGTCCCTTGCCGTAATTGAAACTATAAATAGGCCTTATTATATGGCTTTAATACGTTAATGTAAGTTTTTGCGGCTGCGGTTAATTAAAACTTTATGCTTAACGCAAGTGTTCGTATTTTTGACCATCCATTTAATTAAAGGCGTTTGAACAGAAAAGTATTAAAGTTTGAGATAGACCTTGATTTTGTATTGATCGCTATCACTACATCATTAAAGGATTATCGTATTTGTTATTATATAAACAAATGTTTGAATTTTAATTTTACCCGCTCAGCTGATCTAAGTTTGGATAATGGCCTAAACGGCAGCGAATTACTTTTCTCGTTGTTTCATTACAGTTGGGAAAGTACCGAAACCGATTTCTATTTTATTGGAAATAAAGGCACCGAAGGCTATCTTGTACCCGAAATGCGCGAGGCCGATTATTTTATAATGATCAAAAATTATATAGATGATGAAGACCTGGAAAACATCATTTCGGCGTTGAACCGTATGCCCGAAATTGTTGCCGCCGTAAAGATTGACCCAAAAAAAATAAAATCACGGGAAAATCTGTTATTTTAGCCAAAATTTTTAAGGATGTGTAGATATTACACATTGATTCTGATAGCCTGAATATAATCTGAGAATATGAATTTTTATTATAATCGTACCAAAATCGTTGCTACAATGGGGCCTGCTTCGGCCAAAAAAGATACCCTGCTGGCAATGATAAGGGCAGGGTTAAATGTTTGCCGCCTCAATTTTTCGCACGGTAAGCCCGAAGACCACAAAAAAGTAATTGACATTATTCGCGAGATAAACGCTGAGTATAAAACCAACGTGGGTATTCTTGCCGATCTCCAGGGCCCCAAAATTCGTATTGGCCTGGTAAAGGATGGTGGTATACACCTGGTTAACGGCAGCCGCATTAACATGACCACGCATGAATGTATTGGTGATGATAACCAGATATATATTACTTACCCAAGTTTCCCGCAGGATGTGCAGCCAAACGAGATCATCCTTTTAGATGATGGTAAACTGCAATTGCGTGTTATTGACACCAACCGTAAAGATACCGTGGTGTGCGAAGTGGTACATGGCGGCATATTAACATCACGTAAAGGTGTTAACCTGCCCAATACTAAAGTGTCTATCCCCAGCTTAACACCCGAAGATCTTGAGAACCTGCATTTTGCCCTGGAGCAGGATGTAGATTGGATAGGCCTTTCGTTTGTGCGTACCGGTGCCGATATTATTGATCTTAAACGCATTATCCGCGAAAGCGGCAAAGGTGCCCGTGTAATAGCTAAGGTTGAAAAGCCTGAGGCTATTGATAATATAGATGATATTATCGCCGCTACCGATGGTGTAATGATAGCCCGTGGCGACCTGGGTGTGGAGTGCCCGCTTGAGGAAGTACCACTGCTGCAAAAAATGATTGCCAAAAAATGCCGCGATGCTTCAAAACCGGTTATTGTTGCTACGCAGATGCTGGAATCAATGATCACTACCCCGCGCCCAACCCGTGCTGAGGTAAATGACGTGGCCAACTCTGTATTAGACGGTGCCGATGCGGTAATGCTCAGCGGCGAAACATCTGTGGGTGAGTTCCCGGTGATCGTTATTGAAACGATGGCTAAAATTGTGCGTAACGTGGAAGATCTGGGTTATCCGTTCAACGCGGAAAAAGCTGAAAATACAGACCCGTCTTCTCCAAACTACTTAAGCGACGCGCTTTGCGGCTCTGCCGTTTACCTTGCCGAGCACACTAACGCCACAGGTATCGTATCTATGACCACCTCTGGCTATACCGCTTTTGAAATATCCAGCTATCGCCCTAAGGCAGGTACTTATATCTTTACATCAAACAGGCAGTTGCTTAACGCGCTGAGCCTGGTATGGGGTGTGCGCGCGTTTTATTATGACAAGTTAGAAAGTACCGACCAAACCATAGCTGATGTAAACGCTATACTTAAGGCTGAGCAAATGCTTAAAACCGGCGATGTGGTAATTAATACCGCTGCCGTGCCAATTGTAAAACAAGGCAAAACCAATATGCTTAAAGTAAGCATTATTGAATAATAAGGGCACAAGCCTGACCGTAACAAAAAAGGGTGGAGCATATTGCTCCACCCTTTTTTGTTACGTTTGTTAAAGAATTTAATTAAGCAACATAACGTTGCATACGATAAATATTATTTGTTTTTGGGTTTCGCATATCAGCAACTTGCTGTCCGTTTCTTTTAGGCATGTTGGCAACGCGTGCTTTTTTTATTTCATTCTCGCGAATTAATTTACGACGACGCTGTTTTAAACGATAACGTTCTGTCCAGTGATCAAAACTTCCGGTAAGGGCCAAAATTCCGCCTACTACAAACCCCACCATCATAACTACAACAAATAAATGTAGTAAAGTTGAAAATAGATGCTCCATAATTTTATTCCTTGTTTGATATAACTAAGGCAATAGCCGTGCCTTAAAAATTTATATACAACTTAAAGTTGTTTTCCTTTGGTGTGATATACATTAATCTATAATTAGTAACATTATAATTACACAATTATTATATTAAGCAGTTACCGGAATGTAGACATATCACTACATGTGGGGGAATTTCATATACCCTAAATAGCTTTTTGAATATGTGGAGGGCTTTTTTGCACTATTTGTATGTTTTACACTATCTAATAGCTTAAAGTTGTGGTAGTATTTTTACATTATTGTGCTAAGGGTTTTATTTATAATTGCACCGAAATGGAAAAGATATCTCTTCAAAAATATAAAGCCCTTACCAAGCTATCGTCGGGCGATTTCAAGGCTTTTTTATATGACTGTGATGGTACGCTGGCCGATAATATGGGAGCCCATAAGCAAAGCTATATACGCGTAGCGGCAGATGAGGGTGTAGTAATTGAGGGCGATATTATTGATGAGTTTGCCGGGCTGCCTATTATTAAGGTGATTGATGAAATAAATAAACGCTATAATACCAATTTTGACCCTACCGAATTCACTGAGCGGAAGCATGCCTTGTTCTTTAATGAATTTATTGAGCAAACCCAACCCATTGATTATGTGGTAAACCATCTAAAAAACCACGCTGGTAAGGTGCGTATAGGCGTAGTATCAGGCGGGAGCCGTAAATCGGTAGAAAAGACGCTTACAGTATTGGGCATTCGTGATTTAGTTGAAGTGCTGGTATGTGCCGGTGATACAGCTAACGGTAAACCTTATGCCGACCCCTTTTTAGCCGCCGCCGCGCAGCTTGGTGTGCCACCTGAACAATGCCTTGTTTTTGAAGATGGTGAGCCGGGTGTGCAGGCCGCTATCGCCGCAGGCATGCAATGGGTTAGGATTGATAAATTATAGTACATAAAAAAAAGGATCGCCATGCAGCAATGCATGGCGATCCTTTTTTTATTCTGCAAGCTAAAAACTACTTGACGCCCATTGCACGGTCGCGCACGGCTTTAAATTCCGAACCTTTTTTCCATCCGGGGAAAGTAGTTTCGTTAGACAGTTGTAAGCCGAGTTGGTACATTAGTTCGGTAGTTTGCGCCATGCCTTTAGTATCCATAGCATCACTGTACTCGTCTGATGGTTGATGGTAACGCTTATCGTTATACTCTTTTAGCTTTTCTTTGCCAAATTCTTCGCCGCGTTTAATGCTTTTTGCGCCATTGTGCAGGTCTAAGGCAGGCACACCTACTTTGGCAAAGTTAAAATGGTCAGACCGGTAGTAACTGCCTGAGCCGGGGTTTTCATCGCCCACTACATCCCAGCCTTTAGCTTTGGTTAGTTTGATCACATAATCATCCAGGTCGTTCTGCCCCTTGCCGGTGATAGAGAAATTGCTGGTTTCGCCAAAGTCTGATAAAGCGTCAATGTTCAGATCAGCCACTGTTTTATTCAGCGGATAAATAGGGTGGGTAGCGTAGTATTCAGACCCCAGCAAGCCCTGCTCTTCGGCAGTAACTGCCAGGAAAACAATAGAGCGTTTAGGCTTATCTTTTTGCGCCGCGAACTTTTTAGCAACGGCCAAAATGGCGGCTACGCCGCTGGCATTGTCAACCGCGCCGTTATAAATGCTATCGCCCCTGGCATCAGGTTTACCTATACCAAAGTGGTCCCAGTGAGCGGTGTACAAGATGGTTTCTTCGGGGTGCTCAGTACCTTTAATAATACCAATAACGTTGTTGGATTTAGAGTACTTTAATTTATTGTTTAGTGACAGCGAAACGCTGCTGCCTAAGTCAACCGCTTTAAAATCTTTACGGCGCGCATAGTCGCGGATATTGCCGGTTATGCCTGCGCTTGCCAATAGTTTGGTGGCAGCCTCCTCGCTTATCCAGCCCTCAACCTTACAGCGGTTCATGTGTTTATCGGCTTGTTGCAGGTAAAGCTTTGCTCCTGCAAAGCTGTTTTGTATCACCTGCCAGCCATAGCTTGCTGGTTCGGTTTGGTGAACAATGATTACACCTGCTGCGCCCTGGCGGGCAGCCTCCTCGTATTTATAGGTCCAACGGCCGTAGTAGCTCATGGTATCGCCTTTAAATAATTTTTCAGGCGCTTTAAAGCCGGGGTCGTTCACCAGCACGATTACCGTTTTGCCTTTTACATCAAGGCCCTTGTAATCGTCCCATTTAAATTCTGGCGCCACCACGCCGAAACCTGCAAATACCAGCGGCGAATTTTTTAAGCTTAGGGTATCCTGCTCGCGACGGGTCGAGGCCACAAAATCCACACCCGGTTTCAGGTCCATGCTGGTTTTGCCGCTAATGGCCATATCGTTAGCGCTTGAGGTGATCTCTACCATAGGGACCTCCTGGAAATAGCTGCCATTGTTACCGGGCGCAAGCCCCAGTTTTTTGTATTCAGCGGCAATATAATTGATGGTCTTTTCTTCGCCTTTGGTAAAAGGTTTGCGACCCAGGAGCGAGTCGTTAGCCAGCACAGCAATGTGTTGTTTAATGTCCGCCGCGAGGCCGGTATCGGCAGCGGTGTTTTGGCTTTTATCCGTATTGCCGGCGCATCCTGCGAAAAGGGCGGCAGCGGCAATAACAGCTATGGCGTTTATTTTCATATGTAAGGGTTTTATTCAAATATAGGAATTTTACTCACCCCGGCTTCTAATCATGTCATTACGAGCGATAGCGCGGCAATCTCTGCGGCAAAGCGGGCGTGCTTGTCCTGTTAGATTGCTTCGTTCCTTGCAATGACATGGTTTTGGGTTGCGTTAGCGATAGCAGCGGTTACTGGCCATGCGCCTAACGCCTGTGCGCGTATGAGCGGATAGCGCGGCCGGCGGCAACGCCCATTTACTCACCCCGACCGCGCTTTGCTGGTTGGCCCTCTCCGCTGCGAAAAGAGGGTTGTGAAAATTTGTCATCGGGAGCGAGAGCGAAGAATCTAATATACGCGGTGCTCTACAACAATAGATGCTTCGTCCCTAAGCGTGACAAAGGAAAAATAAACTCCCCTCTTTGCGAAGCAGAGAGGGGCAGGGGGTGAGTCAGCATATAAAACTTGCATATCATTTACCGCTATTCACAATTAAATTGACTATTTTTGCAACCTTTAAAATTCGAGTCGAACATATTGATGTACAAGGAATATAAGCAATTAGATCTATCGAAAACGGGTAAAGAAGTTCTCGAATTCTGGAAACAGAACAACATCTTCTCAAAAAGTATCAGCAGCCGCCCTGCAAGCAACCCTTATACCTTTTATGAGGGCCCGCCGAGTGCGAATGGTATGCCGGGTATTCACCACGTAATGGCCCGCTCTATTAAGGATATTTTTTGCCGTTACAAAACGCTTAAGGGCTACCAGGTTAAACGTAAAGGCGGGTGGGATACCCATGGCTTGCCTATTGAGCTGGCGGTTGAAAAAGCCTTAGGCATCACTAAAGACGATATCGGTAAAAAAATTACCGTTAAGGAATATAACGACGCCTGCCGCAAAGAGGTAATGCGTTACACCGATGTGTGGAACGACCTTACCGAAAAGATGGGCTACTGGGTTGACCTGGAAAATCCTTACGTTACCTACGAGAACGAATACATTGAAACCCTTTGGTGGATACTGAAGGAGCTTTATAAAAAAGACCTTTTATACAAAGGTTATACCGTACAGCCATATTCACCCAAATCGGGCACAGGCCTTAGCTCACACGAGCTGAACCAGCCGGGTACCTACAAAATGGTGAAGGATACCACCATTACCGCACAGTTTAAAGTAAAGCGCGATAGCGACTCGGAGTTCCTGTTCGATGGTATAAATACGGATGTATTTATCCTGGCCTGGACGACAACCCCATGGACCCTGCCATCAAACTGCGCTTTGGCTGTTGGTGAGGACATCACTTACGTAAAGATCAACACCTTTAACCCTTACACTTACAAGCCTGTTTGTGTGGTATTAGCCAAAGAGCTGGTTGGCAAATACTTTAAAGCTGATGGTGAGAACGCTTCTTTTGATGATTACAAAGGCGGCGACAAAATTATCCCATGGCAGGTTAGCGGCGAATTTAAAGGCAGCGACCTGGTAGGCATCCATTACTATCAACTGATGCCTTATGTAACTAACGAAGACCTGGAGAAAAATGCGTTCCGCGTTATCCCGGCTGATTTTGTTACCACAGGTGATGGTACAGGTATCGTACACACCGCGTCAGTTTTTGGTGCGGACGACTTTAGGGCATGTAAAGAAAACAACGTACCATCGGTGATGGTAAAGGACGAGAACGGTAAGGATGTACCGCTTGTTGATAAACAAGGCCGCTTTGTTACCGAGGTGTCTGATTTTGCAGGCCGTTACGTTAAAGAAGAATATTACACAGATGCCGAGCGCGCAGAGGCGGATTTTAAACCGACCGACGTGCTCATCTCCATCAAGCTAAAAGAAGAGAACAAGGCATTTAACGTACAAAAATACGAGCACAGCTACCCACACTCCTGGCGTTCTGATGAGCCTATACTGTACTATCCGCTGGATAGCTGGTTCATCCGTACCACTGCCGTTAAGGATAAGATGGTGGAGCTGAACAAAACCATCAACTGGAAACCGGAAAGCACCGGTACAGGCCGTTTTGGTAACTGGCTGGAAAACCTGGTCGACTGGAACCTTTCGCGCTCACGCTACTGGGGTACTCCGCTGCCTATCTGGCGCGAAGAGAACGGTAGCGAAGAGAAATGTATCGGTTCTATCGCGGAGCTGAATGCCGAGATCGAAAAATCTATTGCCGCGGGCTTTATGCCGGCAGGTTTTAAGCTGGCGGATATGCACCGCCCTTATGTTGATGATGTAATATTGGTATCATCATCCGGCAATAAAATGATCCGAGAGACAGATCTTATTGACGTTTGGTTTGATAGCGGTGCCATGCCGTATGCGCAATGGCATTTTCCTTTTGAGAATAAGGAAGAATTTGAAGCAGCCTACCCGGCTGATTTCATTGCGGAAGGTGTTGACCAAACCCGCGGCTGGTTCTTTACCCTGCACGCCATAGCCGTAATGCTAAGCGAAGCAAGCGACGAAGTAAAAGCTGTTAATGAGAAGGTTGGCAACCGTGGTGTCGCGTTCAAGAACGTTATTTCGAACGGTTTGGTGTTGGATAAGAACGGTAACAAAATGTCTAAACGTTTAGGCAATGGTGTTGATCCGTTCGCGACCATTGAACAGGTTGGTGCCGATGCCGCGCGTTGGTACATGATCAGCAATGCATCGCCATGGGATAACCTGAAGTTTAATACCGAAGGTTTGGACGAGGTGCGTCGTAAGTTCTTTGGTACGCTGTATAATACCTATTCTTTTTTTACGCTTTATGCTAACATTGATAAGTTTAAGTACGAAGAAGCAGAGATAGCGATAGAGAACCGCCCCGAGCTTGACCGCTGGATATTATCGTTATTAAATACTTTGAGCGCGGAGGTTGATGGCTACTATGCCGACTTTGAGCCTACCAAGGCCGCCCGCGCTATACAAGAGTTTGTTGACGCACACCTGAGCAATTGGTACGTGCGCCTGGGTCGTCGCCGTTTCTGGAAATCAGATAACTCTGAAGACAAACTATCGGCCTACCAAACGCTTTACACTTGCTTAATTACCATTAGCAAATTGATGTCGCCTATTGCGCCGTTCTTTGCTGAGCGTTTATACACCGACCTGAACAGCGTAACCGGTAAAGAGGAATTTGAATCAGTACACCTGGCTTACTTCCCGGAATACCACGCCGACCTGGTTGATAAAGCTTTGGAAGAGCGTATGCAACTGGCGCAGGATATTTCATCACTGGTATTATCGCTGCGTAAGAAAATAGAGGTGCCGGTTCGCCGTCCTTTAAGCAAGATATTGTTGCCTATCCTGGATAAAAACTTTAAATTACAGGTTGAAAAAGTTAAGGAACTTATCCTGTCTGAAACCAACATAAAGGATATCGAATACATTACCGATACCGCCGGTTTCATCAAAAAGAAGATAAAGCCAAACTTTAAAGCCCTTGGTGCCAAAGTGGGCAAGGATATGAAAGAAGTGGCGGCTGTTATAACTGCCTTTACACAGGAACAGATAAATGAACTGGAAACAAACGGTTCTATCTCGATACTTGATAAGTACTCTATACTACCATCTGACGTAGAAATTATCGCCGAAGATGTTCCGGGATGGCAGGTAGCTAACTTAGGTAAACTTACCGTTGCGCTTGATGTTACAATTACAGATGAACTGAAAGAAGAAGGTTACGCCCGTGAGTTTGTAAACCGTGTACAAAACCTGCGTAAAAGCAAAGGTTTTGAGGTAACCGACCGTATAGCGGTACAGGTTAATGCTAATGCGGAAATATGGAAAGCTATAGAAAATAACAGCGCTTACATTAGCGCAGAAGTACTGGCAGATAGCATAATACCTGCTGATGCGCTGGCTGATGCTGATAAAGCGGTTATTGATGAATTTGAGATATTGATTGCTATAACAAAGAATTAAATGGAAAACGAAAAAACAAGGTATTCTGATGCCGAGCTGAAAGAGTTCAAAGAATTGATTCAGGAAAAATTGCGCAGCTCAAAAGAAGAGCTGGCTGCATTGGCCTCATCATTAAGCTCGCCTAATGCCAATGGTACTGATGATACCGCAGGTACTTACAAAACGCTTGAGGATGGTTCTGCTACCCTTGAGAAAGAGCAGATCAACCAGTTGGCTGCCCGCCAAAAGAAGTTTATTGAGCAATTAGAAGCTGCCTTGGTGCGTATAGAAAACAAGACTTATGGTATTTGCCGCGAAACCGGTAAACTGATACCTAAGGAACGCCTGCGTGCGGTACCGCACACTACCCTAACGATGGAAGCTAAATTAAAGCAATAGATGAAGGCTGCTTATACAAAACCTTTTCTAACCGCTGCATTTATTATCCTGTTAGACCAGATCATTAAGATCTGGGTAAAAACCCATATGATACCGGGAGAGGCTGGTGAAATACACCTGCTGGGCAACCGGGGCATGCTCCACTATATTGAAAATAACGGGATGGCCTTTGGAATGGAGTTGGGAGGCGATTTTGGCAAGCTGGCCCTCACTATTTTCCGTATTGTGGCGGTAGTGGGTATTGGTTTCGCGCTGGTACATCTAATTAAGCATAAATATCACCGGGGGTTAATTATGATGGTAGCGCTCATACTGGCAGGTGCAGTGGGTAACATCATTGATTCTACCTTTTATGGGGTAATTTATCACTATGCGGGCTGGTTCCATGGCCGTGTGGTAGATATGTTTTATTTTCCGCTCATTACCGGGCATTTTCCTAATTGGTTCCCTATCTGGAAAGGTGAGGAGTTTATATTTTTCCGGCCGGTGTTTAACCTGGCCGATGCCGCTATTTCTATCGGTGTGATCATGATCCTGATTAACCAGAAACGGTATTTTAAGCACGAAACACCAGAAACCAGCTATCCCAACAGCGAGATGGTTGAAGAATAGCTTTCAATAATATTCAACAAAAAAGCGCCTTATATTATATAAGGCGCTTTTTTGTTGATAAACATATTCAGTCATTATCATATTCAGTACTCGCTGCAAACAGGTAGTTACCTGTAAAGGCTTTTACTGTCAATAAATTTAAGTACAGGATCGGGCACAAAATATTGCACGTTTTTTTTCTCCTTGATGGATTGGCGTATAAACGTGGCTGAAAGTTCCATGAGCGGTGTCATGGTAATGGTTACGGAAGGGTGCGAAGCAAATTCGGCATTTTCATAACCAGGGCGTGGATAAACAAATATTTCATAATCTCTGAGGATCAGTTTATAGTTTTTCCACTTATGCAGGGTCACCAGGTTATCAGAGCCCATAATCAGCGCAAATTCGTGCTCGGGGTATTTTTCTCTTAAATGCGTGAGGGTATCAATGGTATAAGAGGGCTGTGGTAGCTTTAGTTCCACATCGCTAACGGAGATGTTAGTGGCGTTTTCTGTAGCCAGTTTGGCCATTTCCAGTCGGTCATAAGTGTTAATAAGGTCGCCGTACTTTTTTAACGGGTTTTGCGGCGACACCACCAGCCAAACCTTATCTAAAGCGGTATGGTTGGCCATGTAGTTGGCTATAATTAAATGCCCGATGTGGATAGGATTAAATGAACCGAATAGTAAACCGATCTTCATAAGTTCGCAGTTTTCAGTGAGCAGTTTGCAGTAAAAAATTCAATGCCTTTATACTGCACCGAATTTTTCCGGATTATTAATCATGAAATGAAGTAATTTACCAACTTCATTTGATTGATCATTTAAGCGGGTAAAGTCTTGTTCTGAAATATAACCACAGGCAAGCGAAAATTCTAACCAGCCTTGTGTTTCGCTATTTTCCATATCTGCATCTATTAGTTTGCTGATAAAGTGATTAGGATAGCGGCGCTTTCTGTAAGCCTCTATAGTACAAATGTTAACCGATCTTGCCGATCGTCTGATTTGATCGGTTAATGAGTACGTTTCTTCTTTAGGAAATTGCTTAGTAATCGCGAAAATTTCCATTGCCAGCGTAAAACTCTTTTGATATAGGAGAAGGTCTTTGTAACTTCCCATTGCTGCAAAATTTGCAAACTGCCAACTCAGAACTGCAAACTATCTCCAATAAACCTGGTCACCAGATCTTCCGCTTCTTTACAAGCAGTTTCAAGATCGTAATTTTTAAGGATAATATCAAACTGCGGCGCGTAATTCAGTTCCTTTTCGGCTTTGGCAAAGCGTTCCTGCAGTTTTTCGGTACTATCGGTACCGCGGCCGCTAAGGCGCTCAATCAATACCTCTAATGATGGCGGCTGCACAAATATAGCCAGGGCCTGATGCTGGTATTTACGTTTCAGGTGCATGCCACCCTCCACATCAATATCAAATATTACGGTTTTGCCGGTTTGCCATATACGCTCTATCTCGGTACGCAGCGTGCCGTAAAAGGTGCCGGTATAAACTTCCTCAAACTCAACAAATTGTTTTTTGGCAATACGGTGTAAAAACTCCTCTTTGCTAATAAAATAGTAGTCTTTTCCGTGCTGTTCATCTCCGCGCGGTTGGCGGGTGGTGGCCGAAATAGAAAACTCCAGTTCGGGCATTTTGCGCAGCAGGTGATGCACAATGGTTGTTTTACCTGCGCCCGAAGGGGCCGAAAATATAACGAGTTTTCCTTCTTTCATTATTGTTGGAAAGTTGAAAGGTTACAATGTTGAAATGTTGCAAGTTTACTAAGTTTAACATTTCAACCTTACAACATTTAACCTTAAAACTGCTTATAAAACATTCAATAATTGTTCTTTGATCTTTTCCAGCTCTTCTTTCATGCCTACCACCAGTTTCTGGATATCGGCATCGTTTGCTTTTGAGCCAAGGGTATTGATCTCGCGGCCTATCTCCTGAGAAATAAAGCCCAGTTTTTTACCATTGGCATCGGCGGCTTTAAGGGTTTCCAGGAAATATTCGCAATGGCTTTTCAGCCTTATCTTTTCTTCGGTTATATCCAGTTTGTCTATGTAGTAGATCAACTCCTGCTCAAAGCGGTTTTTGTCTACATTATCAACGCCAACGGCTTCACTTAAAAACTGATTTAGGCGCTCGCGGATAACCGGTATACGTTTAGGCTCGGCCAGTTCAACAGCGGCAAGGTTATTCAGGATGATAGCGATACGTTGTTTAATATCGTTTTCCAGCACATTACCTTCATCACTCCTGAATTTCTGGAAAGCGGCTAATGCCTGCTGAAAGGTTTTCTCCACCTGTTTCCACTCATCCTCATTAACGGTTTCTTCGTCGTATTTCACTACCTCCGGCAAACCCAGCGCCAGTTGGAATAAATTGGCTGATTGTTCTCCAACCTCTTCGCTTACGCTTTTAAGCTGGTTAAAGTAGTGCATCAGCAGGTCGCGGTCAATGCCGGCCGCTTTAACGTTGGCTCCGGTTTGCTCTGCAGTAATGCTGAGGTTAACTTTTCCGCGTTCAATTTGCTTGCTGCATTCATTGCGCAACTGGAACTCCTTTTCGGAAAACATTTTGGGCAGGCGCAACGATAGTTCGAGAAATTTGCTGTTGAGAGATTTAAGCTCGACGGTATATTTTACATTGCCGGCATCAAAAGTGGCAATGCCATACCCTGTCATGGACTTTATCATATGCAAAGATAAATATTTTAACGGGAAACCGAGCTTTACGTAATGTTACACGTAAGCTTAATGCGCGTTTGGCTGCTGTTTCCGCAACATTTATTTAAAATTCCCTATCTTGGCACTTTCTGATCAATACTTACAGCCATGACTGATACATTGGATATCAAAATAACGAAGACCGCGCATTCGCGCCTGGCAGAAACAGATTTTAATAACCTGCCATTCGGTAAAGTTTTTTCTGACCACATGCTGGTGGCCGACTATGCTGATGGGGAGTGGAAGAACTTTGAGATTTTACCTTATGGCCCTATCTCTCTAAGCCCCGCTATTTCGGCGCTGCATTACGGCCAGGCTTTTTTTGAAGGTATTAAAGCTTACAAGCATGATGATGGTAAGGTTTCTATTTTCCGCCCGGACAAGAACGCGAAAAGGTTTAACAAATCTGCCGAGCGTCTGTGCATGCCTACCCTGCCCGAAGATGTGTTTGTACAAAGTATTGCTGCACTGGTTGACCTTGACCGAGATTGGATCCCTGCTAAAGAGAACCATGCGATGTATATACGCCCGTTTATGTTCGCGGCTGATCCTTACCTGGGTGTTACCCCTTCGGCTACTTATAAATTCATTGTTTTGATTGGCCCTGTTGGTCCATATTTTTCAAAACCGCTGCGTGTTAAAATTGAAACTTATTATACCCGCGCTGCCGAAGGTGGTATGGGTTACGCGAAAGCGGCCGGTAACTACGGCGCATCTATGCTGCCGGGCCGCAAAGCTGCGCAGGAAGGTTTTGACCAATTGATATGGACCGATGCTAAAGAACATAAATATGTAGAGGAAATGGGCGCGGCCAACGCTATGTTTCTGCTTGATGGTAAACTTATTACCGCCGAAGCGAAAGATACTATATTAGATGGCGTTACTCGCGATACCGTTATTACGCTGGCGAAAGACTGGGGAATAACCGTAGAGGAACGCAAGGTATCTGTTGCAGAACTGGCCGAAGGCGCACGTAACGGTAAACTAACCGATGCTTTTGGCGCCGGCACAGCCGCAACTATAGCTCCGGTAGCCTCATTTGTGGTGGATGGCGAAGAATTTTTCCTGAGCGACCCTGCTACACGCGAATTTTCTAACAAGGTATTTACCACGCTTGATTCCATTAAATACGGCCGCACCGAAGATACCCACGGCTGGAATTATACTGTATAATTAACTCGCTTAAACGGAATAAAACAAAAACGGCCCCGCATGTTTTATGCAGGGCCGTTTTTGTATAATGTCAACCTGTTTAGCTAAATTTTTCTTCCATCATTTTTTCAAGGGCGAACATCTCGTCGCGCAGTTTGGCAGCCAGCAGGAAGTCCATATTTTTGGCGGCGGCCACCATATCCTTGCGTGTATTTTCGATAGATTTTTTAAGATCGGCCTTGGTCATGTATTGTACAATAGGGTCAGCAGCAAGGGTAGCCACCTCTGTTTCTACATAGGCCTGCTGTACACCGCCCTTAAAGTCGACCACGGAGGTTTGCTCCATAATTTCAGATTTAGTTTTACCAACGGTTTTTGGCACTATGCCATGCTCCTCATTGTACTTGATCTGTTTTTCGCGTCGGCGTGCCGTTTCCTCCATGGTTATCTGCATAGATTCGGTGATTGTATCCGCGTACATGATCACCCGGCCGCGATCGTTACGGGCGGCACGGCCTATGGTTTGTATCAGCGAGCGTTCCGAACGCAGGAAACCTTCTTTGTCTGCATCCAATATGGCTACCAGTGATACTTCGGGCAGGTCCAATCCCTCGCGCAGCAAGTTAATACCTATCAATACGTCAAACTCTCCCAGGCGCAGGCCTCGGAGTATTTCCACCCTTTGGAGTGTTTTAACTTCCGAGTGTATGTACCGGCATTTAATGCCCAGCCTGTCCATATACTTGGCCAGTTCTTCGGCCATACGTTTGGTAAGGGTGGTTACCAGCACGCGGTCACCCGCTTTAATGGTTTTATCTACCTCATCCAACAGGTCATCTACCTGGTTAATAACCGGGCGTACATCAATCAGCGGGTCAAGCAAACCGGTAGGGCGTATCACCTGCTCCACTACCACACCACCTGATTTTTCCAGTTCGAAATCGGCAGGTGTAGCGCTCACATATATGGTTTGTGGTGCCAGGCGTTCAAACTCCTGGAAATTAAGCGGGCGGTTATCCATTGCCGCCGGCAAGCGGAAACCATAATCTACCAGCGATATCTTCCTTGACCTATCGCCGCCATACATGGCGCGTATTTGGGGTACGGTCACATGACTTTCGTCAATCACCATAAGGTAATCGTCAGGGAAATAATCCAGCAGGCAGAAAGGGCGCATACCGGGCTGGCGGCCATCAAAAAAGCGCGAATAGTTCTCAATGCCACTGCAATAGCCCAGTTCGCGTATCATTTCCAGGTCGTAGTTTACCCTTTCTTCCAGTCGTTTAGCTTCCAGGAAGCGCTGGTCGTCAATAAACTGTTTTTTACGCGCCTCCAGTTCTTCCTGTATAGCCCATATCGATTGCTGGAAGCGTTCTCTCGGCGCCACGTACAGGTTGGCCGGATACACTACCATGTGGGTGGTTTTTTCAATCGTTTTGCCGGTAGTAATATCGAAAGAACTCAGCTCCTCGATATCGTCGCCAAAGAAAGATACGCGGTAAGCGTAATCCAGGTAGGGCGGGAATATATCTACCGTATCGCCCTTAACACGGAAAGTACCGCGCTTAAAATCGGCAGTAGTGCGGGCATACAGAATCTCCACCAAACGGTGCAGAAAGGCATTGCGACTAATGCGCGTGCCCACCGCGAATTTAAATACCGAAGCGGCAAAATCTTCCGGGTTACCCATACCATAAATACATGATATAGATGAAACTACGATCACATCGCGCCGGCCGCTCATAAGCGCCGAGGTGGTGCGCAGGCGCAGTTTCTCAATCTCCTCGTTTATTTGCAGGTCTTTTTCAATGTAAGTATTGGATGAAGGTATAAACGCTTCCGGCTGGTAATAATCGTAATAGGACACGAAGTAATTAACCGCGTTATCCGGGAAGAACTGTTTGAACTCGCCATACAGCTGTGCGGCGAGGGTTTTATTATGGCTGAGTATGAGCGTAGGCTTCTGCGTTTGCTCAATAACATTGGCAATAGTGAACGTTTTACCCGAGCCGGTTACCCCGAGGAGCGTTTGGAAGGGTTCGCCGCTGTTTACGCCCTCTACCAGTTGTTTTATGGCATTGGGCTGGTCGCCGGTTGGTACGTATTGAGAAGTTATTTTAAAATCCATGCGTTTAACAAAAATACAGATAAACGTTAAGTAAATTAACCGTTAACCGGTTAGTGATAACGATTTTGACGATGCAATGTTCGTAAGGCGTAGTGACAAGTGTATGTCAGCAGGGGTAATTAAATTTGCTTAAAGAAGTTTATAATTAGAATTGTCATTTCGATGAGCAGTGGATGGGTTGTAGCATGGGCGCGAAGAGAAATCTTATATGAGCGTTAGGTAGTCGCAAATATCAAATATAGATGATTTCTCCTCGTTCCTCGTTTCGAAATTACAGTTTGAGTTTGTATACTAACAAGGCTTATGTATCTTTAACCATGCCAGCAACACAGCCTTTTATCCTCAATAAAACCAATAGTATAGCCAACCAGTTCTTAGCCGAACTGCGTGATGAAAGCATACAGCAGGATAAGTTCCGTTTCCGGCAGAACCAGGAACGTCTGGGTGGTATACTGGCTTATGAGATCAGTAAAACACTGGCGTATACCGAAACAGAAGTGCAAACGCCCCTGGGAATAGCCACCGTAAACATGCCCACCGATGAGCCGGTTATAGCTACCATTATGCGTGCGGGGCTACCCTTTCACCAAGGGTTTATTAATTTTTTTGACCGTGCGCCTTCTGCATTTGTCACCGCTTTCAGGAAAGTAAAGAAAAGCGGCGATTTTACCATTCAACTAAATCATATCTCCAGCCCCGACCTTAGCGGCCGCGTACTGATCATTTGCGATACCATGCTGGCCACCGGCCAAAGCCTGGTACTGGTATGTAAAGAGCTGATGGCTTTATATGATATTAAAACCGTCCACATTGCGGCTGTTATTGCCAGTACCGTAGGAATTGAGCATGTAAGGGCCAACCTGCCTAAAGCCCGTATCTGGACCTGCGCCGTTGATGACGAAATGACCAGCAAGGCCTACATTGTACCGGGCTTAGGCGATGCCGGTGACCTAGCTTTCGGCGAAAAGGCGTAAAGACGTTAGAATGAAAGCAAAGATTAAATCAAATGTCGTAGACCTGCGGCTACTTATCGTTGACTTTGATGATATAAGCCATGATGAGATCAGCGAAATGACAGGCCAAGTACCCACTTATATTAGAGTAAAGGGGCAGCCGAGAAATCCAAAACGTCCTGACTCGCCAGTTTGGCCCAATAACCTTTGGTCTATAGATAGTGGTTTAGGCATGCATGCTTCTTTTGAAGATCAGATGTGTACCCTACTCAATATTATCGAAGATAACAGGGCCGCATTTGAGAATTTATGTTCTAAGTACTATAGCGAATTTGCTTGCGCCATCAAAGTTTATAAAGGCAATGGCGAAAGCACTCCTTGGGTACATTTAGATAATAGATATAACAAAATAGCCTGGGAATTAAAAATCGAATTTGATGTTGATCTATATGCATTTTGATGTTATTGGATAACGTATAATCTAATAAATAATTTATTGTTTTTCGATAAAAATATATTGTATATAAATAATATTATTATATATTTGTGATGTTAACCATCACAATATGAAACTTAACCTTAGTACTAACCGCCTGGTAAATGTTACCCTAATTGTTGTATTTGCCTTTTTAGCGGCCGAAGCTTACTATTTGCTCACGAATGGCAGGTTTATAGGGCAAAAGAGAGTTGAACAAACTTTTACGGCAGAAAATGTACTGCCGCCTATAGATTCGGAGGCTCCTGACAATCTGCCCTATGATCAATATCAGGATGCACGGCAGTTAGTTCAAATTAAACGCGATCTAAAGAACGGCGAATGGTTGGCTGGTGGCGGCGTGAAGTTAGGTTGGACAATGGCTACTGCCGAGGGTCAGTTTTGCGATACCTGCACTATTACACATACTGCAGGCAGGATAAGATCTTCCTCCCAATATTATATTAAGCTACCTTCTTTTCAGCTTAACCCTCAACCTTACGGCCATGTAGGGTTAACGGATAGTAAGTTTCACGTAGAGGGAGGGCAGGCATATGTGCGTAAATGGATAAATGATAAAGTTATCCAAAAAAGTTACGGGCAGCACTTTACCATCCGGCAGGTTGATGAACCGGTAAAGTTCAGATACAATAGTAAGGAAAATTGCGTCATGATACCGGTTAGCTCTGCTGCTAAAAATATATGCAATATCATCCTGATGGTAATAGGGGTTTTGCTTATCGTTTATATATTTTACCTGGTCGGGGCATTCTTAAAATTTATTATAGATGTATCAACGGGGCTCACTTTCACCACGCAAAATGTGAACAGGTTAAAGCTAATAGCTTTTAGCTTATTGAGTTATCCGCTAATTACGCTACTGCTTGTAGGTTTAAGCCGGTTAATTTTTAGTAATTATTTCACTGACGATCTCATGTTGAACCCTGCTATATGGTCGGGTTTATGGCCGTTATTAATTGCCGGAACCGTATTTTTGCTATTGTTTAAAGCTTTTAAACAAGGCCAAACATTAAAGCTGGAAAACGATTTAACTGTATAGCAATGCCCATATTAGTAAATCTTGATGTGATGATGGCCAGGCGAAAAATATCGCTTACCGAACTGAGCGAAAAAGTGGGCATAACCATGGCTAACTTATCTATCCTGAAAACAGGTAAGGCCAAAGCCGTACGTTTTGAAACTTTAGAAGCTATTTGCCGCACGCTTAACTGCCAGCCGGGAGATATCCTTGAATTTATTGACTAATAACTACCATGAAACCATATCGCCATATCTTCTTCGACCTTGACCATACCATTTGGGATTTTGATAAAAACGCGGAGGAAACGCTGCATGAACTGTACGGTAGCTACAAGTTAAAAGAGATAGGAGTACAGTCGCCGGTGGCTTTAATAGAAACGTATACCCGCCATAACCATCGGTTGTGGGCGCAATATCATTTAGGGGAGATCACCAAAGATGAGCTGCGCGATGCCCGGTTCAAAAGTACTTTTACTGAACTGGGTTTACCGCCAGATAGCATCCCTGCCGATTTTGAGGATGCCTATGTAAAGCTTTGCCCCACCAAAACCAACCTGTTCCCGCACGCGCATGAAACCCTGGCTTATTTGCAGGATAAATATACGCTGCACCTCATATCAAACGGGTTTAAGGACGCGTCGCGGTTAAAAATCAATGGCTGTGGCCTGGGGCGGTATTTTCAGCATATCATCATTTCCGAAGATGTGGGCGTTAACAAGCCCGACCCCGGCATATTTCATCATGCTATGGCGTTGGCAGGCGCTACTATACAAGAAAGTGTAATGATCGGCGATAGCATAGAGGCTGATATACGCGGCGCTATGGGCGTGGGTATGGATGCCATCTACTTTAACCCGATACGCTCAGAAAAACCGGCGGATGTGCCTGTGCAAATTCATCATTTAAAAGAGCTAACTTTAATGTTATGAATATTGCCAGCGAGCGCCGTGCTATTGACGAAGCCCTTAATCGTTACCGCAGCCTGATAGATGATATCAGCGATGAGCGTTTTATTCACACGCCACCAAACGGTGGCTGGAGCTATGCCGAGGTGTATGATCATATACTGAAAGCAACACTTGGCTCAAGTATCGCGCTTGAAAGGTGTACACATAATATATGTCCGCCAACCAAATCTGGCCCTACACTAATAGGTCATTACATATTGTTAACAGGTAGCTTCCCGCCGTTCAAAGTAAAGGCCCCGGCCGAAATAGAGGCAACTGTTCAGAAAATTGGAAAAGAAGAAGCCAAAAACCTCATTATAAAAGTACGCAAACGGCTTGACGGTATTATGGGCTCCGTTAAAACAGCCAAACCCCAATGGCGCAACAAGCACCCCCGCATGGGCATGTTAAATGCGGGGCAATGGCTCAAATTTATACGTATACACCTGCAACACCATTTAAAGCAACTGGAGCGTATACGCGAAAGCCTTAACAGAAATTAACATTGCCTTTCATGCGCTTTTCATCTACAGTGGCTACTTTTAACCGCTGTTAGGGCTGTTTAACCGCTTGCAAAATTATTTATCCGCTGGGATGTAACCTTTTACATTTAACTCAGTCTTAACGTTGTAATAATTTGATTGCCCGACATTTGTAAAAATAAGGAAAGATGAATCTTGAATTTACTTACTTGTTTGTAATAGGATTACTGGTATTGCTCGGTGCATTCTATCTAAGCCCTTACGAACTAAAGGTGAACGAAGACGACGAGGAAGAGAAATCTTTCTGAGCCGTTAGCACTGCCAGCCGGTATTTTAAAAAACGATTTGACGGGGCCATGCCGGTCCGCCTGTTTTTGAATGGCAAAGCGCGAAGTTGATATTGTAATTATATCTGATGTACACCTGGGCACCTACGGCTGCCACGCAAAAGAACTCCTCAAGTATCTTAAAAGTATAAAGCCCAAAATGCTTATCCTCAACGGGGATATTATTGACATTTGGCAGTTCAGCAAATCATACTGGCCCGAGGCGCACATGAAGGTGGTGCGCCGTATCCTAAAATTTGTTACCGATGGTGTGCCGGTATATTACCTTACAGGTAACCATGATGAAATGCTGCGTAAGTTCACCGATTTTAACCTGGGTACCTTTCAACTGCTGGATAAAATAGTGTTAAATATTGATGGCCGTAAAGCCTGGATATTCCATGGCGATGTGTTTGACGTAACCATGCAGCATTCTAAATGGCTGGCTAAACTTGGCGCGGTGGGTTATGATACGCTTATCCTTATTAACAGCTTTACCAACTGGCTGCTTACCGTGATGGGCAAACCTAAAATGAGTTTCTCGCAAAAGGTTAAGGCGAAATTTAAGGATGCGGTAAAGTTTATTAACCAGTTTGAGCAAACCGCTGCCGACCTCGCGGTTGAAAAGCAATACAGCTACGTAATATGCGGGCATATACATCATGCCGAGATCCGCGAGATACAGTCTACCGAAAAAACGGGTTCGGTAACCTATCTTAACAGCGGCGATTGGGTGGAAAGCCTTACCGCGCTGGAATATCACAACAACGACTGGAAGATATTTAAATATAACCCTGACGATTTTAAGCAGGAAACGGAAGACGACGACCATACCGACGCCGAGGACCTGGAGGCCAAATTGGATGTACGCAACCTGCTGGAGCGTTTCAGGCAGGAGGTTTAACCCTGTAGTTTATCTTTAAAACAATAGCGATTAATCCTATCTTTAGGTTAATATGCTGCCTTTACTTACTTCAAATCAAATCCGCGAGGCGGATGCTTATACCATTGCCCACGAGCCGGTAAATTCTATCGACCTGATGGAGCGAGCCTCAAAAGCTTTTGTAGGCTGGTTCATCAATCATTTTCAGGATAAGCAGCAAAGTATAGCCGTATATTGCGGCACAGGTAATAATGGAGGCGACGGACTGGCTATTGCCCGTTTGCTGGTTGACCATGGTTATACCCAGCTTTCAGTGATCATCACCCGATTTACAGATAAGGCCAGCAGCGACTTCAATACCAATCTCTTTCGTATTAAGGAAACAAGCATACCGCTGACAGAACTTACACAGGTGGAGGATCATTATGCGGAAACGGCTTCGCTGGTCATTGATGCCATGCTTGGGAGCGGAATTAATAAACCACTAACGGGCCATTACCAAACACTTGTTAAATGCCTCAACCGGCTTAACAAAACTACGGTCGCTGTTGATGTACCTACAGGTTTTTATACGGATGGCGAAATTGAAGCGGACGCGTTAGTGCTTCGCGCCGACCTGGTGATCACCTTTCAGCAGCCTAAAATAAATTTCCTGTTGCCTGAATCTGGTCTGCATATTAACTGCTTTGAAGTGGTGGATATAGGACTGAGCCGCAACTTTATTGACGAGGTAAACACACCCTATTATTATGTACAGGAGCATGATATAAAGGCTGTAGCCAAACCTCGTAAACGTTTTAGTAACAAAGGTACTTATGGCCACGCGCTGGTAATAGCCGGTAAAGACGAAACCATGGGCGCGGCATTGCTGGCTTCATCGGCATGCGCGCATGCGGGAGCGGGCCTTACTACTGCCTGCATCCCGCAAAGTGGTTTGATAGCGCTTAACTCCGCTATGCCCGAGGTAATGGCGTTAATACGTAAAACAGGTGAGCCGCCCCATATAGAATGGGATAAATACAGCGTAATAGCCGTTGGCCCGGGCTTAGGTACCGAAGATGGTACGCTTCAATTATTAAAAGCCGTATTCGAAAATTACACAAAACCTGTAGTGATAGATGCCGACGCTTTAAATATATTGGGCAAGCATCAGGAATTGTTAAATAAGATACCTGCCGGAAGTATATTAACCCCTCACATGAAGGAGTTTGACCGCTTATTTGGCCAGCACCAGAACTGGTGGCAGCGTATACAGACAGCCAAGAAGAAAGCTCAGGAACTGGGGTTAAATATTATTCTAAAAAACGATTATACCATAACCGTCACTCCGAAGGGGAAATTGTATTTTAATGCTACAGGTAACCCCGCTATGGCTACCGGGGGGATGGGCGATGTGTTAACTGGTGTAATTACCGGCTTGTTGGCTCAAAAATATACACCGGAAGATGCCTGCTTGCTGGGTGTATACCTGCACGGCAGGGCGGGAGATGAGCTGGCTTTGCCAAACCGTATGCATGTGGTATTGCCGCAGTACGTAATAGAACAATTGCCGGCAACCTTGGCAAAGTTAACGGCATAAAAAAAGCGAATGCAAGTATCAACATTCGCCTTTTTAAACTATTAACTGATCTTATAAAGAACTAAATACTTCTAATTAAGTAACTATATGACGTTTTTTTAAGTCATACGTTACAATAACAACGTGAAATATTGGTTTGTTTGTATAATATCAGCCTTGTTTAACAGATTTTAACATTCATATGTCATACCGTTGCAGCTGCGGGGTAATATCTGATATGCTACAACAACGGATATCCGAATCAGAACTGCCCTATCACCACCATATGATCAAGCGATGGGTTAATACTGCCGCCAGTTGGTTCAAGTGTAACGGCAAAACCATCGGCCAGGGCAACATTTTTCATTTCTTTTACCCCAGCGGTATCTTTACCTGTCGGGTTGTCAAAAACCCCCATATCCATAGGTTTACCCTTTACCAAAGCCCATAACTGGTACTGATGTTTTTGATCATGCTGCGGAAGCTTAATGCTTTGTACATCTACCATTACCTTTTTATTAACAGGGCTCCAGGCCAGCACCATAGCTGCACCAGGCGACTTTGGCATGCCTTTTAGTTTTAAAACCTTAAAGCTGGTATCACGATACATATCCAGTTGGCTGTCCATCAGGTTAACCTGGTTGGCAAAGCGTGTTTTATCGGCCTGCAGAGCTGCTATCTGAATGTTTGAATCCTGTAGCTTACTATACAAGTTAACCAGCCCATATATGCTGATGAGGAGTAAGGTTAAACAGGCGGCAAAAGCGTATTTATAAAACTGGGTGCGCTGCGGTAGGGTTATGATCTTATCGTCCTCAAACTCTTCCTCATCAGTATGCCTGCGCTGTTTAATGAAATTTCTATCGTCGCCGAGGTTAACCAGCAGGCTGTTCATTATTTTTTGGCGAAGTTGACCTGCGGGCTCAATGGCATGTTCATCGGCATAGCGTTCCATTGATGCTGCTATGTCATTAAGTTCGGCTTTTATATCAGGATATTGGGCGGCCATCTGCTCCACCTGCAGCTTATCTTCCGGGCTGATATCGCCCAAAACATAAAGCTCAAGTATGCCCGATTCAATATATGCCTTAACGTCTTCCACTATTCATTAAAATATTTTCTGAGTTGCTGAATAGCCATTCTTAACCTCGTTTTGATGGTGCCAAGCGGTATGCCCAGTTCTTCGGCAGCCTCAACGTGTGTGTAACCTTTAAAATATACCAGGTCGAGAATGGATTTTTGTTCAGGCTTAAGGTTTGCAACCATATCCCTGATACCCAACAATTCCGGGTTGTAAACGGTATTCCTTTGTTCGTCTATGAAAGTTACGTTATTTTCGAGTTCCTGGTTTTTCCCCTGGTTCCTAAAATCCTTGGACCGTACCTTGTCAATAGATAAATTCCGGGCAATATTGACCATCCAGGTAAATAAACGCCCTTTTTCGGCACTGTAAGAATTAAAAGAATTCCAGATTTTTATAAATGTTTCCTGTAAAACATCCTCGGCCAGTTCCTCATGAATAACAATACGGACGATAACACCATATAATGACGCGGAATACATATCATACAAAGCTTCAGCGGCGATCTTCTCGCGGCGCTGCATGGCCTGTATAAGCTCCTCTTCTGGTAGTGATATTTTTCTTTTCGGACTCAAAGTATTGAAAGATAGCAAGGAAACATCACATATCAAACAAATGTTTTTCCGCGTGGTAAGAGGAGCGCACAAGCGGCCCGCTTTCTACATACTTAAATCCTTTTTTTAAGCCCCATTCCTTGTATGCGGCAAACTGGTCGGGGTGTATCCAGTCAACCACTGGGTGGTGGTTACGGGTAGGTTGCAGGTACTGCCCCAAAGTTAAAATGTGTACACCGGCAGCTAACAGATCGTCCATTGCTTCCAGTACGTCTTCTTCCTTCTCGCCCAATCCCAGCATAATGCCCGATTTGGTGCGCAGGCCGGCCGCTGATATCCGGCTAAGGGCTTCCAGGCTGCGATCGTATTTTGCCTGTATACGTACCTCGCGGGTAAGGCGGCGTACGGTTTCCAGGTTGTGCGATACTACCTCAGGGCGTACGGCAATTACACGGTCCAGGTTATCCCATATGCCCCTAAAGTCGGGCAGGAGTGTTTCCAGTGTGGTTTGCGGGCTTTCGCGGCGTATAGCGTTAATGGTTTCGGCCCAAATGATAGAACCGCCATCCTTTAGGTCGTCGCGGTCAACCGAGGTAATTACGCAGTGTTTTACCTGCATCAGTTTTACCGAGTTGGCCACTCGGTTAGGCTCGTCCATATCCACAGCCAAAGGCCTGCCGGTAGCCACCGCGCAAAATGAGCAGGAGCGTGTACAGATGTTGCCCAATATCATAAATGTAGCAGTACCCGCTCCCCAGCATTCACCCATGTTGGGGCAATTGCCGCTTTCGCAAATGGTATGCAGTTTATGCGTATCTACCAAGCCGCGCACATGCGCGTACTCTTTCCCTACAGGCAGCTTAACCCTTAACCAATCAGGTTTACGTTGTGGCGGGTTTGCTGGTACTACTGGCAAATCTATCATGGTACAAAAATAGTTAAAAACAAGGTAGGTGCATCCGGCCTGTAAATGAATATTACGCAGAAACGATAATGTGAGTTTCTGTCATTCTGAGCGGTAGCGAAGAATCTAATATATGCGATAGATCAGATGCTTCGTTCCTCAGCATGACAAGTTATTTAGTTTTGTCATTCTGAGCGTTAGCGAAGAATCTAATTTATGCGATGCAAGGTGTAGGGTAGATGCTTCATGATAAACGGAATGGCTCTTACTAAAAAACTCCGCAGGTGTAGCCTGCGGAGTTTTCAATATCTTGGTTCCTGAATCTAATAGTCTTGATTCTCTTTAATTATGCCATCACACTCATAGCCTCATCTACCGAAATAGAGCCATGTGATTGGTCCAGAACGCATTCGCCATCTTTGATCAATAGCATCTGAGGCGACTCGTGATAAACAGAAAAGTCCTGCGCTATCTGGTTAGAAATATCCCGGTGTTTGATCAGGTCGAGAAAATAAACAGGCATATCTGCCGGCAAGCTTTCCCAATCCATTTCAAAGCGCCGCTTGGCCATCATGCTGATAGAGCAGCGGGTGCTGTGTTTAAAAATAAGACTATAGCCTTTTTTGCTTTTAATTTCGTCCAGCTGAGCGGCCGTTTCCAACTTTGTCCATTCCATGCTCCAAAAATAGGTTTATAAAGTTTCTTATAAGTAAAAACAGTGTAAAACTACTTTAGTTTTTGCAGAAAAAGCGATTAACGGTGATTAGGGTATGAACCGTAAGCCGGGCAAAGCTTGTTTGAACATGATGCCATGCTACCCAGAGCAAGTGCTATAATAGCGATGTAAACGATCTTTTTCATGTATGCTTATAACTTAGTATTTGTACGTTATCGGGCTTGTAAGGTTTCGTTTAGTTTAGCCATTTTAATAGCCGTTACCGCTGCCTCGTCGCCTTTATTACCGTGTTTGCCACCGCTGCGGTCAATCGCCTGTTGTTGGTTATCGGTAGTTAATACTCCAAATATAACAGGTTTTGAATACTTTATGGCAACATTGGTTACGCCGTTGGCTACGGCATCGCAAATGAAATCAAAATGCCGGGTTTCTCCCTGTATTACACACCCAAGGGTAATTACGGCGTCCACATTTTTGTTTTTTAACAGTAGCTCAGCGCCGGTGGTAAGTTCAAAGCTGCCGGGTACAGGGTAAGAATGGATGTTATCGGGCTTAGCGCCATACTTGATCAGGCTGTTGTAAGCGCCCTCGTACAGCGCGTTGGTAATTTCCGCGTTCCATTCGGCTACTACAATGCCAAAGCTAAAGTTTTCGGCTGAAGGTATTTCGCCGCCGCTTGAAAAATCTGAAAGGTTTTTTAACTGTGTAGCCATTTGATCTTAAATATAAACAGACGTATCTGTCTGTATTTTTTACGTGGTAAATATAAGTTTTAAACAAATAATGCCTGCTTTAGGCAGGCATTATGTTATCGTTTACAGGAAACCGTAATTACGAACGGGCTTCTGCACGTGCTATGTAAGCATCAATGCTTTGCGCCTCAGGGCTTTCCGGATAGTCTGCTTTAATTTTCTTGTAGGTTTCAGCCGCGGTTTTATTGTCCTTTTTAGCTTCGTAAACCAAACCCAGTTTTTTCAGGTAAAAAGGTGTAAGGAATTTATTTGAAGCTTTATCGGCTGCTTTCTTAAAGTAAGTTTCGGCTTTATCGTAATCCTTAAGCTCAACATAAGCATCGCCAGTAGCACCAAGTGCTTCGGCGGCAACCATGTTATCGTCGCTGCGGAAATTGGTCAAGTTTTCAATAGCCTGGCGGTACTCGCCTTTGTTTAAATAGGCGGTACCCAGGTAAAAATAAGCCAGATTAGCGGTTTTTGTATTGCTGTATTCGCTGATGATCTTTTTAAAGCCGGGGTAGCCGGCATCGCCATTGATGGCTTTGTCCCATTCTTTGTTAGCCCAAAAATCCTGCGCTACGTGCATTTGGTTAGCAGCGGTACTCTCTCTTGGGCCGAGGTATAATTTAAGGTAGGCTATATAAATAACAATCATTACAACAATGGCTGCTGCAATAAATAACAAGCTTTTCTGGTTTTCCTGAACAAAACTGCCGCTTTTTACTGCACTGCTTTTCTGCGCTTCAGTTTTTGTTTTCACCTCGGTTGCTGACATCTGTATTTTAAAATTAAGTCTGCAAAAATACGGTTTTCAATGCTTTTACCAAATTAAAGTTTGGGTTTGTTTTTTAGCAAGTTATGAGCGTTGGGCAACGTGGGTTTTACCCATTTAAATTTGGCGCAGATACGAGTGAGCCATACATCCCTGTTAATATAATGCCAGCTGTACCGGCGCCTTTTGCGGGTGATAAAATAATACCGGCACCTGCAACGTTTGCTTTAGTATAACATGTTAATAATCAAATAAATGTTAACAAATAAATCATCCGGAGATAACGTTTATAAAATAGTTTATCGCTTATTTTTATAGACCTGTAACGGGTCATGCATTAAAAATTAACTAAACCCAATTTTTTATGACCTGGAGAAAATTTAGCGGCGAGGTGATACAAACACCCATTCTGGAAGAAGTAGAGGCAGCTATTGAACGGGAAACCAACCTGGGCAACAAGCTCAAAGTATGTATAGGTACCGATTCGCAGGTAAAAGGCGCGGTTACGGATTTTGCTACCGTTATCGTATTCATTCGAGAGCAGCGGGGCGCCTTCATGTTTATCCACCAGGAGCGTACATCGCAAAAAATGAGTATTAAGGAGCGCATGCTGCACGAGGTACAAAAATCTATTGACATTGCCTACAAACTTTGCGACCTGCTTGACCTGTACGATGTTGACCTGGAAGTACATGCCGATATTAACACTAACCCTATGTTTAAAAGCAACCAGGCCCTGCACGAGGCTATGGGTTACATCCTGAGCATGGGCTTTGTATTTAAAGCCAAGCCCGAAGCTTTTGCCAGTTCGTGCTGTGCTAATAAAATAGTGCAGTAGCGTGGGTAGAGATTAAAGATTTGTTGATTAGAGATCAGTCAGCATCGTTTTAAATTTGCCTTGCTTTTTCTAACTTGCCGTTAATTAGGCAGGCAGAGGCTTGGTCGCTATTACTGAAACCAATGTCTGATCTCCAATGACTAATCTCTAACCATTTATCTCTACCCGACATGTCTCCATTAATAGAAATAACCGACCCTAAAATATTTGATCCCGCTGTTGTACTGATCGACGTACGTGCAGGGGCAAACGCCCGTGAACGTTATTTACAGGGCCATTTACCAAAAGCTATTTTTGCTTCGCTGGATGATGACCTGGCCGCGCATCCTGAAGAACCGGCATTTGGCGGTCGCCACCCGTTGCCTGCTCTGGCCGACTTTGCTGCAACGTTACAGCGCTGGGGCATTACGCCTGACAGCCACGTGATAGTGTATGACGATAAGAACGGCGCCATGGGCGGAGCAAGGCTGTGGTGGATGCTGCGTTCGATAGGACATGATAACGTACAAGTGCTTAACGGCGGTTTAAAAGCAGCTACAGACGAGGGAGTGGAACTGAGTACCGACGTTTACCAGCCAACACCCGCCGCAGTACCTTACCCGGTGGCTGATGAATATAAAAACACCGTGGACATTGACGAAGTTAAACAGGCCGCCCGCTCGGATAACCGCGTGGTAATTGATGTGCGGGAAGGGGCACGTTACTTAGGCCATACTGAACCTTTAGACCTGGTGGCAGGGCACATACCCGGCGCGGTAAACCTTTTTTACAGTAACAGCCTTTCGCCGGAAGGGAAATATTTAACAGCCCAGGCACTTAAAACTTTATATGAAGGCGCTTTTAAAGGAGTAGAACCCGAAAATGTAATTGTGCATTGCGGATCGGGCGTTACGGCTACGCATACCTTGCTGGGTATGGAGTACGCGGGCATACATGGCCCAAAACTATATGTAGGATCATGGAGCGAGTGGAGCCGCCGCGACCTGCCTGTTGCTACCGAAGCGAACGGGTTGTAATTTTGGACCGATTACTTTATTGTTTGATCATTGTTTACTAGATAATCAATAACGTTTATGCCAAACAATTAAGCAATACAACAATTCTTCAAATAACCTGTTAATGCAAACGTGAAAACATACGCACTTAAATTTACACAGCAGATACCCATCAGCATGGATGAGGCCTGGGACTTTTTCTCATCGCCGTTAAACCTGCAGAAGATAACACCGCCTGATATGCGGTTTGTAGTAACGTCAGATTACACTCAAGATACAAAGATGTATGCAGGGATGATCATCACCTACAAAATATCGCCTTTATTGGGGATTAAAATGAACTGGATGACCGAAATTACCCACGTTGCCGATAGGCAGTATTTTGTGGATGAGCAGCGTTTTGGCCCTTATGCCCTATGGCACCATCAGCATCATTTTAAGGAAATACCCGGCGGCGTGGAAATGACAGACATTTTAAATTACGCTATTCCTTACAGCATATTCGGTACCATAGCCAACAAAGCATTTGTGGGCAAAAAGGTAAAGGATATTTTCAATTACCGCGTTAAGGCTGTAGAACAGTTATTCGGCAAAATGTAGTCTGCCTTTACCTTATTTGCAATATTTAGCTGCCTCAGTTACCGCGGTTTTGGAACCCAGGCTTATAGCCTGTTTAAAATCGGTACAAGCATTGCCCAAATCTTTGGCGTATGCACGTGCCTGCCCGCGCAGTAAGTATACGGTCGCGTTTTTAGGTTCTATCTTAAGGGCATAATTAAAATCAAGGCTGCTGCGCTGGAGGTCGCCTGCAAGGCTGCGTGCCAGTCCGCGCCACGCGTAAGCGTCAATGTTTTCCATGTTGATGAATATTACGCTATTAAAATCATCAATTGCGCCCTGGTAATCTTTAATAGTTAGGCGTATCTGTCCGCGTGTAAAGTAAGCGTCTTCCAGTCCTTCATTCAGTTTAATGCCTTTAGCTATATCTGCCAGGGCGCCCGTATTGTCCTTTAGTTCAAATTTGGCATTCCCACGGTTAACATAAGCCATTGCCGAAGCGGTATCCAGCTTAAGCGCGTAATTATAATCTGTTAATGCACCCTGCAGATCGCCGGTGTTTTGTTTGGCTATACCCCGCTCCACATACAAATTGGCGTTTTTAGCATTCTTGGTGATCAAAGTGTTCAATACAGGTAAGCTCTCGCTGTAGAACCGTGCATTAACCATTGACCGGGTAAACCTCGACCGCAGGTTATCATCATCCTTATCAATTGTGGCTATTCGCTTGTAGTCGGCCAGTGCGCCTGCACGGTCACTCACTTTATTGCGCACTTCGGCACGTTTCAGGTAAGTTTCAGGGTCGGCTGCGTTCAAGCTGAGGGCCTTGTTGTAGTAGCCAATGGCCTCGTCGTAATGATGCCTGCCCGCGGCAATGTTGCCCAGCATTACATAAGCATAATCATAAGAAGGATTTATTTTGATACCCTGGTTAAGGTCGGCTAAAGCGGCTGTAGTATCTTTTAACTCCAGGCTGGCACGGGCACGGCTGATGTAGGCATAACTATTTTTGGCATCCAGTTCAATAGCCTGGCCGGCATCATCCCTGGCTTCTCCGAAGTTGCGCATACCCAATTTAAGATCGGCCCGGTTCTGGTAAGCTTCTGATGTTGGTTTCAGTTCTATGGATCTGTTAAAATCAGCCAGGGCGCCCTCGTTGTCATTAAGGTTATATCTTACCAGGCCATCATATAAATACAGGTCGGCGTTGTTTGGGTCGGCTTTTAAGGCTTCGCCAAAATATTGTAAAGCGCCTTTTTTATCGTTGTTATTACTTAGGGCGTTGGCCAGGTATTTATAAATATTAGGCAGTTTCGGGTTCAGGCTGATAGCTTTTTTATAGTCGGCTATGGCTGCGCTGTAGTTTTTAAGGTTGCCGTAGGCATTACCTCTGTAAAATACGGCTTCGGCGTTTTTAGGGTTTAGCGCCAAGGCGGCGGTGTAGTCGGCAATGGCGCCTTTGTAATCACCAATGTTGCCTTTTGAGTTGGCGCGGTAATAGATCAGGTCGGAGTTCTTAGGGTCGAGCGCTACGGCTTTGTCGTAATCGGCAATGGCACCTTCATTATCTTTTAAGTTGGCCTTAGCCACGCCGCGGTATTCATACAGCGACGGGTCTTTAGGGTCAAGCGCTATGGCTTTGGTAAAATCGTCAACCGCGCCCTGGTGGTTACCCATGCTGGCTTTGGCGTTAGCACGGTAATGGTACATATCTGCCCGTGGGTTAAGCGCAATAGCTTTATCAAAATCGGTTATGGCTTCGGCGTACCGGCCACGCTCGTTATTGATGTTGGCACGGTAAAAATAAGCGAAGGCGTTATTAGGGTCGTATTGGATGGCTTTGGTATAGTCGGCCACAGCATTATCCGCCTCTTTAAGGTTATTATAAGCGTTTCCCCTGTAAAAATATGCTTTTGCGTTGTTGGGTTCCAGCTGTATGGCCTTGCCGAAATCGGTAATGGCCTGCCGGTAGTTTTTAATATTGGCTTCAGTATTACCTACGCCGATATAGGTTTCTGCCGTTTGCGCAAGGCAGCAAAAGGGTAGGAGTACAAACGCAAAAATAAATCTCAGCATCATAAAATATTATCTAAAAGGCTTAACCAATACCGATACCGACGCGGTGGTACCGTTGCCCGTATTACGCCCGTTTATAAAATGCCCCCCGGTTAAAAAAACCGATAAATACCTGTTGGCAGTGTAGCCGTAGGTAAACGAAGCCTGGTTAAAAGCAAAGTTTTTGTTGATGGCCTGTATAGGCGAGAAGCGGGTAAAACTACTTGATGAGTAAAAACCGCCTAACGAAACCGATACCTGGTGATGGAAACGCCTGTCAAGCGTGAGGCCAAAGGTGCCAGTGTAACGGTCCTGCGTTGGCCCGTCCGGGCCAAAGTATTGGCGAACACCATTTTCAAGCGTGAAATAATAGTTTTTACCCAACACTTTGCCGCTGCCGGCAAAGGCCAGCTTTATTTCGGCGCCCTGCTCGCGGTATCCTAATCTTAAATCCTGATACAGCGGGGTGATGTAGGTGCCTTGTACGGTGAAGTAATAGATATAATTGATGTTGGCCAGGTAATAGCGTAAGCCCAATTCCAGATCAGTAAGGCCCGAACTTACAGTTTTGCTTTTGGTATCCTCATACGTGTTATGCACATATGGCAACAGCCCCACCAGGGTAAAGCGCCGGCTTAAACCATACTCGGCATACAGCGAAAAGCCTAATGATTCAAACTGCCCTTCATTGGCGAAAGGGGTTTTCCTGCGGAGCGAATCCCAGCCGCTGTTAGCATAAAAATAGCTGAACGACGGCGACAGGATGAGCCTTTTAGGGCGTACCGGGAAGCCACCGGCTCGTGCGTTGCCGTATGCAAGGGCTATGAAGCCAGCCGCGATGAGTAAAATCTTATAGTTAGTTTTAAGTTTGTTCATAGGCTTTATTAAAATAAGGCAAAGTGATCGCGCATCCAACGGCCTTCCAGATCTTTATACGCTTGTGATATCTCGTGCCCCAGGTCTTTAAACACCATTATGCGTTTATTTCCAGGTTTGGCGTTGTAAGCCGCGTACTCGTTATAGGGCGGTGCATACGGGTCAAGCAGGCCTATCCCCATGATCATGGGGCAGGTAATGGTTTCCGCGAAGTTTTTCGCGTCGTAGTAATTAAGGTTGCTTAGTACTTTCTCAAAAGTAAGGCCCGGTTGTGTGCGTATGTATTTCTTAATATCGTTTACAGGCCAGGTAACTTCACCGTCGAGGTTATTTACATCGCACAGGATAGGGTTTTGGGCCGAGCATAAGTTTACCCGTTTATCCAACCCGGCGGTTGCCATGGCCAGGAAGCCACCCATACTACCGCCAGATACCAGGATGTTATCGTGTTTAAGATTTGGCTGCGCGTAAATAAAGTCTACGGCGCGTATACAGTCCATTATTACACCACGCATTACATACTTATCCCGGTCTTCAATACGGTAAAAAATAAATTCATCGCGGCGGGTATCAATAGGGCCGCGGCTGTTGCCCTGCCCGCGCACGTTAAGAGTAATAATGGCCAGGTCTTCATCAAGGCCGGTAATGGGCGCCAGGTTTACCTGGTAACCGGGTAAGCCCAGCAGTACCGAGAACTTATGGTTGGCACTGCGGTTAATAGGTACAGTCATCCACCCTTTAATGAGGTAATTATCCAGCGAGCGCATCTCTATCAGGAATACCTTACGGTTATCGGTATTCATTTTAGGCATGGGCGTTATTTTAAACTGAGGTTTAACGGCGGCCAGTTCGGCCTTGGCTTTATTCCAGAACGCGTCAAAATCGGCAGGCTTGGAGTATTTAGACCGTATCTCATCAGGCCGTATGCCAAAAACCCTGCGGGTGGTGTCATCATACTCGGTAACGTTCACCATAAAGTTTACCTTGTAAAAACCCGATGGGAGCGAGGGAAGGTCAAAATTATATTTCTGTGAACTTTGTTTACCCAGGATTACCTTTTGCGATGCCGTTTTAATACTCTTGCCGTGTTGCGTGATCTGGTAGGATACCGTACCTGTTTGAGGGGTATTGGTCGGGTTTTTTACCTCGAAGGTATAGCTGGCATGATCGCCGAAAATAGCGTTCTTGCTGCCGACGGTCAGCACGGTAGAAATGCCCTGTTCGTCATTATCCTGCGCAAGGGCGCCAAGATGGGTAAAGCTTAACAGCAGTATCGCTAAAAAAAATATCTTGTTTGATCTGTTCACCATAGTGTGTAAGGGCTTACGCTTTAATTGCTGCTGAATTGTTATCAGGGTTGCGTGGCTTGTTCTTGATCAAAAAATCCGACTGCCGAATATAATGATTCAATGGTTCTTCAACCAGCCTGAACAGTAGTATGGCTACCCCGTTGAGTATAATAAAGGCGTAAAGCACGTTTAAATTATCATATTGGAAAGGCGATATCCAATCCTTTCCCCATTTATCATAAAGTTCAAAAATGTCGTCATTCCATTTATTCAGGTAATGGTGTAAAAGGTCATACATCCAGCCCAGGTGTATGAGGTAAAAGATATACGAACTTTTGCCCAGCAGCTCCACAAATTTGAGGCTTAATATTTTCTTAAGTAAGGTACTCTCGGTGAGCAATCCGTAAAAAAAGATAGCGATGGAGGTAGACAGTAAATAGTTATTGGTAATGATGCCGATAGGGTGGTGCAGGCCGGCAACCTCGCCCTTTGGTATAGGCAACACCGACATTACTCCTACAAAAACAAATATAAGCGCGAAGCCGCTGTAAGTGAACCAGGTTTTTGCCTGCCCGGTTATTTGTGCCTGTTTCCGTTTAACGATCAGCGCCAGTTGTATACCAACAAAGAACTCAAAGCAGCGCCCCAGGAAAGTATACAGGAACATGAAGGTAAAATTACCAAAGAACCCATACCAGTTAACGTTTCTGAATATCATAACCAGCCCTACCCCAAACAGGGTAACCACCGCCCATTGCAGCCAAAATCTATGGTACTTTTTAGCGAAGTAAAAAATAAAGGGCGCCGAGAAATAAAAACACTCCTCAACAGTAAGGCTCCAGCCCTGCGCTATACCGGTAAACTTTAGCTGGTTAAAAAAACCGCGTATGAAGGTGATATTCATGAAGAACAAGCCAACCGGGCTGCCGAAGCCGTTAATGATCTTAGGGTCGCGGGTGAAGTAGTAATAAATAAACGCGCCTGCCGTAAGCAGGAAATACATGGGGTATATGCGCGCTACCCTGTTTTTTAAATATTGCTTAAACCAGTCGCCGGTAAGTTTAAAATTATCAAAATATCTGAAAGCGATCAAAAAACCTGAGAGAACAAAGAAAATAGTTACGCCAATGTGAAACTCGTTAAGAAAACGTTGCACACCACGGGGAAATTTTTCATCAAAAACCCAGGCAAAATGCGAAATAAATACGAGGTATGCCGCCAGCGCGCGCACCCCGGTTAGTGCCGGAATATAGTTTTGTAAAGGTTTTTGCGCCAAAACAGAATCTTGAAATTAATTTTTACGGTAAAATGTTCGTATAAGTTATACAAACTAAATACCAACCGCATTTTTAAGACTTACGTCAATCGATGAATTAAGGATTTTGAGTGCTAATTGTTTAAAGCAGGCTTAGAGAAATAGGGAATACGAGTTTCAAAAGTATCTGCACAATTGAAATTTGTACATCTCCATATTTACAAAGCACTCCCCTGTACCACGCCCCGTTCAAGTATGCGCTGATCTATGCGGTACTGTATCTCACTTTTTTTAAGGCCCCAGTTGGGTGCGATGAGCAGTTCGCGATCGCTTAGGCCAAAAAGGCGCTGTATCACAATATCGGGCCTTACACGTGGCAGCAGATCGCAAAGGAAATCGGCATACTCATCAAGGCCAAATAGTTTAAACGGCTCGCGCTTATACTTTACGCCCATTACACTACCCTCAACAATATGCAGGTGATGGAATTTTACAAACTTGATCTGCTGGTGGCGATTGATCTCATCGGCATAGGCCAGCATCATATCGCGCGTTTCGCCGGGCAGGCCAAAAATGGTATGCACGCAAATATCCAGTGGGCTGTTCTCTACCAGTTTAAGAGCTTTCAGTAATTCATCATGGCTGCAGCCACGGTTAATTTGGGCAAGGGTATCATTGTAGATGCTTTCCATACCCATTTCCAGGTCAACATCAAAGCGGTCGGTATAGCTTTCCAGTAAGGCTACCTTTTCATAATCGATACAATCGGGCCTGGTGCCTACACTTAGGCCTACAATATCTTCGGTACCGTAGCTCAGCGCCTCATCATACAACATTTTAAGGTAGTGCGCGGGGGCATAGGTATTGGTATTGGGCTGGAAATAAATAATAAATTTATCGGCCTTATTGCCTTTACGGGCGCGTTCCATGCCTTCCATCACCTGCTCGCGAACGGTTGGCGCGTTACGGCTTACAGAGGGCGTAAACGAATCCACGTTGCAATAGGTGCAACCGCCATATCCTTTGCTGCCATCACGGTTGGGGCAGGTAAAACCACCATCTACAATCACCTTAAATACACGCGCGCCCTTATACTTCTCGCGAAGCCAGGGGCCGTAATTATTGTAGCCCTTCTCCCACTTTACACCTGCCTGGTTGGTTAACATCATGATAGGGCAAAGATACGGATTTTATGGGGCGATAAATTACCGGTCAGAGATAGTTAATAGCAATCTTTCATAACTAAGGTATATTGATTTATTTCTAATAGATTAATCGTAATATATATGTTACGAAATACAAAGACGAATATATTTACCAATATTTAAATATTGTTCTTTTTTTTAATTAAAATGTAAATATGTATGAAGAAATCTACTTTTAAATTAACTATTGTTATCTCTCTTTTTGCGTTATCATTCGGGTGTAAAAAGGATGTGGTTGAACAGCAAAAAGCAATTGCGGCTGAAGCCGCTAAGTTAAAGACTAATACCGTTACAGGCTCTCCCACACCACCGCTGGATTGGGAGAACATTGCTTTTATGCCAGGGCCGCCAAATGCCACACCTATACCTGTGCCCTGGCAAAGCGGCCTTGGAGGCTCAAAGATAGATGATGACATTATATCAGACTATCAGAAAGTTAACGGATGGGAGCTTGTCTATAACACTTTCAATACTACATCACGGTTAGATCCGCTCTATTTTATGTTATATAACAAGTATAGGGGCTTACTGCGTGTTTATTTTTATATTTCACCTGGCAGCAATTATCCATCGAGCAATATTGTTCATTTACTTAAGTTGACAGGGGCGAGTGCGCCATCATCTCCGCTGCTTAATTTTGCAGGTCAGGATATGATTGATGTAAATACCAAAAGCCAGTCGGTAAGCCAAATACAGCAATATAAGGTTTCTACCACCGGATCGTGGTATGCTGCAGAGTTTGAATTAGCGTATGATAAAAACGCGCCTACAACATCTTTTGATCAGTCCAGGTTAGAATGGCAGATCAATCCTAACAGTGTGGTAGCAATTACGCTTAACGGTACTCAAACAGGCAATATCGACGGTACAATTACCAGTACTTCGGGCACGTCAAATTTCTTTGGTTCGGTAGTAAATAACATACTGGATGGTGGCCTTAAACTGGGTGCGGATACACTTAAAACAAAAAGTACCCTTAGTTTTTTACCTTCATTTGTAAAGGCAGGTATAGTTGATGCCACTAAAAGTGCCTTAGGCGGCATTGTAAAGGGTTTTTTTAGCGCTATATTAGGTGGTGGATCGGCAAGTACCAATCAAAAAGTTAATTTGAAGATCAATACCAAGATCAATATCAGCGGTAACGCGGTTATAGAATCGCAACTATATGATAATGTGTTCAGTTTACCCGGCACGCTTAACATAAATAATAATCTGCCTTATTATCCCGCTTATACTGCTCCAATGGGTGTTTTTTATATATCCGCAAAGCCTGTTGTCGACCGTACAGTAATAAGCACATTAATCAATGATGGCGTGCATGCTCCAACCTATCTCAACGATCATCGCTTTTCTGTAGATGAATCTTCGTTTCAAGTTAATATTAACCCGGCTGTAGAGGCTGTTGCAACCGTTTCTAATATACGTAAGGAGATAATTTTGCTTAGTCTGCCGCCTTCAGGTCTTGGGCGTTACGAAGGGACCAAAGAACTTGTTGGTGATAAAACCGTATATTCTGCTACAGCGTTTGAATATTACGCACCAAGAATACGTACCTATGACCCGGGCGTGGCTGTTAGGATAAGTATGGATGTGATACCTAAAGATGGTTCACCCAAATGCACTATAGTAAAAACCTTTTCAGCTACACAGGTTTCTCAATAATAAATGCATTGTACAAGCTGTAAGGCTGCTGATATTTCAGCAGCCTTTTTTTTGACCGTTATGCTAAAAGTGTTATGCATGCATATAAAATAACTACTTTTGTTATCGCACTTATAAGCCGCTGTTTTACATGGAAAGCATTACCCCATATCAATCGGTAAATAAAATCAGGCTGGTTACTGCCGCGTCGTTGTTTGACGGGCACGATGCCACTATCAATATTATGCGCCGCATACTGCAAAGTACCGGTGCCGAGGTTATCCATTTGGGGCATAACCGCAGTGTAGAAGAAATTGTGAATTGTGCCATACAGGAAGATGTGCAGGGTATAGCCCTTACCAGCTACCAGGGCGGCCATATGGAGTACTTTAAATACATGTACGATCTGCTGCAGGAGCGCGGGGCCGGCCACATCAAAATATTTGGCGGCGGCGGCGGTGTTTTCCTGCCCGATGAGATAACCGAGCTGCAGGCTTACGGTATATGCAAAATTTACTCGCCGGATGATGGCCGCAAAATGGGCTTGCAGGGCATGATCAACCACATGATGCAGGAGTGCGATTTTTCTTTAACAGCGCGGGAGATTGGTGCGGGTGCGGATAAGGTTAAACAAATTGCACGCCTTATATCCGCTGCTGAACAGGGTAAATATACTCCTACGCCGGTTCCCCGCGCTTCGCTCCGGATTCCGGTGCTGGGCATAACAGGTACAGGTGGTTCGGGTAAATCCAGCCTGGTAGATGAGATTGTGCGTCGGTATCTGCTGCATACAGATAAAACGCTTGCTATTATTTCTGTAGACCCCAGCAAACGTAAAACCGGCGGCGCGCTACTGGGCGATCGTATACGTATGAACGCTATTAACAGCCCGCGTGTGTATATGCGTTCGCTGGCTACCCGGCAGGCTAACCTGGCCCTGAGTAAATACGTGCAGGAAGCAATTGATATTTGCAAGGCTGCCGGTTATGATATGGTCATAGTGGAAACCAGTGGTATAGGCCAGTCTGACACCATGATCACCGATTACTGCGACCTGTCGCTGTACGTAATGACCCCCGAATTTGGTGCTGCTACACAGTTGGAAAAAATTGACATGCTCGATTTTGCCGATCTGGTAGCCCTTAACAAATTTGATAAACGCGGCGCGCTGGATGCCATACGCGATGTACGCAAGCAGTACAAGCGTAACCACATGCTGTTTGACGCCAAAGACGATGAATTGCCGGTGTACGGTACCATGGCATCGCAGTTTAATGACCCCGGGATGAATACGCTGTTTGCCGCACTCATGCGAACGGTGAAGGACAAAACCGGTGTTTCGCTCCTGAAAAATGAGGTAGCTGATGATGAGCAGAAAAGTGAATCGGAAAAGATATATATCATACCTCCTGACAGAATACGCTACCTGGCAGAAATTGCCGAAAGTAGTGTGGCCTATAACACTTGGGTGAATGAGCAGTGCCGCATAGCACAGCAGTTGTTCCAAATAAACGGTACTATTGAAACCCTAAACGGGAACAGTACCGAAACGAATGAGCGGATGGCGGAAGGGCTGACTGATGTTTATCGTCACCTCGAAGAGCATCTGCACCCGGATTGCAGGCGCTTATTAAAAGAATGGCCGGAAACAGTAGCCAGGTACAAGGCCGATAATTTTATCTACAAAGTACGCGATAAGGAGATCAGGCAGCCGCTGCACTATATGTCTTTATCACAATTGAAGGTGCCAAAGGTAGCTTTACCGAAGTACGAGGCCTGGGGCGATGTTTTGCGTTGGTTGTTAACAGAGAACGTACCCGGGGAATTCCCGTACGCTGCAGGCGTTTTTCCGCTGAAACGTGAAGGTGAGGACCCTACCCGTATGTTTGCCGGTGAGGGTGGCCCCGAACGTACCAATAAGCGTTTTCATTACGTATCACTCGGGCAGCCTGCGCACCGGCTTTCCACCGCGTTTGATTCGGTTACACTCTATGGCGAAGACCCGCATACCCGCCCCGATATCTACGGCAAAATAGGCAATTCGGGCGTAAGCATCGCCACGCTTGACGATGCCAAAAAGCTGTATTCGGGCTTTGATCTCTGCCACCCGTCAACCTCGGTATCCATGACCATCAATGGCCCGGCACCCATGCTGCTCGGCTTTTTCATGAATGCCGCTATTGACCAGCAATGCGAGAAGTATATCACTGAAAATAACCTCCAACACCTGGTTGAAGCTAAGTTCAAGGAGTTGTATGATGATAAGGGGCTGCAACGGCCGGTGTATGGTGCCTCACCCAAACCCTCTCCAGAGGAGAGGGCTTTAAAGCCTGCTGTGTCGGGAAAGCGCGGTTTCGAAACCGCTGATCTCGCTTTTTGGGAAATTTTAAAAGCTAACTCAAGGGATAACCGAAAGAACCCTACTGATGCGGAAACTGTATTATGGCAAAGGCTCAGAAATAACCAAATCGGGTTTAAAATAAGAAGGCAGCATGCGATTGATGGTTACATTGCAGATTTTGTTTGCATCCCCAAAGGATTAGTGATAGAGATTGATGGCGGGTATCACCAGCTAACAACAGAACAAGACGAGGTTAGAACGCGTGTATTAAACGGTGAGGGGTTTGATGTAATCAGGTTCGATAATGATGAGGTCCTGAATAATACCGAACAAGTAATTCAAAAGATAACTGAAGTTCTAAATAAACAACCAGACAGAAAAGTCCTCTCCTCTGGAGAGGATTTAGGTGAGGCTTCTTCCACCAGTGCGCTTCCGCCCGGTAACAACGGACTTGGCCTAATGCTGCTCGGCCTTACCGGCGACCAGGTTTTGCCGGATGATGTTTATCAAAAAATAAAAGCACACGCAATATCGGCAGTGCGCGGAACGGTACAGGCGGATATTTTAAAGGAAGACCAGGCACAAAACACCTGTATATTTTCTACGGAGTTCGCGCTGCGTATGATGGGCGATATCCAGCAGTATTTTATACAGGAAAAAGTCCGGAATTTTTATTCGGTTTCCATTTCGGGTTATCACATTGCAGAGGCGGGTGCCAACCCTATCACCCAACTGGCCTTTACACTGGCAAACGGTTTTACCTATGTAGAATACTACCTGAGCCGTGGTATGCATATTGATGATTTCGCGCCTAACCTGTCGTTCTTTTTCAGTAACGGTATTGACCCGGAGTACGCCGTAATAGGCCGTGTAGCAAGGCGCATCTGGGCCAAGGCTATCAAAAATAAATACAAGGGGAACGACAGGTCGCAGAAACTCAAATACCATATACAAACCAGTGGGCGCTCTTTGCACGCGCAGGAGATCGATTTTAACGATATACGTACCACGCTGCAGGCATTGTACGCTATATATGATAACTGCAACTCATTGCATACCAACGCTTATGATGAGGCTATTACTACCCCCACAGAAGAGTCGGTGCGCAGGGCAATGGCTATACAGTTGATCATTAACCGCGAGCTGGGACTGGCCAAAAATGAAAATCCTATACAGGGTGCTTTTATTATTGAGGAATTGACAGACCTGGTAGAACAGGCGGTGATGAACGAGTTTAAAGCCATTAACGACAGGGGCGGTGTGCTGGGCGCAATGGAAACTATGTACCAGCGCAGTAAGATACAGGAAGAATCATTATACTACGAAACCCTTAAGCATAATGGCGAATACCCTATAATTGGTGTAAATACCTTTTTGAATAAAAAAGGGTCGCCTACTATTGTGCCGGCCGAGGTGATACGCGCTACCGAAGAAGAAAAGCAGGCCCAGATCCACAACCTGGCCCAATTTCAAGAGCGTAACCAGGACAAGGCTGATAGCCTGTTAAAGCAATTGCAGGAAACAGCCATTTCTGGCGGCAATATCTTTAACAGCCTGATGGAGGTTTGTAAATATTGCTCCTTAGGGCAGATCAGCCATGCCTTGTATGAGGTAGGCGGCCAATACCGGCGCAACATGTAATATTGTATATTTGCGGTGTAACGGCTCATAGATGATTAAATGAAGAACCAGGTTAGGCGTACGGTAATATTGCTGGCGGTGGCATGTGTGTTGTTTTGGGTAGAATTCTTTTTCGCCAATAAGGATAATAACGATATGATGAATATCGTGCGCGGCGCCACGGCAGGTTTCGGCCTTGCCGGGTGCGTAAGCTTTCTCATCTTATTGTATAACCAGTTTAAAGCGGGCCGCGCCAGATGAAAAAGCTTATCCGCAGTTTCGGCTTCGCGTTTAAAGGCTTCAGGTATGCTTTTACTACCCAGCAAAACTTCCGGATACATGTTTTTGCGGCCATAGCCGCTTTGTTGCTTGGCTGGTACCTGCACATCAGCGTAAATGAGTGGCAGTGGGTTATCCTCTGTATTATGCTCATGCTGGTTACCGAAATGCTCAATACCGCTATTGAGGCTTTAACCGACCTGGTATCGCCCGATTATAACAAGCTGGCCGGGCATGTAAAAGATATCAGCGCGGGCGCGGTGCTGCTGGTAGCCCTGTTTTCGCTGGTAACGGGCGGCATTATTTTTTTACCCAAGATCATCCATCTCTTCCATGCTGCATAAAACCCGTGGGATAGTTTTTAAAACTACCGACTACAGTGAGAGCAGTGTAGTGGTACAGATATTCACCGAAAAGTTCGGCCTGCAATCATACATTATTAACGGGGCTAAAAAGCCGCGTGCTAAAATAAGCCGTAATATGCTGCAGCCGCTGCACCTGGTAGATATGGTGGTATACCATAAGGCCAACGGCAGCGTGCAGCGCATAGCCGAGTTAAAGAACCAGCCCTTATTACAAACCGTGCCCTACGATGTCATTAAAAGCTGTATCGCCATGTTCCTGAACGAGGTGCTTTACAAAGCTATTAAGCAGCAGAGTGCGGATGAGCGGTTGTTCGACTTTATATTTAACGCCATTGAACTACTCGATCATCAGAGTACGGGGATAGCTAATTTTCATTTGTTGTTCCTGCTGCAGCTTACCCGTTACCTCGGGTTTTATCCGCACGGGCAGCATGCCGATTATTTTGACATGAAAGACGGCGTATTTGTGCATTACAAACCCAATACCTTAAACTATCTGTCGCCCCCGCATACCAAAAATTTCTACGCGCTGTTGCAGTGTGGCTTTGGCCGTATGAATGAGGTAAAACTAAGTAATGACGAACGCCGTTATCTGATTAACAAACTTCTGGAGTACTATGCCCTGCATATCGAAGGCTTTGGTAATATCAACTCGCATGAGGTATTGGAAGAGGTTTTGGGCTCATAACATTAAATACATATTTTAGCGGCATGTCTGTCACGTATAAAAACGCACTACCATTAATCATTACCGCTGTTTTGGCTTTTGCCGCCTGTAAATACCGCGATAGTGGCCCGGGGCATGGCGAAAAGCCTAAAATATCTTTTAAAAGCGTAGAGGGTATTAATTTTATAGAGGTATCGCGCAGGCAAAAAAACGGCCTCTCGTTTAACGAATATGGGTACCATTTAACACCGGATTGGCGCCTGCGCTTTGTATCTGCTGATTCGGCGGCTTTATACAGCCCACAAAAGGACGCCTTTTTTAACTTTCCACTGGCTTTGGGTACCGACTCAGTTTTTAACATTGCACACGCTTTCCTTAAAATGAAGAACATGAGCAAGGACAGCCTCACTTTTGAACTGCTGGAGGCACAGGGCGATTCGATAGACATACACAAATCACGCGTGGTGATGAAATTATACTCGGAACCCTACATTAAAAAAACAGGTAAAGATTTAAAGCAACTGCAAGCCGCCAGCCGCAAGGATACCCTGTTTGTACGCGGCCTGGTAGCTAAGGCCAATGCCGATATTAAAAAGGCTTTCGCGGCGGCAAACCCGGTACAGTTGATCAGTAAAAACCCTAACCTTCAAGTAACCAAGCGCAAAACAAAGCCCAGCCTGCTGGATAACAAATACGCTACTGATGACGATTACCTTACCCCGACCTATGATATTGTGATCCATAAGGCTTACCAGGATTTTAACTATTCATTTGAAGCCACGGTTGACTCGGCAGGCGTGTGGCATTACAACAGGCCGCTTGTTCCTTTCCTGGGCGATGAAGATGTAAAAGCGAACTACATTAAGGTTTCAACAGGTATCATGAACACCTATTTAAAATTGTTTATGAACACCTTGCCCGGTGAAACGCTGGGTATGAAACACTCGAGCACTATATCGGTAAACGTAAAAGGCATCACAGCCGCTAAGTAAGCTATTTGCTGGTTTTGAAAAGTTTGGTGATAAAGTTGCCTTTATCCGTTTTCTTTTCTTTAGGTGGGCCTATCAGGAAACCGATATCATGCAGGGGCTCAAAGTTATCGCAAATGATCTTAAAGATACCCAGCAATGGTATGGCCAGTATCATACCCGCAATACCCCAAACCGCCTCGCCAATTACAATAATTATTATGGTGAACAGTGGGTTAATGTTTAGCCTGTCGCCCACCACAATGGGCTCCAGTACGTAGGTTTGCAATAACTGTACACAGCCATAAACAATGAGCACCCCAAACACAATTTTGGTATCGCTGCTTTGCGCCAGCGACATCAGCACGGTGATGGATGTACCGGTAATATTCCCCGCGAAGGGTACCAACTCTAATATGCCACACAAAATGGCGAAAAATATGGCGTTTTTAACGCCAACAATGCTAAAGCCAATGCCGTACATGATCCATAGCATAACAATCATCATGGCCAGGCCACCCAGGTAGCTTTGTATCACCTTGCCGGAGTTATCGAGCACTTTTTCGGTAGTTGGGCGGTCATCGGCCTTAAACAGCCGCAGGACGAATTTTTTAAAATGTGCCCGGTAAAAGATGAACAGGAAGGTGTAAACCAGTACCAGCACACCATCAACCAGTATACCCGCCAGTGAGCCTAACAGCGTGGTAACCATACCGGCCGCCTGCCCCATGCCACCTGCCTGCTGTTCTTTAATAATTTTTTGCTGCTCCTTGTGTGATACTCCGAAATGCTGCTGTATGTAATCCTTGGTGCTTTCGATGAGTTCATTAACGCGTTGTTCTATTTTAGATAGATCGTCAAGCAGATCGGTTAACTGATACTGGAGTAACGTAACTATACCCGCTACAACCGCTATTAAACTAACTACGCTGAGTGCTGATGCCAGGCCGTTACCCAGGCCTTTTGCCTGTAGCCAGGAGGCGAGCGGTAGCAATAGCAGGGCCAATACCAGGCCAAATGTAAGCGGTATAAGCACTACGGCGCCAAAATACAATACGGCGAAAGTGAGAATAAAAAGCAGGAGTATACGTAGCGTTTGGTTAAGGTATTGAATGGTCATAAGCAGGAATATGCTGGATGCTGTAAAATGCAAAGAGCACAAATTACTTGTGCTCTTTGTTACAGGCAGAAAAAAACTAACCTAAAATGCGCTTCTTGATATAATCTATGGCCGAGTCGGGCAGGTCGGAGCCGCCGGTTTGTATCAGGCAGCCATCTTCCTGTACAGTAAGCTCAGCATTAATATTGTTATCTATCTGTACGCTTAGCTTATTTTGCTCCTTTTCTACTTTGCAGTGCAGCTCGCGGCCCGAGTAGTGTATGTCAAACTCATATTTGCCATCTTTTTCTGCGGGGGCGGTATCTTTATCCTCTTTCATTGGTTTAGCCTTTATTTGTTTAACACAAAAAACGGTGCCAATGTTTCGGAAACAAAAAAGAGAAAACGTCTGGTTTTCTCTTTATGTGTTTTTACTGACCTCATTATTTATCATAAAGAACAATTGGTTGGAGAGATAGATAATAATTACACAAATATAATATCTATATATTATGTAGACTATATATTTTAATAATATTTATTAACAAATATTAAAATACATGCCCGAATGTTAATAAAGCTATTTTTTAGAAAAGTATTTAACTGTGAGTTGGTTAGCCAACCGTAACAAGCGTTGTAAGAGGCTGCCTTTACGGCGGCTGAGGAAGTGTTTGATAGCCTGGTAGGCTACCGGGTTTTCCTCAACTTTGGCAGGAAAATGCGTGATGCTGTGCTCAGCTAAATTTACCCCGTACATATGCTCTATGTTAGAATGGGTGCCGCTGCCATCGTGCCCGATGTTGTGGATAAGCGATTGTGAAGGGTTTAGTGTAAGCCCGCCGTTAAGAAATACCGAGGCGTACCAGCGTATAGCCCAGGAGTTGTTTTTGCCTGCTTTAAAGTCCTGTATCTGTTTCCAGAAGTTCATGGTGCCTTCAATAGAAAACTGTTTTATCTTTTCATCATCAAAACGGCTGATGAGTTGATCCACATCGGGCTCAAAGTTTTTCCAGGCGCGTGCCCAGGTGGCCCAGCCCCAGCTTAATGCCGCGCGGAAAAAAAAGGTTTCGGGCAGTTGGGCGTTCTCCAGCGGGAAAATATAACCGCTGATATGCATAACTTTTTCTTCGTCCTGGTAATGGTTCAGGGCGTTATTAAAGTATTCGAGTGTATGCGGCGATGAGATCAGGTCGTCCTCAAAAACAATAACGCGGCCATGTGTTGACACCAGCTGACTAACCCCGCTGATTACCGAGTTAGCCAGGCCCATGTTACGTTCGCGCGCGATTAATGTTACCATTTTAAAGCCCGATACTTCTACAGCTATCTTTCTCACTTCTGCAACACTGGCGGCATCTTTTTCGGTTTTAGGGCCGTCAGAAAAGATATATAGGTCTGATTGCGCCGCTAATTCGTTTTTTTTCAAGTACGAGAGTGTTTCGAGCGTATGCGCGGGCCGGTTGTATACAAATAGCGCTATAGGAGCAGGAGAAGCGTTCAATGGGATCAATTAATGTTACCCTGCAAAGTTATTTAAAATATCTCGGCCTGTTTATCGGTTTTAGTGCATAAAACGGTGTAGGCGTTGGCCAGCTTTTCGCCCATGCCCGCGCTCAGGCCGATCAATATATTCTTAACAAGGTACTCAGCTGATATTTTGAGCTGATTAACCAGATTTGCCGGTTTCTTTTGGTTTACAAAAGTATTAAAGCGGGTTACTTCCGGCGCTATTACGGAGGTAAGATCTTTTTTTATCTCAAAGCCCTCGGTTTGCAGCAGGTAGCGTAACGAGGTGGGCGTATACACATTAATATGCCCGTAGGCCAGGAAATGTTTGATGCGCTTATCTACGTTGGTTTTATAATCGATAGGTACCTCTATTACAAAATGGCGGGCTACACGTTTCAATTCGCGCAGCAGCAGGCGCTCATGTTCAACATGCTCCAATACGTGCGAAAGAATAATAAGATCAAAGCTGTTATCTGCAAAAGGTAGCGCATAACCGTCGAACACCTGTACGGAGGCGAGTCTGCTAATGTTACGGTTCTTAATATGCTCAACACCGCTGTCGGATATTTCAACGGCATGATATTCCGGCGCGAAACCGGCATCGGAAAGGTATTTGAGGATACTGCCATCGCCGGCACCTACTTCCAGCACGGTATTAAATGCGATGCCCTTACAAACCGCTATAATATGCTCTGCTTTGTACTTAGCGCCCAGCATACGCCAGTCCTCATCATGCTTTTTATAAAACTCGTCATAAGCGGTTTTAACATTGCCGCTGATCATTTTTTCAGCCATGATTATATGCCTAAACAGTTATCCGTTTTATAAAATACCGAAGTTGATTTACGATAAAACAGACCGGGAGATATGCCGCTGAAAAGCAAATGTTTAAAACCCTTGCTAATTAAAAAATCAACAGCTTCCTTATAATCCTCACGTTCCGAATCATCAAGCACCATTATGCCGTTTTCGCTTAGTGCTTCAATCCCTTTTTTGCAGCAGTTTACCCGGTCGCGGCCATCAACGATAATAATGTCGAATTTTTTGTCCAGCTTTAACGGGGCACGGCAGTATTCGCCATCACGTACCAGTTCACAGTAGATCATTTCCGCGTTGACAGGTTTTTTTCCGGATTGCACAATTTTGTCAAACCATTGCTTATCATGTTCAACAGAAACTACGCTGCCTGCATGTTTCGCGTAAAAATAGGTGGAGTTGCCCGACCCAAACTCAAAAATGTTGAGCTGTTTGCTGAGTTTATCTTTTATAAAATCAATAAAAGAATACGTAACCCAGGGAATGGGGTTACCATTAGCATCAACCGGCGACCGGCTGTCAAAAGCCCTGAACCATCCGATATCAGTTAAATAGCCTTTATTGTTGAATGATAGCAATGCGCGCAGGTGCGCAGGTTTGGTTAAAACTTTTATAAGGGATGAAAAGGTACTCAACGTTTTGTGATTTTTTGAAAAAGTGAAATTAAGAATAATGATTTAAACATCATTACACCTTGCCTGCTCACTTTAGGTATAAAAATAACGAAAAGAGTAGACGAGGCGTAGGCAATAAGCGTGGCGATGGCTGTACCCATCATGCCCATGGTTGGGATAAGTAATAAATTGAATATAATGTTTACGATAGCGCCAAAACCCGTGCGGATAAAGCTTAGCCGCGCGTGATCTTCCGCTATGAGCTGCTGGCCGCTGGCTACCCCCAAAAAAACAAACACGCCCGACCATATATGCACGGCCAGTACCGGTGCCGCACTGGCATATTCGGGTTTAAATAGTTTATATATCAGCGGCGCCGCGAAACTGATTACAATCGCTGCCGGTAAACTGATGTAAACCATTAGGTCGTACAGGTTTTGCAGGCGACGTTTGTACCGCTCTATATCATCACGCCTGGCATTTAAAATGGCCGGGAAGAGCGTACTTACTATTACAGATGGTATAAAATACCAGGCCTCGCTAAACCTTACTACCGTGGCATAGGCCCCGGCTTCAGAAGCGTTGCGCATGTTTTGCAGCATGATCTGGTCTATACGCATATAAACGGAAACCATAACGCCTGATATAATGAGTGGCCATGAGTATGATACCAGCTTACGCGCGAGCGTGCTGTTAAAACTCCATCCGGAAATGCTGTAGCCGTTGTTGCGGTAGGTAATAATATACCCAGCTGATAACAATATCCAATCAAATAAAAGCGCGTACACAAACCATAATACAGGGGCTTTAAACACATAAATAAGCAGCAGCTTAATTAACGCGGAGATAAGGTAAGCGGTAACCTGTACCTGCATAATATATTTCGACTGTACCTGCGATTGAAAATACGGATCGATAATGTTAAACGACTGGATAACGCCAGTAAACGACAATATGAATACGAATAAGTAAGGTGTACTTTTTGCCGGGTATAGGTGGTAAGCCAGAAAAATAAGTGGTAATGCCAGTAACCCTGCAAATATTTTTAACCTGAATGAGGTGCCCAGGATGCGGTCGCGGTTTCCGGGGTGCTGGTGCAGCTCTTTAACAATATACTGGTCTAAACCCAACGATGTTATCGCCTGGAAAAAGTACACATAGGTAATAGCGCCATTTAGGATACCGAAAAGCTCGGAGTGCAGGTAGTTGGCTATCTGGATATTTACCAGCATGGTAATTACCAAACTGCCCACTTTGCCAATAAAGGCCATTCCGGTATTTTTTAAATACTTGTTTAAAGCCTGCTTATCAAATCCGGGAATATGGGGTATGCGCATATCTACTGCACAAATGTATAAAAAAAGCAGAGCCCGGCGGTTTGCCGGGCTCTGCTACTTATTAATTATCGTTTCTGCAGGATATTATTTTTATCAAGCCACCATGCATGCCCATCGGGCGTTACAGAAATGTTGTTACCGCCCAAAACATTCAGATCCGTCCAGTCGTAGCTGAAGTTGTTCCATTGGTATACGTGTATATCATTGCTGCCAAGCCTCATACCTGTTACAAATACCGCTCCGTTAGCGCCTATACCTATGTCATAGGCGTAAATATTATACATGGGATCCCACAGATAATTGCCCGTATACTTGTAAACAAGATTAGATTTATTAACTACCCAGGGCGTGCCATCAGGTGCTACGGCTATGCGTGTACCCGCGCAATCAGGCATGGTTTCCCATGCTGTACCGTTCCAGCGCATAATGTTGTTACCACCCGTTGGCGATACTTCGATATTACCTATGGCATATACCGACCCATTAGCGCCAATACCTATATCGGTAGCTGCACCCGGTATAGTAACCCACGTAGCACCATTATATTTTAATATAGTGTGCAATTTGGTAACTACCCAGGGCATACCTTTAGGGTCAACAGCAACCCTTACCGCGCCACAATCAGGCAGCTTAGTTAAGGTGTTGTTTACCAATTTTGAAATGCTATAACCGCTGCTTGAAGATGTACTATCGGTACCTATAATAAATACCGAACCATCGGCACCTATTCCAATATCTTTACCCTCAACGATCAGAGGAGTAACCTTTACTGTGCAGGTGGCGGTAACGTTATATTGCTTGCTCTTGGCCGTCATTAAGGTGGTGCCCTCTTTTAGCGCCATAATTATGCCTTTTTCATTGATAGACGCCACGGTACTGTCAGACGAGGTCCAGATGATCTGTGTAGCATCATAACGAGATGCCAGTAACTGCTTCCCGCTGCCTGCCTGCAGGGTGAGGTCGGTATAATTAAGGGTGATGGATTGTGGTTGTACGTCTGCGTTTTTAACGCATGAACCTGTTACAATAGCTATTGTTAAAAGTAACAGTATAAATAATCTGTTCATGTGTAAGGTTTATTTTTTGTAAAAATAAAAAAAGCCGGTGAATATCACCAGCTCTTGTATACCATTCTTGTTTTTTGGATCTAACCAATTATTGATTTACAAACTTCTTGGCGTTTACTTTACGTTCGTTCTCGGTTAGGTAGATCTTACGTAAGCGCATGCTTTGTGGTGTAACCTCAATGTATTCGTCGGCCTGGATATACTCCATTGACTCTTCAAGAGAGAATTTGATAGCCGGCGCGATACGCACGTTATCGTCAGAACCTGAGGCGCGCATGTTGGTTAACTGCTTGCCTTTAACAACGTTGATCACCAAATCGTTATCGCGGATGTGCTCGCCCAGTATCTGGCCTTCGTAAATGTCAACACCAGGGTCAACAAAGAAACGGCCGCGATCCTGCAATTTATCAATAGCGTAAGCCGTTGTCTGGCCTTTTTCCATAGAGATCAATACACCGTTTGAACGGCCGGGGATAGGGCCTTTCCAAGGCTCGTAAGCCTTAAAGCGGTGCGCCATGATAGCTTCACCGGCGGTAGCGGTCAATACGTTGTTACGTAAACCGATGATACCGCGTGACGGGATCTCAAACTCCAGGTGCTGTAAGTCGCCTTTTGGCTCCATTACCAGCAGGTCGCCTTTGCGCTGGGTAACCAGCTCAATTACCTTACCGGCAACATCGCCCGGCACGTCAACGATCAGGGTTTCAACCGGCTCGCATTTTACACCGTCAATTTCTTTAACAATTACCTGCGGCTGGCCTACCTGTAATTCGTAGCCTTCGCGACGCATGGTCTCGATCAGTACTGATAAGTGGAGGATACCACGGCCATATACCAGGTATGAATCAGGCGAATCGGTTTCAACAACCTTTAACGCCAGGTTTTTCTCCATCTCTTTGTACAGGCGGTCGCGTACGTGGCGTGAGGTTACAAATTTACCTTCTTTACCAAAGAAAGGTGAGTTGTTGATGGTGAACAGCATGTTCATGGTAGGCTCATCAATTTTGATTACCTCCAGTTGTTCCGGGTTTTCAAAATCGGCAATGGTATCACCAATCTCGAAACCATCAATACCTACAACAGCACAAATATCGCCCGATTTTACTTCGGTAGCTTTTACTTTACCCAAGCCTTCAAAAGTGTAAAGCTCTTTAATACGGGATTTAACAATTTTGCCATCGCGTTTTACCAGTGATACCGGCATATTCTCTTTGATGGTACCACGAGCCACACGGCCAATAGCGATACGGCCTACGAAAGACGAATAGTCTAACGAGGTGATCTGCATTTGCAGCGTACCTTCCGCTTCAGGAGCAGGAGGGATGTTCTCCAGGATAGCATCCATCAACGGGAAAATATCCTCGGTAGGCGTTTTCCAGTCGGTGTTCATCCAACCCTGTTTTGATGAACCGTAGATAACCGGGAAATCCAGCTGTTCTTCGGTAGCTTCAAGGTTAAAGAACAATTCAAATATCTGCTCGTAAACCTCTTCGGGGCGGCAGTTTTCTTTATCTACTTTGTTAACAACCACAATTGGTTTCAAGCCTAAAGCCAAAGCTTTTTGGGTTACGAAACGGGTTTGCGGCATGGCGCCTTCAAAAGCATCGCAAAGCAGTAATACGCCATCGGCCATTTTCAATACGCGCTCCACCTCGCCGCCAAAGTCGGCGTGGCCCGGGGTATCAATAATGTTTATTTTCACATCCTTGTAACGTACCGATACGTTTTTAGACACGATGGTGATACCGCGTTCGCGCTCCAGGTCGTTATTGTCAAGAATAAGCTCACCGGTTTCCTGGTTGTCGCGGAAAATGGCGCAGCTGTGTAAAATTTTGTCAACCAGGGTGGTTTTACCGTGGTCAACGTGTGCGATGATCGCAATATTTCTGATTTTTTGCATGAAATGCGGCCTTATAAATTTTGCGCAAAGATACGCTTAATTTACCGGATAAGAAAACACAATCGGCTTTTTACAAATGATTGATTTTGACTTAATTGTTTGATAATGTGTGTGGATTGCTGAAGAGGGGTGTTAAAATGGTGTATTTACTACTGTTATTGCTTCCTTCCTCGCAATGATAGGTTGTTTAGCCTTTATCATTCTGAACGGTGGCGAAGAATCTGATATACCTTATGCAAGTCGCAGAATAGATGCTTCGTTCCTCAGCATGACAGGTTTATTTAGTGTTTGTTATGCTGAGCGATAGCGAAGCATCTAGTATACGCTATACAAGATGTAAATCAGATGCTTCACTGCGTTCAGCATGACAAGTTTATTAGTCTTTGTCATTCTGAGCGATAGCGAAGAATCTAATATATGCCATATAAGTCGTAGAACAGATGCTTCACGTACGTTCAGCATGACAACTTATTTAGAGCTTGCTGTTTTAACGGTATGCGCCTTAATTAAGGGATATTAACTGGCGGCCATTCCATAATTGTCTCATTCAAAAAGTCCCATTTAGGATTCTCTGTGGCTATCAATTTCTCTTTCTTTATCCTTGTCCAACCTTTGATTTCTTTCTCACGTTCAATAGCATGCTCTATGTATTGATGACGCTCATACCAAACCAAATAAAAACATTGGTACTTTTTTGTAAAACTATTGGTTTTGTCTATGCCAAAATAATGCTCGTATAATCGGCGATCAAGATCATTGGTAACACCTGTATATAGTACAGTCTTCTTGTAATTTGTTAAAATATAGGTAAAATAATTGTGTTGCTTCATTAATTCTAATACGCGCCCTTGTCATTCTGAGCGATAGTAAAGAATCTAATATACGTTATGCAAGGTGTAAATCAGATGCTTCGTTCCTCAGCATGACAAGTTTATTTAGCCTTTATCATTCTGAGCGGTAGCGAAGAATCTAATTTACGTTATGCAAGGTGTAAATCAGATGCTTCGTTCCTCAGCATGACAAGTTTATTTAGTGTTTGTTATGTTGAGCGATAGTAAAGAATCTAATATACGCGATGCAAGTTGTAAATCAGATGCTTCGTTCCTCAGCATGACAAGTTTATTTAGCCTTTATCATTCTGAGCGGTAGCGAAGAATCTAATTTACGTTATGCAAGGTGTAAATCAGATGCTTCGTTCCTCAGCATGACAGGTTTATTTAGCTTTTGTCATTCTGAGCGATAGCGAAGAATCTAATATACGCCATATAAGTCGTAGAATAGATGCTTTGTTCCTCAGCATGACAGGTTTATTAGCCTTTGTCATTCTGAGCGATAGCGAAGAATCTGATATACGTTATGCAAGGTGTAAATCAGATGCTTCGTTCCTCAGCATGACAGGTTTATTAGCCTTTGTCATTCTGAGCGGTAGCGAAGAATCTAATTGTATACAATGCAAGGTGTAGATCAGGTGCCTGCATAAGCCTTGGAAAGCCGCCTTAAAGGGCTTTACTCTACCCGGAACACGACGCTTAATCACGGCAGGATAGAAAATACACGGTAGCAGAAACATCCTCCTTAATTCCTTGTTGCACAGATATGAAGATTTTGCTTACGGGTGCCAGCGGCTATATCGGCAAACGATTGCTGGTGATATTATTGGAGCAGGGGCATGAGGTAATATGCGTAATGCGTGATAAGGCGCGTTTTAGCCTGGAGGATTACCAAGATAAGAAGGTAAGCGTAGCGGAGGCCGACCTGCTGGACGCGGCCACCTTAAAAGATCTGCCCACTGATTTTGATGTGGCTTATTACCTGGTGCACTCCATGTCGGGCAGCAACTTCAGCGAGAACGAAAAAAAATCGGCCCACAATTTTGTGGAGTTCCTCAATAACACTCAGGCCAAACAACTGGTATACCTGGGCGGTATTGTTAACGAAGAAAAATTATCCCAGCACCTGCTTTCGCGCAAGGCGGTAGAGGAGATACTGGTAAAGGGCAAGGTGCCCGTTACCGCTTTGCGTGCGGGGATAATTGTAGGTTCGGGCAGCGCGTCGTTCGAGATCATCCGCGACCTGGTAGAAAAGCTGCCCGTAATGGTAGCGCCTAAATGGCTTAATACCAAATGCCAGCCCATTGCCATACGCAACGTGGTGCAATTTTTATGCGGCGTTGCCGGCCGCGAAGATACTTACGCGCAAAATTTTGACATTTATGGGCCCGATACACTTACCTACAGGCAAATGCTGCTGCAGTTTGCCGAGGTGCGCCAACTTAAACGCCGGATATTTACCGTACCTGTGATGACGCCACGCCTGTCATCCTACTGGTTGTATTTTGTTACCTCTACCTCGTACCCACTGGCAAAAAACCTGGTGGAAAGCATGAAGGTGGATGTGGTGGGCAGGCCAAATGATCTTGCGCAGCGACTGGGTATCGCCCTCATCCCTTATAAAGAGGCTATCCGCATCGCTTTTGATAAAATTGAACAGAATATGGTGCTTTCCAGCTGGAACGATTCGGCCTTTACCGACCAGTTCAGTCAGCACTTGTCGCATTATATTAAAGTGCCGGAGTATGGGGTGTTCAAAGATAAGCAGAGCCAGAAAACTAAGGACCCGGATAAGGCACTGGACAGGATATTTTCTATCGGCGGCCGCTCTGGCTGGTATTATGCCAACTGGCTGTGGGAGTTCAGGGGTTTCCTAGATAAGCTTTTTGGTGGGGTGGGGCTGCGCCGGGGGCGTAAGAACGCCCGCGAAGTGGCGCCGGGTGAAGCGCTTGATTTCTGGCGCGTAATACATAGTAGCCGTAAAGAAAAGCGCCTGCTGCTATATGCCGAAATGAAGGTGCCGGGTGAGGCCTGGCTGGAATTTAAAATAGGGGATGATAACTGCGTTAAGCAAACGGCAACGTTTCGCCCGCTGGGTTTATGGGGGCGTTTATACTGGTACTCCATGCTGCCTTTCCATTACTTTATCTTTAAAGGGATGCTCAACAAGATAGCCAATGATGCCTGATATGTACTATTGAAAAAAGCTACTTAGTGTACTCACCTGAGCGTTCCGAGCGGAACGCTCAGGTGAAACCAAAATAATGCTTTTGGGGCTTATATATGGCGTTGGTGTGGCTGCTGTATTTATCAGCTATTCTTTGTAAATGTCTTATTATTAGTATGTTCCTGTTGTTCTGAAAATGCTATATTCATCTCATGGAACGGGCGGTTAGTGTATTAAAATACCAACAGGCCACAGGGCAGCAACCGACTACCTACCGAATGCCCAGCACAAAAATTTTGGCATAGCTTTTCCCCATGTGGCGGTATCATGGGTGCCGTTAAGCATTTCGAGGTATTGTATGTCGCCGCGCTCATAACCTTTTGCTAAAAGTTCTTTGATGATGTCAATGGTATCGTCAATAGAATCAATAATGCCGTTGTTGTTGCGGTCGGCGGTTTCGTCCTTGGTGCCGGTTTGCAGCCAGAATTGCAGTTCGGGTTTGGTTGCTGTGTTCCTGACAACGCTGTGCATAATACGGTCGTCATTAGTATAGCCCTTGCCCAGGTCCTTGCCTCGCCACCAGAACGAGCCGGAGAAAGTGCCCACCTTATCAAATACCTGCGGGTTATTCCAGGCAATATCAAACGCCGATAGGCCACCCAACGAAAACCCTGCAAAAGCTGTACTTTCAAATTCTTCTAAACCGGTTTCTTTTTTAATAAATGGCATCAGCTCTTTTATAACAAACTGCGTGTAAAGGCTGGCCTTGCTACCGCGTTTTTTAAAATCGGGTTTTCCGGCTACGCCGTATTCCTGCAGGCGGTCGTCATTAGCATGTATGGCTGCAATTAGCACCGGCTTTATACTGTTGCGGTTGTAAAGTTGTTCAAGGGTATCAATCAAACCAAGGGCGCTAACTTCCTGGCCATCGTTAAGCAATAGCAAATTTAAAGGTTCGGTTACGGCATCAGCCTGCGGTTTAAGCAGGGTGCAGGTAACGTCACGGTTCAATATGCTGGAGGTAACTACAAGTTCCTGTGCTTCTATCATGATCTCCGTTTCTGTACTGTAGTACATAGGGTTGTAAATTAAGGGTACAAAAGTAAGTTTTAAAACATTATGAACTGCTTAAAACAGAATTATTTGGCATACTGTTGACATTAACGGGCAAACACTTTAACTTACCTAACAAAAGTTAACCGCATTGAAGGAGCAGTATCATCGCTGGCACTCGCCAAACTTAAACATGGATATGGAGATGCTTGTTTTTGGCGACAGGGGTTATCCGGTATTGTTATTCCCTACCACGCTTGGCGCTTACTATCAAAATAAGGAGCATGGCCTTATTGACAGCGTACGGTGGTTTATTGATGAAGGCTTGGTAAAAATTTACTGCCCTGCAACTATTGATGGGCTAACCTGGTATGACAAGGGGATCCACCCGGCCGATCGGGCACGCCGGTATTCCTGGTACGATAAAATGCTGCTCGACGAACTGGTACCATGGGCCATGCATGAAACTGGCGTTGGTAAGGTTGCTGTTGCCGGATGCAGTTTTGGCGGTTACCATGCGGCCAACTTTGCCTTTAAGCATCCCGAGCAGGTTGGGCATTTGTTTAGCATGGGTGGCGCTTTTGATATTAAGATGTTTACCGATGGTTATTATGACGACAACGTATTTTATAACAACCCGGTAGATTATTTGCCCGGTAGCGACAACTGGGCACTTTGGCAAATGAATATCATATTGGGTACATCAGACTGGGATATCTGCAAGGAATATAACCTTACGCTATCTCGTGTCTTAAACAACAAGAACATTAATCATTGGCTGGATATCCGCCCCGATGGCAAGCACGACTGGCCCATCTGGCGCGAGATGTTCCCGCATTATTTGTCGACAATAAAGTGATTAGAGATTTGTGATCAGAGATTAGGAGAAAAATTTAGAGGCGAATCCCTTTTAGAATTTAGGGTTTAGAATTTAGGATTTTACAAAACATTACTATGAAAAAAATAGGCATCTTATTCGGGCAGGAAAATTCATTTCCGCAGGCATTTGTTGATCGAATTAATGAGAAAGCGGAGAAAGGCATCAGTGCTGAGTTTGTACGCATTGATAAAATGCTGCAAGGTGAGCCGCTGGGCTACTCGGTGATTGTTGACCGTATATCGCAGGATGTGCCTTTTTACCGTGCATCGCTTAAAAACGCCGCTATCACCGGTACGGCAGTTATTAATAATCCGTTTTGGTGGAGTGCAGACGAGAAGTTTTTTAACAACGCCCTGGCTACCAAGATTGGTGTGCCGGTACCTAAAACGGTGTTGCTACCCTCTAAAGATCACCCGGATAATACCACTGATAAATCGTTCCGTAACCTGGCTTATCCATTGGATTGGGAAGCAATGTTCAACTACGTTGGGTTCCCGGCTTACATGAAACCCTTTGATGGTGGCGGCTGGCGCGATGTATACAAGATAAGCGATGCCGAAGACTTGTGGACGAAATTTGCCGAAACCAGGCAACTGGTAATGCTGCTGCAGGAAGAGATCATCTTTGATGATTATTTCCGCTGCTACTGCATTGGCGGCAAGCACGTACGCATTATGCAGTACGAGCCGCGCAACCCGCATCATCTGCGGTATGAGCATGGTAAAGCACCTGCATCTAAAAAAATGCTGGAAACCATTACCGATTATGTATTGCGCCTTAACCAGTATTTAGGCTACGATTTTAATACCGTTGAGTTTGCCGTGCGCGATGGCATCCCTTATGCTATCGACTTCTGCAATCCCGCGCCTGATGCGGAAGTAACCAGTGTTGGTCAGGAGAACTTTGATTGGGTAGTTGAGACCGCAGCAAGCTATGCCATTGAACGCGCCAAAAAGCAAAAAGACGACCGCGATAATCTTACCTGGGGCGAGTATTTGAAAACATCAATTGCAGGCAAAGAATTGTACGTGGCAAAGAATATCAGCCTGCATGCCAACCCGGTAACGGAAGGCCCGATAGACCATACCATTACTGAAGAAGGCAAGGCAAAAAAGGAAGCTGCGCCTAAGAAGGCAGCCGCAGCAAAAGAAGAAAAGCCTAAGAAAATTGCCGCTGAAAAAGCAGCACCTAAAAAAGCAAAAAAGTAAACAAAATTGTCATTTCGAACGCTAGAGAGAAATCCTCTACTCCGCGATATTTCCAGTGGGAAAAATTTCTACTCTCTATTACTCGTTCGAAATAGCAATAGCTGATACAACCAATTATGAACAAGTTCACCTTAGGTGTTGAAGAAGAATTTATGGTGATTGACCCTGTGACCAGGGAGCTCACCTCGCACGAACAAAAAATTGTTGACGGTGCGCAAAAGATACATGAAGACCAGGTGAAGGCCGAAATGCACCAGGCAGTGGTTGAGGTGGGTACGCACATTTGCAGTAATACGCAAGAGGCCCGTGCCGAAGTAACCAAACTGCGCGGCACCGTGGCACAACTTGCCGGCGACCTTGGCTTGCGCATAGGGGCTGCCGGTACGCATCCGTTTTCGCATTGGCAACATCAGCTCATAACAGACCATCCGCGGTATTTTGAGATAGTGGACGAGATGCAGGAAGCCGCACGCTCAAACCTCATTTTCGGTTTGCATGTGCATGTGGGCATACAGTCGCGTGACATGGCGATACATATTGCCAACCAGGTTAGATATTTTTTGCCGCATGTGTACGCGCTATCAACCAACTCCCCATTTTGGGAAGGCCGCAATACCGGGTTTAAATCGTTCCGTACCAAGGTTTTTGATAAATTCCCAAGAACAGGCATCCCTGATTATTTTAGCAGTATTGAAGAATATGACAGGTACATCAAGTTATTGGTAAAAACCAACTGTATTGATAATGCTAAAAAGATATGGTGGGATATCCGTGTACATCCGTTTTTTGAAACCATCGAGTTTCGCATTTGCGATTGCCCAATGCTGGTTGATGAAACTATTGCCTTCACGGCATTATTTCAGGCGCTGTGTGCCAAATTGTATAAACTGCGGTCGCAGAATATGAAGTTTATTAACTACTCCCGCGCTTTGATCAATGAGAACAAATGGCGTGCAGCACGGTATGGCATTGATGGAAAAATGATAGACTTCGGTAAGGAAATGGAAGTAAATACCCGCTCGCTGGTGTTAGAGCTGCTTGATTTTGTTGACGATGTGGTGGATGAGCTTGGTTCGCGTGATGATCTGGCTTACGTACACAAGATACTGGAGCATGGCACCGGTGCCGACAGGCAACTGGCTGTTTACAACCAAAGTAATAACTTTGTAGATGTGGTTGACTACATCACATCACAAACTTTAAAGGGGATTTAATGCCTCACTTAAATCCTATCCAAAGGAGAGGACTTTATAAAAAGTTATACCCTCTCCCCTGGAGAGGGCTGAGTGGGGGCTAATTAGTAAAAGCTTATGAACACAAACAAACCGGAAATAAAGGTAGCCATATTAGATCTGTACGATGGCGTGCCTAATGAGGGGATGCGTGGTTTCCGGGAGATACTGGAGCGCTATAAAAAGCAGCACAATTTAAATTTAAACTACCAAGTTTTTGACGTACGGGGCAAGGCAGAGGTACCGGGATTAGGTTTTGATGCTTACATTTCAAGCGGAGGTCCGGGTAGTCCGCTGGATAGCGAGGGCAGTGTTTGGGAGTGTAATTATTTTAACCTGATCGATCGGTTGGAAGATCATAATCAGGGCGACGTTGGTGATAAGAAACATGTGTTTTTTGTGTGCCACTCTTTTCAGTTAATGTGCCGTAAATACGGTTTGGGCGAGATCAATACACGCCGCTCACCCTCTTTTGGTGTGCTGCCTGTGCATATTGTTGGAAATGGTAATAATGAGCATGTATTTGAAGGATTGAGCGATCCTTTCTACGCTGTCGATTCGCGCAGCTGGCAGGTGATCAATCCTGATGAAAAACGTTTTAAAGATTTAGGTATGGAACTGGTTGCGCTGGAAAAAGAACGCCCCTATGTTGACTTACCTCGTGCCATGATGGCTATCAGGTTTAGTCCGTATTTTTTTGCTACGCAGTTTCATCCGGAGGCTGATGCTCACGGCATGAGTATGCTTTTACAACGCGAAGACAAAAGAGCCGACGTAATAACAGAGCACGGCGAAGCCAAATACAACGAAATGATAGAGCGGCTGGAAGACCCGGATAAGATAGTACACACGCAGCACACCATCATTCCCAATTTTTTGGACGAGGCCTTGCTTAAGTATAATATATCCAACTTGTCATGCTGAGGAACGAAGCATCTGTTTTGCTACTTACATCGCGTAAATTAGATTTTCGCTGTTGCTCAGAATGACAGTTAAATAATAATGTCATTGCGAGGAGCGACAGCGACGCGGCAATTACATGGTCAGTTTAACGTGTCTAACAAGATTGCCGCGCTATCGCTCGCAACAACATAACTTGTTAATAATTAATAAAATCAGTACCCATGAACCCATCTATCAGAACCATATTTAACCAAAACTTCACCGAAGAAAAATATGCTGATTTTTTGGTTGACCTCAATGCGGGCTTGCGCAAACCGGTAGAATTCCGTGTGGCAGAAACACCGGTTTTCCTTACCGATGATTTCCGGGACAAATTAATACAAGCAGGTCAGGAGATCATAGATGTCATCACTGCGCCCGGCTTTAAAGAACTAAGCGAACATGCCATACCCGATAAATGGCGGGTTGCTAACGAGAATGATCACCCGCATTTTATTGCTTTAGACTTTGGCGTTTGTAAAGATGATGCAGACAATATTGTCCCCAAGCTGATAGAGATGCAGGGTTTCCCATCCTTGTACGGTTTTCAGTTACATCTTGGTGAGCGCTACCGGCACACGTTTAACATACCCGGCAACCAAACCATATTTTTTAATGGCTTAAATAAAAGCAGCTATCTCGATCTGCTAAAGGAAACTATTATCGGCCCTTATCAACCCGACGAGGTGGTGTTAATGGATGTAAACGCGCCCGATCAAAAAACCGCTGTGGATTTTTATCTTACAGAAAAATATATCGGCACGCCGGTAGTTTCGCTTACAGATCTGATACAGGAAGGCGATCAGCTTTTCTACCACACTGTAAATGGCGATAAAAAACGTATCAGGCGAGTTTATAACCGCCTGATATTTGACGAAATAGAGAACAATCCGGAGATATTTAATAAAGTAGTTGATATACGTAAACCTTTAGATGTTGAATGGATAACTCACCCCAACTGGTTTTACCGTATCAGTAAGTACACCATGCCCTTTCTAAAGGGTAAATACGTACCTAAAACACAGTTCGTGAGTAAACTGGCTGCCATCCCGGATGATCTGCAAAATTATGTGCTTAAACCATTGTTCAGTTTTGCTGGTCAAGGTGTTATGATTGATGTGATGGATGATGATTTGACTAACTTGCCCGATCCCGAAAATTGGATATTGCAGGAAAAGGTTGATTATGTACCGGTAATACAATCGCCAGATGGAGGTGTAAAGGCAGAGCTAAGATTATTGTACCTTTGGCCTAAGGGGCATACCAAGCCAACACTAGCCGTTAACCTGGCCAGGTTGAGCCGTGGTAAGATGATCGGCGTACGTTATAATAAAGATTTTGATTGGGTTGGCGGCACTGTAGCATTTATGCATAAGTAACCCGTATACTTTTTAAACATACTACACGTATATACTATTAGTATTATTTTTGTGAAATGAACATACAGTTGTTAATTATAGCCCTGCTATTTGTTGCCGCCGTTATTTATACCGGGCGAATGGTTTATAAAAACCTTTTTGCCAAAAAAGGCTGCGGAACAAATTGTAAGTGCGGAGTAGATTTTTCCGGAATAGAGTCGGGTAAGCAACACAAATAGTGTATCGTTTGTATTAACCTTATCATTTTAAGATCCTTACATGTCCTCAAACAACAGGCAGATATTTCAGGCAGATGACCCCGGCAGGTGGAACCGGTTTAAATGGATAAGCCGTTTATTACTCATCGTTTTTATAGTGGGTGTAATCGCGGCTATAGTAACTGTTACCTCAACCAAGTACCCGGCCTTGCCTGTTTTAGACCCGGTACCCAAGCGTATTGCCAAAGAAGACCTTAACGCCTTTAAAAAATCAAAGCGGTACCGCGATTTCAGGATCGAGAAAGCCGAGATAGAGCAACTGGCCCGTGCGCGCAGGCTGCACCAGTTAAAGCACCCTAATAACGCTAAACGTATTAATGCTGCTTTTTACAAAGCATGGGAGTCGCAGGCGTATACCTCACTGGTTGAAAGTATGCCACACCTGGACATGATCGTGTCTGAGGGTTTCTCATTTTCGCGCAATGCCGATACGCTTAAAACCGCCATTGATACCGGGCTGATCAATGTGAACAAACGTTATAAAAAACAGGTATTGGTTACGCTCTCCAATTATGTAAATATTGATAATAAAACAGGCGAGTTTGATACCAAAGATGTCGAGCGTATTTTTAAGAGTAAAAAACTGCGTACGGCTTTTATTAACAGCATGGTTAATACCTTGCACCACTATAATTTTAGCGGTGTAAACGTTGAGATAGAGGATATTAAAGGCCGCAACAGCAAGGAGTATATAGCGTTTCAGAACGATCTGTACCGCATTTTTAAAGCTAACAACCTGCTGGTAACGCAAAACGTTTGGCCCGATGATGAGGAGTACGACCTGAAGCGCTTGCAGCATGTAAACGACTACCTGTTTGTAATGGCCATTGATGAGCATAATGATGGTACCAACTCCGGCGATGTATCACACCAGCATTGGGTGGAGGAGATACTTGACCATGTTTGTTCTGTTATCCCCAGCGAAAAAGTGATACTTACGCTGGCAAGCGGCGGTTACGATTGGCCCGAGGGCAGCGTTGGCCAGTCCATAGGCTACCAGCAAGCCATAGGTACAGCTCAGCAAAAAAACAAAAAGATCGTATTCGATCCCGCTTCCGCTAACTCACATTATACCTACCTGGGTAACGATGGCCTTGATCATACTGTTTACTTTGCCGATGCCGCTACCAACTTTAACGTGATGCGCATGGCCGATGACTGGGCAACCGGTGGTGTAGCCCTTTGGCGCCTCGGCGGAGAAGACCCGCGTTTGTGGACTTTTTTTCAAAAGAACCTTTCGCTGGATTCTTTAAAGAAAACCGGCGTAGAGATCAAACGCTTAACCACAGTAGGGCTTAACAATAACATCAGTTACGCAGGCGACGGTGAGGTACTCGATCTCATCACGGTACCTAACAAGGGGGAGATCGACATTAAGCTGGATACGAATAATTATACCATCACCAGTCAGTATTATAAAACCATACCTACCAAATATGTGATACGCAAGTATGGGTACAAGCCGGGTAAAGTGGTTTTAACTTTTGATGATGGCCCCGATCCCGAATACACGCCGCGGATACTGGATATCTTAAAAAGAGAAAAAGTGCCGGCCTCGTTCTTTGTGGTAGGCTCAATGGTCGAAAAGAACATACCTATCCTCAAACGTATCTATGATGAAGGTTACGAGATAGGGAACCATACCTTCTTCCATCCGGATATTTCTACTATTGGCCTGGAGCGTGTAAACCTGGAACTGAATGCTACGCGGAAATTGATCGAGTCGGTTACAGGGCATAGTACTATCCTTTTCCGCCCGCCTTTTAATGCCGATGCCGAGCCGCAAACACTGGCCGAGGTAATACCGGTGGCCGAGAGCCGCAGGCAAAGTTATATCACTATAGGTGAATCTATAGACCCCTGGGATTGGCAGCCGGGCGTTACCGCCGATAGTATTATTGCCCGTACCATTCGCCAGAAGAGCAATGGCAGTATGATACTGTTGCATGATGCCGGTGGCGATACACGCGAAGAAACGGTAAAAGCCCTGCCGGCTATTATCCAGTATTTTAAAAAGAACGGTTATGAGTTTACCACCATTGCCGATATCCTTGATAAAAAGAAGATAGAATTGATGCCCGTTGCAAAAGACGAGCAAAGTTTTTGGGGTAAGTATTATGATATAGTGGTAGTAGGCTTTTTCCTGGGGAACCGCTTTTTCTTTTACGTGTTCCTAACTGCTATCTTCCTGGCTATCGGGCGTATCATATTGATAGGTATATTGGCTACAAGGCAATTCGCGGATAATAAAAAAATAAAGAATACCGCGCGCAAATTGCCGCCGGTGAGTATTGTAGTGCCGGCTTATAATGAGGAAGTTACCGCTATTAAAACCATCGAAAGTTTATTGAAAACCGAATACCCTGTTTTTAATATCATTTTTGTTGATGATGGCTCAAAAGATAACACCTATAAAGCTGTAAGTGAAGCTTATGCTCAACATCCGCAGGTAAAGGTGTTAACTAAACCCAATGGTGGCAAGGCTTCGGCCCTTAACTTCGGTATAAGCCACGCTGTAAATGAGTATGTAGTATGTATTGACGCTGATACCCAGCTGAAAACAGATGCCATCTATCACCTCATGACCTATTTTACCGATGAGCAGATAGGCGCTGTTGCCGGTACGGTTAAGGTAGGTAACGAAACCAATATTGTTACCAAGTGGCAGTCTATTGAGTATATAACGGCCCAAAACATGGACCGCCGCGCATTTGATATCATCAATAGTATTACGGTGGTGCCGGGTGCTATTGGCGCATTCCGTAAAGCGGCTATTTTCAGGGCGGGCGGGTTTACTTATGATACTCTTGCCGAGGATTGCGACCTTACCATGCGCATACTAAAAGAAGGCTATGTGATAAAGAACTGTGCGGAAGCTATAGCGTATACCGAGGCGCCGGAAACGCTTAGCGCGTTGCTGAAACAGCGTTTTCGCTGGAGCTTTGGTGTTATACAAAGTTTCTGGAAAAACCGGGACGCGCTGTTTAATAAAAAGTACAGCTATTTTGGCATGGTGGGTATGCCTAACATCCTTATTTTCCAGATCATACTGCCGCTGTTTTCACCCCTTGCCGATCTCATAATGATCCTGGGATTATTTGGTAGTCACCCTGAGAAAATGCTGATATTCTATGTGGCCTTCTTATTGATCGACTTTATCGTAGGCGCCATTGCCTTCCGGATGGAGAAAGAACCCTACGGCAAGTTAGTTTACCTCATACCGCAAAGGTTTATCTGGAGGCAGTTGATGTATTATATCCTGTTTAAATCTATTCGTAAAGCGTTAAAAGGCGAACTCACTACCTGGGGCGTATTAAAGCGTACCGGGAATGTTAAAGTAAGCAAGAATACGGTAGTAGGGAACAGTAACGAACCGCCTGAATAGTATTTCAAGGACCTCCATTGCTTTTAAACAAAAGCTTTGTCGCTTAAACACATATTCCCTCTTTATAACCGGGATATCCGGTAAATTAAAAGGCCCCCGCCAACTGGCAGGGGCCTTTTAATTTAATGTGCTCCGTAATTTATACAATTACTTAATTGTTGTATGCTGCCGCCAAAAAGGGCAGTGGTTTTTGGTTATAGCTATAAAAGTTTTTATAGCCATATTTCTCTGGCTTATTGATGATCTCTTTCATGGCAATAAGCTTATAAACGTACGATCCTGTTTCGCGGTTAAGGCTCATACGGAAATAATTATCCTCATTTTGCCTGTTAATGGCGCGTTCCAGTTTAATAGAACCGTTGTTGTAAGCGGCTGCGGCCAGCGTCCAGCTGTTAAACTCGTTGTACAGGTCTTTAATATACCTGCAGGCCGCTACAGTTGATTTACGAAGGTTCAGGCGTTCGTCAGTACGGCGGTTAACTTTAAGGCCGTAAGTACGGGCGGTACCTGGCATAAACTGCCATACGCCCCGTGCACCTTTGGGTGATGTGCCTTCGCGTAAACCCGACTCTACCAGTGGCACAAACTTAAAATCATCCGGTATACCATACGCCTTAAGAATTGGCTCGATAATTGGAAATAGTTTATCGGCCTTAGCATGTAGTACATTTGATTGAATGTTTCTGAACTTGTGCTTGGCTATTGATTTTTTTAATTTAAAATCTACTTTTTTGTCGTCAAGCGGTAGTGCTTCGTCAGCAAAATTGTAAGCATCCTCAACCATCTCAGCGGGCTTGCTGAACAGGATGGAAGAAGGAATAAAACTAATGTGTTTTACTGCCGGAACTACCGGTGTTGTACTGAAAATGTTTAGTGCGGAAATGATAACCATCACTACGATTACGGAGCACGTAATTAAGTGTTTTTTTCTCATTTCTTTTTTATCCATTAATTAAACATTGGGTAAATGTGGCTGCAAAGGTACGTTATATTAGGCAGACTATCAAACACTTAGTGGATGCTTAGTGTTTTGATAATTTTAAAATAGTTAAAAAAAAGGCGTTTAGAGTGCTTTAAACGCCGTTTTTGCTTTAGTTAAAAAAAAGTTTTTTTGGGCTATTAATTGGCTTAAAAATCGTAATTTTGCCCCTCACGCTGCGAAAGCGCTAAACAAAAAATTATGGTATTTAAAAGACCAGCCGGTAGTCGCGAAGACAGGCCAAACAGACAACAGGGACACTCGAAAAGTGGTGCCGATAACAACAAAAAAACCTCTTCTTCCGCTCCCTATGGAAGTCGTGATGCCGGTAAAAAGCCTTACGGCGACAGAAGGCAAACTTCAACCAATCCAAAACCATTTTCTCATAAAGCCTCGTTCGGTGATAACGAACAGGGAAAGAGCTTTGATGCGTCGTCATCATCGGGCGACAGAAGATCGTTTGCACCAAAAGGGAAGCCCTACAGCGGGAAACCTGAAAGTAGTGAGCGCCCTTATGGTACACGTAATGCCGAGGGTGGCCGTACCAATCGAGGTAGCTATGGCGAACAAGCCGGTGGCAAAAAAGGATTTGGTAAAAGCAAGCCATTCGGTGACAAGCCCCAAAGTGGCGAACGCCGTTCTTTTGGCGAAAACCGTGGTGGTTACACCAACAGCACCGGTAAAAAAGATTTTAAAAGCACAACATCCGGCTACAGGAAGCGTGAGGATAGGGACTTTAGCGATAAAAGCGAAGGTGCATCAAGAACCATGCGTGGCCGTAAAAATGCCCCTGCCGCGAAAGCTAAGGATGATGGCCTGATGAGGCTGAACCGTTACATCGCTAACGCCGGCATTTGCAGCCGCCGTAAAGCGGACGAACTTATCGAGGCCGGTGTGATCAGTGTAAATGGTGAGGTAGTATCAGAATTGGGTTACAAGGTTGATCCGTTTAAGGATGTCGTTCGTTATAACGGCGAGCCGCTTAAACGTGAGAAAATGGTGTATGTGCTTTTAAATAAGCCTAAAGATTACATCACCACTACCGATGACCCGCAGGAGCGTCGCACCGTTATGCACCTGGTAGAAAAAGCAAGCCGCGAACGCATTTATCCGGTTGGCCGCCTGGACAGGAACACTACCGGTTTATTGCTGATGACCAATGATGGTGAACTTGCAGACAAACTTTCGCACCCACGCAACAATATTGTAAAACTTTATAATGTGGAGTTAAACAAGAGCCTCACACAGGGCGACCTGAATAAAATATCGTTTGGTCTTGAACTGGAGGATGGCTTTATTAAGCCTGACAGTATATCGTACGTTACAGGTGGCAGCAAGCGCGAAGTAGGTATACAAATACATAGTGGTAAAAACCGTATTGTTCGCCGTATATTTGAATCGTTGGGCTACGAGGTAGTGAAGCTGGACAGGTCGGTATATGCCAACTTAACTAAAAAAGATCTTCCGAGGGGCCGTTGGAGATTCCTGGAAGAAAAGGAAGTGATACAGTTAAAACATTTAGTATAATAATTAAAGCGCCATTTGGCGCTTTAATTATTTAAAGGGGTTCCTGCAGGTTGAAATTAATAGCCGCATTCGTTACCTTGCGTTAATTAAACGGTATTATAAACAAAGATATCCATGAAAAAAATATTGTTAACTGTTTTGGCGCTTGCTCCTGGGCTGGTTTTTGCTCAGAAAAAGAATATGGGGCCAAAGTCATATGATCTTGTTGTGGGCACGTACACCAGCGGTACAAGTAAAGGGATAAGCGTTTATCGTTTTTATACCGAGAGTGGCCGATTGGCTTATTTAAATCAAATTGATGGTGTAAGCAACCCATCGTATCTCACAGTGTCAAACAATAATAAGTTCGTTTATGCTGTAAATGAGAACGACCAGGGCGAAGTAAGCGCGTTTCATTTCGAACCCAAAACCGGCAAGCTCGACTTTATTAATAAGCAGTCTACCATGGGTGGGGCGCCTTGCTATATTTCGGTTGATAAGGACCAAAAAAACCTGTTTGTAGCTAATTACTCAGGTGGTAATATCGCCGTGTTGCCGTTAAAAAAAGACGGGTCTATTGAACAGGCGGTAATAACCATTCATGATGATGGGCATGGGCCTAATAAAGACCGCCAGGAGAAAGCGCATGTACATATGGCTGTTTTATCGCCCGATGAAAAATACGTGCTCTATACCGATCTGGGAACAGATAAAGTAAATATCACCAAATACAAGGGAGGCAAGGATAACCCGATAGTACCCGCGAACCCGCCATTTGTAAAGGTTAAACCGGGCGATGGCCCGCGTCATCTGGCTTTTTCTAATGACAAGAAATACCTGTACCTCATTACTGAGATGGGCAGTTCAGTCATATTATTTGATTACGACAAGGGCAAATTAAAGCAACGCCAGGAGATCACCCTGCTGCCTGATGGCTTTACCGGCCAAACCGGCGCCGCGGATATCCATATTTCACCCAACGGCAAATTTTTATATGCCAGCAACCGTGGCGATGCCAATGATATTACTGTTTTCTCTATTAACCAGGATAACGGCGAACTTACCTTTCTGCAAAGGCAGCCTACAGGCGGTAAAGGTCCGCGTAACTTCGTGATAGATCCAACCGGCAGGTTTCTTTTAGTGGCCCACCAAAATTCCGACAGCATTATTGTATTTAAGCTTGACCCTGAAACAGGTAGAATTATGCAGGCAGTTAGCCGTGCAGAAATTGGCAACCCGGTTTGCCTTAAATTCGCATCGGCAGAGTAACGAGATTAACGTTAATGCAAAAGCCCGGAACGTTTATACGCTCCGGGCTTTTTGCTGGCTAAAATTAAGCTCTTATTATTGTTTGGTAAAAGTATATACAATATAGCCGGTGCCGTTGCCCACTGGTACAGGTGATAACAAAGTCATGTTGGTGCCAGTCATGGCGCCAACGTTTAAGCGATACCCCTCCTGAACGTTTTTTGCTTTATCGCCCTGGTATATTTTTTTGAACTGGAATTGTGTGGCACCATTACCGTTGTATACCGACCAGAAGATAGTTTGCGACTGGCCGTTGGTTAGCGAATACATGCCGTTACCACTGTTGGTAAGCTTCCAGGTACTGCCTTCAAACGCTGCCGGAGGCGCCTGGTCAAAAACGTTTTGAACTGCACCCGGAAGAAGGCCGTTATAGCTTACGCTGTTACAAACCCAGGTGCCTACAAATTTACCCCGGGAAACATTCATGGCAGATGTGCCGCCAGTTTGGGTGTTTTGGGTGGATGAACAGGCCGAAAAAATAAAGGATACGGCTAATATCGCAATTGCTGTTTGGAATATTTTTTTCATAACTTATATATGATAATATGTTTAATGTAATTGCATAAACATAAATCACGCCAAAAAGTTATTATTTACAGCTTACTATTTGCAATAATCTCTTCGTAATAGCTTTCATACACCGGCATAATATTACTTAGCTCCAGTTGCTTGGCACGCTCAAACGCGTTTTCTTTAAATTGTGCAAGGCGTTCTTCGTCTTCGAGGATATACACTGCTTTCTCGGCCATCGCGTCTACATCTCCAACGTTTAACAGGTAACCGGTAACACCATCAATATTAAGTTCGGGCAGGCCGCCGGCATTACTGCTAATTACCGGCACCTTGCAGGCCATAGCCTCTAAGGCGGCCAAGCCAAAGCTTTCTGATACTGATGGCATCAGGAACAGATCGGCAACAGACAGAATTTCTTCAATGGCATCCTGTTTACCTAAAAAGCGCACATGCTCGCTAATACCCAAAGTACGGCTAAGTTTTTCGCAGGCAGAACGTTCGCCGCCATCGCCTACCATCAGCAATTTAGCAGGTATCTGTTCAATCACTTTGGCAAACATCTTAATTACATCCTCGGTACGTTTAACTTTACGGAAGTTAGAGGTATGTACCAGTATCTTTTCTCCGTTAGGCGCTATCGCTTTTTTGAAATGATCTTTAGGTTTAAGGCTAAAGCGGTTCATGTCAATAAAGTTGGGGATAACGCGTATATCCTTCTCTATCTTAAAGTATTTATAAGTATCTGCCTTGAGATGTTCTGATACCGCTGTAACCCCGTCAGACTTGTTGATAGAAAACGTAACCACCGGTTTAAGGGTATTATCCTGCCCTACAAGCGTAATATCAGTACCATGCAGCGTAGTAATTACCGGGATGCTGATGCCATAGGTAGCCAGGATCTGTTTGGCCATAAACGCCGCTGACGCGTGCGGGATGGCATAATGAACATGCAAAATGTCCAATTTCTCAAACCTGATCACGTCTACCAGTCGGCTGGCCAGTGCTATTTCATAAGGCGGATAATCAAACAATGGGTATTGCGCTACAGAAACCTCGTGATAGTACAGGTTCTCTGAAAAAAAATCGAGCCTGGCAGGTTGGTTGTAAGTAACAAAATGTATTTGATGGCCCCTGTCGGCAAGGGCTTTGCCCAGTTCTGTAGCCACAACGCCACTGCCGCCAAATGTAGGATAACAAACTATTCCTATTTTCATAGATGCTGATAGATTTAAGCAGTCTGGAATTATTGGCTAACAAGCTGTTAATAAGCGGTAAACAATTATGCCAAAAAGCATGCAAGTTTAACAGCTATTTATTATAAATGTGTTACAGGGATGTAAAATGATTGATGGAAAGCAGCGCGTATTTAATTGCCTGCACCAGCCAGCCATTTAAGCAGAGAAGTATCGATAATATTATTAATAGCGTTTAAAGCGTGTTTGCTTTTTGATACCTTTTGCAGGTCGTCATGATAGATCATGTGATGTACGCCAAGTACCTTAAGCGTGGCATCGTTACGCACACTTTCAGTATGTTTATAGCAGCATATCCTGATGTTCTTGTAAAACATGTTTGAACGCAGCCTGCGTAATACCCTTTCCATATGTTCGTTCATATGGGCATGATCAAACAGGATCACATCAGGTTTAAACTCATGTATGCAGGGGAATATCGATGTTACAGCCAAAATATGGTTCACATTCTCATACTGGTCCAATAGCCGGGAGGGAAAGCTATCGGGCGCTACCAAAAGTACTTTCTTGGAACGTGAACGTATCATGGTCAATTAATTTGGGGATGCCGCAAAGTTAAAAGGTAAACTTTACAATATCAACCTTAATACGTATTAATAACCAAATAGTTATAGTTAATGCACGGGTCTTTCATAAGCGGTATCAACACCGCTGTGGCCTTCGGGTTGGGCATTTCCTTTGTTCACTTTATTCATGCTGTCGGTTTTCGTCGAATCGGTAGCATGGGTGTTGTTAGGGTCGCCGGTACCTGCTTTGGCTACGGTATCCTGTGTGCCGCCAAGTGTGGCCTTGCTGCGATCACCGCACGCGGTCAATGATGCGGATATAAGCAGTATTGCTGCTGTAAATTTTAATACTTTCATTTTGGTAATAACTAAATGTACACTAAAATAACAACGCCCGCGATTTTTAAATGTTTGTATAAAAGAAAACGGCAGGTTTTATGAAGCCTGCCGTTCTTGCATTTATAAAGAGGTGGTTATTTTATCTCAAATACCGCGTTGATCTGGAAGCTCAGTTTAATTTTACGAACGTCTATATCAGATTCGGGTACGGCGCTATCTGCGGCCATATTGGCTTTGGCCATATACATCACCGTACGAGGCTGCGGAAAATTGCTGTTATCACTTTCGCTAATGCTTAAGGCGCTGCCCAGTTTGTCACCAAGGCCGTTCACCAGGAACACGGCTTTATCGCGGGCTGAGAGTAAGGCCTGCAGTTTAAGCTTGTTTTTTAATTCGTTTATCTTCGAATAGTCATAGCTGTCAATATTGGTCGACTGTATGCCTTTCGGATCAATCTTGCTGATGAGCTGATTGAACTTATTCAGATCCCTGAATTTGATGCCATATTGTTTACTTGCCAAAAAATCGGGATTCTTTTTTTTCTCCGTAGCATAGTTCCAGGATGAAAGGCTGTTAACGGTGAAATCCTCTTTTGGTATACCTGCTTCGGCAACGGCTTTTTCCAGTTGTTGCTCCAGTTGCGTAATGGTTACTTTCGTCTTCCCGTTCATGTACTCTTTTAAAGCAATGCTAACATTAATAATATCGGGGGTAACTTCCTGCTCGGCAATGCCGGTAACCTCTATTTTACGACGCAGGTCGGCAGTTTGCGCGAAAGCACCTGCGGTGGTAACAAGAATGGCGGCTAATAGAAATAATTTTTTCATAGTACTTAGTTTTATTATGTGATGGTATTACGGTAACAAAGTTTAATTTGTAACAACTTAAAATAATATTCGGATAACTTAAAAAACATAGGTTGTGTTTGCTGTCTGATGTTTTGCTTTAATGTTGTTCCCGATTAAAAAGCGTAAATTTGCTCTGTTACTATGTATCTGCAGCAACTTTCATTCATCAATTTCAAAAACTATAATGAAGCCGAAATTTCGCTTGCCGAAGGAGTGAACGCTTTTATAGGGAACAATGGTGCGGGCAAAACCAATCTGCTCGACGCCGTGCATTACCTTTCCCTTTGCAAGAGCTATTTTAACCCTATTGATAGCCAGCAGATCAAACAAGGGGCCGATTTTTTTATGATCAACGGGGTTTTTGAGAAGAACGGCAACAAGGAGGTAGTAGCCTGCGGACTTAAACGTAACCAGAAAAAGCAATTTAAGCGAAACAAAAAGGACTACCAGCGCCTGGCCGACCATATAGGCTTTTTGCCCCTCGTAATGATATCGCCTTATGATATTAGTATTATTATTGAAGGGAGCGAGGAGCGCCGCAAGTTTATAGATAATGTGATATCACAAACCGATGCCAGGTACTTGGACGAGGTAATTGTATACAACAAGGTTTTAGCCAACCGTAACAGCCTGCTTAAGCAAATTGCCGATACCGGCCGTTATGACCCTGAGTTGCTGAGTATTTTTGATGAACAGCTGGCAGCATCGGGCACCAGGATATTTGAAAAGCGCCGGGCGTTTATGGAGGCTTTTACGCCTATTTTTAACCGGCATTACCAGTTTATAAGCGGTGGCGCGGAGCAAGTTGAACTGGCTTATGAATCGCCTTTACTTAACGAGAATTTCGGCGTACTGCTTAAAAGGAATACCGAGCGCGACCGTATAATGGAGCGCACCACGCTGGGTATACACCGCGATGACCTGCAGTTTAATATACATGGCATGTCGATGAAAAAGTTTGGTTCGCAGGGGCAGCAAAAATCTTTTTTAATTGCCCTTAAGCTGGCGCAATATACTTTCCTGGATCAGCAAAAGGGCTTTAAACCGTTGCTGCTGCTTGATGATATTTTTGACAAGCTGGACGATAGCCGTGTTACCAAGCTGATGCAAATGGTATCTAATAACGATTTTGGGCAGGTGCTGATCACCGATACCAGCATGGAGCGCGTGCAGGGCATATTTAACAAAATAAACGTAAAAGTTAAAATATTTAAGGTAACGGAGGGAAATATTAATGCGTAAAGCCAACGATAAATCGCTGAAAGAAGCCATTGAGCAAATGCTTAACGTGTATAAAATTAAGCGCCGTTATGACGAAACCCATGTTATTGCGGCCTGGCCAGAATTTGTGGGGAAAAGTGTAGCTAACCGTACGAGTGAGATTTTTATAAGAGATAGAAAGCTTTTTGTACGAATTGAGTCGTCAGTAATAAAAAACGAGTTGGTAATGATGCGCAGCCAGATCATTCAAAAAATTAATGACGAGGCGAAGGCCGTGCTGATAGAGGAAATTATCTTTTTATAGAAGTTACCTGCCGCGTGAATAACGCAGTCGGTGGCTTACTTTACGGATGCTGTCATCCATGATCTGAGAGAAAGCAAGTAGAAATATTCCCGGGAAGATAAAAGCGAATTGTGCTTCGGGATGATTTCTGAAAACGTCCATTGAAGCCACTACAATGCCGATGATGATGATGGCGTAGATAATGTACTTGAATACAGTTTTCATGGCTTTTTGGGGATAATTAAAACACAGATTATCTGTGTTTTGTAAAGATAAGCAAGTTAATGTATAAAGCAAAAAAACAGGCCGTTATTTTTCTTGCGGCCTGTTTTTGTTTTATCGTCTTAGAAACGCTCAAAAGCTGAAAAGAAGAAATTACCTTCAATAGCAGCGTTTTCGTCAGAGTCTGAACCGTGTATAGCGTTAGCGTCAATTGATTTGGCGAAACGGTTACGGATAGTGCCTTCTTCGGCTTTAGTTGGGTCGGTTGCACCTATCAGCTTGCGGAAATCTTCAATAGCGTTTTCTTTTTCAAGAATAGCCGCTACTATCGGGCCTGATGACATAAAGCTCACCAGGTCGTTGTAAAAGCCGCGCTCTTTGTGTACCGCGTAAAACTCACCGGCTTTTTCAGGGCTAAGAGCGGTATATTTTAACGCTACAATTTTGAAACCGGCTTTAGTGATCTGGTCAATAATTGCGCCTATGTGGCCGTTTGCAACTGCATCCGGCTTTATCATGGTAAAAGTTCTGTTGGTTGCCATTATATGTGCTTTAATTAAGAGGCGCAAAATTAGCGTTTTATAACTGAAACTTAAAACCTATGCCTTAAAATACTGTATGTGTATATCATTAATTTATTTAGCTTTGCAAAGCTTTAAAATTTGATGTTGGATTTAGCCTCGCTTACAGAATTCTTATCCCAGCCACGCAGAATAGTGATCACTACCCACCATAAACCGGATGGGGATGCTATGGGCTCTTCGTTGGGTTTATATAACTACCTCATACAGCAGGGGCACCACACGCATGTAATAACGCCTACAGACTACCCGGATTTCCTGAGCTGGATGCCCGGAAATGGAGAGGTGATCATTTACACAGCCAACCAGGAACTGTCTGCCCGGCTGGTTGCCGAAGCGGAGATGGTTTTTTGCCTTGATTTTAATTCACTGAGCCGTATAAACGAGCTGGGCGAAGAAGTGCGTAAAAGCAGCGCTTACAAGGTAATGATAGACCACCACCTGGAGCCCGAAGATTTTGATGATTACCGCCACTGGGATATAAATGCCTGCGCGGCCGCGCAATTGGTGTACACCTTTATCACCGATCAGCTTAATAACAAGGCTTTGATCAATAAAGATGTGGCCACTTGTTTATACACCGGTATCATGACGGATTCGGCATCATTCCGCTTACCTAATACCACATCTGCGGTACACCGCATTGTGGCCGATCTTATTGACGCGGGCGCCAACAACTCGCGCATACATGAACTGGTTTATAACAGCGCGTCGGAAAACAGGCTTAAGTTTTTGGGCCACTGCCTGGCCAATTGCCTGGAAATTTTGCCTGAATATAATACCGCTATCATTGCTGTTAATAAAGCAGATCTGCAACGCTTTGATGTTAATACCGGCGATACGGAAGGGATTGTAAATTACGCATTATCTATCGCCAGCGTGCGCCTTGCCGCTTTTGTGGTTGAACGCACTGACAGGGTAAAGCTGTCGCTGCGTTCAAAAGGGGAATTCCCGGCGAACGAGATCTGTAAAAAATACTTTAACGGTGGCGGCCACAGGAACGCGGCCGGCGGCCATTCCGATAAATCATTGGATGATACCGTTGCCCAATTGAAATTGATACTACCCGAATATAAAAAACTATTAATACAATAACATTTAAACAAAACATGAGAAAGAACTTAATGATCATGGCTGTTGCCGCTTTAGGATTTGCGGGCTGCAAAAGCGGTTTTAAACAGGCCGATGGCGGTTTGCTTTACAATATCCGTACTGATAAATCAGGACCTAATATTAAACCCGGCGACTTTGCCAGCATCAACCTGATCCTAAAAAACGAAGCAGACTCAGTGATCGGCAGCACCTATGACCTGGGCAGGCCTGCACCATTGGTATATCAAAAATCGCCAAATAAAGGTGATATTACTTCTATATTCCCAATGTTAAGCGAAGGCGATAGCGCTACTATTAAAGTGAACATTGATTCGATGTTTAAAAAAGGCGCTCCTAAACCTCCGGGCTTTAAAGGTAAATACATCGTTTACGAAATTAAGGTAGAGAAAGTAATACCAAGAGGCAGCACTACCGATCCGGTTTTCCAGGCACATATCAGCGATTATTTCAAAGCTTTAAAAGAAGCCGCTGCTAAAAAAGAGCCTGCTGAAATGCAAAAATTTGTTGCTGATAAAAAACTGAATGTAACTAAAACTGCTTCGGGCTTAGAGTACCAGATCACCAAGCCGGGTTCAGGCCCTAATATCGTAGCAGGCGATACTGCCGTAATTAATTACACCGGCAGGTTACTTAACGGTAAAGTATTTGACAGCAGCATTAAAGAAGATGCCAAACAGGCTAAGACCTATGACGCTCGTCGCGAATACAAAGCTATTAAAGTAAAAGTAGGCGAAGGCAGCGTGATCCGTGGTTGGGATGAAGGCTTGTTATTACTTAACAAAGGTGCGAAAGCTACTTTCGTTATCCCATCAGAATTAGGTTATGGTGAGCAGGGTATAGGCAACGGTATCATCCCGTCATTTGCTCCGCTTACTTTTAATATCGAGATAGTAGACATTATAAAAACTGATCCTAATGCACCTAAAAGGCCACAGCCAATGATGATGCCTCAGGCCAGATAATATTATAAATTTATACATAGCCTCCCGGCTTTTGCCGGGGGGCTTTTTTATGTGATCATGAAAAAGACCCTTTATACCATAATTTTTGCCTTAACGGCAGTTAGCGCGTCGGCCCAGTTAAAAAAAGCGGCCCACGGCGTAGAATACCAGATATTCCCGGCCCAACCGGGTCGCAAACTGGCACTTAACGATGTGATCACCTTCCAGGCGGTACAGAAAACCGATAAGGATTCTGTTTTATTTAGTACCTACAAGCAAGGCCAGCCGGTTAAGGCGCAGATAAAGACAAGCAGTAACCCTGCCGACCTGATGGATATTTTTCAGTTAATGAGCGTAAACGACAGCGCCTTTGTAAAAGTACCTGTCGACTCTATATTTAAAGGCCACGAAACAGAAATGCCGGCTATTTTCACTAAAGGCGGCAATGTGTTTTTTAACATTAAAATATTAAAGGCGCAAACGCTGGAAGAAGCTATGGCTGAACGCAACGCGGCTATGGCTAAGCTGAAGGCCGAAGCCGAAAAGCTTAAACTTGCCGAAGCGGAGAACCTTAACAAATATATCGCAGCCAATAAGCTTGTACCGGTTACTACCGCGTCGGGTTTAAAATATGTTATTAAAACTGCGGGTAACAAGCCCAAGCCTTTAAATGGCGATACGGTATACGTAAACTATACCGGCCGCACTTTGGATGGAAAAGTATTTGACAGCAGTATTGAGGCGGATGCCAAAGCAGGCGGCTTACAGCAGCCCGGCCGTACCTATGAGCCTATCAGCTTTGCGTTGGGATCAGGGCGGGTGATACCGGGTTGGGACGAAGGTTTATTGCTGCTGAACGAAGGTTCAAAGGCGACTTTCCTTATACCGTCAAAGCTGGCTTATGGTGAGCGTGGCGCCGGGCAGGATATCCAGCCATATTCACCACTGATATTTGATGTTGAACTGGTAAAAGTTGTGCGGGTAAAACACACGCCTGTTACTAAAGCAACTAAAAAGAAAGCAACCACCAGAAAGCGAACCACTACCAGAAAGAAAAATTAAAATGACACGGCAAGGCCTTCCCTCATGGAAGGCTTTGTTATTTTTGCACCATGGTACTAACAGATACGCATACCCATATTTATTATGAAACTGACGCCGACAGGCGCGCGGAAATGATGCAACGATGCCTGCAAAATGGTGTAGAACGTTTGTTCCTGCCTAATGTGGATGCCGCCTCGGTACCGCTTATGTCTGATCTGATTACCGCCTACCCGGATAATTGTTATGCCATGCTGGGCCTGCATCCTTGCTCGGTTAAGGAAACATGGGAAGAAGAACTCGCTCTGATACAACCCGCGCTGCACCGCCACCCGGTTTATGCCATAGGCGAAATTGGTATTGACCTGTATTGGGATAAAACCTTTATTAACGAGCAGATACAGGCGTTTAAGCTGCAGATCAAATGGGCTAAAACACTTAACCTGCCAATAGTAATCCATTGCCGCGACGCGTTTGACGAGGTATACCAGGTATTGCAGGAAGAAAAAGACAATAAACTCCGGGGCATTTTTCATTGTTTCTCCGGCACAATAGAACAGGCGTTAAAAATAACCGATCTGGGGTTTTATCTGGGTATTGGTGGTGTGGTTACCTACAAAAATGCCGGCCTGGATAAAGTAGTCGCCGATATCGACCTGAAACACATTGTTTTGGAAACCGATTCGCCATACCTTACGCCGGTGCCCTACCGGGGCAAACCTAATGAGAGCGCCTACCTTATCTATGTAGCGCAAAAGGTAGCGGATATAAAAAAAATATTTATGGAAGAGGTGGCCGAGGTAACAACAGGTAACTCAAGGGCCGTTTTTGGCATTTAAATAACTATATTTGGCGCTGTAACAACAGGTAACTCAAGGGCCGTTTTTGGCATTTAAATAACTATATTTGGCGCTGTAACACCAGTAACCCTACTACATGAGCCAGATTTTGATCATCTATACCGGAGGGACAATAGGTATGATGAGCGACCCTGTTTCCAAAGCATTAGTTCCCATTAATTTCGAGCAGATAATGGATAATGTGCCCGAGTTGGAGAAACTTAATTGTAAAATTAAGGTACACTCTTTCGAGCATATTATCGACTCATCTAACATGAACCCCCAGATATGGGGCGAGCTGGCATCACTCATTGAGGCCAATTATAATGAGGTGGACGGCTTTGTTATTTTACACGGTTCGGATACAATGGCCTTTACAGCATCGGCCCTAAGCTTCATGCTGCAAAACTTGAACAAGGCGGTGGTTTTCACCGGTTCGCAGTTACCTATCAGCGCGGTACGTACCGATGCGAAGGAAAACCTGATGACCGCCATAGAGATTGCTAAGGCCAAAAAGAACGATCGTTCTCGTGTACCCGAAGTATGTATCTATTTTGATTATAAACTTTTCAGGGGTAACCGGGCGTTCAAATACAATTCATCAAAATTTGAGGCGTTCCGCTCGCCTAACTACCCTATATTGGCCGAGTCGGGCGTGCATTTACGCTTTAGCCCAAATGATATCAGGCAGCCGGGTGAAGGCCCGCTGAAGATACACAACCATTTGGTAAGCGATGTGGCCGTGCTTAAACTGTACCCAGGCATCAGTCCTAAAGTAGTAGAAACAATCTTAGGTGCCGATGTACGCGGTATTGTGATGGAAACCTTTGGCGCCGGTAATACCACTACTGACCAATGGTTTGTTGACCTGCTTAAAACCGCTATTGATGCCGGTAAGGTGATCCTGGATATATCGCAATGCAAGGTAGGCACAGTTGAACTTGGACGGTACGAAACCAGTAAGCAATTGAAAGATATTGGTGTTGCCAGCGGTTATGATATGACGTTTGAGGCCGCTGTTACCAAAATGATGTACCTGCTTGGCGAGATCAGCGACCCTGTCGAGGTACGGCGTTGCCTGGAGAAAGACCTCCGCGGCGAGCTGACAGAATCTTAATATTAAAACATCCGCTTTTTTATAAGTGCCATAAAATCATCACGGAACTTATTGCTGATAGGTATCTGTTTGCCACCTATGTAAATATGGTTATCCTGCACTTTGGTAATAAGTCGGGTATTAACGATATAAGAATGATGTACACGCATAAATGGCTGGGATAGCTGTTCTTCAATATCTTTAAGACGGCGATAAATAAGCAGTTGTTCTGTAGGTGTAACCAACCGCACGTATTCTTTTTCGCCCTCAAAGTACAGTACATCATCCAGCAGGATGTTACGTATGGTTTTCCCCGATTTTATAAAAAAGTAATTCGCCTCAGGTGCTGTTTCCTGTTTCAGCGCAGTTGTCAAAGTTTGGGCAAATGCGGCCTCTATTTTGTGTTTGGCTGCTAAAACACGTTTCAGGGTGATGGGCTTAAGTAGATAATCAACCGTTTGGAAGGTATAGCTTTCTGCGGCGTAGTCGGAGTAAGCGGTAGTAAATACAATTTTGGTTTCGGGTGGCAGCAGTCCGGCTAATTCTATACCGGTGAGGTGGGGCATGTTAATGTCCAGGAAGATCAGATCGGCCTTTTGGTGTTTTAACATTTCCAGCGCTTCTAAACCATTATAACACTTGCCAAGCAGCTGCCAGTCGGTTACCTGGCTAAGTAAAACTTCTAAAAGGTTAACCGCGTTTGGTTCATCGTCAACAATAATATATTTCAAACTCATGCCAGCGGGATGTTAAGTGTAGCTGTAAATACTTCGCCGTTGTTTGATGTATGCAATTCGAAATTGTTACCATACAAAATGATTAGCCGTTTTTTCAAATTGGCTATACCTAATCCACTTTTAAGGCCGGGTATCTCCTGTTGTGGCACCGTGTTACTTACGGTGTATATCAAGCGCCCGTTACTTTCTGTTAGCGATAAAGACACTCTATTGTCGTTGCTGCTTTTATCAATGCCATGTTTAAAAACATTTTCCGCAAATGTCATCAGTAGCATTGGCGGTATACTCAGGTTTGGGCTGTATTGCTTCTCAAATGAAATATTTAAAGCATACCGTATTCTTATTTTTTCCAGCGCTATATAGTTTTCAATGAATTGCACCTCGGTGTTCAGGCTTACAAGGCTTTTCGGGCTTTCATCAACAAAATACCGCATAATATCGGCCAGTCGCTCAATCAGGGCCGCTGTTCTCGGGGCCTCCATATATGCTTCGTAGTAAATGTTGTTAAGCGTATTAAATAAAAAATGCGGTTGTACTTGTGATTTAAGCAGGTCCAGCTCCGCGCTGGCCTTTTGCGCCAGGGCCTTAGCGGCTTGTTCTTTTAGCGTAAAATAGGCCAGTGCCAGGCGAAAAGCAAAGCTGAAGAAGAAGACCGTTATGCCGCCCAATACAAAGCTGGTGATAGCCTTCATACTCATGGGTTCGGGCTTGGCGGCAAAAAGAGCGTTATAAATATTTACTGTTAATACAGCCCTTATGAATCCGACGGCCAGTAAAAACGCAATAACAGAAAGCACATACCACACAATTCGCCCCTTTTGATACAGTCTGGGAAATAACCACGAAATATTGCCGTAAATAACGGCGGCGTAAAAGGCAGTGTTCAGCAGCGCGTATACCGCTGCCTGGAAAACACCGTCCATAGCGGTAAGTGAAAGGAATAGCATCAGATAGATCACTACCCACACTAACCATTGCACTTGCACCAGTGAGGGTTTAAACTTTACAGCCATCTTTAAAAGTACTAAGCTTTTTATATTTCATGGGCGCTTTTAAACGATCCGGGCTATTTTTTCAACCGATCATCAAAAATCAGCCTTACAGTACCGCCCCAAGAGATTATTGAAATATAGGCAGCGCCAGTTAAAAATAAGCGGGAAAGGATTGAAATAGAATATGCAGATAGTGCCTATTCCATCAGCTTTGTACATCATTAACCCATATCATTATGTTGTACAGATCATTCACCACTTCGCTATTGTTAATTATTGGTACACTATTTTTAGCAGCCCGGCCAGTTTCTTCATTCGCCCAAAAGGTTGATACCATCAGGCTTAAGGATCATCGTTTAAATACCTCCAGCCTTAAACCGGGCCTTAGGCAGTACCTGGTATATTTTAAAACGGACAGAAACCCTAAAGTATTACGGTTTTGGATGTGGCTCAGAAATACACAGATCATCACGCGTAATAACGAAAAGGTGTTTGCCACTACACAGCATTGGTACGGCAGCGATACCATTAGCTATCGTACCGGGTGCTCGGTAAACCGTATAAGCGATTTTTCCCCGGTATACCATTCAGAAACCATCAATGGCAAAACAGGAGCCTACAATTGGGATGCCGCGACTGTAACAGGCGCTGATACCGTTGCCAATAACACCAAAAGAGATTTTAAGATGGATTTTAACGAGCCATGCTTTAACTGGAATCTGGATATTGAAACATTTGAGATGCTGCCGCTTGCCGCCGGAAAAAGTTTCGCCATTAATTTTTACGATGCCGGTTTTGGCAAACCCGAATATGTTTTATACAAGGTAACGGGCAGTGAAGTGTTAACCACGTATGACGGGCATAAGGTTGATTGCTGGAAACTGGTAAACGAAGGCGAACACGCGGGATCCCGTTTTACACAAACATTTTGGTTGAGTAAAAAGGGCCACGAGTTTTTAAAAGAGGAAGATGCCTTACCTGGCGGTTATCGTTACAAGGTAAAAATGCCTGCGTTAACACCCGCTTTATAACAAGCAGGTGTTAACCAACCAACATGTATGTGCTCGTTGCCGAATAGTAAAAAAACGATGATAGGTTTTAGCTGTTTGTCGGCATAATGTCTAAATTATAATTAAAGATAACTTTATGCAGGTTAGGTTGTTAAATAAAGCTCACCAACATATATCATCTTGGATAAGGTTTTCAGATATTTTTTAAGCTGTTGCATTATACTGTTTTTAATAACAGGGAATAAGGGTTATGCCCAGGTCACTCCGGCAGATACAGTAAAGGCTGATTCGCTGGGAAAGCAAGGCAAAAAGATAATTAAGCCGGACAACACCGCCGGACAGTATGATTTTGGCGACCTGGTAAAAGCCATTCTTCATCCTCATAAAAAGGAGGATAGTGTAAAAAAGAAACCATCGGGCATTACCATCATCCCTAACCTGGCTTCCAATCCCAGTATTGGTACGCAAATAGGCATTAAGGCTGTGGCAGGTAAGGTATTGGGCAGCGATCCTAATACTTTACTTTCCGTAGCGGCTACTTCGGCATCCATCACCACAAAAAATATCATTTATTTTTACCTTACCCATAACGTTTATACACCGGGCAATAAGTGGAATTTTCAAGGTAGCCTGGTAGCAGCCAAAACCGTAACACCTGATTTTGGCATAGGCATAGGTAACGCCTATAACAGCAGTACCGAAAACCTGGTGCTGAGTAACCCAGGGCGTAAACCTTATGTATTAAACGCGCAGTACTACAGCTTTCGTGAAAAGGTATACAAGCAGATAGATAAAGGCTTATTTGTAGGCGCCGGGGTATCATTTGATATACGGCGCAAGATATATGATAAATTCAACGCCGATTCTGTGCTAACACCTTATCGTATTTACAATGCCCGTAATGGTTTCGATAATGACCATTATGCGGCTAATGGTTTCCTGGCTAACATCCAATATACCACACGTGATAACCAGAATCGTGCCTACAAAGGCATGTATGTTGATGCCGGCATAAGGCTAAACCAAACATGGCTGGGCAGTACACGCAATGCGGCCATTATTACAACAGATTTTCGTAAGTATTTCAGTTTATCGTCGAGCCATCCCGAGCATGTGCTCGCTTTCTGGAACTGGAGTACGTTTGTAGTAGGTGGCGCTTTGCCTTACCTCGAGCTACCCGGTACTGGGCGCGACCCAAATTTCAGGAGCGGCAGGGGATATACCGTAACTTATTTTAAGGGTACCCAATACATGGATACGGAAGTGGAGTACCGCTTCCCGATCCTCCGGAATAAATTTTTAAGTGGCGTTACCTTTTTTAGTCTTCAAACGGCAAATGATGATTTGGGCACCAAGCTTTTTAGTGTTTGGCAACCCGGCGGTGGCGCAGGCTTGCGGGTATTATTCAACAAAGCTACCCGCACTAACCTTTGTATAGATTATGCATGGGGTAAATATGGCGCGCATGGTTTATTTTTGGGGCTGAATGAGGCCTTTTAACAACCATTACCTTACTTCTGCATGCAAATCCATAAGGATAATATCATTTTTAGACACGGGCGTGAGGGCTTCCATCCATCATTGCCGTTGGCTTTAGCCAATGGATAATTAACAAAACCAACATGATCAGAGCTTATTTACTTACTACCGGCGAAGACGGCCATTCCCACGTGCAAACCGGTCATTTAACAGACGCGGTTGCGTATGATGCTAACAGCATCAGTTTTAAAGAAACCGCTCCGCATTCGTTTCTTGATTGGCATACCGCGCCTGCCAACCAATATGTTATTTGCCTTACAGGCGTACTTGATTTTACTACCCATACCGGCGAAACATTTACGCTTAAACCGGGTGAGGTACTGGTTGCTATGGATACTACCGGTACCGGCCATATATGGAAAATGCGTGGCAACGACCCATGGCGACGTGTATACGTGCCATTTGACGCTGAAAAGGAGTTTAATTTTGTTAGCGGGCCGCATGATTGATTTTTAAATAAACAACTCTTGGTTATAACCTACTTTGATTTTATTTAGATTAATTACAAATAACTATTGACATTCAATTTATTTTGATGTTTCTTTGCCGCTGTTTAGAATCATTCAAAATAAGGCATGAAGAAAATTTTATCCCTCCTCTCAGCAATATTAATAGCCGCTGCCGCATTTGCGCAGCAACAACATGGCAGCATAAGCGGTATAGTAACCGCTACTGATGGTAGCCCGGTAGCGTATGTAACTGTAGCTTTAAAAGGTACATCATATGGCGCTTCAACAACAGATAAGGGTCACTATCGCATTACCAGGGTAACACCCGGTAATTACACGGCAGTGGTTTCAGCTATCGGCATGGCGCCGCGTGAAAAGGATGTAACGGTTATAGCCGGGCAAAATACCAGTATAAATTTTAATCTTGACCTCAGTACCTCGCAATTAAAAGAGGTAATGATCAACGCGCGCAGTAATAGCGTTAAAATGGATAACCCATCACAGTCGCTTCGTTTGCAGGAGCCTCTGCTGCAGGTTCCACAAAATATTCAGGTGGTATCCAGCCAGTCTTTAAAAGAACAGCAGATCATCAGTATGAGCGATGGCCTGGTAAGAAACGTGAGCGGTGCCTTCAGGCTTGAACACTGGGGCGATCTTTACACCAATATTAATATGCGTGGTTCGCAGGTGCAGGCATTCAGGAACGGCTTTAATGTGGTGAACTCCTTTTGGGGGCCGCTTACCGAAGATATGAGCTTTGTTGATCATATTGAGTTTGTAAAAGGCCCGGCAGGCTTTATGCTTTCCAGCGGCGACCCAAGCGGTTTATACAACGTGGTAACCAAAAAGCCTACCGGCCAAACAAAAGGCGAATTTAGCTATACCACAGGGAGCTACAACCTAAATCGGGCTACGCTTGACCTGGATGGTAAATTGAGTAATGATGGCAAGCTGCTTTACCGCTTAAATCTATCGGGGCAAAACAAAGGCTCTTTCCGTGCCAATGAGTTTAACAACCGTTATGTGGTAGCGCCGGTAGTATCGTACCAGGTTGATGATAAAACTAAGCTTACGGCCGAATATGTTTATCAGCGTGCCAATATGTCTAACGTAGGCTCATACTATGTATTTAGCCCTAATGGTTATGCGCAGTATCCGCAAAGCTTTACAGCATTGCCATCGGGCTTGCCGCCAACCAATATCAACGACCATAGCGTTACTCTGAATATGCAAACGCAGTTGAGTAATAATTGGAAGCTTACCGCACAGGCTGCATACTATTATTATGGCCAAAATGGCTATTCCATGTGGGCCGATAGTGTAGGTCGCGATGGAAGATATATCCGTAGCGTAGGTATTTGGGATGCTAAAAGCACCATGTCATTAGGGCAGGCGTTTCTAAATGGTAAAGTGGTTACCGGTTCTGTAGTACATAAAATTTTAGCCGGTATAGATCTGGGTAATAAAGTTTACAATGCCGATTATAACCAATCTCGACAATTAGATAACAAAAACCAAATGTTTGACCCAAGTAACCCTAATCTGGGTGTGCCACCTAACGGATATCCCACTTTTGACCGTAGCCTTAACCTGGAGGCGCGCGCCGCGGCAGGCTTTGGAAATATTGCCAGCAATTACAGCAGTTTATACGTGCAGGATGAACTGGGCTTTTTTGAAAACAAACTGCGTTTAACCCTGGCAGGGCGTTACACTTATATTAAAAACTCTAACTATGGTGGTGCCGAGCCTACAGCCAAGCACTTTACTCCTCGTATTGGCCTTAGCGCGTCAATAGACGATCAAACTGCAGTTTATGGATTGTACGACCAAGCTTTTACCCCTCAGGTTGGCAGGTTGGCAACGGGTACGGTAAAACCGCTTACCGGTAATAACCTGGAGTTTGGCATAAAAAGAGATTGGGCCGATGGTAAATGGAATACTACTGTAGCCGTTTACCGCATATTAAAAAATAATGAGATCACAGCCGACCCTAATGCTAACCCTAACGCAGGTTTAAGCGTTGTTTTAGGCCAAAAACGCGCTCAGGGTATTGAGTTTGATGTACGCGGCGAAATAGCGCCCGGCTTTGATGTAACGGCTAACTATGCTTATACTGACTCTAAAGTAACACGCGCTGTAGTGCCTAACGTAACCGTACCTTCGTTTGCCAAGCACACCGCCAACGCCTGGTTAACCTACAAAATGCTTGGTGGTGCTTTAAGAGGGGCCGGTATTGCTGGTGGTTTTACTTTCCTGGGCGACCGTACAACTGATGCGCCTGCCCCGCTTAAAATGGCCGACTATTTTAAACTGGATGGTGGCTTATTCTGGGAGGGAAGCAAAATGCGTATTACAGCTAACGCCTTCAATATCCTGAATAAATATTTATACAGCGGGTCTTACTACGCCTACCTGCAATCGTACTATTACCAGGCAGAGGCGCCGCGTAATTATCGTTTATCTATCAGCTACAGGTTCTAATAGTTTACTTCATATTTGGTTATCTTAAAAGGAGGATCGCAAGGATCCTCCTTTTTTATTTCATCCTCACCAAAACATTATGTATTAATATATTGTAAATTTAAATCGTGAGAAAGTTTATATACATAATGTTATTGCTGTGGTGTTCATTTACAGAAGTAAGGGCACAGCGCACAGATACCGCCAAAGTGGATTCAGCCAGTATTCTGGCACTGCCCGATACTGTTCGAAAGTTGCATAGTAAGCTGGAATCGTTTATACCTCCGGCGGTTTTTATTACCTATGGTGCTCTATCATTCCCTGTAAAAGCTATCCGTAACCTGGATTACAGCATTTATGACGACTTGATAAAAGACTCGCCCAATTTTCATTATCATATCGAAAACTACTTTCAATATGCGCCAATTGTAATGGTTTACGGTTTAAACCTGGCAGGTATACACGGTAAAAATACGTTTATTGACCGTACCATACTTATAGGCATGTCTGAAGGTATTATGGCTTTAAGTACGTTTAGTATCAAAAAACTCTCACATCGATTACGTCCTGACGGGTCTGATTACTATTCATTTCCATCGGGCCATACGGGCAACGCTTTTGCCGCGGCTGAGTTTATGGCGCAGGAGTACAGCGAGAAATCTATCTGGTACGGTATTGCCGGTTACTCTTTTGCCACCGCTACCGCTATATTACGCGTTTACAACCGCGACCATTGGTTTAGCGATATTATAGCCGGGGCCGGTTTCGGTATATTATCTACCAAGGCAGCTTATCTTATTTATCCGCTGTTCCGCAACAAACTTTTTAAAAGCAAGGATGAACATAAAACCAGTCTTATTATGCCCACCTACTCCAATGGTGTGGCGGGCTTTGCTTTTGTAAAGCAACTGTAGCGAGTTGTAACAATCATTATACGAAGCATAACTGCAACAAAGTAAGATTTTTACTTACTTTGTTAGGTCTAAACTATCAGACCGTATAATGAATAAATATTTATTAACTATTGCAGCTATTGCGCTGGGCATAAGCGTTAAAGCCCAACAAGGCGGGGCCTTAACAGCCAAAGATTATGAGCATGCCGAGTCATTCCTTTCATATAATACAATGCCACTGGTTTACAGGGCTGGCGTTACGGCAAACTGGCTGCCTAACGGCAAATTCTGGTACAAGGTAAATACTGCCGATGGCCCCGAGTTTGTACTGGTAGACCCTGCTAAGAAAACCCGCAACAAAGCATTTGATGCATCCAAACTGGCTGGCGCGTTATCATCAGCCACCGGTAAAACATATAATGGGGATAAACTTCCTTTCGACAGGATTGGATATAGTGCAGATGGCAGGTATGTTACCTTTACCGCTGACGGTAAGAAGTGGATGTATGATGAAAAGACTACCCAGGTAAGCGCAGATACTACTGCCAATGCTACAGGCAGAGCGGAACGCCTGAGTGGGCGCGCGGCGCGCGGCGGCGGTAATGAAGTATTGTCACCAGATGGAAGGAAAGCCGTTTTTATTAAAGATTACAACCTGTGGGTGCGTGATGTGGCTACCAATGCCACTACCCAATTAACTACCGATGGTGTTAAAGATTATGGCTACGCCACGGATAATGCCGGCTGGACGCATAGCGATCGCCCGATAGTTTCCTGGTCGCCTGATTCAAAAAAGGTGGCCACTTTTCAGCAGGATCAGCGCAAATCAAGCGATATGTATTTGGTGACTACCAACGTAGGCAAACCAACTTTAAAAGTCTGGAAATATCCGCTGCCGGGTGATAAGGACATCACCATGATCGAGCGCGTGATCATTGATGTAGAGAACCCGAAGGTGGTACGTTTTAACATAGCACCTGACCCGCACCGCGCTACCCTGAGCGATGATATTGCCAGCAGCGGCAACCTGGATGATGCCGACTGGAAAACTGATGGCACCGAGTTTGCCTTCGTTTCTACATCAAGAGATCATAAGAACGAGAAGTTCCGCATTGCCAATGCGCAAACCGGTGTTGTGCGCGATGTATTTGAGGAAAACGTAAAAACACAATACGAATCGGGCTGGGGTGCTATTAACTGGCGGTACTTACCAGCTTCAAAAGAGATCATCTGGTTCTCTGAGCGTGACAATTGGGGGCACTTGTATTTGTACGATGCTACCAGCGGGAAACTAAAGAACCAGATCACCAAAGGCAACTGGGTAGTTACCAAACTGCTTAAAGTTGATGAGAAAAAGCGCTTGCTTTATTTTATGGCCGATGGGCGCGAACCGGGAAACCCATATTTCGCACATTTGTATAAAATAGGCTTTAATGGCAAAGGCCTAACGTTGCTTACGCCGGAAACTGGTAACCACGTGATCAGTTTTTCGCCCGATGAACAATATTTTGTAGATACCTACTCACAGCCCGATGTGCCGCAGGTGAGCGTATTGCGTGATTTGAACGGGAAACTGATCAGTAATTTAGAAAAGGCCGATATTTCAAAATTGGTTGCTGCGGGCTGGAAAGCGCCTATTCCTGTTAAGGTTAAAGCGCATGATGGTACTACCGACATTTACGGCCTGATTTTTACCCCAACCCAAATGGAAGCCGGTAAAAAATATCCGGTGATTGATTATATCTACCCTGGTCCGCAGGGAGGGAGTATCGGCAACTGGTCTTTTGGGCCATCACGTAACGATAACCAGGCACTTGCCGAACTGGGCTTTATTGTAGTAGCTATTGAGGGCACCAGTAACCCGCTGCGTTCAAAAAGTTTCCATGATATGAGCTATGGTAACATGGCCGAAAATACCCTGCCGGATCAGATCACAGCCATCAGGCAGCTATCAGCCAAATATCCTATCGATACTACTAAAGTAGGTATATGGGGGCACTCGGGCGGTGGTTTTGCAACGGCAACGGCTATGTTTCGCTACCCTGATTTCTTTAAGGTGGGTATTTCAGAATCGGGCAACCATGACAACCGTAACTATGAGGACGATTGGGGCGAACGCTACAATGGTTTGGTGGAAAATTCTGACTACGAAGCACAGGCCAACCAAACCTGGGCGAAGAACCTCAAAGGTAAACTGATGCTAGTACACGGCATGATGGATGACAATGTGCCGCCCTATAATACCCTTTTAGTGGTAGAAGCACTGGAGAAAGCAAACAAAAGCTTCGACCTGGTGATATTCCCTAATAGCGCGCACGGTTACGGTGTGTATTCGCCCTACATGATGCGCCGCCGCTGGGATTATTTTGTAGAAAACCTATTGGGCCTTAAACCGCCTTACGATTACCAGATGGGCAAACGCCTATCGAGATAAAAGAAACGCCCTGCTAATTAGCGGGGCGTTTCTTTTATTGCGTTAAACACAGATCCCGATCTCGCAATTTCTGATAGCTTATTTTAAATAATGCTATCGCCAACACGATGTCTGCAGGGCTGCTCATATAAACGCTTATCCAACCCGAATTAATAAAGGTATGGTGGTCTTTCACACGCTTGTCCTGTTGCATGAGTTGCTGCTTTTTAGATCGGCTAAACGGCATGTCCAACAATCCGTTGCTGTGAATATGTCCGAGCTCTTTACCATTATAATTGAACTGTAAGCCGCCGTATTTATGTAATGATGTGGTGACGTTTTCCCACGTGATCAGCTCGGCCTCAATTTCATCTATTGCCTCCAGTAAGTGAAAATTGAACAGCAGCGTGTAGAGCCTCAGTAAACCATCAAATACATGTGGCAGCCCCGGGACATGTTTAAGAAAACCGAAGTATTTAATTATAAATAGGAACATTAATTGGCCTCACTTAATTGCTTAATATGTTCCATTACGCGAAGATGAACATTACGGGTGATACTTTTAGCCCAGATATCGTAATACCAAACCGGGAAAACGTATAATTTATACCAGCTGTTTCCGGTCAGAGTAGTAGTGCCATCGCCGTTATCTTTTAGAAGAAACTGGCCTCGCAGGATATCAATATGACCCATTATTTCCGGATCGCGGGGTTGCTCGGTAATGTCAAAAACGAGGTTGCGGTTCTCATCGTAGGTTGAAATTCTTTCATCGAATACATAGCCATTGCTGAATATACATTTACGGTTGGCATCTACGTAAAACCCGCTTGCGGTTGACTGCACCGGGCTGGGCATACCGATATTAAATAGCCAGAATTTAGGTTTAGCCTCAATACGCTTATAGGCTACCACGTATTGCCATACTTTTGCCGGAGGGGCATTTATCACCATGGTATCAGCTACCATGTTTTCATAACTGTGTTTTGATAGTGAGTCTGTTACGAAAATGGCGAAAAGTATTAAAATGATGCTTGAGTTAAGCTTTTGATCATTTCGCTTAAACATGGCCTCGCCTGCTAATTGTCCCAACCATATAAATACAAAAAGTAAAGGCGAAACGATTACCAGGCAAATAGAACCTTCGCCCAAAACCACAGCACTTAGGAGGCAGGCTATTAATGTATTATAGAGTGCCCAAAGTGCGGAGGTGGTTCTGCTTAGTATTGTTTTTTGCCAGAACCACGCGCTGGTGATACCCATAAGCAAAGGGACGATAACAAATTCAGAAAAAATGAATATGCCACCTGCATTGCTGTGGTATGTGATGAAATACTTGGTTATGCCAATAACTGCGATACCAAGCAGGTTAGGGAAAACAAAGCCTTTAATTGTATGAGTCATAATAAGGAATAGTTAAATACTAATATATACTTACTAAATCATTTACAGCATGGGCTGCTTCGGGATATTGAAATTGATAGCCGCTATCTAAAAGTAGTTTTGGATAAACCCATCTGCTTTTTAACACCAGTTCTGTTTCGGTACCGATGATTGCCGCGCCGATCTCTAACAGCCATTTTGGTGATGGCAAACCAAATGAGATACCATAAGCTTTACAAATGACATGCATGAATTCGGTATTCTTTAAAGCGTTTGGTGATGTCGCGTTAATGGCCCCTGTCAATTCCGGATGATCATAGATCCATTCGGTAACGGCGGCTACATCCTGCTCATGTATCCAGGTTACATACTGGTTGCCATTGCCCTGTTTGCCACCAAGACCAAACTTAACCAAATTACAAAGTGCCGGGAAAGCCCCGCCGTTTTGGCTTAACACAATGCCTATGCGTAGCGCAACTTTACGTGTTTGAGGCGTTTGCTGTTCCAGGAAAGTGTGTTCCCATTGTTTGCATACGTCTACTGAAAAGCCGTAGCCAATATCACCGGTTTCTTCGTCCTGAGGGCGGTCTTCCGCGTGCCGGTATATAGTTGCTGATGCCGCGTTGAGCCAAAGGGCGGGAGGGTTTTGTAATTTTCCTATCACGTCACCAAGCAAACGGGTAGGCACCAGCCTTGAACTTAATATCTCAGCCTTGTTCTTTTCGGTATAACGGCAATTCACATTTTTCCCGCATAGGTTGATAAGCAGGTCTGAATTATCCAATTCCTTTACCCAATCACCGTCTGTTTTGGCATCCCAAACAACGGTGCGTATGTTACCCTGCGCGGCTTTAGGTTTGCGGCTTAGGATAATTATTTCACGCGCTTTGTCGCTATAATAACGCGCCAGTGTAGTGCCAAGGCTACCGGCGCCTCCGGCTAATATGATCTTATCAAATTTCATGATAATAGAATTAAATAAACAAGATAGTACCTAACACCGCTACTCTGTAAATTGCCCAGGTAATGGTTAGCCGCCAGCCTATGCCCATGATTTTGCTTCTTCGGATATGCTCGAGGAACATGAGGCCTGCTACCAACAGAAAGTAAAGGGTGTAGAATAGCGGATGCATGCCAATAGCAGCGCTAAGCAATACAATTGGCAATAATAATATACTACCCGCAAAAGAAATGGTCATCATGTTAACCAGATATTCCCAACGTTTTTGTTTGACCAACAGGCTGATAATACCACCCTGAAATAAGATCTGGCCGCCGCAAATGAGGTATTCGCGGTAGGCACCGCCAACCGGCACCATGCCTTGCAATAAGGGTGCGTAGCGGGTAAGTATAAAAGCAGTAATAAACCAGGTGAAAAGCAAGTAAGCTACGCGATAGCGGAGTTTAAAGGTAGGTTGGTAAATATAACTCTCGTTTCTTGCCGGGATAATTACTCTGCGGTTGTAAGAGATAAAAGCATATCCCTTACTCATTAGCCATACAAACGGCGTAAAACTAAACAGCCTTTTAAATGCCGGCCACGCATTACCCAATATTTTAAACAAACTCTTTATACCATAGGTAACTTCCCCGGTTTGGCGGTTAACCAGTGCTATTTCATATGCCGCCCGCTGGCGGTTTACGAGCGGGCAGTCATCAGGTGCCAACTCCTGATAAGGCGCCCTGCCGGCATTATCAAGCATACCGGTTTTTACAAATGCTTTAGTGTAGATATTGCACATGGGGCATTCGGCGTCGTAAAGTATAGTGTAATTGCCAAGGGTTTTCATGATATATAGGTTATGTATATAGTGCTGATTATAAATTTTGTATTTTCAGTAAATAATGAAATATAATGAGCAAAAAAAATGTTCTATTTGAACATTTTAAATATCGATCCCCAAAACCAGCTTTCATCTGCTTGAAGCATGGTATCAAGCATACGGTCAGCGTTTTTAGACATTTTGTTGATGTCCGTCATGGATTTATGGAAAGTTTTAAACTCCGGGTCATTTTTATCGCCTTTTACCTGTACCAGTTCTTCCAGTGTTTTCAATACCGGTTCCAGTTCGCGCTTGCGGCGCTCTTTGGCAACCTGGCGGGCAATGTTCCAAATATCTTTATCGGCATAAAAGTATTCTTTACGTTCACCTGGTCTCAATTGTTTTTCTACCAGGCCCCAGCCGATCAGGTCGCGTAGGGTCATGTTGGCATTACCGCGAGAGATACTCAGTTCCTCCATTACCTGTTCGGTAGTTAAAGCATCGGGCGTTACCAGCAGGAGTGCATGTACCTGGGCCATGGTGCGGTTAATGCCCCACTCAGAACCTAACTTGCCCCATGTTTCTATAAACTTTTGTTTTGCTTCTGGTAATTGCATGTACAAAGGTAAATGTATTTTTAAACTTTCAAAACTTTTTGAAAGTTTATTTAGTTTTATATTATCTCACCCCTAAATAATAGGGGGGGCTATGGTAGAAATAAAATATGTGCTACTTAAGCTTTTTCATCCAATCTTTTCAGAAACTCCTCTGCATTATGCAGATGCTTTTTTTGTTTACCCGCATCCATTTTGTCAAATGATTTCACCAGCATACCCAGGCGAGGGTTTTGGGTAAAAAAATCACGGTGTTTGTGCATAAAACGCCAGAAAAGGCCATCCCAGATTTCCTGCCACTCGCCTTTGGGCCAGTTGCCCATTTTAAGGAGGTAATTGCTGCCGCTGATGTAGGGTTTGGTCATCATCAAGCCGCCATCGGCAAATTGGGTCATGCCGTATGTATTGGGCACCATCACCCAGTCGTAAGCGTCAATATACATCTCCATAAACCAGCGGTACACATCGTCAGGGTCAAATTCGCACAATAGCATAAAGTTCCCCATGATCATCAACCGTTCAATGTGGTGACTGTAGCCGGTATGGAGCACACGTTTTATTACGGTATCAACAGGTAAAATTCCGGTTTCGCCCGTCCAGAAAGTCTTTGGAATGTGGCGTTTAAAGCCCCAGTAATTTTTGGTACGCTGTTTTACTCCCTCGCGCTCATAAACCAGGTGTATAAATTCGCGCCAGCCCATTACCTGCCTGATAAAACCTTCAAGTGAATTAAGCGGGATGTCGTTTTCGGCCGCATAGTCGAGCGTTTTGTCTATCACTTCCTGTGGGTCAAGCAAGCCTGTATTGATTAAGGGGGAGAGGATAGAGTGGTACAAAAAAGTTTCGCCGGTAACCATGGCATCTTCGTAAACACCGAATTTTTGAAAACGGTGCTTCAGGAAATCCTGAAGCCATAGCCCTGCTTGCTTGTGGGTAACCGGATAGAAGCCGCCGATGTTCCCAAAAGGCGAAGCGGTGTTACCATAATTATCCGGATAATACTTGTCGACCAACTTTGCGGCTTCTTTAACATAATCGTTATCGTCGGGTGGGTTCAGCATGGGTACTACTTCGTTTTTTGGAAACTTTTGCCGGTTCTCTACGTCGTAGGTCCATTTGCCGCCGAGGGGCTTGTCTTTACCCTCTAACAGTATATTGCGCTGTTTACGTTGTGCCGTGTAGAAATCTGTTTGGAAATAGGTTTTCCGCTTGTCGAAATAATCCGCTACATCTTCTGTGCTATTAAGAAAGTTTGGCGTACGATAAACTTTTGCCGTGATGCCGACTTTCTCGCACGCAGATGCGATGCGCTTTTGCAGCCAGTCGTCGGCCACGTGGGCGTAGTGAATAATAGTAACACCTTGTTTAGCCAAATGGGGGATAAGCATTCGTATATCGCAGTTCTTTTCAGTCGCTTCAACAAATTCTACTTTAACATCCTTGTCTTTTAGGAAATCGGCATAGTATTGCATAGATGCCCTGTGCAACACCAGTTTCTTTTTGTTAAAGTTGTATTGGTTAAAGAAAAGTAGTTCCTCAACCAGGTAAACAGGGCGGTCGGCGTTAACTGCCGGATGTTTCTTAAATAACTGGTGCGGGAAAATGAGGGTTACAGCTAATTGATGCATGCTGATGCAACATAATGATAAGTAAAATAGTTTGATAACTGATCATCGGCATCACCAGTTAGCTCAATCAGGCAGGTTTACTCAATTGATAGGATCCGGTTTGGCGGGCCTGGCAGGATCATAAACCGCTACGCATACCCTGGAGTCTGCCGCGCCGTAATATAAAAACCATTTCTTTTTAAAGTAAGCCATGCCTTCCAGGAAAACCGTACCGGCGGGGTACTGGCCGCTTTTTTCAAATGATGCCATTGGCCGCATAAAGGGTACATCTAACCGCGTAATAAACTTTAATGGATCATTCTTATCAAATAAGCCCTGGCCGGCACAATAACTATTAGGGGTAAAACGTTTATCGCCCTCGTCGCCGGCTTTATTTTTACCATTATAAAGCAGTACAATACCTTTATCGGTAAGGATGGCTGGCGGGCCGCATTCGGTAAGTTCGCTATCAAAATAGCCTTTTCGGGGCGAGAAAAGTTCTGTTAAATTACCATCAGGGCTAACCACGGGTGTCCAGTCTACCAGGTTTGTTGAGGTTGCTGCATAAACATGCAGTTCGCCCCAGTACATCCAATATTTTCCTTTCACTTTTGCTACCACTTGTTTGCCGTTAACTATACGGGTGAGTATGGATGCCGATTTGTGAGGTATGTTCAAAAATTTGCCGTTGTAGGCATCTTCAAAAATAGGTCCGTGTTTGGTCCAGTGTTTAAGATCTTTTGAGGTCGCTACGCCCAGGCGGGGCACATCGCGGTTCCATTGCGTGTAAAACACCACATAGGTGCCGTTAGCAGTTACCGCCACACGAGGGTCTTCACAGCCGCCCGGCCATTCGTATTTTTTCTGGCTGTCATTATCGGGGTAAAATACCGGTGCTTTATCTCGTTTAAAGTGTAAACCATCTTTACTTATCGCATACCCTAAGCGCGATGTACGGTAGCCGATACCAACGCCGGATTTATCCTCAGACCGGTAAAGCACCACCACGTTGCCTTTATACACCGCCGCACCGGGGTTAAATGTATCGTTAGATTCCCAGCCAACATATTTTTTTAGTACAGGGTCAAAAAAGCGTGTAGTGCTATCCGGCGAGATGATGGGGTTAAGTGTGGTTTCGCGCTCAAAACCGCCCAATGCCCAAACGGGCAGTTTGTTTGCTTCCTGGGCATAGGCCGTTAGCCCCAAGCAGCAGAATATCAAAGCTGATTTAATAAGCAACAAGAAGTTTTTCATAAGGCAAATAATGGTTTGTTAAGGTAGGAAATCCTTAATGTTTAACCAAATAATAGTGGCTGGCCTATGCCAACTGGATCATTAAAGAATAGTAGCTAAATCATAAAGCATTCACAGTATCTGTTGCTGTACTGCCACCATAATTAATTCGGCTACATTTTTAACCCCAAATTTTTGGATAAGATTCTTGCGGTGCGTATCTACGGTTAGCGGGCTCAGGAATAATTCCTGACCTATTACCTGGCTTGTTTTCCCTGCCGCGATCAGCGAAAGTATTTCCTTTTCGCGGCGGGTGAGCCGCGGTGGCCCCTGTAGTTCATTTCTTGTAGGCCTGCTAATGATCTCGGTTATTTCTTTACTATAACATATTTGTCCTTTAACCGCTTCGGCAATGCAATAACGTAATTCATCTATTGAACTATTCTTAAGCAGATAGCCACTTGCACCGTTCTGTATAGCCTGCATAATAATGCTGCGTTCGGTATGATTGCTTAATATCAAAATGCTCGTAGTTAATGATACCGCCTTTATCTTTTGGCATAGCTCTATCCCGTTCATATCGGGCAGGGTAATGTCCAAAAGGATGAGGTCAAGCGCATGGGTATCTAAATAGCTCAACAGCGCCTCACCGGAATAAAAGCCGCCAACTATCTTTAGATTAGCTTCGTTAGAAAGCAAAGCTTTCAAACCCTCGATCACTATCGGGTGATCGTCAACAATGGCAGTCCTCAATTTAGGCATCAGCGTTTATATTAAGTTCGATATTGATTGTAGTTCCTTCATTTATTACAGAATGGAGTTCAAATTTTCCGGAGAGATAACTAACGCGGTTTTTTAAATTTTCAAGTCCCATGCCTTTGCCGTTACCTAAAGCTTTGGGATCAAAGCCAACGCCGTCATCCTCTGCGGTTATAAAAAATACAGCATTATTTTGGCTGCATTGTATCAATATGTTTTTTGCCCGGGCGTGTTTGATAGCGTTTGAAAGCAATTCCTGCACAATACGGTAAATATTCAGTTGCACGCTAAGAGGTATATCTCTTTTAATATCGTATGCCTGAAAATCAATATGTAAACCATCACGCATATAAAATTCGCTCAGGTCTTTTAAAGCCACTTCCAAGCCAAATTTCAATAATGTTTCAGGCAAAAGGTTACGGGCAATACGCCGCAACTCCGTAACAGACGAATCCAGTTGCGAAGCAATGCGCAACAGGTCTTTGTCATGTGCAAATTCCTGCTTAGAACCGGTCAACCCAGTTAATCCGATCTTTACGCCGGCAAGCATGCCGCCCAAACCATCGTGCAGATCGCGCGCCACCCGCTCACGCTCATTTTCTTCACCATCAAGTATGGCCTTGGCTATCTTTAGCTGTTGTTTTTGTTCTAATTCAAGCAATTGCCGGCGATAATTGATCTCCTTTTGTGCTGCTAATTTCCGGTTATTTTTTGCGTTCAGTATCACGAGGGTAAGAACAGCCAGTAAGGTTAAACATCCCGAACCGAGTAACCAGTTAAACAGCTTTTCATTTTTACTTTTTAATTCAGCCTGCCGGTTCCTGGCTTGTAATTCAGCAATTCTTTTCTGGCTTTCTGCTGTGCGATATCTGGTTTCCAGTTCGTTTATCTTAAGCCCCAACTGCTTGTTTTGCATGCTATCTGTTAATAGCCGTTGTTTGTTTTGCCATTCATACGCATCACGGTAATTCCCCATGAGCTTATTGGTTTTGGCCAGTTCGCCATATACCATCGCTTTATCATTCGCACTTGTCAGCATGGTGCCTTCTTTCACAATACCCAACAAGATAGCTCTGGCTTTAGCATATTCTTTTAAGTAAACATAAGCTTCATAGTTGCGAAACAAAAGTTGCTGAAGTAGCTGTTTCTGATGGTACTTAGCAGCCAACACAATACCTTTATCCGTGCTGGCAATAGCTTCTTTGTATGATTGAATAGTGGCATAATACAGCGCTTCGTTATAATAATACAAAGTGTAGTTTAATGAACCCGGATATGGCGCTAACATGGCCTTAGCTTTCTGCAATAGTTGTTTAGCAACTGCAGACTTTACCGCATAACAGTTGATGCTCACGCCGTTCAAATAGGCGAAAAGCAAGTTGGTTGATTTAGGGTCTTTTTTCTCCAGCAAGGAGATGGCTTTTCTATTGTAATCATCAGCTTTGGCAAACTGATAATTATTCATCAGTATGGTTGATAGCTGGCCATAATAAAAAGCGATCATCGATTGGTCGCCTGCCTTTTCGGCATAAGGGAGTGCTTTTTGAGTGGTGATGCTTGCGATAAACTCATAGCCCTTACCTCTGTTCATTATGGCATAATTATACCATGCTGCGGCCAGCTTAGCGTAAGCTTGTGGCGTATGAAAAGCAGCCAGCCCTTTCTGAGCATTAGCAAAAGCTGTTGATGCTTTACCTGCATCCCAGTTAAAATAATACTGCCCTTCATAAAAATAGGTTAAGGCTTTTAGGTAGGCGGATTTGCCCGAAAGTTGTTTTCCACGCGAAAGGAAAGCTTTGCTTTTAGTGGTATCTTTAAATTTCCAGTACTCCACCAGCATAAAGCTGGCTACAGCCTTTGCGCTATCGTTACTTGCTGATCTTAAAATGGTTTCCAGGCTATCAATATGCTTTTTCTCGTTCAGCGGTACCTGCTGCTGTGCCAAAGCGGTACAGGTTAAAAAAGAGAATAAGCATAACAGTATGGTTTTCATGGCAGCATTGCAGGTGTGTTTCAAATATCTGCCTAATAACTTAAAAAAGGCCAACAATAGCCAAAAAATACCTAATAATGGGTAGATAAAATGCCACCATTTAGGGGATTTTATGAAGGTTTTATAACCGATAGTTTTGCAGTCTATCTATTATTAATTCAATTAACTATGAAAAAGATCATGATCATTTGTGCAGGCCTGCTGCTCTTTAGCCCGATGATTACCAGGGCACAGGCGATTTTAGACAAAGTAGACCGGGCAACTGACAAGGCCGACCGGGCAGGCCATACCGCAGACCGCAGCAAAAGCACCGGAGAAAAGATATTAGGCTTTTTTGGTAAAAAGAAAGACGGAACCTCTGCCGAGAAAACAACCGTAAAAATTGCCGGTGCTAACTTTTCTACCCTAAAGGCTATTAATGATAAGCTGCAATCGGCCAAGGGTGTACAAAGTACCAAAATGAAATACAGCGCGTCCGGCTCTTCTATTGTTTTACAACATACCGGTACCACTTCTGATATCCTGAAAGCGCTACAGAAAGCCGCTCCTGATATTTTCGCGGAAAAGAATATTGACGGAATGGACGATGGGGAAATATCCGTGAAGTTAAACTAATTATACCTAAACTTTTATTATCAGATACCTGGTCGGTCGGCATTTTTACTGGCCGCCCGGGTATCATTATTTGCTACTGATATGAAAAATAAGCTATCACATCAACTTTTTGTCTGCATAACCATGCTTGTATTTGCCCTGAGTGGCCTATCAGCTTGCAAAAAGGGCGGCGGTGGTTCAAACGGGGGGCAGGATACCTATATGTCCTGCAAGATCAACGGAACACTACACGAATTTAACTACCACGTTAACGCTAATGATAAACCTGCTACAGATACGGTACACTTTGTAGTTATTGGCGGGTGGGAAAAACCGGATATGGTTACCGGCTTTGGCATTGATATGCAGATTGATAAAGGCGCTAAAGAAGGTACCTATGTTTCTAACAGCGCGCCCGGCTTGCTGCTTGCGGGCAAATACTATATTCAGCAAATGAAAGACGGAAAAATAGTTGGTACCACCATATTCAATGGGGGCGACCTGGATGGCAGCAGCTTTACCATGACCATCACCAGCCTCACCAAGTGGGGCGTAAAAGGCACATTTTCGGGCAAACTCAGATTGTTAGCCGGAGATGAGTATTTAACCGTAACAGATGGAAAGTTCTCGGCGCCATATAATTGATTTAAGGTTAGTTATCATAATTGAATAAGATGAAAAAATATTGGAAGATGCTTGTGCTGCTTGTGATTTTAAGCGGTAGTCAGTTTTTTAACCGGGCAGTTGCCCAGGATAAACCTTTTAACGAAGACTTTTCGAGCTATCAGCTTGGCGCATCGCCGGGTAGTATTAAAACCAATGGCGTAGCTATTGTTGCTCATCCTACAGGACAGGAAGGGAAGTGGCTTGAAGTAAAAAATCAGGCTACATACAAGCTCAATCGTCTAAAGCCATTCCCGGCTAACTTTACCTTAGAATTTGACGTACTTGCAGAAGCCGAAGAAATAAAAGACATTGCCCCCGTTTGTTTCGGTTTTGTAAAAGACAATGCTACAAGGGAGCACCTGAGTAACGCCGGGGCCTTTGTGCAACTGCATTACAGAGATGCAGACGCCGTAAATATTGGTAATTACGAACTCAAGAAAGAAACGGGCACTACTTTCGACCTTGCATCAACCACAAACAAGCCTGTGCATGTAAAACTGGTAGTTAACGGTACGCAAATGGCCGTTTATATTGACGATACCAAACTTGCGGAAACAGAGCTATTTACGCCAAAAGCTGCCAAATACTTTTACTTCAGCGGCCCGTGGCAATATGATAAGGGTAGTAAATTGTTCATCAGTAATTTTAAAACTACATTGTAGTTAAATTTGAAAAGTGAAAAAGATCCTGTCCATTCTGTTATTGGTCTTGATGGCCGCATGTGTTCAGGCACAGATTGTACGTGAACCCGACGCGACTAAGTATCCGGATTGGACAAGGTCTATTGCTCCTTTCAGGGTCGTCGGTAACCTGTACTATGTAGGTACCGCCGACCTTGCCTGTTATTTGATCACCACAAAAGAAGGTCATATTCTAATTAACACCGGCCTGGCTTCATCCGAAAACATTATATTAGGTAACATCAAAAAGCTGGGTTTTAATGTAAACGATATTAAAATACTGTTGACAACCCAGGCGCACTTTGACCACCTGGGTGCTATGGCGGCAATTAAAAAGATAACTGGTGCAAAAATGCTGGCCGATTATGCCGATGCATCTGTTATTGCCGATGGTGGACTTTCTGATTATGATTTAGATGGTAAATACCGCACCTTCAAACCCATTCATGTAGACCATATTTTGCATAACGATGATCATATTACCTTGGGTAATATGGACCTGACCATGCTCCATCATCCGGGTCACACTAAGGGCTCTTGCAGCTACCTGTTTAATGTAACAGACAACGGCCGCAGCTACCGCGTATTGATAGCCAATATGCCCACGATAGTAACGGATAAAGATTTTGATACCATACCGGCTTACCCGCAAATTGCCAAAGACTATGCCTACACATTAGCTGCTATGCAAAAACTAAAATTTGACATCTGGCTGGCTTCTCATGGCTCTCAATTCGACCTGCTTAAAAAGTATCCGGCTGCAAAAAACTACCGTCCATCGGTATTTATGGATAAAGAAGATTACTACCAGCAACTTAAAGAGTTGGAAATTGAATATCGGAAAAAGCTGGCGGGCAGGCGTAGTTAAACGCATGGTACAAAAATAGATCTGTATACCGCTACTCCCTGTTGCTGCCGTCTTTAATCATTGTCATGAAACTGTCCCGATAACTTTCGCCTATAGGTATGGCTTGTTCTCCAATATAGATCGTTTGCCCGTCTATCATTCGTATTTTGTCAACCGAAACTATATAGGATTTGTGTACCCTGTAAAACGGGGGCTGCGGCAAAAGTTCGATGATATCCCGCAAACTTTGATAAGTCACAAATCTTTGTGTTGGTGTAAAAACCGATACATAGTTTTTAAGTCCCTGGACATAGAGTATGTCCCGGTGATCTACCTTCAGGAACTTGCTCTTGCTATCACCCTTAATAAAAATATAATCATGTGCGGGGCTGGTAACTTCCGGTATTGGCTGCGCTTGCTGCTGAGGTATCCTACGGTAATTAATTCCGGTAATCTGGTCAAAAGCTTTTTGTGCGGCCTTCAGGAACCGGTCAAGCGCAATGGGCTTGAGCAGATAATCAATTACGCCATGGTCAAAGCCTTCCAGCGCATATTCCGCATAGGCTGTTGTCAGTATTACTTTACACTTATCTCCGCAAAGAGATAAAAATTGCAGGCCGGAAAGCTCCGGCATCTGGATGTCTAAAAATATCAGGTCTATTTCCCCGCTTTGGATCTGGCTCAAAGCCTCTATTGCACTCGTTGTTGTGCCAACAAGTTCCATATAAGGTACTTTGTTAATATAGTCGGCTATCATGTTTATAGCGTAACCTTCGTCGTCAACGGCTAAACAGCGTATCCTTTTCATATTGTTTTTAATATTAGATGCAGGGTAGTTTCGTAGTTTTCACCGTTGTTACTGATCAAAAGCTCATGTTCCCCCGGATAGATCAGCTCAAGCCTCCGCCTGATATTGACCAGGCCGATACCGCTGGAATTGTCCTTATTACCATGGCTGATCTTGTTGCTAACTACCATGGTCAATTGTTGTCCGGCTGTGCTGATATAGATACTGATCGGCGAATTGGCATCAGTACATACACCGTGTTTGAATGCGTTTTCTACCAAAGGTATTAAGATGAGTGAAGCTATCTTTTTCTCCCTGAACTCGCCCGTTTTTTTAAAATCAACAAAAAAATTTTTCTCAAATCTTAAGCGGTATATCTCAATGTAATTTTCCAGATAATCTACCTCCAGCTGAAGGTTAAGCATTCCATCAACGCTGTTATTTAACATATATCGCATGAGTTGAGAAAGCTTAATGATCACGTCGGCGAGTTTGCCGGATACCGGGTAAGCTAATGAATACAAATAATTAAGGGTATTGTACAAAAAATGCGGGTTGATCTGTGTTTTCAGGAAAAGTAATTCTGCCTGGGTTTTTTCCTGCTTTAACTGATCAGCCTCGTGTTCCCTGCGATAGGTATCTAACAAAGCCCAGGCAATAAAACTGAATATGATGGGTTGCGTAGCGCGCCACCAGTTATCGCTGATATAATACCAGAATTTCACAGATGGGTCGTAATTGCCGTACCCCAACAGCCATAAATAGGCAACCTCCTCTATCATATAACGGCAGCCAATGAATAATATATCGGCGATGACTAAGCCCAGGATCAGCAGCGGAACCTTTTTAATTTTCAGGAACCTTGGGTAAACAAAAAAGAAGCAAAAGGTGAATTCTGTAAACCCGGCCAGTAGGTTTGACCATACGTAAGGCTGTGTGCCCCTTCTGTTCGCAATGTTATCAATATAAAGGTACAGTGCATAGCATACCCATGCCAGCAGATAATAAATGAGCAACCGTTTACCCTTCATATCCCAAATATAAAAGTATAGTATACCAATCGGAATTTTCTTATCCAAACACGCCTTGTAGCCTTGTGAAAACCTGCCTGCCCGATGTCAATGGATGATTTGGCGTCATAAGCTGCTGGGATAATTTATTGGGCAGTTGGGATAACAAAATTTACGATAAGCGCTATGGCGAGCATCTTTGTTTTGTAAACAATACGAACATGAAAAGATCTATTAAAAAAACAGGCCTGCTAATTTTAGCCGCGTTTCTATTAAGTTTTGGTAAAGCCAACGCACAGCAAGCAGACAGTGTACGTCGCCTTATCGACACGCTACTTCAGTTTAGCAAAGCAAATGCTCTCTACAGCAATCAGGTTGATTGGAAAATGATAAGCGATAGCGTGCGCAATAAAGCAGCCAATGCTGGCACCATTAAGGCGGCTTTGCCAGCCGTAAAGTTGCTATATCAACTATTGGGAGATCACCACGGGTTTATTACGTACAATAACAATTATTATGGCTGGCCCGGAAACAGCAAACCCTTTGATAGAACAGTACACGCCGCCTTGATCAAAAAAATGAAAGACGGTTATAAAGTGCGTAAAGAAATACTGGCAAAGGGCTATGGTTATCTGCTCGTTCCGGATAATAACCCAACTTACCGTGGCGCGGTTAACGATATTGCCAGACAGATAAGAGACTCGCTTGCCGCTATGGATCCGGAAAGATTGAAAGGCCTTATCATCGATTTGCGGTTGAATCCGGGTGGTGATATGTACGCCATGATCGGAGGACTAAGCAATCTGTTCAGACCCGGAAAACTGGGATCTTTTGTTTACCCGGGAACAAAGAAAGAAGAGGCCTGGAATATTGCCAGTGACAATGGCAAGGATAAAGTTTTTTCTGGCCAGGATACCTTATGCAGGATCAACCGCCGCGGTAAGCAATTGTATGATCTGAAAGTGGTTGTTCTGATAGGGCCTTACACCCGGAGTTCAGGCGAAGCGCTCGCAATTTCATTTAAAGGGCGCAATAATACCTGGTTTATAGGAGAAGATACAGGTGGTTACACAACAGCTAACGTTTCTTTTCAATTTACTAATGAGATCGGTGTATTCGTTGCTACCGCGATCGAAGCTGACCGTAACGGGCACTTGTATACAGATAATGTTAAACCGGATGAAGAGATTTTGGGGGGAGACGATTTTAATGACCTGAAAAATGACCTTAAGGTAAAAGCTGCGCTTAAATGGCTTAAGCACAAATAACAGCCGATTTATCCAAAAGCTTCGTAACCCTAATAAAAATATTTTATGAAATATATACTAATAGCTATGCTGTTATTGGCAGGTACCTCGATCTATGGTCAAAAAAAGCAGTTACTTAATGACGAGGACAGACTGAACAAGTATATTCCGGCTCATGTAAGCTACTTTACATTTGATGGCCATCGCCCGATGGGCAAGGGTTGGGATAATTTGGACAGCATGTTTGCAAAAAACCAATTTGTTGCCTGGGGCGAATACCACAATTCTCCTTTGCTTTCTCAATTAACGGCATATGCGCTGGAAAGTGCGGCTAATTATGGCTATAAAAATTGGTGTGTTGAAATAGGTCCATATGCGGCATCTGAGCTTATGCGCATTTCACGCAGTAAAAACCCGGTTGATACTGTCATTAAGTTATATAAAGCGGGTTATCCGCATATCGGGGTCTTTCCGTTCTTTAGCAGTCGCGAAGATGCCCGGATGCTGATAGCCGCTAACAGGTTTGGATATAAGATATGGGGGATAGACCAGGAATTCCAAATGAGTTTCCCTTATTACCTAAGTGCAATTTACAAGGCGCAATCTCCTAAATTTCAGGAACTGCACAAGCCACTTTATGATAGCTTACAGGCTAAGTGGTGGTATCCTGGCACCATGCTTTTAGATAGCTTGAGTAAGATGATCCGCCAGAAACCATATAAAACCCTTATACAAGCAATTAAAGTTTCCAAGGAAATTTACCGCAATAACGATAATCAGGCACGGTCTGCTTTAATGAAAGCAAACTTTTTTAAATATTATGACGCGGCGCGAAAGAGGGAAAAGACGTTCTTTAAGATGGGCAGCAATCATTTAGCGAAAGGCATGAATTTGCAAACCAACCTGTACGATATTGGTAACGCTGTTTATGAACTTGCGCAACGCAATCATACCGGATTTGCTAATGTATACCTCATGGTACGCTATACGATGGAAAACGGAAAACTTGTTGACGATCTACTGAACGATGAAAACGAAAACCCAAGGATATTTTCAAAGTTTTATGATAAAGACAGGTGGGTATTGATCGATCTCAGGCAATTAAAAATAAAAAACGACAGTACCTTGCCTAAAGATGCTTACCAACTAATTGAAAAATATGATTATGTGCTGATATCGCCAGAAATACTCAATGTTAATAGCGTCGGTAACTAAAGCTTGTTGCATTTTGGCGCAGCCATTTTTAATTTTTAAAAGTGCTGAGGGGTCAAAACTCAAGTATAAATCCAATAGTCGGTACGGTGTTAGCATCATTGTTCTTCAGTAAAAGAGGTACAGCGTTTGATCCGTCTGTTCTCAAAGGTTTGCCATCTGTTGTTAAGAAAGCTGTATTGTCGCTGTTCCTGGCAAAAGTGTAATTGGGGTAGGCCGGCGTTTTTGCCCCATACCAATTGGTTACATCCAGGTAAATATCCAACGTAGTCTTTCTAAAATTCCATCGTTTATCAACCCGTATGTCAGAGGCATTAAAGGCACCCAGGCGCAGTGTATTCAGTCTGCTGAAATCAAGTATTCCGGCGCCGGTAGTTAAATAGTTGGCTTTTGACAGGTCATAATCAAACGGCGTGTACGGGGCGCCTCCCTGGTACCTAAACTTTAACCCTATTTCATAATTTTTAGGCAACTTATAGCCAAAAGTTAAGGAGAGCAACTGCCGGTTATCCCAGGCAGACGGAACATAGACGCCATTTAAACCGGTAAATTTGCTATTAAATAGGGTGAGCGAAAGCACGCCGAAAAACCTGTCGGTAAGCTTTTGTTGAGCAAAAAACTCTACCCCGTATGATCTTCCTTTGCCTGTAGTTGCAATCTGCTCGTTACCAACAGTAGTAAAATCTCCGCCTTCGTTAGCTAATGATATACCATCGCGTACTGATACAGGGTAGTTGTTGTAGATCTTATAAAAAGCCTCCAGCGTAAAACGGGTTGATGCGCGTGGCAAATATTCTAAACCCAGCACGTAGTGGTCAGCCCGCGTGTAGGCGACATTTTTATTTGCAAAACCACCGCTTGAGTTTGTATATCCCAGAATAGTATATACCGGTATTTTAAAATAGCTGCCCACTGAGGCATTCAGGTTCCATTTTTCCGTGAGCGAATAATTTACAGACAGGCGAGGTGATAAGGTCTTTCCTGCATTAAGGCCATCATTGGTAAACGTATTCATGTCCGATCGGATACCTGCGTTCAACCCCAGTTTGTTATTAAAGAACCGCTTACCCGCCTGTGCAAATAAGCCAAACCTGAAAAAATTGAGTGCGGCGCTTGAGTTGAATATAACAGCCGGCTTGGTAACGTTACCTGTACTATCAGTAAGTTGTGCACGGAACCTGTTGTAGTACGAGTTTTTAAATTGTTCGTACTGTGCCGACCCACCGAAAGACCATTGCCAGCCATTATTAAAGTAATTAAAGTCGAACCTGAGTTTATTTTCGGCCTCTTGCGAATTGATATTTAGCCTCAGTTTTTCCGGTATAGTTGATTCATTATCATCGTATTTGTCAATCTGGTTATTTAGCAGATTTCGGCTCAGCGCCAGGTTAAAAAAACCGTGTTCAAGCGAATGCCTTAAACTTAAGCCAACAGTATAATTGTACTGGTTGATGCTTGGTGAATTGTTGAGCGCGTATAATTTCTCGGGAGTGGCGTTTTTAATTTTACCGAATTTAAACTCATCTATGGCTCCCACACCAATGATATTTAAGGTTGTTTTTGAGTTGAACTTATGCGTGATCTTTGTTTGAAAATCATAATAGTTTGGCCTCACAGGGATATCAAGGAGAGAAAACAAAAGCTGCAGGTACGACCTCCTTACCGAGGCAAGAAATGTGGTTTTATTATCTATCGGCCCTTCTACGGTTCCGGCAAGCTCCGATGCACTTAGCCGTACGTTACCCTGGTAACGGTTGGGATTACCCGTTTTTTGCGTAAACTGGAAAACCGAACTCAGGGCGTTATCATACCGTGCGTCAAACGCCGAAGTGCTGAGCTTTACATCCTGGATAAAAGATACGTTTAAAATACCCGCCGGGCCACCGCCACTACCCTGTGTGCTAAAATGGTTGATCACCGGTATCTCTATACCATCTAAGTAAAAGACGTTTTCATTTGGTGAACCGCCCCTGATGATAATATCATTCCTGAAGCCTCCGCTGCTTCCGTCAGTGCCGCTAACCCCCGGCAAGGCCTGTATAACCCTGGATATGTCAAAGTTACCGCCCGGATTACTTTTTATTTCCTCAGAAGTTAAACGCTGTACAGAAAGCGGCGTGGTTAACGTGGCTACAGAAGCCGAACGTTGCGCGGTAACTTTTACTTCATTCAGGTTGTTTGCCGCGGCAGGAGTAAGCTCTACATTGATCTCATTTTCATTGCCGTTAGAAATAACGATGTTGTAGGATGTAGCGGTTTGGTAGCCGATACGCTTTACTTCGAGGGTATAACTTCCTGACGGGATTTTCGTGATCCTGAACTTTCCTGCTGAATCCGTTGTTGTTCCGAAATTGACGCTATTAACTAATTTAATACTTGCCGCGTCTATAGGTTTTAAGGTGCTCTTGTCGGTAACGGTGCCTGATAATGCGCCATTATTTTGTGATTTAGCCACCCCGCATCCAAATAATACAATTAAAAGGGTAATGAATATTCTCATGGTTTAGTGTTAGTAGCTACCACTTTTTTATTACTGTGATAAATTTACACCTATTTATTTTGTGTGTAACAAAATAATAATGTTCTCAAAAATACCGTGGTGATACATTTATGAAACCTTTAGACAAAAAAAACGCTATAAATCATCGATTTATAGCGTTTTTAACTCATTTAGACCTTATTTCGTGGAGCCGGAGGGAGTTTTTTAAAACGCGCTTGCAGCTGTATATCAATTACTTATATTGGTGTAATCTTAACGGGTCTCGAATAGGTCTCTCAGTTTGAAAGAGTTTAAAAACGCTATGTTGTCCGGTAAAATTAAGTATTTGCCCATTAAAATCAAAGTATTATTGGCTATGTCAATAAATTGGCATAACGCCGTATGTCACCTAACAACCTGCAATTGTTATCGAAGTACATTAGCGTACCCAAGATACAGACGGGGAGCGGATATGGAAGCGAAAGTATTCTGACCGAAGTTATCATTCACTGCTTGAGCGTACGTGTCAATAAACGGTATGGCAAGTACGCCGCGGCATGAAAAGATGATAATGCTACCGTGCAAAACTATAATACAAAAAGCAATCCGAATGTTCACGCAATTTAGCCTAATTATTGTCGGGCTTGAGCCCGAGATATAAAGGTATTGATTATATAAAATGGAAATAAATGCGCAAACCTTGGATTGGGTCGGATTTTGCTTTCAAAAAAATTGCAGTATACAAAGTAATACACCTTCCGGGTAACTGCAACAAGCTGCGTCTTTATAATTGCGAAAGGACGATTATTAAAATCGCCCTTTACATTTTTAATATTGTTAACAATAAATATCGCTATCGACATTTATTTAAAGATTGCTATGCGGAAATTGCGCAGTTACGAACCACCTCCGCCGCCGCTACCTCCTGAAAGTTTTCTTCTTTGTGATTTCATAATAAAGTATAAGATAATTAAATATTATGGTCTTTGGCCACCAGCACCACCATCTATGGTTCCCCCACCTTGAGTTTTGCAATTCATAACAAAAATTTTTAATTAAATCAGTTTAAATAAGGATTACTGGCCACCACCACCGCCTTGACCATCGCCGTCGAATGTTAAGTCTGTCATAAGTGTAAATTAAAAGATGAATACTAAACCATTTAAAAAGGTCATGAGGAGACTATTGTCCGCCACCACCGCCTTGTCCGCCACAAGCAATTATAACTTTGGCAGTATTTAATTTTATGTTTGGCATATGAATTTGATTTTTATAAATATAACAATTTATCTTTCAAACAAATAAATAATAATCTTTTTTAAATTGATGTTCGGATATTCGTCCATATAAGTAACGCAATCTTCGTTTTGAGCATGTTTTTGCAATGCCTTAAATTGATTTGTCATCCCTTTTTCAACTTCATAAACCCTAACCCATTTTGGAAAGGGTTTTTTAAAAACAAGCTTGACAGTCTGGGCAGTTGTGGCGCTGTTGTCGTTATACGACAACGAGCAAGTATAATAATCTATGCCCGTTTGCATACAATCTGGATACTTCCAGTAGATATAAACGTGGTAAGGATGTTGCAACGGAACAGATTTGAGGAATGGTACAAGCACTTGTTTTGACAACCCATCCTGTGACAAGAGAACAGGCTTAATATCGTGCGCCTTATTAGGATCCTGTAATAAATCAAATCCATAACAATCAAGATCTGTAAAGGGAATAAATTTATCTCCAGAAATGTTATAAATATAGCCGGCCATATTATTTGCTACACGCACGCCTTTGCTATCAAACTCTACATCAAGGTCTTTCCCTTCGATCGTTACGGTATTGGTGGTATTGATTAACTTAAAATCATCATTTTGAACCGTGCGATTTAGATTTTCCTGATTAATAGACATAATCGGTTTACCGTCAATCGAAATTGTAACATTTTTAAGAACGCCCTCTATGATTACACGTTTATTTTTCTCCCGTTTGTAGATGTAGATCAAATAGATAATGACAACAATCAATAGCACGCTGCCTATAAAAAGTAGAGAATATCCTAAAGTGGTTGATTCATGTTTCTCTATGTCATTTTTTTTAACAATAGTCATATAACCAATAACAGAAGTCAATAAGCTAACTATTGCACCCACGACAGGTAAGTATTTAGGTAATTTTTCTTCCATTTATGTATTTATAAATTTTAGGTTTGTAGGAATTTGATCGAGGCCTTGGAAAAAGATCGAATGCTCCATTGTTATAAGGTTGAGGTCGTCTAATCGGTCGAGCGATTGATTTACTTCTTCAGGTGTTAAATGCTCGATGTCGATATCTTTTGCTCGGAACTCCTTGAGATTTTGCCGAATAATATGTCTGTATAAGAAATAGTCTACAGTCGGTATCGCAACTGTACTTTCGGCATGATCAAAGCACAAGCTCAGCAACTCAACAGTTTCATCTCTAATAAGAGTTGGAGTAATGATGAATGTTCCTAAGCTATTGACTGCTTCCCGGCCCTGTTTCATTACCTTAGTCAGATATTCCAATCCTCTTGAACGTACAATGGCAGATATGTGTCGGGAGAACCTATAGTAAGCGTTAAACAAAGTGCCTGGTTTCTTCAAGCACCGTAGAAACGTCATTATATTAAGTATTATCTTAAAATTCGAAGGATCAACTTTAAGTAGTACATAATAGCTTAGATAATCGCAAATGCCTTCTTCAACCATTGAAGTATAGGCGAAATATTTTACGGAGTACTCGCTTATTATCCAATGAATCAATTCATGCACGATAATGAAGTCAAAGTAAGGAAGATTTATTGAGCCTCTTTTAAAGTATATGCCCTTTTTTATACCGAGCCGCTTCTCATCACTCTCATCTAACGAAACAGAATCCCAAGGCTTGTCTTTAGCGGGTCCAGGTAAAGTGTCAACAATATAAAGGTAAGGCAAAGCTGTAAGGTCTTCGAAAAATTGATAAGTGAATTTGGCTAGAATAGAATACCTTTCAAGGATTTGATTATCATTCTCATAAAGGTGCAAAGTGTAGCTTTTAGCAAGCAACTTATCTCTTTCTTCCTTTAATAATAATAAGTCGATAGCATTAACAGTGTTATAACCGAAGATTGTACTATTAACAAATTCAGACATGTTGCTGAAGTTACCTCCCGCTGTATAAATCGCCGTGCGTAAAATATTAATATCTATTGTACTAGTCATGGGTATTGAGGGATATATGTGTAAATATAAAAATGTAAGTTCGCAAAATATCCATGTTGATTGATTTTAATATATAATTCAACATGGATAACATTTTCTCGGAATGCAACTTTTTAACCGTCATTGCACCTTAACTAGCCATTATATATAGTATTATCCGGCAATCATATTTATTTCTATAACACTATCGATAATTGTAGTTTGTTCCGGTAAAACGCTCCCATGCTGATCAAACACACCATTATAGGAATAGGTTTGCACGTAACAAATGCTTGGTCACAGCTTTCCGATAAATGTATCTCAAGATCAACACTGACCTGTTTTTCCCCAATATATTAAGATTGAGCAGTTGGGAGGAGTAATTAAATCGTTAATAGCTTGACATCTATAATCTTATCTCACCAATGATTTTAAGGTCTCGGAAAGGTCTCTCGGTACAAATTACGCCTTACAGTTAATTTGCAGGTTTAAATTTATAGTTCGTAAATTTGTACTATGCTTCCTACGCCAATATTATCCCAGGCAAATCTTAGTGCATTAGCCAAAATGGTTTCCAATGCCGGTTTGCAGCGGCTGATATACGGGGAAGACTTTAGGCAACAGGGGCGGAGAATGAAAACGCTGCTAAAGAAAAGCGGGGCGGAGGTACAGGAAAAGTGTACGTTCCGTGACTTGATACAGCACTCACATGATCATTTGCTGAGAAATTACAGGCATGAGTATTTATATAAAAATGCCTTGCTGAATAGCTACGTACTTGAAAATTATTCTTTAGCTGATACCGTGATATTGAATGAGTTCAAAATCGGTAATTCCAAAGCTGATTCGGTACTCGTTAACGGAACAAATAAAGTTTTTGAAATTAAAACAGAGCTGGATAATCCTGATAGGCTTAATTCTCAATTAGGCGATTACTATAAAGCATTTTCAGAGGTATATGTCGTTGTTTATCATGCCCACGTTGAAAGATACGAACAATTACTTGACCAACACGTGGGTATCATGATGTTTAAAAACTGCCGCATTGAAATATACCGGGAAGCACGTCCAGATAATTCCAAACTGGAGGGAACTGCGATGCTTAAAGCGCTTCGTAAGGACGAATATTTGCAAGTAGTTCAGCGTCTTTACGGTAGTGTACCAATTGCACAGCCCGTGCATTTGTTCAAATCTTGCCTCGAAGTGATTTCAAAGTTTGCAGCCGATGAGGTTCAATCAGAATTTTTAAGAGTTATCAAGCAACGTATCAACCATGAGGTTAATGCGGTGGTGTCGAAAGCCGATATCCCGGATACCCTTAGACTTTCCTGCTACCATTCAAATTTGGATCAAAATGAATATCTTAGCTTGATTAAACGACTAAGTTTTTCATTTTAAACCTATCATTATGTATTTGCCCTTTCTAAGGGGAAAACAATTTGAACTGTTAGCACTTAGGGAACTCGCTGCCCTTCCGCTGAACGGGTCAAAAATTTCTCCAATTGTCGAACCTGTTAAAAAGGACCTAAAAGGTGTTGAAACAGCGGTTAAGGCCTTATCACAGGTTGGTGTTGTGATGCAACTGATAGTCAATCCCGAAAACGGCGAACTAAAAAAATCATACGGTCCAATCTTCGACGCGATCAACCGGCTTAATTCGCTTGGGTTTAAAAATATAGTGCCTACCTATCTTATTGCCAACGAACGAGATTATTCCTTCTTTAAAGCTTCCGCGGAAGAGCGTGGTTACCTGCAATCCGGTTACTCATTGGTTCTTCAAAATCAAATCAGCAATATTGCAGAATTGAAAGCCATAGCCGGTAACTCAGATTTAAAGTTCAACCTCATCCATGTCAATCATTTAATTTCACTTAGACGTGGTTTTCCGGCCGGCTCTTTAGGGTTTTTGTCTGATCCATTTAACCGTCAAAAGCGTAATGTTGATTATTTGGATTCAGAAGACGAAATCTTTTCAAGTGATTGCTTTTACTACCGGGATGAAAGCTTCGCGGCGTTTTCCGATTATTTGACCATTGGTTCAGAGTATGTGGAGGGCGGCATGCTGCCGTATGCAGTTGCCATCCACCTAACTTACAAAGACGCGGATAGTGATAATATACGAATCAGGCATTTTCTCTCAGATAGTAACGAGGATATCAGTGATACGGCAGGAAAATTTGGAGAGGCGCTTGGTAAACTGGTCGAATTTATCGACCAGCAAGACATTCATACCATGGCCTCCGAACAGTTCAGGCAGTATTATGATCGTGGGGCATATCCGGGCTTGGGTGTGCTGAAAAAACTGTCTATCATGCATCACATTGAATTAATACAGGATCAAATTTGACGTATGAATTGCTGTGTGAATTGTTTTATGGACGATGTACTCAAGCGACGCGTCCTTGATTTGTCAAGTAACTCCGGCAACTGCGATTTTTGCGAGTCAAAGAATATTGAGATTGTGGCCTGTATCAAACTAAGTGTTGATTTTGATGAACTGATCGATCTTTACCAAAATCACCCGGACGCATCTTGGTCCCTTGGACGGCCGGAACCAACTTTACTTCATGAACACTTGAATCTTTACTGGCACAAACTCTTTAACGGCGAATTGCTTAAGGCAAAAGATATCAAGCAATTGGTCAACCAGATAGCTAGAGGGAGTGCATTTTATGTTGATGCGTTGTTTGAAGAACCGGTCGAATATGCCTACGACCTTTGGGCAGCTGACGTGCCCGCAGAAGATCTCCAACTGAAATGGGATAATTTTGCCAGGGAAATTAAAGAAAAGAATCGTTTTTTTCTAAGCGAGGTCATAGATACCGACATGCTTGATTCGGTCTTCGAACGCTTGGCGGTTACCTACCCGGCCGGAACGATTTTTTACCGGGCCCGAATTTCGGAAAACAAGTTAGATTTAGATAAGTTGGGAAAGCCACCTGCAGATAAAACTACTCCAGGTCGCGCAAATCCAATAGGTATCCCGTATCTGTATGTATCGGAAAGTGAGCAAACAACGCTATATGAAACTCGGATAGCCTTACATGAAGGAATTACGATCGGTAAGTTCGTTGCCAGAGAACCCATCAGTTTGGTATCATTGAAAGGTATATTGGATTACGGCCCTTTTGAGATCATTGAGCGGGGTTTTGAACTGGTAGATTTTATTTTGTTTCGTCCTTACTTATTAAAGTTAGGTGATGAACTGTCAAAGCCTGTCAGGAAACAGGATGTAAACCTCGATTACCTGCCGACGCAATACTTATGTGAATATATCAAATCCAAACTCGGTTTTGATGCCGTTGAATATAAAAGCGCCATGAACCCGCAAGGTTACAACCTGGCGATATTTAACGATCAAAAGCTCGAATGTGTAGATGCGAATTTTTACACCGTGACCGACTTAGCTTACAAATGGGGTTGATGTTAAATCCCTGCTTAAACCTATCACAAGATGCTTGACTTTAAAGAACTGTCGTCTGATGGTAACGGACTGGAACAATTGATCCGCGAAATATTACTGATCAAGGGTTATCGGGTGCAATGGAGTGGCAAAGGGCCGGATGGCGGCCGCGACCTGATCTGCTACGAAACGCATGAAAGCGAATTTTTGAATGACCGTAAGACCTGGCTCATCCAATGCAAACACAAAGTAAAGAATGCAGTAGGAAAAGAAGAGATCGATGATATCAATGACTCCTGCGCCGAGCACAATGCTCAGGCTTATCTCCTGGTTTGCAGCAGCTATCCATCGTCGGCCTTGGTGACCAGATTCGAAAAAATAACCGCGAATAAAGCTATTCCGATTATTGCAACCTATTGGGACGGTGTAAAGATCGAGCAACTGCTGTCTACGCCCAGGCTCTGGCGGCTCGCTCAAAGGTTTTTCCCGGTTTCAAGTAAAAATTCCTCCTGGGAAATTTATGCGACCGAATCGCCAAACCACTGGATCGCGAACTACCGGGGTTATCACTTCCATCTGTCCAACCGTATTGGGTCTAGGGTGGATTTCCACTTCGGCAGCATAGATGATCGGATCAATGATATCGAATCTTTCAACTTGCCTGAGGGACACTGCATCAGGCTTCGGGCGGTATACTTTAACGAGAAGGTTGGCGCATATGAATGGTTTCTGGATTATATGTATGATAATAACCTAAAGCCGGTTGTCAATTCAGCGCAGATCGCGAATGGTTTAGGCGATGGCTGGTCGCTTGACGATGGACAGATTTACGGCTTTGATGTGATTACCCGTCCTTATAACCCGGATAGCGACCATTATGATATCGATCATTATTCTTACTACACTCCATATCTTCGTCATTATCAAAATGGTTTTAAACGGGAACTTGAATTCCACGAAGAAATAAGAACATGGAAAGAAGAAAAGGAAGTAGTAGAGCAAGGCGAGGCCTTTCGTAAGGAATCGTTTGAGCATCTTCAAACAACCTTCAAAAAACTGAAATGCGCCAAGTTACTCCGAGCAACTAACGCCGAACTCGAGAAACTACCACTATTCACCAATCTGCTCGACTGGGTTGAGCTGATCGAAAAGGTAGACTTGAAGGAAGACCGTTTTTTCAGCGCACTGTTTGTATTCGAAGTATTGGATAAAGCTGCATTCTTTAAATTCATCACCTATCTGCCACAAGAGATCAGCCCAACGTTTAGTTTATATAACCGTTACGTTTGCCTCCCAGATGGCGAGGGCAGTCGCATTGATCTGAATGATCAGGATATTTTTGAACTAACGGTTCATCTGATGGCGGAGATTACACACAACGTTATCGATGGACGCAACGAACTGAATACCTACATGAAAACTTTGGCTGACGCGGCAGAGAAATATATACTTGAAAAGGAAATACTCTAGCTATGAAATATAATCTAACCGTTATCAATGATGATGACTTTGAGAAGTTAGCAAAAGATTTGCTTGAGCGGGAGCTCCAAATATCTTTACAAATTTTCAAAACTGGAAAGGACGGAGGTATTGATCTACGGTATGCGATGAATGTTGAAAATGAGATCATTGTTCAGGCTAAACATTTCATCAACTCAAAATACAGCGATCTAAAAACGCAGTTGGTTAAGGAGCATAAAAGCATGACCTTGCTAACGCCTCAACCGCAGCGTTACATCCTAATCACATCCCTGGCTTTGAGCACAAAACAAACCGATGAAATAGTGAAACTGATGTCGCCTTATATCCTGACATCGCAGGACGTTTACGGTATGGGGCGCATTGAGTCGATGCTCACCAAATTCGAGGATCTGGAAACAAAACATTATAAGCTCTGGATCACAAGCACCAATGTGCTGCGCAATGTCTTAAACAATGGTATAAAAGGCGTTTCAGAATTTTACGAGCAAAAGATATTACGTAAAGTAAGCCTGTATGTGCCGACCATCAATTACCAGGATGGCGTCGACAAATTGAATGAACACAAATTTATCGTCATATCGGGTGAGCCCGGTATTGGTAAGACAACCATATCTTATCTGCTGATATGCGGGCTGCTCGCCAAAGGTTTCAAACTCGTCTTTATCGACGACAAGATACCCGATGCCCACAACATCATTGCCGACGACCCCGAGCTCAAACAGGTCATTTTTTTCGATGATTTTTTTGGCTCGAACATTTACGAAATCCTCAATCCAAGAAATTCAGAAAGCGCGCTTATCAGCTTGATCGAACGGGTGCGCAGCCTGAAAAATAAATATCTTATTTTGACCAGCCGCACCACTATTCTTAAACAGGCTGAGTACAACTATGATAAGTTTGCCAGGTCCCGCCTCGGAGCTGTCTCTAATTATGAGGTACAAATCAAAGCGTATTCGAAATTTGATAAAGCCAAGATTCTGTATAACCACTTGTATCATTCCGATTTACCCGGCGACCAGTTAAAAGTGTTTTTTGCGGAAAGGAACTACATGAAGATCATCGAGCACGATAATTATTTCCCGCGATTGATCGAGTTCATCACTACCTCTGTAAACCTGGAAGGTTATAAGGGTAAAAAGCTGGTCGAGTTTATCTTCTCCAAGCTGGATCACCCCGACCAGATATGGGAATCGGTTTTTGAAAAACAACTTCAGGACACCGACCGGTTTTTACTCACCACGCTTTTTAGTTTTGGCGGCAGCCGCATACATACCAAAGTATTGGAGAACGCTTTTGAAAATCGCTTCAAGTACGAGATCTCGAATAACGGGCATAAGGCAGGAACAAATGATTTCAAAACGGCCTTAAAACGACTTTTAGATGGTTTGATCACCGGCCGCGCCGAATCAGAAGGCACGGTTTACAGTTTCATCAACCCTTCGGTTAATGACTTCCTGATCAAATATTTAAACGAGAGTCCTTCCCAACAAAAAAGGATACTATATTCGGCTACTTACTTTGAACAGCTGTACTCTGTATTCGACGAAATGAATTCCAGCTATGTGACCATACCGCCCGAAATTGTCCCGGAGTTTTATGAGGAGTTCAAGAAGCACTATCGCACCATGCGAACAATAAGAGAATCAGATCAGGTTTCCCAAACCCTTAACAGCCTCTATATATTCTTGCGTTTCTTTACCAATGAGGTCGATGTAACGCTGTTAATCGAATTAGTAAAAAGAATCATACCCGCAAAGGTGAATGTGTTTGACGAATACCGCTACAGTTATGCCCTCGAAATGTTAAATGAATTCCCGGAAACCAAAACATTGATCGCCTCGGACTACAAAACCTATTTTAACGCGCTTTTAGACCATTGCGACGATTCTGACAATTTTTCAAGTGCCATGCATTTGCTAAACAGCTACGGTATCGACGCGGACACCTGGCAAGCCGACGAGGAGTTCATGGAAAAATTACAGGTTTCGGTTAACCGTGTATTCGAAGGATCCGTGGACGACATCAGCCTTGACGCCAGCGAGCAGGAAATACTTCGACATTGCCGAAACGATGACCGGGATAAGGCAGAGGAACTGGTCAATGAAGTTTATCATTCCGATTACCAAAAATTCCTAAAAAATTGCGGACTCGATGAGTTTTACAATGATTTTTCAGATCATCTATCTTATAGCATAGACGACCGTATCGAACGGATCGTTGACAGCTACGATTATGAACCTGACCGTATTGAACGCGGCGTAATTTCTACAGAGCCACCTGTCGCAGATACCGATTCTGCCATTATTGAACTTTTCGAGCGTTAATTAGTGTAGCCCAAATTGAAGTTTCAACTTGTACTTGAATTCAATTATTATCTCCCAGCACTGATGAGAGATAATGATTAACACGATTAATTTGATTTTAAGTTACTTTAGTAAACCTCTGTAAGTTTTTTTTATTTGCCCTTTAACTGAGTCTTTTCTTTTTCGGCTTTCAAAAGACGCTCAAGCAGGGCTACCTTTTCATCATACAATTCAATTATCTTTTCGATGGGATTGAACGTGCAGTGAAGATTTGTAGACGAAAAAAACGCTCCAGCACCACTATGGTCATTAAATGTGTTGAAGAACGTAACAACAGCTTCATCGCTGTAATTTTTTATAGCGTCAGCGGAAACCCCTAATACATTCGCAATTTTATTCAGAGCATCTTCTTCAATTTCGGCGTTTTGCTCAATTTTAGAAACAGCCTGCTGACTGATTCCCAACTCCATAGCCAAAGTTTCCTGCTTGATGCCTTTCAGTTCGCGGATCTTGCTGATCTTTCTGCCGATGTGTAATGTTGGTTCCGCCATAATTCAAAAGTAGTATTTAGGGTAAATGTACAAAACAACCGATAATTTGTAAAATACAATTTGGTATGGTTCGCTACACCACTGACCCGCTATTCTTTTGTATTGCCGGTCAATTGTGGCCGGATTAACACGAGCGCTATGAAGATCCATCGTCCCGGTACAGCTGAATTTTATCTCCGGTATATTACGCCTCAGGAATATAACAGCCCCTTGCTGGTTATCAGGGATTTTTTCTCTACGGACTGCTTGCCGGGGCATTTGCAGAATTTGCAGCGTTGGCGTAAATATGTAATCGAAGAAGCTTTCTATAAAGACAAGGACAATGGTCCGGTTAGTTTATTATTTACCCATAAACTGACCATGCGGTTGGTCGAGGCGATGTATGTTTTAAACTTGTCAAAAGTAAGTGAGCGCAGCTTAATTAAAATTCACCTGAATTTTAATGCCCAGTTAAAACTGGAGCGATCGCAGTGGATCGATTACCCAACCCATCTGACGGAAGAGGAACTGATCAATCCTTATGTAGCTGTCATGCGCTTCTTTAAAGCATATTCAGTTTACAAATACAGTAATTTCCTGAGCGAATGGCTGGAAACGGCCTTGTCAGCCAGCCCTGCCGATGAAACCCTGCCAGCCTGCGACATCATATACGTTTACGAGAACCTGCAAAAATTATATGAGGCGGCATGGATTATCCGGCAGCGGGAAATCGACTCACCGATCCTGAAATCGTTTGAGGCGGAAGCATCTGAGATGGAGGTTTCTCAAACGGGATCAGCTAAACTTTCATTGGCTGATTCGGATTGTGCTTTCAATGATACACTGAGTACAACAGAAAAAGTAGGATTAAATGAATTGGTTAAAACGATAGTAGGAAATGTTCTTGCCGTACAACTCATTGTGCATTTAGGCACGCATCCGAAGCCGGAAGCATATTATTTACTGGTTATTACCGACGAACAAGACAAGGCTTTTGAACATGACCTTATCCATCAGATAGAAACCTTTTGCAAACCGCTGATCAGTGTTTGTGTGATCCTGCATAAGTCGGATGCTTTTATCAGGGGGATCAATGAGGGCAGCCGCTTTTTCTATAATGCCTTAACTGAATGCACAGTGGCCTACAGATCGGACGATCTCTCATTGCCCGAATTGCTGCCTGTTAACAGTGAACATATACGTACACAAAATGAAGCTATCTGGAAACGCTGGGGCAAACAGGGAAAAGACTTTTTAGATACAGCCTTGAATTGTTATGACGAGGGGAACTATAATCTGTCCTTATTTCTAATGCACCAGTCGGTGGAAAGTACTTTAAGTGCCATCATCCGTATTTGTTTAGGTTACCGGATTTCAATCCATAACCTGGACAGAATGTTACGGATCAGCGTCATGTTTACCGATGAACTGAAGCATGTGTTTGATGGGGATGCGGATGATGCCCGGCTGTTTGAACTTTTGCAAAATGCCTATTCAGCCGCAAGGTACCGGGACGATTTTAAGCCTGATCTGGAAATGGTGAAAGCCCTGACCGATAAAGTAGCTAAGGTGTTTATCACAGCAGAAGGCATATATGAGCAGGCCATGAAAGAGCCGGAAATTTTGGATGGAACAACCGGATAGTCTGCGGAAATCAGCTTAAATTTTCTCTACAGGTTTCCAAAAAGAAAAACGATATGAATAAGGTATTATACGTGGCAAGAAAAGTCAAAGGCCTGACCGAAGCCCAGCTCGCAAAAGTGTTAAAAATGGAAGAGCGGGAGTATATTAAGATGGAGCGGTCTTTAACGGAAGTGAGCGCTCCGCAGGCGCTACAACTGGCTAAACTGTTTGGTCTTGATGCCGAGTTGTTCCTGCATACGGAAGGCCGGGATGTCCGTTTGCTCAAATATGCGAGTGACCAGATCTCCGGCTTTATGAAAAGCGGTTATACCGATACGCTGCCGCAGCAATATGTCGTTAACATCGTCTCTTTAGGGAATGCTGCTTTACGCCTGGCAGCAGACCTTAATCACGCCGTTTACAAGCAGTATGAACTCGAACAGGATAATGAAGCCTTGCGGAAGCTGATAGCGGGAACATGAACTGTAATCAGGCATTCCGCAACAGCAATATTTGAATACGGTGTTTACTTGATTGGCGGTGCCTTCGGCTCGGGCACTCCGCTGTATCTGCCTTATCAGGCAGGGTGCCGCTGCGTTCCCTACCGCAACTCCGGCATTTTTGCTGCGCTGCAAAATCCTCCGCCATTGGGGCAAGAACGGGTTCTCCGTACTTGCCTGACGTGGTTAGGGATTGCTGCAAACGGGCTGATGCTAGCGCTATTTTCCAAAGAAAACGGACAAAAGCAGCGTCAATCTCGGTCAGCCCTCGCGTACGAACGCATAATGTCCTCCACTTCGTTCCGTCCACCCTCCGGGACTTATAGTTCTCCCGCTCGGCCTTACGACCGCTCCTTTGACTTTCTTTTTTACCGTTTTTTCTTTTGAAAAATAGCTATCCGGGTGGGTCGCACAGGTGAATGGGAAAGGGAGCATGATTTATTCAACAATAAAAATTAACGTAATGAAACCATTGCAGCTATTGAACAACGTACAGAAAGCAAGGCTTTTGCACAGCTTATTTGTTGACGAGATTTCTGAATTTTTAGGGTACCTGAATGAGTTTACCGAAACGGTTCTGACTGACAAAGAACGGATTGCCGCGGAATGGAAAGACCAGCTATTCGATGTAGGCATGTGGTTTGAACTGGCAGCCGAGGTGCAGCGGGTAATGGCCAGATACCCGAAAGACCTAAGCAAGAGTTCGGCAGTGTTCAGTGACCAGTTGTTCGGTGGTTTTATGGCCATCTTTAGCGCACATGCATTGGTGCAATATGTCACCCTCGCCAAACATTCAGACCCGAAATTCAAACCGGCGGTTGATCTGTTATTCGGCTAAAGTTAACATCGGAGAAAGGTTTACATTCTGTCCCGCCGGGTGACGACGCAGATCGCACGGCGGGCCGGCGATGCCGGCCCCGGGAACGCCCCGTCTTTGCGCACTGATTTTAGTGTTGGTGCAAAGCACGGGACGGGTTTGTTTAAAATTACCCTCATACTATAATGGTAGAAATCTGTATTGTTAGATTTCTATAGATTTAGCGATCTATATAATTAGCATTCTATCATTATAGCAACTTAGCTGTATAGAAATATAGGCGTCTAAAATCATAGCATGCTATCAATCTATAATGCTATAATCCCGTTGGGATAATTATAGAATTCTATATTTCTATGGGTAGAAACAGGCTGATGTAGAATCTTATAATTATAGAAGATACACCCTGGTTAAAGCGTTAAAACAAGTCCGGTTGGATTGGTTGAAAAGTTGTACCTCTAAGCAAAAATTTTTTGTGTTAACGACCGACATGTTCAGGTTAGCTAAATCAGAATACCGGGAGTTTCAAATGATTTTTTGAGCCGTTCAAAGACACGCAACCGATGATGAAATTGGATACGACCAGTCCCTGAATGGGACGGTTATCAGGTACCTTTTTATCCTTATCGCAGTCAAGGATGAAAGACTTTCGAATACCTGAAAATTACCGGTGATCCGCTGTTAACAGTAAGAAACTGCCCGCTTCGCAGCAGTTAGCAAGATGTACAATTGTGACACAATTGAATCTTGCGGCTCCGCCGAAAATAAAACGCGCCTGCGTTTAGCAAGATGTACGTTTGTCATACAAACTCATCTTGCTACGCCCTCCGAAGTCGGCCGGGGTGGAAGAGCAAAATCCTCCGAAGTCGGATTTCTAATACTCAACAAAAGATATTGTTTCATACTAAGAGGATGTGTGAAAGACTTGCGATTTTAAAATTTGGCAATCTTCCAAATGATAGAATATAACTTGATACCATCGGCCGAATTTTTAAGATTACATTGGTAAAATGATGACATTTATTGTTATTGTAGAGTTGTCCTTGATAATAGAAAATGTATAGTTAGATAGTTCACGGATATGAATTATTTTTTTTAAAACAGAATTAGTTGGTCTATTAACACTTGGCAGCAGCGACTGAAAGCTACATCAAGTATTGGATAACTTGGAATTCATTTTGTTCATCACATTGCTGGATGTCCGTTAGGCGAGTTACGAAATTCAGTTAGTCAAATGCTCGAAAATAAATTCCCTGACCTTGTCTACGGAAATGTTATTTTTGCTCAAAGACCACCATTAACCCTGGGATGCAATGCTAGTCAACACAACTTACATATTTCTGGGCCTGTAATACCATTAGCATATCGACGTAAAATTTGATGTTCGGCGCAAATATTTGGCGCATTCTTTTGATAGTGTGGAACCTTTGAATTAGCAAAATGATATACCGCCACCTGATGAACAGCTAAATTACTGTAATCGACTTTTGGCCTGGTCAAATCACTCAAAAATGAGGGCGGCCCTTACCGGCATTAAGCGCGCCTTTTAATTCTTCTCTTGACGATAGTAATGTAGAAATAGCTCGTATTATTTTAAAAGCATTTTTGGCTATATTTACCGAAACCTAACTATCCTTTTCAATTAATATTTTATTTGTATAGAGTGTTTAGGTTGTTATGAACGCTAAATCATGAGTACAATTAAAAGAGTCTTTATTAGTTATGCCTGGGAATCAGATGAGTTTAAACAATCCATCTGGGAATTGGCAGGCTGGTTAACCGCGGCCAGTGAAAACACAATTGAAGTTATTAGTGATCATCTATATTCTGTTCGACCACCAACAGAGGGCTGGCATCGATGGATGGCCAATGAGGTAAATAAAGCAGATGTTGTTCTTAGCGTATGCTCACCAAAATATGTAGCAAGTTTTGAAGGTAATAATGCTGATGAACGGGGTGGATTCGGTGTTACACATGAGGGACTTATCATTACTGCGAGGTTTTATGAAACGAAAGGTAACAATGAGAAATACTTTCCCATCCTTCCCGATAATGGTAACTTTGCTGATATCCCAGTAATTTTAAGGGCTTATAATAATAATTTAAAGTTTCCATCGGGTAATCAGGGGATACTTAATCTAATTATCGGTGAAAATCCTTCACACCCTAATACAAATAACGGTGATACGGTTAAAACTAGTATTGAGATTGATGAAGAAGCGCAACAGACGATTCAACTGGAAAAAGTGATTGTCGATGAAATTACTAAAACAATAAATACCATTAACACTGACATGAGTTTTGATGTGCAAATATTAATCAGGTCTTTTTTGGCTTTAAGTGATGCCGAGAAGATTAGTATCATCAAAACCATTTTTGAAGATTTTGAGATTGTACCTGGCGACCCAGACGAACGAGATCGTTTATTCCTTTCGAGTTTCAAAGACCCGCAAGCATTATCTAAGTTATGGCTTGCTGTTAATGACGTAAACCCATTTGAGAACCAATTAAATCCATTTCAATAAACTATGATTTTAGCTGCACGTAAACAATTTCCGGCTTGGATTAAAAAAGCTGGCTATGAAACCGAGGGAACTATTATTACATCGCGACTCGCTGCTATAGATAATATTATTGTTAAAGAAAATTTTGATTTTTGGATTGATGTCATCAAGCTTTATTTAGGTATTCGCGTTTCCGGAACTAACATCAATACATTTATAGAAGCATTTTCTACAGAAGATGGTACGTTTCCGTTAACGGACAATCAAAATTTGCTACGGCATTTAGCCAGCGCTACATTATCTATATTTGTTAATGAAACTGATTTTAGGGTAACTTATAAGGTAGCATTATCTATTACGACCACTACATTTTTAGGGCAATATGATTTAACTGATTTTAATCATGTACTTCCCTATGCGAGACTAAAAACTCAATTAGGCGCAGTAGAAGAAAGAAATAATGATTTAGATACAGCAGGGAATTCTTTGAGTGAGTTGGAAAGTAATTTTGAGGGTACAACCGATGCCGCTGCCGTTGATTTTCAAAATCAGGAAATGAACGCGTTGTTATTTGTCGTCCGCAATATCTTGACTGCAAATAAAGCGTTGAAAGAAGAATTGAATGTTCATTGGTGGTTATTTGGCGAGTTTATGCCTTCTGTAGATTTGGTATTTAATTCTATTGAAGTTGAACAGATGACTTTTTTAAGTGCTGCCGAACTTTCTACTCAAACCGTATTTTCATTGCCACTACGTAATTGCAAACAGTATTTACAAAAGGCTATTAGAAGTTCAAAAACTGGTAATAAAGTTGATAAAATAAATATTTACAATGCAATTCAGAAGTTGTCGGACGAAGAGAAATCCCCGTTATTAGAAAAGGAATATGATGGATTGAACTACCAAACACCACTTTTACTTGCTTTAAAATGTTCATGTGAGGTTAATGGTGAAGATTGGTCGGTTTATTTTAAAGCAACCTCAAATCAAGGTGATGTCAAAAATGAATTCTCATGTGTTGATATTGCCGAACAGTTGTATCGTGAATTAAGCCTTGTAAAATATGCCTGAGACCACTGATGACGAGAAGTTAAAAAGTTGTGAACAGACTGATTGTCCGGTTCGGGCTTCGGGAAAATGCCTTGAAGGGCTGGAGCCCGAAAGCTGTTCTCATTTTTATTGGAGCGATGGTGAGGAAAGTGAGGGTGAGCAGGACAAAAAGCCTGATCAGAATAATCTTATTCGATTATTTCCCGGAACGGAACTACATACTAAAGAGTTGGGAATTGTAACTTATGAACACCCAACTAATCTCATTATTATAATTGGAGAATCTTTTAGTGGTAAGTCAACGGTATTAACCAGCATATTCGATATGTTTCAAGTTGGTAAGTTCAAGCAATTTTACTTTGCTGGGTCTTACACCCAATATGGCTTCGAATCGCGATGCCATTTATCCCGCGCACCTTCGGGATTAGTCGAACCGGATACCGCACATACGCAATCCATTGAGTTTAATTTCCTGCATATCGCTTTTAAGGATAAGGAAAATTTAAGCCGAGATGCTCATCATTTATTGTTGTCTGACATTTCTGGCGAGCGTTTTAATATGGCTATTAATTCCGCAACAATGATGACAGAGATGTCATTAATGAAAGAAGCGGAGCACTTGGTATACCTACTAGATGGCGAAAAATTAGCCGATAAATTTCAACGAAATGCAATTGTTACGAGAGCAAACCAGTTTATTAGCCGGGCGGTAGATAATGGGTTGTTTGATACGGATACAGAAATAACTATCATTTTTACGAAATACGATTTGCTGACAGATATAGTTAACGACGGTACATTAGAAAAAATAAAAAAATCTTTTGTAGACAGATTTGAGGCTAATCTCTCTGCAATTAAATTCGAGGTAATTGCGGCACGTCCTAAACCTCCGACCGCAGATATTCCATTTGGATTCGGTTTGGAACATTTGCTTTCAGTATGGTTAAATAAACGCAAATTGCCAGAACTAAATGTGGGCACCATCCCTTCAAGTGAACGTTATTTTGAACTTTATTCGTACCACAATGGCTGATAAAAAAATATTATTTACTGGATTGCCATTAACTGGTAAAACGACATTCATTGCTGCACTGTGGTACATGCTTTACAATCACAAAAATGATTCTAAGCTCAAATTAGGTCCGCTTACAGGAACTGACGACGAATATCTTAACGAAATGAGTAACGCCTGGATGCAATATGAAGACGTGCCTAGAACTTCTCGATATAAACTAGCAGGTGAAAATGTTTCGATAACCACTGTTAACGTCGAAAGTGGCAGCACTGTCGTTTTAGATATACCGGATTTCTCTGGCGAAACATTTAAAGATCATTACGATCAGCGTGTTTGGACAGAGGATTTTTATAACCGTATTCAGGATACAAATAGCATCATGCTTTTTGTTAGTCCACGACAGCGAAATAACCGCCCAAAGCTTATCGTAATGGAGCAAGACTTACTTCGGCATATGGGTGCTAAAGTTCCGGAAAAAGTGATTGATTTTACCGAATATGATCCTGAGTATACGCCAAATCAAGTCAAGATAGTCGATGAACTTCAGTTTTTCAGAAAGTTTGCAAAGTGGCGATGGCCAATTAAAATAGCATTGATGATATCCGCTTGGGATATGATCCAAGTCGCTCCTAATACTACCACCAATCCGGAAGAATGGTTAAAATATCATATTCCCCTATTATATCAGTATCTTAAATGTAATGGGGATTTATTTGAGATCAAGTATTACGGCATAAGTGCCCAGGGGGGGAATTATAAAAACAAGGATAAAATAGCTGATTTAAATCCAATGGATCGGATACAATTGCAGGAAGGTAATGTTTACCTAAATGATATAACCGATCCTATATTATGGCTTTCGGAATGAAAATAAGCATTCAACAATGTCTTCATGGTTATGCTCATGGCCACCAAATATTGGCTAGTTCTACTGATCTTGCACCAGGTGCAAGACGGACGTTGTTGTTTCAATCTGATTTATCAGGCGCGAAAACTAATTCTGGATTTGAAACTTATTTAACAAGTTATCCACTTAATGACAGTATTTTTTTCGTCCTTGCGAAAACTTGGTATGCCAGTGAAATGCCACGCCCAGGATGTGTTTGGACACATTCTTTATTAATTGAACTCGCCGACCTTGGAAAAATTCCCGAATTAAAGTCATTGCTCAAATTGTTCCGCCGACCGGAACTCAATAATTATCGGTTCTATGATCAAAATTTGGAAATAGAATCAGAAGAACTGCTATCTGACCTAAATGAAATTAGGTCAAATGAGTATAACGCAATTGCTAAGACTGTTTATGGTTTTCCAGACAAATGCATTATAATAGATGCAAATAGCAGTGAAACTTACGAAAGTGCGATTGTTGAGCTTTGGAGTGACCAATGGCCTCGGTTACGACGAAACTTTACTTTTTGTACTGGCGCTCTCAGTTTAAAAAGCGTAGGCAATAATCTATTCGATTTACAGGTTATACCTTCAAAAAACAGAGCATCAATTATTAGAGACAATCAGGAAATAGCCTTTGTCAATTTTAAAGAAACAGCAATACCGTCATGGCTGAATACTGTCATTAAATCCCCCAAAAACCTTTTACGACAATTCTTATGGTCTTTCGGAGCAGACATGCAAGGCGAACGAAGGAACTATTTAAAGCTGATTGAACTGTTCACGGTATTAAATGAGCAAAAGACAGATATTAACACTTTTAGCTCTATTCTCAAAAACTTATTACCACGTCCAGAAAATGGTAAGGCATTTAAAAACTCGATTTTTGGTGGTAAGAGGAACTCTGGCCAATTTTCAGAAAAAGATATATTAACTTTCTTACTTACAGAAAGAAATATTGACTATTTAAACATTACTGAATATAATCTAAATGAGCGATTATTGACGCAGTATGAAAACCATAATATTGAATTATCAGAGTTTATCGATCTGGCCTACGGCACTCCGGAAAAACGTATAAGCGATGAGATAATAAATCATATAACCTTATCACAAGAAGATGTTGCAACTGTTTTTCAAGAAAATAATTTTTTAATTTCTAAATTATTACCCTATAAACCAGAACTGGCTTACGCAGAAGCTTTATGGAAATGCAATTATGATACTCAAAAAACTGTCCTGAACGTCTTAAAAAGACTATATCCAGATGAATTTCCTTTGAAAATTCTTTATAACGTATTAAATTCTAACAGCAATATAATTTTTGAAGCGGATCGACTATATGGACACAAAATAGTGCTTGATAGTTTAGCATGGTACAATCAAAGATTAAACGAATTGTTACCGGCATGGAGAGAAAGAATTTTTTATTATCACTTTAAGATTTTTTTCGACTGGTTAAAGAGCAATTTCCAAGATCTGCATCCCAAATTATTAATTGACATATTTCAAAAAAGTGACCAAAACTGGGTCATGAAACTGCCTTTGTCTCACCATGAATGGATAGATAGTTACGCTGGATTGCGCAAGGCTCAACATGTTAACCTTCCTTACATATCATCTTTATTTCTATCCAAAGGATTAAGGAATGATATTTATGGAAGTGACTGGATTGTTACAATGACATTTGCTGACGTTTATATATTCGCTGAAAACTCAGAATTATACAGTAACTGGAATATGATACCGAAAGATTATGATGATTATGAGGAAAACGAAAGCTTCAATCCTTTTGATTTTTTCTTCAAAATTTGGGGGAGCGGAATTTCAAAAAAGAATAAGGATATTGAATCGTGGGATTATTGCGAAATATTGATTAGAACGGTTTCCAGTAAGTATTACAAAAACAATTGGTCGCCACAATCATACCTCAATACTTTCAATAGGGAAGATACATTTAATAAGTCACTCATTTATATGATGGGTAAAAAGAAAGGAGCAGAGTTTATCATTAAGGTTAGGAATAACTTGTTAAAATCTAAGAAAATTAACGGTGAGGGTTTCCAAGTAGCTCTTTTAAATAATATTAAAATAGATTGAAAAATTAGAAAGAGTTAATTATCGCATCAAGCGTCTTCGTCGTGGTTGCCCTTGAACCTCTCGCAAAACAAATAAGTAGTTTGTTTTTATGCAAAAAACCGTATTTTTAAACAACCAAATCATTCCCGCGAACGGTAAGGTGAACAGCTTGCAATAGCCCCTTTAAGTTATTGAAAATCAAACAACTAAAGCCTCGGGCTGGCTTCCTGCCATACCGATGCTAATGCTGATTTGACACCTCGTTTATTGCAAAGTGCTGCAATCTATTTATTATGTCAAATAGGCTATTTGGCGTTATCAAATCAATTTTGCAAGACCCACTTGCAAAATTCAGGCGATTCGTAACATATCTCGAATCCATTTAGAATATCTGGCGAAACTATTTATTTTTTAGAAGTATCCGGCCAAGTGAGATTGCTTAAAGTTTTCTTAGCATCTTCCAGTTTTTTAGCAAAAAATGGATCATTGGCATAGCTTCTAACATTATCTGTTACAATAACATTAGTGTATTTATTTGAATTAGCTATTTTCTTTAATTGAGGCATAACGGCTCCTTTTAATATATCAAATTTACCCTTTTATTTTCTTTTAACCAAAAAGCCATCGTAGTTGACATTTTTTTGGAAATCAACTGCGATGCCATTTTTTACACCGTACACAATGAATTTAATATTAATATGCTCCCATAACCTGGATATACTCATTTGATAAAGGCGCGTTCTTACTGAAGTGCTTCCCTTAGCATAAATATAATGGTCGCCAAAGTGATCACAAAAAGTATTAATAGTGTCAGCTACAGTAGCTAAAACTTTATCTCTATCCTTATTATCTGTTTTTATACTATCACTTACCGACCCCGTCTCAAGGTCTACATCACCAAAACCTAAATTATAGACAATAGGATTATCCTGAATCTTTTGAAAAAATACAGCTTTTTTGATTCTGCCTTTTGGCCCTTCACTGTAAAATTCGTAAGCCTGAAAATCAGTGGTAAAAGCATTATATCGGTCTAAATGCATTGTTATATTGGTTCAAATCTGATGTGCAGTCCCACACATCAGACATTTTCAATTAAATATTTTCTCAGTTCAACACAACTATGGCTTTATTTTGAGACGATGCTTTTACATTTGAATTTTTCTCTTAAAATATCCATGTCCTGACTGACCTGGCGATCCAATATTTTTGCGTAGTGTTGAGTTGTGCGAATATTTTTATGACCAAGCATTTTAGAAACACTTTCGATCGATACACCATTTGCGAGAGTCACGGTGGTTGCGAAGGTGTGCCGTGCGATGTGGAAGGTTAGCTCTTTTTGAATCCCACATACGTCGGCGATTTCTTTAAGGTACGCATTCATCTTTTGGTTGGTAAGTACAGGAAGCAACCTGCCTTCGTTTGCACATTCGGGATGACCTTCGTACTTGGCTAATATATTCAGGGGCACAGGTAGAAGCGGGATACGGGATGCCGTATCTGTCTTTTGCCTTGTAGTGAATATCCACTTGTTATTGTCGATGCCGCTGCTAATTTCTGCCCGCCTGAGTTTATTAACGTCTGCATAAGCCAAACCGGTGAAGCAACTGAACAGGAATACATCTCTGACTTGAGTTAGGCGGTCGCTAACAAAAACTTTATTCTGGATTGCTTCCAATTCCTCACTTGACAGAAAGTCTCTGATCACTTCTTTTATCTTGGTTTTGTATTTGCCGAATGGGTTACGGTCAAGCCAATTGTTGGCCATGCAGAGGTGCACGATTTTTTTAACGTTCTTTATATATTTGACGGCCGAGTTGTTATTGCAATTCCTTACAGTCCGTAAATAAAATTCAAGCGAGGTGACAAATTCGTGGTCTAAACGACGTATGTCGATATCAGAAACTTTGTATTTCCATTTCAAAAAATTGATCACATGTTTCAGCGTGGTCTGGTACCGGATAGCGGTGGCTGGGGCGTACTCTTTACCGATCAATGCTGCCATCTGTTTGTTATGCTCCTCAAAAATTGCTACGAGCATCCGGGGTGTTTCGACTTCCTCAATACCATTCATCCGGTCCTTGAAAGACTGGGCAGTGATCGGTAATTTTCTTTCGAGCATCTCGCGATAAACTTCGTAAGCTTTTTGTTCCAGTGTTTTTAAATGCTTGTTCACTGAACGTGCTTCATCTGAATTACCCATTGCCTTTTGGGCTTCTATGTTCCATATCTCCGGGTTTATTAGCCGCTTTGTAGCTATTTCAACGCGGGCTCTATCGATAGTAATTCTCTGGTAAATAGGTGCGTTTCCACTTGCATGTTTCTTGGTTCGTTTCAATTGAAACGAAAGGGCAAAAGTTCTAGTCATAATAGGTCTCCCAAATAGTTAAAAAATCATGTTATAAAACACTGACATTCTGACTTGCCTATTTTTGCAAATCATTGATTATCTTATCCTTATGGAGATTTGCGAGACCTAAGTTACAAAAGTACTAACAGGTCTCGATTAGGTCTCCGGACACATGCATTTTTATAGACTCATTTAGACTGAAAAACAAAAAAAAACGCTATAAATCGATGATTTATAGCGTTTTTTACTCATTTAGACCTTTTTTAGTGGAGCCGGAGGGATTCGAACCCTCGTCCAAACATGGTATAAGATAAGCTTTCTACATGCTTAGCTTCTGTTTAATTGTCGGGATAAGGAAGGCCAGTCGCTTGCCTGTACCGTACCCGTAGATGCTTTATCTTACCTGCTTATCGCACCCTAAGCAAGCCAGTTCTGTTTGATGATGCCCCATATACCGATTCAACAGAACGGAAAACCGGCGGGACAAAAGCTATGCTAATTCTAAATTAGGCAGCTAAGGCGTAGTTATTTTCGCCATTTGTAAGTTTGAGCGTTCAGATTAAAGCGCTAATTCACCCAACGCGCTGCATGCTTACCTATTTATCTCCATCCTGTCAATTCCGGTCGACCCCATTTTTTTGAGTTCGCATTTGGCGGTTGCCAGTGTGCAGTTAAATCAACTACAAATATACGGTATTTTAGTTTGCGGTTTACATTTTGCGGTTAGCGGAATGTAAAAACACTGCAACCTGCCAACCGCCCACTGCAACCTAAACTCTACCCGGATACTGTTTTAAACCCTCCGCCAGGCATTCCATAGCTTTGGCAAGATCCTGGTTGTTTAAAACGTAGGCCATACGTACTTCATTAACACCTGCACCGGGCGTGCTGTAAAAGCCGGTAGCGGGGGCCATCATCACCGTTTGGTTGTTGTAGCTAAAGTTTTCCAGCATCCACTGGCAAAATTTATCAGCATTATCAATCGGAAACTTAGCCACTACATAGAAAGCACCGCCCGGATTGGGGCAATAAACACCATCCATCTGGTTAAGCGCGTTTACAAGCGTATCGCGGCGCGAGGTATATTCTTTGTTTACCGCTTCAAAATATTCATCAGGTGTATCAACAGCTGCTTCGCCGGCTATCTGCTCCAACATACCTGGTGAAAGGCGCGCCTGCGCAAATTTTAAACCGGTAGCTATTACTTCCTTGTTCTTAGTGATCAGGCAGCCTAATCTTGCGCCACAGGCACTGTAACGCTTGCTCACGGTATCCATCACTACTACATTTTCGTCAAGGCCATCAAGGTGCATGGGCGAGGTAAAGGTGCGGCCATCGTAGCAAAATTCGCGGTAAGCTTCGTCGCTGAACAAATACAGGTCATATTTAAGGCAAAGCTCTTTTAAAGCTTCTAATTCTTCCCTTGAATATAAATAACCGGTTGGGTTATTAGGGTTACAAATAATGATGGCCTTTGTGCGCTCGCTGATCACTTTTTCAAACTCGGCAATGGGAGGCAACGCGAACCCGTTTTCAATGTAGGAAAGTATAGGTTTCACCACCACATCGGTTTGGTTGGCAAAGCCGTTATAATTGGCATAGAATGGCTCCGGGATAATTACTTCATCTCCTTCATTCAGGCAGGTCATCATGGCAATGGTGATCGCTTCCGAGCCACCTGTTGTAACAATGATGTTATCAGGCGTAATGTTGTAGCCTAATTTATTGTAATATTCTACCAGCTTTTTGCGGTAACTTAAAGTACCTTCCGAAGCTGTGTAGGCCCACACTTTAAAGTCGATATTTTTGATGGCATCCAGCATGCCTTCCGGCGTTTCAATATCCGGTTGGCCGATGTTAAGGTGATATACTTTTTTGCCTTCGGCTTTGGCTTTATCAGCAAATGGGGTGAGTTTACGTATGGGTGAGGCCGGCATGTGCAGCCCTTTTTGCGAAATTTTTGGCATGGCCAAAATTAGTAAAAGCTTTTAAAACAATTCCTCTTACTTATAAGGAATTAACAGGTACAAAAAAGGCACCGTTTATTTACGGTGCCTGAATATTTTTTATGGCTATTTGTGTAAAACCGGTGTTTACTTGGCCACTACCTCACCCACAATATTTAAGTATTTGGTAGGCGTTTTGGCATTAGAGGTTACTACAATAGTTTTATTAAAGGCCGATACAGCTGCTGCATTGTAGGTAATTTTGATAGAACCTTTTTGGCCGGGTGTTACCGGCGTTTTGGTGTAATCGGCAATAGTACAGCCACAGGTAGGTTTTACTTCGGTTAAAATAAGCGGAGTAGTGCCAACGTTTGTAAATTCAAATACGGTAGTTACCGGAGTGCCTTGTGGTATTTTACCAAAATCATGCTTCTCCTCGTTAAATTTGAACTCAGCGGTTTGGGCCGAAGCATTGTATGCAAAGCCTAATATCACCGCACATATTAAAATAAATTTTTTCATCGTTTACGTGTTTGACTGCTACAAATATAAAAGGTTTAATGTATTCTCAAAACTAAGGTAAAATCTAACTGTTTAACAGGAACAGTTGGGTAAACAGAACAGAATTTCCTATTTTTACCATCTAAACAGAATTATATATGCCTGAAACTGTATTGAACACAGCTGCCGCAAACCATTCTGCCGAACTGAGTTTTGACGATTTTAAAGAGATCGTTATAAACGACTATCGCGTTGGCTTCGAGAGCCGGCAGGCGAGTTTGCTGGGCAGGAGAGAAGTGCTTACCGGTAAGGCTAAATTCGGCATTTTTGGCGATGGCAAAGAGGTAGCCCAGCTGGCTATGGCTAAAGCCTTTAAAAAAGGCGACTGGCGCGCCGGCTACTACCGCGACCAAACCTTTATGTTTGCCACAGGCATGAGCAACCTCAAGGAATTTTTTGCCCAGCTTTACGCTAACCCCGATATTGAGAAAGATCCGGCATCTGGCGGCAGGCAAATGAATTGCCATTATGCTACCCGCTATGTAGATGCTGACGGGAACTGGACCAGCCAGACCGATACCATGAACTGCTCGGCTGATATTTCTACCACGGGCGGCCATATGCCGCGCCTGCTGGGGTTGGCCTATGCCTCTAAATTGTACAGGCAAAATAAAGAACTGGAATATCTGAAACAGTTTTCGATCAACGGAAACGAAGTTGCTTTTGGAACCATCGGAAACGGATCAACCTCCGAGGGATTGTTTTTTGAAGCTTTTAATGCCGCTGGCGTTTTACAGGTACCCATGGCCATATCTGTTTGGGATGATGCTTACGCCATATCTGTACCTGCAAAGTTGCAAACCACCAAAGAAGACATCTCTGAAGTTTTGCGGGGTTTCCAGCGTGATGAAAAGGGTAACGGTTACGAAATATTTAAAGTTCGCGGATGGGATTATGCAGCCCTTTGTGAAACCTATGAACGCGCTATTAAACTTTGCCGCGAAGAGCATGTGCCTGTACTGATACATGTTGTAGAGATGACACAGCCGCAGGGGCATTCCACCTCGGGCTCGCATGAACGCTATAAATCAAAAGAAAGACTTACCTGGGAAGAAGAGCACGACTGCCTGCTGCAAATGCGTAAATGGATGATCCAGTCGGCCATTATAACCACTGAAGATATTGACGCGCTTGAAGCGGAAGCTAAAAAGCACGTGCGCAATTGCCAGAAAGAGGCATGGGCTGAGCTGGAATCAGAGATAAAAGCAGAGATAGTACAGGTGCTGCAGCTAACAGAAACTATCCTGCAATCATCGCAACATCGCGACGAGTTGCAGCAGGTTATTACAAGTTTGCAAACCTGTGTTGATCCGGGCCGTCGCGATACCGTTGCCGCTGCCCGCAAAGTGTTACGCGTTACGGTTAAAGAACCTACCGCTGCAAGGCAGGCACTGGTGAACTGGTTAAGCCAGGAGAATGAAAAAAACAAAGAGCGTTTTAACTCCAAATTATTTACCAATACGCCTAAATCGCCTTTGTATGTGCCGGTTATTGAGGCACAATACCAGGAGGATGCCAGGTTATTAGATGGCCGCGAGGTATTAAATGCCTGTTTTGATGCCAACTTCGAGCGCGACAAAAGCATTGTTGCCTTTGGCGAAGATGTGGGCGCCATTGGCGATGTTAACCAGGGCTTTGCGGGGTTGCAAAGTAAATACAGCGATTTGCGTATTACCGATACCGGTATTCGCGAGGCTACTATTATTGGGCAGGGCATGGGTTTAGCCATGCGTGGCCTTCGGCCGATAGCCGAAATACAATATCTGGACTATCTATTATATTCCATCACTGTTTTAAGTGATGATGTAGCCAGCTTAAGTTACCGTACAGCGGGTGGGCAGCGCGCGCCGCTTATTGTACGTACGCGTGGCCATCGCCTGGAAGGCATATGGCATTCCGGCTCGCCCCTGGGATTGATCCTTAATGCTTTGCGGGGTATGCACATATGCGTTCCGCGTAACATGACGCAGGCTGCCGGTATGTATAACACTCTGCTAAGGGGCGATGAACCAGCCTTGGTGATCGAGTCGCTCAACGGTTACCGTTTAAAAGAAAAGTTACCAGCTAATGTGGGTGAATTTACCGTGCCGCTCGGTAAGGCCGAAATAGTTAAACATGGTACAGATATAACCGTGGTTTCCTACGGTTCAATGCTGCGTGTAGTAATGGAAGCGGCGGAAGAACTGGAACATTTGGGAATTAATATGGAAGTGATAGACCCGCAAACCTTGTATCCTTTCGATCTGGATAATACTTGTGGTAAGTCGTTACAAAAAACCAATAAGTTACTGGTGATTGATGAGGATCTGCCGGGTGGAGGCTCTGCTTATATCCTGCAAAAGATCATTGAGGCGCAGAATGGCTATTATCTCTTGGATGCACAGCCTAAAACCCTTTCGGCGGCAGAACACAGGCCGCCGTATGGTTCAGATGGCGATTACTTCAGTAAGCCTTCTGTAGATGATGTTATAGAAGCGGTTTACAAAATGATGAACGAAGCTAACCCGGGGAAATACCCCACACTATTTTAAATTATATAGCCCGGCTAAAGCCGGGTTTTTTTATGAAATGAAAAAGATATTCCTATTAGCAATGGTGATGTTAACCGCGTTAACCGCCTCAGCTCAAAACAAAAAACAAATGGTTAGGATAGCTAAGATCACGGTTGACCCGACGCAGCTTGAACAATACAATAGTGCGCTTAAAGAGCAAATGACAATGGCTGTTAGCGTCGAACCCGGTGTATTAACCTACTACGCTGTGGCAGATAAAAAAGATCCGTCGCACATTACCATATTAGAAATTTACGCGGACACCGCGGCTTATCAGTCGCATATTCAAACCCGGCACTTTAAAAAATATAAAGCAACTGTGGCCGGTATGGTAAAGTCATTAGAGCTTGCGGATGTGGATATCATAGGTGTTGCCAAAAAGCCGGGTATGTAAGTATTTTAGCCTATGGGTAAAAATCTATAATTTCGCCTGCAATAATTAAATACTTATGGATAACAATTTTTCAGTAATAGCTAACAATATTAAGGCCCGCCGTACCATAAAGCCATCAACCATGAATGGCAATAAGATACCTAACGGCCATATCGCGTCCATTTTAGAATTAGCAGATTGGGCGCCTAACCACGGCAATACCGAGCCGTGGCGATTTATTGTGTTTGAGGAACCGGCACAATACTGCAAACAGCATGCTGAGCTATATAAGGTTGCTAACCCGGGCGAAAGTTTTAACGAAACGGTTTATAATAACCTTAGCAACCAGGCTAACACGGCATCGCACGTGGTAATTGCATACCAAAAACGTGGCGACTTGCCTAAAATACCGGTTTTTGAGGAAGTAATAGCAACATCTTGCGCGGTACAAAATTTACTATTAGGCGCCACTGCATTAAATATCGGCGCTTTTTGGAGTACCGGTGGTATGGTGCTTAAACCCGCATTTGCCGAGCATTTTGGCTTAGGCGCGGAAGACAGTGTACTTGGAGTATTGTTCTTAGGCTACACAGACAATCAACCGGAAGGAAAGCGTAAGATTCCTTTGGAGGAAAAAATTATCTGGAATAAATAAATCAATTAAATTATTGATTATTAAGAAATAAATTGTCGCGATAGTGCTTAATTAGACTTGCGTGACAATTTATTTGTGTTTTTAGCGTATATTTGTTTTACTCACAAACAATTGCACCAACCTTTACTGCGTTACCCGATATTAAACTAATTGATTAAACCGGATAAAGTATGAGAAAAAATCTGTGGTGGATTGTAGGCGTTTTTTTGTTGCTTTCTGTAGTAATTATTAGCTGGAAGCCGGCAAGCGCCATCAAAAGCAATCTGTTAAATAACAAAACAACGAAAGCTTTTACGCCAAAAGAACTTTTTGCGCAATATGTGGCGGATATATATAATACCGCTAATTTGCAGCAAAGCGGTATGGACCTTTCAGTTTTTCAGAAGGCCTTTACAGGTTACATGAACCTGAAATTAACTAACAAGCTCCGCAGCGTTAATTATTTAACGGTGGTTGATTTTACCAAATCAAGCCGTACCAAGCGTATGTGGATCATTGATCTAATGAATAAATCATTAGTGCTCAATACCTGGGTTGCTCATGGGCAGGGTAGCGGTGATGATATGGCTAACCGTTTTTCGAATAATAATGAGTCGCACCAGAGCAGTCTGGGCTTTTACCTTACAGATGATGTGTATTTTGGTAAGCATGGCCGCTCATTACGCCTGGATGGCTTAGAGGCTGGCGTTAACAGCGCGGCACGCGCAAGAGGTATTGTGATTCACGCTGCCGATTATGTTTGCCAGAACACCATTAACCAGATAGGTCGTTTGGGTCGTAGCTTTGGTTGCCCTGCCGTATCTCCGGAGCTTTCCAATCAGATCATAGACACCATCAAAGGAGGTTCGTTATTGTACATCAACGGTAACGATAACCATTATATATCTAAGCTACTTGATGAAACTGTGCCGTCTGGCATATTAACTTCTGACACTACAAGCCTTGCATCTAAAATGGCTAAGCTTTAAGATAAGGCCAACAATAAATAAAAAAGTCCCGGGATTAATATCCCGGGACTTTTTTATTGGTTTACAAAGCCGCTAATGTATTAGAGTCAGCCAGGAATTTTTTCAAATGCCCATATAATACAACATCCAGCCCGTAAACATCAGGTCGGTACTGCAGTGTGCCGTTTTCATCGGCCCAGCAAGTAACATAAGTGATGTATACCGGTACTTTTTTAGGTAGCTCAAGCGTGGTAGGGGAAGGTTTTGGATCCGCCATGTCCTTATCAATAGTTTCGTATGCTTTGCTATCTCCAAAGAGGCTTTTAGCCAACGCCAAAGGATCTCCTACGCGTACGCATCCGTGGCTCAAGGCTCTCATATTCTGGTTAAAAGCATTTCTGGCAGGCGTATCATGCAAGTAAACACTGCTGTTGTTTTTAAACAGGAATTTTATCTTTCCTAAAGAGTTCAAATCGCCAGGGCGCTGTTTAAACTCATAATCGCCTTTTGATGCTTTGCTCCAGTCAATAGTTTCCGGATCGTCAACCTTTTTGCCGCCTTGATAAACATCAATGCCTTTATTTTCAAGATAGTAAGGGTCCTTTGCAGCCTCAACCATTATTTCCTTGGTGGCAATGCTTTGCGGGATGTTCCATACCGGATTAACCTGCGCTGCATAGATCAAGCTGTTTAATTGCGGAGTTTCGCGGCTAAACGGACGGTCAATCTTGTCGTTTTCGTTGTATTCTGCTAATGATATCTGATTATCCGTATTGCGGCCTTCACCAACTATAACCCTCATGTTAAGCGCCGAATGGCCATTCTCCATAACATCCAGGCGATAGTCAGGAATATTAACAATTACATATTTATCTTCATGCGGCTTATTTTTCCAGCGGAGGCGTTCCATATTCACTACCAGGTAGCGCTGTGTTTCTTCTTTGCTCATGCCTTGCGCGGCCCCGCCGGCAAGTAAAGCTTTCTGTAACATTAAATATTGTGGGTTCTTAGGCTGTATGCTATCTAAAAACGCCTTTAGGTTTTTTGCATGTAATGTAGCGAACATTGATGCGCTATCGGGCCTTTTTGTAGCGGTAAAATACCGCTGGTATATCTTACGCGGGCTTACCATACCGTATTGCAAAGCATTTGAATAGGTAAGCAGTGAGTTAGCGGTAAGTAGTTCCAGTGTAGCAATATCGTGGTAAGCTTCATTCAAATCCTTGATCGCTTTTTTGTCTTTAAATTTTGCTGTCAGTTGTTTGATCTGGTCGGCCTTAAACATATTGGGGTCCAACCCATGCTGGCCAGCCTTTTCCAGGTAATTTGCGGTTAGGTCAACATCGCCATTAAAGATATGGTCCATTACAAATACCGGATCGTAACCGTTTTGTTCATAAAAAGCGGTAATGATCTGCGGTTGGCTCATATTACCTTTTTGCTGTGAAAGCACTTCTTTAAAAACCGTTTCCAGGCCTTCGGGAGTAGCGTCTTTAAAAACTTTATTCTTTGTTTTTTTATAGAGTTCGGCCCCAAGGTCCGACCGGCTTTTTTTTCCGCAGCTTTGCAGCAATAAGCCGGTTGTAAGCAGGGTTATGAAAAAGGTTATAAAGGATTTTTTGAAAGTATGCGTATGTATCATATAATATTTAATAGATGTTACTGTTTATACAATACTTATACCACAAGTTGTAAGACCTGGTGTTACAACTGTAATGATTAATGCGTTATTATTAAAAATGATTATATAATGGGGACTGATCATCTACCCGAAGTATGGTTAAGGGGGCCTTTGAGAAATATCCCGGCCTTGCTGCAGCCTGTTGCCCATGCGCTGCTGCAGGCACGCGAAGAACTCAATGAACTTATAAAAGACTTCCCGGACGCATGGTTATGGAAACGGGTTGCCGGAATGGCTTCGCCGGCTTTTCATTTACAGCACTTAACAGGTGTACTGGACAGGTTATTTACTTATGCCCGCAACCAGCAATTAGACGAAGCGCAACTCAATTACCTCGCTGAAGAGGGAAAGCTGACCAATAAAATATACACAGTTAAATATTTAACAGAGCGTTTTAATACCCAGGTGGATGCCGCTATAAGGCAACTGGTAGTTACGGAAGAAACAGAACTCATTGCTTTCAGGGGAGTGGGACGTAAGCAATTACCCTCAACGGTAATTGGGTTATATACACACGCAGCAGAACATACCATGCGCCATTTGGGGCAGTTGATAGTTACTGTTAAGGTGTTACAAGCAAACGTACTGGTGGTTACTGATTAATGATATCAGCAACGTTTGTATAACTGGCAGACCTGTGTGTAACATCCACATCAGAGAATTTTTGTTCGGGATCAAATAAGTAAGTATCAATTCCTAATTCACGGGCAAATTTGATCTCTGATTGAGGATCGTCGCCAATTACCAGTAAATCGCGGGCGTTGTACCCATTTTCTAACATGATCTGCTGGAATATATCTCCTTTATTTATTTTAGAAACTTCAGGGTCAACAATGTAGACTTTTTTGAAATGAGCTTTGATACCTAATTTTTCAATCTTGCTGTTCTGCAGTTTGGTAAAACCTGTTGTAACCAAAAACTTATCAATGGTTAAAGCACTGAGCGCATGATACTCGGGATAGGGCTGCATAGGCTTATCATAGCTGAAGTTTTTCAGTAAGCCCAAGCCTTTTTGCTTCAACTCTTTGCTGAAACCATATTCATCAGCGACGTGCTGATAAGGGCGGCGGGTAAGTTCGCTCTTGGCTTTAGCTGCCTTTTGCTTGTCTGATAAGCCTATCTCCTCATCAATTAGTTGAAAAAGCTGTTCAAACAGATCTGCAGCGATGGATTTTACCGGATATATGGTATTGTCGAGATCAAGTATCAGGGCGCGTTTCATATACGTAATATTAGGTAATTAGCCGCTCATTTAAGGCAGCACCCAGTTTGTTATTATTGTAATTTAAACGATACAATAGGTATAGCGCCACCGCTACCAAAAGGCAAATGCCGCCAAGTGAATACCATAATAATGTAAAGCTTCCCCATAAAATAATTTGCCCGCCCAGTATAGGTGCCAGTACCTGCGCTGCCGACCATGACATGGTGTACAAAGCCGCATATTGCCCCCGGTTGCGTTCGCCAGAGCGGGATATCCAGAACGAGTTCATGAAAGGCATACTTACCATTTCCCCAAAGGTGATAATGCCTACTACCAATACCCCTGATGCCGGATGCGGCGGCAATATATTCAGCAATGTAAAACCACCGCCCGTTACTAATATGCCATAGATAATGTATTGCAGCATGTGCCTGCGGCCCTCCAGGTAATTGATCATCACCAGCTCAACCAACGCGATGATAATTCCGTTAGATGCCAGCAACAGTCCGATGAGTTTGGTGTTGAAATGCCATTGAACCTTTAAAAACACCGGCTCCATTACAAAGAACTGGAAGAAACAAAGGTTAAAGAAGGTGATCAGGATGATGAAAATGAGGTACACTTTATCTTTATATGCAGAAGCCGGTTTTAATTCATCAGAACGAGGCTTAACCGGTTTGGAAACATTAGCGCGTGGTATAAGCGCCATTAACGCCAATGCCGCGAAAATGTTGGTGCAGCCATCCACCCAAAACAACAGGTGGAAGTTGAATGAAGCCAGTAAGCCGCCAAGTGCCGCACCTACCGCCCAGCCTAAATTGGTGGCTAACCTGTGCAGCGAATAGGAACGCGTTTTATTTTCAGGCGCGCTAAAGTGCGCAACAGCCATAGCGTTAGCCGGGCGAAATGCCTCATTACAAAAGCTTAAAATAAATGTAGCTATCCCCAATGATATAAAAGTGGTTTGATAGCCCACTATTATGAACATAACACCACCTGTGAGAAGGGTGACTGCCTGCATATCATAAAAGCCTATCCTATCGCTCAGCCAGCCACCAACGTAAGCGCCCACTATTGAGCCTGCACCGAACAAAGCCATGATGTAGCCTGCTTGTGCCACCGTAAAATGCAGTTGGTTAATGCAGTAAATGGTCATGAAAGGCACCACCATAGTACCGCTGCGGTTAATAAGCATTACAATGCTGAGGTACCAGTTGTAGCGCGCAAGCCCGCTGTATGCTTTTTTATAAAGTTGGATTAAGGAAGGCATTAACTAATGTGCAAATGTGCAGATTTCAGATGTGCAAATATTGATGTGCAGATATGCAGATTTCAAATGTGCAAATGACCGATTCCTTTATTTCATAACCTTCAGTGAAGCGCAGGTATGCTGATTTCAGATATGCAGATGATTAGAACTATACGTTTTCGGTTCTAAAATTTGCACATCTGCACATTTAAAATCTGCACATTAGATCTTCGCCGAACGATTCCTCAGCAAATGGTCTGCGATAACCAAGGCGGCCATTGCTTCAACAATAGGCACCGCGCGCGGGACCACGCAAGGGTCATGCCGGCCTTTGCCGGATATTTCTGCTGCATTGCCTTCGCCATCAATAGTTTGCTGGTTGTGCATAATGGTGGCCACAGGTTTAAAGGCAACTTTAAACTCGATAGGCATACCATTGCTGATACCGCCCTGTATACCACCGGAGAAGTTAGTACGGGTGGTTACTTTACCGCTTGCATCTTTCTGGAAAATATCGTTATGCTCAGATCCACGCATTTCGCTGCCGCTAAAACCCGAGCCGAATTCAAAACCATGAACGGCATTGATGCTGAGCATAGCTTTACCCAGATCGGCATGTAGTTTATCAAAAACAGGCTCGCCTAAACCTACCGGGCAGTTTTTTACATAACAGCTTACTTTGCCGCCAACGGTATCGCCATCTTTACGCACGCTGTCAATAAAAGTGATCATTTCTTCGGCGGTGGCTGGGTCTGCACAGCGTACAATGTTTTGTTCGCGCTGGGCTATAAAGTCATCGGCGTTGTCAATAAAAACGTTCGGCGCATCAATTTTGCCTACACTGCTTACATGCGCAACAATCTCTATGCCCTGTGTTTTGAGTAGCAATTTGGCCAAAGCGCCCGCAGCTACACGTGCTGCTGTTTCGCGGGCGGATGAGCGACCACCACCACGATGATCGCGGATGCCGTATTTGGTAGCATAAGTATAATCGGCATGCGACGGGCGGAAAACATCTACATTATGGCTGTAATCTTTTGAACGCTGGTCCTCATTCGGGATGATCATGGCGATAGGGGTGCCTGTTGTTTTACCTTCAAATGTGCCCGAAAGCATTTTAACGGTATCGCTTTCCTTACGTTGCGTAGTGATCTTGGACTGGCCCGGTTTACGCTTATCCAATTCGCCTTGTATGTAATCCAGGTCTACGCCAACGCCTGCAGGGCAGCCGTCAATAATGACGCCGATAGCCTCGCCATGTGATTCGCCGAATGTTGTTATCCTGAATAATTGCCCAAATGAGTTGCCTGCCATAATGTTTTAATGTGCAAATGTGCGAATATGCAAATGTGCAGATTGCTTTTAATTGATTTTTTAAAATGACGTCATTGCGAGCGTAGCGATCTTATAGGGCAAACCTTTTGATTTGCTTATAAGATTACCACGTTGCTATCGCTCCTCGCAATGACATCCGTTTGTTTAAGCTACCGGCTCTGATTTAAAACCAACCTTTTCCAGGTCTGTCCAAAATGCCGGGTATGATTTACTTACCACTTCCGCATCTTCTACTTCCAGCTCCGGTATCAGTATGGCCAGCGGTGCAAAGGCCATTGCCATACGGTGATCATCATACGTGCTGATGAACATGCGCTGCGGCAAGCTGCGTTCGCTGCAATCCAGTTTGTAAACCTGACCTTTTTCTATGAGCTTAACGCCCATTTTTGCCAGCTCGGTTTGCAAGGCCAGTACCCGGTCAGTTTCCTTTATCTTTAAAGTTTCCAGGCCGGTAAAGGTTGCTTCATGCCCTAAAGCCGCGCAAACCACAATAACGGTCTGGGCCAGATCGGGGCATTCTTTCATATCAAATATTTTACGGGCAATAGGTTTAGCCTCTTTGCTAAGGTAAACACCGCCATCCTTAAATACCGAAGTGATACCGAAATTAGCCATGATCTCGGTGATAACGCTATCGCCTTGCAGGCTGTAAGGCGTTAACCCCGGTAAAAAAAGTTCCGCCTCGTCGCTCAGCGCCGCGATGGCATACCAGTAAGATGCCGCGCTCCAATCGGGCTCAACATAGAGGGTGGTTGGCGTAAATTCCTGTGGTTGTATGGTAATTACATTATCTGCCCAGGTATGCCTGATGCCGGTTTGGTTAAGCATGGCCAGCGTCATTTCCACATAGGGTTTGGAGGTTAGCTCACCTTCAATATGCAGTTCGAGGCCTTGCGGTAATTTGGGAGCTATCAGTAAAAGTGCGGTAATATACTGGCTGCTGATGTCGCCCTTTATCGTTATCGCGTTTGTTTGCTGCTCAAAGCCGCTATGGATGTGTATTGGCGGATAACCCTCGTTATTCACATAGTCTATAGTGGCGCCCAGCTTACGCATGGCATCAACCAATATGCCTATAGGCCGCTGCTGCATACGGACAGAACCGGTTAAAGTAACATCCTTGTTAAGCAAAGGCAGGTATGCCGTAAGGAAACGCATGGCCGTACCTGCCGGGCCAACGTCCACCTGCCTGCCAGCATCAACTCCCGTGGTTAAAACAGGGCCACTTGTTGTTACCTTACCGTGTTCATCAATCTTACGCGTTTGAACAAATAGTTGCGGTGGTTCCATTTGCGTTGTATAAAGAATGGACTTGAGTGTAACCGCGTCAGCAGCGTCAGATATATTTTCAACTTTAACTTCACCATTGCTTAAGGCTTCCAGTATAAGGGCGCGGTTACACTCGCTTTTGGAGCCGGTGAGTTGTATAGTCCCTTTAGCCGTATTACTCTGTTTGGTAAGTATGATGTTATGTTTTGCCATAATTAAACCGATTATTTTGTGATTGGTTGATTATACTTTATAACTAATCTCTAATCAACCAATCACAAATAACCTATTTACGCGTGCGTTAATTTTTCTTCTACCTGGCCGGCCTCCGCATTCATGATCTCTGTTTGCTTGCGGATGGATTCGTTATGCACCAGTTCCAGGAATTTCTCGGTAAACTCGGCACCTAATTTAAGCGCTTTGGCATAACCAATACGTTTGTGCAATATCTCGTCCCAACGGTTAACCTGCAGAATGGTTAGGTTATTGTCTTTTTTGTAATTGCCTATTTTTTCAACTATCTGCATACGCTCGGCCAGTTTTTGTATCAGCAGGTCGTCGATCTTATCGATCTGGTTACGTAGTTCGCCCAGTTTATCGTTGATCTCGGTATTGCGGGTTTCGGGCTTACGTAAAGTTAAATTGTTGATGATATCAGTAAGTGCCGCCGGGGTAACCTGTTGCTTGGCATCGGTCCAGGCAACGGTAGGGTCAATGTGCGATTCGATCATCAGGCCCTGCATATCCAGGTCAATCGCTTTTTGTGAAATGTAAGCGATCAGGTCGCGGTTACCGGTAATGTGGCTTGGGTCGTTAATGATCGGAAGTTCAGGCACCAGTGTTTTCAGGCTGATGGCAACATCCCACATCGGCTCGTTACGGAAGGCTGATTTTTCGTAAGATGAGAAACCACGGTGAATGGCTGCCAATTTGGTGATACCCGCGTTATTGATACGCTCTAAAGCGCCAACCCATAGAGAAAGGTCGGGGTTTACCGGGTTTTTAACCATAACAGGTACATCAACACCTTTAAGAGCGTCAGCAATTTCCTGCACGGTGAAAGGGTTAGCGGTTGAACGTGCACCTACCCAAAGAATATCTACACCTGCTGCCAGGGCTTCTTCAACGTGTTTCGCGGTAGCTACCTCAACAGCAGTAGGTAAACCGGTTTCTGCTTTGGCACGTTTTAACCACTCCAGGCCAATGCTGCCAATACCTTCAAACTCACCCGGGCGGGTACGTGGTTTCCAGATACCTGCACGCAGCGCGGTAACCTTGCCTGTTTTAGCTAATAAATGCGCGGTGGCTACCAACTGGTCTTCAGTTTCGGCACTGCAAGGGCCTGCAATTAATAAAGGCTGCTTACCTTCTTTATTTATCCAGGTGTTTAGGGGCTGTATGTTTAAGTTCAGTTTCATATCGTTTTTTTATTGGTCCGGAAGTCCGATAAGTCGGAAAGTCCGGGGTGTATTTTTAATTTCTTTAAATTTTTTCTTTCGGACTTCCAGTCTTCGGACTTCCGGTTTATTTCTCTTTCGGCCTCCCGGACTTTCCGGATTTTCCGACTCATCGCTACTCTATCTTTTTCACGGTAATATAGCGTTTGGTATTACTTTGCTTTGGCGGCTGCTTGGGCGAATTGTCTTCTTCGTAACGCCGGTATTCGCCCAAAATATTAAAGTTGTGTGTATACTTTAATATCTGTTTTATGGCATTGTCAAACTGCTTGGTTTCCGTCCATTCAATGTCTACATAAAAATTGTATTCATTGCGTTTACCTAATACCGGCATGCTCTGTATCTTGGTCATGTTCACCTGCTCATGCGCAAATATGTTCAGCACTTTGGCCAGCGCCCCCACTTCGTTGTTTACCTCAAAGCATAGTGAGGCTTTGTTGGCCGGTTCTTTCCTGCGGTTATTCTCATGCGTTGTCAGTATCAGGAAACGCGTAAAATTCAGCTTGTTTGATTCAATACGTCGTTCCAATACATCTAAACCATAAAGCTGAGCGGCAAGCGTATTGGCAATGGCCACCGTATCTTTTAACTGTTCATCGCGTATGCGTTTGGCACATGCAGCGGTATCATTACTTTCAACGATCTTGAGATGCGGGTATTCATCAAAAAAATCAATACACTGGCGTATGGCAATAGGGTGCGAGGTAACGTATTTCACCTCATCAAACCGTACACCGGGCAGGGCCATCAGGTGCAGCTGTATAGGTACGTAAACCTCACCAACTACCGGGTAGCTATAGCCCATCATGAGCGAGTAGTTAGGTAAAATGCTGCCGGCAATGCTGTTTTCAATAGCCATTACCAGGTAGTCGGCCTCTTTGTTCTTAAGCGCCTCAAAAGTTTGCTTAAACGAGTTGCACTCAACAGTTTCAATGTTTTCACCAAAGTAACGGAAAGCGGCTTCCTCATGGAATGAAGCTTTTATGCCTTGTATGGCCACCCGTGGTTTATCAGTTTTTATCATACCTGTAAAGCAAAAAGTCCCGGCTTGTTGGGCCGGGACTTTTCAGTTTTTTCTTTTATGTGTTTTTAGTACATATCAGTCCCGGCTCTTACTGCTAAAGTAAAAGTAGAAACCCCAGAAATATGCACGTTGTGTATTCATTGTTTTGCTATGCCGTAAATGTACAAGTAAAAATTGTTTTGTCAATAGATAATTTTATTTTTCTAAAAATTTATAGGTCGAACAAAATTAAATTCTGTCAAATTCGGTTTAACTTGTTTTGCCATCGGCTTTGGGAGATTGCTATCAACAAATTTACAAAGCCGCTGTTGTTCGACAATGATCATCACTGGATTTAGTAGGCCGATAAATAAAGAACTATACGCGGCAATCTGTTAAAGCCTCTGATCGGTATATAACAATAAATAACAAGGTAATGGTAAACGCTAAACCAAAAGATCTGGCCCTGCACGTGCTCGAAAAATTAAAGCATAGCAAATTATCGTTACCCATACCTCCAATGGTAATATTGGAGGAGCTTTTTGAAACCTTATTCTTTGCCAGCATGCGCACAGAAGAAAGCGACCTGATCAAGGTGACTGTTACGCTGATTGACCCCGAAAACCCCGACCCGCGCCCGCCCAGGGAAGTAGTGGCCGAGCGTTGGAGCGTTATCCGCTTTGATCAACACATGGAATTCACCATTAAAAACCTGGTAAAGCTTTCCAAGGCATCAGACCCTTCTACTACTTCGCTTGCTGTTTATTATAACCAGGAGGGCGGTTTGTATATATGGGGGATGATAGACCAGGCCATACATTACCAGAGTTTTTTAAATTATGAGTCGGAATCAGGCTCCGAGCAGCCGGGCTTATTTCAGGTACTGGTGAATGATATTGGTACGCTGGATGTATTGTTTGATTATGAGCTGCTCGCGAGGTTAAAGCAAAACGTATTAATACCGCGCTACCTGGACGTATTTACCATAGGCCCGGTATCCAAAATATTAAAAGCTAACGCCGGCCATTTAAAGGAGGAGCTAAAGGAGTTTTTGAAAAGCGAACACCCGGAAGAAGATTTTGCCGACTGGGAAAGCTTTGCCGATGGGCTATGGATACAAACCTTGTCGCGCCTGTTACTGCGTGTACAAAATTACCATCATGGCGGGGGCATCCTCATCACTGATAATGAAGAAGATATCGACATTAAATACAAGATATATTACGACAGGTTAAAGTTAGCGGTTAGCAAATATGCCAAAGAAAGCATTAACAACTACCTGGCCGAATGGCTTATCGAAGACCACCTGGCGTCGGGCAAAAGATCTATCACTAAAGACTGGTACTTGGAGCAGTCGCGGTCGCTGTTCTCACGTGAGCAAATAGCCGACGAAATTAAGGGCTGCATCTCTTTTCTGGCTTCGCATACCTGCGTAGATGGCGTTTTACTGTTTGATGCGGATATGATATCAAAAGGTTTTGGCGCAGTACTAAAGGCTAAAAAGTCCCCAAGAAAAATATATATCTCACCTACGGCAACCGCCACACCAAAATCATTAGTACCTACAGACCCGTTGCATTTTGGTGCCCGCCACCGCTCCATGATCAGTTATTGCTGGAACTACCCTGGCAGTTTAGGCCTGGTTATTTCACAGGATGGCGATATAAGGGCGTTCCATCGCATAGAGGATAAACTTATTATGTGGGAAAATATCAAAACCCAGCAGTTCCTCAAAAGCCGTAAGCTAAAGAAAAATAAGTAACCCTGGTTAGATGCTGATGTAAGGCAACAAGAGTAATACGGCTATTAACGGTACAAGCATTACCACCGCGCCTATTTTTAAAAAATCTATCGCGCTTACATTAATGCCTTCTCTGCGAAGCGCGTTTAGCCACAATATGGTAGCTAATGAGCCCGTAACCGAAAGGTTTGGCCCCAGATCGATACCGATAAGGATGGCCTTGCGCACCAGGTCGGGCATGGATGCGGCCTGAGATATTTCGCAGGCTATGAGCCCTGCGGGCAAGTTATTCATGAGGTTGCATAAAATTGCCAGCCCGCCGCCCGCTATCATTGAAGTACTTCGCGCGTTATGGCTTGCGGCAGCTGCTAATTTTGCAGCAAGGTGTTGCGTAACGCCGGTTTGTGTAAGCGCTTCAACAATTACGAAAAGCCCTGCTACCAGCAGTAAAACGCCCCATGATACCTGGCTTATAGGTTTGATGACAGACTTTTTGGCAACCGCGCCGATAATTAACGTACAAAGTAAACCCGTAATAAAGGTTGGCCACCCGAGGTCGATACCCAGTGCAGAACATGCCAACAATACCGCCACTGTAGCGATAATGCTGTATAGGGCCAGTTTACCTGTTTTGCTTAAAGGCTGGTGTTCCACATCGGTGCTGAAGCTTTCCTTCAGCGCGTTTTTCTGTGTGGTTTTCAGCGCCCAATAGGTGAGTACAATTACTAAAACAGAGGGTAAAAGGAACTGACCCAGCCAATGCCCGAGCGAGGGTAATTGCTTTTGATAGATCACCAGGTTTGCGGGGTTGGATATTGGCAGCAGGAACGATGCCGCATTAGCAATAAACGCGCAGATAAGTAAATACGGGAGATTGTTCTTAACGCCTGAGGCCCTGGTAGCGGCAATTACCGCAGGGGTTAAAACCACGGCGGTGGCATCATTAGAAAGCAGCGCCGTTACTACTACACCTGCCAGGAAAACCAGCAGAAAAAGTTTGGATGCCGAACCTGATGAAGCCCTTACCGTATGCCCGGCTACCCAGTCAAAAAGTTTTTCTTCCCTGGCCGATTCTGAAAGCAGCATCATGCCTGCCAGGAAAAGGTAAACATCTGTGCCTTTGGCTACGCCGCCGGTAAATGTTTTAATGTTGATGAGCCCGAATACAAGTAATAGTATGGCGCCGCCCAGGGCCCAAACGGCTTCAGGTAATTTGAATGGTCTGATGATAACGCCTGCAATGGCCAGTAGGGAAATAGCCCAGATGATATAGTTATTGCTCATGATCAGTGTTTGTGGCCGTGGTCGCAAACGTTGCGAAGTGTTTTACTGTAATAAACCCAGATAAATATAGAGATAACCGCGAAACTGCCTAACACCATAAATGCAGGTTTAAACCCCATGCTTTGTGCCAGCCATCCGCCAATGGCGGGGCTTAATGCCGCGCCCACACCCTGCACGGTCATTACCGCGCCCTGGCCAACGTTAATACGGCCGGTACCATTGAGTATGTGCGCTACAAGGGCAGGTACAGCTACACTTTGCAGGCCCGCGCCAATGCCGTCAAGCGCCTGTACCGGGTACAAGCCTATATGATAATTTAAACTGGCCGCCACCAAGCCGCGTATGGGTAATGACAGGAATGAGAGCAACATTACCAACCAGTAGCCGCTCTTATCTGCCGAGCGCATAGCTACTATAGAAGCGCCTATCATCACCAGTTGTGCTATTACAATGGTCATGGCTACAAACATAGACGCGTTACTATTGCCTTGGCTTGCCGCGCCAAGGCCATACATCGGCAGCATAGCGCCATTGCCCAAATGAAAGCAAGCGAGCGCTCCTGCCAGCATTAACAATGGTTTGCATTCTAAAAGTTCTTTATAGCTGCTGGTATCGTTAGCGTCGTCTTTTCCCGCCTTCATGCCGCGGGCAGCCCTGTCATCAATGGCCGAGGCAGGTATGGTGCTCACCAGAATAATAGAGATAACACCAAACGCCGCTGATAAATAAAAAATAGCGTGCATGCCGTATACCATACCCAAATATCCTGACAGTCCCGCCCCAACCATATTGCCGGCGTGGTTCCAGGCCTGGTTACGCCCGTTTTGCCGGTTAAAGCCCTTTTGTTTTACTAAACCCAGGGTAATGGCCATTACGGCGGGCACTATAGCGGCACCAGCTATGGCTGTTGCTACTTGTGACAGGCCTACGATCCAAAAATTTTGCGATAGCAATATCACGGCTGAGGCCAGTACTGTGCACACGCCGGGGATAATTACATATAATTTTTTTCGCTTGGTTTGGTCAATAAGTGCGCCGGCAGGTATAGTTACCAATACACCTGCAACGCCGCCAAGCGTCATCACGGTGCCAATGGCGCCGCTTTTCCATTGGTGGGCCAGCAGGAAGATACCCAGGAAGGGGCCGATGCCCGCCTGCATATCCGCCATGAAAAAATTGAGCGCTTCAAGGGCGGCTCTAAACCCGGTTGGTTTGGTGTGATGTGCTGCAGGAACGGATAAATGTGGCATATGGCATAATCTGCTGTCAATAATCGCATTGTAACAAAAAGGTTGCCGTTATTTATAATAGAGCATTTAGCTATAAATTCTAATGTTGATAAATTATATGAGCTATAGCGTTTAATGATGGGTTGTTGGCATTTCTTACTTTAGCAAGTAACCGTATGCATTACCTTTATGCCCTTGTTAACTAATACGCTATCATTGGGGCATGAGAACACTTCTACTGCTATTATTTTTCTTTATTTTATTTAAATCATCTCATGCGCAAACCTCAGGTTTATCGGGCCGGGTGTTGGATAGCGCAACACACATAGCTATCGCTAACGTAACGGTAAAGCTGGATAATGGGCATACCGATATTACTAATGACGATGGCAAGTTCTATTTTAAAAGTATATCCGGTCAAAATCTTACTATAACGGCAATTGGATACCGTAAGGAGGTTATCCGGCTATCAGCATACAGCAATGGGCAAGCTATTAACCTTGTACCACAGCAAACCCAATTACAAGATGTGGTTATTACATCAAACAACCTTAACCCATACAAGGCTATAAGCGAAACTGATATTAAGTTAAGAGGTGTCTCAAACTCGCAGGAAGTATTACGTATTGTACCCGGTTTATTCATAGGGCAGCACCAGGGTGGCGGTAAAGCAGAGCAGATCTTCCTGAGAGGTTTTGATAACGATCATGGTACGGATATTAATATGAGTGTAGATGGTATGCCTATTAATATGGTATCGCAGGCACATGGGCAGGGGTATGCAGACAGCCATTTTATTATACCGGAAACTATTGAACGCACCACCTATAAAAAAGGGATGTACGATGCCGAAAAAGGTGACCTGGCAGTAACCGGTTGGGTGGATTTTAAAACAGCCGACGCGATACCCGGGAACCTGGTAAAGATAGACGCCGGACAGTTTGATACTTATCGGGCACTTGCTATGGTTAATCTATTGGGTAACGCAAGGGAAAAAAATCAATCGTGGTATGCAGCGTCTGAATATCGTTTTAGTAATAGTTATTTTGATAACCCACAGCATTTTAACCGCTTTAACTTCTTTACAAAATACCACGGCACGTTAGGCGCTCATAACATCCTTTCGGTTTCAGCCTCATCAATGTACAGTAAATGGAAAGCCTCGGGGCAGATTCCTGAAAGCGCTGTAGACCAAGGTATCATAGGTTTTTATGGCGCTTTGGATCCCAATGAAGGTGGAGTAACCTCGCGAACCAATATTAACGCGCAATTAATAACCACCCTGGATAATAATGATATTTTAAAAAACCAGTTGTATTACTCGCGCTATAAATTTGACCTGCATACTAATTTTACCTTTTACCTGGTTGATACCATTAATGGTGATGAAATAAGACAACGCGAAGCACGAAACCTGTTTGGTTACAACGGAAGTTACGTAGCCGAGCGTTATTTAGGCAACATTAGGTTAACTTCTGAATGGGGTGTTAACGCACGCCTTGATGCTACCCGTGGGTCGGAATTATCACATACCATTAACAATTTTACCTTGCTTGATGCCATCAAACTGGGTGATATTACAGAAACCGGCGCCGGTGCTTACTTTAGCGAAACATTTCATTTCTCTCCACGCTTTACTATCAACGCGGGTTTACGATTCGATCAGTTCTATTATCGTTATCATAATCTTTTGCCGGGAGATAGTACGTTAAATGGCGCAGGGGTTTATCATGCGGCTAATCATGCTTTTAGCCCAAAACTCAACTTTTATTACCAGGCGAACGATAAAGCGCAACTGTATCTTTTTATGGGTAAAGGCTTCCATTCAAATGATGCCCGGGTAGTGGTAGCAGAAAAAGGATGGCAAACTTTACCTGCCGCATACGGGGCAGATGTGGGTACGGTAATTAAACCCTCGAAAAATCTGTTGCTGAATGCCGCTGTTTGGTATAGCTATCTGCAAAAGGAATATGTATATGCAGGCGATGGCGGTACGGTAGATTTTAGCGGCCGTACCAGGCGTTTGGGGTTCGATCTGTCCGCACGTTATCAGCCTGTGGCCCCTATATATTTTGATATGGACCTAAATTACGCACATGGCCGCGCTATTGACGACCCCGCCGGCCAAAACTATATACCACTGGCCCCGGTATGGAGCAGCACGGGTGGTATCACTTACATCTTCAGGGATGGTTTTAATGGAAGCCTACGCTACCGTTGGCTGGGCAACAGGCCTGCTAACGAAGAACATAGCCTAACTGCCGCAGGCTACTTTGTTAACGACCTTGTTTTAAATTACACCAAAAAGCGTTATGAAGTTGGCCTCACCATTAATAACTTATTTAACGTGAAATGGAAAGAAACACAGTTTGAAACCCTAACGCGTTTGAAAGGCGAACAACCTGTTAATAATATCGCGTTTACAGCCGGTACCAGGTTTTTCGCTATTGGGCATGTGGCATATAATTTTTAGTTTCCATGATTATAAATTCATCTAAATAAAAATGCCGGGCTATGCAGCCCGGCATTTTTATTATGCCAATAACTTAGGTTGGTATGTTATGGTAGTAAAACCTGGTCAATTACGTGTACTACGCCATTGGTAGCAATTACATCAGCCGCGGTAATGTTGGCAGCGGTTGAGTTTTTATTGCCTTTTACTTTAGCGCCGCCTGATATTGAAATGGTTACTTTACCACCATTTAAGGTTTGTGGCATGGCGCCATCAGTAAGGTCAGTAGAAAGTATGCGGCCCGCTATTACGTGGTAAGTTAAAATATTCGCCAATGTGTTAGGGTCGGCAGTTTGGATGGCATTAATGCTTGCAAAACCAGCTGCCTGGAAAGCGGCGTTGGTAGGTGCAAAAACGGTGTATGGGCCATTGCCAGACAATACCTGCGCTACATTGGTGTTACCCACGCTGGCACGTACCACAGCGGCAACTAAAAATGTTAAGTTGGCATTAGCCTGGGCGGTAGTTACCAGGTTGCCTGGTGGCGGCATCAGTACTTTGTTGATGATGTGTACTACACCGTTGTTGGCACGAATATCAGCCTGTTTAACTACGGCACCATTAACAAAAATGCCATTTGAGTTCCTGGTAACGTAAGCCTTTGCCTGGAAAGCGGTATTAATTTCGGTAGTACCTGTAGTAATGCTGCCTGAGTCATATACCTGGCCGCTTACGTGATAAAGCAGGATATTTTTTAGGGTTGCAACAGGTACAGCGTTAATTTTATCTTCGCTGCCAAGGCCTGCTGCCGCGAAGGCATCGTTATCCGGCGCGAAAACGGTAAATGTGCCGCTGCCTGATAAAGTTTCAACTAAACCTGCACGTACCACAGCCGCTTTTAACAGCGATAAATTAGCATTTGATGATACTAATACAGCGATAGACTGGTTAGAAGAAGTCATGTTGTCGTTCTTCTTACTGCAACCGGTAATAATTGATAGCATGCAAATCGCTATCATTCCAAATATTTTTTTCGTTTTCATAAATAATTGTTTTTGTATCAGCATATTATGTTTTTTAAGTTCTATAACATTCGTTATAAAAAACTTGTTTTACTTCTCACGAAAAATTGGAAAGATGCGTATTTGCCCGCTTGCAGGTATCAGCAACCAATCGTACGGTATCCACCTTATAAGGATATGCTACTATTTACATAAGGATATGCTACTATTTACATAAAGAGATGCTACTATTTACCCTTACACGATGAACCCCGGAAAAATAAATTGCAGTTATAATTGATTGATAAGGGCGCCAAAGGCATCCAAACCGATGGACTGGCACACACCGAATTTTTGCTGCTCATTCATTGCCTGTATCTGCCATTTCATGGCAGGGTCGCCTAAGCCGGTTAATTTCCGGTATTGCTGCGCATACAATTCGTCGCTTTCATTGGAGGTAAATTCCGGTGAGAACTGGTTAGTGACAACATCTTGTGTATGCCAGATAGCAGCAGCGGTAGCTGTAATACACTTTTTAAAGTTAACGCCGCCCGCCTTGTTACCAAGCTGGCCCATATAACGCATTAATATACCACGGCCGGCTAAATAATCGTTTCCAAACTCGGGCCCGAAATTAGCTTTAAAAGGGGCTTCTCTAATAATGTTATCTGTATTGCCAATTAATCCCAGGTTTACACCTTTCGCAAGGCTTTTGATATAATGGTTAATGCTGTTTTCAAATACTGCTGAATTAAAACCGGTATCAGCATGGTTGCGCATTATCCATGCGGCAATATCGTTTTTTATGTTTAACAGCTCCGTTAACGCCGCCATTAACATACCCTGGTCGCCGGTCCACAGCCAGCCTTTTTCCCATGTTGGGTGGGTGGTATTTTTATAGTCCGACCCATCGAAAAATGCGGTAGGCCTTTCCATCACCAAAACAGCATCATTACCTAATTGTTGAAGGTAACCATAACCAGTAAGTTTAAACCAGCTATCAAACCAAAGCCATTGGTGGTAAGCCATCTCCAGATATTGTTCATTGCCGGTTTGCTTTTCGGTAGATAGCAAGCGATAGATACGGCATGATAATAAGAAGAACAGTACATTGGTCACCGTGTTTTTTACGCCTTTGTCCTGCCCGTCAGCATCGCCGTTCCGGCAGCCATGCGGTACCGGTTTAGCCGTGTCAGAAAAATCGTAAGCGTGTTCTTTTTCCTGCTGCCAGCATAATTCAATACTCAGTTTGGTGTATTTATCGGCCAGTACCTCGTTTCCTGATCTTAACAGGTGTTTGCGTGCGTTAATGGCCATTAAACCCCACCAGCCAAAATCATCAGCCCACATTTTACCGGCATCAAACGATTTGAAGTAACGGTAATTTTCTTCCAGCATGCTGTCAATACTTTTTAAAACAGCTATTACGTCTTTATCAGCCGGCCATTTTTTATGCAAAGCGTCGGCAAATACGAGGCATGCATCAAAGGTATTACCTCTTTTCCAGAAGTCGTTAAAGTTCCATACCTGCTCAAACCTTTTAAAGGCGGCTATGCATTGCTTTTTTACAGCGTTGGGGTGTAGCTGGTTAACATCAGTAATTAAACCCCAATCTTTTTGCCGCGGTAAAATCAAAGCGGCCAGCGAGGTTAGCCGGGTAAACTCTCTTCTGTTCATTTGTATGGTTTTTGAAAGGACTCTAATTTCCGGATCTCAGTGAGGCAATCTGTTCCGTAGCACACCGTAAATATAAGTACCAAGAAGCGCGCCTCCTACAACAATGATCATGCTTAAGTAGCCGTAACCAATGTTTACAAACATGGGGCCGGGGCATGCGCCTGTAAGTGCCCAGCCTAACCCGAAAATAAGCCCGCCAAGTATGTACTTAGTCCATTGCTTGTCTTTATCCGGCAGGCTTATCAATTCTCCCTCGATATCACGTATCTTAAGTTTTTTGATAATATAAACTGCTATAATGCCCAGTATAACCGCCGTGCCAATGATACCGTACATATGGAAAGACTGGAAGCGGAACATTTCCTGTATGCGGTACCAGCTCACAGCTTCGGATTTGATCATGACGTTACCAAAGACAATGCCTGCCAGTATAAATCTTAGTGCTTTCATATCAGAAGATGAGGGGGAATAATAAATGAGTCATGATGAGGCCACCCGCGAAGAAGCCGATAACGGCCACCAGCGAAGGTAACTGCAGGTTTGATAAGCCGCTTATGGCATGGCCCGAAGTGCAGCCCCCGGCATAACGCGTACCGAAGCCAATAAGCAAGCCGCCTGTAAGCATGAGCAGGATGTTTTTTAAATTTAAAGACTGCAAGCCAAATAGTTGACCGGGTTCCAGCTGCCCGTCAAACCGGATGCCGAGCGCTTTTAAATCTGTGATGGTAGCGGCAGATAATTGCAGCGGTTGCCCGTTTTTAAGGAATGTACCTGCTATAAAGCCGCCGATAACAGCACCTGCAAGAAAATACAGGTTCCATTTTTGCGAACGCCAGTTGAAATCAAAAAAGGAGATTTTTTTGCCCGCACCGGCCATAGCGCAAATGGTACGCAGGTTAGATGAAAAGCCAAAAGATTTACCAAATAATATTAAGGTAACCATTATGGCCGCGATAATGGTGCCGGAAGCGTACCAGGGCCAGGGTTGCCTGAGTAATTGAAGCATAAAATAATAGCGTTAATGAGTATAGAACAAATATAGCTGGTAGGAAGTAATTACAGCGGTTTTAATGCAGTAGCCGGATATACTGCGGTGGTAGTTTAAAGCACAAGCCCTTTACCTTCGCATTATAAGCGGGATTAGAAAAGTATTAGATATTGCAACATAGCTGCAATAAAGAAATTTGTATACATACTTTTACCAGCGTTTTGAAACCAAAGAAGAAATTGAATATAGGTTTGGCTGTGTTGCTGCTATGGGTATTCCTGGCAGGGCAGGCATCTTTTTCATTTCATCTCTACCATCACTCGCACACCAAGCATGAGTCTAATGAACGTTCAAAACAGGGCAATGAAGATTGCAGCGTTTGTCAGCTTAATATCCATCCCGCGTTATCGGAGATCAATACGCTGCAAATAGCTAAGCCGGACGTTATAAGCCATCGCTATTTTATTGGTAATTTATTGCTCAGGCATGCTGCTGTTGTTTATACAAAGTGCGGCAGAGGGCCCCCGTTTTCAGTCTGATAGTGATCGTTTCCTTATAATTTATTAATCCTTAAGTGTTTATGAAAATAAAAATATTTTTCAGCTTTATGCTGCTTATACTTCCTGCCCTGCTTTTTGCTATGCCCGGAAGTACCCGGCTTACCGGAAAGATAACCGACGCTAAAACCGGTGAAGTTATTGTGGGCGCCGTCATACGTATTCCTGATCTTAAAATTGCTACGTCAAGCGATAAAGATGGTTTATTCGCTTTCAACAATCTTCCAAAGGGAATCTATCTTATCCAGGTAAGCTCGTTAGGCTACCGTGCCATTGCCGAAAGCGTGGATCTATCCCGTACCGGTAACTTAAATTTTAAACTGGAAGCTTCAGCGGTTGAAGTGAACGAGGTAGTGATAACCGGTGTTAGTAAGGCTACCGAGATTAAACGTAACCCGGTACCCATGATAGCTATCAGCAAAAGCTATCTTGACCAGCGTGCCGCCTCTAACAACGTGATCGATGAGATCGCTAATTTACCGGGAGTGAGCGCTGTAACCACGGGGCCAAACATCTCTAAACCGTTTATTCATGGGCTTGGCTATAACCGTGTGGTTACCCTGCAGGACGGTATAAGGCAAGAAGGGCAGCAATGGGGCGATGAACATGGTATAGAGGTAGACCAAAATTCTATTGACCGTGTGGAGATCATTAAAGGCCCGGCCAGTTTAACTTACGGCTCTGATGCTATAGGTGGTGTGGTTAACTTACTAACCCCACAGCCGGTAGCCGAAGGCTCCATAAAAGGGGCCGTTACCAATAGCTATGGCACCAATAATGGCCTCTGGAATAATTCTTTAAACTTATTTGGTAATAATAAGGGTTTAGTTTGGGGTACCATACTCTCCAGCAAAGAGGCCAAGGATTACCAAAACCCGCATGATGGCCGGGTATACGCCACTGGTTTTAAAGAGAAAGACGCGCATGTGATGATGGGCGTAAACAAATCATGGGGATATTCCTATTTCCATGCTACCTTATTTGATGATAAGCAGGATATACCAGATGGTAGCCGGGATTCACTCACCCGTAAGTTTACCAAGCAAAATTCGGAAGACCCGCTTGATCGTTCCATCGTTTCCGACAAAGAGCTAAACTCCTATAATATCCCGGTACTTCACCAGCGTGTGCAGCTTTACCGTATTTACAATAACAGCAACTTTGTTATCGGGCCCGGAAACCTTATTGTTAACCTGGGTTATCAGTATAGCCATCGCAGGGAATATACGCATCCGCAAAATGGTGATATCCCGGGTTTAAACCTGCAATTGAATAGTTATACCTATGATGTTAAGTACAACTATCCTTTGGGCAACGGGTATGATGCCACAGTAGGTGTAAACGGTATGTACCAGAATAATTCATTAGGAGGCAACAGTACGGATTTTCCGATCCCTGCCTATCACCAGTTTGATATCGGCCCATTTTTGGTGGCCCGAAAAACATTTGGGAAACTTGATATTGCAGGCGGAATACGATATGACAGCCGCTCGTTTACCGGCCAGGCAGCTTATATTGATACCACAAGGGCTTATTTCCCGTCGCTTTACACAGGAGCTAACCCTTCAACAACCGCTAATGTTGCGCAGCAGTTCCCGGCTTTAAGTAAAACGTTTTCTGGCGCAACGGGCAGCTTTGGCGCCACGTACAATTTTTCTAAGGCAGTTGCGGTAAAGGCCAATATAGCGCGGGGTTTCCGTGCGCCAAGTATAGCGGAGTTATCAGCCAACGGACCTGATCCGGGCTCTCAGATCTATCATATAGGTAACAGCAATTTTAAACCCGAGTTTAGTCTTCAGGAAGATTTTGGCGCATTTTTAACCCTGCCGTATGTATCTGCAAGCCTGGAATTATATAACAATCGTATCTCTAACTATATATTTCAGCAACAGGAATTAAATGCCGACGGAAGCCCGGTTATCACACAGGGATATAATACATTCACCTATGTACAAACTAAGGCAAAGATACAGGGTGGCGAATTTAGCCTGGACATTCATCCGGTTTCCTGGTTGCATTTCGCAAACGCCTTAACCCTAACTTATGGCCAAAACCTCGGTAATGGCGGCCCGGTGGCTGACAGCCTGAAGTATCTGCCTTTTATACCGCCGTTGCATACCCATTCTGAACTTCGCGGAAATTTTGCCAGGGGGTATAAATCATTCAGGAATTTGTTTGCCTTTGTTGGTTATGACCACTATAATGCCCAAAACAGGTTTTTCTCGGCTTACGGCACAGAAACCTATACCGCAGGATACAATTTATTAAGTGCAGGCCTCGGTGGTAGTATATTTAATTCAAAAGGCAGAAATGTACTCAGCCTGTTTATCGAAGGCACCAATCTGGCTAACGTAAGTTATCAATCTAATATGAGCAGGCTAAAATATTTTGATAATGCCACGGTACCTGCGGGTGTACAGCCCGGTATATTTAACATGGGGCGTAACATCAGCTTCAAATTAGTTATACCCGTAGATTTTAAATAGCCTCCTTGTAGCCGCAAAAGCGTGGTTTTATTAAGTTAAGACCACGCTTTTTATTGTCAGGTGAATAAAATGGGAGATTAATAGCGGCATTTTAAATGCAACAATATTGCATTTAATAATTTTTTATTAATATTGTGAAGTAAAATTAATGGAATGAAAAAACTACCTGTAACTGTTCTAAGTGGCTTTCTGGGTGCCGGAAAAACTACCTTGCTTAATCATATTTTACATAACAAATCTGACATGCGCGTTGCGGTTATTGTAAACGATATGAGCGAGGTGAATATTGATGCTCAATTGGTAGCAAATGAAAAAACACTATCAAGAACCGAAGAAAAGTTGGTTGAGATGAGCAATGGTTGTATTTGCTGTACGCTGCGCGAAGACCTGATGATAGAAGTTGAGAAACTTGCCGCCGAAAACAGGTTTGATTATTTGCTGATCGAAAGCACAGGCATATCCGAACCTGTGCCGGTAGCACAAACATTTACCTTTGTTGATGACGAAGCCGGTATTGATTTGAGTAAGTTTTCAAAGTTAGATACTATGGTAACGGTTGTAGATTGCTATAATTTCTTTAAAGATTTTAGTAGTGCAGAAAAACTACTGGACCGCAACCTGGTGGATAATATGGCCGACCAAAGAACTATTGTGAATTTACTTACCGACCAGATAGAGTTTGCCAATGTGATTGTTTTAAATAAAACAGATCTGTTGAGCGAAGGTGATATAAATTTGCTGGAAACCCTTGTGAAAAAGCTTAACCCGGATGCCAGGATCATCAGATCTGTATTTGGATGTGTGGCACCCGATGATATTTTAAACACCGGCCTTTTTGATTTTGATAAGGCTTCTGCATCAGCCGGTTGGATCAAAGAGCTCGAAAATGAGCATACCCCCGAAACGGAAGAATACGGCATAAGCTCATTGGTTTTCAGAGCGCGTAAGCCCTTTCACCCAACTCGTTTCTGGCATTGGTTAAAAGAAGACTTTCCTGAAAATGTTATCCGCTCGAAAGGGATGTTTTGGGTAGCATCACGCCCAAACGATGCTTTAAATTTTTCGCAGGCCGGTGGTTCGAGCCGTTTGGAAAGAGCTGGTGTTTGGTGGGTAAGCATGCCTTACGCAGAACGCATCCAATACAGCGATTATATTGAAAATAAGGAATACATAGAAGGTAAATGGGTTAAACACTGGGCCGACAGGATGACCGAAATGGTTTTTATTGGACAGGATATGGATAAGACCCAACTGCTAAGTGAACTTGAGCACTGTTTATTGTCTGATGAGGAAGTAGCAGATTTTTTGGCCGGAAAAGCTTTTGCTGATACTTTAACAATTAATTAAAGATGCAGTATATAATGTGCCATTTATGATAATTATGTATCAGTGAATATCCTTTTAAACAGGCTATTACAAAAGCGGATATAAGGATGATCTATTCTTTCTTAATGATCTGGCTGTTGATCTCTATTTCACTTAACAGCCCTGGTGTATTTACCGCGGTTGAGAAGCTTTTTTCCGGCGATGCCATAGAGATCTTATCCAAGTCTGCAGTTACCTGGTCAAATTCTTTAAATAAGTGATTTAGTTCTTTAAGATGCGAATTGAAGATTTTAGCCTTATTGTTATATGCACTGATGCGAATATTATTTAGCGCGCCGGCAGCCGTTTTAGTAGTATCTGCAGGCATAGGTGAATACGCAGACAGATCTCCTAAAGTGGTACGAATAGACAATAGAGGAGGGGCCGCGATATTGGAATCAACAGTTTGCAGCATTAGTTGTTGCGGGTCGGGATTGTAGGCTACCAGGCTTTTGTATTCATTCACAATATCATTGCTAATGCTTGTTTGCAGCGCCTTGTCTTCAGTAACTATCTTTCTTTTAACGTTTGTTTGAAAGCCGTTAAAGAGTAACGCGGTAAAATCATAGGCCTTGGTACGTAAAACGGCTCCCTGTACTGAATAGTAATTGCTAAGCGTTTTTGTTTTTGCGAACATAACTCCCAGATTAGTATTTACAATTTCTGAAGGTGTACTGAAAGAAAGATCAGTTTCATTACCAAAGTTGTAAAATTGCCTTCCGTAAACCTCCAGGTCATCAATGCGTTCATAGGATGATAGAAAATAGAGCCGGTATCGCTGATATTCTTTATCCGGATTGTCGATCTGCGCGTAACAATTCTGCAAAAAATCCACAAAGGATTTATCGTTAAATATTTGGTAAATGTTTGCCTCCGAAGTAGGTTTCCAGCGAACAAGCGATAATTTAGCCTTGAATTGTAGTTGTGCCGCATGATCTACACGGAGTGAATCAAACATTTTGGCAATAAAAAAGGCTACCTGGGTGTTAGCCATCCCTCTTTTATCCTTATCAACCATTGCAGAAAGGCTATCCTGAATGGTCAGGTAGTTTTCACTGTTGTTCCAAAAGGATGGTTCAAGTGGTGGTAGTAATAACCTGTTTGTTTTAGTGTCCACAAAAATGAATGTTCCGAGTGGGTATACGCTCTGGAAATTCTTCTCCACCATTGATAAACTGCTCATGGAAGTAGAATCCATTTTCAGCAGAAAATTCAATACCTTGTTATGTTCCAGCTTTATGCTTAAGCCCTCTAAAGATTCAAAAGAGCTGTTGATTTTCTCGGGTACGAAGATGGGGATATCATTAATTTCTTTCTTATGCGTTTCAAGCGTTTGGTAATCCCGTTTAATTAATACAGAAAGCTGGTCTTCTGTATCCTGGCCGTAAAAGGCAATGGTGTCTCCTTTTTTAATATCGATCTCTTTTTCACGGTCCTCGCCGGGTTTAAGGCTAAATATGGCTTTTACTTTCAGATTACCAGAGTGCCCCTTAAGGCGATAAAAAACAGCGATCTTATTTTTATTTTCGTTTTTAATACGAAACCGGAAGTCGGACGCGCTGGAAAATTGCGGCAGGCTAAAAAGCATTAGCCATGTTACCAGGTAAAGCGGGTATATGAAAACGTTTTTCATTTTAAGGGTATTACGTTTCTAACGAACGTTACCCTCAAATATTTTAAGCTAAATAACTATCAAATCTATTTAAATTTAATCAAGCAGCGTCCAGGTGCGTTTGGCTTGTACCGCCTGTACAACCTGTTGCCCGGCAACCACAATGTTTTCTTTACGCTGGCCTATGTATTCCAGCGTGCTTAGCTTATTCCAAAGTGCAATTAAAACGCGTATAAACTCATCAACAGTAGCCATAGCGGCGCTAATATCATGATGGTTGTACACAATCTCTATTAACCGCGCCAGTAATTCTTCAAAGTTGCCCGGGGTTACGTCTTTCCATTCATAAAAGTATTTCAATAATTCTTCGCGTTCGTTACCGGCAATACTTTTTATAGTGCTGAAAAAAACATGGGCCATTTCAGAAAAATAACCAACCATTACCAACGGCGGTTGGTGATGGACGATGTTGCGGTAAGGGAAATAAATGCGTGCAATAAAACCAAGCATTTTGTCGCACAGTGTTTTTACGTTTTTGCCGACGGTAGAAATATTGTCTTTAGGATGCTGCGCTAAAGAAAACATTTGCCATAACTATGTTCGATCTTTATCATAAAGGTGTTCCAAAAATGTTAGACGGTTTTTGGAGCGCAATTGATAATAACACAATTTATATGCGTGTAAATAAGGAGGACCTGTCGAATCCGAATTATGGCTCTACAGATCATCCTGTGCCGGTGTTTAAGGTTTGGGGGGGTAGATAAACCTTAAATGAAAGATTTTGGGGCTGGTAACCCTATTAATTATAACGTATCTGACGAACAGTACAATTATAATGTAATGATATATCTTACCTATATGATGCCCAAAAATGAATTTAAGACAAGATTTTTAAAAAATAACTGGTTCAATTGTATAAAAGAAGACCTTTTGACTTTGGTTGGCGCATCTTTATAGCCCCCTTTTTTAGTATTTGGGATCTTTAAATAACCTGGCACTTTTACATAAAGCGGGTTAAAACCCAGCAGTAATAACCACAATATCGTTTACAGCCGATGTACTTGATTAGATCTGTTGATAAGGCACTCTTATGAAAGCCCTTTTTGCAGCATTTGTGCCAGCCATGAAAGCTTTTCTTCATAATTAGGAAAACGCCCGAAGAGTATAACATCCATTTCAAAGCTTCTAAAAGCTGTTTGCAGCGTTTCAGCTAAGAAAGCGCGATCCTCATCATTAAGTGGTTTAATATCCTCATTTTCAATTGCCCAGGATATAATGTTTCCTATGAGCAACAATTCTTCATTCATCATACATCTTGTTTGTATGATGATCAAACTTGGGTCTGCTTTTAAATCATTTACCAGTAATTCATAATTAACTACCAGCACTCTGATTTTTTCCAGCTTGCGGCGAAAATACTGTTCAATGTTGGCTGAAAGCGAGCGTCGTTTACTGATCACTTCAGCGCAATCATTGAGTATGGATGCCATGGTTTTTGCACACATGGCGTTCAACACCTCTGCCTTGTTATCAAAGTATTTATAAACGGTACTGCGCACTTTGCCCGCTTCTTTTGAAATATCCTGCATGGTTACCTTGGTGTAACCATATTTTTTAAAAGCGCTTATCGCCCCCTCAATAATTTCTTCCTTCACACCATCAATTACCACCTCGCGCTCCTCCTTTATAATTTCTTTCTCCATAATGATCACTCGTCTTAACAGCTATTACAAAAATGATAAAAAAATCGACAGCACAAAACTAATTAAACAAAAAGACATTTATTGTTATTTTGTATTTTGTTTTCAAAAATATTCATATTTTTGCAGCGAAAATTATCAAAAGGCGTAATTTTTATGTATACAAAAAATCAATAAATGACTCTATGAATTTTCTTATCAATCGTAATACGATGATCAATATGGGTTTTATCCTTGCGGCGATGGGGGTAAGTAGCTGTAGTCATCAAAAAAACACAAAGAGTGGTCCGGACACTATCGCGGTATCAGTCACTAACCTTGACAGATCAGGCGCCGGTGGGTTGCGGCAAGTTAATTATGACGGTACGCTGCAAGCCGACAAGACGATAGATCTTAGTTTTCAGGTATCCGGCACCATTACATCATTTCCGGTAAAAGCAGGCGACCATGTTAATAAAGGGCAGTTGATTGCTCAGGTGGATGAAACTACCTATCGTAACCAGTACAACGCGCAGCTGGCCCAGGCTAAGCTGGCCGGGGAGAACTACCGGAGATTGGAAGAGGTATACCGTAAGGGTAGTATTGCCGAGATAAAGATGCTTGAAGCACGATCAAACTATAAGCAGGCTACATCTGCAGCTAAGGCCACTTATCAAAATATTGCGCATACGCACCTGTATGCGCCGGCATCCGGTTATATCGGCGGGAAAATGATGGAAGCAGGCGGGGTGGCTAACCCCGGGCAACCTGTAGCCCAGTTATTGGACACCAGAACCATGCAGGTGCTGGTAGCTGTTCCGGAAAGCGAGGTTAACCATTTTCCGGTGGGTACGGCTGCCAAGGTAACCATTGATGCTATTGCGGGGCAGGTGTTCGAGGGGAAAATATCCGAAGTTGGCGTTATGGCGGTTAATGGTTCGGCCAACTACAATGTAAAGATCAAACTTACTAATGCCAACAGTATGTTAAAACCGGGCATGCTAACCAAAGTGACCTTTGGAACGCCCGGTATAGCTGCACGTGGCACGGATAGCAGTACTGTAACCGTACCCGTGCAGGCGGTTCAGGTGGATGAGAAAGGGAACCAGTTTATTTATCTGTTGGGTGCCGGCAACAAAGCGCAACGCCGTAAAGTAGCTACGGGTAAGCTTTACAGCAACGGTATAGCGATTACAGAAGGACTCAAAGGCGATGAACGCATCATTACGTCCGGCTACCAGAAGCTGTCTGATCAGAGCCCTGTAACCGTAATTAATCAATAAAGCCGGTATGAAAGAGGAAAAAGGAAGTATGATTGACTGGGCCATGAAATATCATGTGCTGCCGGTAGCGCTTGCCGTTATTTTATTCGTTGTGGGTATCTCGGCACTTTTTAACATGCCGCGTAATGAGTTTCCCGATTTTACCATCAGGCAGGGCGTGATCATCGGGATGTATCCCGGTGCTTCTGCCAAACAGGTTGAAGAGCAGCTCACCAAAAAAGTAGAGGAATATCTTTTTAGTAATAACGAGGTTGATAAAACCAAAACCTATTCCTACTCGCGCGATGGCATGATGTATATATTCGTTGAGGTTTCGGATAAATACAACGATGTTCAAAGCAAGGCCTTCTGGAACAAGATCAAGAATGGCATGTTCATTTTACAGGCGCAATTACCTAAAGAAGTACGCGGGTTTTATGTAAATAGCGATTTTGGCAGTACCTCCGCGTTATTAATGGCGGTTGAATCTAAAAGCCGCCCTTACAAGGACCTGCTAAATAATGTAGAATACATTGAGTCGCAATTACGCCATGTTAAAGATGTGGCCAAGATTACCCATACCGGCGACCTTAACGAGCAGATAGCGGTATATGTTGATAACAATAAACTGCAGCAGCAGGGCATATCAGTGAGCGCAATTATGCAGGTGCTGCAGAACGCCGGAGCTATAGACCCTGCCGGTACCGAAAAGGGTAACGTGATTGACAGGCCTATACACCTGAGCACCTTTTACCAAACTGAAGGTGACCTGGCCGAACAGATCATTCGCCGGGATGATAAAGGTAACACCGTTAGGCTGCGGGATGTAGCCACTATTAAGCGGGAATACCAGGAGCCTGAGAGTTATGTTACCGCCAATGGTACCAAGTCCATCATTATCTCGCTGGAAATGGTTAGCGGAAAAAATATTGTACAGTTTGGTAAAGAGCTGGAGAAGCGGCTTGATGTTGTTCGTGAGCATTTGCCCGAAGATATTAAGATGGTAAAGCTGGCTAACCAGCCCGAGGTGGTTGACGAATCTATTACCCACTTCATGAAAGAGTTTGCGTTTGCACTGGTGGGGGTTGTTATTGTAGCGCTGTTGCTATTGCCTTTCCGTGTAGCTGCCGTTGCTGCCGCAACCATCCCCATTACTATTGCTGCCACGCTGGCCATTATGTATCTGTTCGGGATAGAACTTGATACGGTAACATTAGCTGCATTGATCGTAGTGCTGGGTATAGTGGTGGATGACCCGATCGTGGTGATAGACAATCACATCGAGAAACTGGATCATGGTATGTCTGTTTGGGACGCCGCGAAAAGCAGCGCGTCTGAATTGTTCCCCTCGGTATTTACGGCTACCCTGGCTATATCTGCCACATTTGTGCCGCTCATGTTCTTCATGACGGGGATCGCGAAAGACTTTATCAGCGTTTTTCCTATCACCATCATTATCGCGTTGACACTATCATTGGTCATCTCCATGATGCTGGTGCCATTCTTTAATACACTTTTTATAAAAAAGGGCCTCATACATGGTGAGAAGAAGAATGACAAAAAATCCTTTTTAGATCGTCTGCAGGATTTCTTTAACAAACACATCGGCAATGCCATGCGCCATTACCGGCTTACCGTATTATTCGCGGCATTATCTGTTGTAATAGGTATCATCTTTATGGGCTTATTGCCACAACAATTATTCCCGAAGGTTGAACGTAACCAGTTCGCGATAGAGGTTTACCTGCCCAGTGGTTACAGCCTTTCACAAACAGATAGTGTGGTAAAAGGGATGGAGAAAATATTGGCGAAGGACAAGCGTATCATCAATTACACCAGTTTTATAGGCTCCAGCTCTCCTCGTTTCCATATGGTATACGCGCCTAACCTGGCAGCCAGGAACTATGCGCAGATATTGGTAAACACCACAACGGAAAGCGCTACGGAAGAAGTAATTAAAGAATACATTCCTAAATATAGCGAGCATTTTCCGTCTGCATTTGTGCGCATGAAACAGTTAAACATGGTTAACGCGCAGGCGCCCATAGAGGTACGTATTTCTGGTGATAGCATTGCGGACCTGAAAAAAGTAGCAGCACAGGTAATGGCTATTGGCAGGCAGCACAAAGAGGTGAACTGGGTACGTACCGATTATGATGATATGCAGCAAGGCTTGTATATTGATGTAAAAGCAGCAGAAGCTGCCCGGCTGGGTATCGGTAAAAATGATATTGCCAACACCATTGCTGCCCAAACTACCGGTATAAAAGCAACCCAGCTTTGGGATGGCACTTATCCTATAGACGTAGAGATCAAAACCCCGCAGCAGGTAAGGATGGATGTGGAACGATTGGATGAGCTCAATATCATATCGCCAAAAACAAACGCGGCAGTGCCGTTAAGGCAGGTGGCAAACATCAGGCCTGATTGGAACGACGGACAGATCGTACGCCGTAACAGCATCCGTACGCTTACCGTAAGGATGGATGTTACACCGGATGCGGTAGCCAATGGTGTATTGGCCGATCTGCAACCTGGTATACAAAAGATTAAGCTGCCTGAGGGTGTGGAGATCACCTATGGTGGCGAACTTGAGTTGCAAAACGAGAATATGGGCCCTATGGGTATGGCGCTTGGCATGAGTATCATCTTGATCTTCCTGATCCTTCTGTGGCACTTTAAGCATCTGAAGCATGCGGTATTGAGTATTACCACTATGCCACTAAGTATTCTTGGAGCGTCTTTCGGGCTCATGATGACCGGTTACCCTTTCGGCTTCACTTCGTTTTTGGGGCTGCTTGCGCTTTGCGGAATTGTGGTACGTAACGGTTTGATCCTGATAGATTTTGCCGAAGAATTGCGTCACCGCGAGGGAGCCTCTGTATTTGAAGCTGCCAGGCTTTCGGCCGAACGCCGCATGAGGCCGATATTCCTTACCTCATCGGCAGCTGCCGTTGGTGTAATACCCATGATCATCAGCCGGTCTTCGCTATGGGGGCCTTTAGGTACCGTGATATGTTTCGGTTTACTGGTTTCTATGCTGCTTACACTATTCGCTTTACCTACTATGTACTGGCTGTTCTTTCGAAAGGAAGATGGGCAACCGGCCCAAACTAAAACAAGCCTTAACGCTTAACGAACCGCTATGAAAAAATATATTTTAGCATTGATCATAACCTTTAGCGGCCTTCGTGCTATTGCTCAGCAACACGTTATTTCGCTTGAAGCGAGTAAAGAGGCCGCGCTATCTTATAGCAATACATTAAAAAACGGGCAATTGCGTATTGAGTCGGCAAAGGCCGGTGTTACAGCGGCCAAGTCAGATTACCTGCCATCGGTAAGCGCTACAGGTGTAGGATTGCTGGGTTTTAAAGACTTTGTATCCGCCATGCCGCCACTGCTGTCAAAAGGGATAAATAATTTTTATTTACTTGGAGTTACCGGCATGCAGCCACTTTATACAGGCGGAAAGATCAAGACCGGCAACGAATTGGCTGCCCTGCAATTAGAAGTTACCCGTATTCGTATGCAGCAGTCAACAGATTCGGTACTATTACTTACCGAACAAAAATACTGGAACCTGGTAAGCCTGCAGGAACAGCAAAAAACAGTAGCCGCTAACGAAGTATTGTTGAACGGCCTGCTAAAAATGCAGAAAGACATGCTGGCTTCCGGGCTCATCGCTCGGAACGACCTGCTCAAGGTAAAAGTGCAGCTTAGCCAGCTAATGGTACAAAAAAGTAAGCTGCAAAATGGAAACAGGGTGGCCCTGCTTGATTTTTCTATGTACACAGGCATCCCCTTTGATTCGTTAATGACGATGCGGGATACCCTGGATAAACAGCATTTACCCACATTGCCTGGCCTTTCTCCTGATACGCTCTTGGCCAGGAACCTGGATTACCAATTATTACGCAAACGCATAGACGCCCAAGCGCTGCAGACACGGCTGGCCAAAGGGGATAACCTTCCGAGTATTTCAGTAGGTGTAAGCGCGTCACAGGCGGGTTCGTTCAATAACGGCCTGGGCAGTTCATTCGTGCCTGCGGGCCTGGTTACGGTTAGCATTCCTATATCAAGTGGTTTATGGGGGCGCGGCAAGCAAAAAGTGAGGCAGGAGAAGTTAAACGAAGCCATTGCCGCTAATGACCTGCATGATGCGCAAAACCAGATCAGGCTGGGTATTACCCGTTATTGGTATGAGTTAAAGGATCAGCTTACACAGATCAGATACGCACAGGAGAACGTTAAGCTCGCGGATGAAAACTTAAAGGTAAACAGGGACAATTACAAAGCCGGGCTGGCACCCGTTACAGACGTGCTGGATGCACAAGCCAGTTACCAGCAGGCAGTAGGTGTGCTCACTACCGCTTACACGGATTATAACGACAGGTTGGCGGTATACCGGTACATGACAGCATCGGGCGATAATCATCAAAAATGATCCTTAATTGATCGGTTGATCAGCCGGCCATCTTATCCGGCACAAAACTAAGCCAAACAACCAACAGCAGGTTAAAGATCTGCGCATTATAAACCTAAATAAATGAATTGGATCTATGGCACAACAAAAAAACATCGAGTATACCGGTGAGGAACTGAAAGATCACATTATTTCCCATGCGATAAGGCTGATCAACCGGTATGGATTTGAACATTTGACCATGGCTAAGATTTGCATGGCCGCGAATTGTACTAAAGGGATGGTCCTGTCGTGTTTTGATAACTTGAGAACCGTTCTGGAGGCCAGCCTTGCAGCCAGCTTTGATCATTTTATCCAAAACATCACATTACAGCTAAAATATCCCGAAAAAAATAGGGACGCGGCTATGGAGATCTGGCACCAGATGGTAATATATACCATTAACTATCCCGATCATGCTAACGCTTTGGCTCAGTACCTGAATAGCGCCTATATATTCAGGATAGATTATTTGAGAGACCGGCTAAACAGGGTGCTGGATAGCGCTTATGACAGGATTGGAAAGGACCTATCTATCAGAAAAGGGCAAAATATCAAATTTGTTATCTCATTATACCTTTACAGGTCGGCCAATCATTTTGTATCGCATGTTTACCGAGCCACCGCCAATACGTCAGAATTGGAGCAAAACTACTTTTCAAAATATGTAGCGCCGGATATAACAAAGAAATTATCGCTCCCTATTTCTTAGTACGGATTACTCCACCACTTTAACGAGTACTGGCTAAAACCAAGGCATGAGCATCAGTTTAATGTCGTAGCTAATTTGTGAACATATTGATGTATGGATAGTAATTGATGAGTTCAAGCCTGTATTAACTTTTAATACTAAAAGCCCGTTTCCATGCGAGATACGGGCTTTTGCTTTTTTGGGGATAATAAATTGAGGAAGGGGGGCTATTTCCATATTTATTGATTTTCATCTCGTTTGAGGCAACTGACGAAAGCATTTGAAAGCAAATAGATGTTAGCCATATCAGCAGGTTTTTGAGCAAATATTTGAGAAACATGCTGCCAGGGAGTATAGGTGATTTTGGGCGGAAAGGAGCGATAAAATTCAGAAAAAAAATGATCTACATTTGTTAAAAAACTTTCGATTACTTGGTTTGATCGTTAAGTATATGCTTAAATTCCAGTAAGTTGTCTTCGTTGAATTTAACTTTTATTAAACTTTGTATTATTTTAGATATCGTTTTATTTAATGAATAGTTAATAGTAGGTTTGTTCCCATTAATTTTATTTACAATTTAAATGATGAAGAAACTTTTACTATTAAGTTTGTGCTTTTTGGTCCTCTTCACGGGGCATTTGATGGCACAAACCCGTGCCGTCACAGGCACAGTCACTTCGCAAGATGATAAATTGCCTATACCCGGCGTTAGTGTGCGTTTAAAAGGCACCCAAACAGGAGCCGTAACAGATGCTAACGGTAAATACTCGATCAGCGTACCTGCCGCTAACAGCGTATTAACTTTCACTTACCTGGGCTTTGTTACCAAGGAAGTACCTGCTACGTCAGCTACTCTTAATGTTATTCTGGTGCCAGATTCTAAGGCACTTAGCGAAGTTGTAGTTACAGCTAACGCCATTGTAAGAGAAAAAAGGTCATTAGGCTACTCTGCACCAACGGTTAAAGCTGAAGAGCTTACCGAAGGTGGTAGTACAAGCGCAATCAACTCATTATCGGGCAGGGTAGCGGGTGTAAACGTTACTTCAACTTCGGGTTCTCCGGGTAGTTCTTCGCGTATAGTTCTTCGCGGCGGGTCGTCTATTGCAGGTAATAACCAGGCTTTGATAGTTGTTGATGGTTTACCTATTGATAACTCAAGCATTACAGGTGGCGGATCATTGTCAAGTGTTGATTTCGGTAACCGCGGTAATGACATCAATCCGGATGATATCGCATCTGTGACCGTGCTTAAAGGCCCTGCGGCAGCAGCTTTATACGGTTCAAGAGCTTCAAACGGTGCATTGATCATCACCACAAAATCAGGCAGCAAGAATGCTGAAAAAACTTCAATTACTTTTAATTCAAGAAATACCTTTTCGTCTATATTAAAGTTGCCAACTTTCCAGAATGAGTACGGACAGGGGTATTACACCAGTATTGATGCAAATGGAAATGCTACCTACTTTAACGACCCGAGAGAAAATGGCAGCTGGGGAGCTCCATTTACCGGCAAGGTTCAACCATGGGGGCAGGAGATAGATGGGGTTCAGCAAACTAAACCATACTCGGCCATTAAAAACAACATCCGGGATTTCTTTACCACAGGTTATACTGCTGATAACAATCTTAGTTTTTCTGGCGGCGGCGAAAAGTCAACTTTCTTCCTTGGGTTAAATGCTGTTAACAGCAACGGGATATTACCGGGTAACAGTGATAGGTTTAACCAATACGGTGTGAGGTTTAACGGGACTAACGAGTTCAGTAAAAAATTCACTGCTGGCATATCATTCAACTATAGCAAGGTAAATAACAGCCAGGCAGCAGGTGGCCAAAATGGTTCATCCGTTTATAACAACCTGCTCCAAACGCCTCGTGATATTTCTATTACACAACTTAAGGACCTTAGTAACAAATACAACAGCTTTGGTAGTTACATAGATGCAAACGGTGTTAAACATGAAAACACTTATGGTTACTATGGTGCGTATACTGCTAACCCTTACTGGATTTTAGAGAATTATAAAAATCTTAATGACGTAAGCAGGGTAACCGGTAATATCAATCTGAATTATAAGCCGGTGTCATGGTTAAATATACAGGAGCGAATTGGTGCTGACACATATACAGACAGAAGACGCTTTTTATCTCCTAAATATAATTATGTACCTGCAGATACAGAGAGCGGAAATTACGATGCTTCAGGTAACTTACAGAACAGCAACGGTGGTTATGAGATCGACCAGTTCAACGTAACTGAAATAGTTCACGACTTAATGGTTACTGCTACTAAAAAGTTTAACAATGATTTCACCGGCTCGTTAATGTTAGGCAATAATGTGCGCATGAGAGATGCAAATTCATCTCAAACATCTACCAACACATCTGGTGGTTTAGTAGTACCGGGTTGGTATAACCTTGCTAATAGCAATGGGCCTGTAAACGTTATTACAGATAACATATCAAGAAGAAGATTAGTTGGTTTATATGCAGATTTGAACTTGTCTTATAAAACGTTATTGTTTTTAGAGGCAACTGCAAGAAACGACTGGTCATCAACTCTCCCGGTACAAAATAACTCTTTCTTTTACCCAAGTGTGAGCGGGTCATTCGTATTCTCTGAGTTGTTAAAAGAAACATCTTTTGCAAACGTGTTAAGCTATGGTAAGTTAAGATCAAGCTGGGCACAGGTAGGTAACGATACCGATCCGTATCAATTACTAAATACTTATCAGAAGGCCGTTATTTCTGGCAGTTTTGGTAATACAACGTTCCCGCTTGGCAGTGTTCCGGCTTTAATGGCAGGCTCTACTATTGGTAACCCGGTTCTTAAACCTGAAAAAACACAATCTTTTGAGGTAGGTACAGAATTAGGCTTTTTAGATGGCCGTATATCTGCGGATGTGAGTTATTACAAAAACAAATCTAAAAACCAAATTTTGGCCATACCTATTCCAAACTCTACAGGTTATGGATTCGCCGTGGTAAACGCAGGTGAGATTCAAAACGAAGGTGTTGAGTTAAGTTTAAGAGGTTCGGTTGTTAGAAGTCAGGACTTCAACTTAGAGTTATTTGGTACATATACAAAAAATAACAATAAAGTAGTATCATTACTACCAGGTATTGAGCAGGTATCTGTAGGCGGTTTCAGCGGGATGAGCATTGTTGCTGCAGTTGGCCGGCCCTACGGTGAGTTTTATGCGGTAACTAACCAAAAAGACTCACAAGGCAGAACTGTTGTAAGTGCCACAACCGGCCTTCCATTGGCTACACCAACCGCGCAGTATTTGGGCAGTTACAACCCTAAATACCAGGCTTCATGGGGAACTAACATCCGCTTCAAGCAATTATCACTGAGTGTTTTATTTGATACCAAACAAGGTGGCAAATTGTTCTCCCGTACAAAAGACATCATTGGCTTTAACGGTACGTCAGAAGAAACAGGCGGTGTAAGGATCGGTGCTATATTCCCTAACTCTTCTTACCTGCAAAATGGCGAATATGTAGCAAACACAAGTGTTACGTATAACAAACAAGACCTGTTTACAGGCGGTACCAATCCAGGCTTTAATGTGATAGATGCATCTTACGTAAAATTGCGTTCGGCTGCGCTTTCTTATACATTCAACAAGAGCCAATTACGCGGTACACCATTTGGTGGTGTTACTGTTGGTTTATATGGTAACAACCTTTTACTATGGACAGCCAAAGAAAATAAATTTGTTGATCCTGAGGTCAATTCATCAGGCGCGGGTAACGCCCAGGGGTTTGACTTTAGCGCACAACCGTCAGTACGTAATTATGGCGTAGACCTTAAAGTTTCATTTTAAAAATTTGTCAAATTAGAACAATGAAAATCAATTATATATTTAGCTCGAAAACATGGATATATATGTTCATGATAGGAGCAATCGGATTTGGATTTACCGGCTGTAAAAAGTTCCTGGATGTAAACCAAAATCCAAACAACCCTGATAATGCTGATCCAAATTTGCTTTTACCAACAGTGGAGGCCGCTATTGGACAAGTTGTTGGCAACAACTTTCAGATAACCGGAAGCTTTTATGCCCAGTACTGGACTCAAAGCACTTTTGCAAGTCAGTACAAAACAACAGATCAGTATGCGTTAACCAACGTTGCTTTTGATGGCGCATGGAGCAACATTTACCGCCGTGCACTTGTTAATTCATACCTGATCATCAATAATCCGCAAACAAGCGCGTACACAAAGGGTATAACTTACATTTTGCAAGCTTACACTTACCAGGTTGCCACAGATGCTTTTGGCGATATCCCCCTTACGCAAGCGCTGCAAGGAAATGGCTACGGTAGTCCAAAGTATGATAGCCAGCAAATGGTATACGATAGTGTATTTAATTTTATAGATAAGGGGGTAGCTTTGTTAAAAACACCAAACGGTGTTTCTCCGGGTAGCCAGGATATTGTATTTCAGGGCGATGCGGATAAATGGGTAGCATTTGCTAACACACTAAAACTAAGGGCGTACCTGCGCATAGCCAATAAAGATATTAATAAATCTAAAGCCGGTATTGCAGCTTTGTATCAGTCTTCAGCCACCTTTTTAACTACGGACGCATCTATCAAGTATAACAGTACCGGTGGTAATGAGAATCCGTTATACAACGAGATGGTAGCCTTAGGTAAAACACAAAACCTGGTTGCAAGCGCAACCGCGGTAAGATCGATGTTAGCCAATAATGACCCGAGGTTGAAAAAGTTTTATGATCCTGTTCCAAACAGTGGTTCTGATACTATTGCTTATATCCCTCAAGGTAGTTACCAGATCAACGTAAATAAAAAGGTTTCAATACCTACAACTTTGGTAGCAGGCAATCCGCTTGATCAGGCATCAGCATTAGTTCCGGTGAAATTGATATCCGCTTCTGAAAGCTATTTCCTACAAGCTGAGGCCGTAGCCAGAGGTTTTGCATCGGGTGATGTTAATGCTTTGTTTACTAACGGTATTAATGCCAGCTTTACCGCTACCGGCCTTACTGCGGCTGATGCCACAACCTACATAGCAGGTGCAAAAGACGCTAAAATAGCAGGAGCACCTCAGGATACCGTTGTTAAACGTATTATAACTCAGAAATATTACGCGATGAACGGAACCCAGGGTTTTGAAGCGTGGACAGAATACCGAAGAACAGGTTATCCGGATTTCCTGATTTTCTCTAAAGCTTCTATTTTAGGTGCAGGCCAAAGACCGCAGCGTTTTCTGTACCCTAACAGCGAGGCCGTATCCAACCTAAATTATCCGGGCACCGTTCCGTCAACAACTCCGGTTTGGTGGGCAACCAAGTAATCTGAATAACTTTTCAGGTAAGTTAAGAACAAGCTACATCAAATTGTAGCTTGTTCTTAATATTTTATACAAAACTATAATTTTTATAAACAGGGTTATTTGTTGACGATGTCACTTGCATTATTTAAGATATAATAATTATAACCTTTATTAATCAAAAAGAGCTCCAATCGTTCTTCGTTGTTTTCAAGTTAAGAAAATAAGATCAGTTAGTTAAGTCCTTGTTGTCGGAGCAGCAAGGGCTTTGTTTTTTGTAAAAAGCTAAAGTGTAAACATATATAAAATCAAACTTGTCATCACTTAGCCCTACTTTCATACAGGATGTCTCAGTATTAAATATCTGTAATAAATTATATTAATCAAATTATGATGAGTGGCCAAAAGTAAAACTTACGAATTGGCGTATAAAACAGATCAACGAAAAACAGAAAAAGCCCGTTTCCATGCGAAATACGGGCTTTTACTTTATTCTGGTATGAAAATCAGCGGAGAGGGAGGGATTCGAACCCTCGATACGCTTTTGACGTATACACACTTTCCAGGCGTGCTCTTTCGACCACTCAGACACCTCTCCTTATGGTTTTATCAGGGTTTGCAAAGGTATAATATTCTCGCAAAAAAAAGCGGGCCTTTTCAGGTGCCCGCTTTCTACGAAAACTTTAACTCACAAAAACTAAACTTATATGCTGTTATTACTAACTATATAATAGAGTGCACTAATGTTTAAAGGTTTAATCCTATGGTAAAAAAATGTGATGTTTACACATATATATATGATAAAGCTTATGTTTGCTCCCAAATACAAGGCCAGCCATTTGCATGCTGAACATCAACGATATTAAAAAACCTATTGCCGCGGAAATTGATGTTTTTGAGGGAAAGTTTAAAGCCTCAATGCGGAGCTCTGTGCCCCTGCTTGACCGTATAACCCATTATATTGTTAAGCGCAAGGGCAAGCAGATAAGGCCCATGTTCGTATTTTTTTCGGCGAGTATCAGTGGCGGCATCAACGAGGCTACACACAGGGGCGCGGCCCTTGTAGAGCTGCTGCATACAGCCACGCTGGTACATGATGACGTGGTTGACAACTCTTACCAGCGCCGCGGCTTTTTCTCTATTAATGCGCTCTGGAAAAATAAGATAGCCGTACTGGTGGGCGATTACCTGTTAAGTAAGGGTTTATTGCTTTCGGTTGATAATGGCGATTTTGGCTTGTTAAAGATCGTGTCAGAAGCGGTAAAGCAAATGAGCGAGGGCGAATTACTACAGGTAGAGAAAGCACGGAGGATGGATGTAAGTGAGGAAATATACTATGAGGTGATACGGCAAAAAACCGCCTCGCTCATTGCCTCATGCTGTGCCTGTGGCGCGGCCTCGGCGGGTGCTGATGAAGCCACAGTGGAAAAAATGCGCATGTTTGGTGAGAAGATCGGTATCGCTTTCCAGATAAAGGATGATATGTTTGATTTTGGAACCGACGACGTTGGCAAACCCCTGGGTATTGATATTAAGGAAAAGAAGGTTACGCTGCCACTCATTTACGTGCTAAATCATGCGGAAAGCAGCGAAAAAAAGCGCATGATGAGCATGGTGAAAAACCATAACGACGACCCTAAAAAGATCGCGGAGATCATCAGCTTCGTTAAGAGTAACGGTGGTTTACAATATGCCCAAACCCAAATGGAAAAATACCAACAGGCGGCTTTTGATATCCTCAACACTTTTCCACCTTCTGAAGCCCGCACCGGTCTGGAGCAATTAGTGCGATATACCACAGAGAGGAATAAATAAGGTATTCAAATCAAAGTTAAAATTCATAAGACCTGTCATTCTGAGCTATGGTGAAGAATCTAATAGTCGTAGAGGAACGCGAAAAGATGCGTCGTTCCTAAGCACGACAAATTCTTTGTATTTAATGGTGCTTAAAAAACGCCAGGTATACCTGCTTAAATATATGGTAGGCGGCGAATGAAAAGAAAAGTATTGCGATACCGGTATCAATAAAGCGGTTGCTGAGTTCAAATTTCTTTTTTATGTAGCCGGCAAACTTGGCGTACAGGAACAGCGCCAGGAATGCACCACAGGCCGAGCCTACGCTAAAAATAATGAGTGGGATTTTTTGATCTAAGATCCACTCATGCGTGATGAGATAAGTACCGGTCACCATCCAGAAGGGGATCTGCATGGGGTTTAAAAAACCTAACAGTATGCCGTATTTAATGCTGGCATGTTCGGAGTATTTGGTTTTTACCGGTTTGTTTCTGCTGCGCCAGGCAACTATCCCCAGTACGGTGAACAGCAGCACCATTACCCAGTCAATAATGGTATCCAGCTTTACCTGTTCGGCCAGCCACCTGGCTCCCAGCATCACAAAAAAAGTGAAGAAAAACTCAACGCACGAAAAGGCGATGATAAACTGCAACGCCTGTTTCATGCCGCGGTTAATGGTAATTTGTACCAGCGTAAGGTTAATATTACCGGGTGGTACGTAGCCTATAAAATTAGCTATGATACCGATGAAAAAGGTCAGGAATATCATCGGCGTAAAGATATAGTTAATAGTTAAATTAAACTGTTATTGATGTTAACGAATTAATTTTAGCACCCCACACGCTATGCCTATAAGTACTTGTCGGAAGCAGGCAATCTCCGAATTTGTATTTCATTAGGAAAGGCAGTGAATTAATGAGTCGATTGTGGTTGTACTTTTTCTTTTTCCGCAAAAGAAAAAGTACCAAAAAGAACCGAGCAACAGCGAGCTCATTGATACCTACTAAAACAAATAACAATCAATAAAACTCGCGGCTGCCGCAAAACGCTTTCAAGTTTCTGCTGCTGCAATGACTGTGCTTACCGCTTTTTGCGAAGGCCGCATAAATTCGGTGGCGTCAGGTTCATCGCCGCTGCTTATTTTTCTTGTTATTTCTTCTCCATGTCAGCAAAAAAGCTTCGGGCGAAAGCGGGCAGAACATTAGTGGGGCGTGCGAATTGGCAGGGGCATAGCAATACTTGCCCGAAGCGAAAGCTTGTGCGAACGAAGTAGCGGCAAGCTATTGCAGCCCATGGTTCTGCCTGATTGCAGGGCAAAGGCCTTGTACGTAAGAAGCCTCTTTGCTGACTTGATTTTTTGGTTACTTTTTGAGCAAGCAAAAAGTAACAGCCCTCCGCGGCAATTGAGCGGTATCAACCAAATCATTACTCAATACAAAATCAAAAATCGCATATTTGCAACCTCATCAATGGATAGCTGCAAACTGCGCACTAATCATTGCAAACTAATAACACCATGCCGGAAAGAATTGTATCGTTACTGCCTGCCGCTACTGAAATTGTTTGTGCCTTAGGGCTGGAAGACCGTTTGGTTGGCCGCTCGCACGAGTGCGATTATCCCGAAACCGTGCAGCAACTACCGGTATGTTCTGAAGCCAACTTCCCTGATGGTTTAAGCAGTGCGGAGATAGATGTAAAGGTGAAGGAGCTACTGGCCGATGCGCTATCTGTTTATACCGTAAAGCGTGACGTGATAAAAGACCTGCAACCGGATGTGGTACTCACCCAGGCGCAATGTGAGGTTTGTGCCGTTAGCCTGCCCGAGGTAGAACAAGCCCTGAGCGACTATCTGGATAAACCCGCGCAGATCATTTCCCTGCAACCCAATAGCCTGGACGAGATACTTAACGACATTAAACAGGTGGCCGGTGTATTAGGCGCAGCCGATAAAGGCGAACAGCTTCTGGAAGACCTTACCGAGCGGATCGACATTATTCGCCATAAGCTTAAGTTTATGGAAGTAAAGCCCAGCATTGCTTGTGTGGAATGGCTGGAGCCCTTGATGATCTCGGGCAATTGGATACCTGAGCTGGTGAGCATTGCGGGCGGTACACCGGTACTGGCGCAGGCTGGCAAACACTCGCCTTACGTGGAGTGGAACGATATTGTAGCGACCGACCCGGATATTATCCTGCTGATGCCTTGCGGCTTTTCCATAGAGCGCACCATGAGCGAGGTAGGCCTGCTGTTAGGCCGCCCCGGCTTTGCGGAACTAAAAGCTGTAAAAAGCAACCGCGTGTATATTGCCGATGGCAACCAGTATTTTAACCGCCCCGGCCCAAGGATAGTTGACTCGCTGGAGATACTGGCCGAGATCATCCACCCTAAACAATTCATCTTTGGCAATGAGGGTAACGGCTGGGTGAAATTCGCACTTTAAAAAATATTTTAAAAAGTACATTATCCCGTCGATTTATGGGCTATATTTACGGTTAAACAAACCTGAATAAGCCATGCGCCGTTTTATCGCCCTTATTGTTATCGCGTTTGCGAATGTTAGCGCCTTTGCTGCCGCCCCGGTATTTAATGCTAAAAACCTTACCCTTACCTGGGAAGTGGTAGATAACAATTACAAAAACAAGCAGCAATCGCTTACCGCCCTCATCATCACCAACAACGGTACCGAAACATTGCCCGCCGGTGGCTGGAAGATATACTTCAACTCATCGCGTAACTTTATGGCCGATGCCGTTAGCGGCAACGCCAAAATACTACCCGTAAACGGCGACCTCTACAGCATTACTCCCAACCAAAACTTTAACGCCATAAAGCCCGGCGAAAGTGCCCGTATCGAATACATTTGTGAGAATATTGTTGTAAACTATACCGACGCTATTGAGGGCCCTTATTTTGTTTGGGATTCCTCTCCCGACAAAGGTTACCTGCCCGGCAACTTCATTATTAAACCACTCGACCCGAAATATCCCGGCCTGGTTACCCCCGAGGTGATCTACAACCAAAACAAGAACATCGTTGATATCCCTGCTGACAAATTGCCTAAGATTGTCCCCCTGCCGCTGAGCTACCAGGAAACCCAGGGTACATTCACACTTGCTGCCGGTGTTAAGCTGATAGCTGCAGATGCACGCTTCACCCCGGAAGTTAAAAAATTAGATGCCTGGCTGCTCAACACATTCGGTGTACCACCTGCAACCGGCAATGCTAATACCATAACGTTAGGCTATAAAGTTGGCTTTGGTAAGGAAGGTTACGAGTTGAGCGTTAAGCCCACTACTATCCAGATCAATGCGTCTACAGAGGCGGGTATGTTCTATGGCATACAATCTTTAAAAAATCTCTGCCCGGGCACTATTTATTCGGATAGGCAGAAAAGCGTTACCATACCGTGTGTAGAGGTGAAAGACTCGCCACGATTTGGCTACCGTGCCGTAATGCTTGATGTTGCCCGCAATTTCCAGAGCAAAAAAGAAGTATTGCGCTTGTTAGACCTCATGGGTGCCTACAAGCTCAATATCCTGCACATGCACCTTACCGATGATGAGGGCTGGCGCATACAGATACCCTCGTTGCCCGAGCTTACTTCCGTAGCCTCAAAACGCGGCCACACGCTGGATAGCAAGAACTTCCTGCCTGCCTCGCATGGCTCAGGGCCCGATTTTAGCAACCCTGCCGGTACAGGTTTCTACTCCGTTGCGGATTATATAGAGATACTTAAATACGCCAACGAGCGCCATATTACCGTAATGCCCGAAATTGAAACGCCCGGCCATGCCCGCGGCGCCATTAAAGCCATGCAGGCCCGTTACAGCCGCCTGATGGCTGCCGGTAAAAAAGCCGAAGCCGCTAAATATTTGTTATATGATGCTAATGATCAATCGGCCTACCGCTCGGTACAGTACTGGAACGATAACGTGATCGACGTTTCGCTGCCATCAACCTATACTTTTGTTGAGCGCGTGGTTGACGACCTGATGGCCATGTACAAACAAGCCGGTGCGCCGCTGCCCGTTATCCACTTTGGTGGCGATGAGGTGCCCGCGCACGTGTGGGAAAAATCTCCTGCTTACGAAGCGCTTAAGAAAACCCACCCCGAAATTAAAAACACCGGCGACCTGTGGTACTACTTCTACGGCCGTGTAAACAGCATCCTGAAAAAGAAAAATATTACCCTGGCGGGTTGGGAGGAAATGGCCCTGCGCAAAACCACGCTGGATGGCCACCCTACCTACTTACCTAACCCGCAATTTGTAAACGAAGGCATGCAGGTGGATGTATGGAACAACGTACTGGGCGACGGGCAGGAAGACCTGGCCTATAAACTGGCTAACGCGGGCTACAAAACCGTGCTTACCTGTGTTACCAACCTGTATTTTGACATGACCACCTACAAAAGTTGGGACGAGCCCGGCTATTACTGGGGCGCGTTTTTAGGGATAGACAAATTTTTCTCCTTTATCCCTTTCGATTATTTTAAAAATACGGATGTGGATAAGAACGGCAAACCTATTGACCGCCGCATATTTGTGGGCAAACAGCGCCTTACCGATTATGGCAAGGAGAACATTATAGGTTTACAGGGCGCCCTTTGGGCCGAAACAGTGAAAACGCCGCAACAAATGGAATACATGATATTCCCTAAACTGATTGCGCTGGGCGAACGTGCATGGGCTAAAGACCCCGCCTGGACAAATGAGCTTGACTCGGCGAAGGCCAAACAGATGTATAACGACGACTGGAGCCGCTTTGTGAACGTACTGGGCAAGCGCGAACTACCCCGCCTGGCTTACGAGGGCGGTGGTTACGCCTTCAGGATACCTAAACCCGGTGTGATATTGAAGGATGGTAAGTATTATGCCAATGTGCAATATCCCGGCATGGTGATCCGCTACACCACCAACGGCGCGGAGCCAACTGCCGATAGCCCGCAATATACCGGCCCGGTTGATGCCACAGGTACCGTAAAGTTCCGCGTGTTTGATGCCAAAGGCCGCGGCGGCAACGTAGCAGAGGGTAATGGGAACGATAAACCGGCTATTTGATGTGCGGATTTCAGGTGTGCAGATGAAAAAAGGCTTATTTCATCTTGTCATGGTGAGCTTGTCGAACCACTATCACGTGGATAGGTCTTCGACAAGCTCAGACTGACTCTTTACACAACTCTCAGCTATAAAGCACCCCGTTTTATTATATTCGGCTGATAATTGTATTTTTAACCACTTAGGTAAAAAATCCTTAACTTTGCCTCACTTAAAAAAACAATAATATGTCAACAGTAGAAACTGCGTACGTTAAGTATAAAGTGAAGGACCTTTCACTGGCCGAGTGGGGTCGTAAAGAGATTGAATTGGCCGAGGCGGAAATGCCGGGTTTAATGGCGCTGCGTGCCGAGTATGGCGCAAGCAAACCTTTGGCCGGCGCGCGTATAGCGGGCTGCCTGCACATGACCATCCAAACTGCTGTTTTAATTGAAACATTGATCGAGCTGGGTGCCGAAGTTACCTGGTCGTCATGCAATATATTCTCTACCCAGGACCACGCCGCTGCCGCTATCGCCGCTGCAGGCACTTCTGTTTACGCCTGGAAAGGCATGAACGCCGAGGAGTTTGACTGGTGTATTGAGCAAACCCTGTTCTTTGGTGAAGACCGCAAACCATTAAACATGATTTTGGATGATGGTGGCGACTTAACCAACATGGTACTGGATAAATACCCTGAACTGATCGCTAACATTAAAGGCCTTTCTGAAGAAACCACTACCGGTGTACACCGCCTGTATGAGCGCATGAAGAATGGTACCCTGCCAATGCCGGCTATTAATGTTAACGACTCTGTTACCAAATCAAAATTCGATAACAAATACGGTTGCCGCGAATCATTGGTTGACGCTATCCGTCGTGCAACCGACGTAATGATGGCCGGTAAAGTAGCTGTTGTTTGCGGTTACGGCGACGTAGGTAAAGGTTCTGCCGATTCTTTGCGTAACTCTGGCGTTCGTGTAATTGTTACCGAGATCGACCCGATCTGCGCCCTGCAAGCCGCTATGGAAGGTTACGAAGTTAAAAAACTTTCTACCGCTGTTGCCGAGGCTGATATTGTGGTTACCGCTACCGGTAACAAAAACATTGTTCGCGAAGAGCACTTCCGCGCGTTGAAAGATAAAGCCATTGTTTGTAACATCGGCCACTTTGATAACGAGATCGACATGGCCTGGTTAAACGGCGCTTATGGCAATACCAAAGTGGAAATTAAGCCACAGGTTGATAAATATACCATTGAAGGTAAAGACGTAATTGTACTGGCAGAAGGCCGCCTGGTTAACTTAGGTTGCGCTACCGGCCACCCAAGCTTTGTAATGAGTAACAGCTTCACCAACCAAACTTTGGCCCAGTTAGAGCTTTGGACAAACGGCGATGCTTACGAAAACAAAGTTTACACCCTGCCAAAACACCTGGACGAAAAAGTTGCCCGTTTACACCTGGCCAAAATTGGTGTTGAACTGGAAGTATTAGATCAGGATCAGGCGGAGTACATTGGCGTAACCGTGGAAGGTCCGTTTAAACCGGAATACTACCGTTACTAAGAGAATCAGGACTTTTAGAGTCAGGAATCAAGATAAAGAAAAGGGATATGGTTGAGGCCATGTCCCTTTTTTGTTGGTACGCTAATTTGTTAATAGGCGTTATTGCACTGACGCATTGACTTACCTCGTGATATTTGAAGTAAATTCGTGATGTTGGGTTTATACTAATCTTTCGCAAAGATTACTAACTTCGTAAATATGCATTTCCCCGACCTCAACTTTCCAAAATTTGGCATTTTTGATGTGCTGGATATCCTGCTGGTGGCTTTTCTCATATACCAGTTGTATAACCTCATCAGGGGCACCATAGCGGCAAATATCTTTATCGGCTTTATTACCATATACCTGGTTTACCGCGTTGTTGACGCGCTGCATATGCAAATGCTCTCGGGTATCCTCAGCAAATTCGCGGATGTGGGTATTATTGCCATCATTATCGTTTTTCAGCAGGAAGTGAGGCGTTTCCTGCTGTTGGTGGGTAAAAATGCATCGCTCCAGCGCAATAAAGCCTGGTGGAAATATTTCTTTGGCAAAGCCGAGGTCGAAAAAAACAACTACGCGCGCATAAAACCGATTATTGACGCGTGTAAAAGCATGAAGCAAACCCGCACCGGCGCGTTGATTGTTTTTGCCAAATACTACGATGAGCAGTTTTACCAGAACAGCTGCGAAGTGCTGGATGCGCGTATCTCTAAGCGTGTACTGGAAAGTATCTTTCAAAAAAACAGCCCTCTGCATGATGGGGCCGTAGTAATATCCGAGAACAAGATCAAATCTGCCAGCTGTATTTTGCCGGTAACCGAAAAGTCCGACCTGCCGGCCCAGTTTGGTTTGCGCCACCGGGCAGGGATAGGTGTTACCGAGGCTAATGATGCCACGGCGATCATCGTGTCAGAAGAAACCGGCGAGATCTCCTACGCCAAGCAGGGCCGCATTAAAATGGATATCAGTTTTGCCGAACTGGAAAAACTGCTGAATAAAGATTTTTAAGGCTTTACCGCCATACTATCCTTTTTCAATAAAGGCTTTACCTGGTAACCGGCCACAGGCATTTTTGAGTTACCTCCTATTTTCACCACCGGCATTTTCGACTGTCCCTTTAAAACCGCTACCGGCATATGGTCAACATTGGCTTTGGTTATAGGCTGTATATGCAACGAGCTATTAATGCTGTTGTAAATTCTGTTATTGATGGCATCATTTAATGTCAATAACTGGTCGTTCGGTATTGGTTTTGAGAGATTGGCTAAAGAGGTATCTGCTTTTACTACACCATTTATATTTCCCGTGTTGCCATTTAAGGGTGAGTTCTGCGCCCTGGCCATATTTACCGCGGCAAGGCAGATAGCCGCTATCAATAATTTTTTCATACGTTTTAAATTTTTTACAATACTAATATAAGGCTGCATAGCATTGATGCGCATTTATGGGTAGCAGAAAAAGTGTTAAATCAACTTATTTAACATTTACAGTATTAAAACAACGAAAGCCGCTCCATACAGAGCGGCTTTCGTTAAATATGCAGATATACCGATTAGTTGGCCGGAGCGTTCATCTCGGCAACAGCTTTGTCGATCATGGCGTTTGAGGCGGTGTCGCCTGCTTTATTGCGGGCATCTTTAATGCCGTTAAGCACCATGGCTATTTGCGGGCCAACGCCGTATTTTTTGTATTTGTTACCAAAATCTACAATAGAGCTGATACCCTGCTCTACGCTGCTTTGGTTTTTAAGGCGGCCAATCATATCAGCATAGCTCCGTATGATGTTGAATTGTTCCTGCGGCTGGCCGTTTTTGAAAGCCTCGTAAACAAACGGCCATTGTTCGTCGTTGCCGCTGTTGGCGTAAGTTTTCAGTACGGCATCTTTCAGGGCACCATCGCTGTCTCTTTCATAAGTTTTAGCCATTGCTAAAGCGTTAGGCGCGTCAATTAACGAAAGGGCGGTTAATGATGCGCCCTGTACCGCGTACGACTGGCTGTTAAGCCCCTGTTTAAACAGGTTGGTATTGCCTGATGCTTTTAATTTGCCTAACGCGGTAATAGCGGCGGCTTTCACCAGGTTATTTGGGTCTGTCTGGGCCAGTTTTGACAGGATAGGCTGGGCAGCATTACGCACATCATCATTAGTCAGATCGGCCGCTTTAATGGCTTTAACCTGTAACTCCCAGTATTTATCATTAAGCGCGGCAATAATTACTTTGCGGGCCGCGGCATTGCTGTTCTGCGATTTGGCGGCGGCAGTAATAGCTTCAAAACGGTCTAAGTATAAAGGCGCGTTAAAGTACTGGAACGCGAACTCATCCAGGGTCTTGTTGTCGGTTTTCTTAGCCAATAGCATTTTATCGCCATCAACATTTACCAGGCTTGGTTTAACTGCTGATTTGAACACCAGGCTATCCACCTTGTTGCGCATCCAGAAGGTTTTACGCTCTTTTTTACCACCGGCATAAACATCTATCGCCATTGGCAGGATGAAGGCATTGCCATCCTGAGTTTGACTAAGGATAACGGTTTCTGTTTTAGTGGCATCATCCCATTTGTAATTAATATTAAGGATGGGGTTCCCTGCGCCGTAATACCATTGGTTAAAGAACCAGTTAAGGTCGCGGCCGCTGGCTTCTTCCAATGCTAAACGCAGTTGTTGCGCCTCGCCGTTTTTTAAGGCGTTTGTTTTCAGGTAGATGTTAAGGCCTTTGTAAAACGCTTCCCTACCCAGGTAGTTGCGCAGCATGTAGAGTATGCTGCCCCCTTTTTGGTAAGTAACGGCATCAAACATGTCCTCTTTATCGTGGTAATGGAAACGTACCAGGTCTTTGGTGCGCAGGTCCGGCTGGCTTAAATAAGCTTGCCTGTCGCCATTGATATGCGCGTCGCCGGCGTCCTGTCCGTATTTGTGTTCGGCCCACAGGGTTTCGCTAAAATCAGCAAATGATTCGTTTACGGTAAGGTTACTCCAGCTTTCGCAGGTTACATAGTCGCCAAACCACTGGTGGAATAATTCGTGTACAATGGTGCTGCGGCCCTGGCCGTAATAATCATCCAGCAATTCGCGTTTGGTGGCCTGTACGTATTCGCCGTGCAGGGTAGCTGAGGTATTTTCCATAGCGCCGCTCACGTAATCGCGCACTACGATCTGCGAATATTTATTCCATGGGTAGTCAACCCCTAAAGTTTTCGAATAAAAGTCGATCACCTCCGGCGTAAAGCCAAAAATGTCTTTGGCGTAAGGGGCGTATTTAGGCTCCAGGTAATAGCTCACCTCTTTACCTTTCCAGGTATCCTTAGTGATCTTGAAATCGCCCACGGCCATCATAAACAAATAAGGCGAGTGTGGCAGTTCCATTTTCCAGGTATCTGTACGGGTACCATCGACGTTTACTTTTTGCGAAGCCAGACGGCCGTTAGATAAGGTTACGTATTTGGCCGGTACCGTCATGCTGATCTCGTCAGTTGTTTTCTGGTTAGGCTTATCAATAGTAGGGAACCAAACTGATGAACCTTCGGTTTCACCCTGTGTCCATATTTGGGTTGGTTTATCTTTCTCGGTGCCATCAGGGTTTATGAAGTATAACCCTTTGGCATCGGTAATGGCCAGGCTGCCCTGTGCCTTATATTCATTTGGTTTGGCTGTGTAATCAATATAAACGGTATAGTTCTCATTGTTACGATAAGTGCGATCAAGTTTTATCTTAACCACCATGCCGTCATAAGTAAATTTCAACGGCGTGTTTTTGCCATTTTTGACTACAGCAATAGTTTTCAGATCCATGCCTTTGGCATCCAGCGAAAGCGAGTCGGTAGGGTAAAAATGCGGCTTTATGGTAACCCATTCTTTACCGTACAGGTAACGTTTCTTGTAATCGAAACGTACATCCAGCTTGGTGTGTACCAGGTCGTTGTACTTGGTAGGCGTTTCGCGGTAGATCTTCATGGCAGGGTCGTCCTGCTTGGGGGCAGCCTGCTGTGCGGTAGCGTTTAAGGCAAAAAGGCCCATACTGCCAATGAGGGCGGCAGCGTAAAGAGTTTTCATATGTGTTAATAGTTTAATGATATGCATGCATAATAAGCTAAAGTATAGCTTTTATATTGATTTAAGACGATGGAAATATAATTATGTTACAGGGAATCTAAGCAAAGTAACAAGCCTGTTATAAATTAACTAAATGTTCAATATTAAACTGTAAATGCTAAATTAGCCTTACCAGTTATTCCTTTTTAACAACCATCCAAACAGGTTATCGCTATGGAACGCAGACAGTTCATCCAAAACATGGCCGTTGCCGGTACAACATTTATGTTGGGCAGCCATTCGGCTATCGCAGGTATATATAAAGGCTCGCCCGCTAAAAAAGTGGTGCTGGGCGTAATGGGGGTAAACAGCCGTGGCGCTTTCCTCGCCCAAAAATTTGCAGGGCTTAATGATGTAGAGATCGGTTACATATGCGATGTGGATAGCAATGCTATGAACAAGTGTATTGCCGAGATTGAAAAGATAACCGGTAAAAGGCCTAAAGGCATAACCGATGTGCGGCAACTACTGGAAAAGAAAGACCTTGACGCATTGGTAATTGCCGCGCCCGACCACTGGCATGCCCCGGCTACCATCCTGGCCTGCCAGGCAGGTAAGCACGTATATGTTGAAAAGCCTTGCAGCCATAACCCGCATGAGGGTGAACTGGCCATACAAGCAGCCGCCAAATACAATCGACTGGTACAGATGGGCAGCCAGCGTCGCTCGTTCAGTAATGTGCAGAAAATGGTGCAGGAACTTCATAGTGGAATCATCGGCAGGGCGTATTTCGCTCGGGGATGGTATGTTAACAACCGTAAATCCATCGGCATAGGTAAAGCCGCGCCGATTCCCGCCAACCTTAATTATGACCTCTGGCAGGGCTACGCGCCCCGCAGACCATATAAGGATAACCTGATCCATTACAACTGGCACTGGTTCTGGCACTGGGGTACCGGCGAGGCGCTCAATAACGGCACGCACGAAATTGATGTAATGCGCTGGGGGCTTGGCGCCGATTTCCCTAACCGGGTAACTTCAGGCGGCGGCCGTTTCGCTTTTAAGGACGATTGGGAAACCCCCGATACGCAAACCATCGTAGTAAATTTCCCCAATGATACCTCCCTTTCATGGGAAGGGCGAAGCTGTAACCCGTTTAACTCCGAAGGTGTTGGCAGGGGAGTAGTATTCTATGGCGATCACGGTACTATTAATTACGGTGGCGGTAATGGCTACCAGGTATTTGACATGGAGAATAAGCTGGTGAAGGAAGTGAAAGACGAAACGCCGGTTGACGCCTCTAACAAAGTAAGCCCTACTGAAATGCTTGATCGTGTGCATCTGCAAAATTTTGTAAACGCTATTCGTGGAGATGAGCAATTGAACCAGACCATCATCAACGGGCATAGGTCAACCCTGGTACCGCAGTTAGGCAATATCGCGCAAAGAGTTGGCCGCGTGCTCAATATCGACCCAAAGAACGGCCATATCCTGCATGATGCTGAAGCCGCCAAACTCTGGAGCCGCGAATACCAGCCCGGTTGGGACCTTAAAGTTTAACATTATCTTTTCACCATATGAAGAACCTTAAAACTTACCTGATGCTTGCCGTATTGGCCGCGGCTGCAAACGATGCCGCCGCGCAAAAAGGTTTTATCAGCCTGTTCGATGGCAAAACCCTTAAAGGCTGGAAAATACTGGCCGGCAAAGCCGAATACAAAGTAGAAAATGGCGGTATCACCGGTACCGCTGTGCTCAATAGCGGTAACACCTTTTTAGTAACCGAAAAAGAGTATGGCGATTTTATACTTGAACTGGATGTTAAAACCGAAAGTACGCTCACCAACTCCGGTATACAGGTGCGCAGCCACTATGACCCAGTCGGGCACGAAGGCAAAGGAAAGGTGTATGGCAAGCAATGCGAAATTGACCCAAGCGACCGTAAATGGACCGGCGGCATTTATGACGAAGGCCGTCGCGACTGGCTGTACCCTCTGGAACTACATGCCCAAGCCAAAGACGCGTGGAAGAACGGGCAGTTTAACCATATTAAAGTAGAATGCATAGGCAACAGCATGAAAACCTGGATCAACGGCGTTGCTGCAGCTTACGTGGTAGATACGCTGGATGCCCAAGGGTTTATAGGTTTGCAGGTGCACGCTATTGATAACGAGGCGCAGGCAGGTAAGAAGATATTCTTTAAAAACATCCGCATTAAAACTACAGGTTTGCAGCCACAGGCATTTGCTAAAGGTGTATATGTTGCCAACCTGCAATCGAACAGTTTAACGCCTTACGAAAAGGGTGACGGCTGGAAATTGCTGTTCGATGGAAAGAGCAACGCTGGCTGGCATAGTGCTTCGTCGTCAACATTTCCTACAAAAGGCTGGAAGATAGAGGGAGGCAAGCTGTCGGTTATTGGCGCTACCGGCGGCGAAGCTACCAATGGCGGCGATATAGTGACTGACAAGCTTTACGGCGCTTTCGACCTCTCATTTGAGTTTAGGATGAGCAAGGGGGCTAACAGTGGGGTAAAATATTTTGTAACGCTGGATGAAAAAACCAAAGGATCGGCCATTGGCCTGGAGTACCAGGTGCTGGATGATGCCGTACACCCCGATGCTAAACTGGGCCGCGATGGCGACCGCACGCTGGCCTCTTTATATGACCTCATTACCGCCAAAAAGCAACCGCGCTTTGTGCACCCAATCGGCGACTGGAATACCGGCCGCATTATTGTTTACCCCAATAACCACGTGGAGCATTACCTCAACGGTATAAAAGTGCTGGAATATGAACGCGGCTCAAAAGAATTTCGCGACCTGGTAGCTATCAGTAAATACAAGATATGGAAAGATTTCGGCGAAGCCAAAGAAGGCCACATCCTCCTGCAAGACCACGGCTTTGATGTGGATTTCAGAAGTTTGAAGATAAAGGAGTTGAAGTGATCGAAATATATCCGATCGCTCTTGGGCAATAACGGCTATCAAAAGGAAACGTGATTGAATTATTCGCTGTCGCTCGGAATGACAACCAGTAGGTTATTTGCAAGTCAATAAAACAGGGTTAATTATTCACCTTGAGCTTTACGTTCCATATCTTCTCCGCCTTGCGGCCTACCAGCCAGAACGATAAAGCCAGTATGGCGAAAAACAGGGTTTTATTGGTGCTCTCCCAAAAGTATTCGAAGTACTTGGTGTATAGCGAGATAACGAAGAAAGTGATGCCAAATTCGCGGGCTATGGCATCCTTATTTTTTAAACCGTAGAGCAGGAACAAGCCGGCTACCACTGCTGATATAATGCCCCAATAATAAAGGCTGATCTGTTTAATATGCCACCAGTTATCCAGGCTGCCGTAGTTGCCAAAAATGCTTAACAACCATAACGACATAAACAGGTAGAGCATACCCACTATATAAGTGAGTTCCCCAAAATAGGCAAACCATTTCCGACCCTTAAGCAGGTGACAAACGCTTACCAGAACCAACCCGAAAACCACAAAACGCAACGGGTAGTTCATCCCCAGGAAATACAGGGCCCAGTTGGTTTGGTAACCGGTTTCGGTGCCAAACCAACTGCCTAATGATACCAGCGCGAAAAGCCATATGAGCCTTGATTGCATCCGGTAAGCTAAAAAGGCATACACAAAAACCGATAGCAGGAATAAAATGGAATAATGCCCCGAGCCATTATCTAACGCTTTGCCCAGATAAGCGATACAGCTGGCCGTAAAAAATACGCCGAGAAATATGGTGGCTTCGTTACTGAATATTTTTTCGGGATGCTGTTTTTCTCGCAATCGCCCCAGGTAAAACAGGCCGGCAGCAGCCACGCCTGATAGCAGGCTGATCACCAGGTCGGGCGTGTAATAAAGCTTTTTTATCCAGTTGAGCACAGCGTCATCCACAATAAACGAGCCTATGGCGATAGCGCCGCAGAAAAGGGAAACCCAAATGCTGTATTTAGCCAGGCGCATCCAGTCGAACCCTTTTACCTCGTATGAATTACGGAGCTGATCGGCCTGTGCGGCATCTACCAGATGCTCTTTTTCCCAAAAAGCAATAGTACTGTTTAAAAAATCACTTTCCTGTTTATCGAGGTTAAGTTTAGCCATGTTAGTGCTAAATTAATCATTTATTGGTTAACTCACCCCGGCGGCGGCGCTATGCTTGCCTACCCTCTTTGCTGCGTAAAGAGGGTGAGGGAGCGAAAGATACCGTTGTTCCTGCATCGGGCGTTTGTAAAATAAGTAAAAACCTTTCGGCAATTTGTTTTGTCGTTATACCTTTGGCGGGTCTTATGAAAATATATCACCATATTAACGATTTTACACCTTTAGCGAACGCGGTGGTTACTATTGGTACGTTTGATGGTGTGCATATAGGCCACCGCAAAATTATTGCGCATATTAAGGAGCTTGCCCAGCGCAGTAATGGCGAAACGGTTATCCTTACCTTTTTTCCGCATCCGCGTATGATATTGCATCCGGAGGACGAAAGCCTCAAACTGATCAATACCATCAACGAGAAAGCCGAATTGCTGGAGCAGTTGGGTGTAGATCACTTGATCATTACCCCCTTTTCCCGCGATTTTTCTAACCAGACGGCTGAGGAATACATCCGCGATATCCTGGTGAACAAGATAGGCACCAAAACTATTGTGATCGGGTACGATCACCGTTTTGGGAAAGACCGCCAGGGTGGTTTGGATGATCTGCTGCGTTTATCGACACGCTATGGGTTTAATGTAGTAGAGATATCTGAGCAGGATATTAACGACGTTGCCATCAGCTCTACCCGTATAAGGGAGGCTTTGCTGGTTAATGATATCTATATTGCCAACGAGTGCCTGGGTTACCCCTTCTTTATTACCGGAAAGGTAATACGGGGCGACCAATTAGGCAGGGAACTCGGCTACCCCACCGCGAATTTACTTGTTGAAGAAAGCTATAAACTGATACCCGATGACGGCATATTTGCCGTACGCGTAAAAGTGAACGGGCAGCGGTATAATGGTATGGCTTACATTGGCCACCGCCCAACGGTGAACGGTATGAGCCGCAATATAGAGGTGAATATCTTTGATTTTAGCGAGGATATATACAACCAGCAGCTGCGCATGGAGTTCCTGCATTTTGTACGCGGTGATATCAAGTTCGCGTCACTGGAAGAACTGGTTGTGCAGTTGGGTAAAGACAAGGAAGATGTGCAGGCCCTTTTAATTATGAACGGGCCGCAGTTTAACGCGTAAGGTTCGTTTAGTGTTTCATTAGGGATTGCAGTGCTTGTATAAATTGTTTGTGGATGTTACTTTCTTTTCTCTCAAAAGAAAGTAACCAAAGAAAAGTCGCGACTTGGTAACGCGCTGCAATGTTTCTGCTATTACCTTGGCCTGTACTACCCGCACGTTACGCTATGTCGCATTTGTTCGGTGTGGTTCTGTCTGTGGTATCTTCTTTGATTGTCAGCAAAAAAGCTTCGGGCGAAAGCAGGCAGAACAGTGGTGGCCTTGTGCGTGGCAAAGGCATAGCAATACTTGCCTGAAGCGATAGCTATTAGTGAACGAAGTAGCGGCAAGTTTTTGCAGCCCGTGGTTATGCCCGATAGCAAGGCAAAGGCCTTGTGCGAAAAGAAGCCTCTTTGCTGACTTGATTTTTTGGTTACTTTTTGATCAAGCAAAAAGTAACAGCCCTCCGCGGCAATTGAGCGGGCTAACGTTAATTTTAGCACCCCTATAGCATGTTTGAAACTGAAATAAATTCAGTAAACGGAATATAATTATTCTCTCTCTGGTTCTTTCATGCCCCTTATCTTCCCAACCAGTTCCATTACCTCATGGGCTTCTTCTATTTTAAAATTACCGCTGCGGGTTCTGCGTAGGCGCGATAGGTAAGCGGCGTTATTAAGCGCCTTGCCAAAATCATTTACCAGTGAGCGGATATAGGTACCTTTACTGCACACTACCCTAAAATCAACCTCAGGTAATTCCACGCGGGTGATCTCAAACTCATTGATAGTAACCGTACGCGCCTTTAGCTCCACTTCTTCGCCGCGGCGGGCTTTTTCGTAAAGGCGTTCGCCATCAACCTTAATGGCCGAATGTGCCGGTGGGTATTGCTGTATCTCGCCCATAAAACGCGCGCAGGCGGCATAGATCTGTTCGGGAGTAAGATGGTCTACTTCGAAAAGTTTTTCGGGCTCGCTTTCCAGGTCGTAAGTTGGCGTGGTGGAGCCCAGCACCATGGTGCCGGTGTATTCCTTTTCCTCGGCCTGAAAGGTATCTATCTGTTTGGTCATTTTGCCGGTACAGATAATAAGTAGTCCTGTAGCCAGGGGGTCTAAAGTGCCGGCATGCCCAACTTTCAACTTTAGCGGTTTAAAAGCATTGCGAATTTTGCCTACTACATCAAAGCTGGTCCATTTGTAGGGTTTATTAACGAGAAGCAGCTGCCCTTCGGCAAAATCTTGTATAGAGTTGAACATATAGCAAACAGCCTGTTCAAAAACAGGCTTGATTAGCCAGCAAAAGTACCGAAAATTTGATTTATATTAGTGACACTCCCAACACCCTGTTTCACAATGAGAAAAATAACTTTTTTATTGGTACCGGCACTTGTAATGTTAAGTGCGGCCATGCTTCACGCGCAGGACATCCGCAAAATGATGGATACCACCCAATACGGCCGTAATAAGGCGGTTGGTAAATATGCCGACATCCGCGGTATCAAAATGTATTACGAGGTGTACGGTAAAGGCGAGCCGCTGCTCATCATCCACGGTAATGGGGGCTCTATTAATAACTTCCTGTTTCAGATACCTTACTTTGCTAAGAAGTACCAGGTGATACTGGCCGACAGCCGCGCGCAGGGTAAAACCATTGATCATGCGGATTCCCTAAGCTATGAGATGATCAGCGATGACCTGAACGCGTTGCTTGATCATTTAAAAATAAAAAACGCCAATGTTATTGGCTGGAGCGATGGCGGTATTGAAGGTTTGCTATTAGCTATTCACCACCCTGACAAAGTAAAAAAACTGGCCGTTACCGGCGCTAATCTGCGCCCTGATACCACTGCCGTTGACCCCTACATCCAAAAAATGGTAATGGCCGAAAATAAAATGGGTGCCGATTCGCTCAAAAAACTGAAAAACCCACCGGCTGAAATGAAGAACCAGTTAAAGCTGATGCACCTTTTATCATACGAACCACATATTAATACCGGCGAGCTTGAAAAGATAACTTGCCCGGTGCTGGTAATAGCCGGCGACCATGATGTGATCACCGTACGCCATACCGTGGAGATATTTGAGCATATACCCAAGGCTTATTTGTGGATATTACCCAACTCGGGCCACTCTACGCCAATATTTTATAAGGATATGTTTAACCAGACAGTAGGTGATTTTTTTGAGAAACCTTATCGCAGTATAAGTAAAGGACTACGATTCAATTAACGTAACCTGTCGGCAGATTTTACCAGCTTTTCATCGCGCTGAATGGCCTTAACGGCAAATATCAGCAGGATGATGCTCAGTGAGGTGAGGAACAGGCCTATACCCATATTTTTATACTCCAGTGTAATAGGGCCAACTACCTTTTTAACGGTTTGCGCCATCCAGAAGCTATAGCCAATAAGCACCAGGATAGTGCTGTATATCAGCGCTATTTGCTGTTTGCGGTTTTTATACATAAAAATAACCGCCAGTGGTATTAAGCCAACAATAGCAGTAATAACGGTAAGGGCCACAAATGACTGTACAGGCTTATCTACCCCGTTCACGTTTTCAGATACCCCGGTAACGGCTACGTTAACCAGTTTGCCATCAATAAAGAGGCCATGCGCCAGCGGAAAAATGAACAGCCCGAATAATACCAGCGAAGCGAACAGTAAGTATATGGATTGGATACGTTGCAGCATATTTAACTATTTTAAAAGGTGCTCAAAGATAGAACGGTAAATTGTAAATCTAAAATGGTAAATGATGCTAACTTTGTACTGTGGCAAATACCCAACGCTATTTTATAGAGCTAAGTTATGATGGTACACGCTACCATGGCTGGCAGGCACAGCCTAATGCTATAACCGTGCAGGAACTACTTGATAAAGCTTTAAGTACCCTATTACGCCAGCAAGTTGAAACGGTAGGCTGCGGCCGTACAGATACCGGTGTGCATGCCACGCAATTTTTCGCGCATTTTGAAGCCCCCCGGCCCCCTGAAGGGGGAGCCGAAGATGCACTTCAAAAATTCCCCCTTCAGGGGGTGAGGGGGCTAAACGCCTTGCTGCCCTTTGATATCGCTGTTCATCGGATATTTGCGGTTGATGATGAAATGCACGCCCGCTTCAGTGCCACGCAACGTTCATACGAGTACCATATCCATTTTCAAAAAGATCCGTTCCTGCATAACCGCTCGTGGCTGCAGCGGGATAAGCCCGATACCGAGTTGATGAACCAGGCGGCTGCTATCATCATGGAATATTCAGATTTTAGCTGTTTCAGCAAGAGCAATACACAGGTGTTTACCAATAATTGTAAAATTGTAAATGCCCGGTGGGAACAAACACCCAATGGTATTGTATTTAAAATATCGGCCGATAGGTTTTTGCGCAACATGGTACGCGCCATTGTAGGTACGCTGATGATGGTGGGCAAAGGAGAGATAGCGCCGCAGGAAGTGCGTAAAATAATAGAAAGTAAAAACCGAAGCAACGCCGGTACCAGCGTGCCGGCATGTGGTTTATATTTAACGGAGATAAAGTATTAACCCCCCAGCCCCCTGAAGGGGGAGTAGTATATAAAAATGGCGAAACAGGATAAAGAGAGTAAATCAAAAGTTTCCACTTCGGGCGGCAGAGGGGCCACAGTTACCGGTAAGGCCTTTGACTGGCATCTGTTCAAACGGATCTTACATTACGTAGCGCCTTATAACCGCACGTTTGTAGTAGCTACCATATTAACTATACTCATAGCTGCTATAGCGCTGGTACAGCCTATACTGGTACAAATTACGCTGGATAAATACATACTGGGCAATAATTACAACGGCCTGATATTAATGGTTGGCTTTATGCTGGTGCAGTTGCTGGTACAGTCGGTTACGCAGTATTGCCAAACCTACCTTACCAACGCATTGGGCCAATCGGTTATCCGCGACCTGCGGAAAGATGTTTTTAACCACATTACCAGCCTGCGCCTGCGCTATTTTGATCGTACACCTATCGGTATGCTCATCACCCGTACCGTATCAGACCTGGAAACCATAGCTGATATTTTTTCTGAAGGACTGATATCCATCATGGGCGATCTGTTGCTGGTGATCGCGGTTATCGGCTATATGTTTTACCAGGATTGGAAACTGGCGCTTATAACGCTGATACCCATGCCTTTCCTATTTGCATCAACGTACGTGTTTAAAGAGGCTATCAAATCATCGTTCCAGGAAGTACGTACACAGGTAGCACAGCTCAATACCTTCCTGGCCGAGCATATCAGCGGTATCAGCATTATCCAGTATTTTGCCCGCGAGGAGCAGGAGATGCGCAAGTTTGTGGCCGTTAATACCAAATACCGCGATGCCAACATTCGTTCTAACTGGTATTATTCCATCTTTTTTCCGGTGGTTGAGGTTTTGTTCGCCATTTGTATAGCGCTACTGGTTTGGTATGGTTGTAAACGTATTTTGAATGACGAGCAGATGCATATGCTCTCGGCATCGCCCAACGGCATTACACCTGGTGTAATTACCGGCTTTATTGTATTGCTGAACATGCTTTTTAGACCCATTAGACAGTTGGCTGATAAGTTTAATACCCTGCAAATGGGTATGGTAGGCGCCGATCGTATTTTTAAGGTTTTGGATACCGATGACGTAGCGCCTAATGAAGGCACGCTTGCCCCCGCTGTTTTGCAGGGCGACATACAATTTAACAATGTTTGGTTTGCCTACAATGATGAGAACTGGGTACTCAAAGACATTAGCTTCCACGTTAAGCCCGGCGAAACGCTGGCATTAGTAGGCGCTACAGGTGCGGGCAAGTCATCCACCATCAACATCCTTAATCGCTTTTATGATATTGGCAAGGGAGAGGTTAAAGTAGATGGGCGCGATATACGGGAGTACAGCGTTGATTATCTGCGCTCAAAAATTGCTACCGTTATACAGGACGTGTTTTTGTTTACCGATACCATTGGCAATAACATTAGCCTCAACAATGAGTCTATCACCCGTGAACAGGTGATCGCGGCGGCTAAAGATGTAGGCGCCCATGAGTTTATTGAGCGTTTACCCGGCGGGTATGATTATAATGTGATGGAGCGCGGCTCCACGCTGTCGGCAGGGCAGGCACAGCTTATTTCGTTTATCCGGGCGCTGGTTTATGACCCGGCCATACTGGTGCTGGATGAGGCCACTTCATCTGTAGATACCGAAACCGAGCTGCTCATACAAAACGCCATCAACAAGCTTATGCAGGGTCGTACGGCTATTGTAATAGCGCACCGCTTGTCCACCATTCAAAACGCCGACAAGATCATTGTGCTTGACCACGGCGAGATAAAAGAGATGGGCACCCACCAGCAATTGCTGCGTATAGAAAACGGCTATTACCGCAAGCTTTACGACCTGCAATTTAATTCAGCAGGTATAGCGAAGGGTGTTTGATCTTCTACGCGCTAACCAAGGCGTAGAAGATTTACCTTCGATGAGCTTCACTTCGTTCCGGTTCTCTTCGCTACTGCTCATTCGAAATGAGATTTATGTTTTAAATTATTTCGATTCCAACCTGCGTTCATCATCATCAGTAGCGTCGGGCTGGTGCTCAGCGGGAGGGTTTTTTACCGGTTGCACCGGCTGCTCACGGTTCTCCGTGTAATCAGCCACGTTTTCCTGCTGCGGTTCATCGGCGTTATATTGTTCATCCTCTTTCCGTACAATGCTTTCATGCCCTTCATCATTGGGGCGTTTGGTAGGCGTATCAGATGGCGACGGTTTATGGTGGTTGTTTGCTGGTGTTGTCATACCGGTACAACATATGGCAGGCGAAAAGTGTTTGGGCCGGTAACCTACCGGGTGGGCAGTAAAAAGGCCAACGAACATTGTTCATTGGCCTTCATAATTCTTTTACAAAGAATGAAATTACATATTCAAGCTAAGGTACTGTTTTGGGTTAACAGGTTTACCGTTTTTGCGTATCTCATAGTGCAGGTGAGGCCCGGTTGAGCGCCCGGTTGAACCTACTTTACCAATGAGTTCGCCTACGGTTACACGCTCGCCTTCCTTTACATTTATTTTGGAAAGGTGGCCGTACCAGGTTTCGATGTTGTTGTTATGGCGTATCTTAACGCAGTTGCCGTAGCCACCGGCGCGGCCGGCAAATACTACCCTGCCGCTGGCAGTGCACTTCACCGGGTCGCCTTTATGGCCGCTAAAATCAATACCCGGATGAAATTCATGCCCGCCAAAATCAAACGGGTTTCCGCGCGAACCAAAGAATGAGGTGAACGAACTTAAACGAGGGTAACCCATAGGGGTATAGGCAATGGTATTAACCAGCCGGTCGAGGTAGTTGTTAAACTCCGCGTAAAGCCTGGTTTCGCTTTTTGGCTTATCATCAATATTAAGCTTACGGAATGATATGCCATGCAAACCGCGCTTGCTCATAAATTCATTAATACGTTTGAGTTTGGATTGTATGGCAGAGAGGTAAGATACCGCCTCGCTGCGCTGGCCCTCCTTAGCTGCTGACTGCAGCAGGGCGTCCTGGTCATTTTTTTCTATCTGGCCCTGTAGTGTGGCTATTTGCGATTGCAGCCTGCTGTTTTCCTGGCGCTGCTGGGCGGCCTGGCTGCTTAGCCTTACAATGGCCGTCATGAGTACCATTACTACAATCAATACGGCCGCTACAGTAAATTTTAATGAGTTAACATGCCTGGCCTTTACCTGTACAATGCGTGGTTGCGCATTATTTTTTCGATAAATAATTCCCATACCTAAATCTTCAATTTTTAAGTTTAACCTGATAGTTTAACACGGGGTAGCAAAAATTAAGGACTACAATGTAGCAATTATTAACCTAACAGCACGCAATCAATCCCGCCTTTTTTATTTATAACCGAAACGTCAATTATTGCCGATTATTCTGATAAGCAGTTAATTTTATTTTGAATTTGGTATTTTTGTGCTGAATATAAGCGAAGTAAAAATTATGATGTACCCTGAATATTTTGTTGCGCCAATGCGCGAAGAGTTAACCCGAGTAGGTTTTGAAGAACTAAAGGATGCCGCTTCGGTTAATGATGCCATAAAAGGCGAAGGTACCGTGTTTGTGATGGTAAACTCGGTTTGTGGGTGCGCCGCCGCTAACGCACGCCCCGCCGCGCGTATGGCTGCTGCCAACGCCAAACACCCCGATCGTTTGGTAACTGTATTTGCCGGTATGGAAAAAGAAGCGGTTGACGCCGCCCGTAACCTGATGCTGCCTTACCCGCCGTCATCACCATCAATGGCTTTGTTTAAAGATGGCAAACTGGTGCATATCATCGAGCGCCACCAGATCGAAGGCCGCCCAGCGCAAATGATCGCCGATAACCTGATCGACGCTTTTGAGCAATACTGCTAATTGATAGAATCAAGAAGCAAGAGTCAAGATACAAGACCTGTAAAATATAAGGAGCCCGCTGTATTTACAACGGGCTCTTTTTTGTTGGTTGCTGAGTTACTCCACGCGTTTTGCATCTAAGATTCCATTCTGGTATATTCGGCATAAGATTATTTCTCCTTTGTCATTTTTAACGAACTCCAGTTCAACGGGCGCCACTTTTAAATAGAATTTGTTTTGTTCCTCAGCAAACAAAGGCACTTTACCCTGCCCGGTAGCTTGCGCGTATAACTGCGCCTTTTCGCGGGTAATGGATAAGATCCGCCCGGGTGATATTTCATACTTGCCTGTATAGCTTTGTAAAGTGGCCGTATCAACAGTAGAGTTTTTAAAAACCCTTGACCGGTATAAACCTTTAAAATTATATACTTTGCTTAATGACCCAATGACCCTCATTCACCTCTCACTAACCTACTCCGTTTTCAAACTCTTTACCGGGTTGATCATGGCGGCTTTCAGGCTTTGGTAACTCACTGTCATCAGGGTGATCAGCAGGGCGCCAGCGGCAGTGGCAGCGAATATCCACCAGGATAATTCAGCTCGGTACTTGTAATCCTGGAGCCAGCCTTGCATAAAGTAATACGCTGTTGGGATAGCTAAAAGTAAGGATATGGTTACCAGTACCACAAAATCAACCGACATGATGCGCCATAAGGTAAACACCGATGCGCCTAAAACCTTACGCACCCCGATTTCCTTGGTGCGTTGCTCGGCCATAAAGGATGCCATCCCAAATAAGCCCATACAGCTGATAAAGATAGCCAGTATGGTAAAGAACCCGGCCAGTTTGCCCACGCGTTCTTCTGTAGCGAATTTTTTGGCGTACTCTTCATCAGTAAATTTGTAATCAAACGGACTGGCCGGGTCATATTTTTTAATCACGGCCTCAACTTTGGCTAATGCTTCATGTGTACTTATTTTGGGGTTGAGCTTTATATCCAGCACATCGCCTTTTTCGGTTAGCGGAAAAAATATGGTAGTTTTTACCGGCTCATAGGGTGACGACATCACCATATCTTTTACCACGCCAATAATGGTAAACTCCGTATCCCATTTTACTTTTTCGCCTACCGGGTTTTTAAAGCCCAGGAATTTCGCCGTAGCCTCATTAATAATAACGGCAGATGAATCTGACTTGTAATTTTCGTTAAAGTCGCGGCCCTTGATAATTTTCCAGCCTGCAGTTTTGCCAAAAGTCGGACTAACGGGTATGGTGCCAAAATCGTCCTGCTGGCCGGGGGCTTTGCCACGCCATTGCATACCGCTGTTGTTTGACCATACCGCCGTTAAAGGGCTGCCAGATTCTGCCGCGTCTATCACCGCGCCTGTTTGCAACAGGTCGTACCGCACGGCGGCGAAACTTTTATGGATAGCATCGGTACGCATATCTGCCTGCAGCAACCCGGTACGTTCGTAGCCCACCGGGCGGTTTTTGCTATGCTGTACCTGTAAAAACACTACAATGGTGCCGATAATTAAGGTTACCGAAACCGTAAATTGCAGCACCACCAATATTTTACGTGGCAGCGCCGCGAAACGCCCTGCCTTAAAAGTGCCTTTTAAAACCTTTACAGGCTGAAAGGATGACAAGTAAAAGGCAGGGTAACTACCGGCAACAACACCCGTGAGTATACTGAACCCCAAACCCATTATCCAAAACACCGGCTTATCCCAAAGTACCGCCATGCTTTTATAGGCCACCTGGTTAAACCAGGGCAGCGCCAGCAGCACCAGCACAATACTTAATATAAAGGCAAAGGCTGTAACCAGTAACGATTCGCTGAAGAATTGGGCGATAAGCTGTGCGCGTAACGAGCCTACTGTTTTGCGTATGCCTACCTCTTTAGCACGCTTTTCTGACCGTGCCGTACTCAGGTTCATGAAGTTAATGCAGGCCAGCAGCAAAACAAACACGCCTATTATACCGAACATCACAACAAACTGAATACCGCCACCAGTATTAACCCCATTTTTAAACTCGCTGTACAGGTGCCATTTATCCATAGGGTGCAAAAACACGGCAGGCTTAAATGAAGCGCCCACCGCATCGCCCTGCAAGGTGATGTTTTTGAGCTTAAGGTCTTTGATACGTGCGGACACCTCTTTAATGTTAGCACCCGGCTGTAGCTGCGCGAAGATCTGGAACGAGTTGTTGCCCCAGCGGGTCGCCGCTCTTTTAAGCCAGGCTTGGGTGGTAAGGTACCTGTCCCATGGCGCTATCAAATCCATACCATCAAAAGTGGTATTGGCAGGGAAATCCTCGTAAACGCCGCTCACCTTATGGTCGTACTGGTTATTAATGCGTATCACCTTATCCATAGGGTCGGTATTACCGAATATGGCTTTTGCCAGTTTTTGTGATATTAAGATAGATGAGGGGTCTTTTAAATTATCCCGGCTGCCTTTTAGCATGTTAAGGCTTAGCATTTCGGTGGCTTCAGGCTGCATGTAATTACCTTTAGCAATCAGTTTTTGTTCTCCGTGCGACACGCTTAACGAGAACGTCCAGCTGGATAAGCTAACGTATTTAAAATCGCTCTTGTAATCATTGCGCAGCATCATGCCCAGCGGTATAGGCATAGAGTTGCCGGTAAGCACCTCGCCGTTTATGGTTTGGTTTTGCATTACCTGCACAATACGGTCGTGATTTTTAAAGTATTTATCGTAAGATACCTCGTCCCATATCCACAAACCTATCAATATAGCTACCGCCATGCCCACAGACAGGCCGGCCACGTTGATAAACGTATGCGTTTTATTTTTGATGAGGTTGCGCCAGGCAATTTTCAGGTAATTCTTTATCATGGCAAACAGTGTTTAATAGGTATTGGTGCGTTACATGCTACTATTGCATTAATCATACACTTAATAATATGCCAATTGCGTAAATATATGAATATAAGTGAGTTGTGAAGTTAATGGATTAAAGAAACGTTCATAATCGGACAGTGGTTGTTCGGTTGCGCGCAGGATGTGTTCCCTTGTTTATCAGGGCTTTGTGTAACTGTTTATTTAGCGATTGCAGGTAAGCAATCATGCCTTAATGTAATCCTTTATCTTTACCATCTAAATTAAAAAGATGGACTTCACTGAAAGCACTTTTCAATTACAAAAAGAAGGTGGCATTACGGTTACCATGTTTGAGGTGGCGGAGCCAAAAGCAATAGTGATTTTTGCAGCAGGGCGCGGTGGCAGCCCGTCGCGACACCTTCCGTTACTTAGGGCAATTGCAGCCAGGGGTTATACAGTGGCGGCCCCGCATTTTGATATGATACCATCTGCCATGCCCACAAAAGAACAACTGGATGCGCGCATCAGGCAGCTTGAGGTGATATCAGATGAATATACAACAGCGGGTTTGCCTGTTATTGGAGTTGGGCATTCCATAGGGGCAACCTTGCTGCTTACGCTTGCAGGTGCAAAGGCGATAACTTTTTACAAAGAAAGTGTTAAGCCTCAATTAAAAAGGAATTTTACCGGGTTAGTACTGCTTGCACCCGCGGTAGATTTCTTTTTGCATGAGGGCGCATCAGACGCGATAAATACAAAAGTATACCTGCGCACCGGTGCTAAAGACAATGTTACACCGGCCGATAGAACGATGATGTTTAAGGCCATGCTTGAGGAGCATGGTAGCGTAAATTTTGTGTTAGATGAACAAGCCGGTCATTTCAGTTATATGGACCAGTTGCCACCAAACGTGAAAGATCCACAGCCTGACAGGCATTTATTTTTGGAAGAGCTGGCTAATGATGTAGCAAAGTTCATCGTTTCTTTAACATAGGTGTACGTATTTAAGGATGATACCCTGATAGGGAAAGATAAATTTACCAACTTTCTGACGATGCCCCATGTACCAGGCAGTTGAGAAAATGGCCGCGCAAAGTAGTATATTTGACGGTGCGAAATTCCCGCCGCTTAAATAGGAAGTTTTAATTATATAGTGAAAACCCCGGCTTGCCGGGGTTTTCTTTTTTACCCATTTAACATCCTATTTTTTTGGCTATTTTGGGTTACCAATTTATCCATCATGAGAAAGCTGCTTATCCTGCTTACTATTTCTATTTTTTCTTTGCCAGCGTTGGCGCAAACAGACAGAGAAGATATAAAAAAGACCATTAATACGCTTTTTGAGGGCATGCGCAAAGGCGACAGTACCGTGCTGCGCTCGGTGTTTCATAAGGATATGGTGCTGCAGAGTGTAGCCAGTAAAAAAGACGGTTCCACTGTGCTGATCACAGAAAAGGCGGGCGATTTTGTAAAACAGGTGGGCACGCCGCATAAGGAAATTTACGACGAACGCATTACCTGGGGCGACATTAAAATTGATGGTTCGCTGGCCAGCGTATGGACGCCCTATAAGTTTTACCTCGGCGCGCAGTTCAGCCATTGCGGAGTTAACTTTTTCCAGCTGATGAAAACCGCGCAGGGCTGGAAGATCATATACATTGTTGATACCCGCCGCAAGGATAATTGCCCGGAGTAGTAAATTGATCAGAGGAAGCTAATGAAGAACCAAACTGATGAGTTATAGATAGTTCCATGTTGTTGATTAACTGTTATGGTTTCGGCGATGATCATCACCCCATTTTTCCATCGCATACCATAAAGGACTTAATTGCAGGGCCGATTCTGTTAACGAATATTCAACTCTCACCGGTACTTCTGCATAAACGGAACGTTTAACCAAACCATCTTTTTCCAATGCTTTTAACTGGAGTGTCAGCATGCGTTCCGTAATATTAGGCAGCAATTTTTTAAGTTCTGTATAACGCATAGCGCCCTTGTCAAGTTTATACAGGATCAGCATTTTCCACCGGCCGCTCACCATATCGTGTGCATACACCATACCGCAAAAGTCCTGAAGTTGTTTACGGTTATATTGATTGGTGGAGTTTTCTTTACTCATGGCTACTTACTTTTTTGTTCGCTCCGAACAATGGATGCGGTTCTTCAAAAGTAGCATTAGACAATATACTTTTGACCTGTTTATATCAGTTAAACGTAATTTATATTTATGAAAATTCTTATAGTTTATGCCCATCCGGAACGTAAAAGTTTTAATGGCGCTATGTTTCAGGAGGCTTGTCGGGTTTTGGAAGCAGAGGGGCACCAGGTTCAAACATCAGACCTATATGGCATGGCGTTTAAACCTGTGTCAGATGCATCTAACTTCACCGGTTTACAAAACCCGGATTATTTTAAGCAGCAGTTAGAAGAATTGCACGCTACAGCCAATCATTTATTTTCTTTCGAACTTAAACAGGAAATAAAGAAGATAGAGTGGTGCGAGTTAATGATCTGGCAATTTCCGCTTTGGTGGTTTAGCGTGCCGGCCATACTCAAGGGCTGGGTAGACAGAACATTTGCGATGGGGCAGGCTTATGGAAGCGGTAGGATTTATGAAACCGGCTTTTTCAAAGATAAAAAGGCCTTATTATCTTTAACAACCGGCGGGCCGCAAGATGCTTACCTCAAAGATGGATTGCAAGGAGATATTAATGGTATTTTGAGGCCGTTACAGCGTGGTATACTTCAGTTTACGGGTTTTAAGGTTTTAACGCCGCATGTGGTGTACGGGCCTGCAAGAATGAGCGGGGAGGAACGTGAATATGAATTAAAGCGCTGGGGAGATCGCCTTAGAATTGTGGCTGATGAGCCTGAATTTAATGTAGGTAAATATTGAGTAGGCTTTAGCATTACACATAAAAGCCCGGTTGCAACTACAACCGGGCTTTATAACTATCTTGATTCCTGGCTCTCTATCAAGCTGTGAGCTTTTTATACTTTATCCGCTTAGGCGTTACATCGCCTACACGTTTTTTGTGGTTCTCCTCGTATTCGCTATAGTTACCCTCAAAGAAGTACACCTGCGAGTTGCCTTCAAACGCCAGGATGTGCGTACAAACTCTGTCCAGGAACCAGCGGTCGTGGCTGATGATCACGGCGCAGCCGCCAAAGTTTTCAAGCGCTTCTTCCAGTGAGCGTAAAGTGTTTACGTCAATATCGTTGGTAGGCTCATCCAGTAACAGTACGTTGGATCCTTTGGTTAAGGTAATAGCCAAGTGCACACGGTTACGCTCACCGCCCGATAGCACACCCACTTTTTTCTGCTGGTCGGCACCGTTAAAGTTAAACTTGGAAACGTAGGCACGCGAGTTAAGCGGGCGGTTGCCTACCATAATGTTATCCGTGCCGCCGGTAATATTCTCCCAAACCGATTTATTAGGGTCAAGGTCGTCATGCATCTGGTCAACATAACCAAGGGCTACCGTTTCACCCACGCGGAAAGTACCGGCATCGGGCTGGTCCTGCCCGGTAATTAAACGGAACAGGGTAGTTTTACCGGCACCGTTGGGGCCAATAATACCTACAATACCTGCCGGAGGCAGCGAGAAGCTGAGGTTCTCGAACAATACCTTATCCCCATAAGCCTTGGTAACGTTATTAGCTTCAATAACAATATTACCCAGGCGTGGGCCCGGCGGAATGAACAGCTCCAGTTTTTCTTCGCGCTCTTTAGTTTCCTCAGAAGCCAGTTTCTCGTAGTTGGATAAACGGGCCTTTGATTTGGCATGGCGGCCTTTGGCGCCCATACGCACCCATTCCAGCTCGCGCTCCAGGGTTTTCTGGCGTTTGCTCTCGCTTTTTTCTTCAGCGGCAAGGCGTTTAGCTTTCTGATCTAACCATGAGGAATAATTTCCCTTCCATGGGATACCCTCGCCACGGTCAAGCTCCAGTATCCAGCCGGCCACGTTATCCAGGAAATAACGGTCGTGCGTTACGGCGATAACGGTACCCTTATATTGCTGCAGGTGGTGTTCCAACCAATCTATAGATTCGGCATCCAGGTGGTTGGTAGGCTCATCCAGCAACAACACATCAGGTTCCTGCAACAGCAGGCGGCACAGGGCCACGCGGCGGCGCTCACCACCTGATAGAACCGAAATTTTAGTATCCGGCTCGGGGCAGCGCAGGGCATCCATCGCGCGCTCCAGTTTGGTATCCAGTTCCCAGGCGTTGGTAGCATCGATCTTATCTTGCAATTCGCCCTGGCGGTTCATCAGCTTCTCCATTTTATCGGCATCACTGTAATACTCTTCCAGGCCAAATTTTTCGTTGATCTCTTCGTACTCCTTCAATAGAGCAGTGGTTTCTGCCACACCTTCTTCTACTATTTCACGTACAGTTTTTTCGGGGTCGAGCTCAGGCTCCTGGCTCAGGTAACCTACGCTGTAGCCCGGCGAAAAAACCACCTCGCCAATATTGGTCTTATCAATACCGGCGATAATTTTTAACAGCGATGATTTACCGGAGCCGTTTAAACCGATAACGCCTATTTTGGCGCCGTAAAAGAACGACAGGTATATGTTTTTCAGCACTGTTTTTTGCGGCGGGTAAACCTTACTTACGCCGGCCATTGAAAAAATGATCTTTTCGTCAGCCATAAAAATTTATTGATTTATACTTAGGGAGAGCAAATATAGGATTTGAAATGTGGATTGGTGGAGAATTTTTCATCTCAAATTCATCCCATTATTTGTATCTTTCAAAGTAAATCGTTTGGTTTGCTAATATCGTGTTTCATGCCGTTGGTACACTTGCACAACACCATGCCGTAATGGCATAAAACATGACTAATTGCCCTGCAAGTGCATAGTCGCGATAATTTTTATCCGGCTTAAACTATTTGAGCGGTGCAACATCAAATAATAAATGTTTTATTTGTTTATACCCGTGTTCAAACGTTTATTTACGGTTTGGGCAAACAAAACAAGGCCGTACGAATTAAATTTTTATCCGCTTTTATCATCCGATTGTCTGTTAATATTTGATGTAGAAAAGTTGGCAACATTGTTGTTAAAAAAATAAAAATCGGCTTAACCTGGTGAAACAAATATTAGATTAGGACGATCATAATCAGAAAGGTATATATGGAAGCTAAATTTTCGCCACGGGTTAAAGATGTGATACAGTACAGCCGCGAGGAGGCACTGCGCCTTGGGCATGATTATATTGGTACGGAGCATCTTTTGCTTGGCCTTATCCGTGATGGAGATGGCGTGGCAATTAAACTATTGAAAGGGCTGGCCGTTGATACCGCTAAATTACGCCGTGCTGTTGAGGATGCTGTAAAAGGAACAATAGGCACAAATGTACATATAGGCAGTATCCCGCTAACCAAACAAGCCGAAAAGGTATTAAAGATAACTTACCTCGAAGCCAAAATATTTAAAAGCGATGTAATAGGTACCGAACACCTGTTGCTATCCATACTGCGCGATGAGGATAACATCGCCTCACAGATACTGATGCAGTTTAACGTAAACTACGAAGTGTTTAAAGGAGAAGTAGAATCGAGCAAGAACGATATTACGGATGAAATGCCGGGTTCATCAACCGGTGGTGACGATGACTTTAAAGAGGATGATTCTTTCACCCAACCTAAAAAGGTATCAGACATCAAATCCAAAACGCCTGTACTGGATAACTTTGGCCGCGACCTGACCAAAGCTGCCGAGGAAGGTAAGCTTGACCCCATTGTTGGCCGTGAAAAAGAGATAGAGCGTGTATCGCAGATATTATCGCGCCGTAAAAAGAACAATCCTATTTTAATAGGTGAGCCGGGTGTTGGTAAATCTGCCATAGCGGAAGGTTTAGCCTTACGCATTGTACAACGCAAGGTATCGCGCGTGTTGTTTAATAAACGCGTGGTTACGCTTGACCTTGCCTCGCTGGTTGCCGGTACCAAATACCGCGGGCAGTTTGAGGAGCGTATGAAAGCAGTGATGAACGAACTGGAAAAATCTCCGGACGTGATCCTGTTTATTGACGAGATACACACCATTGTAGGCGCAGGTGGTGCTTCAGGCTCACTGGATGCATCTAACATGTTTAAACCTGCCCTGGCGCGTGGAGAGATACAATGCATCGGTGCTACTACATTGGATGAGTACCGCCAGTATATTGAAAAAGATGGCGCTTTAGACCGCCGTTTCCAAAAGGTAATGGTAGAGCCCGCTACGCCTGATGAAACTGTAGAGATACTGAACCGCATCAAAGAGAAGTATGAGGAGCACCACGGTGTTACGTATACCGACGAGGCTATTAACGCCTGTGTTACCTTAACCACACGTTATATTACCGACCGCTTTTTACCAGATAAGGCTATTGACGCTTTGGACGAGGCTGGTTCACGCGTACACTTGACTAATATCCATGTTCCGCAAAATATCCTGGATATTGAGCAGAAGATAGAGCAGATAAAGGTAGAAAAGAACAAAGTAGTGCGCAGCCAGAAATACGAAGAAGCTGCCAAACTTCGCGACACCGAAAAACACCTGCTGGAAGAACTTGACCAGGCTAAAGCTGCCTGGGAAGCTGAAACTAAAGCGAAACGTTACACCGTAACTGAAGATAACGTTGCCGAAGTAGTAAGCATGATGACCGGTATACCGGTACAGCGTGTTGGCCAGGCGGATAGCGCCAAATTATTGGCCATGTCTGAAACTATCAGCGGTAAAATTATTGGTCAGGATGATGCCATCAAAAAGCTTACGCGTGCTATACAACGTACCCGTGCAGGCCTTAAAGATCCTAAGAAACCAATTGGTTCATTTATATTCTTAGGCCCTACCGGTGTAGGTAAAACTGAGCTGGCTAAAGAACTTGCCCGCTTTATGTTTGATACCGAGGACGCGCTGATACAGATTGATATGAGCGAGTACATGGAGAAATTCGCGGTATCTCGTTTAGTGGGAGCGCCTCCGGGCTATGTAGGTTACGAAGAAGGCGGACAGCTTACCGAAAAGGTACGCCGTAAACCATACGCGGTGGTATTGTTGGATGAGATAGAGAAAGCTCACCCTGATGTGTTCAACATCTTGTTACAGGTGCTGGACGAAGGTCAGTTGACCGACTCGCTGGGCCGCAAGGTGGATTTCAGGAATACCATCATCATCATGACCTCCAATATTGGCGCACGCCAGTTGAAAGATTTTGGTCAGGGTGTAGGTTTCAGCACCAGCGCCAAAACCACACAAGCCGAAGCACATTCGCGCGGTGTGATAGAGAACGCGCTGAAACGTGCCTTTGCGCCGGAGTTCCTGAACCGTATTGATGACGTGATCGTGTTTAACTCATTGGGTAAAGACGAGATATTCAAGATCATTGATATTGAGCTTGCCGCTTTATTTGGCCGTGTGAACACACTGGGTTATAAAATTGAGCTTACGCTTGAAGCCAAAGAGTTTATTGCCGAGAAAGGTTATGATTCGCAATTTGGGGCAAGGCCGCTTAAACGCGCCATCCAGAAATACCTGGAAGATCCGATTGCCGAAGAGATACTCAAAGGTGAATTAACCGAAGGCGACACCCTGATTGTTGATTACGACAAAGAAGCCAATGAAATAAAGGTTTCTGACAAAAAGGGCGAAAACAAGGAGCCAAAAGAAGAAGAGCAGAAGTAATCATCTGTTAATCATACAAAATCCCGCTTATTGTGTAAGCGGGATTTTTTTGTTTTAGGCTTTTGTAAATAATATTTTAAGTACAGTTAAACCTTGCCCGAAAATTTTATTCATAATCATATAAAACAAATACGAAACAGCTGTTATTATAATGATTACAATGGTTGGATTAAACAATTTATCACACCATTAAACCGTTAAATAGCGGAATAAAAAAATTTACATTTATGAAAAAACTCTTATCTATTATCTGCGTAGCTGTTATTGCACTTACAGCAGCATCATGTAAAAAAGAAACTGTTGTACAAGGTGGTAATACTAATCGCACAGTTTACGCAACAAATGTTTCTAACTGGCAACTGGTAACCGATGGCGGTGGTTCTTACGTAATGGACATTAATGTACCAGCCCTGGATAAAACCTACAGCGAAAATGGCGCCGTATTAGTTTACATAGCGCCTCCGGGCAGTACTGAGTGGGAACAGATCCCTGAAACCTTTAACGGCCGCGCTTACAGCTTTACGCATGATGTAGGCCGAGTATCTATTTACGCGCAAAACCCTTCAGGTTCGGGTACGCCTGTCTTGCCTCCGGCTATCGACGTGAAGATCGTATTGATCGATTCTAATATTAATTAATTACAATAAAGATATAAAACAAGAAGAGCGGGCCTAATGGTCCGCTCTTCTTGTTTTATATACCACCTTTAAGGTTTATTTCTCCATTTGCTCAATAACCGCCTGGGTTACACCGGTGAAAGAGAAACCACCATCGTGGAAAAGGTTTTGCATAGTTACCATGCGGGTAAGGTCGCTAAACAGGGTTACGCAGTAATCAGCGCATTGGTTAGCGTCAGCGTTGCCCAGGGGGCTCATCTTTTCGGCATAATTAATAAAACCATCAAAGCCCTTTACGCCGCTACCTGCGGTAGTACGGGTTGGCGATTGTGATACCGTGTTGATACGCACGTGCTTTTTAACACCATACTGGTAACCAAAGTTACGGGCTATACTTTCCAGGTAGGCTTTATTATCGGCCATATCATTATAGTCAGGGAATACGCGTTGAGCGGCAATATACGTAAGTGCCAGTACAGAACCCCACTCGTTAATGGCGTCCATTTTCATGGCTGTTTGCAGCACACGGTGAAAGCTTAACGCTGATATATCTAAACCTTTATGGGTAAACTCGTAGTTGTTTTCGGCATAGGTTAAACCCTTACGCACGTTAAGGCTCATGCCAATAGAGTGCAAAATAAAATCAACACCGCCGCCAAAGTGCTCCAGTGTTTTGGTGAACAGGTTATTAATATCTTCAGTGCTGGTAACATCAGCCGGGATAACCGGCGCGTTGCATTCTTCGGCAAGTTTGTTTAACTCGCCCATGCGCAAAGCCAGCGGAGAGTTGGTTAAAACTATTTCAGCGCCTTCTTCGTGGCAGCGTTGTGCTACCTTCCACGCGATCGACTGCTCGTTAAGCGCGCCAAATATGATACCTTTTTTGCCCTTTAATAAATTGTAAGCCATCTATTTTAAGTTTGGTTTGAAGCTGTAAAGTTATAAAATTAGTTTGCAGTTTACTACTTGTCATGCTGAACGTGAGTGAAGCATCTGTTTGCGTATATACATAGTGTACAACAGATTCTTCGCTGTCGCTCAGAATGACAAAATGATTTACAGCGAAAGCAATTCCCTCGCGTTTTGCAACGCGCTTTCTCCCGGGTTATCTCCACTCAGCATTTTGGCTATTTCGGTAACACGTTCTTCGGGGCTAAGCTTTTTCAAACGGGTGTTGGTAATGCTGCCTTCATTATCCTTGTAAACAAAATAATGGCTGCTGCCTTTGCCGGCTATTTGCGGCAGGTGGGTTATGGTGATCACCTGCAGGTTCTGCGATAGACGTTCCATCACCAGACCTACCTTGTTGGCCACTTCGCCACTTACACCGGTATCTATCTCATCAAAAATGATAGTTGGCAACGCGGTGTATTCGGCAATGATGGATTTAATGCTCAGCATTAAGCGGCTTAATTCACCGCCTGATGCCACCTTGCTCATATCGGCCAACGCATGGCCCTTATTAGCCGAGAACATGAAACGAATAGAATCAATGCCGTTTTTGGTAAGATGGTCTGTAAGTCCGTTAGTCCGTGAGTCCGCAGAAGAATTTGTCTTTCCGACTTCCGGACTTTCTGACTTCGCGACTTCCTGCTCTATATTTAACGCCGAATTATTCATACCCATTTCGGCAAGGGTAGCCAGTACTTTATCCTCAATAACCGGTATAGCTTTTTTACGATTGGTGGAAAGCTGCGTCGCCAGTTGCTCAAGTTCATGCCGGGCGGCATTTATCTCTTGTTGCAACTTCTCTACCGCCTCATCGCCGAAAACGGCTTGCTGTATCTTGTCAGACAGGTCATTTTGAATATCCAAAAGCTCCTGATTGGTGCTTACGCGATGTTTCTTTTGCAGATTGTAGATAAGGCTTAACCGGGTATTTACTTCTTCGGCACGGGCCTCATCGGTAAAGGTTTTCTGTTCAATATTCTCTAATTCGGCCGCTATATCTTTCAGCTCTATCAGCGTGCTTTTTAAACGCTCATTTAAAGCTTCTACTTCGGTATTATATTTTTCAATACCATTAAGCTGCTGGCCGGCCTCGCGTAATTGGATAATAGCGGAAGTTTCTCCTTCGTGCATCAGGTAGTGCGCGCCAAGCAGGTTGCGTTTTATTTCTTCGGCGTTGTTAAGGGTAGCCAGTTCTTTTTCCAGGCCGTCCTGTTCATCTTCGGCTAAGGCGGCTTTCTCCAGTTCATCAAACTGGAACTGGTAGTAATCAAGGTCGGCTTTGGCTTTATCGTTTTCCTCTATCAGTTGTTGCAGGCGGCTTAACGATTTACGATACGCGCGATATTTGGTACGGTATTGAGCTAACAGATCGGTATGCCCGGCAACGCCATCTACCACCAATAGCTGAAACTCCGGGTCGTTTATTTCGCGGGTGGCATGCTGCGAGTGGATATCGATCAGCTTTTCGCCCAACTGCTTTAGCGTATTCAGGTTAACTGGCGTATCATTCACAAAAGCGCGCGATTTGCCATCAGCAGATATTTCGCGGCGCAATACCGTTTCACTTTCGTGGTCGAGGTCGTTATCCTCAAAAAAGTCAGTAAGATGAAACCCTGCAATTTTGAAAGCCCCCTCTATCACACACTTTTTCTGCTGGTTAAAAAAGTAACGACTCTCCGCACGTTGACCTAATATCAGCGACAGCGCACCCAGGATGATAGATTTACCGGCTCCGGTTTCGCCCGTTAATATGTTCAAACCTTTATCAAAATTGATTTCCAGGTTATCTATCAGCGCATAGTTTTGAATGGTTAGCCTTTGAAGCATAAAAAAAGTATCCCCTTTTATGAGGATACTAAATTACTAATTTTATTGGGATTAGTTGGAGAACGGTTAATAGTGATTAGTGAATTGTGATTAGTTACTAATTGGATATTCGATGCACAAACTAACCGTTCACTATTCTATTAATTTTCAGCAGGTGCTTGCTTAATGGGTTCATCATCAATACGAACATCGTCTTCCAGTTTAACTTCAGGCAAGTCGGCGTCAGGATGTGCCGCGCGATATGCCGCCAGTTTCTTACGGAATGTGGGGCTTGACGTGTAATCGTTTAACCTTTTGGTAGCATCTTTAAGCGCCCTTTGTTCATCGCGTATTTGCGGGCTGTTGGTTATATCGCTCATTTGCTTACCAAGCTGGCGCATTTTAGCCTCGGTAGCTTTCATATCCTTGCCGGCATAAGCGTTGCGCATACGTTCACCGGCTTGTTTCATGGCTTGCTGTTGTTTAACCATCTCCGGATCGTTGCTAATGGCTTTCATTTGATCGCCAAGGTCCTTCATTTGTGTATTCAGGTCTTTCACATCAGCCGGGATGTTTTTTTCCAATTCGTCCTTGTATTTTCTGTAGTTAGGATCCCAGTCTTTTTCTTGATAACTGTGCGTGGCGTCCAGGTCAATATTGTATTTCTTGGCGATGCGGGCATTAAGAGCTTTAAACTCTTTTGAATCATAATATTTACCCATCTTCTCGCCAACGGCGCCCATGCGGCTACCCAGTTTTTCCATTTCCTTGCCTTTGCCATCCCATAACTTTCCGTAATCGGCAGCTGCGAGTTCCTGGGCTTTAAGCGATTGTTTAACGGCATCACTTTCGTAATAAGCCGACATTTCGGCACCTAACTTTTCCAGTTGCGCGCTTTGCGCTTTAAAATCGGGGCTATCGTAATATTTGCCAATTGCTTCGCCGTGTTTCTCCACTTCTTTGCTTAGCCTGTCAAGCTCCGCATCTTTAAAGCCACTGTAGTTTACGCCACCAATGTAGTGGTTATCCCATGAACGGACATGGGTAACTGCTTTTCTTTTAGCGGTCCTGGCAGCTTTCGCGGGCTGTTTAGCCGGGATGGTATCGCCGGTAATGATAGTTTTGATGGCAGGCACCAGGGCTTTTACTGAAACTTTACCTTGTGCTATCTCGGGTTTTAATAGCGCTATACTACAGGCGCTAACGGTTAATATAAGCATAGCCACTATTGTTGGCCTAATGCTTGGGATTTGTTTTTTAGTTTTCATGATACGTTCAATACGGTTTAACAAATGGTACTTTTTACCTGTTACCGCCAGCGCTAACTGTAACTGGTTTTGGCGGCTCTGTTCAAGCTTAAACAAAGCCTTAGCGTATATAACCGGCGTAGCTGTTGCGTTTACTACCATGTCGTCACATGCGTTCTCGCGTTCTTCGCCAATTATTTTGTTGATCAACAATACACAGGGATTAAAGAACAACAGTGTGGCAATCACCTGCTGCAGCAGATTAACCAGGTAGTCGTTACGTTTAATATGTGCAAGCTCGTGTAAAAGGATGGCCTCAATTTCATCGGCCTCCAGGTATGTAGAAAGTGTTACGGGCAGCAATATTACCGGTTTAAGGTAACCCGCAATGCAGGGCACATCAACCATAGCGCTAAAGCCTACCTGTACTTTTTTAGTGATCTCGAATTTTGCGGCAAACCGGCTGATCTGCGATTGCAGCTGCACGCCAAGGCTCATACCGCGCTTAATAGCTTTTATGCGGTGGTGCGCAAACACCACTTTACCTACGTTAAGCAGTAAGCCCATCGCATAAGCACCAGCTATATAAGGCATATAGTTCTGTATGGTATAATAATAGCGTACCGAAGCGGCATCAACGTTCCTGAATGGCTTTGGTAATTCCATCAGGAGCGGCATATTGGCCAGCGTAGTGGGTTGGGTAAGCCAATTATAAGCCTGTACCTCATTAACCAGGGTGTAGCCAAACCATACGGTAATGGCTAATAACGCAGCCACGGCAAGTAAATATTTATGCGAAGCCGTTAACCAGCGGTTTGCTGCCAGCAAAGCTACCTTGAGTAAAAAATAGATAAAAAGCCCCTGCCACAGCGAGTGCACAATAGCAATGCCTAATACCTGGCTGATGTTGTAAAGGATGTTTTGCATAACAGTTTTTTTTGAAATTCTAAAAGCTAAACTCTAATAAGAAACTCTAAATTCTAATTGTTACCCTGATCTCTAATCTCTAATCTCTAATTAACTAATCTCTATTTTTCGCCCCCCTCAAACTGATCGAGGAAGTTCTTGATAGCGTCTATCTCGTCTTTTGAGGCACGGTGCTGTCCCAGGGCTTGTATCACCAGGTCGGCAGTGGAGCCTTTAAACACAGTCGATAGTATTTTGTCCAAAGCGCCCTGTTGTGCCTGCTCACGGGTGATGAGCGCTTTATATAAATGCGTTTTTGAGGTGGTATCGCGCTCTACCAAACCTTTATCATGCATGATCTGCATCAGCTTAAGAGTGGTGGTATATCCTGCATCCTTGCTTTTTGCCAGTTCGTCATGCACGTCGCGTACGCTGCACTGCCCTTTTTTCCAAATGATCTGTAATATCTCCAGTTCGCTTTCCGTTGGTTTTAAATCCATCTTTTTCTCTATCTACGAATTTCCTCGTACAAATATGTACGACATTTTTCGTAGATGCAAATTTATTTTGAAATTTATTTTTTGCTTCCTGTATAATAGACGCATAATTGGCTACGGCGTTACAGGTAAAGCAAGGCAATTGTCATATAAAAGCAGCATAACGGGGCATTTAAAGGGCTACATCGTATATTTGCGTTATGGAAATTTACACCCTTAGCGAAGGCTCTTATTCTGTTGACAGTACAAAAAAGTTTATCCCCTTTAACCCCGAAACAGATAATCGCAGGGACCGCCCGGGGTCGTTATTTATCCATGTTAACCCGTTCCTCATCAAAACCGCGGATGATCTGATACTGCTTGATGCCGGTTTGGGCTATAAAGATACCAGGGATGAGTTGATACTGCACCAGAATATCCGTAATGCGGGTTTTGAACCGGAAGAGGTAACGCTGGTGCTGATGTCGCACCTGCATTACGACCACTCTGGGGGGCTGGTGGTTGAGCGGGGCGGTCAGTTATTACCCAGCTTTCCGCAGGCGCGCCACGTAATACAACGCCAGGAATTTGAGTTTGCATTAACCGGTACATCAAGCTCATACCATAAGGAAATATTTGAGGCCTTACAGCAAAGCGCTACTATTGATTTTGTAGATGGAGATGGCGAATATAAGCAAGGTATAAGTTACGAGCTATCGGCAGGGCACAGCAAATTTCACCAGGTTTTCTGGATGGAGTTTGAAGGGAAAAAAGTGTTCTTTGGCGGCGATGAACTACCGGAACCCGAACAACTGATCAGGAAGTTTGTGGCTAAATATGACTACGACGGGCAGCGTTCTGCCGAATTACGCATACAGTACGGAAAAAAAGCGGCGGCAGAGGGCGATATCTGCCTGTTCTATCATTCACGTAACATCACCGCAGGTACGATCAGCTACAATGGCGAACAGTTTACCGTTAACACTATTTAAAAAGAAACCCCAAAGAGCTCTTTGATCTTTTCGACGTTCAGAGGTTTAGATATAAAATCTTTCACAAGCGGGTAGGAGCGGGCCTTGTTAATATCATTACTGAATACCGACGAAGAAATAATATAGATCTTGGTTTTCGCCAGCGGATCGATGTTGAGGCGTTTATATTCGTCCAGAAACTCCCAGCCATTCATGATAGGCATATTAATATCCAGCAAAATATAATCTGGTAATTTATTAGGGTCGTTTTGCTGTATCTCCAACAGCTGGTCAATAGCGAATTTACCATTCAGGCAGGCCATAATCTCAGTATTGGTCAAAGCTTTCTTGATCAACTTTATCGAAATAAAGTTGTTTATCTCATCATCATCAACCAATAAAACGCTTACAGTTCTGTCGTTATTAGGGCTCATAGTATCATTATACGTATCAAACTAAAAAAAGGTTTTACCCCCTTTAGTTGTAAAGTGCGTTTTTTATCAAATTCTTAAAAAAAGCGGAGCCTTCCCATAAAGGTAAGGCTCCACAAATATGTTTATCAGGCACTTATTGTGCTGAAAGACAAATAGAGAATAATTATAATCAGGTGCCGTATTCAGGCGTGGTTACTTCGCTTTCCTCAAACTCATAATCAGTAAGTGGCGGGCAAGAGCAGATCAATGTACGGTCGCCGTAAGTGTCATTTACCCTGCCAACTGATGGCCAAAATTTAAACTGCGCCACATAAGGCAGCGGGTAAGCTGCTTTCTGGCGGGTGTAAGGGTGCTCCCACTCATTGCCGGTAATTACAGCGGCAGTATGCGGCGCATTTTTAAGCGGATTATCTGTTTTATCTGATAAGCCTTTTTCTACATCGTCAATCTCATGGCGGATAGAGATCATAGCATCGCAGAAACGGTCAAGTTCGTGCTTAGGCTCAGATTCGGTTGGCTCAACCATTACCGTGCCTGCAACCGGGAACGATACCGTTGGCGCGTGGAAGCCATAATCCATCAAACGTTTGGCAATATCTGTAACCTCGATACCGAAAGGTTTGAAAGAGCGGCAATCTAATATCATCTCATGCGCGCAGCGGCCGTTGGTGCCAGTGTATAATACAGGGTAGTGGTGCTCTAAGCGAGATTTGATGTAGTTAGCGTTAAGGATAGCGTAACGGGTAGCATTGGTTAAACCCTCTCCGCCCATCATGGCGATGTACGCGTGAGAGATCAACAAAATAGATGCTGAACCCCAAGGCGCCGCAGATACCGCGTGAATAGCTTTACCGTTATCAATATCAACTACCGCATGGCCCGGCAAATACGGAACCAGGTGTTTTGCCACACCGATAGGGCCCATGCCAGGGCCACCGCCACCGTGTGGTATACAGAAGGTTTTGTGCAGGTTTAGGTGGCAAACATCCGCGCCAATGTTGGCCGGGCTGGTTAAGCCTACCTGCGCGTTCATGTTAGCGCCATCCATATATACCTGGCCACCATGCTGGTGAATAGTTTCACATATTTCGATGATCGACTCCTCAAATACACCGTGGGTAGATGGGTAGGTCACCATCAGGCATGACAGGTCGTTACTGTATTGTTCTGCTTTCGCTTTCAGGTCGGCAACATCAATGTTACCGTTATCGTCGCATTTTACTACTACGATCTTCATGCCGGCCATCGCGGCAGATGCCGGGTTGGTACCGTGTGCCGATGCAGGGATCAACGCTACGTTACGTTGACCATCGCCCCTGTCCATGTGGTAAGCGCGGATAACCATTAAACCGGCATATTCGCCCTGTGCGCCCGCGTTTGGCTGCAAGCTCATGGATGCGAAACCGGTGATCTCGCTCAGCCATTTGTTCAGCTCATCAAACATCTGCATGTAGCCGCCTACCTGGTCGGTTGGTGCGAAGGGGTGCATTTTGCTGAATTCGGCCCAGGTAACCGGTATCATCTCGGTGGTCGCGTTCAGTTTCATGGTACATGAGCCTAAAGCGATCATGGAGTGGCAAAGCGAAAGGTCTTTTGCTTCTAATGATTTTATATAACGCAGCATCTCATGCTCTGAGTGGTGCGTGTTGAATAACGCGTGGGTTAAAAAATCAGAAGTACGTTGCAGTTCTGATGGGATAACACCTTCTACGTTTTCTTTATGCGTGTCGAAATTGGCATCGTTCAGCGTTTTGCCTTTTACCTTGGCAAAGAAACGAACGATGGTTTCTATATCTTTTAGCGAAGTGGTTTCATCCAAAGAAATGGTGACAACCGAACCATTGTAATGCAGGTTCACTTCGTTATTTAAAGCTTCTGAATGTACCGGGCCTATCAGTTCGCCCAGGTCAAATTTTAGGGTGTCAAAGTAAGCTTTGTTTTGCTGCTCGTAACCCAGATCGGCTAATGATTTAGCCAGCAATACCGACAAACCATGGATACGCTCCGCGATCAGTTTCAAGCCCTGCGGGCCATGGTACACGGCATACATACCGGCCATAATGGCTAACAGTGCCTGCGCGGTACAGATGTTTGAAGTTGCTTTATCGCGGCGGATGTGCTGCTCACGGGTTTGCAGCGCCATACGCAAGGCATAGTTGCCCGCGCTGTCAATAGTTACACCAATGATACGGCCGGGGATAGAGCGTTTGTACTCCTCTTTAGTAGCAAAGAACGCCGCATGCGGGCCACCGAAGCCCATAGGTACGCCAAAACGTTGCGAAGAACCTACAACAATATCGGCGCCCCACTCACCCGGAGGCGTTAAAAGCACCAGGCTCATCAGGTCGGCAACAACGGTAAGTTTAATGTTCTTTTCGTGTAAAGCCGAAGCAAAATCTTTATAGTTATACACCTCGCCGTTACCTGCCGGGTATTGAACTATGGCGCCAAACATATCTTCGGTCAGTTCAACATTGCGGTGGTCGCCTATCTGTAGTTTAATACCGAAAGGTTCGCTGCGGGTTTTAAGGATATCAATAGTTTGCGGGAACAGTTCCTCGCTCACAAAAAACACGTTGGCTTTTGTGTTTTTGCGCAGGCTGTATTGCATAAACATGGCCTCAGCCGCCGCGGTACCTTCGTCCAGTAAAGAGGCGTTGGCAATTTCCATACCGGTAAGATCAATGATCATGGTCTGGTAGTTCAGCAAAGCCTGTAAACGGCCCTGGGCTATCTCGGCCTGGTATGGGGTATACTGGGTATACCATCCGGGGTTTTCAAGAATGTTGCGCTGGATAACGCCGGGCACAATTACATCATAATAACCCTGGCCTATGTATGATTTAAATACCTTGTTCTTTGAAGCTGTTTGTTTAAGCGTATTCAGGTAATCAAATTCACTTTTCGCGGCTGGTAGGTTCAGCGGGTTCTTCAGCCTGATCTGCGCCGGGACGGTTTGGTCGATCAGTTCGTCGAGTGAATGAACACCGATCGTTTTTAACATTTTTTCGGTGTCGGCCTGGTTAGGAGCGATGTGCCTTTCCTGGAATTTTTCCTGGTAATTGATATTCAGCTTCATTGAAAAAGGGGTGCCTTTAAAATTTACCGCAAAGGTAGCGTTTTGCGGGCTGAATAACAACGCGTAATGTGATAGTGACAATGCTTTTACAAGCAGGCCGGTTATCCGTTAAACCAGCTGGCGCAGGTACATTTGTATGGTGTTTTCCAAACCGTAGTATAGCGCGTCGCTAATGAGCGCGTGGCCAATGCTTACCTCGTCCAGTGCAGGGATATTCTCCGCGAAGTATTTCAGGTTTTCCAGGTCAAGGTCGTGCCCGGCATTAATGCCTAAACTTAGTTGGTGAGCCTTTTCCGCCGCTTTAACATAAGGGGCAATAGCTTCTTCTTTATTATGGAGATAATTATGCGCGTAAGCTTCGGTATACAGTTCTATACGGTCGGTGCCGGTAGTAGCGGCCGCTTCCACCATCTCCACCACCGGGTCAACAAATATGGAAACGCGTATCCCCGCGTTTTTAAATACACCTATGATCTCTTTCAGGTAATCCTGGTTGCTAATAGTGTCCCAACCGTGGTTAGAGGTGATCTGGCCCAGGGCATCGGGTACCAGCGTAACCTGTTCGGGCTTAACGGCCAGCACCAGATCAACAAATTTTTGTTCCTGGCAATTACCTTCTATATTAAATTCTGTAGTGACTATCTTCTTCAGTTCGTAAACATCATTATAACGAATGTGGCGCTCATCCGGCCTCGGGTGTACGGTGATGCCCTGCGCGCCAAAATTTTCACAATCTTTGGCAACCTGTATCAGATCGGGGTTATTACCGCCACGTGAATTGCGTAAAGTGGCTATTTTATTGATATTTACCGATAACCTTGTCATAAGCAGAAAATTAATGATGTAGCGCAAATATCACTATTACGCTATAAACAATTCAAACAAATTTACGCTTATTGCTTTTTTGGAACATATGCGCCCTACAAGATACATCCTTACCGCTCTCATTATATTATTCAGCGCCAATGCCTTTAGCCAGGCCAATTACACCCGTATAACTAATTACAAGGTTTTTTACGGCTGGGCACATCTATATCCGCAGGATTGGATGGTGCTGCGCAGCTTTGAGAATGGTAACCGCCCTTATTACCTGATGGTAAACCCGCAAACGCTGCAAACCAAGGTAACCGAGGCCGGTTTTTACCAGGTAAAACCTTTATCTGTAGAGCAGGCGCGCAAGCTGTTTGCCAACACCGCCTATGTAAATGCGCTGCAAAGCGCCGAAAAGCATTCTGTAACCATACAGGATGCCGGTATTGAGCGCGGGTTGCCGGAAGAAACCGGCATTAGCCTTACTGCCGACCTGTGCCCATCGCACAGGCCGCTTGACAGGCGCATTTTTGTGGATATTATTAAGGGGTTCCGTACGGTTGAGCAGCCTGTACCTGTAGCATTATCCGTTAGCGGGCTATGGATGCTGCACCACATGGCCGACCTGAACTGGCTAAAAGATCTGCAAGCCAAACGGCAGATATACATTACCTGGGTAAACCATTCCTATAACCATAGGGTTAGCGCTACCGCGCCGCTTAAAACTAACTTTTTACTGGAGCCAGGTACCAATATCAATACCGAGGTGCTGGAAACCGAAAAGCTGATGCTGGCCAACGGTCTGCTGCCTTCTGTTTTCTTCAGGTTCCCCGGCCTGGTGTCAGACCAGCAGCTGGTTTACAAAATTACCGGTTTCGGGCTGATACCTATCGGTACCGATGCCTGGCTGGCCAAGGGCCAGCAGCCACAGGCAGGTAGTATAGTACTGATACATGGTAACGGCAATGAGCCGGTTGGGGTGAATGATTTTATTAACCTGCTGAAGCAAAAAGCGCCATCCATTGCCAAAAAGCAATGGTTGTTGTATGATCTGCGCGAAACAGTTGAAGAAGATGCCGATGTGAAAAGATAGTATCTTGCTTCATGCGTCCGGTACTTGGTTTCAGCTGCTATTGCTATTATTAACGGCATTCAACAAAAAAGCCCCGCATTAGCGGGGCTTTTGATATGATTTATAGCCGGTTAGGACATTTTTAGTTTCTTTTGGATGTCGGCCACATAGCCTTTGAACTTCTTATCGGTATCAATTAAGTCCTCGACGGTTTGGCAGGCGTAGATAACGGTAGAGTGGTCGCGGCCGCCAAAGAAATGGCCGATAGATTTTAATGAACTTTTGGTGTGAGCCTTAGCCAGGTACATAGATATCTGGCGGGCCTGTACAATTTCGCGTTTGCGGGTTTGCGATTTAACCATCTCAATAGGGACCTCAAAGTACTCGCAAACCAGGCTCTGGATGTATTCCATTGAAATTTCCTTGGCAGAATTTTTTACAAAATTCTTCAGCATTTGCTTGGCCAGGTTCAGGTCTATCTCTTTGCGGTTAAGGGTTGATTGCGCCAGTAAGGATACCATAGCGCCTTCCAGTTCACGCACGTTATTATCAATGTTGTGGGCTACGTATTCCACCACCTCATGTGATAGCTCGATGCCATCCTGGTAGATCTTGTTCTTGAGGATAGCCATACGGGTTTCCAGGTCAGGAACCTGCAGATCGGCAGACAAACCCCACTTAAAGCGCGATAATAAACGCTCCTCTAAACCGGCCAGGTCCTTAGGGGCTTTATCTGATGTAATGATCAGCTGCTTGCCGCTCTGGTGCAGGTGGTTGAAAATATGGAAGAAGAAATCCTGTGTTTTTTCCTTACCCGCGAAGTTGTGCACATCATCCATAATGAGCACGTCAATCGCCTGGTAAAAGTTTACAAAATCGTTTATGTTATTGTGCTTAAGCGCGTCAACAAACTGCTGGGTAAACTTTTCGCAGCTTACATATAATACCAGTTTATCGGGCAGGGTGCGCTTTATCTCGTTGCCAATAGCTTGTGCCAGGTGAGTTTTACCCAAACCAACACCACCGTATATCATTAAAGGGTTAAACGAGGTGCCGCCGGGTTTTGCCGCTACGGCATAACCTGCTGAGCGGGCCAAACGGTTACAATCGCCTTCTACAAAGTTTTCAAAGGTATAGTTACGGTTTAGCTGAGGGTCAACATTCAGCTTTTTAAGGCCCGGTATCACAAACGGGTTCTTAATGTCTTTATTAATAGAAATGGGTATCGGCATAGACTGATTTTTAGCTTCGGCACCATTTCCGTTTGAGGGCATGTTGGTAGTATAGGGCTTTGGTGATGACGATTGCTCTACAACAATGTTGTATTCCAAACGGCCTTCATCGCCCAGTTGCTTTTTAATGGTTTTGCGCAACAAACCTACGTAATGCTCCTCAAGCCATTCATAAAAGAATAAACTTGGTACCTGTATGGTTAGGACGCTTCCTTCCATCCGTAAAGCTTTAATTGGCTCAAACCAGGTTTTAAAGCTTTGTGCCGGTATGTTGTCTTTTATGATCTGAAGGCAGCTATTCCAAACGTTAGTACAAGTTTTTTCCATAATGAAGTATCAGTAATTTCTTGATTTCCAGTCTCCCAGATGCGGGCTTTACAGCCCGTTACGGAACATCGAATATTCTAAAAAAAAGCGGATTAAAAAATAAAATGTGAACTTTTTTAACAAATATATTTTCTAAAAAAAAGGCCTTTTTTGTGGTGTAAATACATATTTTTATTATATTTCGCGGGTAAAGGCGAAAAAACGGCCTCTGTTTTATCCTATCGCATTATTACGAGTTTCAACAACGAAAAGGTTTAAAATGTTGCAACTAAATCAATATAAAAACAATCTTTTTTAAGTTGAATTTTTTCTCTTATTAGGCAATTTTTTCTCCGTTAGTGTTCTCCGAAAACTTTTCGCAATTCGTCGGCAATTTCACCTAAGGTAGCGTAGCATTCAACGGCCGTTAAAATATAAGGCATCATGTTATCGATACCTTCAGCGGCAACCCTTAAATTCTGTAAGGCGGTTTCAACTTTACTGTTGTCGCGCTCCTTTTTGAGGGCATCAAGCTTTTGGGTTTGCTGTAAGCGGATAGAGTCGTCAATACGGAATACCGGCGGGTTTACTTCTTCCTGCTGGGTAAATTTGTTTACACCCACCAACACACGGGCCCCGCTTTCAATATCATTTTGGTACTCGTAAGCGGCAGCAGCTATTTCCTGCTGCATGTAATCCTGCTCAATGGCCTTTACCGAACCGCCCATGGCGTCTATCTTTTCTATATAGGTATAAGCGGCTGCTTCCAGCTCGTTGGTAAGCGCTTCTACAAAGTAGGAGCCGGCCAAGGGGTCAACCGTATCGGTAATGCCGCTTTCAAAAGCGATGATCTGCTGCGTGCGAAGGGCAATTTTAGCTGCCGCCTCCGTAGGTAAGGATAAAGCCTCATCGTACCCGTTAGTGTGGAGCGATTGCGTGCCGCCCAGCACCGCTGCAAGTGCCTGGTTGCTTACCCGCACAATATTATTCATGGGTTGCTGCGCGGTAAGGGTTGAGCCGCCCGTTTGCGTATGGAACCGCAGCTTTTGCGCTCCTGCATCTGTAGCGCCCAGCTTTTTAGTGATGTTGGCCCACATCCGTCGCGCCGCCCGGAATTTGGCTATCTCCTCAAAGAAATTGTTATGGCAGTTAAAGAAGAAAGACAGGCGTTTGGCGAACACATTAATATCTAAACCTTTTTCTAACGCGGCTTTGAGGTAAGTTTTACCGTTTGCCAGTGTAAAAGCCAGCTCTTGTACGGCGGTTGAACCCGCTTCGCGGATGTGATAGCCTGATATGGATATGGTGTTCCACTTAGGTACCTCTTTACTGCAGTATTCAAATATATCGGTAATCAACCGCATGGATGGCGCCGGCGGATATATATAGGTACCTCGCGCGGCATACTCCTTTAATATATCGTTCTGTATAGTGCCCGAGATCTGTTTAATGTCCGCGCCCTGTTTTTTAGCCAGTGCAATGTACATAGCCAGCAGGATGGAAGCGGTGGCATTAATGGTCATGGAGGTGGTGATATCCTTTAATTGTATACCATTAAATAAGATCTCCATATCCTTTAACGAGTCAATAGCTACGCCAACTTTACCTACCTCACCTTCGGCGAGGGGATGGTCGCTGTCATACCCGATCTGTGTAGGGAGGTCAAACGCCACGGACAGGCCCATGGTACCCTGGCTGAGCAGGTAATGGTAACGCTTGTTTGATTCTTCGGCAGTAGAGAAGCCGGCATACTGGCGCATGGTCCAGGGTTTGCCGCGGTACATATCCTTTTGTATACCCCTGGTGTAGGGGAATTCGCCGGGCAGCTCGTTCATGCCCGATGGCTCCGTGTAAACTTCCTTAAAGGTAATGCCGGAGGTAGTGGTAAATTTCTTATCAGCCATTTAGTTAAAATATTTGGTCCATATCTTTCTTTACGATGGCTGTAGCCAGTTCATAGGGGTTGTTCTCCAATGTTGCCAGGTGGTTGAGGATGGTTTTGCCCATATCCAGCCCGGTGGCATTGGGCGGCAGGCCCTGCATGGCATTGGTAACCAGGTTAATGGTATCATCCTTTATGCGTTTAACAGCGGCCCAGGCCTGGCTGCTCACGTATATTTGCTGGGTAACATTGTGCTGGTACTCGGTGCGTACCTCGTTTAATATCATATTATATAATTCGGCAGCACTATATGCGTTTGCATTAAGGCGTATGAGCATGTTGGCAGGGTCAATACGGTCAATAAGCAATACTGTGCGCTCGTAGGCCTGCAGGCGCAGCGGCAGGGTTTGGTTGCTGATGGCCTTGCGCAGTTCAAGGGCCTGCAGGTTTTGCGCTTTATCCATGTAAGGTTTAAACAGGTAAAAGGCAATATAGATAACGCCTACACCGGCAATGGTGTATTTTAAAATATCGAACAAATAAGTGTAACTGGCCATGTTTGTTTCTGTTAGGCAGAGGTCATAAATAATGTGGTCGCGACAAAAATCCGTATTTTAGATTTATATTTGTATAGTTTAATAAAAATAAGATGAGTGCTACTGTTGAAACATTAACCGCCCCCGTAACTTTTACCGAAGGCGCGGTAAAAGAACTTTATAAATTAAAAGAGCAACAGGAAATTGGCGACGATTTTGGCCTGCGTGTAGGTGTTGAAGGCGGCGGCTGCTCCGGCATGAACTACGTTTTAGGCTTTGACCAGAAAAAAGACGGCGACCAGGAATATAATATAGAAGGTATACGTGTATTTATGCACAAAGCGCATGGCCTGTACCTTGCCGGTATGCAAATAGATTTCCAGGACGGCCTTAACGCCCGCGGCTTCACCTTTAACAACCCTAATGCCGCCAGTACCTGTGGCTGCGGTTCATCATTTTCGGTATAACATTCCAATTGACATATGATATGAGAGGCGCCCTTAAACGAGGCGCCTCTTGTGTTTACATCAGTGTAAAAGGTCTTCCGCGACCACAGATCAGGTAGGTAGTGTTGGGATATTTTGATAACTTAAACAAATAAGTCCCGCGCGTGTAACAAAACGGTGTAACCGGTAGTCAAAAACAGCAAATTCCCTATATTATACATAATGGCCGTTAAAACAAGCCTGCGCGAAAACATTTCCATTGCCCTGCAATCTATTGGCGGTAACCGTTTACGCACCTCGCTAACCGCGCTTATTATTGCCATTGGTATTATGGCGCTGGTAGGCATATTAACCGCTATTGAAGGTATAAAGCAATACACCAATGATGCTTTTGCCGGGCTGGGGGCCAATTCCTTTACTTTACAGAACAGGGGTAGTGGTATCAGCTTTGGTAATGGCGGGCACCGAAAAATTTATCCGTCTATTACCTACGCGCAGGCCGAGCGTTTCGATAAGCTGTATAAACTGCCTGCCAAAGTAAGTGTCGACCTTAATGTTACCGGTACCGCTGTAGCCAAGTATAACAGCATTAAATCAAACCCTAATATTTCGGTAACCGGCAGTAATGATAATTACCTGGCCATTAAAGGACATAAGCTGGCCTTTGGGCGCAATTTTTCAGCTTCGGAACTGGAGCATGGCGCCAACGTCGTGATCGTAGGTGATGAGGTGAAAAAGAAATTGTTTAAGAATGAAGACCCCATCAATAAATCTATTTTGTTGGGCAGTAATAAATTTAGGGTTATTGGCGTTGTAGCGTCCAAAGGTAGTAACAGCTTCGGGGGCGATAAATTTTGCATTGTGCCATTGGCCAAAGCCCGTACCATTGCCGATACTTCCAGAAAACTTTCATACGCTATTACCATCAGCGTGCCAAGCGCCGATGTGCTGGATGCCAGTATAGGCGAGGCTACCTCGCTGATGCGTAACATCAGGGGGCTGCGCATAGGGCAGGATGATAACTTTGAAATTTCACGGAGCGACTCCATACAACAAGAACTTTCAGGCCAAATTACCGGCATGACCGCCGCCGGCTTCGCCATAGGCATTATTACTTTGCTGGGCGCGGCCATTGGTTTAATGAATATTATGCTGGTTTCGGTAACAGAGCGTACGCGCGAGATCGGCTTGCGGAAATCAATAGGAGCAACACCGACCGTTATACGCAGGCAGTTCCTGATAGAGGCTATTGTGATATGCCTCATAGGCGGTGTAGGCGGTATTATATTGGGTATGGCGGTAGGTAATTTAATAGCCGTACAAATTAGCGGGAGTTTTGTAGTGCCATGGTTCTGGCTTTTCGCCGCCATAGCCCTGTGTACCATTATTGGCCTGTCGTCAGGTTTTTATCCTGCAAAAAAAGCCTCCAGGCTTGATCCTGTTGAAGCTTTGAGATACGAATGATTTGATTTTAGATTTGGGGATTTTAGATTTACGATTTCATAATGCGCAGACATTTGTTATCGTAAAAATCCTTGTTTTATCTCTGATGATAGATTATAGAGTTACAAAAAGAAATGCCACTTGTGATCAAGCGGCATTTCTTTTTATCATCTGCACATCTGAAATCTGCACATTTAAAATCTGCATATCTGCACATCTGAAATCTGCATATCTACAAAGTACTGTTCTTTAATGGGTAATTAGTTAGGAGTTTTTCCAGGTAAGGCGTTTGCAGCGCCTTTTCAAAAGCGGCGGCATGGCGAGGGTGGTGCATGTCGCTTGAAATAAAGTCAACAATATCGGCATCCACCATTTGCTCGGCCTTTTTTTGTACGTGCTTACCGTAGTAACCCGTAAGCGATATGGTGTTCAGCTGCAGATCGCAGCCCCAGCTTTTCAGGTTCTGCATCTGTTCAATGCTCATATAGCTGTACCTTTCGGGGTGGGCCAGGATGGGTTTATAATCCATCTCGCGCATCTTTTCTATTACCGGTATCACGTTTGGCGGCTGGTTAATGAATGAAAGTTCAAACAGCACATGGTTGTCGCCCATGGTCATTACTTTTCTGTCTGTTACCCTTTTTTCAAAAGTCTCATCAAAGTAATGTTCGGCGGCGGCGGTAATAACAATATCAATCTGCTGCCTAACCAGCTCTTCTCTCAATATGGCAAGCGCGTTATTGATGCTATCGGCATCGTTACGGTAAAAATCAATCATGATATGGGGCGTGGCTATGATCCTTTTTATACCCAGCTCCATCATTTTTTTGATGAGTACAATTGATTCTTCGGGCGTTTGTGCCCCATCATCAATGCCCGGTAAGACATGTGAGTGCATGTCTACGCCAATGCTGCTGTAACTAAGGTTGCTAATTCTTTCGGGCTGCGCTTGCTTCTTCTTAAATAATCCAAACATCTCTATCGGTTAGCGTACTGCTCGTTGTAATAATCCTGGTAATGCCCGCTGGTTACATCATTAAGCCACTCCTCATTGTCCAGGTACCAGTCAACGGTTTTCTCCAGGCCCTGTTCAAAGGTAATGGATGGCTCCCAACCCAGTTCGTTCTTTAGCTTGGTAGCATCAATAGCATACCTGAGGTCGTGGCCGGCGCGGTCTGTTACAAAGGTAATGAGTTTAGCCGATTCGCCTTCCGCGCGGTTCAACTTGCGGTCGAGTATACTGCATAACAGGCGAATAAGGTCAATGTTTTTCCACTCGTTGTGGCCGCCTATGTTGTATGTATCACCGGCTTTAGCTTTATGGAATATCACATCAATGGCGCGTGCATGGTCTTCTACCCACAGCCAGTCGCGCACGTTCTCGCCTTTGCCGTAAACAGGCACCGGTTTGTTCTGGGTGATGTTATGGATAGCCAGTGGTATCAGTTTTTCAGGAAAATGGTACGAGCCATAGTTGTTTGAGCAGTTGGATGTAACGGTGTTAAGGCCGTAAGTATCATGGTAGGCGCGTACAAAATGGTCTGACCCTGCTTTAGAGGCCGAGTAGGGTGAGTGCGGGTCATAAGCCGTGGTTTCGGTAAACATATCTGTTTCGCCCAGCGTGCCGTACACCTCATCGGTAGATACGTGGTAGAAACGCTTGTTTTCGTAATGGCCCTTCCACAGGTTTTTGGCCGCGTTAAGCAGGTTTACGGTGCCCACCACATTGGTCATCACAAATTCCAGCGGGTTGGTAATGGAGCGGTCCACGTGCGATTCTGCTGCCAGGTGTATAACCGCGTCCGGTTTTTCCTGCTCAAAAAGGTTGTTGATAAACGCGATGTCAACAATGTCGCCTTTTACAAAGCGATAGTTAGGCGCATGTTCGATATCCTTTAGGTTGGCCAGGTTACCGGCGTAGGTAAGTTTATCCAGGTTAATGATCTGATAATCGGGATAGTTTGTTACAAAACGCCTTACTACATGCGAGCCTATAAAGCCTGCGCCGCCGGTAATGATAATTTTTTTCATGGTATACAGCTCAATTTTTAAAGCGGATTGGCCGCTATATATTGTTCCCATGCCCAGGCAGATGCCATCATGGTGTTCAGGTCAAGCTCGGCTTTCCAGTTCAGCTTTTCGGCAGATTTTGTAACGTCGCCCCAAACCTGTTCTACGTCGCCTTCGCGTTTAGGCCCTATCTGGTAGTTCAGCTTTACGCCGGTAGCCTGCTCAAAAGCGTTGATAACCTCTAATACCGATGAACCCGTACCCGTACCGATGTTAAACACATCATAACCTTTAAAGCTTGCTGTTTCCATCAGTTTTAAAGCCGCTACGTGCGCTTTGGCCAGGTCAACTACGTGTATATAATCGCGTATGCAGCTACCATCGGGCGTGTTGTACGTATCGCCGAACACGGTGATCTTTTCGCGTTTGCCAATGGCGGTTTGCGTAATAAAAGGCACCAGGTTTTGCGGCACGCCGTTAGGCAGCTCGCCTATCAGTGCGGTTTCATGCGCGCCTACCGGGTTAAAATAACGCAGGGCAATTACATTGAACTTGCTGCCCGCGGCTACCGTATCGCGCAGTATCTCTTCGGCAATTTGTTTGGTATTGCCATAGGGCGATTCGGCGGTTTTTACCGGTGCATCCTCCGTTACCGGCAATACATCCGGCTGGCCGTATACCGTACAGCTTGATGAGAAAACAAAGTTAAGCGGCTTGTGGCCGTATAACCTTAAGAGGTTAATAAGCGAATAAAAGTTATTGTAATAGTATTTTAGCGGGTTCTGCACCGATTCGCCCACCGCTTTTGAAGCGGCGAAATGGATAATGCCGCCAATGTCAGGCTCGTCCTGTATCAGTTTACTTACCGCATTTTCATCGCAAAGGTTCAGCTCATGAAATACGGGTGTAAAGCCCAGTATTTTAGTTAGCTGGTCTAATATTTTAATGTTTGAGTTGGATAGGTCGTCAACTATTACAGGGTCGTAACCCGCGTTAACCAATTCAACCACAGTGTGCGAGCCAATAAAGCCTAAACCGCCGGTAACTAAAATCTTCATTCGATAGTGTTTTTTAACCGTCAAAATAACGGTTAATTTTGCGCTTTACAAAATTATTTGCCCAGCGCTATTATTTGTTGTAATACGTAAAGTCCTTATGTTTTATTTCGTGCTCCGGTAACGATTTAAAGTATTCATAAGTGATCTTTAAACCCTCTGCCCTTGCTACTTTAGGTTCCCAGCCTAATATAGCCCTGGCTTTGGTAATATCCGGCCTGCGCTGCTTAGGATCATCTGTAGGCAGGGGCAGGCTGATCATTTCCTGATCGGTACCGGTAAGCTTAATAATTTCCTCACCAAATTCACGTATGGTGATCTCATCCGGGTTGCCTATGTTCATTGGCTGCGCATAATCGCTAAACAGCAAACGATAAATACCTTCAATCAGATCGTCAACATAGCAGAATGAGCGGGTTTGTGAGCCATCGCCAAACATGGTTAGCGGCTCGCCGCGTAAAGCCTGGCCAATAAAGGCAGGCAGCACACGGCCATCATTCAGGCGCATACGCGGGCCGTAGGTATTAAATATACGTACAATACGGGTTTCCAAACCGTGGAAGGTATGGTAAGCCATGGTGATAGATTCCTGAAAACGCTTGGCCTCATCATATACTCCGCGCGGGCCAACCGTATTTACGTTACCCCAATATTCTTCGGGCTGCGGGTTAACAGTAGGGTCGCCGTATATCTCTGATGTGGACGCGATAAGCATACGCGCGTTTTTAGCACGAGCCAACCCCAGCAGGTTATGCGTACCCAGTGAGCCTACCTTTAAGGTTTGGATAGGGATCTTCAGGTAATCAATAGGGCTGGCCGGTGAGGCAAAGTGCAATATGTAATGCAGCTCACCAGGTACATGCACAAATTTGGAAACATCATGGTTATAAAACTCGAAGTTCTCCAGTTTAAACAGATGCTCAATGTTGCGCAGGTCGCCGGTAATGAGGTTATCCATGCCGATAACATGGAAATCCTCTTTGATGAACCTATCGCAAAGGTGCGAGCCTAAAAAGCCTGCCGCACCTGTAATTAATACTCTTTTACGCGCCATTAGCTAATGATTTTACGTCCGATACTGTTATAGTAAAAACCTAAGTCGACCATCTTTTGCAGGTCGTACAGGTTACGGCCGTCAAAAATCACCTTGCTTGGCAGCAGTTCCGCTAAGCGGTCAAAATCAGGGGTACGGAAAACCGACCATTCTGTAACGATCAGTAACGCGTCGGCTTTGTTAAGCGCTTCATACTGGTCGGCAGCATAGTTGATCTTATCGCCAAGCAATGCTTTTACATTGTTCATGCCTTCCGGGTCATATACGGTAACGGTTGCACCGGCGGCAAGCAGTTCATCAATAATATACAGAGCGGGTGCTTCGCGTATATCATCCGTTTCGGGCTTAAATGCAAGGCCCCACATGGCAAAATGTTTGCCGCTTAAATTGTCTTTGTAATACTTTTTAAGTTTTTGTACCAGTACCTTTTTCTGTATCTCGTTAACTTCCATTACCGAGTTAAGGATTTTAAAGTCGTACTGGTTTTCTTCTGACGATTTGGCCAGCGCCTGCACATCCTTAGGGAAGCAGCTGCCGCCGTAACCAATACCCGAGAACAGGAAGCGGTTACCAATGCGGTTATCCGAACCAATACCGCGGCGTACCATATCCACATCGGCGCCCACCAGCTCGCACAGGTTGGCTATCTCGTTCATGAAAGATATTTTGGTAGCCAGGAAAGAGTTTGCAGCGTATTTGGTAAGCTCTGACGAACGCTCATCCATAAAAATAACAGGGTTACCCTGGCGTACATAAGGCGCGTAAAGTTCGCCCATCAGTTTGCGTGCGCGCTCATCAGTAGTACCTACTACCACACGGTCGGGTTTCATAAAGTCGTCAACGGCAACACCCTCGCGTAAAAACTCGGGGTTTGATACCACCGCGCATTCAATATTGGTGTTTTCTTTAATTACCGCTTTTACTTTATCGGCTGTACCTACAGGTACGGTTGATTTGGTGACGATCACCTTATAATCTGTAACCAGTTTAGCTATGTCTTTTGCCGCGCCCAGCACGTAGCTCAGGTCGGCAGATCCATCACCTCCCGGAGGAGTAGGCAGCGCCAGGAAAATAATTTCCGCGTGGGCAATGGCATCAGCAAGCACGCTGGTAAACAGCAAACGCTTCTGACTGATGTTGCGATGGAAAAGTAATTCGAGTCCCGGTTCGTAAATAGGGACCTTACCTTCCTGCATCATTTTAACTTTTTGTTCGTTAATGTCAACGCAGGTAACCTGGTTACCGGTTTCTGCCAGGCAAGTACCGGTCACCAGCCCAACATAGCCTGTGCCTACTACAGCAATTTTCATAGCTTATTTATGTTATTATGTTACTTTTATACCCGACGAAGATAATACTATTACCATAAAAAATGGTTTTCATTTACAACATCGGAATTCATTTATACTCTCTAATAGTACGTTTGGTTTCTCTTTATAAAAATAAAGCCAAACTATGGATAAATGGCCGTAAGCACCAGCAAATATCCGCTTTAGAATCGAGCATTTGGTTCCATTTTGCATCCCTGGGCGAATTTGAACAGGGAAGGCCGGTTCTGGAGGCAATAAGGGCACAGTATCCGCTTCAAAAAATTGTGGTAACTTTTTTCTCGCCCTCCGGCTACGAGCCCAGAAAGAACACGCCCCTTGCCGATGCTGTGTATTATTTGCCCCTTGATACGGCGGCCAATGCCCAACAGTTCATCAGCACCATTAGGCCGCAAATGGCCATTTTTACCAAGTATGAGTACTGGTACCACTTTTTTAACGAGTTACACGGGCAGCATATACCATTATATATCATATCGGGCATCTTTAGACCCGGGCAGGTTTTTTTTAAATGGTACGGTGGCCTGCACCGTAAAATGGTCAAAATGGTTACCTGGTTTTTTTTGCAGGATGCGCAATCGAAACAACTGCTGCACGATATTGGGGTAACCAATATAACCCTAAGCGGCGATACCCGGTTTGACAGGGTGTGGGCCAACGCACAGCAGCCAAAACATTTACCCGAGATTGAAAACTTTAAAGCAGGCCAAAAACTGTTTATTGCCGGCAGTACCTGGCCGCAGGACGAGCAGCTAATTGCCAACCTTATAACCCAACACCCCGACTGGAAATTCATTATTGCCCCGCATGAAGTAGGGGAAGATAAGATCAATTTGCTAATGAGCTTGCTGCCAGCGGATAAGACCCTGAAATTTTCACAGATCTCTGATCTTCAATCTCTAACCTCTAATCTCATAATTGACAACATCGGCATGCTTTCCTCGCTGTACCAATATGCCGATATAGCCTACATAGGCGGTGGTTTTGGCGCAGGTATACATAATACGCTGGAGGCGGCGGCTTTTGGCATGCCGGTGATCTTTGGGCCTAAGTATGATAAGTTTAAGGAAGCTAAAGACTTGGTAGCGTTAAAAGCGGGCTTCAGTATAAGTACCCGGGAAGAACTGGAACTGGTTGCCGGTAATTTCATGCGCAACGAGCAGGAAAGGCTCACGGCGGCAAACATGGCCAAAGAGTATGTAAAAAGCAACGTTGGCGCTACACAGACCATAATGGATTATTTAGTAAAGCGGCACTAATTACGGGCACAGTTTAATTCGTATTACGGGCAATTCACTAACATTTTCTTAATATTGCCCACCTATGGGTTTTTTGAATATTGACGGTTTAGGCAGGGCGCATTACCATGAATATGGTAGCGGCGATAAACCTATGCTGGCATTTCATGGCTACGGCATGACGGGGAGGCAATTCCATGTGCTCGAGAGATCGATCCTGAAGAACTTTCATGTTTATGGTTTTGATCATTTTTTTCATGGAGAAAGTGAACTGAGTAACTGGCCTGAGCAAAAGATACTGGCAGGCATGCCCCGCCATATGGTAAAAGCCTATGCCGACGAATGGTTTAAGCAACACGGCAAACAACGATTTTCGGTAATGGGGTATTCCATAGGTGCTAACCTGGCCCTCATACTCGCCGAAGAGTACCCCGAACTGATCGATGAAATTATCCTGATGGCACCTGACGGCCTTGCCGTGTATAAAGGTTTCGAGATATTATTGCACAAACCCTGGGGCAAATACCTGTTTAAAACCGTTACCAAAAGCAAATGGCTGGCGCCCTCGCTGCTTAAAAATTTAAAGCGTGTAAATTTTATTGATGATAGCCTTTACACTATTGCCTATAACGAGATAGACACCGAGAGGAAACGGCTGGATGTATATTATACGCTAAACCTCATACGCCTGCTAAAGCCGGATGTGCAGAAAGTTGCCAGCCTTATTAATCAGCATCATATCAAATGCACGCTGGTATTCGGCAAGCACGATAATTTGTTCCCTAAAAAAGCGGCTTTGCCTTTTATCAGCAGTTTAAAAAATGCCGGGGTGCACGAGGTGGATATGGGCCATTGGCTGGTAACCAAACAACTGGACGATTATTTAGTTAATTTACCACAATGATACCCGCCCGCAGAGTAACCCTTTTCAGTAACTGGTTTGCCAAATACATGCGCTACCGCATGCGCAAGGCCTTTAACCGCCTGGAGGTAATGCCGTTTACGCCAAAGCCCGGGCACTCCATACTGTTGCTGTGCAACCACTTTAGCTGGTGGGATGGCCTGTGGGGTAATTATTTGGCTTACTGGCACCTGCACCGCAAATTGTACATTATGATGCAGGAAGACCACCTGCAAAAGCGGATGTTGCTGAACCTGTTTGGTGGTTTTTCTATCAACCGGCAGTCGCGCGAGATGATCAAATCCCTGCAATACGCGGCGGGCCTATTGGCCAACCCCGAGAACCTGGTGGTGGTGTTCCCGCAGGGCGAACTCATATCCAACCACACTACCGAGATAAAGGTGGAGCGCGGTATCGAACTCTTGTTGCGCAACATTAAAGGCCCCTGCCAGATCGTGTATAACTGCGCGCTGATTGATTACTTCGAAAGCCTTAAACCATCGGTATATTTCCATTTGTTTGATTGCGGCGTTGCCGGTGAGGTAAGCTTCGCGGAGCTTTCAGAGAAGATAAACGCCTTTCATAAACAGGCGCTCGCAGCGCAAGTAAACGTAGCGCATTAAACCGGTTATGATCTACCCGAAAAAGAACAGGCTCATCAAGTGGTTTTTCCACCATTACATCCTGCGTTTAGTAGGGCGCAATTTTCATGAGGTGAATTTTGATAAGCCCGCGATCGACCCCAGTCGCTCCGTTTTATTACTGGCCAATCATTTTAGCTGGTGGGATGGCTTCCTGATGTATTACCTTAACCACCACCTATTCGGCAAACGCTTTCATGTAATGGTAATTGAGGAAACGGCTAAGAAAGTTGGCTTTTTAAAATATATGGGGGCATTCTCAGTAAAAAAGGGTTCGCGGGAAATACTGCAATCGCTTAATTTTGCCGCGGAGCTGTTACGAGAGCCGGGTAACCTGGTGCTGATATTCCCGCAGGGTAAACTTTATTCTAACTTTACCGGCGAGGTATATTTCGAAAAAGGACTTTCGCGTATCCTTAAAAACGCGGGCGATAATTACCAAACCGTGCTTTCAGCAACTTTTGTAGAAAATTTTGAGCACAAAAAGCCGGTTGCCAACGTTTACTTAAAAGCCATTGCCGGGGGGGAGCGTATTACGGACTTGCAGGCAGCCTACCAAGCTCATTATATGAACGCGCATCAACAGCAAACTCAAATCAGCATATAAAAGTGATCGTAGCCATCTATATTGTATTCTTTTTCATTATCCTTCGGTTTACGGTTACGCTGTTCAACTTTATATCCAACCCCAAGCTGCCGCATATTGCCAACCATTACACCGACCTGGTATCTATTCTGATACCGGCGCGTAACGAGGCCGAAAACATCCTTAACCTGCTGCGATCCATACATGAACAGGATTACCGCGACTATGAAGTGATCATCCTGGATGACGACTCTGACGACGATACGTACGCTATTTGCAGCCAATTCGCTGCTGAACATCCTAAATTTAAGGTAATAAAGGGCGAGCCGCTGGCTAAAGGGTGGATGGGAAAAAATTACGCATGCCACCAACTGGCTAAACACGCCAGGGGGCGCTTCCTGCTTTTTTTAGATGCTGATGAGAAAGTGTATAAAAGACTTATCAACAGTGCTGTACACCGTATGTATCTGCGTAAGCTTTGCCTGTTAAGCCTGTTTGCCAACCAGGAAATGGATACCATAGGCGAGCGCTCGGTGGTACCGTTAATGCACTTTTTATTGCTGAACTTGTTGCCCCTGCGGCTGATATACCTGGTAAAGAAACGGGCCTCGGTAGCGGCAGCGAGCGGGCAGTTTATGCTGTTTGATGCCGAATTATATCACCGGCACCAGTGGCACCAACTGGTAAAAAACAAAGTGGTGGAGGATGTGGAGATCATGAAAGCCGTTAAAGCCTACGGTTACAGCGGCGAGGCTTTGCTGGCCAACGGAATGATCAGCTGCCGGATGTATACCAATTATATCGACGGGGTAAACGGTTTCAGTAAAAACTTTATGGCGCCGTTCAATTACAGCATCCCCATGTTTTTAATGTATATTGTGCTGGTAGTTGGCGGCCCGCTGCTTATTATCAGTACAGGGGACTTGCCGCTCATAGGCCAGATCATCGGGCTCATTATCCTCACCAGGGTAATGATCTCCCTTTCGGCGGGGCAAAACACTTGGCTTAACCTGCTGCTGCACCCGGTGCATATGTTTAACCTGGCCGTTATCGCTTTTTTAGCAATACAACAACAACTTACTAAAGCAACCGTATGGAAAGGCAGAAAGATATCATAAAGCCAGCCGGCATCTCCATATTCATTATCATATTGTTTCATTTAGTAGGCTTGGCTGGCTTTGCCGTGCCGGCCTGGCAACCACTTTTTAAGCAAATGGTACCCTGGCACTTGCTACTTATGCTGCTGGTGATCATGGCATCGCACAAATGGCTGGATGCTAAATTTATTGCTTTTACGTTGCTCACGGCTCTGCTGGGTTTTACTGCCGAATGGCTGGGGGTTCACGGCTACTGGTTATTTGGCCATTACAGCTACGGCAAAACGCTGGGGTACAAAGTGCTGGATATCCCGCTACTGATAGGGGTAAACTGGTTCCTGCTGGTATACGCGGCTGGTGTTTGCATGCAATATACCCGCTTGAGGAGCCGCTTGCTAAGAGTACTGCTTGGGGCCGCCCTGCTGGTATTGCTGGATTGGCTAATTGAGCCCGTAGCCATAAGGTTTGATTACTGGCAATGGCTGGATAGGGGTATCCCACTTAAAAACTATGGCTGCTGGTTTCTGGTAAGCGGTATGATGCTGTTTATTTTTGAAGCATTTAAATTTAAAAAGCAAAATCTTGCCGCACCGGTGCTCCTGATAACGCAGTTTCTGTTTTTCGGATTATTAAATTTGCTCGGATGAGCATAACAACGTAAATAGAGGCTCAAAATTATCTGACACTATTTTTAGATTTTAGCGTTTAAGGTTTAGTGTTTACAACTTAGCATTTAGTATTTTTGCATAAATGGGCTCATACAACTTAAAGGTTACTATTGACCAGGATTCCGGTTTTTGTTTCGGCGTGGTGTACGCCATTGATATGGCCGAGGAAATACTGGCAGAGGACGGCTACCTGTATTGCCTGGGCGATATTGTGCATAACGATGAGGAAGTAGAGCGCCTGAAAGCAAAGGGCCTGCGTATTATTGGCCACGATCAACTGAACGACCTGCATAACGAAAAGGTGCTGATACGCGCGCATGGCGAGGCGCCAGAAACCTACCGTGTAGCGCTTGAGAATAATATTACCTTGATTGATGCCTCCTGCCCGGTAGTGCTTAAACTGCAAAACCGCATTAAAACCTCGTTTGATAACAAAGAGAACATCATTATTTTTGGTAAACACGGCCATGCCGAAGTAATAGGCCTGCAAGGGCAAACCAATAACGAAGCTTTGGTTTTCCAGGATATTGCCGAACTGGAAGACGCGGCCTTGCCGGCCAGTTTTACCCTTTACAGCCAGACCACAAAAAGCATGGAGAAATTTTACGATGTAAAAGACCAACTGCTGGCCCGTGGCTACGAGGTAAAGGCAAACGATACCATATGCCGCCAGGTAAGCAACCGCGATAAGGACCTCCCTAAGTTTGTGGTACAGTTTGATAAGGTGATATTCGTATCAGGTAAAAAATCATCAAACGGTAAGGTGCTGTATGAGGTGTGTAAAAAGCACAACCCCAATACCTATTTTGTGTCGGCCGTAAGCGAACTTAGTCCTGATATGTTTAACCCTAATGATACCATTGGCATTGCCGGGGCTACCTCAACCCCTATGTGGCTGATGCAGCAGGTAAAGGCCGAACTGGAAAAATATTAATGCGTATGCGGGTTTGGCTGGTACTGATCATGATATGTCTTTCAGCCTGCAAAGCGGGGCACAAAGGGTATTTGTACAAAGTAACCGATGCCACCGGCAACCGTGAAGGTTACGTAAATGCCAGCCACGATACCGTTATCCCGTTAGGTAAATACCAGCTTTGTTATACCGATACGTTTAAAAAACTGGCTTTTGTGGTAAAGAACAACCGTATGGTGGCTATTGACCGCGACGAGCAGGTGCTTTTTGAACCCTTCCCTTTTGATAACGGGCCCGATTATGCCAACGATGAGTATTATCGTATTTTGGGCGATAATAAAAAAATAGGCTATGCCGATACGCTGGGCAACATTAAAATTAAACCGCAGTTCGGTTGTGCTTTTCCGTTTGAGAATGGCCGCGCCAAAGTAAGTAACAATTGCAAAACGGTTGCTGTTGACCAGGAACATAGCGTATGGGAAAGCAACCAGTGGTTTTATATTGATAAGCAAGGCAGGCGCGTTAAATAACGGAATGGCTTTTGCCATTACCAACACAAAAATAGTTCATTGCAAAAACAACCAACATATACGGGCCTGCTGGTAGCGGTAATAGTTATTACCTGCTGGGCGGTATCTATCACCCTGCTCATGCGCTGGCCGGTTAACTTTGCCAACCCTTGGTTGTATGTGTTTGTACTACTTCAAACTCATTTATATACGGGGCTTTTTATTACCGCCCATGATGCCATGCACGGCTCTATTGCGCCAAAGCGATGGATAAACAGGGCCATCGGCTTCATCAGTACCTTTTTATATGCCTCATTCTGGTACCCTAAGCTGTATACCAAGCATCACGAACACCATAATCACGTACACACGGATAAAGACCCCGACTATCATCACGGTAGTTTCCTGAACTGGTATGTACGTTTTATACGCAACTACCTTTCTATATGGCAAATAGTGGTAATGGCGGTTATATTCAATGTATTAAAAATATGGATACCGCAGGCCAACCTTCTGTTGTTTTGGGTACTGCCCTCGCTGCTAAGTACCCTGCAACTGTTCTATTTTGGTACTTACCTGCCTCACAGGGGCGAACACGATAACAAGCACCAGGCCCGCAGCTTGCGGCGCAACCATGTGCTGGCTTTTTTTAGCTGTTATTTTTTCGGCTACCACTACGAACACCATGACTTGCCCTGGTTGCCCTGGTGGAAATTATGGCAGGCACCGGAACCGCCGAAAAGATAGCCAGTCTTTCTACGATTTGAGGGGAGAAGTTTACCGCGTCGTTACGAGTGATAGCAACGTAGGCCTCACCCTGCCCTCTCCATAGGAGAGGGTTCTATAAAGGCATACTTTTAAAGTCCTCTCCTTTGGAGAGGATTTAGGTGAGGCTTTCTTCCTTTAAAGAGGGCAGGGTGAGGCTTCACTCACAATAACGCGTTTTACAACTGTTATCATCATTTTGCAATAATGATAACGGTAACAGGCTGATGGGGCGTTTTTTTGTACATTTGCATCCAAATTATCATGGCAAAAAAAGGAGTTTTACTGGTAAACTTAGGTACACCGGATAGTCCGTCGACAGCGGATGTACGTAAATATCTTGATGAATTTTTAATGGACCCGAGGGTTATTGATGTTAACCCGGTTTTACGCACCTTTTTGGTAAAAACCATCATTGTGCCTTTCAGGGCGCCAAAATCAGCCAAGCTTTACCAGGCTATCTGGGATAAAGAAACCGGATCGCCTTTACTGCATTACAGCTTGCAGCAACAAAAAATGCTGCAGGAACGCCTGGGCGACGAGTACGTGGTAGAACTGGCCATGCGCTACCAAAGCCCATCTATTGATGATGCCCTGGCCCGTTTAAAACAGGCGCTCATAGGCGATATACTGGTAATACCGCTGTTCCCGCAGTATGCCTCGGCCAGTACAGGCTCTGTGCATGAAAAAATTATGCGTTTGGTGAAAGACTGGCAAACCGTACCCGAGATCAAGTTTATCAACTCGTTCCATAACGACGACCTGATGATCGAGACCTTTGCCGATAACGGACGCAAGTACAACCCGGATAGTTATGACCATATCCTGTTCAGCTTCCACGGCTTGCCGCAGCGCCAATTAAAAAAATGCGACCATACAGGCAATTACTGCTTAAAAGTGAACGGTTGCTGCGATACACTTAATTATACTAATAAGTTGTGCTACTCGGCACAATCACATGATACGGCAAGGCTCATTGCCGAAAAAATGAACCTGCCGCGCGAAAAGTATACCGTTTGTTTCCAGTCGCGCCTGGGCAGCGACCCATGGGTACAACCTTACACCAGCGAAGTGATAGAACACCTGGCTAAAGAAGGTAAAAAGCGTTTACTGGTATTTTGCCCTGCCTTTGTGAGCGATTGCCTTGAAACGGTTTTTGAGGTAACAAATGAATACGGCGACGAGTTTAAAGCCCTCGGCGGCGAACACGTACAACTGGTAGAAAGCCTTAACGACAACCCTAAATGGATTGACGCGCTGGAGCGCATGGTTCGGGAGAATTAGGGCTTAAGAGTCAAGAAATAAGAATCAAGAAATAAGAATCAAGAGTCAAGAGCCAAGAATCAAGAGCCAAAAGAATCAAGAGTCAAGAGAAAGGGCAGGTTAGCCTCACCCTGCCCTCTCAACTGGAGAGGGTTCACATATATTACAGCATTACTATTGTTCGCAATAGCTTTTAAAAGTCCTCTCCTTTGGAGAGGATTTAGGTGAGGCTTTTTCTCTGGAGAGGATTTAGGTGAGGCTTTCGCTCACGATCTTAGCTGATAGCAAACACAGCGGTATGCCACCCCCCGGGTGTACACTACCCCCCGCGAAATAAAGTCCTTTTATTTTTGACGACCTGTTGGCATGGCGCAAGAAGGCCGCGAAGCGGTTATTGGAGCTGGTGCCGTAGATAGAACCTTTGTATGATGAAGTGCGGCTCTCGATACTGCGCGGGTCGAGCACGCTTTCGCATGCAATCAGGCTGCCTATGTCAGTGTTCAGCAATCGGGATAATTTAGCGATGATGTTGGCGCGGGCCTGCGCTATCAGCTGGTACCAATCCTGCCCGTTATTTGCCGGAACGTTGATCATCACGAACCAGTTTTCGCAATCTTTGGGAGCGTCCGTTTCATTTAATTTAGAGCTGATGTTGACATAAACCGTAGGATCGTGATAGATGCTTTGCTGTTGCCATAGGTGCTCAAACTCGGCCTGGTAATCGGCACTAAAGAATATATTATGCAGATCGAGCTGCGGGAATTGCTTTTTCACGCCCCAATAAAATATCAGTGCAGAACTGCTGCGTTCTTGGTTCAACGTTTTCTGTGGATGCAATGCCGGGTGTTTCTCCAGCAGCTTTTTATAGGTAAACCATATATCCATGTTAGATACCACCACATCGGCTATAACGTTGTTGCCATTGGTCCGTATCCCCTTCGCTATGCCATTGATCACTACCACTTCGCTAACCGGACTGTTGTAGTTAAATTTTACGCCCAGGTCTTCGGCCAGTTTAACCAGCTTTTGTGTTATGGCGTACATACCCCCTTCAGGAAACCATGCACCAAAGTGATGCTCAAGGTGCGGGATCACATTTAATGTAGCGGGCGCCTGGTACGGGTTGGAGCCATTGTACGTGGCATAGCGGTCAAAAAACTGTACCACTCTTTCATCAGTAAAGGCTTTGGCATTAGCCTTGTGCATGGTGCGCATGGCATCAATACGCGGCAGTCGAAACACCGACCTGAGGGTGTCCCAGCGCAGGTAAGTTTGCAGGCGGTGTAATGAGCGTTCCAGGAAAACATGGTGAGTAATATCGTAAATGTCGCGGCTGCCGGCCAGGTGCCTCACCACCTTTTGCCCTGATTCGCCGGTTTTATCTGCTATCTCCTGTGCGAACCGGGCGGTATCGGCATAGGCGCTGAGTTTTGTGCCATCCTCGTAGAAGTAGTTACATACCACGTCCAGTTTTTGATAGTTGAAATGCTCAAGCGGGTTTTTGCCGGCGAGCGTAAACAACTCGTCCACATATTGCGGCATGGTGAACAGGCTTGGCCCGGCATCAAACCGGTAACCGTTCTGGATAAATTCTGATAGTTTGCCTCCGGGATAACTGTTAGCCTCAAAAACTTCAACATTATAACCTTTTAACGCTAACCGGATGGCCGTGGCAATACCGGCTACGCCGGCACCTACAATAACAGCTTTTTGTGGAGGCATGCCGCAAAGATAGGATAAGCGTGATAAAGAGTTGAATACGGAAGGTGGAATATTAGAAGTTGAAGTAAGATAACCCTACATAGCCGGGTGTTAAATGGCGTAAGTTTTTTATGTACCAAAGTGTACCATTTATAGTTTCCAAAAGCGTTCCGCGCGGAACGCGGAGCTGATCTTACATCTGGCAGGTAATGAGCGCGTTATTTAATAACGAAACTCCGCGCTGACAAATATTTGTCAGTTTTAAGTGGCTGATAAATAAGGTGTTCAGCTTGTTCCATGATTGCTATATATTATAAACGGAACGCAGTACATAGTGTATTTAACAGAATTATTGCTGCAAAAAAGAGCGCCCCATAAATACTTCAACCGGGTATCTACGGGGCGCTACAGATAGCTTACTATTAGGCGTGTACGCCCTCTGCAATTTCTTCTATCATTTTTTTGTTGAAGGCAGGCAGATCGTCCGGGGTACGGCTGGTTACCAAACCATTGTCGGTTACCACTTCTTCATCCACCCAGTCGGCACCGGCATTTTTAAGGTCTGTTTGCAGGGATGGGTAGGAGGTGATGCGGCGGCCTTGCAACATGCTGGTCTCGATCAGTAATTGCGGGCCATGGCAAATAGCGGCAAGTGGTTTACCTTCATCTAAAAATGCTGATGCAAAGGCTACCGCGTCCTTATTCTGGCGCAGTTTGTCGGGGTTAAGTACGCCACCCGGCAGCATCAGCGCGTCATAGTCGTCCGGGCTGGCGCTGCTCAGCTCTTTATCCACGTCTATCTCTATACCCCAGTCGGTTTTATCCCAGGCTTTAATTTTGCCGCTTTTTGGCGAAATAATGTGGACAATAGCTCCTGCAGCTTCTAATGCTTCTTTTGGGCTGGTTAATTCCACCTGCTCAAATCCTTCTTCGGTAAGTATCGCTACTTTTTTATTGCTTAAATCAGCCATAATAATATGTTTTTAATAGGTTATGTACTATTAACTACAAGTGAATATTTTTATGGTTTTGGGAAAGTTGAGATTGGTCAATAAAAAAGGGATAACCAACAGGCTATCCCTTTTTATTAAAAATAAGAAACTATTTTCTGATTAAGCCTCTACGCCCTGGCCTATCAAATTTTTTGATGCCAGATATTCTGCGATTTGTACCGCATTGGTAGCAGCACCTTTACGCAGGTTGTCTGATACGATCCAGCAGTTTAAAGTATTTGGCTGGGTTTCGTCGCGGCGAAGGCGGCCAACAAATACTTCATCTTTATCATGCGCGTCCAGCGGCATTGGGTATTTTAAGTTGGCTATATCATCAACTACTACAACACCAGGCGCGTTAGCTAATACTTCGCGTACTTCGCTCAGGTCGTACTCATGAGCAAACTCTATGTTTACAGATTCTGAGTGGCCACCCATCACCGGGATACGTACGGTAGTTGCTGTGACCGCAATGCTGTCGTCGCCCATTATTTTCTTGGTTTCCAGGATCATTTTCATCTCCTCTTTAGTGTAGCCGTTTTCAGTAAATACATCTATCTGAGGGATAACGTTAAGATCGATGGTGTACGGATAAACCTTTGGGCCATCAATGCCTTTACGCTCATTGAACAGCTGGTCAACCGCCTTAACACCGGTACCGGTTACCGATTGGTAGGTAGATACCACAACGCGTTTAATTTTATACCTGTCATGCAATGGTTTTAAAGCCACTACCATTTGTATGGTTGAGCAATTAGGGTTGGCGATGATCTTATCTTCGGCAGTTAAAACATCGGCATTCACCTCGGGCACTACAAGCTTTTTGGTAGGGTCCATGCGCCATGCCGATGAATTATCAATTACCGTAATACCTGCATTGGCAAATAAAGGTGCCTGCTCTAATGAAGTGCTTCCGCCGGCGCTAAAAATGGCAACATCCGGCTTTTGCTTAATCGCATCCTCGGCAGAAACAATCTTGTATTGCTTACCCTTAAAAGTAATTTCTTTACCAATACTTTTAGCGGATGCAACGGGAATTAATTCTGTAACGGGGAAGTTGCGTTCATCAAGAACCTGCAACATTTTAGTGCCTACCAGGCCGGTAGCACCAACTACTGCGACTTTCATTGTTTGTTTACGTATAAATTGTTAATCAAATTTTTCAAATATGCGGTTTTTTTTGCGAACCCGCTAATAAATGTCTACCTGATTAGTATAATATTATCTATTTCTGATATAATCTTATCAAATCCTTTTGTAAAGCTATAATTACAATAAGTGTGGCCATTGTAGCATTTAGCCTTTAGCTGCAATTTCCTACATTTGCGCTCAAACTGAGTTTGCATGACCGAAAAGATATTCGTGATTGGCGCCAACGGCCAGATTGGCACCGAACTGGTAGCTGCCTTAAGAAACATCCATGGTGCAGAAAATGTAATTGCATCAGATATCAATAGCCCCAATTACGCCCTGCGTAACACCGGCCCGTTTGAATATGCAAACGTGCTGGATAAAGACAACCTGCATCATCTGTTTGATAAGCACCGCCCTACGCAAGTGTACTTACTCGCCGCTATTCTATCAGCCGTAGGCGAGCAAAAACCCAAAATGGCCTGGGATTTAAACATGACCGGACTGTTACATGTGCTTGATTTTGCGGTTGAGTTTAAAGTGCAAAAAGTATTCTGGCCAAGTTCTATCGCTGTATTTGGCCCGCATTCGCCGCAGTATAATACACCGCAATATTGTGTGATGGACCCCAACACGGTTTATGGGTTCAGCAAATTAGCTGGTGAGCGCTGGTGCGAGTATTACTTTAGCAAGTACGGTTTAGATGTGCGCAGTCTGCGTTACCCCGGGCTTATCGGCTGGCGGGCAAACCCGGGTGGCGGTACTACCGATTATGCTGTGCATATCTTCCATGAAGCTTTAAAGCATCAAAAATATCAAGGCTTTTTATCGGCGCAAACTGCTCTGCCAATGATGTATATGGATGACGCCATCCGCGCTACATTAACTTTAATGGATGCGCCTGCGGAGAACATTACTATCCGCTCAAGTTATAATCTGGCGGGCGTTAGTTTTACGCCTGAGCAATTAGCGGCAGAAATTAAAAAGCTGATGCCCGGTTTTGAGATGAGCTACGCCGAGAACGACCCGCGCCAGGCTATTGCCGATAGCTGGCCAAAATCAATTGACGACAGCCAGGCGCAGCAGGATTGGGGATGGCAGTTGGAGTACGATCTTCCAAAGATCACAGAAGATATGCTGACAAACCTGAAAACCATTATCTAAAAAACAAGTATATTCGCAAATCTATGGTCTATGAACCATAGACTATGGACAATATCACATGGGAAGAGCATTCGAATTCCGGAAAGAAAGAAAATTTAAGCGCTGGGCCAAAATGGCGGTGCAGTTTACCCGTTTGGGTAAAGAGATAGTAATGGCTGTTAAAGCTGGTGGCGGCGACCCAAATACCAACTCGCGCCTGCGTACCGCGGTACAAAATGCCAAAGCCGTTAACATGCCTAAAGACAGGGTTGAGGCTGCTATCAAGCGTGCATCAAGCCGCGACGAAAAAGATTATGATGAGTTGGTATATGAAGGTTACGCCCAGCATGGTGTGGCTATCTTGGTAGAAACCGCTACCGATAACACCAACCGTACTGTTGCCAACGTGCGCAGCTACTTCACCAAATACGGCGGCACATTGGGAAAGACCGGTTCACTGGATTTCGTATTTGCACGTAAATCTGTTTTCAGGTTTGATCCCGGAGAGCGCGATCTGGAAGAGTTGGAGTTTGAACTGATTGATGCCGGTTTGGAAGACCTTTTTGTGGAGGCCGATGAGGAAGGAAACGACGTTGCTGTTATACACACCGCTTTTGAAGACTTCGGTAAAATGCAGAAGACTTTAGAGGAGATGGGTATCGAAGTAAAATCTGCCAAACTGGAGCGTATCCCGCTTTCGACCACTGCGGTTACAGAAGAACAAGCTGCCGATGTGCTGAAGATTGTTGACCGCTTGGAGGAAGACGACGACGTACAGGCGGTTTACCATAACATGGCTGAGTAATTTTAGCCGATTTGAAGATAATTTAATTTGAAGATTTGAAATTACTTATATTTTCAAATTTTCAAATCATAGCTTCTTCAGTTCGGAATTAATCTTCAAATCAGAAATATGCCTTTACTATCAACACGCAAGCAGGAGAAAAAGGTTAAAGTAACCTTTGCTAATGGTTTACTTTTTGTGGAGAAAGAAGATGGCAAGCAACAAGCTTTCCCGTTGGAGTGGTTCCCTAAGCTTTTAAATTCTACCGATGAGGAGCGTGCCGATTGGAGCCAAACCGATAAAGGTATCCGGTTTAATCAGTTGGACACCGACGTTCAGCTATAATTGAGTCGATTTGAAGATTTGACAATTTGAAGATGACTGTCAACCTTCAAATTGTCAAATCAATAAATCATCAAATTGTATAAATGACTTTCGAAGAGTTTTTTAGAAAGAAGAAGATAGACCTGGTGGCGCTGCAAACGGCACAGCCCGGCTTGTTCTTTGAATTTAAAGAACACTACGAAGCAATGGGCGAAAAGAGTTTCGACCATACCAAGAAATATTGGTTCAATAAATTGCGCTTGCAATACCACCTTGCCCCTGAAGTTAAAGAGGAAAAGGTTGTGTTGGAAAATCGCCTTGCGGAGCAAACCATTGTTGAGTCGCTTACCGAACCTGTTGCCAGCAATGTTGGTTTTAAACCACGATTTAAAGCAGGAGCTACAACTGCTAAGCCTGCTGAAACTGAACCAGAGCCGGTTGCTAAAGCAGAAGAGCCTAAAGAAACTGCTGCATCATCAGATACCGAAACATCGGCCGCGCCAAAACATGCCGGGTTTAAGCCGCGCTTTAATGCCAAAGCCATGGCTTCGAAAGCAGAAGAGCCTGTAGCGGAAGATAAGCCCGCAACGGAAATACCTACTGAAACCACAACTGCACTAAAACCCGCCGGATTTAAGCCAAGATTTAATGTGGCAAAAATGGCTCCTAAGAAAGACGAGCCTGTTGATGAAGAGAAACCTGTAGAAGAAAATTTAACACAAATAGAAGCATCGGCAGAAACTCCAACTGCATCAAAACCAGCCGGTTTTAAGCCAAGGTTCAATGCGGCTAAGATGGTTCCTAAAAAAGGAGAGCCTGTTGCTGAAGAAATACATGTTGAGGAAGGCCCTGCTGCAACCGCCGCTCCTGTTGAGCAGAAAGCAGAAGATAATAAAGCCAAAGAGCAGGAAGCAAAATCAGATGCGGAAAGCCAACCTAAATTAGGTTTTAAACCGCGATTTAACCCAAAAACTACAAAACCTCTACCACCAAAAACTGAGGAGTAAATATGAATACCGAAGATCTTTTTAACCAGGAAAGAGGAAACAGCGAGAAAAAAGAGCAGAAACCAAGCCCACTGGTAAGTTTAGAGCGCGACCTTAAATTTTTTAATGATTCTATTAAAGAGGTTTCCGTTGATATTATGGTAGAGGGTTTATCGGCAACTCCGATATTTGTGGCTCACCAGCATGAAGTTAAGTTAGGCGAAGTGATACTTGACCGTAATGAGCTGAATACCGAATGGAGCATACATGCATCAACCATCGAGGAGTTTGTTGATCGCGGTATTATTAAACCTGAGCTAAAGGAGCGTTTTATGAGTAGCTATAAAAACCCCAACGAATTTATGTGCCTGTTTGTCATAGTTCCTGAGGGTGCTAACTTTGTTTATTATCCGTATATTAAAGGCTGATTTACAATAGGGCAGAGCGGAGCAATACTCTGTTCATGATTGTTTGCATAGCCACTTATGAAATTTAAACAACTTATACTTGTTGCATTGTGCTCTGTAATGATATTTGTTGCCACAGCCTCGGCACAGTCAGACAATGCTACTCTGAACCAATATTACTATATAAAAGTATGGGGATTTTTAAAGTATAAGCACCCCAATGTAGCTTCGGGGAAAATTGATGCCGATAGTACTTTCCTTGTTAATTTACCAGAGATAGATAAAGCAAAAAACAGCGAAGAGTTTAACGCGGCCATCTCAAAAATGCTGCAGCAATTAGGGCCTGTTAAAAAGCTACGAGCGTCTATAAAGCAACCGATAAATAAACTCATTACCAATAATTTAGATAATAGCTGGTACACATCAGCTAAATATCTGTCTAAATCTAACAGTAAAAAGCTCCTGTTCATCTACCAAAATCGTTTTGTAAGTACTTTACCACATTACTATACCGAGAAACAGTTTAACACGGATCTGCCTCACGAAAAGCCTTATTCTTTTACCGATAGTGTAAACATTCCGTACGCATATCGCATGCTTACGCTGGCTAAGTTAACAGCGGCTATTGATTATTTGTATCCGCATAAATATTTAATGGATAGCAATTGGGATAAGGATGTAAAAGAATTTATTCCCAGGTTTGCCAATGCTGGTTTACGAATTACATACGAACAGCAGATGCTCAAGTTATGTGCATTGATCAATGATACCCATTCGTTCCGCTTTTATAAGGAGATGAAGCACGCTAAAGAAATATTGCGGACAAACTTTTATCCGCCTTTTGATTTCAAACTGCTGAATGATAAGCAGATTCTCGTAATTAAAATACTGGTTCCCGAATTATGCCATAAAGCGGATATACAAGCTGGTGATATCATTACAGGTTTTGGTAAGCAGACTACAGAGCAACGGGTAAATGAATTGGCTAAATATATATCGGCATCAAATAGAAACGCGTTGTTACATAGATTAAGCGTTTATGCCAATAACCTGCTTTTTGTTACGGATAGTTTACAAAGCACAATAACCTATGAGCGTAATGGGGTAATGAAATCTACTGTGTTACAATGGGCAGGGCAGAATGAGTTGCCGACGATAGTTGATTACCTTAAAATGAAAATGAAGCCCGAATATGAGGGAACAGAAACCGACTATGTTGGTCCTGGTATTGTACGGTTCAAAATAGGGGATATCATCAGGTTGGCTAACAGTTTACCCGAGGCACATTTTGAAGAAGGGATTGATTCCATTTTCAATATTGCAGCCAAAGCTAAAGGAATAATATTTGATATGCGAGCTTATCCGCAATGGGCAGGGTTTGTCAATTTCGTTTACAAGAAATTTGGACAGGATAATAAATTCTTCGCGCATTATTACATGCAGGATTTTACTGATTTTGGTCGGTATGTTTTATTGACGGATTCTACAACTTATCGTCCTCCCAATATATATCCCGGCCACTATTTATACAGAGGAAAAGTGGTGATTATTACAAATGGCGAAACACTAAGTCTGAGTGAGTTTCAGACCATGTACTTGCAAGGTATATTCCCCAACTCGGTAACCATTGGCGAAACTTCTGCGGGTGCAGATGGTGACGAAAAAATGCTTATGCTACCTGGGGGCTACAAGTTTAATTTTACGGGTAATGCTATATTTTACCCGGATGGCACTCATGCCCAGCGCAAAGGTGTTAAGATTGATAAACCGGTGCACCCCCTCGTTGCAGACCTGTTAAGCGGCAAAGATACCTTGCTGCAGGAGGCAATAGACATGATAAATAGCAAAAATTGAAAGCGGCAATTATCATTAATGCTATATTTACGCTTTAAACAGCTTACTCATGCCAGACAGAAAGATCCTCATACTAAACAGCCAGCAGATACAGCAAAAGATAGATCGTATTGCCTACCAGGTGCTGGAGGATAATTTTGATGAAGAAGAGGTGATCATTGCGGGTATACTCCCGCGTGGCAACCATGTAGCCGAACGCTTAAAGGCCGTATTGGATAAAATAGCACCGTTTAAAACCCAACTGCTCAGCATAGAGTTGGATAAGCAAAGCAGCCAGCTGCATGCCCATACCAATTTTAAGGTAGAAGATTGCGCCAATAAAGTGATCATCCTGGTGGATGATGTGCTGAACAGTGGTAAAACCCTTGCTTATGGTTTCGGTATATTTTTGGATGTGCCTTTGAAGAAACTTCGTACCGTGGTATTGATAGATCGTAATCACAAAAACTTCCCGGTAACAACAGATTATGCAGGCGTAGCCCTCTCAACTGTGATCAAACAACACATCGATGTGGTCATTAACGTTGATGGTGAAGAGGACGCGGTTTATTTAATGTAATATCGGCTACTTATTCGTGGCCAGCAAATACATAATATTTTCCGGAGTCAGGTCGGCAAAACTTTCTGCTACAATTGATGCTTTGCTGTAATGCGGTTCGCGCTCGGCGAGTTTGCTTTCTATAAAATCAACTAAATCCTGTCCTTTTCTGCCTTGTAATACCGGCCTGGGTGTTTTGGCATTCTCTAAACGAGAGGCCAGCATTTTGGGGGTCAGTTTCATATACACGGTTTGGCCGTGAGCGTTCATCCAGTCCATATTATCAAAAAAACAGGGCAAACCGCCACCGGTTGATACCACCGCGTTTTGTGGATAGGACGTTTCTTTCAGGATTTTTGCTTCCTGTTCGCGAAAAGCTTCATCTCCATTTTTAGAAAAATACTCGGCAATGCTTGTGCCTGCCTTTTCTTCAAACTGATGGTCGAGGTCTACAAATTCGTAGCCTAACGCATTCGATAATTTGCGGCCCATTGTAGTTTTTCCGCATCCCATAAATCCAACTAAAAATATCAAGCTCATTGTTTGCCAAAGTAATCTTTTACCAGCTTATCGTAAGCGGGTAAAGTATGATAATGCCATTTATTTACTACTGTGCCATTCTTTAACAAGATAATACCGGGGTTAGCCCTTACCATGGTTTTAAGCGGCACTCCATCAGCATAGAACAATTCGCTTACCAATTTATGGTCTTTGGCAAATTTCTGTGCCTGTTCCGGCGGGTTTGAGGTAAGGAAAACAACACGTGTGTTAAAATTCTGTATCAGATTAGCGGCTAAAGCGTTGCTTTCGGCTATAGCATTGATATTAGTCTTAGTCAGGTCATAAGCCACAATAACCAGACTATAAAAAGGACTGTTCAATAGTTCTTTGTTATAGTTATTTCCTTGCGCATCCTGTATATTCAAGTCGCGTATCTTGGGCTCAAAGCCTTTTTTAACCAGCCTGCTTTCTGGGTTGCCCTGTACTTGCCAGTTGGTATCTTTCCAAATGCCGCTGCTGAGGTATTCTTTGTCACTTATTTTTTTGGTGGCTTTGGTCTGTTTGTTCCTGAGTGTGTACATGATCTCATACTCATCGGGCTTGGCTCCGGGCGGCGTTTGCATTTCCTGCCAGATGTTGGCGCCAACTTTATAGGGTAAAAAATCAATTATTGGTAAAAAACTATAGGTATACCATCCAAAACCTATCGAAATCAGGGTAGCAGTAATAATGGCCTTATCTCCATTTTTTGCAGTGAACAGTGGTTTTATGCTTGCGCGGTTGCGGAACAGTACCAATACCAGTAAGAGTAGCACCATGTCTTTCCCGAAAGATTGCCATGGCGTTAAAGGTATGGCATCGCCAAAACAACCGCAGGTTTGAACAACCTTAAAAAAGGCCGAGTAAAAGGTAAGGAAGCCAAAGAAAATGATGAGCAGCAGTAAGCCCCAAACTACCTTAATTGCGCGTGCGCCAATAAGCAATGCGAAACCCAATATCATTTCCAGGGAGCATAATATAATGGCTATACTCAAGGCGAGGCCATTTAAAAAGGTAATATGGAATACCTCAAAGTATTCTTCAAGTTTATAGGAAAAACCCAGTGGATCGTTCGCTTTTATCAATCCGGAGAAGATAAAAAGCAAACCAACGGCAATCCTGCAAAACCAAATCAATCCATTTTTCATTTTACCCCTAATTTTATCAATGCGAAAACCGCATAGTTAAGCATATCCTGGTAGTTAGCTTTCACACCTTCAGATGCCAGCGTTTGCCCTTGGTTGTCTTCTATCTGCTTTACACGCAACAGCTTCATCAGGATCAAATCAGTTAGTGAACTGATGCGCATATCGCGCCATGCTTCGCCGTAATCGTGGTTTTTGGCAAACATCAAGTCGCGGGTTTCCTGTACTTTACTATCAAATATCATCTCCACTTCATCAGGGTTGAGCTCTAAAGGCGTTTCCGGCCCGCAATCCAGTTGCATCATAGCTATTACGCAGTAGTTTACAATGCCAATGTATTCACCTGTAATATCGTCACCTACTTTTGAAACCTGTTTCTCTTCAAGTGTACGAATACGCTGTGCTTTGATAAATATTTGATCGGTAATAGATTGTAAACGTAAAATGCGCCAGGCAGTGCCGTAATCGCGTGTTTTTTTGATAAAAAGACTGCGGCAAACATTGATAACGGCGTCAAATTCTTGTGCGGTATTATTCACGATGTTGTTGTAAGTTGGAATGTTGTAGGGCTGATGTTGTAAAGTTTAAACGTTGTAAAGTTGTGTATTAAAGTAGCAAGTCTTATTAAAGTAAATAACTTTACAACTTTATAACGTTACAATATTTTAACGGTTAAAATTCCAACAAAAGCAACGTGGATAAAGATACATTTTTTCGGAAAAAGACGACCATAAATGCGGGTGGCAAATTGATTGATATGGCATTGCCGAAGGTGATGGGGATCATTAATACCACACCGGATTCTTTTTTTGCCGATAGCCGTAAAATGGAGGTTGATGCTATTTTGCAACAGGCCGGAAAGATGCTAAATGAAGGTGCTGACTTTTTAGATATCGGCGCTTATTCGTCGCGGCCGGGCGCTGCAGATATATCTGCCCAGGAAGAAACGGACAGACTATTACCAGCTGTTGAAGCGATAGTTAAAGACTATCCGGAAGCGATTATTTCGATAGATACCTTCAGGGCTAATGTAGCCGAAACAGCTATCAAGGCTGGGGCGCATATTATCAATGACATTAGCGGTGGAGGTTTGGACGATGATATGTTTAGCACAGTTGCCCGTTTGCAGGTGCCTTATATTTTGATGCATATGAAAGGGAATCCTCAAAACATGCAAGCATTGGCCGAATATGACGATGTATTTGGCGAAGTGTATGATTATTTTGTTAAAAAGATATACGCGCTTAAGCAATTAGGTGTGCATGATGTAATTATTGACCCAGGTTTTGGTTTTGCGAAAAAGCCGGAACATAGCTATGCGTTAATGAATAGGATGCAGGAGCTTGAACGATTGCAATTGCCGGTATTAGCAGGTATATCCCGGAAGAAAATGATCTATGGTTTATTAGGTACTACGGCTGCCGAAGCCTTAAACGGAACCACAGCGCTAAACACCATTGCCCTGATGAAAGGCGCCAACATATTACGTGTGCACGATGTGAAGGCGGCGGTGGAAGCTATTACTATATTTAAGGCCACAACCTTAGGATACAATAATATATAGGTGGGTATGAAAAGATATTTTGTTTCCATTTTGCTGATCATAAGTTTTGCTTCTTTTAAAAAAGCCAGCGGACAAAAAGTGGAGATCATAAAGGATGAGTATATTTTTAATGAAGTTCCTTTTAAAGCATGCCACGCATCTACCCTAATTAAACTCGGGCCTAACCGTTTATTAGCTTCCTGGTTTGGCGGAACACAGGAAAGTAACCCGGATGTGTGCATATGGACTGCCGAAAACGATGGAACAAAATGGTCATCACCCATCAAAGTGGCTGATGGTATACAGCCGGATGGTAAAAGGTACGCCTGCTGGAACCCCGTTTTATTTATAGCAGCGAACGGTGTGCTTTACCTGCATTATAAAATAGGCCCAAACCCGCGCGAATGGTGGGCAATGTACAAAACATCAAAAGATGGTGGCAAAACATGGTCGTCAGCTGTGGCGCTGCCCAAAGGTTTTTTAGGCCCCATCAAAAATAAACCTGTGCAATTGGCTAACGGAGATATCCTGTATCCATCAAGTACTGAAAGTCTGGACGAGAAAACCTGGCAAATACATTTGGAAAGATCTGACGCTGCGTTAAAGAAATGGGAAAAGATCAATATCGATTGTGATACCTTTCAGCTGATACAGCCGTCCATCCTCAGATATTCTAAACAAAGGCTACAATTGTTATCGCGCAGCAAACAGAATGTTATTGCGCAAAACTGGTCAAACGATAACGGCAAAACCTGGAGCAAAGCTACAGCTACGCAACTGCCCAATCCAAATTCCGGGAGCGATGCGGTTACCGTAAACGGGTATCAATTGCTGGTATACAACCCGCTTACCGCCGGTAAAAACTGGTGGGAGGGGCGTTCGGTTTTAAAACTGGCTGTTACAAAGGACGGCGAACACTGGAAAGACCTATATACTTTTGAACAACATGATAAAGGCGAATACAGCTACCCGGCCATTATTGCCGATACAGTAGGAAATGTTTACGTTACCTACACGCACGACAGAAGCCGCATAAAATTTGTACAGTTGAAGTTTTTCAGGTAGTTATTTCATACGTACATAAAGCCAGCTTGGACCGTCGGCTACTGATGTGCCTATAATCAGGCTATCAGCCTTTATACGATAAACATCTGAATATGCCGGATTAGTAAATTTCATTAATCCATATTTCGCGCCGTTGTCACTGCCTATCTGGTTAGTGGAAAATTTGCCCTGCGCTTTCAATTGGTTTGCTTCGTACTTGGTGTAAGTGCTGTCAGCGGTAAAAGTATATCTGTTTCCGTTCCCGGGCGGGTATGGTACAGGTGCTGCCCATCCTGACATGGCGGTTCTGAGTTCCCATGATCCTGTGAAACCATTTGCAGGAACCTGCACTTTATCCTTGTGGCAGGCGGTAAATAAGGTGGTAACGACTAATGCGGCGATCAGCTTTTTCATTTGTAAAGTTTAGTTTATAACCTTACGCAGCTAATGCTTCAAGCGCTACAGCGTAAATTAATTTTTTTTAACGGAAGTGGTTAGCTCCAGGATAGAATCAACATATTCGCGGTTGTTAGCCAAACGTGGTACTTTGTGCTGGCCGCCTATTTTGCCCCGCGTTTTCATCCAGTTAAAAAAGGTATTTTGTTGTACGGGGCGCACCAAAGGCCGGCGAAGCGCCATGTCTTTAAATCGCTTGGCGTCATAGTCAGAATTTACCTTACGGAGTGTTTCGTCCAGCAGGTCAACAAAGCGCTCAAACTCGGCGGGTGGTTTCTCAAACTCTATCAACCATTCATGAGCGCCGGAACTATTGTCGCTAAAATAAACGGGGGCTGCAGTATAGTCGCGTATAATGGCGCCGGTTTGGCTGCACGCTTCGGCAAGGGCGCGTTCGGCATTATCAATGATCAGTTCTTCGCCAAAGGCGTTAATGAAATGCTTGGTACGGCCGGTGATCTGTATTCTGAAAGGCGAGAGCGAAGTAAATTTAATGGTATCGCCTATCATATATCTCCATAAGCCGGCATTGGTGCTAATGATGAGCGCGTAATTTTTATTCAATTGCACCTCATCTAAGGTAAGTGTTTGCGGGTGCTCGTCGTGAAGGTTCTCTAAGGGTAAAAACTCGTAAAAGATCCCATAGTCGAGCATCAAGAGCATATCGCCCGGTTCTTCCAGATCCTGTATGCCAAAAAAGCCTTCAGAGGCATTGTAGGTTTCCAGGTAATACATGTCATCCTTGGGTATCAGTTTCCTAAACTGTTCCCGATAGGGGGTGAAGTTAACCGCACCATGAAAATACAATTCCAGATTGGGCCATACATCCAGCAAATTGTTTTTGCCGGTGATCTCTAAAATACGCTTGAACAGCAGAATGTTCCAGGTAGGTACGCCGCTGATGCTGGTTACATTTACATCTTTGGTGGCGTAGGCCATCTTCTCTATTTTTTCTTCGAAATTTTCCAGAAGGGCTATATCCAAATGAGGAGTACGATAAAATTCGGCCCATAAGGGCAGGTTTTTCATAATAACGGCTGACAGGTCACCAAAAAAAGTATCGGCATTTAGCTGCCCCACTTGGTGGCTACCACCAAGCGTTAAGCTTTTACCTGTAAAAATGCGCGCATTGGGGCGGTTGTTGAAGTAAAGGGTAAGCATATCCTTACCGCCTTTAAAATGGCACTCTTCGAGTGATTCTTCACTTACCGGAATAAACTTGCTGCGATCATTTGTGGTGCCTGATGACTTGGCAAACCAGCGAATTTCTGATGGCCATAGTACATTTTGTTCGCCTTTGAGCATACGCTCGATATAAGGCTTAAGGCTATCATATGTTTGGAGCGGAACGCGCTCTTTAAACTGGGCAAGATTCTCTATGCTTTTGTAACCATACTTTTTCCCCCACTCCGTGCTTTCAGCACCGGCAACCAGTTGTTCAAACCATTCTTCCTGTACCTCGTTGGGGTACTTCATAAAAAGCTCTATCTGGTGGATACGCTTTTTCATGAACCAGGTAAAAACGGAGTTAAAAATGGTCATAATTTACGGTTAGAGGATCATGGTTCATGGATGATAGTTCATAGTAGCTGCTTTTGTCGCCATGAACCATGATCTATTGGCTATCAAATATAGATGTTACTGCGGAAAAACTTTCCTTTTCAGCACAAAGTTGGCACCGAGGTAAACCTTGCGCACCATTTCATTTTCGGCCAGTACCTCGGGCACGCCCGATTCCAATATCTTTCCTTCAAATAAAAGGTAAGCCCTATCTGTAATAGATAGCGTTTCCTGTACGTTGTGGTCAGTAATGAGGATGCCGATATTACGGTGCTTTAACTTAGCTACCATACTTTGTATCTCCTCAACCGCAATGGGGTCAACGCCGGCAAAGGGTTCGTCCAGCAAAATAAAGTTGGGCTCTGCAGCAAGGGCGCGGGCTATCTCGGTACGGCGGCGTTCACCGCCGGATAGCAGGTCGCCGCGATTTTTACGAACCTTATGTAAACTGAATTCATCTATTAATTCTTCCAGTTTATCGCGTTGTTTTTCCTTGCTCATGACTCCCATTTCCAACACAGCCTTTATATTATCTTCTACAGAAAGCTTGCGGAAAACAGATGCCTCCTGCGCCAGGTAGCCAATGCCTTTTTGGGCACGGCGGTACATGGGGTCGGTAGTTATTTCTTCGTCATCCAGAAATATTTTGCCCTCATTAGGTTTTATCAAACCAACGATCATATAAAAAGAAGTGGTTTTACCGGCACCGTTAGGCCCGAGTAACCCTACGATCTCGCCCTGCGATACATCAAACGTAACATCGTTAACAACGGTACGCTGCTTATATTTTTTTATTAAATGGTCGGCTCTTAAAATCATGAGTCAAAAAAATTCAAAATTCAAAAATAAAAATTCAAAATAAGCACATTGTCCAGTTGCAAGTTTTTGACTTTTTAATTTTGACTTTTTACTTTAATCTAATTCCTTTTATGTTCAATTGTACGGAGCGTTGTTCGCGCCATACGTTTTCTTCAATGGTGTAACAAATATCAAAAGGCACGCCGGTATTTAACTGGGGCAATAGATCACCCTGGTTAAAGGCTATACAGCTAAAGCTTGCCGAACCTGGCTGCATTACAAACATTTTTAAATGTTTACCGCCTACCAGGCCTGCTACGCCGCTAACATACACATTTTTAGTTAGGAACACCGGCGCCATATTTTCGGGGCCAAAAGGCGCGAACTGGTTAAGTATCCTGAAAAATTTCGAATCAATATCAGTAAGCGCTATTTCCGCGTCAATGCTTATCTGCTGTATCAGCAATTCATCGGGTATAGTAGTGCTCACCACTTCTTCAAACTTATCGGCAAAGGCCTGTATATTTTCTCGCTGCATGGTAAGCCCGGCCGCGTATTTATGCCCGCCAAACTGTATGAGCAGATCGCTGCAGCCGCACAAGGCCTCATAAAGGTCGTAACCCAATACAGAACGGGCCGACCCGGCAATATGCCCGTTGGACTGGGTGAGCACCACGGTTGGGCGGTAATATTTTTCGGTAAGGCGCGATGCCACTATGCCGATAACACCCTTATGCCAGTTCTCGTTAAAAACCACGGTTGATTTGCGGCCCACGAGCACCGAGTCATTATCAATCATGCTCAGCGCTTCGTCGGTTATTTGCTGGTCGTGCCCTTTGCGTTCAACATTGTGCAGGTTAATCCTGTCGCCTTTTTCACGAGCGTCCTCCTCGTGGCAGGCTATCAACAATTCCACAGCGTGTTTGGCATCATCAATTCTGCCGGCGGCATTTATACGAGGGCCGAGGGTAAACACTACATCGGCAATAGTATAGTCGCATTTTTTACCGGCAATATCCATCAGGGTTTTTACCCCAATGCAGGGCGAGGCATTTATTTTTTGCAGGCCCAGATGTGCCAGTACGCGGTTTTCGCCTGTAATATGCACAATATCGCAAGCTATACTAATGGCCACCAGGTCCAGGTATTCGGCAACTTCCCCAAAAGGAATATCGTGTACGTGAGCATATGCCTGTATGAGCTTAAAGCCAATACCGCAGCCCGAAAGTTCTTTGTATGGATAGCTGCACTGCGGGCGTTTCGGATCTAAAATGGCTATTGCCTCGGGGACGTCTTCACCAGGCAGGTGATGATCACAAATAATAAAATCTACCCCAAGGGTGTTGGCATAAGCGACCTTATCAACCGATTTAATACCACAATCTAAAGCGATAATTAGGTTAAAGCCGTTTTCTGCTGCATAATCTATCCCCTGGGTGGAGATACCGTAGCCTTCTTTATAGCGGTCGGGTATGTAGTATTCTATATGGCTGTAACGTTTACTGAAAAAGCTGTACACCAGTGCAACGGCGGTAGTGCCGTCAACATCATAATCACCGTAAATTAGGATCTTTTGATTTTTGGCGATAGCTTCATCTATACGATCAATAGCCTTCTCCATATCCGCCATCAGGAACGGATCATGCAGATGGAGTTCACTTGGGCGAAAAAAATAGCGCGCTTCTTCAAAACCGGTAACCCCGCGCTGTACAAGTATTTTTGCAAGAACGGGGCTGATATTGAGCTCGGCAGAAAGCTTACTTACTATTTCTGTGTCGGCCTCGTCTTTTAACACCCATCGCTTGTCCATATTTATCAATCGCTTTAAAAGAAGTAAAGATAACTAATGGTGGATAAACGGAACCGATGGAATAAAATTTTATCTTCCTTAAAAATCACCGTGTTTGGTTAACACAAACCAAAAGCCTTATTTACATGGTGGCAATTAACGCCCGTTTAAGGTTTGGTATTTCGTTCCGTTTGCCGGGTCGGCAGCCGACAGGATGTTCATGGCGTTTACCCTGTCCTGCTGAGAGGCGGCACTGAAAATGGAAACAAACTCTGCATTTTTGGCCGTAAAAAATGCCAGTGGGAAATAGGAGCCGAGGCGTTTGCGGTCTACCTGTGACAATACCGGCAATATACTGCTGATGTATTTACGTGCCTTGTTAGGGTTATCGGCCATTATATCCAGGCCGTTTCGGTGATAGTTATAAATAAACTCGCGCAGGTTATCGTATATTTTATTGTTCAGGTTTTCTATAAGCCAGTACCGGTTAACGTTGGTATCAAAGCCCTTCCACCCCTTGTACGAGGATGTTTGCGCATTGATCATCACCGTTTGCGCGTTAAGGAAATAAGGCGTGCCGCCATATTTAGAGAACGAATCATAATCCATCCCCAAAATAACGTACGCGTAAAAGGCCATTATAGAACTCAGGTTACTCTGAAAGTTCTGGTCGCTGTAATCAATAGTTTGCCCATCGGTATACGTAAAATCAATATCCCGGTCGTTAATATTAAGGAGGGTGGTTGTATAAGTTGAATTATAAACGGGCCTGGACGATTGCACCTGGAGTTCGCCGCTAAAGGTGCTGCTGCCATCCCAACTGGTTATATTTAATACAAAGTTGCAATCAATGCGTTCATTTGGTGCTATATCGTCAGCGCTCCATTTGCGGCCATTCAGAAAATCCTTCATGGCGGTTTCGAGTGTTTGCAGGATACGCCTGTTGGTGATCTGAATTTTGGGTGCTACCACCTTTACCCTCGCGTTAAGGTCCTGGGCACGGGCGCTTAAGCAGGTAAGCAATAAAAGAGTGGCGGCAATTATGTTCTTCATTTTACATCAATTCAACCAATTTGGCGCATATATCATGTGCTACCTCTGTTTTGCTTTTAAGGCCGAAATGGGTTTTATTAAGTTGGCTGTCTATCAAAGTTACCTTATTGGTATCGCTTTTAAAACCCGCGCCACTGTCATTTAATGAATTTAGTACGATCAGGTCAAGATTTTTCTTTTTCAGTTTCTCTATGGCATGCTGCTCTTCGTTATTGGTCTCGAGTGCGAAGCCTACCAACACCTGGTTACTGCGCTTTTGCTGGCCGAGGGTTTTGAGAATATCCGTAGTTTTCTTTAATTCGATGGAGAACTGCTCTTCCGTCTTTTTTATTTTTTGCTCTGCAACGTGCGCAGGCGTATAATCTGCCACGGCTGCGCACATTACACATGCGTCGGCCTCGTTGAAGTGTTGGAGACAAGCCTCAAGCATTTCAGCCGCGCTGGTAACATCTATGCGTTTAATAGTATAGTATTTGCTTTTTTGAGCTGTAGGGCCAGCAACCAATGTAACTGAGGCGCCTAATGAAGCAAGCTCGTCGGCAATGGCAAAGCCCATTTTGCCTGATGAATGGTTGCCAATAAAACGCACAGGGTCTATCGCCTCATAGGTAGGCCCTGCGGTAACCATTACGCGTTTGTTTACAAGAGGAAGCTTTTTCCTGATATCATCCGCCAGGAAACTAACTATTTCTTCAGGCTCGGCCATACGGCCCTCGCCATGCAGGCCACTGGCCAGTTCGCCACTACCCGGCGGAATTAATATATTACCGAAGCTTTGTAACTGGCTAATATTATCGCGGGTGGCGTTGTGTTTCCACATATCCAGGTCCATCGCAGGTGCAAAATACACCGGGCATTTAGCAGATAAGTAAACGGCTGTTAAAAGGTTATCAACCAATCCACCGGCCATTTTAGCCATGGTATTGGCGCTTGCCGGGGCAATAACCATTATATCCGCCCATAGGCCCAGCTCAACATGGTTATTCCATTCGCCGGTTTCGGCTTTAAAATACTCATGATAAACCGGGTTCTTTGATAAAGTAGAAAGGGTAAGCGGCGTAATAAAGTTAGTACTATCGGGTGTCATTACCACCTGTACATTGGCTCCTGCTTTAACCAGCAACCTTACCAACGTGGCCGACTTATACGCGGCAATACTTCCGCAAACGCCTAACAAAATCTTTTTGCCTTCTAACATCGTTTAAAGTAAAAAATAAAAAGTCAAAATTCAAAAGAAGGGAAACCTTACACTTTTGAATTTTGACTTTTAACTTTTGAATTAGCCGGAGGGCTTATAATTCTTTAGCTTCTTTGGCCGGGTTACGGTAGTAGATCTTGTTATCTAAAAATTCCTGTACTGCTACCAGGGTAGGTTTAGGCATTTTTTCGTAATGTTTAGATATCTCTATCTGTTCGCGGTTTTCAAACACCTCTTCCAGGTTATCGTTTGATGAAGCAAACTCAGATAGTTTCTGGTGTAACTCCTCTTTAATGTTATTTGAAATCTGGTTGGCACGTTTAGCCATGATCACTAATGATTCGTAGATGTTATCTGTTTTAACATCCAGTTCACGAAGATCGCGTGTTACAGTACTGCTTGCTACAGCCGGTTTATTTGTGTTATTAGTACTCATATCTTTTATATTATATATGTGTTATATCTATTGAGGTATTTTTTGGTTACTTCTATCCTTTATTGATGGTGGCTGCGCTGTATTAGTGCTATCTTTCTTAGCCAGTTTCTCAGCCAGCTTCTGGTCTGTTTCAGCCTCGGCTATTACGCGTCTTGCACGCTCTATGCCGTAGCGGCTGTCCTTGATGTATTCGTTAGCGCTTTTCAGGAATTTACTATTAGGATACTTATCTACAAACTGGTCGGCATAAGTTATCGCCTGTTCGTAGCGCTCCTGTTGTTTCCTTTCAAGGCTTATGCGCGCGTATTTATATTGCGCCTCAATAGTAAGGTATTCCAGTTCTTCGGCATATTTAGTATCAGGGTAATCGCGAAGCGTATTGTTAAAAGCAATAACCGCCGATTGATAATCGCCTATTGTTAAATATAGCTTAGCATTAGCATATGCTTTTTGTTCAAGTTTATCACGCAGGTTTTGTATTAGTTTACTTGCCTCGGTCACACGATCGCTTTTCGGGTAAAGGTTAATAAACAATTGCAAGGCTTCAATCGCCTTATCGGTATTTTCCTGGTCAAGGGAATATATAGGCGAATCCAGATAAAAACAGTAAGCAGCTATAAACCGGCATTCCTCCGCACGCGGGCTTGATGGGTAAGTGTCTGCAAAGTTTTTAAAATGGAACCTTGCCGAAGTGTAATCCTTAAGCCTGTAATTGGTATAGGCGTAGTAATAGAACAAGTCCTCCGCAGATTCACGCCCTCTGTAGCGTGGTGCAAGGTCTTCAAATAACCCTAATGCTTTGTTGTAGTCCTTTTTATTATAGTACTTAATCGCCTCCTGGTATTTTTTAGTATTGTCGTTACTTGCTTTCAGCCTATCGTACTGGCTTTTGCAGCCAGCCATCACCATGCCGAAGACAATAACACCTGGTAAAACTATACGGGTTAGTTTTTTAAACATTTTGCAAAGATAAGTTATTAGTACAGAACGGTCAATTATTTATTTAGGCTACTAATATAGCTGACTTTACAGGTACTGCATGTGTATATATAAGGCATTTAACATCTTTTAACGTTACTGTGGCTATTATATGTTTAGATCAAATTAATTTGACCGATAAATTGTAGTATATATAGATACGGCCTCCGTTGCTATCCGTGTAAGTGCCGTTATCATATAATGTATAGCGTTCCCCTCTGTTTATCGGGGCCGCGCTATCCGCTCATACGCCCGCTGGCCTTAGGCGCCGGCCTGTATCCGCTGCTATCGCTAACGCGTTGCGATGTTAATGGAACAATAGTATACGATCTTAACTGGTTTGTATTAAGTTATGGACAGTCTTGTATATAATAACAGCGCACTATGAGCTTATTTTTACCATCCCTCTTTGCGCAGCAGCGAGGGGGCAGGGGGTGAGCCAAATTTTTCCCGCTCACCTTCAATGTGTTAAAGGCACACTAACACTAAATCTGCTAAAATGTTTGCAAAACTAAAAACCTTGCGTACCTTTGCAGCCCGCAAACGAGATAGCGGGTCGTTCTCTGAAAAGAAAAAACAAACTTTAAAAATTTAAAAATAAAGTTTGCAAATAAACAAAAAGCTGCTACCTTTGCAGCCCGCTTCACAGAGAGTTGAGCGGTTGTTTTTTGAAGGAGTGTTGAGGATGGTTAAGTAGTGAAAAAGGCTTTGAAAAAAGTTGAAAATAATACTTGACACGAATGGTAAAAAGTTC